>ERZ840517.72-NODE-72-length-138456-cov-4.471666_pt1 | contig 138456 bp, 20 predicted proteins | sample MGYA00519876_ERZ840517 | MGnify/ENA primary metagenome ERZ840517 (study PRJEB31850, sample SAMEA3708882) | human gut metagenome | biome: human gut; feature: human-associated habitat; material: faeces | place: China | collected 2014 ... | reverse complement strand
AGTATAGCACAGGTGATAAAAAAGCTTAGTGGGCATTTTAATATCACAAACACAGGGGACAGCCTAAAGAGCCGATAGCGCCAACTGTCGGCTTGTCTGTTCTCCCAACAATAGGCGTACACAGAGAACACAACCAACCCAGATAGATTTTAAAGAGTACATACTGTATTGCTCTTGACGGCTTTGCAACCTTGTCCCATAGGCAAAAGCAAGTTACCGAACAGACTTTATAGCGTCGGCTCTGTCAGACCCGCCATTTTTTCAAAAAAGGGCGCACGAAAAAAAACTATTAAGTTGTTGATTTTCTAATAGTTTTCGTGTATAATTATATCAGCGAAAACATAAAAAACACAAAAACTGAATACGGTAAATTCGGAATGTTACCGATATAAGAAGAATGTTACTCTTTTTAGAGTAATTTGTCAAGTGTTGTCACACACTTGTAATATAATTTTTCTTGTGGAGGTAATTTTTTTATGGGAAAAATCAGAAACCGAAAGAAATGGATTGCTAAGCCTACAAGGCTTTCAGAGGGTCTAAGACTTGCAAGAACAAGGCATAAAGGCTTTACGCAAAAATCAGTGGCGGAAGTTACAGGTATACCACGTCCGCGTATTTCAGAGTATGAAACAGGCGCGAGAATACCAAGCCAAAAGACATTAAACAAACTTTTAAGATATTATCTTGACCGTCAACTTATTTCGTTTGCCAAATATGTAGAAATTAAAACAGATTGGAACGGAGCTTGTCAAGAAAAGCACGTCGAGAATTTCCCGTATATGAAAGGTTAAAACAGTTGACTACTGCGGTAGTAAGTGGTATAATTTTATTATGGCAAAACGTCGTTTTAACACGTGTAAAGGGTCTGAAATTCAGCAAGTCCATTAACAAAACTACTGAATAAAAAAAGCACACCGAAGTGTGTTTTTTTTATGCAAAACATTCTTTGAGTTGCTCTGTTGCCTTTAAGAAGTCTGTTTCGTCTATGCTGTCGTAAATGTTAAGTGTTATTTGTACGTCTGCGTGTCCGAGCCAAGCCGATACTACTTTGATAGGAACACCCGAACGGAGTGCAGCGTGAGCGAACGTGTGGCGCAGAACGTGAAAGCCTAAAGGTTCATAAATGCCGATAGTTTCTAAGTACCAATGCCAGTTATCAAGTGCAGTACGATAGACAACAGGACGACCTAAAGAGTTGGTAAAAACTCTGTCAGAACCTTTTGCGTGCCGTCTGCGTTCTTTAAGGACAGTGAGCAACTCGCCATACAAAGGAATCTGACGGCAACCGTGAGCCGTCTTAACGTCTTGTAAGTTTCCCCGATAGTCTGTGTGTTCGATACGCAATACACCATTGAAGAAGTCAACGTCAGACCACCTCAAAGCGATAACTTCCCCTACCCTACAACCTGTATAAAGCAAAGTCTTATAAAAGTCGCCGTAAAACGTAAGATAAGAATTTTTAAGTATCTTGTTTATCTCATCAGGACGCAAGGGAGTTATTTTCTTCGGTTGTTTTTTTGGTAAGTCCAAATCTTCCAAACAGACAAGACTTTTTATAAAGCCTAAAGAACGAGCCTTTTTTAGACTTTGCCTTACAAGAGTGAGCATATGCTTAATTGTGGATAACTTCAACCCCTCAACAACCATATTGTTAATAAGCTTTTGAATGTCTGAACTGCTTAATTTTTTCAAAGACTTATCACAAGTAACGTGCGTGGCATATTGTAAATAGCTGTCGTAAGTAGACGGCTTGACCATAACTTTTTTGTAGGTTTCGAGCCACTCATAAACCCACTCATTTAATCTTTTTTTCATTACATCACCTCAAGCAGAATTATAACACAGTCCGACAAAAGGGACAGGAAACAAGGAAGAAAACAAACAAGAAAAATAGTTTAAGAGTTCCGCTCCGCTCGCGCAGGCGAGCCGCACGAGTGCGCGGCTCTGTCTGCACGTCGCTCCGCTTCCCGCTTGGCGCGGCGCAACCTCGCCCACTGCGCTCGTCTGCGTCGCACTGGCGCTTGTGTAGCGCTCTTGGGAAGTCTTGCTGTGTCGAAGGCTTGCCCTGTGCCGTGAGCGTATGCTCCGTGGAGAGTCTGTCTTGACCGTCCGCCGAAAAAGCAACCACGTAGCCTACTCCGTAGGAAATAAAGGGATATTTATTGTAATTGGTTTTCGGCGCAATATTGCTTGAAAACCAACTACGAGGCAAGCAATAAATATACCTTTATTTTGCTTGCTTTTTAGGCTGTTTCCGCCCGCCCGTTTGTGGTGTATCTGCCACCGCTTGAGGAGTGTCAGTCGCTTACCGCTTGCCTTGCACGTTGCGCACGGCTCGCTTGCGTAGTTCCTCCCCGACCACCACCCCTTTTTGACCGTCAAGGGGCGGAGAAAGTCTTTTAAAGGTAACTTAGTTCCTCCGCCCCTCGTCGGCCAAAATTACCGTAGCCGAGAATGTTTCGCAGAGTATTTGGTATTAATTCCGTTTACATAGTTCAAAACATCATATAAAGCCTTGAGTTGACCCTCTTTGTGTCCTTGCACAAAAGAATAATTGTGTAGTTCACTTTCTTGTGGAGTAGTCTTTTTTACTCTCTCAATTTCGTGGATAAGATAAGCGATTAGATCCTTTTTTAATAAAATATCTTTCATTTTTTCAAACCTCCAAACCACAGGGGACTCAAAATCCCGTGATGGCAACATCGTGTGGGTTCGACCCCCACCATCGGCACCACAGACCTTGTAAGCAGTAATGTTTACAAGGTTTTTCTTTTATTCCGACAATTTACTCGCAAAACTTTTGGTTATTTATGTCGCAATATTCCGAGTATTTTTTATGGAGGTTTAGACTTAGACACAAAGCAAAACATGGTTTTATACAGGATTTTATAACTAATTCAAAAAAAGAGTACAGATCAGAAATCTGTACTCTTTTCGATTAATCTTTTTGCACATATGTTGACGCATACATTAATTCATAATAAGCCCAATGCGATTTTGACAAATCGCTATATGGACATATCATACCGTCAATCACAGCCTTATCAGGTATTCTGCCTGTTGCAACATTCACAATTCTCGCTGCCTCTGCACGGGTTATAGGATTTTCAGGTTTAAACGTTCCATCTTGATAACCTAAAATTATACCCAACTTAACTGCAGTATATACAAATCCTGCACTCCAGCGGTTTATTTCAACGTCTGAGAACGCCTCTCCCTTTTCCGTTGATGTCTTTGTATATCGCAATATCATTGCAACAAATTGTTCTCTTGTAACAGGTTCTTCCGGTTTAAATGTTCCGTCTTCAAATCCGGAAATATACCCTTTTTCACTTGCTGCTGCAATATAGTTTTTATACCATGTTCCATCAGCTACATCCTTGAATATATTAATGCTTTCTTTCTCAAGTCCACCACTCAGATTAACCATAATTGTTGCCGCCTCTGCTCTTGTCATATATCCGTCAGGATTGATTTTTCCGTCATATCCCGACATATATGGTTCATTAGTATCACTTTGAGGTTTTTGCGTAGGTTTTAAGGTTTCTGAAGGTGATTCCGTTTCTATCGGTTCTTCCGTCGGCAAAATTGTAGGTGCAACTGTTGGCGTAGGTGTAGAGTTTGAAGAATTGTTATTTCCCTTTCCATGACTACTCTTCTTTTTAAGCGTTGTATAAATCGTTACATCCCCATCAAAGGTCAAAGGATATTTGATGCTTTCACTGCCCTTATCATTTTTATAGCAAGCGTAATATGTTACTCCTATATCTCCGATAAGATTTCTGAAATCAGCTTCTTTTTCAACAGTGACAACATTAGTATAAAAACTCTTTAGCACCGTCATATCGTCTATTGACACAAGAGTAATCTTATTGGCAAAAGCTTTTTTACTTATCGGAATACTAATTTCAGATTGATTGAAATTATCCGTTTCCGCAAATCTTATACAAACACTACATTCTTGTCCCAATTCAAGGTTTTCAAATGAATTTTCATCTTTCCACGTTTTACCGCCGTCTATTGAATACTGATACTTAGCTCCACCGTCTATCTCAAACTGAGTCATCTCCGGAGCAGTAACAGTCAATATATTACTTTCATCAGAAATAGATATATCATCTTCCTTAAGCAAAACAGTCAATGTCGCTTTTTCAATATTACCTTTTGACAACACATTATCCGAAGAAAGTTCATAGTTGTCGTCAAACGGTTTATCAAGTTTAACATTCAATATATTAACTGTTTTATCTTTTCCGGCATTAAAATCTTCAAACGAAAATTCACCCGTTGCTGTCACTTTATCATTATTTTGAACGTTTGAAAATGCTATCGTACCGGTTGTCTGTAATGTCTTTCCGTCATAAACTATAGGATTTACGATACACTCTCCATACTCTAACACTCTTTTTTCAACAGTTAAATTGTCAGTTTGTACTGTAGGAACTTTATGAGTGCTTTGAGCCAAAAGTTCAATACATTTTCCGTTATGATCAGGAACTGTCAACACATCCCCGTCTTTAGCAGCGGTTATCGTTCCGTCATCATTCGGATAACCGATAGTCACACCGTATTCTCCCAATTCAGTAAATGGTACATTATCTTCAACATACCCGCTATCATATGTAATTCTCGCTTTAGCATTGCTTAAATCAAGCTTTTCACCATATACATATTCTGTTTTGGGTTGACTTACAATTTCAACAGTTGTAAGTTCCCTATTATTAATTCTACCGCCGGAAACGTTTTTAACACTCTCTGTTTCATCAATTTCATAATTATAACTCTTGCCATAAGAATCATCCATCGAAACATATTCAATATCTACATCACATTTCGCTGTCGGTTGTTCTGTTTTATAAACTGCTTTATACAAAACACACACTTTATCATTATTAACAAGGTTTTCAAGACTCAAAATATCATTATCTGCCTTGCCGTCTAATTTATGAATTTGACCTTGATTATCGAAAATTATATCCGATGTAAGAACAGGGATACCGTCTGTTATATCTTTTACGACAAGTTTCCTCTTCTGAATAACCAATGTACCGTTATTATATACAAAACGATAATTGTCACTTTGAGCGCCTGTCATTGTAATCGTATATCTTCCGACATCTGATTTTGAGCTTACATCTGTTGAACCGTCACGTTCTTTACAAACAAACACAGGTTCTGTCAAATTATCTTTGAACTCGACACTGTCTTGTGTTTCACCATAAGCAAAATCGCTATCATTATACGCAAAACTAAAATCAGCTGTTGGATCATCACCATATATTGCCGTCACATCATTGATATTAACATTTATCGGCTTTTTATTAATTTTCATTTCCTGACTCTTTACAGAAAGAACATTGCTTAATTCAGTTTGCGGAATAAGTGTTAAATATGCACCGTTATGTTTTGTTACGGTTAACTTATCCCCGTCTATAGCCTCTTTTTCCACACCTTCAGAGTCTGTCAGAGTAACGTCAACACCATAATCTCCAAGTTCATCATATGCAACATCATAAACAACTAAACCGTTATCATATGTTATTCTTACGCCCTTTTCCGACAAATCCAACGTTTCGCCATATGTATACTCAAGTTTCGGCTGTTTTATAATTTCAACCATCGAAATTTGTTTATCATAAATTCGTCCGCCTAAAGTTGTACTCGGTACATCTCTAAGTACATAATTACTTCCCTCTCCGTATGATTCGTCTATTGTTATATCATAAATATTAACAAGAACATTATCTGACGGAATTACACTTGTATACATAACAGTATAATCAAGTTTCACCGTATCACCATATGAAAGGTTATCAAATTCAACTTGTCCTGCGGTATTTATTGCAACACCGTCAATTTTATGTACAAGCTGAGGATCATCATATATCATTTTTGATGTCAATGCCGGAATGCCTCCTGTTATCTTCTTAACAACAATCGGACGTTTATTTATGGTAAGCATCGCCGGTACAAGTTTAAAAGTATAATTTGCCGAACTTGCCGAAGATAATTCAATATCGTATGTTCCTACAGGAGTTTTTTCATTAGTATCGCATGATATTTTCGGTTCTTCCAATTCATTTCTGAAATTTTCAGAATGCTCATCATCACCATTTACAAACCCACTGTATTCATATTCTAATGTAGGATTTTTATCTCCGTAAAATCTTTCTTTATCTTTCGCCGTTACAGTTATAACGGCTTTATTCACCAAAAGTTGTGCCGTTTGAGGTTCTTCAAGTGTTGCTTTTGTATCAACTTTCAGTTTTATTGACTTACCGTTATGATATGCAGTAGTCAAGACATCATTATCTGCCGCAGGAGTTTCATCAGTACCGTCAGTATATACAAGTTTAACTTTACCATCTGTTTTTTTGGTCAACTCATTAAACTTCAAGTTTTTCTGAATTCTTCCACTATCATATTCAACCGTAACCGCACCACGATTAAGGTTCAACTTATCTCCGTAAGTATATTCAATCTGTTTGCCGTTATCATCTCTCAAAACCGGATCACTTGTTATAACAACACTTGTAATCTGTTCTTCAAGAACTGTACCACCTGACGCCTCACTTGGATATGATTTAATTTCATAACATACATTTTTCTCATGGCTATCGTCAAACTTAACGTCTTCTATCTTAACGGTTATAGTTTCTGCCACGTCTTTTGATGTATATACTGTATCATATGTTATGCCTATTTCATCGTTGTTGATAATACCGCTTACAGTCATATCTTTCTGTTCATTCGTATATACTGCCGTTGATTCAATATAAATAGGAAGAATTGAATTATTCTTATATATTATTTCTGATGTAAGCGTCGGAACACCATTATCGATAGAATCTATCGTAATCTGTTTCTTGTTTACAGTTACAGTTCCGTTTACATATACGAAATCATAGTTATCATTTCCGCCGCCGCTCGGTATAATATCATATTCTCCACAAACTGATTGTCCGCTTACATAATCACACGATACAGTCGGTTCGCTAAGTCCTTCGTTAAATCTTTCGCTCGATAACGTATCACCGTTTACAAGGTCAGCCATCGTATAATGGAATGTGTATTCACTCGGCGCATTATCACCGTATGTCAATGTCACATCATCGGCAACAACCCTCATTTGATGTTTGTTTACTTTCAAACTATCAGAAGAATAAGCCGCTTGCAAATCATCGGTTGCTTTAGTCGGATCATTTATTGTAAGTTTTATAAACGCACCGTTATACTTTGAAACAGTAAGCAATGTATTGTTTTTCACTGTTCCTATTTCTGTTTCGGTACCGTCTTCTTTCTTTACAAAAGTCAAGTCTATACCAAAATCAGCAAGTCTTTCAAACGGTACATCACTTTCAACATATCCGCTGTTATACTTAATATCAACACTGCCGCCCTTTAGAGCAAACCATTCACCGTAAGTATACTCCATTTTATCCGGACTGCTATTAACAATAATTTCAGACATAAGTCTGGTCATAATCTTACCGCTTGATGTTGTCGGTACAGTTACTAAAGTATAATTTTTACTACTGTCACAATCATTTGCAAATTCGACATCTTCTATATCTACAGTTGCATTGTCTGTCTGTTCAAGACTGTTATATACCGCTTTATAGGTAATATCAATGCTATCATTATTTACAAGGTTGACTATATCCATATCCGAATTAGACGCAGTACCGTCCAATTTTATTGGCAACTGATAATTATGTTCATATGCTATTGATGAAGTTAAATCAGGAATACCATTATTAATTGAATTGATTTTCAATTCACGCTTATTAACAGTCAAACTGCCCTTATCTTCACATATAAATTCATAATTATCCGCACTTCCGCCAAATGCAGTAATTACATCTTCATAAGTACCCGCATTTGTCTTATTATCCGCATCTTTATCGTCAATCTTACATTGTACAGTCGGTGGAGTAAATAATGTTCCAAGTGCGGATATTATTGTTTCGCCGTCTGCCAAATCACTCTTTTCATAGTCGATTGTGTAAGTAGACGGCTCATCACCATATGTATATGATGCGTCATTTACAATAACGTGTAAAGGACGTTTCTTTACGGTTATCTCACCTGTAACCACTTTTTCTGCAGTTGCGTCAGTTGGCGGAACAAGAGTAATGGTCTTTCCATTGTGATTTTTAATTGTTGCAAAAGCTCCGTCCTCAACTTCTGTATCTGTACCTGTGTATACAGCTTTAACATCATACTCTGCAAGTTTATTAAACGGAACATTTTCAATAACATCACCGTTATCGTATGTTAATTTAAACTTTCCACCGCTGAAATCAAGCTTATCTCCATACTTATATTCACGGCTTGTTCCGTCATTATTTTGGGTTGGATCTGTTGTTATTTCAATAGCTGTCATAACAGACTTAACCGCAAACCCCTTTTGCGGAGTTTCTATCTTTTGAAGATAATAGTTTCTTGCGTCACCGTAGCTTGTATCCAAAACAGCATTGGTTATATCAACATCTGTTTCCCCTACTGCCGAATTATCCGTATATGTTGCATCAAAAGTTATATGCACACAATCATCCCACAAAGGACCTCTGTTTTCAGCAAATGTTAAAGTCGCTGAATCAACGTCTGTTTTGACGTCAATGTTCTTTACAAGGTCACTTTCAAATGCTTCTTTTGATGTAAGATTAGGAACATTATTAACCGTTTGTACAATAAGAGGTCTTTGTCTTATTACAATGTTGCCGTTTTCATACAAAATATTATAATTTTCAGCGTCAGCACCGCTTATAGACAATATATATGTACCGGCTAATGTCTTTTGATTTACATTTGTTGTTCCGTCATCCTCTTTGCAGACAATTTTAGGCTTTTTATATCCCGAAATGTTTTCTACATCGTCTGCATCATCATATTGGAAATCACTTTCTGTATATGTGTATCCATATCCGCTTGCATATTGACTTATATTTTCACCATAAGTCGTATATATATCATCAGCCTTTACGTGAAGGTCATGTTTTGTAACCGTTATCTTATCGGTTGTAACTGCCTCAACATCATAAATTGTATCCGGTATGACAGTTATAGTCTTTCCTGTGTCTTTAACAACTAAATGTTCATTATTTTTAAGTTCAACATTTCCGCCCGTATATGTGAGCTTAACATCATAAGATTTTAATTCTTCAAAATTAACATTGATAACTTGTTCATTATCAAACGTCAATTTTACTTTTCCGCTTTCAAGATTAAGCGGTGTGCCGTAAACATATTCTGTCGTAGGTTGTTCAACAATTTCAAGACCTGTTATACTCTTAATATAAACTCGTCCGCCGTCTGCGGTTGTTATTGAATCAGACGAAACCGTATAGTTGTAACTCTTACCGAACGTATCGTCCATTTTTAAATCATCAACCGTTACTTGAACATTTTCAGCCGCAGTGTGATTTGCATATTGTGCATTGTAAAGGACTTTAACTTCATCACTGTTATACAATCCACTTACGTTCATTGTATTTTTGTCTGTTGATTTTTCAGCCGATGCAGGCACTTTATATGGTGCCGTTTTTTCACTGCCGTCACTGTTTAAATAATATTTTGAAATAAGTGAAGGTACTTCACCTGTAATCTTTTCAACCTTTAACGGTCTTTTATTAATTGTAAGCGTACCGTTTTCGCACACAATATTATAGTTATCACTTGTACCGCCCAACAATTCTATTGTCGATTCGGTATAGCCTTTTTCTTTATCAATTTCAGTGGATGCAGTAGCTTGACAGCTAAATCCAGGTGCAACAAAGCCGGTAAATGTACTGCTTGTTTCACCGTAAACAAAATCGCTATCGGTAAAAGTATATGTAAATGTTACACTACTGTTTTCATCACCGTAATATCTTTGTTTATTATCAGCTTTTATATGAAGATCTTTTTTATTTATCTTGAAATTATTTGTCTTATACCAAGAGCTTATACCATCCATTGTAAGCATAAGCCACTTTCCGGTATCCGACACGCTCAAATGATCTCCGGTTTTAGCTGTTGTTTTATTACTGTATTTTATTGTCAGACCTTTTTCAACAGCCTCTTCAAATGTCACATTTTCAACAGTACCGCTACCGTATGTGATTTTGACGTTACCGGTTTTTAAATCAAGTGTTTCACCGTAAGTATATTCAAGTTTACATTCTTCTGTTACTTCAAATTCGGTTATATTATCCGCAACAATTTCACCGTCACTGCTCGTTAAATTAGCAGATTTAACAGTATAATTTTTCCCGTCCGGATAATCGTCATCAGTTTTGACTTTTATGTTGGTTGCCGTTACCTTTTTATTTTTACCAACAGCTTTTGTTGACTCGGTATCAGTGTATGTAACGTCATATTCAATCTTTATAATATCATTGTTAATAATTCCCGACGCAGTAAATTCATCACCGGAACAAGTTGCGGTAAATGTATAAGGGAATGTTGCATTTATACTGCAAGATGGTATCTTAACTTTACTTACCGTTATTTCTTTCGGTGTTATGCTAAGCTTGCCACTGACAAAATCAAAATAATAATTATCAGATTCACCGCTATTTTCAACAAAGTTTATCGGATAATCATCCTGACAATCCGTTGTTGTATCAGCCTCACAACTTATCTGCGGAGCAGTCTTAACAGCTGTAGCGATTGTGTCGTTATTTTTTAAACACGTTTCGTCATACTTAAATGTAAATGACGGATTTGCACTTCCGTATACTTTTGTATTATCATCTGCTGTAACGGTAAGTTTTGCTTTTTCTACTGTAATCTGATATTTTATACCGTTTATGTAAAATACAAAAACTCCTGCCTTTTTCGGTGTACCGGTTATTGTTCCGACTGATTGATTATATGTCATACCGGTAGGAATATCACCGTCAACCGTGCCTTTTTTCTCAAATCCTGTGTATGGTTTATCAGTACCGTAAACTGCATTTTCCAATTCCTTAGCAGGAGCTTCCGGAACAAATTCAGGCACATAATCGCCCATATATTGCAATTTGTCCATAAGATTTTCAGTGATAGAATTAGATGCACCACTTGTATCCCACATATATCCTTCATCACCGATTTGCATATTCAATGATGTAGCGCCAAGTTTAGTTGATATAACATTTCTGCCTTCCGGCGGTACTGTTTTTACTTTAAACGGCAATTTTATAAAATAACCGTCTGACAAATTAAATGTTTGACCGTCTTTCAAACACAACTCAATAACAAGTGTTTTTACAGACCCTGTATCATTCCATGTATATGACGATGTTGAAGAATCAACCGCATAGTTTTTCTTATAATTTGTATCTCCGGTTATATCAAATACTTCCAGCTCAGGATTATTTTTCTGAATTTGTGTTTTTAGTGCAGTAGTATTCAATGCAGTCGGATTTACATATCTCGAATCATAATCCACCGACAAAGTGATTTCTTTCAACTTATCCGTCTTTAGATTAGCTGTATTGTCAAATCTGTAACCTATCCAAAAAGCGTCATTTTTCTGAAGTTCCTGAGTTTTGTCCGCAGATGTATTCGGCTCTGTTTCTGTTCCCATAAAGTCCATATACAGTTGTGTTTTATTACTATCTGCCGATGTAGGAACGTTGTATTCTTTCTGTGTTACTGTTTCATCAACTGAAAGCGACGTATATAAATCCGCCATTTTTTTGTTTAAGAAATTGGTTCTGTCTGTTTCATCAACAACTCCGTTACCGCCGCTTGTACTTATATCAAGTGCACGATATTTATATAATGTATTGCTGATATTTGTATCCGGAATATTTTTATCATACATAAATACATCAAGCATATTTAGATAATTGTCCATATTCATATCGCCTTTTTTAGGCAAGACAATCATACTTCTCTCGTCTTTTAACGGACGAGTGCCGTCATTAGGGTCATACTCATATGTAATCGTATATATGCCCGGTTTAACATTTTGAGTTTGCAAAATGTCTATTATATTCTCACCGTCTGCACCGGTCAATGTTTTCACATCGGTTTTATCGGTTGTGTTATCCCAATCTTCATATTTTAATGACGATACTGTCTGATACTGAATTGTACGTTTTATTGTCTTATCTTGTGTCAGTTCTATTGCATCGCCGTTAGAATCATACAATGTCACTCCGGGATCTGTAAATCTATCGCCCGAAAATACTACTATTGCAGTTTCGTCTTTATCATAATTTATATATTGATTTTCTTGAAGTGAAGTACCTTTTTTCACTTCAACGCCGTCTGTACCGTAAATATTCCATGCCAACGGATTATATGCGATATTTCTGTACTTATACGTCGAATCAAAAGTTGACTTAAGCGCAGTTTTTGCATCATCGGTTTGCGAAGACGCCATAATCTTTCCGTATGGTGTATTACCATATGCAAGTCGCATTTCTGTACTTAAACGCTTAACATGAAAAGTATATGTTCTACTTTTATCATTAGGCATTGTAATCGTAACGGTGATTTCATTATACTCTTTATCTGTCGAGGTAAAATCAAGGTTCATATATTCTGTAGAAATATTTTTACCTGTTATAATGTCATGAGATTCAAGATCCTCACCGTTATACCAATAACCTTTACCCAAAATATCCTCTGAACTGATTGAAACTTTTTCACCGTTTACCGCAACACTTGTTGTCGCACTCGGCTCATACTGTTCAAAATCCATTTTTACAGACGCGGTATTTGCGTACACATACGTATAATAGTCAGTAACTTTGCTGTCAAACGTCAAATCATTTCCGTTTACGTCCGTCCAATTTATCTGTGACGGAATATCTTCATCATTTACGTTTCTTGATGAAAATGCAACTGAGCCTGTTGTTATATCAGGTGAATTATACAAACTCCACTTTCCGTACAATGTGATATTATTAAATCTGTCAAGCATTGATGATGATATATTTGTATCTTCATCAACCTTTGTTCCTCCGCCGTTATTTTCTGTATACCAACCGTCAAATGTGTATCCGATAATTCTGTACGGTTTACTGCTCCAATCCGGTATAGGTCCGTCCACCACGCCACCAGTACCTTGATAGTTATCATGCGGCTGTGGTCCGTATTCTGCATCTATATCTTCATCAGGAATGATGATAGGATGGTCCTCACTTATTTTTCCGTTACTTGCCTCGTTATATTGCAAATAATAACTGAAATCTCCATCTGCAAAAACCGGCACCACAAATCCACCTTGCAAACACATTGCAACGCTTAATAATACCGTTAATAATCTATAACATATATTTCGTTTTTTCATAAGCCCTCACCTCATTATGACAATAACGTTATTACATTTTCAAAGCAAACAAGATAAAACTTGTATAATTTGAAAATGCAACAACAGAGGCAAGCGAAAATTCGCTGCCTCTATTATTACAAATTTCGTAAAAAGCTCTTATTAATCAAGCATTTGGAGTCGGAGAAGGCTCCGGAGTTGGTGAAGCACCTGCTCCGGATTTCTCATCTGATGTGTCTTCTACAACTTCTGTTTCCGTAATCTTATTTTTATCATATTCTTCTGACTTGATGAACTGACTTTCATCAGCCGCAACGTCCTTAAGAATTCTGTGGTTCATTGCGAATACTACATCATTATAAGCCCAATGTGCCTCTGTCATATCTGACGGAAGTACCTCAATATTTCCGACAGTCATATCTGCAAGAACTCTGTTAACTGTTGCAACAGTTTCTGCTCTTGTTATAGGTCTGTTCGGACCGAATGTACCGTCAGGATAACCTTCCATAACACCTCTGTCTGTCAAATACTTGATAGCCTTAACAGCCCACTCACTGTAACCCTCGTCTACGTCCGGATATGCCAATTCATCTGATGACATATATCCTGAAATGTCATAACCTTCTGCCTTAGCCATCATAACAGCCATTTCAGCTCTTGTGATGTAATTTTGAGGTCTGAATGTACCGTCTTCATAACCTGTTACTACGCTGAATTTCTCCAAGTAACCGATATAATCTTTACTCCAACCTTCGCCTACATCAGGGAATGATGTATCATAAGCCTTATCCATATAGATATTATTTGCAATCAATCTTGCGAATATTGCAGATACTTCTTCACGGCTGATTGGAAGTTCAGGACCGAATACATTATCATCATAACCTACGATATATGGATTTAACATAGTCTTTGTGATGATTGACGGTTCTTTTGTAGGTTCCGGAGTAGGATTTGCCGGCTTAGGAGTCGGTGTTGCTACTGCCTTTGTAACTGTAACTGTAACAGTATCCTTTAGAGTCTTATTAGTCTTAGACTGAGCTGTGATTATAGCTGTACCTTCGCCGATAAACTTAACAATACCGTTTTCGTCTACAGTTGCAACGCTTTCATTATCTGATGTCCAAATAACTGTTGGGTTTGCAGGTTTTGTAACGAATACTGCGATCAAGTCTACAGGATCACTTCCTGCAGGAGCTTCAATCTTGCTTACGTCCTTACCTGCTGTACCGTCGGCGTTTTCGTACTTAATGCTTAGGGAGTTACCTCCTCCGCCGCCTCCGCCGCCGCCACCATGATTGCTGCTGGTTATTTCAATCTTAGCGCCGGTAACAGTACCTACAACGTAGTTAAGAGTCATTTGGTCATTTGAACCGTCTACCTTTGCATCTGTAACAGTTGCATCGACAGTTCCTGTTGCTGATGTTACGAATGTAGCTTTATAGCCGATTGTAACATTATCCTTATCCTTTTCAAGAATATCAGTTGTTGTAAAGTTCTTGTTCTTTGTTACAGTCTTTTCACCTGCTGAACCCTTTGTTGATGAAGGAACAGTCAATGCAGTGATGTTGATTGTCTTAGGTGTTATTGCACCCATTATAGGTGTAATATCATTTTCGTTTTCATCTGCCTCGATTTCATAATTGTCTGTATTTGAAATTGAAACATTTGTAAAGTTAATTGCCTTTTGATATACATCACCGAACTTAGCAACATTTCCATCTACAAATGCAGGAGTTGCTGTAACTGTTACAGTATCACCCGTTGCAACACCGCTTACTGTATAAGTAATTTCAGGAGTTGTTTCGTTTAATGTTACTGTATTTGTACCGTCATATACCTTTGTATATATACCGTTTGCAGTAATTGTAACCTTTTTCTTCTCAGCTGTTGCCGAATCTGTTGAAGGTTTATTTGTTGCTGTCGGAACAGTAATCTTAATCTTATTATCCATATCTTTGCGGATTTCAGAATCAGCACTTACAACTTCATTTGTATTTGTCCATGTAAATACTGTACCGTCTTCCGGAGCAGTATAATCACCTGTTGTCAACCAAGCACCGTTTTCGTGCTTATGCTTTGTTGTCGAGCCGTCACTGTAACTTACAGTGTATTCAAGTCCGTCAAGACCGTTTGCACCAAGCTTATCGCCATGTTGCGGTCTTGGTGTAGCAGTTACAAAGTTAGGTTGATTAATAATTTCAACTGTTGCAGTTTTCCGAGTAACACTACCCTTCGTGTCTTTACCATTCCATTCAATATAGTAATTATCAAGTTCAGTAGGATTTGTTGTATAATCTACCTCTGCAGTTTCGATTTGTTCTTTAGTATTATCTCGATATGTACCATATACAGTTACATTAACGGTTTCCTTTTCACCATTAACTGTTACTTCACCGCTTTGTGTATAGTTTGTACCTTTTTCCAAAGTCACTTTTTTATCTGCACCTATGATAATCGACGGAACGGAATTGATTGTAATTGTCAAAGGAGCTTTTACAATATTACCTTTTGCGTTGTTTACATAGCTAATCTCATAATTATCGGCGTCTGTGCCACTAAGCACATAACCTGTGGCATTAATAGTCAAATTATCTGCTACATTGCCATTAGCATTATTACCGATTGTTGCTGAAATTGTATCCCCCGATAGAGTTAACTCATCACCGACAACTTTGAAGTTATCAGGTGTTGTAAACTTTAACTTGTTGATTTCTTCAGCCGTAAGAGAATTATTACCACTGTATGTATGGTTGATTGCATCTGTACCGTTATTATCAACAGTTATTGTAATAGTCTTCTTCTTCAACGTAACTGTAGGATTTTCTGTTGATGGAATAGGCTCACTACCACTCTTTGTATAAGTAGCTTTCAATTCCGGTGTTGTATTTGTCTTGTCATATTTTACAACAGTCTTATCTGTATCCGATGCCGGATTTGCATTAATTGTTGTGTTACCAAGACTAATACCTATTTCACTCGGCAATTCAGCCAGTGTACCTGTACCGTTCTTAATCCATTTACCTTTCGTATCATACTCATATATATCTGTCTTAGCACCGTCATTATATATAACAGTTATCTTTGTACCTTTCAAATCGAACAAGTCACCATGAGTATATTCTGTCTTGCCTGTTGTTTCAATTTCAATCTTAATACCTGTAACTGTACCGTTTGAAATATTTACATTCTCATCTTTTTTAATAGCAAATGATACCTTATAGTTAGCTACATAATCTGCATTGTCATCTGATACCTTTGCATGTAGATTATCATATGTAACAGTTGTTATACCTGCTACTGATGTATCGGTATATGTATAAGGTATATCAACCTTAATTGTATGACCGTCTAAGATTGAATAGGATCCTGCATCTCCCGAAATGCCATAACCGTCCGTAGGTGATTGTACCACTTTTTCCAAAGTACCTGTCTTAGGAGAATCAACTGTTGTGTCCATATTCTTTGTTACAGATGTAACTTTTACAGGACGCTTATTAATCTTACCTGTTGTATTATTTGTAATGCTTGCATCTGATGGTAGAATATAATATTGATTATTAGCTTTATCATTTAATACCACTGTACCAATTACAAGTTTTGGTGATGAGGCTGTATCTGCTACTGTTGTTCCGTCATACTGGATATTATCCTTTGTACTATCACTTAATGTAACACCGTCACTTCCGGCTACACCATTTAATGTAAGAGTTACACTATTCTTATTAAGCGATGTAAGAGCATTTGTGTTATCATATACCTTTTCAATATTACCGCTTACTGTTAGAGTAAGTTGTTTCTTTGTTAAAGTGATGTCACCAGTTGAAGCTGATTGATACTCACCGTTAGTATCCTTTACTGTTGATGTAACCTTAACAGATGTTGTCTTGTTGTTGTCATCGGCTGTAAGACCCTTATTTGTATCATCAAGACGAATTACACCGTCAGTTGCTGAATTACTTGTGTCACCCCATGTAATTGTTACATCTTCCGGAGTATTATCCCATGCACCGCCTGAATGTGTATAAGTCTTTGTGTCACCGTCACTGTATGTTACCTTGATTTTCATACCGTCAAGAGTCAATATATCACCGTGTGACCATGTTGATGTTGTAGGGTTTGTAACTTCAATCTTTGTTATAGGTTTCTTATTTACAGTACCCTTAACATTGCTATTCCATGTAATATTATAGTTCTTATAACTATCCTTATTTGTAACTGAATATGTTACATTAACATTTTCTTGAGCAATAGAGTTTTGGGCATATTCACCTGTAACAGTTAAGTTAACTTCTTCTTTAACACCATTAACCTCTACTTCACCGCTTTGTGTATAGTTCTTGTCAGCTCCCTTTTCCAAAGTAACAGTCGTACTTTGACCTACAATAATCGAAGGAACACTTGTTATTGTTACAGTAAGATCTTTTGGATTTATCTTACCCTTTATACTAGTTGTAACAGTTGCAGCTGATGACATTGTATAGTTAGTATTCTCTGACATTGCAATGTCGCTAAAGTTAATAGTCTTCTTCGCTACTGTTGTTCCGTCGCTTTCAAATGCTACATCCTTAGTATCATAATTAGCAGTTGCACTGATAAGTAAATTTACTGTAGCTTTATCTGCATCAAGAACTCCTACACCCTCATATGAAATTGGCTGAGTTACAGTTGTTGTACCGTCATATGTCTTTTCCAGAGATGGTGTTGTAGGAACAGTTACTTCTGTAATCTCTCTCTTATTAACTATTAATGTTGTATCGTCGTTATTAACATCTCCACCCTTAACAACAAGTTTCGCACCATCATTTTTGTCACGTCTTAATTGTTGTGTTTGAGATGACAACGCATTTTCTGTGCCGTCTTTTTTAAGTGCGAAAGATACCGGAAGTTCAGTTACTGCACTATTGTTCTTATCTTTCCAAGTACCATCAGCTTGGCAAGTATAAGTATTATCATCGCGAGAATCTTGATACTTAACCTCAATTACCATACCCTTCAATGAAAGGTTATCACCATGTGTATATTCAGTCTGTGGCGGAGTTGTTACATTAATTTCATTGATTATGTTGCTAACAACATAACCCTTAACACCGTTTTCATCCAAAGTGAATACATAGTTTCCTAACTCATTTCCTGTTTCAGTCTTTGTGAATGTAAGTGTCTTTTCTGTCTTTTGACCTACAGGATCTTGAGTTGAATCAGGATATGTTGCCGTAACTGTTACTGAAACACCACTTTCAGGTTGTTCGCTGTAATTAATGCTTGCTGTCTTTTTCAAGTCTTCACCCGAAACACCGGCAAGAATATCAGCAACTCCTGCAACTTTTACAGTGATTGACTTAGGATTAATTTTACCCTTTACACCGCTTGGCATAATTACATTATACTGATCGCTGTTATCGCCTGTAATTGTCAAACCGCTTATTGTAATATCCTTATCTGAACCTTGATCCTTTGTATCAAATGTAGCTGATGCACCTGTTTGATTAATAGCAATGTCAGTATCACCGGATACTAAATCATCACTTTTAATACCAAACTTCAAAATTTGCATTGCATCAGTTGTAGTATCATATACCTTTTCGATTGCTGATAATCCGTCAGCTTTTTCTGCTGTCAAGTGTAAATCTTTCTTAGCTACCTTTAATGTAACAGCTGTATTCGCACTGTCAAGACCTGTCTTTGAAACAACGATATGTTTATCGTTATTACCTATTACAAGTTTGCTAAAGTCACCGCCGCCTTCGATTGCAACAGTAAATCCTTCGTTATCCCATTCAGTTGATCCATATGTAAAGTCGTGAGTAGAACCGTTTCCATATGTAATTGTAACAACCATACCGTCTAACGAAATACTGTCACCATAATATTTCTGATGTGAAATATCTGTCGGATCAGTAGTTACTGCCATCCTTGTTGCAGCGTTAGTCTTAATTTCTACACTTGCGTTATTCCATGTAAATGTATAGTTATCCTTACCTGTACCGCTTTCACTTGTGCTTGTCGGTGCATAAGATTTTGGACTTGCTGTTGCCAAGTCTGCTTTTGGAACAGTAACAGTATAACCAAATGTGAAGTTACTTTCCTCACCACTGACAATACCGTTTTGTGTCACTTTGCCATTATTAACTGTTGCACTTGTTTCAGTTATAGTCTTATCCTCTGTCGCAAATTTATTTTCATAAATATCTTCAGTTATAACCGGAGTTAATGTAACTGATTTCTTAGAAATATTACCTGTCAACGTCGGATATGTAGGGCTATATTCAACCAAGTTAGAACCTACAAGAGTCGGTGTACCTGTCAATGCTATATTATTCTGAGCATCTTTACTGCTGTAAATATATGTCGGAGCTGTTACACCTGTTATGTCATTATTATATACTCCGTCATATCCTTCTTGCGAATCTGCAACCTTTAGAGTTATTGTCTGACCAACCGCCGGTGTACCGTCATATGTCTTTTGGATAGCGTCACTACCATCTCTTTCAATCAAAACAGTACGTTTTGCAACGTTTATTGTAATTGCATTTGAATTTACTGTATCCTTTTCAACAGTAATTGTTTTACCGTTATCTGTTGAATTCTTTAATATAGTAGTTCCGTCTGTCGGAAGTGTTGTATTAAGGGTCAAACTAAGAGTATTCCAATCTGTGTCATTATATCGAATACCGTCTTTTGTTTCACCGCCAACATATGTTACCTTTACTGACAAATCACTCAAACCAAGTGTATCACCATACTTATAATCATGGTTATCCTTTGTTATTGTAATCTCTTTAATACCTTGAACTTCAACTTTACCATTGATTGTAGAAGGTGTAGTTTTTATTTCAAAATTATTAGTAGCAGTAACAAAATCAACACCGTTTATCGGAACATTAACGCTGTCTGCAACTGTGTTAACCAAATCACCGTAATTATAATTAAATTTAATTGCAGGTTTTGTCAAACCGTTCATCTCTGCCTCATAGTTATCTGTTGAGGCAATAGTTCCGCTCTTAGCTATCTTATAATAAGCAGTTGGAGCATTTTCGTTAATTGCTGTTATGTGAATTGGGTAAGGAATAATCGTACCAGCTATATCAGCAATAGATGACGGCTTAATGTAGTTAGCTGCGTCATTACCGCTAAGGGCGATATTTGTGAATTCAATACCTACATTATTGATTGTTTCACCTGTTTTTGAAACATCAGCAGATTTATATTTTGCGTCAGCCGTTACCTTAACGTCATCAGTAACACTGTTAAAGCTCTGTACTTTGCCAGTACCGATTGTGTATGTTACTGTTTGACCCTCACGAAGAGCTGTTTTACTGTCATATACCTTATTTGCAGTACTTATTGACGCAGTTGCCGTTAATTGCTTTTGTAGCATTGTAACTACACCTGTTTCAGCTTTTTTCTCACCGGCAGAAACCTTAATCTTCTGATCTTTCATATTCTTGTAATGAGCCTTGAAATTCAAAGCGTCATTGCTATTTAATGAGATACTTCCAAGTGATACATTTACACCTGCCGGAAGATCTGTATCCCATTTGTAATTACCCTCTGTACCTGTTACTGTATATGTTGTACCTGTTGGATTACTGCTTGTCTTGATTGTTACAGACAATCCTGTCGGATTGAATTTATCACCGTGTGTATATGACATATTAGTCGGTGCAGTAATTGTAGCATCTGTAAATGCGTCTGCTATTACTGTACCTGTCAATCCTGTAGGCCATGTAAATTCATAGTTACCGCTTTCCGTACCTGTAACAGAAGTACCTGAAATCGTTACAGTCGGATTATCATCCGTTGAATTTGCATATGTAAGTTTATAAGCGAATGTCAAATTAGCTCTGTCGCCCGATAGAATATCAGCCGCTACAACAGTATTAGCTGTAGGATGACCGCTTGCAATAGCACTTGCATTTGAAATTGATTTTACAAGGTCTTCTGTGTCCTTATAAATTGACGGGATATATACATTTGAAATTTCAACAGTTTTTACTGTAATATCACCGACTACATCGCCTGTAACAGTAGCGTCAGTTCCAAGTGTATAGTTATCATTGCCGCTTACTGTCGGTGTTGTAAAGCTAATTGCTTTATTTTGACCAACATTCTTATTTTCATATGCAGGTGTTGCACCAAGAGTTACTGTATCTCCGCCGATTACCTGAGTTGATGTATAACCGATATTGCTCTTTGATGCGTCATTTAATTCTGTATCACCATTATATGTCTTTGTAATATCACCGTTCTTTGTTGCATTAATTGATGTAATTTCAATAGGTTTGATTGTTACGGCACTGCCTTCACCACTGTCATTACCATTCTTATGGTTTGCAACGATTTGGTTGCCGTTATGTCCTGTTACAGACAATGTTTGTCCTTGTGCAAAAGTTCCGCCTTTTGCAGTATCTTTCCATGATAGTGTAAATGGAATATTATCTGCGCTGATATTTACACTGCCCAATGCCCATGAAACCACGTCATTGACTACTGTTGCTGTGTATACTTCTGATGTTCTGTCTGTATAGTTAATTGTAACCTTTAAGCCGGCTATACTTAATTTATCGTTATATGTAACATCGCTGTTAAACTGTGTAGGGTTAGCTACTGTAATACTGTCTATAGTTCTTTCTACTACATTTGCACTACCTGTCAATGAATTAGGTGTCAATGAGTAGTTTGCGCTTGTTCCTACTCTATTATCAAGAGCAATGTTTGATATATCTACATCAGTAGTTGTACCGCTTTCAGGATTTGAAGTTACGTACTTATAGTCAAATGTTACGCCTACTGTTTCACCGCTTACAATACCTGTGTCTGTACCTGTCGCCTCAAATGTAGCACCGCCGTTTGTAGCACTGTTTGCAGTTTCGCCTGTAACTTCTTGTGATACGTCAGCATACTTATTAACGTCCGGAATTGTTATTCCTGTGATAACCAATGGACGAAGTGTGATTGTTGCGTCAAATTCTTGATCTGTATAACCGTTAATTTCAAAATTATTTGTATCGCTTAGTTGCGGATCGGATACAGTAATCTTGTTTGCAAGTGCAACTGCTGAATCGTTATAAGTATATGTTGCACTGCTTACTGTCGGTAAGGTAACAGTCAATCCGTCAATAGAGTTTACAGATCTAACTGTCCACTCAATAACACCGTTTGTATAAGTTGTGTTACCGTTATATACCTTTGTAACGTCACCGTTCTTTGCCGGAGTTACAGTTACTTTACGTTTGTTAACTGTACGAGAAACGCTATCTTCAACGCCGTCTTTAACCTTTACAGAAACAGTTGCCGTACCTACAGCCAAGCTATCCTTATCTGTAGGAAGCGTAACTGTAAACGGTTTAGTTGAAGCATCTACACCGTTCTTCTTCCAAGTTACACCGTCATCTGATGTATAAATTTCTGTATTAGTAAGTCCGTAATTAACAGTTACTGTTGTACCTGTCAAATCAAGCTTATCGCCATATTCATATGTCTTGTCAGGAATTGCAAGTTTAATACCTGTTGCAGCAACTTCTTTTACCTTACCTGTTGCAGTAGCATTATCGATAAGTTCATAGTTCTTAGCACTTGCAGTGTCTAACGCTACATTTGACAAATTAACAGTTGCACTGTCACTTACTGTTGTATTATCTGCATACGCATAGTCATAAGTTACTGTAACTGTTTGACCTGTTATAATACCTGTATTAACAGTAAGTGCTTCAAATGTTGCACCTGAAGCACTTGTTGCAGTTGCACCTGTTCCTATACCTGCCTCAAATCTGTTTATATCAGGAATATTTGTAATAGCCGTTAGAGTAATATTACGTTTACTAATTGTACCGTTTGGTGTACCTACTACATGAGGAGTACCAAGTGCATAGTTGCCATCCTTACTTTTTGTCAAATGGAAACCCGTAATATTTAGTGGCTGAGATGTATGTACATCTGCCTCAGCATATTCAACAGTTGTTGGCTCAACTTTTACTTCTGTATCATCACCTGATAATACATCGTTTGTAATTTGATATGTAAATCCCGGATTGGTTAATGTCTTTGTACTATCGTATGTCTTTGACTGATTTTCACCTGCTATTAAGATATCAGTTAACACAATCGGATTTACTTTAATCGCACCACTTGTACCATTTACATCTGTACCTGTGTATGACGCCTTTATACCCTTTGAATTTCTTTGAACTGTAAGAGTTTCATCTTGAGTCGGTACATCTGTTGTGCCTGACCAAGCAAGAGTAAACGGAACAGTTATAACGTCTACATCGCTTTGACCCTCAACTTGTTTTGTCCAAGTTGTTGCGTCTTTCCATACATATGTTTCGCTACCATCGCTTGTTCCGCCTGATGTAAAGTTAACTTGTACCTTCAAACCGGCTAAAGCTAAAGCAGTACCATATGTTTGAGCCGTAGCAAATTGAGTCGGAGCAGTTACTGTTAATGAGTCAACCTCTCTTTCGTCAACGTGACCTGACTTTGTAAGAATGCTTTCATCTAATGTATAGTTATTGTTAACAGTGTTTGTGCTGTTTAGAACAAGATTATTTATTGTAATATTACTTGTATCGCCTGCTACAGATGTATCATTATATGTATACTTATAGTCAACTGTTACATTCTCACCGCTTACAACATTATCAAATGTTACAGCTGATGTTCCTACATTTTCAACCGGTACATCTGTATCATTTGAATATTGTTTTACTGTCGGAACAGTAATAGCAGTTACGGTTATGTGACGAGCTGTTATTGATGCAGTAACATTGTTTGTAAAATTCTCAATTTCATAATTTGAATTACTCAATGTCAAATCTGCTTTATTAATTGTTACACCGTTTGTTGAAACTGATGTACCATCATATACTGCAGGATTATTACTTACCGTCACTGTATCTGCATTGAATTGAGTATCATAACCTGCAGATTGATTTGTTACGTCATAAGTTATAGCATCATCAGCGTCCAAATCCGTTTTGCCGTCATATACCTTTGTAATATTACCGCTTGCTGTGACATTAACCTTTAATTTATTAACAGTAATGTTACCTGTTGTCGCCGAGCCAACACCTGTTGCTGATGCAGTAATTGTATATGTACCTGCTGAATCAAACTTATGAGTTGCTGAAAGTGCTTCATCTGTTCCTGTCCACTTTAATGTAATATCATCAGGAACATCATTCCAAGCATATACTACCGAATCAGTTTCGCCGTCATATGTTACAGTTACTTTGATACCTGTAGGATCAAATGTGTCACTGTAATTATATTCGTTCTTAGTTGGATCACTTATAGCGATAGATTTTATAGTTCTGTTGTTAACTGTACCGTTTTGATTTTCCAAATAAGTCGGTTCAACAGTGTAGTTTGTATTTGTTGTAGCAATGTTTCTCACTGTTACATCACTAACCCGACCTACACTGCTTATGTTTGCATATGAATAATCATATGTAATTGCAACTGTTTCACCATCCACAACTTCATATAGTGTATTAAGATCATACTCTGTATTAGTCGGAATAGTTGCTGTAGCGCTACCTGTCTTTGTATCAGCTTTATTCTTTGTCGCATCCGGTACATTGTTAATAATTGCAATCTTTACAGTACGCTTGTTAATTTTACCGCTACCGTTAGCGATAGTTTTAATTGTGTAGTTATCTTTATTCGCACCGGCAAGTGTTGCAGTAAATACTACATTTTTGTCGTTATCACTTGCATTTTTGTCTGTAAGACCAGCCGCAACACCATCTTGATATACTGCTGTTACACTTGCAGTTACAACATCATCACCTACAAGTTCTCCGTCAGGGATTGTTGCTGTAAGTGCCGGTGCCTTTACAGTACCATCGTAATCCTTGTTGATACCTGTTGTTTGTGACGGGGTAACAGTAATAGCCTTTTGACCAACTGAAATAGTACCACTTGCTCCTGTTACTCCATTACCTAAACTTACTGTAATTTGATCACCGTTGTTAACTGCAGTTGAGTCAGTTGTATCGTGACGTGTTATCTTTGCCTCTGCCGCAGCCTTGAACGCATCCCATTCACTGAAGTTTGTACCGTCCAAACTGAACTGTGTACCTGTTGGAAGTGTATTATCCCAACTTGTGCCGTTATATGAGTATGTTGTGCTTGTTTCGCCTTCTTTTACTGTAAATGCTAAACCATCCAATTTGAATGTATCACCATGTGCAAATGTACCTGTCGGTGCAGTTACGCTTGTAATACTTCTTGCGGCAAGAACTGTGATTTTTTTCGAAATCGTCATACCTTCGCCGAAGTCGAAAGTATATGTATGATCGCCGTTTGATGCAGTTTCCAAATCTGATTTTGAAACAGTGTATGTTGCCTTATCGACTGCCCAAGTACCACTCGGAGTAGTAGCACCTATCTCTACATCTGAGTAATCACCTAAAGTAATAGTAAATACTTTATCTGTATCATTTGTACCCTTACGATATGTCATATCAGCACTAACGGTCGGTGCAGTTTTTGTTGCAAATGTTACTTCAACAGTTGTATCGGCTGTCGGATTTGCAACGGCGTGTGTAACTGTTTTTTGTACACCGCTAATTGTTTCTCCTGTTACTGCCGTAACTTTGTTTTGGTCAGCAGCAGTTGCTGTTACAGTGTAGCTTTCATCATAATAAACTGTGTATGTACCGTCAGATTCTGCAGCAAGTGTACTTCCGCCATCTTTTGCTACAGTAACAGTACCGTTACCTGTTTTGTTGATTGTCAATTTATGTCCGGCATCAACTGTCAATGCAACAGTTGCTGTTATATTTTCACTACCTGACGGTGTGAAAGTATAAGTTTGACCGTTGTCTGTACCTGTTGTAATACCGCTTACTGTCCATGTGTAACCTGTTGTGTGAGCAACAGTTGGTGCTGACAAAGTATATGCAGTATTCTTTGTCAAAGCAACCTTTGTACCTGATGTGTGAGTAACACCTGTGATTGCACCTTGTGTTGGGTCAGTAATTGTGATGTAAGGTGTTGTATCAATAGCAGATAGAGTTGCTGTTGTTGCATCTTGTTGACCTGTTACAGTAATTTCAACGTTTTTGTTTGCCGCAGTTGATGTCAAACCTGTAAGCTTAGTTGCAAGGCTTGCACCTTTTACTTTAATTATATTTCCTGATATTGTGTAATCAGAACTGCTTAATGTTTGTCCATCGATTGTGATACCTGTGATGTCGCCGATAACATGTGTACCTAAAGTAAGTGTGATGTTAACGTCATTCTTATCATATAAATCGAATGAATCAGAGATTGACGCTGATATAGGTGTACTTGCTGTTGCGTCAAAAGAAACAGACTTTTCACCATTACCGTCAACGTCAATATCATCTGATGCTATTGTAGCAGTTTTATCTGCACCAGGATTTGTAACAGTTTTATCCTTTACAGTAAGAACAACACCGTTAGTATTATCAAGTGCATAACCTGTGTTAGGTTTTACTGTAATTATAGCATCATATGCTTTATCATATTCAAAATTACCTGTTACTCCTGTACCGTTATATTCCCATGTAACTTCTGCAGTATAATTAGCACCGTCAGGTACTGTTGCAACTGTATCAGGTGTTTCACCCGGTTTAGGGTATGTTACAGATACTTGTGCTGTTGTAATTTTTGCATTTGCAACAGTAATTGTATCTATAGCTTGATACTTTGGATTACCGTCATTTGTGTCTGTTCCGCTGTACTTAACGTAAACTGTTTGATTATTGTTATCTAAAGTTAATTTAGTAGGTAAATCAGTGGCAGTGGCAGAATCTGCTCCAATAACCAAAGATAGATTGTTCTCTGGAAATTGGCCATATGGTACGACCTCCGTCGTACCGTCACTGTATGTTAAAGTAACTGCTAAACCATCAGGAACTGTATAACTGTCATTCGGTGCGAATGAAGATGTAAGTCCTGTTTTGTTTGATGAAATACCTGTAAGCTTAATAGCGTCAAATGTATATTCAGCCTTTAATGTTCCATCGCCGTTAAGTGTTACAGTAGCAGTTTTACCATTGATTGTTGCAGTTGTTGAATCTGTAAACTTGTAACCACTGTCAGCACTTAGTGTAACACTTGCTTTGTATGCTTGATTTTTAGCAAATGTGCTGTCAGCCGGATCCCATGTAACAGCCGGATTAGCTACCACGCCGGTTGTAGTTGTTGTAGCAGTCGTAGCCGGTGTTGCACCAATCTTCGGTGCTGTTACAGTTAATGCTACTGAAGGTATTGCTGTATCTTCAGACGGTGTGTCGCCACCTTCTGGGAATTGTAGATTACCTTTGTCATCAAATGTTCCTACAGCAGACATAAAACCTTTCTCAGAGAAGTTTGTGAAACCGTTTTTACCACTCAAAATATATACCCATACTTTAGCACCTTGCAAATCGGCTATAGAATCAACGCTATTTTCAAAATCCTTAGAAAGTTGGCAACCGTATCCATCTTCTCCCGTTGTCCAATTATATGTCTTATTTAACGCACTGCCCCAGGTTAAACTAACTGTATCCCCGGGTTTAGATTTTCCATACCATTGTGCAGCCGGACCGGCAAGCCATTCCCAGTCGTCTGACGTATGTCCTGTAGTCACATCGGTATACATATTAACATAACCAGTACCACTAGAGTCATCGGTTATAGTGTCTGTGACATCATTACCGGCTCCTGCATCAAAATCCGTTGCAAGAAGTACAAAATAGTCATCAGGATTATTTAATCCGTCACCAAACGTCACATCAAATTGTGTAAGAACACCTTCCGTTATTTTTATTTTCAAATCGGTAACCATATTAGGTGTTCCTGTAATGTTACCGTCGCTATCAATCTCTTGTTGTGCAAAAGTCGTAGGCATTATTGAAAATAACATTGACAGTGCCAAAAAGGCACTTAATATTCGTTTTTTCATGCTTTAACTCCTTCCAAGTTAAATTTTCTGTTTTATTTCATTCAATTATTAGGCATTTATTTTATGTCTATTTTATGTCTATTTTATTAAATTCATAAGTGCATCATATTTTTCTATTTCTGCTTTTGCCACGTCTGCAGAAACATATGGCGTACTTGAATATATAATTGAATATTGTATCTGATACCATGTCAAATCATGATAGTCTTTACCGTCCGCTATTGCGCCTTTTATACAATTCACTACGGCTTGTGTTGCATTTTTTCTTTGAGCCGCCGTCGATATTGCTCCTGCCGCTGTTGTTCTTTTTACTTTCAAAGCATTAAATACATCAACTTTCCAAGCATTAGAATTTGTTACAGCACTCCCTGTCACTACAAAATCATTATATGCCTGTTCAAGATATGTTGAGGCAGTAAATTTAAAAATAACTCCTTCAGCTCCTTGTAGCTCTATCAATTTGCCATCTACCGCATTAGCTTCGCTTTCATACGCTCCTGTTATTACATCTGAATTGTAAATATCCTTTAATTGATAACCAACAGTGCTAACTGCATTTGTCGGTGTAAGAACAACTGGAACTATCTCTTGATTCTTGGCAGTCACCGCAAGTGCAGTGCTGGCACTCGCACCTACTTGTGTTATATCCATTTTTACTCCAAGATCTCTCGGTCTTGTAACTCCATAGCCTAATTTATTAACACGTCTATATTCAAAAGAAATAGAATATGTGCTTGATGTTGCATTTGACGTTACAAGAGCATATTGAAGAGGTCCTATCGCTGAATAGTATCGGTCACCATTAAAGTCTAAATTTGTTCCCGGTGTATATACGGCTTTTACTACCAGTGTACCGCCGTCTATATCATCTGTGGTAACATCGGAGAAATCGAATGATTCCATATCCGGTTTTGTTTGACTTGAATCAACCGGATTACCGTCTGCACCAAGTTCCGGCATTAAGTCGAATGTGGTTGCATTATTAAGTGCCGTCCATGTATCTGACATATTTGAGGCAGATACTTTTGTCCAGCCACCTGCATACGGTGCGTCTGCATGAATCGTTTTACCTGCAAAGCAATATTCAAGTTTATTCGTCAGTGGATAATCTGAGCCATTCGTAACCGTTCCCGTTCCGCCCGGAGTTGTCGGGTCAGTTGAATTTGGACCGGCATGAGGATACTCCCCTCTATAATTATCCGTTCTTTCCTTGCTTGAATAATTCGTATTCGTCTGCAAGTCAGGATGAATGAACTTTTCTTTTACATAATCATTTACCGATTCGGTCGCGTCCTCTCCGACACCACATGTCAGTGTGCCGATAAGTGAATCGTCCCAATCGTAAAACATTGTTACGTAAATATCGTTTAGACTAAGTCCGCCCGCTTTCGCACTCTTTCCTTGTCCGAGTACAATTTCAATATCCTTATTCGCCGCTTGCTCACTCATTTCAAGAACGCTATCTGTATAATCATACTGATAACCTTTCATTGAAAAGTCCGCTTTATAAATCGTAAAGCCGAACTGTGCCGGTGATACGGAAGATACATCATCAGACGCGATTGTCAGCACTTTATTCTGCGTCCAATCACTATCCCATGCGGAAGTCCATTGATCTTCTATCTTCTTTTTCGCATTTTCATCGGCATATGTGAATCTCGCTACAACAACCGGATTTTGATGTTGGTCGGGATCAGGCGTAGCCTTTGGGTCAGGCGTCGGTGTTACGGTCGGCGTCTTTGTCGGTGTTGGTGTCGCATCCGGATCCGCCGTTGCACTTGGGTCTGTCGCATTATTCGGTACTACACCCGGATATTCCGCCCCCAAATACAAATAACCCGTTTTCGTCGTCTGATTTGTTGCCGTATCTGTTTTGCTTTCAATATATGTCAGCGCGGTATGAGTTGTCCATGTGTCTTTACCCAGCGTCGGCAACGCTCGCCTTGTAGCCCATGTGGTTGACTCACTCATATCCACCGCTGTTGCCTCATCGTCCCATGTAGTCGGAACTATAAGGCTCGGATCATATTGCAAAACCGCTCCAACCGATGAATAATCTTCGTAATCGCCGTTTACTTCAAGGCTGATTTCCATATAATTATCTTCACCTGTTATACGTTTTGCAACAACAGTTATCTCCGGCTTTGTCGATGTCACTTCATCGGCTAACACCGTAGGAAGCAATCCCACTGCCAACGCAAGAGCTGACATAACTGCTACTATTCTCTTTATCAAGCGGAACCACCTCCATTATTTGCATTAGTTATATTAGACGGATATGTTTTCTCCATATTTTGTTTCAAAAGTGTCAGATCAAACATATTAACCGCTCCGTCACCATTTAAGTCTGCCGCCTCAAACCGTGCTTTATCCAATATCCACGGTTTCTGACGGTTAAAAAATCTCATCAACTCCGCCCTATCAGGCAATTTGATGATTTCATCGCCGTTTATATCACCAACAATCATTTCAATAGTATCGGCAAGCGTCAAATCTGCATTATCATCCACTTGCGTCTTATCTATTTCGATTTCGGGATATGTAAGGTGCGATTGTTTCTTTACAACCATTTTGTAGCTGAACTGATTCGATACAGGCAACTCAAAATTCCACTCACATTCGCCTTTTTTAGTCGTCTTAGTGAGTACGCCGTAAAGATTATTGCCGGCATCATCGGTATCTGCCGATGTAAATGTATACATCGGTGTCGTTTCACCGTCTTTGTATATTTCAACTGTAACCGGTTTTGTATCATTCCAACACTTAACTGTACCGATTATATTATATTTACCGTCAGTATTGAATATATCAACTATTTCAACACCGTCAAAATGGTTCTTTGCATTATTGACTTCTGTGGTTTTATCCACGTCACCTTCCCATGACGCTGAATTTGTTACACCGTTTTCGGTTGCGCCCATTACAAATGTTTGTTCCGTAAGGTTTAGTGTTATCGGCTTGCCGACATAACCATCCTCCGGCATTTTATTCAGTCTGAACGGCACTCTAAGCAGATAAACTCTGTCATATCCATCAGTCTGTATAAAATCACTCAGTCGCAAATTTGTACCGTCGACTGATTTTATTGTAACAAATTCCGTTTTATATTTGTCTGTTTGGTCAATATCCCAATCACTTTGCAAGGATTGTTTATACAATTCCGCATTCTTCCAATACGCCACATCACTCGTCGTTACATCTGACTTGATATTGTTACTTTCAATCGTTCCGGCAAGGTCAAAGCCCGTATCGGTACTGATTCTAATATTGCCGTCGCAAGGAGTGAATATTTCACTGTCATAATCTATCGCAAAATCCATACTGTACAATCCGTCAAGGAAATACTTCAAATTCTGCGTATTTTTTATACTTATTCCAAACCACACAATACCTGAACCGGCATTATCCACATCATAGACATTATCCGCTGTCAAGTTCGGTGTTTGAGGTTTGTCCAAAGGTTTTGACGCAGTTCCGAGATAGTCAAGCGTTAACGTTGCCTTTTCCGGCGGAACTGTCGCAACCGGTTGTCTGACCGCCGTATCAGGGTCGAATGTCGCCATACTGTCACTAACCGTTGTCGGAAGTGATTCGTAATACGGTGTAGGCATTATATTCAACAGTGCGTTAGCATCTATCGAGTTGACATTTCTGTCTTCGGTGACATCTGCAACTCTGTATGCGTAGATTTTCGCCCATTCATCAGCAGAATTTATTATATCGGTATAGAAACCGTTATTCATTCTTTGATAAAGCATATCCGCGTCATTTGAATCAACAGTTCTGTCAAGGTTAATATCACCTTTATTCGCAAGAACCACTACAGGTCTTGTAAACAATCGTGTTGTATTATCAGTATCGGTAAATGTATATTTTAACGTATACACTCCCGGTCTTATATTAAGACTTGCCAACTCACTTATAACACAACTTGCTCCTGTATTTGCCACAGTGACCGTTTGCGATGTTGTTGTCATTATATCTGTTACATTTGTCGGAACATTGACAGTTTGAACTTCTATTGTACGAGTTACATTTTCCGCCGAAACTGTATTTCCGTCCATATCTTTCAGATTTTTAAAACCCGGATCAACAAACGTTTGTCCGTTGTATACAAACAGCGTATAAGGATTTTCATCGTAATTCACGCCGTCCCATGCATCTGTATAATATTTTGTATCATATGTATTTACCGCTTTGTTCGGTGTATATGCCGCATCATATGTATGATTTTTCGAGAACAAATCTTTTGCCGTTGACTTATCCGTTATATTGTCGGACGATTCGATTAAACCGTAAGGTGAATTACCCGGTTTTATATCAACATCAACCGCTTTTTTTCTGAGTATTGTAATCGTGTATTCAGCCGAATAATTTTGTCCGTCATTCAGGTCTGTATATTCTGTCTTAATTTTGACTGTATTAAGTCCTTCTTGAAGATCAAACAAGTCGGATTTATATGTCGTAACACTCGTTGATGTAGAATCAACTTGAGGCGCTATTGTCAATGTATTTCCGTTCGCTGTTGCTGTCACCGTCATAGACGGAGTTAATTCCAACAGTTTATTCTTCAAATCGAATTCAACAAAATTCTTTTCTACAGAGCCGTCTACAATTACTCTGTATGCGTATGTTGTTTCGTTAAATGTTGTCACCGCATATGGTGGAAGTGACTCTCTTAAATCGTTTGGCATTGTCTCATTTTCATTATAATCCCTCAAGTCCGCCAAACGAACCCACACATCATTTGTTTCACGATAAGTCGGTCTTACCGTTACATTTTGCGCTATCATCGTAAATGTCGTTGACATTTGAGATGCGTTTGCGAACGTTATACCATCATCAGTTTCCCACTTATCGAATGTGTATCCGGAATCCAAAATCTGAACATATATCGGAACAGTTTCGCCTACTTCATATGTTCTTGAACATATCCTGTTGCTTGTTTCGTCCATCAAATATCCCAATCCGATAGATTGTTGTACGCTGTCGCCGTTGTCAACAGTTACGGTATACACTTCATTTTCCGTTACCTTAAAGGTTATATTGAAATATGCCAATTCAGCATTTTTATTTGAGCCTATGCTGACTCTCGCCGAATATGTTCCGACCGCCAAGCCATGCTTTGTACGAATTTCAAACTGCGTTTTGTCGCCAACATTCAAGAAAGTAACATACAATGGTATGCTGTTTACAAAGCTTGTAGGACTACTGTCTGTAGCCGTTGTTCCATCAGTCTGAACGAAATCGGAAATTCTCATTGTCAGACTGGTTATATTATCTATACCGACATTCTCAAGCGTGTACATTTGTCTTTGTACATCGGCAGTTGAATAACCCACTTTCTTTGTATCGTACTCAAACGTTTTACTGTTAAGCACAACTTCTACCGGACTGTCCGCACTTCCTACATCAGTAGTAATCTTTATTGCCTCTTTTTCCGGTTCCGGAGTCGGAGATGTACTCGGCGCCGGCGACTCACTCGGATTTGGCGACTCACTCGGATTTGGTGACTCGCTTGGGTTCGGTGATTCACTCGGATTTGGTGATTCACTCGGATTTGGCGACTCGCTCGGGTTCGGCGATTCAGTAGGTTTTACCGTAGGCTGAATTGCCAGTGTTGTCACCTTTATTTTTAAGTAAATATCGTCCGGATTTTGTACATATCCGAAATTTGTATATGAGTAATCTTCAAGTTTACCGATAAGTGTTACTGTTGTTCCCTCAGTCGGCAACACAGTAGCCGTCGGATCACCTTCGATGCTCCAACTTACAACCTTTGCACTGTCATATTCAGACGGCTGATAACCGGTCTGTCCATGATATGCAATAGGAATTGTACTTCTATCAGGGAATGATATATATGTTGCTATATCCGCAAGACTTTGTCCCTCGTATACAGAGAACATACCAGCTCTACCCTCTGAATAGTCTTTTTCGACATAGTTATTTTCGTTTTCACCAAGATAATAATTAACTCTCGGATCAAACACAAAACCTACTTGTGCAGTTTCTGCATCATCTGGAGGAATTGCTGACAATTTAAAATCATCATTACCCAAGTTTATGATACTTTGTATCAATTCACGGTCTGTATTCGTCATACTCGTTGCACTGTCAGACATCGCATTAATTTTAATAACTGCCTGTCTGTTAACAATACTAACCGTTACAAAATCATTGTTATCTGTACTTTTTAATACCATTCCGTTTGGCAGGTATATATTAAAGTTTGTTCCGTCTTCAAAAGCCGCTCCGTCTTTAGGAGTAACCGTTATATCTAAGATACCCGTTTCTCTTTCAACTTCCGCAGTTATTGTTGCATCCTTGAGATAATCATTTCCCTTTAATACATTTCTCAACGCGTCAATATTCCAATTAAATCCGTCAGGAATTGTAAGCCAAGCCGGCTCAGGTGCTCCAAACAATGTTTTGTCAAATTCTTCTGTATATGTTTCACTGACAGGCGCAGTACCTGTTTTCAAAGCTTCCGTAACATCATCAGGCGTCCAATCCGTTTGGATAGGATTTTGAGTCGGAGAAACATACATATCGTCAATGCCGTCCAAAACAGGAGTTACAGTATCAGGCATTTCTAAATCATCCCAAATTTCCGGTCTGTTACTGTCACTGTATGACAAAATACGATTATCATATTTAAAGCCGGTAATTGTAACAGGTTTTACCGTAACTTTTACCGTTACAACTTTATCTGTACCTGCATAGTTTTGACTTACCGTATAAGTCACATTACCCAAAGGATTATACTCTGTTCCATTGCTATATTGAACTGTAAAAGTTTCATCTTCGGAGTTCCATATCATATTGCCCAGCACTTGCTGTCCGTCGGAATATCTCTGAACAACGGTATTCATTGTTTGGTTCAAATATGCAACCAAATCTGCCAATGTACCCGCTTTTGTCGCATCTGAGCATCTATTATAAATAGAATACGCAGTAACTGTTCGTTCTTCAACTGCCGGAGTTACATCAAGAAGTGTTCTGACAACTTTCCATTCTGCCGGAAGTACATCTACAAAGTATTCAATATGGTCATCTCCGACATACATAATATACGCACTATCATCTTCTATACTTAAAATACTATTAAGTTGACTTTGCGTCATATTACATACTTGAACAGGATCTACGATTTGGAAACTCATCTTTCCAAGTGAAACTTTCCTGTCAGATGCTAAAATACATTTTACATCTTCCGTTTTTGGTGAACCTATCTGTTTCACTCCAATATATTCACCGTTAGGGGTTTGCGGGTCCGGTACAAGGTTCATTTGTATCGAACTGCTCGTCAGCTTGGAATATTCTTTTGTCAAATAAGCCTCACTTGTAAATACTTCTGTATTTGCTTTAAAGGTATTCGTTGCATCAGTCGTTATATCATTAGTATCAAAGTTGGACGGAACTATATACCTGCTATCATAATCCAAAGTAAAATCCACACCGGTAGCATCAATATTTTCAATACTGACATCTACTAATGCTTGAATTTTTCCATTTGTACCATACTGCAAAGTAAAGCCGTCAAAAACAAGTTTACTGTCTTCTGTAACAACATTTGCAAGACTTATATTTTCTTTTTCCGCTGACACCGTAAAAACAAACGACGGCAACATCATACATATTATTGTCCATACCGCCACAACTTTCTTTATTGCAGCACTTTGTCGCATATAACCCCTCCCCTCCGGGTATATTTAATACGCTTATTTTACATTTTATGGAATTAACTGTGCGTATTCTTTTAATTGTATCCATATATATTTAATATACTACATCCCCCCCTAATTGTCAAGTTAACCAAATATGACAACTATGCTACATTTCCGTGTCAAAGAAAAGCCTATTTGGTCGAATTTTGTTTCTTATATAAATATAAAAGACAACGTACCCATTTGGGGTACGTTGTCTTTATTATTCAGTATATGCACTGATAAGAATTCTGCTGCTGTCTGTTCTATTATTAAGATTTGGAGCTTTTATAGTTCTATGAGTTGTGATATATAGTCTGTCTTTAGCGTTGTACTTATCGTCACCATTAAAGTCACATATCTTCTTATCAACCATAGCTTGTGCAGGAGTTATGTTTGGAGTAGTTGCGCTGTCAGTGTTTAATTCACTGTCTGCATCTTCAATATCATCAACAATAATTTCGTCTTCAACGATTGTTATCTCGGCGTCTGTAGTTATTGCCGTATTGTCTTCCTTAACGTCCTCCTCTTCGGCAACCGGAGTTTCTGTTTCAGTTACTTCTTCTGTAACTTCATCATAAACACCCATTACCGCAGTTCTCAAGCCCTCACCTGAATAACTGTTGCTTGACGAGCCGCTATCTGACGAACCGCTATCCGATGTACCGCTTGATGTGCTACTATCTGACGAACCGCTGTCTGATGTACTGCTTGACGAGCCACTGTCTGGTGAACCGTTGTCTGATGTACCACTCGATGTATTACTGTCAGATACTTTATCATCTGACGAATCTGTCGGTACGTTAACAGTTGTGTCGTCCTTTGTTGTACTATCGTCTGTCTTATTATCCGTCGGTGTGTCAACTGTTGTGTCATCCTTTGTTGTGCTGTCGTCTGTCTTATCATCCGTCGGTGTGTCAACTGTTGTATCATCCTTTGTTGTGCTGTCGTCTGTCTTATCACCTGTTGGTGTATCAACTGTTGTGTCATCCTTTGTTGTGCTGTCGTCTGTCTTATCATCCGTCGGTGTGTCAACTGTTGTGTCATCCTTTGTTGTGCTGTCGTCTGTCTTATCACCTGTTGGTGTATCGACTGTTGTGTCATCCTTTGTTGTGCTGTCGTCTGTCTTATCACCTGTCGGCACTTCAGACTTTGTATCATTCTTATCATCAGTTGTTATAGCTCCCGCTGCCAAAGCATCCGGATACAAGTCTGCATAATCTCCGAAGATTTCGTCCATTGTATATTCTGTACCAGCCAACATTGACTTAAAGTATTCAAGGTCTTTTTCATCAATAATATCGTGGCTGTCACCCGTTGTAACTATATCACCAGGTATCAAATCAATTCGTCCGAAATCATACATTGCTTTAGCATACGATTCTTGAACATCAATTTCAGATAAGTAATATGTTAAGTAGCCTGCACGTCTTACCGTGATACTGTATACGCCTACGCCTGCCGCAGTAATTGTTTCTTGTGAGAATTCAAACTTACCGTCAGCTCCTGTTACAACTTTTTCTACAAGTGCACTGTCAGGATCTGTAATCACATCATATTGTTGTGCATCAGGGACTTTATACAAGCTTACTGTGGCAACATTGTCGCCGTCAGCAACTGTATTAACATTACCTCTGATAGTTGTTTGTAATTCCGAAACAAGTTTATCATGATCTCTTATAACCTTAACCTTATAACATCCTGTACCGCCGACATCATTTGTAATAATGAATTCAAAGTTATATACAGTCTTTGAAAGGTCAAGTCTTGCTATTGTAACAAGTTGATCTGTAACTTGTCTGTCAATTTCAACATTATCCAACTTAACTGCGATAGTTGTTTCTGCACTGTCTGTTGTATCTGCCGTTGCGGTAAATTCAATTTCTTGTGCAAGAACCGGAACTTTTACAGTATATGAAATTGTATTCTGTTCAAATTCAGGATCAAGTTCATAATATTCATCATCAGGATTATCGTCAGTTACCTCAAGGTTTGTCAAGAATGCTGTATTCTGTTGAATTACCTTAAGTACATATGTTGTCTTTTCCGTTTCATCAAGTGATGAGTAAACTGTTATGAAGAATATATCTTCATTTGACGTTGTACTCAAATCATAATCATTCGGAACATTATCAACATTTTCTGTTGATACACCGTTATGTGTTATGATAACCGTATCTGCCGGTTCTCTTGAAACTGCAAGAATATTTATGCTTTCCTGACCTGCCTGAACGATTGCCGAATACTTGAATATTTCTGAATCGAACGGATCAATTACTGTTGAAGATGTATCGTAGTCGTACAAGTCAGTGTCGCCATCGTCAAGAACAAGATTGTCAAGACGAATCTTACTCTGTGCTCTTTCACTTCTTCTTACTACCACTCTGTAATATCCAACATCGTCTGCCTCTGGGCTGATAACAGTAAAGTCGATATTTGCAGTAGCATCATCATCTTCCATAAACGATATAGGAAGAATAAATTCTTGAGCTATATCTGTGAACATTTCAACTTGATTTTCTGTTCCCAACTGTGCAAGAACAGTATCGTTTTCATATTCTTTCTTTATAACAAGTGAAACGCTGTTATCTGTATAATCAATTACTGTCTCATACAATCTGATAAGTTTGTTATAATTCTTATCAAGTTCATATTTACCGTTATTCGGTTCATCCTCTTCTACAACTGCCAAATCTGCAAGATATGCGTTACTCTTATCATAAGGAGCTCTTATAACTTTTAGAGTATATACCGCACTTCTCTCTTCGCTGTCGCCGCCCGGAAGAATCTTGTCATAAGTTATCTTAACCAATACTGTAAAGTTATCTTCATCAAGCGGTGTATCAATAGTCTTTCTGTAAGCACCGTCTACAGCCGGATCATTATAATCTACCGAACCGTCTGACAATACCTTACCTATTTGAATTCCAACGTTTTGGTAAGATTCTGCAATTACATCGAATTTTTCAACCGATTTACCGATATAAACGTGGTAATCACCGTAATTTGTACCGTTAAATGTTTCTGACATTACTGCATCAGGTGATGGTTCAACTCGTAGATCTGTCAAAATCGGAACATCTGTCTTATAAATATTAACAATGTATTCCGAAACATTTTCAAATCCACTTTCGGCGTATTCTGTTACTCTGAACTTGAATACTCCCTTATCTGTATCATCAAGTTGTGCCCTAATGTAGTCACTAAACTGTGTACTTACTGTATAGTTGTCAAGATATTCACTTCTGACAACATCATTACCACCATAAACATCAAATATTTCAATATAAGCATTATCATCATTCAACGGATATGCAAACAATTCTATATCTGATGTATCAACCATGACATTGTACTTATGTACATTGCCTGTCACTGACTTTTCAAATGTACCCATTGTACCGTTTCCGTCTTTGACAATAATGTCTTTCAAGAACGGTTCAAAGTAATCTGATTGCTTATCAGCATTGACGAACAATGTGTAAACATAACTGTTTCTGTCATCAGCTGTTACTCTTATCGTGTACTTTTCTCTGTCTGTAATGATAAGTTCTGTTATGTTGCCATCCACAACTCTTCTGCCGTTTACTCTTATAACCGCATCCGGATCGTTTGCTGTCAAATCAAATGGTAGATTATTAACCGCATCAGTATTTACAACAGTAGATGAGTATCCGTCTGTTATATCAACTGTATCACCGTTTACGCTTAAATCAGTAAGTGCTGTGGTTGACTTACGGATTATTGTCACTGAATATCTCTGTTTTGCCTTAGAATCATTTCCTGTTTCTACAATAACCGTTGTTACCGGTTTAGAGATTGCCACTGTGTTGCCACCGTGTACATTGACATTTGTTCCGTCATATTCCGGAGTTGCATTTATTACAACTTCATCTACATTGCTGTCAACATAAGCATAGTAGTTCACGTCACGAGTTGTAAAGTCTGTTGTAAGTTCTACATTCTTACCTCCGGCTGTTACTGTCAAGTCTTTCAAATCAACAGATTTAATCGTATCATGAGTACGTCTGTTAATTGTCAATGAGTATACACTTGTAGGATAATTTGTTTCCTTAGATGGATATACCATAAAGATTACTGTTGAATCTTGTCCTGCCGGTGATGTAACATCAAATGTTCCATCGTGGTTATTTACAACGTGAGATGTTGATGACACAGTTGCAACAACCGGAACATAATCCTTTGTTTCTTCAACAAAGTGTGTAAGCAATTCTTCTGTATCAACTGTAATAGTATCAACATCGAACGGCACCGTTACATAATAGTTATGTACCAACGGATCAAATACAGGAGCCATGCTACCCTTATCAACTGCAAGATAATCAAGTTCGGCGATTGTATCGTTAGGTCTTACAATATTTACAACATAGTGTACTGTTGTCTGAGATGCCTTAACACCTGTATCACCGTTACTCTTTATAAAATCAATTTCTGATGTAAGAACTATATCAAAGTAATTTGCACCATGTTTCAATTTTGTAATACCAAGGTGATTATCTCCCATATATGCTTTTTCAGCATCTGAAAGTTTTTCTCCGCTGCTTGTAATCGGCATATTGTTGATTGTCACATACATATTTGTTGTTTCATCGAAATACGGAATCATATTAATTTCTTCTGTATCTTTATCAACAACAACTGTGTAAGAGTATTGATCACTTCTGAATTCAGGAATTATAGGTAATTCTTCATTAGATTCTGTTAGCTTTAAGCCGTCAAGTTTCATATCAACGTCATACTGAGCTTTAGCTTTATCTTCGCCCTTGTTAATTACTACTGTGTATCTTTCCTTAGTTCCAAGTGTATTATCCACAGCGAATACAAGAACGTTATCACCCTCATATAGTTTAACGCCTGTGACGTTACCTGATATAAGAGTAGCATTATTAAGTTTAACGCTGTCATGCTGTCTTGCAGTATCTTCTTCAGAACCTACAGTTGCCTTTACCCATACCTCTGATGTATCGTTAGGTACATTCAGATAATATGCGTGTTCGGAATGATAGAAGTCACTTGATAATGTATATCTCGATTCTTCCGCTCCGGTTGATGAGTTGTAAATCTCTATCGGCAATTCAATATAAGGTCTATCCTTATTGTATGCTCTGTTTACAGTTACAACATAATGTTTTTCTGTTCCGTTAAAGGTTACAACCTTGAACAACAATTCAGTGTCACCGTAAGGGACATTGGTCATTGTATAAGTTTGTCCGCTCTCTATCTTCACAGAACCATTATTTGTTGCATTATTACTTACATAGATATATGACTTACCGTGTATTCCTACCGGATCTTCAACCTCTTCAGGTCTTAGACTCGGAGTGAACGATACAGTATCTACATCATAATCATATGAGATATAGTAGTTTGTCAACTTCGCATTAAATAGCGGAGTAACATTTGAACCCTCTGTATAATCCATATGAATTATATCGCCTGTATGTTCAGGTGTTGCACGATGTGCATCAATTATATAAGTTTCCTTTGTAATATTATCTTCGGCAGTTACTGTTATAACAACCTTGTTTGAACCGTAATGAAGCGGAATATCATTTAGTTCTGCTGTTGAGCCAAGGTTATAATACAACTCTTCGCCGCCTTCTTTTCTGATTCTTAGATCAGAATGTTCATCTGCTGCCTCAACTATCAATGAAAGCTTATCTTCATCATAAGGGATTGCAAGGAAGTATTCATGAACGTCCTTATCAAACATCGCTGTCAATAGTGCATAGTTTTCAGAATTGATATTTGAAAGTTCTGCATTATGGCTAAGTTCCATCATAGTAGAAGTTGTATCTTTTAATACTACAGTATCCGGTCCTGCCGCTCTGTTGATAGTTACTGAATAGTATCTTGCATTTTGTACCTTGCCGGCACCGTTAGATTCGCTTACTTCAAATACAACTGTGTTATCACCCTTTTGAAGAATCATCGGATATTCAAGCATATTACTTACGAGTGTCTTCTTTTCAACCTTATTGTTATTTGAATCAACATAAGTTTCAAGAAGATATACGTCGCAGTTCTGTGCGCCAAGGTTCTTCGACAATGATAGCTTAACTTCCATTGTATCTTCGTCTACAGAGTCATAGTAGTTATAATCGTATTGATTATTTACAAATACTCTTGTAAGCGGATTGCCTGTGTCGGCTCTCATTATATTGGTCAAGTAAGCCATTTCAGGATCAAGATTAATATATGAATCCTTAAACAATTCAATAGCATATTCTGATGTTGTCTTATTAGTGTTATAAACATTGAATATAACTCTTAGTCTGTCACCCTCTGTAAGCTTTGTTCCGTAAACAACCTGACGGCTGCTTACCTGATTTGAAGACTGATTGTCATTCAAACTTACACGGTTAACGATTTCATAATCGAATCCATCGTCAAACGGCACTGCCGTTATTATAATCGGCGTATCAGATTCATCAATTTCCTGAGGAATTGTAAAGTGATAAGTAAACTTATCAGATGTATTATCTTCAACCGGAACTGAAACTGTATCATAATATTTATCACCGATTTGAATTATAATATCGTTTAACTTAGCATAATCATCATTTGCAATTCTTGTTATGCTGAATGTGTAAGTCTTTGTAACAGTACCATCTTCTGAAGTTACATTTAGCTTAATGTCATTTATACCTTCCTTAAGCATAAACTTAACTTCTTCATTTTCTTCAAATATTCCGCTACTTGAATAGTTCATTGAGTTCTGGATATATGCACCTGTTGCATTTTCGCTCATTCTCAAATGCTTAAATGTAATATAAGTATCTGCGTTACTTACTGTGTAAGTATAATCAAGCTGCTCAGGTAGATATTCCGTGAAATCTCTATGAATATCAGCGTCTGTAGGCAATGTAAAGTCTGCGTTGATAAGGTCTGCTGCATTGCTCATAGTTTCTACAACAAGTGTGTAGTTTCTATATACAAGATTTTCAACATCGGCAACTTCTTTATATTCAGTTACTCCGATATTAATTTCTTGCGGAATTGATACCTTATCTTTTGATGTAAATTGCTTTCCTGTAGAGTCATAGTAGTCATAGTTCTGAGTTGCAAAGCTACCAATCTTTACAAGTTTTCCTACGCTTACTGTTATAACTCTGACAGTTGCCTCATTTACATACGACGGCATCTTAGCAACGTATGCACCCTTTGTACCGTCTGCCTTTACATAATCAGCATCCCACTTAGCTGTCACCGGCATTGCATAACCAAGTTCATTGCTTGTTTCAAACGTGCCTTCCGGTGTACCAAGCATAACTCTTAGAATATCAGGTGTTCCTGCCGGAATTATTGTCAATTTGTAATCCTGAGTATGAGTTAAATCACTGTTATCAGTCAATCTGATTGTCAATATGCTTGTGTTATCACTACTGTTATGGTCATTTGTACCACTTTTGGCTGTTGCCATATCTGTAGATGTACTTACTGAACCAAGCTGTAAACCGGCTGAGTTTATTATGCTTGTTGTTACGTATGACGGATCGTCTGACTGTGCCTTGACTACCGGCTCTGTATCGTAATCAACATATGCGAGATATTCATTTCCGTAACGTTGTGCTCTTATTCCGTCAACAATTAGTGTTTCAAGGTTAAGTTCACGTTGGTTACGATTAATCTTAATTCTGTAATCTCTTGTTTGAGTAGCGTCTTCACTCTCTACTCTTACGATAAACTTATTAATACCTGTTGTAAGTTTAACGGCTGTTACAATAGAATTCAATGCCGCTCCGGCAATATTCTCATGTCCTCCGACTTCTTTAAGTACAGTAATCAATGTGCTTGAATTCTTATGAACATGATTTGCATAAGCATAAATATCTACCTGTTCAACATTTGCTCCTACAGTTACTTCATAATCTTCAGTATCATAATTATACTTAGGATTCATTTCGTAACCTGTAACACCCAAACCTAATGTAGTATGGCTTAAGTCTGCATCGTTCGATCTGTGATGAACCATAATTGTATACTGCTTTGTGTAATCTCCAAGTACAAGAGTTACCGGAACTTCAGCATAGCCGTATTCATCAAGTTCAAGTTCTGACGGTGTGTATGCTCTTGTTACAGGGTTTTCTCCGCCCTCAGTAACAGGAGTACTCTTAGTCTGTAAATCATATATGTCATTGTAATCACTACCGATATAAATCTTAAGTGTTTCACTAATGCCTTTTTCTTTTACAGATTTCAGTGCTTCTTGTGCATCTGCAACAAAGATGTACTGGTCTTTTGAGTTATCAATGTTAATCTCATAATCGAATACATTCGGTTTAAAGTCTTTACCCTTGAATTCAATAGGATCTTCTGTAATAGCGTCAGGTCTTACTTCAAGTCTGTCAAGTGACATATCAACTGCCGTATAATTAATATTCAAGTAATATGCACCGTAAATACTTGTATTTGCAGGACGAATTATGAACATAAATTCGTTCTTGCCTTCCTTCAACTGTGTTACACCGGCATTTAATGCACCGGATGACATACTTCTCCACTGTTGATCCTGTGCAGATGTATTATTTAATCTTACCATTTCTATTGATGCCATCGGGTCAATAGCCTTGATATATACATTCGCCGTTGCCGTGTCATTGTATACATGAGATTCAAATACTCTGTCACTGCCAATAGTGTTATCTTCATCAGGAGCACGTCTTTCAACCGTTAGATAATCAAGAATGTTATCTATAGCTGACTTATTAATAAGTACAGTATATGTCTTATCAGGTTTATCAGCTGTTGCTGTTGCATAGATTGAGATTGGCACATATGTTGTTGCACCTTGAAGTGCGATATGTGAATTTGTAACAGTATTCGACAAGCTACTTATCTTCACTCTCGGATTCTGTTCACTCTCTGCTCCTACAACCGCATAGTATTCTGTATTATTAACATTTGTGAATATAGCTGTTACGCTTGACTCTGTCTGGTATGTCGGGAGTTCGCTTTCTGCTATATACATTTCTCTATCGTCATCCCAATTTGCATCTATTGTACTTTGAACCTTAACTAACATACCATAATCTGCCTCGTCAAGTTTCAAAATTCTCAATGTGTATGGGTTTTCGATATTATTTACTGACTTAACAATAAAGTTGATAATTGTTGTGTTATCAGGTAACGGAACATTCTTTAGAACTACCGCACCCGGTGTTGAACCGTCCGAATATCCGTCTACTATGATAGATGACTCTGCACTCTTTGGTACAATCTTAATATCCGTCATTGTCAAGTTCATCGGAACTGTGGCAATAAAGCCTGTATGTCCGTCTGTACTTGCAAGTTGACCGTTATCAACTCCGTTTTCATATGTGTACTGAACATAAATCTTGTCTACGCCCGTACCGACCGGAGTATTGATTATATCAAGTCTGTAATATGTACAACCGTCTTTATCATTGTATTGACTGTTCTTATCATTTTCAGGGTTATAAGAAACGCTCGCCGGTACAATTCTGAAGTATAGATGCTTTTCTCTGTCATTTACAACTGTCAATCTGTTAGTTGTCTTTAGATATTTAACATCGTCACTGTTTGCAACAAATTCACCCTTTGTTTCGTCATACATTTCAATAGTTGCATAAATGCTTCTTGCTTTTAGTTCAAACTTAGAAGTTGCCGATCCCTCAGGCATATTGATTACATATGTATTAAACATACCTGCTATGCCGTTAAGAGTATCTTTTTCTTGTCCGTTTGAAACTGCGGATACATCAGATAATGTCTTCTTATCTGTGTAATCCTTAATATCGACTGTCTTTCCGTATTCAAGAGCCGCATCGTTAGATTCACGTCTGATATTCAAGTTGTATTCCTTGATATTACCCTTACCGTCTTTCGCACGAACTCTTACTGTAATATACGGCTGATTATTCATCGGAACAGAGAATCTCATTCTTAGTGCATTTGGACCGCCAACATGATGATCTTCGTCTGTAACTAATATGTTGTTTCCGTCTTCATCAGTAGTATATTCAATCGGATAATATGCAGTCAATTCCGTAGTCTTATGGTTATTGGTTACATTGATATATGCAGTTGTTGCATTTTGGTTAATCAATACTTCATATGACGCAGGATCTGCAAGGCTCGCACCTATACTTGAAGGTGTTGCCAATCTACCCGATTCATTTTCAATATGGCTGACACGCATTACAACTGATAAGTCAGAAGTTATGTCGCCGCCGTCTTTACGGATTAGTCGTAAGATTACAGGAGTAATCTGGTCAGGAAGTCCGCTTACAAAGTTTGAAGAACCCACATAAATCATATATTCGTAAGGTTTTGTAACAAGAACTTTACCTTCTGTTGCAAAGCTTGGATTTTCTGAAATATGTTGAGTAAATGTGTAACTTTCGTTTTCTTCCTTAACGTCTGTAACAGCGTCAACGTATGCACTCTTATCTTTTGTTACAGCTTGGATTGAAACATCTTGTACATCGTATAAGATTTCTGATTCGTAAACCGGAATGTTATTTTCCAATCCGACATATGTAGCTTGGTTACCTTGAACAAATATATCCTCTAACGCAAGGTCATTGTTCTTTCTTGTCAAAGTCAATGTATAAGCTTTTGGATATGGGTCATTTGCTTGGTTTGCAACGCTTACTATATATGATTGACTGTCTGATGTGAAGTTTAGCTTAGCAACAACTGAATGTTTACCTGATACAGTCTTTTCATCGCTGTCTGCTACTTCTTCACCCGTCTGCATATCACCTATTACTGTAACGATTGCGTCTGAAATTGTAGCCTCAAATCTCATTGGTACGATAGTTGCACCATAGTTAATCTCAGCTGTAATTTCTTCACGTTCATGTGATATTGTTGCAGTCTGATAAGAATGTTCTTCATTGATATTATCTTCATCTATGATGTCCTTAGGCGCTACTTCTGCCAAATGCAATGTTCTGTCGTTTGAAACACGTTCAAGCAATAGACGATACTGTTTACCTGTTCCGACTGCGGAGCTGTTTACAGTATTCTGCATATTCTGTGATCTTACATAGATGTTGATTGTTACATTTTGACCCTTTCTTAGACCTGTAACTGTTGTAACCTGTTGCTTAATGTCGTACTTAGCAGCATTATGAATCTTAATGCTTGCATAATCATGTTCTGTACGTCCCTTAACTTCAACAGCTGTTACATCATTGCCGATATAAGCGATATATGTCGGTATTGAAGTATCTGTATAACCATGACTCTTCATCTCTTCAGCAGAAAGTTCTCTTGTATTAGGTCTTTCCATTGTTTCGATTGTTCCGACTTCACCTGCCCACAACGATACGAGTGTTTCTTCATCGCCGTCAGATGTCGGATACTGCTTAGTTTCAAGGTTCATATTATCCTTATCCATTGGATAAAGTCTAACTTCATAATACTTCTTAGTTACTCCGTCTTCGGCAATCGTTTCAAAGTTCATAAATGTATACTCATCTTTATCCATTTCCTGAATCTTGTTTGTATACTTATAATGTGCATTACCATTACCGTAAACATATTGATATTGCTGATTATCATTATAAACTTCGTTTTCTTTGCCGTCGCCTACACGAACAATAGTGTGTTTCTTATCCATTACAATCTGAGTTGTAATTTCTGATGCAGCGATTGAAAGCGTTACGGCACTGCTCTTCTTTCCTACATCATCTGATGACAAGTAACCCTTATATACAATTACCTCATGTCCGTTAGCATCAATATAATTCTTATCGAACTCTTCTTCTGCCATACTCTGAGTATTCATTGTAGCAATCATAATCAAGTCAATATCTGAATCTGCCGAAACAGTTGTTATATCAACCACATGACTTGAAGTTGCTGAATTATCTTCAGCTGTTATTGTAAAGCTTACTTGTGCCTTTTTATTAATTACATTAATCGGTACCAAGATGTAAGATGTATCGTCAGTCACTGTTTCGTGAACATAACTGTCGTCTACCTTAGTTACGTTAATAACAGCTTTGTTATTTGTCGATCTGATATAAACCGGAACAAGGACATTACCGTCTGCATCTTCTTCAAGATACTTAGTTGAAACGGTTACTGCATAGTGGGCCACACCATTTACATTTGTTGCCTTTGTCAAGTCTACATCACCAACATTTTCATCACTGCCGGGTACGATTAACTTTTCAATAGAAGCGTCGCTTGACTTTCTGTAAATCTTAATTCTGTAATGTACTTCCGTACCTGCCTCAGATGTTGAAACAATATCAACTATTGTAGGTACTGTTTCCGTACCTTCGGTATATGGATTAATCTTTACGTCTACGCTGTCACTTCTGTATCCGCCACTGATCTTAATATTGTAACTGAATTTACCTGATTGGTCAGGAGTTGATGTTGTTCCTGTTGCTGAGTAACTTGTATTCGGTTTCGTCAAATTGTTGTTTGTAAGTGCTTCGACAAACATTGTAACATTTTCTCTTGTTTCAGTCTTATCAATTCCGTATTCATATACATAAACTGTCTGACCGTTTTCGTCTGTTTCTGCCTTACTGTTTTCCTTGTTAACCTTTGTATCATTATCAAGGAATATTGTCAAATTGTCTTCATCCTTATACATCTGTGATACAAACAAGTTGTAAATCTTGCTTGTGCCTACATAGTTACCGTCACCAATATCTGTTCCGGTTACATCGTCTGCGGCTCTCATTCCCACTTGTACTTTGATAAGTGTTACTGCATTATCGCCTGTTACAAGGTCTGCCATTGGAAGAGTATTATCCTTTAATGTTGTACCGTCATACCATTGTGACCATGTGATATGTTCATCATTATCAGCATACAACTTAGCTTTATTAGCATAAGTTTCACTTCCGTCATTTGGTATATAACCGTATCTTACATAATAGCCGTCCTTGTCAATCTTGATTTGACCAAGAGTACCAGGAGCAACTCTTGCTGTAAACTTACCTGTTGCAGAATCATATGTTGCTTTATAGCCATTGTTATAATTATCTACTGTTGCAGGATACATTGTAACTTCAGGAATTAGGTTTGTCTTTATAACATCAAGGTTATAAGCCTTTTCCGTCTTGTTATCTGTTGCCTTAACAAATATATTTGTTGAAGTTGTATCCGCTGTAAGTTTAAAGCCTGTCCATGTATACTTGTTTACTGTATACTTATCGTTATCCTTAGTATCACTTATCTGAACATTTGCAAGTGTTTCAACAGTCTTAGCTGTTAAATCTACCTTTTCAAGATCTTCAGGAACATACGCTGTATATCCTGTGATATTACCGTCGTCATCCTTATTAGGAACTGCGATTACAGTTTGTGTTGTACCGTTAGTGTCAACGTATTCTGCAATGACGCTTTCAAGATCAACAACTGTATTCTTAATAAAGATTCTCAACGTTGATTCAGAAACCTGTTCATAATGCTGACCTGCATAATATACAACCTTTACAGGAATATCAAGCGACTTGCCTTCTTCAAGGTTAGGTACTTGTACAGTACCGTATCTCTGATTCAAAGTTGCGTCGTTATAAGTATAACTTACATTGACTCTGTTATCATCAGGGATAAGTCCGATATTAGTATTATCTGCACGGCTTACCAAAGCATTATGTGTTACGTTTCCGTTTTCATCAACAAGTTTAGTTGCCTTATCACCCGTTGAACCGTTCCACTCTGTATAAGCTGTCAAATCAAGATTGATTTGAGGAACAATTATAATTGTGTACTTTTCACGGTTTACTTCGTCTGTCGCAATGACATATGCGTATCTTGTAGATACTACTCCGTCTGTAAGAGCTACATTCTTTTCAGTATATGTCTTCTTTTCATACGGAACATTTGTCAATGCACTGTCAGTACTGATATATACTCCTGCAAGAGCATTATCCTTTGTTGTTGACGCAGTAAGTTCGGTTAACTTATTGATACCGTAAGGAACTCTTACTATGAATTCCTTATCTGATACAAGATATGTTGTATCAGCGTTTATTGTTTGTTCAATGCCGTCTGCATCTATGTACTTAGCGATTACGTCAATGTCTGTCTTATCGTTAATTCCGCTGATTCTCAAGTATGCCTTTCTATCGACACTTATCTTACTTGATGGTCTGATTGAAATTGTCAATAATACACTGTCATCATTAATCTCGTATCCGCTTATTGTCCATATATTGCTTGCGGTGTCTTCTGCTTTTGTTCCATTTGCTGAAACATTTACAAGAGCGCTGTCGCTGACTGCCTTAACATATAAGTCTGCCTTATCCGTTGTAACAGTTGCTTCATATACATCAGCCGTTGAACCGTTAATTACTTCTTTCTTAACATTACCGATTTCCTCAGTGCCGTCTACCTTAACTGATTCAAGACTTGTATTTGCTCTGTAGATTGTCAAAGTATATGTCTTATCATTTGTACCTGATGAAGGTTTTACATTGATATTGACATTCTGTTCATCGCTTGTTAACTGATATTCCTTATATTCATCATACGATGTCTTGTATGTTGTATTCGGTTCAATCTGTACCTTAGCCGAATTAGATTCTGCCTTTGCCTTAATGTCTGTCAATGAAACATTTTCATCTACTATTGCAGCATATGTATCATCGTCAACCTTTTCGGCTCTGACAACAATTTCATCGCCCTTAGCGTCTTCATATGTTAAGTCGATATAGTCAAGATTATTATTATCGTCCTTCTTATAAATTCTTACATATGATATGTTATTGAACGAACTTGGAATATTAGCATTTCCTACATTAACCTGAATTTCTGCATATCCGTCTTTCAATGCCAATGATGAATTATAATAGCTATTTGAAGAAGTTGCATTCGGTTCAGGTGCTGTGTCAGGAAGTATACCTGTTGTAAGTTCAGCATTAACGTCGCTTGCCTCAATTCGTATATCTGTATAATTGCCATCTATGAATATCTCATAAACATCAGCCGCTCTGCCGTCTATTGATTCAGAAACGGTTGTTGGATAATATGAATTACCCGATGCGTCTACTGTCTTTAGTTCAAGATTTGCGATATATACATTAACCTTATATTCAGCCTTAGCTTGTCCGTTTGATGATACAACAGTAATCTTCTTAGCAGTAACCGGTGCAGATACATCTTCAAGAACATCTGTATGTCTTGATGCAACTGTATTACCGTCTATCTGTACCATAGCTCCGGCATTGGCTGCCTGAGCAATCAAGTCAACAAGTACATCACTTGTCTTGTCAGAAGAAATCCATGCGTTATATTCGCCGTTTTCTCCCTTAACTGCCTGAACTGTTCCCTCAACGTTGTTACGAGTATATCTAACTTCTACTTTTTCAAGATCTGTATCTTCATTTGCCTTGTATACATTTAGATAAATTGTCTTATATGTATTTTCATCGGCATCTTCTGCACGAATTTTGAACTCGAATGTTGTCACTTCTCCGTTAAGAGCCCATTCTTCTTTTTCAAATACACTGTTATTTACAGCCGAATTTGGTAGAGCCGCACCTACTGATGCGTAATCACCGCTTACCATAGCGTTATTGCCGCTTGCTGTAACCTTAACGTGAACATTTGTCTTATCTTCACTGACAATCAATTCATAAACGTCATTTCCGTTTTTATCTGTTGTTGCAACAGCAAGTTCATTATCCATATCCTCTGCATAAACTTTAACTTCACCTATATTTAGGTTCTGTCTTTCAAGTTTTAGAGTATATCTGTATGAATACTTACTGTTCGGAACTGCTACATATACAGGGATATAGAATTCCTTAATGTCTTTTCTTAGATATACATCTCGGCTCCAATCTGTTTCTGTATTAAATTCGCTCATTCCTGAAGTCGGTACAGTCATGTAGTCCACATTTCCGCCAATCAATGTAGGCAATGTCATTGTAACTTCGGCATTTGATGCAAGTGCCTTTGTCCAAATGTCTATTGTTTCATCATCTTGGTCGATTTGAAGTGTGTAGATACCCTTGCTGTCAGCTGTAAGAGTTGTGTAATCGTCCTCATCTGCAAGCTTTGTCTTTAAGAATTCAAGACCGCCAACATAATCGGCTCTTTCCAAAACAAGCATATAGTCAACTGACTTTCTGCCACTCTGTGAAGTTACTCTTACAACATACTTAGTTGTTTCGCCGTTTTCAAGCGGCATATCTGAATCTGTCCATACACTGTCTGATGTTGTATCATCCGATGCAAGAACATTTTCAAGTCTGTCAATAACTTCAATTCTGCCGTTATTCTTAGCTTTCAAAACAACATTTGCTGTTTCGCTTGTTAAGTTGTGAGCATTATAAGAAGTTCCGCTTGCTACTACATTTGTATCGTTTACAACTACGCTCTCAAGTTCTGCAACATCACTCTGGCGTACCAAAGTAACTTTATGTGCTTGAGATACGGCTATGCCGTTTTCATCAGTTGCTGTTGAGATAATATCAAAGTCTACATCGTAGCTTGATCTTCCCGTACTTACAGGAACGCTGATTTCTATTGAACCTACTCTTGACTTCGTACCAACCTTTACAGTTGCTGTTGGGTCTTCAGCCTCAATATACAACTTAACTGTTTGTGCGCTGTCTGTAATTTCAACTTCATGTGAATCACAGTTACTTGATGTATCTGTATTATTTTCAGCAACGCTTTCTTCTGATGTGCCTCTTTGTGCAATAACTGTCTTAACTGCCGTATTGCTTGAAACCTTATTCAACCACAATGGATATAATGCTTCGTTACCTTGACCGTCGCTAACATAAATAGTTAATTCATTACAAGCATTGTTTAGATTTTCGACATTATACAAGTCGATTCTACGTTCAAAGCTACCTGTGTCCTCATCTGCAACACCTGTTGCAAGTTTTGTACCTTGTCTGTAAAGTTCAAGTACATAACCGTCTGATGGTGCATTTAGTGAAACAGTTACATATTCGCTTGTGTTTTCTTCAGGGATTACCGCTACATATTCGCCGTAATCATTAGCCGCAATACGTCTTGATACAGCCTCATCATTATCCTTAACAGATACTGAGATTTGCTTTAACTTAGAGTCACCCTTTGTAATTACAAGATTTCTTGTTGTGTATTCAGTATACGGATAAACTGAGATATTTAGCGGAACAGTGAATGTTGTTTCTCCTGCCTTGCTTATATCGTAATCCTGTTCATCCTCATACAATGCCCAATCGAAATCTCCGATTTGTACCTTAGCATCCTTATCGTTTGCCTTTACATAAACCTTAACTTTCTTTGCATTCGGAAGTGCCTGATATGTGTACTGTATCTTATTATAGATAAGTAGATTATCGTCGGCTCTTACCTCTTCAAGTTCAGGCATTCTTCTTGTAAGAGTCAAGATATAATGCTCTGTTACAAATTCATTATCAATATTATGTGAGGTTACTGTGAACGGTAGATTTACTACATTCTTTCTCATTGTATAGAATCTTGTCAAAATACCGCTTGTGCTGTTTGCTATAACAGTTGAACCGTCCTCATCATAAAGTGTAATACCTTGATATTCATTTACACCCTTGATTACAATATCACCGTAATATTCTTTTTCATTTACAAGGTTTACAATATACTTAGCTTTGTACTGCTTTTGAGTACCGTCGGCATCTGTGTAATAATCATCTGAGTTAGGACTAATCTTTCCTGCCTCAATGCCCTTGAATGAAACGCTTTCAAGATTTGTATCGTCATCACCTGCATAAAGGATTTGAAGTTTGTATGTCTTGCTTGCCTTTCCGTCTGCGGCGTCAACTCTGAATTCAAAGTTTGTAGTACCGCTTTCGTTCTGTGCGACATTTTCAAATACTCCGCCTCTGTATTTTGATACAGGTGTTTCGATTGTGTCACCCCAAAGTGTTACAGTTGACATTGCGCCCTTAGGCATAATTGTAATATTTACAGGGTCATGTCTGTTTACTGTTGCAACATATGTATCATCTTCTATTGCAAACAAGCTTATATCTACAAATGTATTTTGACCCTTTTGTACTTCTGTATCATTTACATATACTTTCTGTACATCAGGAATATCACGATCTCTTGTGATATTCAATGTATAAACTTGCTTGTATCTGCCTGACGATGATGTTGTTTCTATCTGATAAGTAGTAATTCCGGTTTCAAGTGTACGTTCTACAATAAGTTTACCGTCTGCCTTATCAGCTGTTCCTCTAAATTCGATTGTTGTATAACCGTTTAGAGCATTTACTTCAATCGTTGCAGGATTCCAGAAACTCAATGGGTTATCCTTATCGTATGTCGGAATTGACGCATCATAGATTGTCGGATTTTCCGGACGAGGTATAGCCTTAATTGTATTAACGATAATATCTCCCAAATCTGCATTATGAGATGCAGTATACAATGCAATGACATATGTCTTCTTTGCATTCGGAGTCTTTTCATCGCTTTCATAAAGTTTAGACTTAACTGTTACCTCGATTGTGTTAACCTCATTATTAAGGTCAACATCATACATATAACCTTCATTTTCCCAAACATTTGAAAGTGTGCTAAGCGTCTGATCGTTGATAGCTACAATGTTTGTATTTTCTGAATTTGTTTCAACATATGGTTTAACAGATTTTTCTGCAACCATAAAGTTATATTGGCTGCTTTCTTCGATGTATGTACCTTCTTGACCGTCTATTGTTACTATCTTCAAGCTTACATCATCATCTACACCTTGTAGACGAAGGATATAATCTTGTGTTGCGCCACCGTTATGCGGTGCAACTGTAATACGATAGTATTCATAGTAGTCAGGAGCAATCTTAACACCGTCTTTTAGTACAAATTCTATTGTACCTCTGTTTGTATTGTTTTCAACCGGCTGTTTAATCGGTTCAAATATGCTTGCGTCACTGTCTGCCGACTTAACACGAACAACATTTGTAATTGTAGCATGTTTATCTGTCGGAACAATCTTGATTGTTGCATCTCTCGGAGGAACCTTACCATCCCATACAGCCTCATGCTTAACGCTGTTATAATGACCCGGTTTATTCTCCTCAATTATAATCTGCTCAATTCCTGTGTTGCCGCTCTTTGTTGAAATACGAAGTGTGTATGCTTTGTATTCTTCATCGCTTTCGGCATTTTCAGCTTTAACACGAATTTGATATACGCCGTTATTTACATTCTTCATAATGTCGCTGCCCAAGTCAACGCTCATATTTGCATCAACGTCAGTGTAATTTGTCTGTGCAACCCACTGAGTTCCGTCATACTTGAACAAACCAACCTTAGCGCCGATTGATTCCGGAGTAAGAACTGCTGTTGCCTGTGCCTGTGAACTGCTTGTGTAAATGATGTATTCTTTAGTAGATTCATCATATTCAACTTCTGCATCCACATTGCTTGATGTAACTGTATCAAGTTCTGCAGTTTCATTCTTTCTTGTTAGAATTAATGTGTAGTAACCTCCGTCACCCTCACCGTACGGTGCAAGAGTTCCGTCTTGTGCAGTTACATAGATTCTTACGTTTTCAATTTCTTGATCCGGAGTTTCTATTGTCTTTGTTTCAGTCTTTACATTTGTAGGAGGTGTTGAATTAATTCCTACAAGTGCATAGTTACTTTCAGCCTCTGCCTTTAATTCATAATCCTTAGCTGTGTAAGAGATACTTGATTCAAATACACCATTGTTATGTTCAACCTTCTTGCCGTTGATGTACAATACAAGGTTTGTATTGTTATCCTTTAGGTTAGAAGTGAATGTGTATTCCTTAGTGTATTCCTTAACGCTACCGTCGGCGAATGTACCGAATGCGGCATGAACAAGAATCTTATATTCTTGCTTAGTATATGTTGTGCTAAGCATTTGATCAAATGTAACAGTATTATCGAATACATTTCCTATTGTATTTGATTCTGTACTATAATGATTTGATTCGGAATCAATCGTAAGCGTTGTTCCGTTTGTTGACATAATATACAACAAACCGCTATTTGTATTCTTTTCTTCAAATACATAATAGTTTCTCTTTTCACTGTCATAGCTTGTCGACGCATTGTTGTACTTCAAGTCTACAATACCAATGTCAAGTGTATGAAGTTCTACATTCAAGATGTACTTCTTCGTATTACCTGCCTCGGCTGTAACTGTTACAGGAACATGGAATATGTTTCTGTTATTTTCATCTCTCTCAACAAGGTTAAGCGAGAAACTTACGTTTCCGTCAGCGTCCGGCTCATATTCAGCCTTGCTTGAGTCAATAGTAAGTTTAGCCTTAGGGCTTGATAGTTTAACTGTAAATGCCTCTGTATAAGATTCTTTTTCAGGGTTATCAAGATCCTCATTTGCGAATACAGTAAATCCAGGTATTTGATTTTCATCTAATCTTTCTGTTGAATCACTGTTTTCGTAAACTGTATCAGGATTAATTGTAACACTGCTGATATTAGCATCTTCAGACTTCTTATTGATATTAAGAATTATCGGTGCATCTTCGTTGGTAATCATTGTACCGTTATCTGCATATAGATAAATCTTAACAACAGTTGTCTGACTGTCAGGGTCAATAGCTTGACCTATCTTAATTCTTTCACCTGAATCTTTATCTACATTAGTACCATTATAAACAAGTGGGTAAACTGATGTATCAAGATCAAGTTTCAATGTTTCAATCCATGAACGTTCGCTCGGTGTATCCGGTGTTTCAGATGTATCTGTGTCTTCGCCGTCTTCACCTTCATCGGCAGTATTTTCACCGACCAATAGTGAGATAATATCCGAACGATTAGCTATTGCTTTAATGTCTATGGATGTCATATTATTCGGAATACCAACTGAATATTCACCTGTGATTGAATCAGGACCGTCTACAAGTGTCCATTCTGATGTTCCGTCTGAATAACGAATGTTTACATACAAATTCTTTAGAGTCAAGTCAGACTTATCTCCACGAATCATTAGATAACTTATATCTGTCTTACCGTTTTCAGCTTTGATTACTATAGGAACAAATATTCCCTTTCGTAAATCAGCACTTACTCCGGCAGTCAAGTTGTATCTGTTGCCGTCTGTCAAATCGTATGCTTCAATCTTCTTTTCATGTGTTGAGTAATCTGAATCACTCAAACTACTGATGTAATTCTTCTTAACTTCTACGTTAGCAGAATTATCTGACATAATAGCATAGTCTTCGATAGCAAGGAATTTACCTATTGCAACCGATGCGTGGTCATCCTTTGTCACAACTCTGATTGCAGCATTCTTAGCTGTATCAGATACTGTGATGAAGTATCCGTCAAACTCTGTATCATATGTATCGCTATTGTTATTGTTACTTGTCGTCTTATTGTAATTTGTCTTTACAGTAGACTTTTCTATTGCCTCTGCCTCATCTGAAATAGCTGAAGGTAGTTCACCGGCTTTGACAATACCGCCGTCAAGTGATGTATCTGCCGATTGAAGTTTGATGTAAAGTTTGTAAACCTGACTGAATCCTGATTCACCTGTAACTTTAAATCTTAGATACTTAACCGCAGTAGTATCATCTGACGTGATGTAGTCTTGAACTCTGATTGTCTGATTTAGAACTTGTTCAAACTTACCACTCTTACCTGCTACATAACTTACTTCTTCATCCGATACATCCGGTGAAGATGCAATCGTTACATAAGCATTAGAGCTTGTAGCCTTGATTTCAAGATCTATACTCTTATCATTGTCATAATCCGATTGCTTAATTGCAAGATAATATTGATATTCTTTATCGCTATTCTCTTCTTTTACTATTGTATATCTTGATGATTCAGGAGTAGATACGTCCTTAACGTATTCAACAGTAACATCATCCTTAACATAAAGAATTGTAAGAATGTAATCCTTTGTTACAGATCCGGATTTAACCATAAGTTTATAGTTAGTTTCCTTATTAACTTCAGGATCAAGTGCCTGTTTACTGAATACGATATATGGTTTTTCACCATCGGCAATCTTAGATGTAACTGACTTATATTGTCCCATCTTATAGTCGCCGTTTTCAAATTTACCTACCGCAACCTGTTCATAAGGCTGATCAAGGATAACCTTAATATCTGTGCCTGTTTCACTGTAAATAACCTTTGTTTCAAGCAATCTTGAATCATCTGCATCGACTGTTGCTGCAAAGAATTCATTCATCTTATCAGTCTTTGCACTTGCGTTAATATTCAAAGAATTCTTAATAACCGCAAGTTTATATGATTCTTTTGAATACTTAGTATCAATCGGTTCTACGCCTACGCTGTAGTTTGTGATGACACCGTTTGTATTACTGTTAAGTGACGCTACGTCAAGATATGGAGCAGTGCTTAAATCGCCTCCGTATTCAACGACTGCCGCCTTAGCATTTACAGTATTTCCGTCTGCGTCTGTCTTGACTGCCAAACTTCTTGCCTCAACAAGAATTGGTCTGTCATCTTCGTAATTATCAATCAATGCTACATATTGTTGTTGAACAATATCATAGTAAGCATCAACAGTTTCAATTACTCCATTCGCATCGTCATAAACTGTTACCGTGATCTTATTCAATCTCGGATCGGCAGAATTCTTGTAAATACGTATTGTCTTTTCTTGAGGGCTGTCGTTCTTAGGGAAGATTGTAAACGGTACGTCTTCATATCCGTTTGCGTCCATCTTCTTCTCATCAAGAACATATGTAACCTCACTGATTGTCGATTCAATCTTACCGTTATTACCTATCTTGACTTGTCCGCCTTCAAGTATTGTAGATACTGTGATAACTGCATTTTCTGCATCGTCATCTACAGATGCTATATACCATGTTCCATCCTTAGACGGCATTATTCTTGTATGGTCAACTGCAACATACGGATCGTCCTCATCCTTAACTTTGATAATATCAAGGATATATTCGCCTGAACCGATGTTACCACCTATTACAGTTGTAGAAATATTTGTTGTAACAAGTGTGTTTGTACCGATGACAAAGTCTTCATATACTGCCGGACTTGTTAATCCTTCCTTATCAGGGTTAACACTGCTGTTATTTCTGTAGGCAATGTTTGTTCTGTCAAGTGTAGTATATGTTGTTATATCTGCAAGAGTAACATTTTCAGGAACAATTACCTGGTATCTGTTTTCTCCTGCCTTAACTGCCGTATAAGTCTTGCTGTCTGTTGAAACAGTAATCTTCGCAATAGATGTTGCGTATGATTCCTTATAGATGTATAGGATATAATCATTAGTTGTTCCGTCTTGTGCCGTTACTGTAAGCTTAGTTGCCGTAAAGTTACCGTTAGTTGCAACTTCTGATGTACTGTCTGTACCGATAGCGATATTCTGTGCGTCAAAATACTTACCATGATATTCATTTTCAGTATGATCTGAGTTTACAGGAATTGATGCTATTGATACTATTGACGCTTTCTGACCGTCAATGTAAACAGTCGCTCCGACAAGTGGATTATTATCACTGTCTGTATCAGGAGCGATATAGTAGTAATAATCAACCGTTCCGTCTTCTTTTAGTACGGCTGCCGGAATATGAGTAGCACCATCATAATATGTATGATCTGCTTTGCCGTTTATTGTATCCTTGTTATAAACAGGTGTTACAGAAATATGATGGATTGTTGCATCGCTTGACTGACCGATAATAGCAAGTTTTGTTGTTCTTACCTTATCGTCATTTGTAAAGTCAAGGTAATACAATGTAACATCTTCAGCCTTAACATTATCAACTTGATAATAATATTCACCGTTTTCATCCAATTTCTTTTCGACTGTGCAATCAACTGCGTTTCCGTCAGCGTCACGAAGTGTCAAAGAATCTGACATTACTCTTGAACGAATTCTTAGGCTGCCTTCACCCGTCTTAGATATAGGAGTAACTACACTGTATAGCTGAGTTATTCCGCCCTTTAGAACTACTGCATTATATTCTTTACCTGTTTCGTCTGTGGCTGTTTCTATAGTATAGTCTGTACCATACGTCAAGAATCCTTTGTCAAGGAACCAATCTGTATCCTGAACTTCACCGGCTGTACTGATAATTTCATCTGCTTTTTCAGGATTTTCAATATCGTAGTACAAATAGCCAACTCTGTCGTCTTGTTCTGCAATTACTGTGAATGTTGCATCAAGTTCTGTCGGTGTTTCATTATCAGTAACAATAAGCATTGCCGTACCGATACTAACACCTGTAACATTTTGAGTTGTCTTATCATATGTGATTATATCACCTGTTGTATCTCCGATATTTACAACTTTTGCTGTGTAATCGCCTCCGTTAGTATTTTCCGGAGTTGTTACATAGAATCTTGGTAACTTGATAGTTACCTTTCTAACGTCATTTACGCTCATTGTTGCGGCACTTGGCTTAATTTCTGCCACATCACCTGCAATAATTGCCGGTTCGTAAATGATTGAGTTAGTCAGGTCGCTCGGTCTACCAAGAGCCAACTGACCAATATCATTGATACCAAAGCCGTAAACCATACCGTTCTTAGGATCGCTTGTATCAACCATACTTCTTGAAACGATTGTGAATGCACCGCCTGTAGATACTGCCAATGCCTGTAGATTTTCTCTTGTACCTGCTGATGCGTTTTCAACCGTTACATATGTAGGTTTTTCTACATCTGCCGTACCGTTACCTGTCTTAGGATCGCCAAGACCAAGTCTACCGTCTGCACCGTCGCCCCATACTGCGATATTCTGATCGCCAAGGATAGCAACATTATGAGTTGCACCTACTTCAAGGCTAACAATGTAGTCACTGCCTGTAAGATTTGATTTATCTACAAGTCCAGGAGCTGCAATTGTTGTTCCTTCAATAGATTCTGCCTCTCGTCCAAGTTGCTTTTGGTTGTTTTCACCCCATGTAATAACATTACCGTTATTTAGTAATGCCGCTGAATGATTAAGACCTGTATAAATACGAACTACATCATTACTGTAATCAGTGTTACCGACTTTAAGTTTAACTTCTGTCGGTTCTCTGTAGATCTTTGTATTTATACTGTTGACATCAATCTGACCGCTGTCGTTGCTGCCCCATGCCCATACGCTACCGTCGTAACGAATTGCATAAACTGTCTGACCGCCTGAACCACGGCTGATGTCAACAACCTTATTAAGACTCTTAACGATTACAGGAGTTGATGAGTATGACTGTGATGAGTTAGAGTCATTACCAATCTGACCATAGTCATTCCATCCCCAAGCATATACTATACCACTTCTTGAAAGTGCTACTGTATGATATGTTCCGACCGATACCTTAACTATATCTGTTAACTCAACTGTTTTAGCGTTTGAATCTGTCAATGTTACACGTTCAGGTGACATAACCATATCACGAACTGAAGGATCATAACCAAGTCCAAGTTGTCCTCTGTTATTTAGACCCCATGTATATACATTACCCTTATCTGTCAAGGCTACTGAATGATACTCACCGGCGTAAACCTTAACAACATTTTCGCCTGTGCTTATAAGCGTACCGTCTGAGCTTTCTTCAACTTTTCTTAGATCATCAAAGAATGTTAATCTCTGAGGAACATTTTGAATTACGTTATCTGCCGTTCCAATACCAAGCTGTCCATATGTGTTGCTACCGAATGCCCATACGCTGCCATCCTGCTTAAGCACTATTGTATGCGCTCTGCCTGATGCGGTCATAGGTGCTACGATTGATGGATTTTCTTCTGTTCCTTGCTCGATATTTGTTACAAAGTATACAAGCTTTTCACTTCCGGCACTTGTGCCGTTTGAATTCTTAATTGTTCTTGTTACAACTATCTGTGTAAGACCTGTAACAGACTTACCTGAAACATAAACATCTCCGTTTTCATCAATTCTTGCATCGGCAATATCGCCATTAACGCTTACAGCTGTTATATCAACTGAATCGTTATAATCTAACAATAGATTGAACTTAGATACATCAGGAACATTAAGTTTAACTTCATCTCCGTCTGAAACAACTGTTACTTCGTTGTCTCCAGCAACAAGTCTTGATTCACCTATCATAACAGGAGTATCACTGCGTGTTTCGATTGTATCCAATCCAAATTCTGTACCATTGCCTTGTGTATAGTCACCGAAACCGTATACAACACCGTTTCTGTCGGCAAATGTACTGAACTTATTACCGGCCGATATGCTCATTGCATAAACATTGCTTAGGAACATTTCGTTTGCTGTAGGCTTGCTTATATATTGAATTGTACCGTCGTTCATACCACCAAGACCAAGTTGTCCTAATGAGTTATCACCAAATACATAAAGCGTACCTGTTTGATTTGTTACCATAGAATGATTATATCCGGCCGATATATCAAATATTCCGCTTGCCTCAACTGTTTGAATCGCCGTTGTTTCCAACAAGTTTCCGTTACCAAGTTGTCCATAACTGTTATCACCGAATGATGCAGCATTTGTAGTATAGTACAATGCCAAGCCATGGTTAGTTCCGGCTGATACAGCTACTACTGATGCACCAAGGAATGAAGGAACCTTTGTAGGAATTCTTAAATCTCCTGACAAGTTGTAAATACCAAGTTTATTATGTTCATAATTACCTGTAGCATAAACTGTTCCGTTCATCTGCAAGAATAGTGTATGATCTTCACCTACTGAAATTTGTCTTACATTAGCAATCGCAAGTTTCTTCGGTGTTGCAACTTCTGTTTCATCACCAAGACCAAGTTGTCCGTGTGTATTATCACCCCAAGCATATACGTTACCCTTATTTGTAAGAGCCATACTGAATCCGTTGCCTGCGGCTATTGAAACAAATTTTTCTCCTACTCCAAGGTCAACATTAACTCTTGTGAAGATATGTGATTCACCGTCAGCAGTTGTTATACCAAGCTGACCGCGGTCATTATTACCGGCTGCCCATACAACGCCATTTTTATCAAGAAGAAGTGTATGATCATATCCTGCGTCAGCATCAACGTAAATCTTTGATGTTGTAAATGCCGCTACCGGTTTATCACTTGTATCTGTGTTGCCTGTACCTAGTTGTCCGTGTGTGTTAACACCGAATCCCCATACACTGCCGTCGTAACGTACAGTTATTGTATGGTTTGTTCCTGCCTGTACTTTTGGTTGGAAGTCATAATCAGCATCTTGTGGAAGAACTACAATCTTAGCAAATGATGTCTTATTCAAGCTTTCGTTTTCTGTTACTTTGACATATGCAATTCCTTCTTTAAGTGCCTCAATACTCTTTCCGTTTTCAGGAACTGACAGAACAGCGTCATCGACTACCATTCCGTTATTTTTAACATCATATTTGAAGTTATAATCAGTATTTGCACCTGCCTTAGCGGTGTAAACGTTGAATGCCTCAAATGATGCCTGTAAGTCTGCCAGTTCACCCTTCTTGACATAGATTGTACCGTAGCCTGAAGAGATAATGTTACCGTCTTCGTCTACCTTATTAATTTCAATCTGACTGTCACCGCAGATAACAAACTTACTGCTGTTTTGTGTTTCACCGTTTGCAAGCTGACCAAGAGCATTTTCACCTTCGCCCCAAACTCTACCATCTGAATCAATCAAGTATACTTGATTATATCCGGCTGAAATTACATCAACGTTTGAAGGAGCTGAATCTATGATTGTTGCAACTGACATACGTTCATTTGTTGCCGGATCTTTGCCAAGCTGTCCTGAACTGTTGTCGCCCCAACCATATACTGTTGATTTGCTTGTCTTATCGGCTAATGTTTCTGTCTTAACTGCGTATGAAGAATATTGACCTGCCGCAATATCCGATACATCTACTAAGTATTCGTTTTCACTTATCTTAACTTGTACCGCATTGCTTTCCGCATTTTCACTGTTACCGATTTGACCGTATGTATTATCGCCATATGCCCAAACTCTGCTGTCTTCATCAAGAATAAGCAAATGATCTCTATCTGCCACTATCTTAACAGCCGATACATCACTGTTATTCTTCTTTATTGAAACCTTCTGCGGACTTCCTGATTCATCAATCCTCCATACCATACCGCCAGTTGTACGAGCGTACATTCCACTGATTTGTGCAACGCCTGTAAGGTTTGGAATTTGAGCAATCTTTCTTGAGTTGTATACGAACATCTCACCGAATCCATATACAAATCCGTCATTTGTAAGAACAAGAACACTGTTATCTGTTACTGATACACTCTTGACATTTGTCATAACTTTTCCGTTAGGACCTGTTACGGCAACAGGAGTTACTGACTTAGCCGCTGTTGTTCCGCCGCCAAGCTGACCGAATGTATTATCGCCCCATGCGTAAAGCTTGCTTTCTTCACTGCCGTCTGCATTCTTCTTATATGTTACCGCATAAGCTGAATTCTTACCGGCTGCAATGTACATTACGTCTTCGGCAATAGATACCATACCGATTGTATCTGCTGTACTTCTGCCAAGTTGATCTGATGAGTTGTCACCCCATGTCCATACACTGCCGTTCGCTTTTAGAACAACTGTGAATCCTTCACCGGCTGCAACCATCGGTGTATACTTATCATCTTCACTGCCACCTGAAACTGTTACAACAACGTAAGCCGAAACTCCGCCACTTGTAACCTTTAGGTTAGCCTTACCGGCTTTAACACCTGTCATTGTTTGAGGTGCTGATTCTGATACTGTAAGTATATCCTTATTCAATGATGTGTATGTTACATTTGTTGAGCCCGTACCTGTTAGACCTAACAAGTTAAATGCGTCTGTTGCACTGATTGTCAGCAATGGGTTGATTTCAACTGTATCACCCTTTCTGATAGTAAGTTCAGAAGGAGTTACATTAATTTCACCCTTACCTACAAGTACCGGTACTGATGTATTATCAACATCAAGGTTACCAAGTTGTCCATTATTGTTTAGACCGTATGTCCACATATATCCTGTTGACTGAAGTGTTGATGTAGCACCGTATCCGGCATCTATTGCAATTATTGAGAAATCGTCTGCATCATCTGTATAAACAGTCTTAACAGGTAGTGATACTTTACCGCCGACATCTGTTCTGCCGATCTGACCAAACTCATTGCTACCCCATGTATAAACAACGCCCTTATTATCGCTTGCATCGTTCTTTTCGATTGCAAGTGCAACGCTGTGTTTATCACCGGCTGATACGCTTATAACATTTTCAAGTAGTTGAGTCTTATCACTGTCAAGGTAAACAAATTCAGGATTATTCATATTACCGTTGTCAGATTGACCGTTACCAAGTTGTCCGTATGAACCGGCACCCCATGCAAGTACATAACCTTCTGCATTAAGTGCAAGTGTATGATCATCAGCTGACTTAGATGAAATATCAACAATGTTATTTACAGAATTGTTTTCACCCTTGAATATCTTAAATTCAGGACTTGTAGGGTCTGTAGGTAGTTCCCAAACAGTACCGCTTGTCTTTAATACATATCCGCCGCTTATCTTACTTACCTTTTTAACAATACTCATTTGTGTCGGTTTTGCACCATAGCCGTCACCGGTATATTCTCCGGTGTCAATATCTATTGCCGCATTACCGAATGCAAATGTATTTCTGTTAATTCCCAAAGGTACTGTAACTCTTGAACCATCATTCTTCTTAGCTATTGTAATATTTGATGTTCCTTCTGTTACGATAAAGCTACTGTATTCACCGGCAAATATATCTGCGATTTCGATATTCTTTAGATAATTTATGCCGTCAAATACACCTGCCTTAACAGGCTTTGTCGAATATGTTGTTGTCTTGTCTACACCAAGTTGTCCGTATGTATTGTCACCCCATGTCCAGATGTTTCCGTCTGAATCAAGTGCGACTACATGAGCTTTTCCTACTGCAATCTTTGTTATATACGCATTTGATGCAAGACCGCTGAATGTTACTTGTGTAGGAATGATATTTCTATCAGAAGTACGTCCGCCTTGTCCAAGCTGACCTTCTGTATTCTTACCCCATGTCCATACTGTACCGTCAGCTTTCAATGCAACTGTAAATTCATCGCCGCTACCCATATGAGGTGCAGTTCTGTAGTCATCAGCGTGACCAAGCACAGTAACATTAGCTACTGCCGACTTATTATTTTCCGGATTATCTTCGTCAATGTATCTAACTATAATCTTTGTTTCACCGTAATGAGCCGGTGTAATCTTTGTATAGCTGATGTCATAATCAGAAAGATCTCCGTCAACCTTTTGAGCAGATGCTATATTATCATTGAATGACTCGAATACAAGTTTCTTTGTCTTTTCAAAGTCAATCTGTCTGCCCAAACTGAATGAACGCATATATGCCGCAGGAACTGTAATTGTATTTACAAAGTCGCCGTTTGCATCTTGTTCATCATCAAGAACTATATCGTAATTTCCAAGAGCGATGTATTCTTCATCAACAATGCCAGGGTATTCACTTGCATCTCTTGTGAAATTACCAAGCTGACCGCTGTCGTTCTGACCCCATGTATAAACCAATCCGTCATCAAGGAATGCGGCTGAGTGCATACCGCCAGAACCGACACCGATTATTGCTCTGTTTGCAGGAGTTGTTCCGTCTTCTTCATAATACAAGTTTGGAACAAGATATGCTGCATTTAGATTAGTTATACCGCCGACTCCAAGTTCACCGTATTCATTGCTACCCCATGCAAAAGCATTATGCTTTCTGTCAATAGCCATGATATGAGTCTTACTCTGACCGTCTTCTGTTTCATAATAGCCGATTGATACATTAGCTATATTATGTAGGTAAATACTTGGTTCACCTGTGTCTTCATCAGCTACGTTAAACTGACTGTCATCAGGATTCATTGTAACTTCTACCGGTACATTTGAATAATATGTCGACGTTTGACCCAAGATAACACCAGGATTAATGCTTGGATCTGCATATGGCATAAAGCTTCCTGTACCAAGTTGTGAAGATGATGCGTCACCCCATGTATAAACTCTTCTGTTTCTGTCATATACATATTCCGGAGTTCCGTCAGGATTTGTGTTACCTGTGTAATGGTACTTCGTTGAAATTGCAACGAAGTTATAACCCTTACCTACGATTCTTGTAACATTGTTTAATTCTTCCTGATTTTCAGATGCTTCATCTTCTTTTCTGATTGTCGTTACTTTTTCAAGCTGAGTATTGTATTCAACACTCTTGCTTATACCTGTACCAAGTTCACCGTGGCTGTTTCCGCCGACTGTGTAAACTGTACCGTTTGCAATAAGGACAGCTGTTGCTTCTTTACTTGCCGCTGACATTACAACACCGCTTAGATTACTTTCACCGACGCCCTTCATCTTTTCAGGAACAAAATTTGTAGGATCGTTATCTTCAGTCACTGTCTTTCTGCCAAGCTGACCCTTATTATTTCTACCCCATGTATAAACTTCACCTGTTGCCGTTACGGCTACAGTATGATATGCACCGGCAGAAACGTCTATAATCTGTGATGCAAAGTTTTCATCAAGTTCTACAAGGATAGGTCTGTTTGTATTCTTTATAAGTATAGGGTTAACACCTAACTGACCGTATGTATTGTCACCCCAAGCATATACTTTACCGCTTTGACCGATAATTATAGCATGGTTTTCACCAACCGCAACGCTTAGAATATTTTCCATAGGTGTTGCAATTTCTTGTGCCGCATCGTTAACACTTGCGTAATATGAATCGATCTGTACCGGAATTGTAAGCATACTTTGCTTACTTCCTGTACCTGTCATGCCGTTTTCATTATTACCCCATGCCCACAATGTACCATCTTTCTTAAGGGCAACTGTGAAGTCTTTACCAAGCTGAATCTGTGCATACGTTATATCTTCAGTTACGATAATACGGCTGAATACAGTTTGTTGAGTAATTGTATTAGTTGCAACTACTCTTGTTTCACCTTCTGTAACGCCTGTTATGTTTGCAGTCTTAGGCTGCTGACTGTCAACAGTAACCTTTGCAATCGAGTCATCCAATACCTTCCATTCAAATGTACCTACACTTGAAGCAAGATCTGTATAAACTGAGAACATATCTGCGCCTGTAATCGTAATTGTTGTTTTACCGTCAACTGCCAACGTTGCTGTAGGAGGCATAATAGACATCTTTGCATTACCTGCAACCACCGGAACAACAGAAGTTTCCTGACTCTTATCGCCAAGTTGGAATCTATTGTTATAACCCCATGTATATACAACACCGTCACGAGAGATTGACGCAATGTGTTCACCGTTTATGATTGATGAAACTTGAACGATTGTATCAAGTCTATCACTTGATGTATCATCCTTATAAACAAGTCTTGCCTTATATTGATTAGCATTCTTAGTCTTATTTCCAAGTACACCTGTTTCAATTCCACCGTATACATTTGTACCCCACATATAAACGTTACTGCTATTTGTAACAGCACCACTGAAGTGGTCACCGGCGAATACGCTGTATACGCCACTCATAGGCTCAGCTACATCTCTTGTTAGCAAGTTGCCTGATTCGTCAACATATGTTTCAGACTTCCAAGCCTGAACTCTTGCAATGCTCTTATCAGTTGGGAATACAACTGTTTTCTTAACTTCGTTACCAAGAGCATCTTCTGTTACAGTCGTTCCGTTTTCATCAGAGAATGTACCGTTTGTATATGCTACACCGTTTCCAAGAACACCGTTCTTATTATTACCATAAGCATATACTTCGTTTGCAAAGTCTGATGTATCGTTGCCTTCTGCATCAGCAGATTTCTTGTATTGATACAAGTTCAATATTGCATGTTCAGGGCCTAATGCTCCATTCACAACGCCTGTAAGTGCTTTCATATCTGTATCAAGTACAGGAAGAGGTATTGTTCTGTTGTATCCGTTATTTGCACTGCCTGTACTCCAAACTTCGCCGTTTCCAAGAACACCTGTTTCGTTGCTACCTGTAATATAAACTGTACCGTCACGATTTATAATCGCAATATTCTTTTCACCGATTACTACATCAACAGCATCGTCAATACCATACATTCTATACGGTATATTCTTATTTGAGCTTGCTGAACTTTCTGTTATAGCATCATGTCCGATACCAAGTTGACCGTATCTGTTGCTACCCCATACATATACAGTGCCTTCTTCTGTGATTGCCGCCGCTGTTGAACCGGATGCAAAGACTTTAACTACCTTACCTGTATTTTCACCGCCAAGATATGTACTTCCCATTGATCCGTTTGAAGGAGTCGGTGCAACGTCATATACCTTTCTCGGTGAATATACGCTTGTTCCCGATGATAGCTTTCTACCAAGCTGTCCTACACCGGCGTCATTTCTACCCCATGACCATACGTTTCCGTCTTTGTCAACTGCAAGTGAGAAGTTATCACCTGCCGCAACAGAAACTATATTTTCCATAGGTTTACCGTTTACAAGAACTTCTGTAGGTTCGTTAATTGTCTTTTTAGTTGTATTAAATCCTGCTTGTCCTCTTGAGTTATCGCCCCATGTATATACATGACCGTTACTTGCAAGAGCAAGAGTAAATTGATTTCCTGTCACAACCATTGGTTGAACTGATGTTGTTACATCAGTAACATTAGGAAGTACATTTACATCGAACAATGAGTATTTTCCTGAATTTTCTTCGTATACAACCATTCTTGCAGAACCGACTGACTTATAAGTAATGTTACCGTCATTATCTATCTCCGCAACGTCAGGATTTGTTGATGTTGCTTTGAAGTTTGTATTTGTAACACGCTTGTCGAATACATTAAACTGATTCATTGTAAGATATACTCGACCAGGAGCCGCTCCGGCATTTGCAAGTACAGCATTATTGCTGTCCACGCCGTCTACATTGATAATTCCCGAATATACTTCAACAGGATATAATTCATTATCAAGAATTGCATCACCTAATTGTCCACGTTCATTATTACCTACTGTTCTGATTGAACCGTCCTGCATAATGAATGCTGACATCCCGCCGTTACTGCTTACTGCAGCCGCCAATACACCGGTAAAGTCTGTGCCGTCTGTAATCTTAGCCGCAACAATTTCATTTACACTATTATTGTTTCCGACTGCAAGTTTACCGTTTGTATTGTCACCGATTACATTTACTGTACCTGTACCCTTCTGTACCATCATTGATGCGTTGCCGCTTGTTATATCAATAGTTTGGCTCATATCAGTATTCTTTACAGGAGTGCTTATAGGTAGAGTATTTGTAGTGATACCTGTCTGATAATTGTCATTATTACCCCATACATAATATTCGTATGAGTTATTTGTTGTATTTTCTGTAAGGGCAGCTGCGTTACCGTTACCGGCTGCAACTTCAAGCACACGGATATTTTCAAGTCCGCCACCGCTTACTATTGCCTGTCCTGTAACGCTGTCTATCACACCTTCGCCCATTTCTGAGTTTTCGTTACTACCCCATGCAAGAACTTTACCAAGTTCCTGAACACCATAGCTTGTTGTAAATTCATCTCCTTTACCTGCAGCTATTGATGTCATTCTTGATACAGGAACATAAACAGGTGTTGAAACGATTTCGTTATCAGAATTTTCTACTTGCTTAAACTTATTTGAACCCCATGCAAATACGTCACCGTTTGATGATAATGCCATTGCATAACTGTTGCCTACGCTTCCGCCGGCACTTATGTCTTGCATTACTACATTATAATCAGTGAAGTATGCAACCATTTGAGGTGATGGAACAAGTGTTTCCTTGTTTGATACCTCTGATGGATTCTTTTCGTCTATAAAGTCAGAAGTATCTGTACCGTTACCAATCTGACCGTTATTGTTTCTGCCCCATGTATACAAGTTACCGTCAACGTCTATAGCCATTGCGAAGTCAGGACCTGCGGCAATCTTTGTGAACTTAACAGGAACTTCTCTTGATGTAACAACGTCTTCGCCGTCTGCACCTGTTGTTATTTCAGTTACAGTCTTTGTTACATTAAGTTTCTGAGGTTTCATATCGATACTGCCGACACGACCTAATCCAAGACCAAGTTGACCATAAGTATTATCGCCCCATGCGTACAAATCACCGTTTGCACGAAGTGCAAGGATAAAGTTATCTCCGGCTGAAATCTGCGGATAAGCAATATATTCTTCATCTGCATTTTCTGCCTTAACTTCTGTATCGTCAGGAAGAGATATAATATGTACATACATTCTCTTTTCGGCATTATCATCGCCTCTTGCAGAGATTTCTACATATGTCTTTCCTGTGCTTTCTGCACTTACCTGACCATATCCATCTACTGATGCTATGTCACTGTCAAGGACTCTGTATGTTGTGCTGACATTTACAGGCTGTTCATCTTCATATAGATTAAAGCCTTGATGTGCTGTCATACCTATACGTTTTGATTCTTGATTCTTCTTAACAAGTATTTCGTTTGAATCAAGAGTTATAATCAAGTCAGAGCCAACCATTGATGCTGTTGTAAAGTCTGATGTTACATCTTGATTTGCAATCTGACCCTTGTCATTCTTACCGAATGCCCATACATAACCGTCACTGTCAGCATAAGCTGAATGTACGCCGCCAACAGATGATGTCATACTAAGTACATTTGATGCGATTTGTCCGTCTGTTCTTACAACATTGGATTTACCCGATAGAGTATAAACATCACTTGACAATCCGCCTACACCAAGCTGACCGCTTGAAGCGAGTCCGCCCATAATAGGTGTTCCGTTTGAATCCACGATATACAAGCTTTCGCCACCGCCGATAAGCACTGCATTTGAAATTTCTGCAAGCTTTGTCGGTTTAGTAACGTCAAGTTTCATTTCGCCGAATTCACCGTTCTTATTTGCACCCCATACCCAAACACTGCCTGTTACGTCTGTATCAACAGTTATGTCTTGTGCAAGAGCATATGTAATTGCCATTACATTTTCGCTACCGGCTGCAATCGCCATTACACGATTTTCCATTTCAGCAGTTCCGGCTCTGAAATCAACGTTATCTGTGTTTTCACCTGTACCGTACTCATATCTTGTACCTTTACCTTGTGAATATACAGAACCGTCAAATTTAAGCATATGAGATGTTGCACTGTTTCCGATAGCAACTTGTGCAACTGAATCAGTTACTCTTATCGGTGCTTGATAGTTATTGACGCCGCTTTCCATACTTATTTGATTATAAGCATTATTACCACTGCCATATACAACGCCGCCGTCCTCTACAAACAATGCAAACATTGCATCATTTGTAAGTCCGCCGATTGCTATATCGACAATGTTTGACATATAGCCGGCTTGGGACAATGCGTCATCACCATAAGACGGTTGTTCACCAATCTTAACACGTTCAGGTGTACTTACCTTAACTGACGTACTGTTTATACCAAGCTGACCACTATCATTTCTTCCCCATGCCCATACATGACCTGTTGTATCTATAGCAAGAGCACTGTCGCCTGCGGCTGCAATCTTAACTATTCTTACGTTATCGCCGTTTTCATCTTTTATGCTTACCTGTTGAGGATAAATTGCTGTACCGAAGATTTGTCCGCTACCAAGCTGACCATACTCGTTACCGCCCCATGCCCAAACAGTTCCGTTTGGTTTTAGTGCGTACGTTGTATTTGTACCGGATACAACCTGTGGATAAGCAACACTATCCATATAGCTGTCAGTATCCGATCCTCCGATTCTTGAATCTTTCGGACGAACTTCTACCTTAAATGTACCAACTGTCAATGAATCATCGGCAAGTGATACGATTACATATGTTGTTCCTTCCTTCTTACCTGTAAGCTTACCTGTTGAAGAATCTACTTCAACGATGTCACTGCTACCATCCCATGTCTGCCACTTCAATTCAACTTCTTCTGTTGAAGTACCTTCTGCACCGCTCAACAAGTTGAATGAAGATATTGTAGGACGTTTTGGTTCTTCTACGTCATCAACTCTTAGTGAATATGTATACTTATCAAACAAGAAGTATGCAGTTCCGACACGAGCCGGTTCATATCTGTCAACCGTTGTTCCGTCACCGATTATTCCGTTTTCATTAATACCATATGCCCATACGGCACCATTATCTGTTGTAATTACAGATATATCACTGTTTGTTCTGCCGTTTGATACAAGAATTACATTCTTAACGTATCCGCTAACGTCTGTCTTTCCTGCAAGAACTCTGCCTATCGGAAGAATTTCGTTATCATGTTCTGTGCCACGTCCAAGCATAGCTCCATACATACCTGCTGACCACAAGTTTTCACTGCTGTAAGAACCATCATCGTTCTGACCACCGTTTGCATAGATTACCTGAACATACTCAGATATATCACCGCTAAGTGGGAATGCACCTCTTTGAGCCCATTCAAAGTTGTATGCTCTTACCGGTGTCTTTTCTACTGTCAAATACTCAGGACTGTCGCTGCCATATCCAAGTTGACCTTGTCTTAGGTCACCCCACATAGCTACGCCACCGTCCATAAGTATAGCCATAATATTATTTGTACCGCCAAATGCAGCTATTGCTTTTTCAGGAAGTGATGCACGGCTTGGTGATGTCGAAATATTTTCGCCTATACCGTAGATGCCGTTTGAATTATCACCCCATGTAATAATCTGACCGTCAGCCTTTAAGATGTGCATTGTATCTCCGAGTTTATCAGGGATAAGCTTTCTTGCACTCTTTAGAATTGTATTTCTGGTTGTGATGTTTCTCGGAAGAGTCATCTTCGCATTATATGTATCCTGCGGTGAAACAACTCCCTTATAGTTATAACCCCAACCAAAGATATTACCGTCTGCATCGATTGCATATGAGTACTGTTTTGTACCTTCTTTTGAATCTACGCCAGTACCTGCGGCTGCAATATCAATAATTCTTGAGCCATAAATTGATTCAGCAACTGTACCTGTAGCACTGTCACCAAGATAATAATCTCTTGTAGTTCCGTAAACTCTTACTGCGTACTTCTGAACGTTAAATTCAGTTTGTGAACCGTTACCAAGAGCACCCTTAACACCAGTACCCCATGAGTATACATGTCCGTCACTTGTAAGAGCCATGCTGTGGTTTCCACCTGTCGCTATCTTGATTACGTTTGTCAATGCACTTGGGCTTGCAGTAGCATTTTCACGTTTCATTACCTGTACAGGAATTGTAGTATATGAAGACTTGCTACCGTTACCTGATTGACCGTATGAGTTATTACCCCATGACCAAACTGTTCCGTCTGAACGAAGTGCAATAGTATGATTTTCACCTACTGCAATCATCGGCATAACGTTGCTTCTGTCATTTCCTGCCGGAATAACATTAAGTTTAATTGTACCTGTATTACCTCTCGAATCCTTTGCAACAAGATATGTTACACCTGTCTTCTGCTTAACGTACAATTTACCTGTTGTGTTATTTCCGCCGTTTGGATTAGCCTCAAACTCTGCCACTTCAGTATTTAGTGACTCGAATGTCAATCCTGTCGGTTTATAAGCAGACTCACCGAATAGTGTAAAGCCTATAACGCCTACTACATTGTCAAGATCAATCTGGATTACATCGTTTTGTCTTACTGCTGTTTCAAGAGTACCATTATCACGCATAATAGTATCATAGAACATATGAATTGGTATGTCTGATATATCATTTCGTGTCAATGTTGCCTCTGCGAAGTCAATATAAGCTCCGCCACCGTCTATAAGTACAGCCGCCGGATATTCACGATTATCCTGTGTACCGTCACCAATCTGACCTCTTGTGTTATCACCCCAAGCATAGATTTTACCTATACTATCGAAGATAACGCCATTCGCACCGTTTGCTGCCGCCGCAATAGATTTTGCACCGTTGAACGGTTCATAATGATGATCCGGATCACTGTCACCTGCGTGCAATAATACAACTGCATTATCTTTTACGTCAGGATAATATGCGTTTCCGTCTGCATCATTTACTGTATCTATACCAAGTTGACCACCGTTCTTGTCGTCAATTTGGTTATTACCACGAACTCTTGAATGTCCGTTTGTATAAGTTACGAATGCACTTTCACCGGCTGTTACACCGTTCGGAGTCCAATCTTCACCTTCAACAGTTTCATTATATACATCTGAAAGAGTTGGATTTTCAACAACAGTTTCATATGTATTATCGTCTTTTAGATACATACCAAGTTGGTTATGGTTATTACTGCCCCATGCCCATACATGGCTTGTTTCTGACAATGCAAGTACACTGTTTGTTGACGCAGACAATGTAACGGCTTTTTCAGCTATATCTGCATATGCTATACCATTACCATAGTAATCGCCGTCACCAAACTTATACGATGTATTTTCGCCCCATGCAATTATGTCACCGTTTCTTGTAAGTGCATAACTTGTATTATTGTCAGCATATACTGCCGCAATTTCCAAAGAACTCTTAATATGTAGTTTTTGCGGTATCAAAGCTGTTTCTGTTAATTCAGGAATTACCTGATGGTTGCTTCCGTCACCGAACGCATATATATCGCCTGTGTTTGTAAGCAATAATGTATGATTCAAGCCAACTGCAATGTCTACTACGTTATCAATTCCTTCTACTCTTACAGGAGAAATTGAGTTATCCTTTGTACCGTTTCCAAGTTGACCGTTATCATTTCTACCCCAAGCATATACTTCACCGTTTATTGTAACGGCTACCATAAATCCGTCACCTACAACGACCTTCTTAACGTTACCGTTTATTGCAACTGTTGGTGTTGTTGAATATGGTGTTGCGTCGCTTGTAAGTCCTATACCAAGCTGACCGTATGTATTGTCACCCCATGTATATAGTACACCGCCGTCTGTAACGGCTGCCATTGTCTTACCACCTACAGCTACATATGGGTAAACTTTACTGTCATCTCTTATAACTGTTTCGCCTTGTTCAAACTGAACATCCATTGGCATAACATTAATCTTGATAATTCCTGTTGCGCCTGTTTCGTTACCCTTTACAACAATATATGTTGTTCCAAGAGCTATTGCACTTGTTTGATCTGCCGGTGTAACTACACCATCATTTGAAACAATTGCTACACTTTCGTCAAGTGACTTGAATGTATAACCGTTATCTCTAACCTTAAACGAACCTGTTATCAAGTTAAAGCTTGGATCTCTTTCAACGAATATTTCATTCATATCTATTGAAAGGATTTCACTTCTAAGAATATTTACCTCGTAAGGCATTGGATCATCGTCTGTGTACTGCTTTGTAATATCAGTATAATCACCGTTTGCGTCACGTCTGATTATTGCTCCGCTATTCATCATAACAGTATCAGCACTTCTGCCTATACCAACAAGGACAGGAATATCCTTATCAACAGCTGTACCGTCGCCAAGTTGACCGTTTGCATTATTACCGATAGAGTAAACGTCACCGTTACTTCTTAGTATTGCAGATGTGTTATCACCCGACGCAATCATAATTGTATCTGTAACAACACTGTTATTATCAAGGTCATCAAGCAACTCTACTGCCATCTTATTTGTTTGAATACCACTTGCTGAAGTGATTGTATTCAAATTTTTACCCCATGTAACAACGTTCTTTTCTGAACGTGTCAATGCGTTCATATGTTCTTTTCCGACAGAGATTTGTCTGATGTCTGTTAGAAGTACACCGACATGATTTTCCTTGTCGTACTCATACATAACCTGAGCCGGAACAGCTACTACATCAGCTGTACTGTTATTACCCACCTGACTGTAACTGTTATCGCCCCATGCCCATGGAGTACCGTCTGTCTTAATTGCCGCAGAATTATTATATCCTGCATAAATCTTTTCAACATCTTGAATATCAACTGCTACTGGAATAGTTCTTGTTGTTGCGCTTGTCTTAGTTCCGTCAGCCTCAAGAACATCTTCATATGTTCCTTCACCCAACTGACCTCTGCTGTTATCGCCCCATGCCCATACACTGCCATTCTTATCAAGAGCAAGCATATGGTGTGCACCTGCCGCGATAGATACGATATTTTCAAGATACATTGTTGTACTCTTGCTCTTACCTGCAAGAACTCTTTGAGGATATTTCTGAATATCATCTGTCTTACTTATTCCAAGCAAGCCCGATGCATTATTACCGAACATCCATACACGACCCTTGTTATCAAGAGCTGCTGTAAAGTCGTCGCCGGCTGTTATATCAACAATGTCTGTCAAATATTGTGCATCTTCTGTTTCAGAAGTTGATGCGCCTGTTACTACTGCAACCGGAATTAGGCTATCTGATGTATTGCCTGTACCAAGCTGACCGTCTGCACCGTGACCCCATGTGTAAACCTTACCGTCTGATGTAAGTGCTACACTGTGGTACTTACCCTGTGCAACCTTAACTATTCCGTCAAGGTATCCGTCACTTATAGGGTTACGAACTTGAACCGGCATTGAAGAAGGAGTTACTGAGTTATTACCAAGTTGTCCGTATGTATTATCTCCCCATGTCCAAACTGTTCCGTCTGACATCAATGCTATTGAATTAAAGCTGTTCGACGCAACCATCGGTGCGGCTAATATATCTTTACCGAATTCCTCATCGTCACGCTTTGTCGCTCTGAATTCCAATTCAAATGTTTGTGCGATATTTCTTGTTCTGTCTTGAACAATAAGTGTTGTAACGGCATACTTGCTGTCAATAGCTTTTTGTGTAGGTGTAACAATCCAGTTATCGTCTACACTGAACAAGCTTGTATCAGCAGGTATCATATAGATGTCTTCTACCTTAAACTCATCATTACCTGTTTCAGAATCAGTATTTAGATAGAATCTCATTTCATCATATACTGCATTCTTATCAAGAACAAATTGCTGAATGTTGCCTGACGCATCATTTGTCAATGTAATTGTTCTCGGTACATAGTTTTCAGTATCATAATCTACACTTTCAAAGCTTTGTAGGCTAATATCATCGCCGGCAGAATATACTTCGTTCATTTCAACAATATCGCTTTCTTCAAGCATGCTGAACATTGCAAATTCTGCTGATGTTACGATTGAACCTGCCTGTGTATTAGTAACAATACCTGCTTTTCTTATTGTTAACTTAGAGTTTGCACCGACTGCAACCGGAACAAGTTGTTCATCGAACGTACTGTTACCGATTTGTCCTGAGTCGTTTTTACCCCAAGCATACATATTTCCGCTTGTTGTTTGAACAACTGTATATCCGTCACCTGCTGAAACTGCCTTTGCATTGTTAATATCACTCTGCATTACAGGATATAGTCTTTCAAAGTGAGTTGCGTCACCTATCTGACCATTATCGTTATTACCCCAGCTATAAACGTGACCGTCTTTGCTTATTGCTACAGCTGTCTTCGGTGATGCGGCTATTGCATAAATACCTTCAAGAGTACCGTCACCTGTTACTCCGGCTACGGCTACAGCTGATTTCTGTATACCGCCCTTTGTACCGTTGCCCATTACTCCGTATGTATTATCACCCCATGCGTAAACTATTCCGTCTGCCGTTAATGCAAGTGAATAGTTATCGGCTGCGGCAACTGCAACTGCATTTGTAATGCTTTCACCGTTTGATTTCTTAACAGCTTGTAATACTGCGCTTGATGAACCACTTGTGTTCTGACCAAGCTGACCGTATGTATTATCACCCCAAGCATAAACTGTACCTTGAGTAGCAGTTTCTGCCTCAGATGCAGGAATAACTATACCAACTGAATGATTCTTACCAGATGCTACTTCAAGGAAGTTCAAGTCACCCTTATCTCTTGTTACAAGGTGAGCCTCCTTAGCATAATTTTCAGTTGACGGTGAAGTCATAGGCTTACCGTTATTTAGTATACTCTGCTGATAACCAAGCTGATTATGATCGTTCTTACCCCATGTATACGCTCTCTTTGTCAAAGCGTCAATGATAATTGTATGGCTTTCGCTCAATTCAACTGCCGAAACAAGAATTGTTTCATCAGCGTTTGGTGTAGCCGGATTATCCTTTAGGGCTTCGACAAGTGTCGGATATGCAACTATCTTTCCGTCAACACCAAGTTGTCCGTTATCATTATTACCCCATACATAAAGTAGACCGTCTTGATCTATTGCAGCTGAACTGTTTGCACCTGCTGCAACATATTTTATGTTTGTAAGCAACTTTGTATTGCTTTCATTTTGACCTATACGAACTTGACGAGGAACAAACTTATCTACATTTGATGTTCCGTATGTACCGTCACCAAGTTGTCCGTATGTATTGTCACCCCATGCCCAAACTGTTCCGTCTGCACGAAGTGCCAATGTATGTCCGTATCCCGATACAATCATCGGAACTGTAATCTCTGTATCTGCGCTTTGAGCAACTCTTACAGTGAATGAGTACGAACTTCCAAGAATCTTATCTGTTACTGTTATAACAGAACTATCAATTCTGCCCATACCTGTAACAACACCGTTTGAGTCAACTGTAACTGCTGACGGATTACTTGATGTAAATGTCAATCTGTCAGTAGTCATTTCATAGCCTACTCTGTCATATACAGATGAAGATTCAATATTTGCACTACCCCAAACTGAGTCGCCTGCAATTTGAAGAATTTGATTGCTTGTAAGTTCAAGTGATGTCGGTAATGGATTAGACATTGTATATGCTCTTGTAACTTCATCGTTTTCTTTAACCTGAGCATAAACAACATTCAAGTTCAATACCTTCATTTCATCATATGAAACAGGTTCGTCTGATGAAATTTCTTTACCGTGAACTGAGCCTTCGCCCCATGCGTATGTTGTACCGTTTGCGTCTGAAACTGTAAACACATTTCCTACTGACGCAAGTCTTACAATATTCTGTAGCTTATGATCTGTATCGCCGGCGCTTTCACCTTCTGCTTTAAGTTCAGCAGACAAGTTACCGTTGCCCCAAGCATATACATGACCGTCCTCAGTCAAAGCTGCACCGCCTTTGCCTGTTGCGGCAATCTGTACAACTTTTTCTGTTATAGGAAGTAATGTAGGTGTAAGTTCACGTTGTGTCTTTATACCTATACCAAGTTGTCCGTTATCGTTATTACCCCAAGCATATACATCGCCATCGCTTGAAAGTGCGATTACATGACTTTCACCGACTGCAATTTGTGTAATAACTTTTCCTCGAGGAATTGCTGTTGCTACCGGTGTTCTATTATATGACTTAGCATATCCGTAACCGTTTTGACCTGATGTATTAACACCCCATGAATATACTGCGCCGTCTGAAGTAAGAACTACAACAAACGAATTACCTACTGCTGCCTGAACAACCTTGTTTGTATCAAGGTTATTGCCCTTAACTTGTGCAGGTTCGGTTGTATCACCCGTTCTACCAAGCTGACCAAGTTTATTGTCACTTCCCCATGTATAAATGGTTCCGTCATTCTTGACCATAATTCTTGTACCGTCATCAGTATAAGGTGACGCAAATACGCCTGTTTCAGCTTGAGGTTTTCCGTTATCTCTTACTGCAACCTTAATATATGATACAAGATTTTCTGTTGTTTCAACAACTTTAATTACAGTTGTTCCGTAACGTCTTTCCTTTGTTGCATCGCTTAATGTAACAACACCTGTTGTTTCATTTACAGACATAATAGAAGGATCTAATGAATAGAATCTTATATTTGCACTGTCTGCGATACTGATTTGTGAATCATTTGATGCGAACAAGTTAAAGTCATTATCGGCTGCCGCCATTGTTATTGAATTATTGCTTATTGTAAGTGTATCGTCCGGTGTGATTGTTACGTTATAAGGAAGTGGGTTATTGCTATCATATGTAACATTTGTACTTCCTGTAACGTACGCATTTGTTATTGTCAAACCGTTCTTATCACTTAGCTTAACTGTATTAGCAAGATTTACGTCTGCTCTTGTGCCTATACCAAGTTGTCCGTTGTCATTTTGACCCCAACCGTATACGATACCGTTTGAGGCAACTGCAAATGATGTATTATAGCCTGCACCTACACCCCACATATTTATCATATATTGGTTAGTCTGTGAGCTTGCACCTGAGTAAACCTTATTAGGTGTCTTATATTCATTTGCATTTGTGCTTAAACCAAGCTGACCTAATGTATTGTTACCCCAAGCATATACATTGCCTTTTTCTGTGATAGCAACGATATGACTGTAACCCAATGCCATAGCTTGAATATTTTCTTCAATATTCAATGCAGTATCAGGTACTGACAATACATTTGTATCAGAGTTATTACCTAATTGATAATTTCCGTTTGCACCCCATAGATAAGCTTTACCGTCTGAAATTATAGCTGAGTAATCACCTCGAGCAATAATCTGATCGACTGTAGCTATTGAAGTCGGAATATTTATCTCTTTCGGTACACCGTCGGTTGACGCACTGAATGTATCTGTGCCCTTACCAAGCTGACCAGAGTCATTTGCACCCCATGTATAAACCTTACCTACAGCATAAACCATTGCATGATTTGCTCCGGCTGTAATCATTGTTGCACCTGTGATGCTTTCTATCTTGCTCGGTGAATAGAAGTCGCTGTGAGCCATTGTATTTCCAAGACCCATCTGGCTGTAATCATTATTACCCCAAACATAAACGTCACCTGCACTTGTTAGTGCCATTGCGAAGTTATCGCCTGCTGAAATTCTGATTATGTATTCACCTACTGCCAAATCGAATGATACCTTTTGTGGAGTTGACTTATCATCAACAGAACCGATACCAAGTTGACCTGACTCGTTTGCACCCCATGTATATACATTACCGTCATCAGTAAGTGCCATTGCAAATTCTTTACCGGCTGCAACTGATGAGATATTTGAAAGTGCGATTTGTTGCGGATTAATAACTTGTGCGTTATTACCACCCTTGCCATTACCAAGTTGTCCGTGAGTATTATTACCCCATGTCCATACACTGCCGTCTGCTTTCAATGCTATCGTAAAGTCACTGCCACCTACTATTGTCGCAGACTTATTTGCTGAATATTCAGGCTTAATAACTATATTGAATGACTTTGTATATTGAGTTGGGTTATGTTTAACTGTAACCTTTGCAATACCGTAGCTTGTAGCAGTCTTAGGTGAAATAACACCTGTAGCATTGTCGATTGTTAACAAATCACTGTCTGTCGAGATTGTTATATCGCTCGGACTTACAGTTGATCCACCTGAACCTCCTGTGCTCATTGATGTATAAACATTAAATCTGCTTATTGATGTTATAACCTTTATTGTATTCAAATCTACCGCAACATTCTGAGTTGGGAATATTGAAATACTTTCCGGAACTGTTGTGTATGTTTCACCTACAGGTGTACCTGTTACATTAATCTTTGTTATAACAAGTCCCTTTGAACCTTCTGAACTGCTTCCTATACATTGAGGAACAGATGCACTCGTTTCACCGTCTGCAAGAGCCGTACCAAGTTGACCTTGATCATTATGACCCCATGTATAGATTTCACCCATATTTGTGAACAATACAGAATGTTCGTTTCCGGCTGATATACCGTTTGCACCGCTAAAGTCACTGCCATCTTCGTTTACAACTTTGACAGCCGTTGACTTCTGTGCTTTTGTACCGTCGCCAAGTTCACCGTACATATTATCGCCCCATGCGTAAATTGAACCGTCTGCAGCGATTGCCAATGAGTGAGTAATTCCGGCGTCTATATCTACAATTCCTTCAAGATCGAAAGTTTCGTAGTTAAGAGCTGTTACAACCTTACCAGGCATAGCTCTTGTTTCACCACTACCGTCACCAAGACGTCCATAGTAGTTATAACCCCATGTCCATACGTTTCCGTTTTGTGAAAGTGCGGCTGTATGTTCATCGCCTGCCGAAATCTTAGCTACGTTATACTTAAATTCTGAATCTGCATCTCCAAGAACTTCTCTCGGAACATCATAACGATCTGCCGGATTTGTATCGTTCATACCAAGCTGACTGTTTACATTTCTACCCCATGTATATACAACACCGCTTGTTGTAAGAGCAGAAGTATGGTTACCGCCCGCTGAAATACCAACGATTGATTCAAGATGTTTTGTTTCGCCGAAGTCTGTTACGATAACAGGTACATTATAATGTTCAGAGGCATTTGTTCCGTATACAGAACTTGCCTTTTGCTGATGTCCGATTTGACCTGATTCGTTGCTGCCCCATGCGTAAACTGTACCATCTGCCATAAGTGCAACTGAATGATTTTCACCGGCGGCAATATCAACGGCATTTGTAATTCCGTTTACAAGAACCGGATAATTGCTATCTTCATTATAACCATTACCAAGCTGACCTTTTTCACCGCCGCCCCATGCGTAAACCTTACCGTCTGCAGTAAGTGCAAGAGCGTGACTTTCACCGGCGGCAATCTTCACAACGTTTGTAAGAGCAGTGTTTTCACTTAACTCTACTTGTGTTGCAACATCTACATATTCATCAGATTTCGCACTTACTTTATTATGTAAGTTTGAACCCCATGACCATACAGTTCCGTCATCCTTTAGAGTAATAACAAAATCTGTACCGGCTGCAACCATAGGTGCTGTGAATGCACCGTTAGGTATTACATTTACCTTTATAAATCCAACGTTTTCACCGTCAGTTCCGTCATCGTTAAGTTCAATAATCTTTATGTAAGTTGTTCCGTAACGACCTGATACTGTCGAAATTGTTTTTCCATTTACTACTGCTACATTTGAATCAAGAGCTTCAAGTCTGTAATTCATAACATTTTCCCATCTCTTTGTACCAAGTACATTGAAACGATAAGGAACGAACTTCTTAACTCCGTCAATACCAAGTTCATCACCACTTTCAAGATTAAACTCATATAAAAGTTTATCGTTGTCTGTGTATGAAACTGTACCTACTACCGCCTTAGTTACACGAATGCCTTCAGGCGCTTTATTTACCTTAATCGGTGATGTTGATGTATTATTTGTGCCGTCACCAAGTTGATAATTACTGTTTTCACCCCATGTATATACATTACCGTCTGAAAGGACTGCCATTGCGTGATTACCGCCAGCCGCAGATGTAATAACATTGCTTAGTCCTTCAACCTTTGTAGGAGTTTCGTTCTTGTTCCATGCGTATGCACTGCCGTCAACCGATACTGCGGTGAATTGTTCACCCTTAGCGTCTACTTGAGTAGCATTGTCAAGAACCTTTGTTGCGTTGCTTTCGCCGCCGCCCCATGTATATACACTGCCGTCTGCTGTAAGAGCAATAGATGTATCTGCACCGGCTGCGATTGCAACCACACTGCTTACACCCTCTGCCATTACAGGTAGCGGAGTTGATGATGTATCAGATCCAAGTTGTCCTGAATCATTTGAACCCCATGTCCAAACTGAACCGTCTGCCTTCAATGCTACTGTATGATTTTCACCAGCTGCGATAGCTTGTACATTAGTAATTCTCAATGGTTTTGCATAATAATTCTGTCTTGATCTGTTCTGACCAATCTTATCAGATACTGCACCCCATACATATACTCTACCGTCTTTTGAAAGTGCAACTGCATGAGTCGAATATGCCTTAACAGATATAATATCTGATAGCGGTGTATCTGAACTGTTCATAACTCTTTGCGGATATGCGTAAGCAGTTGAGCCTGCATTGCCTATACCTGTTTGAGAGTTTTCATTTGTACCCCAAGCGTATACTTCACCGTCATTTGTTAGAATTACACTGAAGTTTTCACCTGACGCAAATTCTTTTACGTTATTAAATATAACTTGTCCGTCATTGTCTTTCATTACAACACCAGGAGCATATACATCAGATTGATTATCAAACAATGATACGTTTAACTTATCAAAGCTGTTATCGCCCCATGCGCTTACTGTTCCGTCTGCATTTACGATTGCAGAACTTGTTGTACTTAATGACGCCTCCGGAAGTGATGTTGTTCCGTCTGCGATTAGACCTACTCTTATAAAGCCTGTTGCAGTATCACCGTCATATGGCACTGACATTGTTACATAAGCACTGTCACCAGCTACTGCATTTTCTGGTGATTTTGCCTTAACGGTTGAATTAGTTGATGTAACTTCTATTGCCTCTTCATCGGTTGACTTAGCATCAATATTATCTACTGATATTTCTGTCACACGCTTATCGAAGTATAGGTTAAATGCAAGAACTTCTTCTACAACAATTCTGTCAATAACCACAGTTTCGTCAACATCTATCATAATTTCGTTCGGATATTCAAGTTCCTTAACAGGAGTTGTCAAATCCGACTTCTTATAAACATACGCGTGTGCAACCTTAATCATCTTTGTTGCCGGTTCTGTAATTGCCTGAACAGGGTAGTTCTTATTAACATTTGTCTGATCGCCAAGCTGACCTGAACTATTTGAACCCCATGTCCAAACTGTACCGTCTGAAATATATGCAGACATTGAATCTCCGCCGGCAGCACCGTTTAGGGCACCCTTAATGCCATTCGATGATGACCATACTCCGCCGTCATTTGATACGATTTGTACAGGAGCCGAGCTTGTGCCGTTTGCTCCCATTTGACCATCTGCATGGTTGCCCCATGCCCAAACTGTATTATCGGCAGTTGTTGCAAGGTTTGAATTCTTTTCAGCTGAAATATGATTAATTACTTCATCATCAGGAATATCAACTCTTACAGGTGCATAGCTGTTTGAATTAGCTGTTGTCTTACCGAATTGACCTTCTGAATTATCGCCCCATGCGAATACATAACCGTTCTTTGAAGTGAACGCCTTATCTTCAGGAACATCATACTGTGTATGATTTTCGTTTTGTTCTTTAATAAGTGCAACGTTATGGTTTGCACCCGAACGTACTTCTACAACGTTATTTAGGTAAACACTGTTGTATGGGCTTTCGCCTACTACTACAAGTGCCGGATAGTTAAGGTATTTACGCAATGTATTACCAAGTTGACCCGACGCGTTACCTGCTTCTGCTCCGCCGTTGCTCCATGTCCATACATAACCGTCATCACGAAGAATCGTGTTATGCGAAATTCCGCCTGTTACTTCAAGTGCATTTTCAAATAAATCGCTTGTTGATGCACTTTCGCCCTTAATCAATGAAGTTGGACTTGAACCGTATGACCAATACTTAACTGTTCTGTCGTTCATTACTGCATAAACCATACTGTTTGCAGCACCAACTGCAACGGCGTCTGTAAGTTTCAATACAGGATATGAATCTGAGTTATATCCCCATGTATAAACGTTACCGTCTGCATCCAATGCAACAGAGAAGTTTGTACCTGCGGCTATATCTACTATCTTCTCAAGGAATCCGCTACCGTTAACACCCAATACTTGAAGTGGATAGTTGTCGTTTGAGTTAGAACCGTCACCAAGTTGGTTATTAGTTCCGCGACCCCATGTCCATACAGTACCGTTTGTCTTTAATGCAACTACATGAGATTCACCGTTTACAACCTTCGGTGCGGCATACTTTATATCTGTACCGTACTTCTCTTCTTGTGTAGGCATTACGCGAACTTTGAAGATAAATGATATATCTGAATTATCATCACGGAGCATAAGTGTTGTTTCACCGTATGCTTCATTCTGATTCGGAACAATTCTTGCGACTGTTCCGTTCATTTCAACCGTTGCAATATTTTCATCAATATTTGTCAAATGTAAATCAGGAGTCCAGTAGAATGGTTCTGATTCTTTTTCTGTAAATGCAAGGTTGAAACCAGGAGAAATTAATCTGTAAACATCACTGCTTAGATTAAATTCTATATATTCATTACTGTTAATTGTAATCATATTAGGCATTGGGTTAGTTGTTGAATACTCAGTAACAGCTGTGTTACTGTCGCTTTCATAAATTCCGCCGCCTATAACGTCAGGACGGATATAATCCGTAGCACCTGTCTGTACTGCAAATGTACGGTTATTAAGTGTAAAGTCACCTATTTCTCCGTTTGTACCTGTACCCCATGACCATACAGTACCGTAACGTGTACTATACATAACTGTATGTGAGCCTCTTGTTGAGATAATGCCGTACTTCATCATTTGTTCTGAGAAGTTCTCAGGTTTAGCATTAATTGTGTTACCCTTTACAACCATTTGAGGTGTATTAACACTTGTTGATGTTGTATCGGCTATACCAAGCTGATAAGATACATTTGTAGGATTTGTTTCTGTGTACTTTCTACCGTAAATAGTAGCTGTATCATAGCTTGTCAATCTGTCCTTATCTGTCCATATTGTTTCATAGAATGTCAAATACGGAGGAGGTGTCTTATCACCCCATGCCCATACTGCACTGTCTTTCTGAATTGCAATAGATTGATTTGAACCGCTTGCTACTTGTACTGCATTTTCAAATGCCTTAACAGGTAAGTTACTATCATCATTAGCACCGTTACCAAGCTGACCGTTTTCGCCGTTACCCCATGTGAACAAGTCACCATTCTTTGTGATAACTGCAGCGTGCTTGCTGCCTGCTGAAATTGTTGTAATTTCTTGCAAGTAGTTATAAGCATATGAACCTGCATTGTATGTTGAATTATTTTCAATATCAAGTGTCTGTACACCTGCTTTTACTTGTACAGGATAATACTTCTTGTATGATTGTTCATATCTAATCTTCAAATCATATGTACTTGCAACGTACCAACCATAATCATTACCATGACTACCATACGCATACATATTAGCTTTTTGATATGACGGTGTAGTATAAGTGATTACTGTGCCGTCACCTGACTGACCTTCATCATTCTTACCCCAAGTGTAAGCAGTACCGTCTCTCTTCAATGCGATTGTGAAGTCACCGCCGGCTCTGACATCAATTATTTCTTCAAGGTAGCCATAGCCTTCTGCGCCTCTTACTCTCACAGGTGTAAGCATTAACGGAACTCTTGTTATTTCGGCATCATTACTGTTACCTGAACACAAGTTATATCTGTAATGACCCATATATCCGCTCTTTGCATATGTCTGCGGTGAACCGATTTGATTATATCTGTTATCACCCCAAGCATAAACCTTACCGCTCTCTGTCATAACAACAGTATGATTATCGCCTGCTGTGATAGTTTCTATCTTTTCACCAAAGTTATATGAAAGTTTAACCGGAGTATACGCATTATTGTTTACCTTATTATACATATAATGTGTATGACCGCTTGAACCACCGTGATTATGATGAGAATCCGGACTCCAACAACTATCATCATAATAATAATGGTCATCTTTATGATGTGTTAAATTATAATTATTAGATGTACCGTTACCCATCTGACCGAATTCATTATAACCCCACATATATACGTTACCGTCTTTATCTATTGCACCTGCATGATATTGACCGGCAGTTATATATGTAATATTAGACAGATTTTTAATCTGAACAGGGCGGTCTTGATTTGTTACACTGCTGCCCAAACCAAGCTGACCCTTGTCATTATTACCCCATGACCATACAGTACCGTCTGCTCTCAAAGCGATTGAGAAGTCATCACCGGCAGCAACCATAGGTACTGCAACAGTATTCTCGTTACGCTTAATCTTTAGAATAAACATTCCGATTGCACCGTTCATATTTTGAACAGAAATCGTTGTTGAACTGTATCGTCTGTTATCGTTAGGTATAATCTTACCGTTTTCGATTGTAGCAACATTTTCATCTGATGATGCCCATGTTACATTTGAATATGTGTTCGGATCATTTGCAAGATACATAACAGGATGTTCGTCTGTTTCTGCTACGTTAAATCCTGAACTGTAATCATATGTTACCTTTGTGATATTCAATACATCGTCTTCTGAAATTGTTACAACAGGAGGCATTGAAATATTATCATCAGAAGATGCAATTATTCTGCCCTTATCTGTTACGGCATCATTAATTGTCATATAACGGGTTTCTCTGTTACCTGAAATTGTAGGAACAGTATTGATGTTATATGTTGTTGAGCCTTTTTCAATACGAACGTTATATGTTATATCACCAAGTTGATAATTATTATTTGCACCCCATGACCATACATAACCATATTTACTGATTATTACTGTATGGTTTGCACCAAGTGCAACATTTCTTACACCGTGAATATTTTCAATGTTATTATCCTTTTCGTACTTCAAACCTGTCGCAACAGAAGTAAATTCTGATATAGATTCGTCTGTTGTTCCTGTTCCAAGTTTGCCTGTTACATAGTTTGTACCTTCAGTATCATCTGTATTTCTACCTGATACATACATATGACCTTCACGAGTGATAATAGCACTGTAATGTTTACCGGCATAAACTGCTGTTATTTCATCTGCATTTCCGTTTTCATCCGTTACGGCTGTAATTGCAGATGTGTCAACCTTAACTGCGTGATTTACTGAGTCACCGTCAATATTCACACCAAGTTGACCGTACTTATTTGAACCCCATGTATAAACGCTGCCGTCCTCTGTCATAGCTATCATGTGGTCTTCGCCGACACTTACATCCTTAACATTCTGCAAGTATACATAATAGTTAGAGTTATCTTCACGATTATCATATTCAGGATTGCTTTCGCCTCTGATTACCTGAATTGGAGTTGTCTTATTTGTTGATGTGCCGTCACCAAGCTGGCTTGATTTATTTGCACCCCATGTCCATAATGTTCCGTCACTTCTTACAGCTGCACTGCTGTTTCCGTTTGCAGCAATCTTTACGATGTCATACAAGTAGTTTTCGCCACTTTGTCCTACTACCTGTGTTACACCGCTTAGTGATGTGACATTTGATGTTGTGTTGTTACCAAGTTGTCCGTATGAGTTTGCACCCCATGAATATACATAGCCGTCTTTTGAAAGTGCGATGAAGTGAGTATAACCTGCTGATACGGCAATGATATTCTTGCCTTCAAAGCCTGCCATCTTCTGAGCATATGTATATGACAATCCGTTTACACTACCCCAAATATATACGTCACCGTTTGCATCTGCGGCTACATTATAGTCTTTGTTTGCCGACGCTGATACTACATTTACAAGAGGTGTGTCCTTAGCAGTCTTAACTTGTACAGGGAATGCTGTATAATTTAGATCACCTGTACCTGTGTATGTAAAGCTTCTGTGTATATAATCATCAGAAATACTTCCGCCTGTTACACCCTCGCTTGTAGGACCGTCACCAAGTTGACCCTTAGAGTTATCGCCCCATGTCCACAATGTTCCGTTTTCTTTTAGAACAAGTGTATGGCTTGTACCTGTAGATACGCTTGATGATGCAACGGCATCGTTTGTCTTTGTAACATTTACAACAAATACGCCTTCGCTATTTGTCTTAGGATTTGTTACTGTAATAACAGCACTGTTATACGCACCCTTTTCTGTAGGTCTTAATGTACCCGAAGTTGCGGCTCCGTCTACATATACTACCTCTACATTTGAAGATGCAAAACTTGCTCCTGTTACTTGTACCATCTCTCCGGATGTTTCAAGTACAAATCCGCTTTCATATACTTCGTAAATTTTATCAATATCAACTTGTAGATAATCGCCTGTACCAATCGAAATCTGAGGAAGATTTGTCAATGATACATCTACTGCATCCTCAGCCTTTTGAGGAAGTTGAATTGTATAAGGAATTGTCTGACCGTTGGCTGTATGCTTGTCAATATGGATAACAAGAACTCGTCTTGTTTCTCTTTCGCCTGACTGTACCGGCATATATGACTGATTATCAATCATATTACCAAGTTGTCTTGTGGCATTATTACCCCATGACCATACAACGTCACTGCCTACAACTGTATCATGTCTTATAGCGGCACTGTTATTTCCGCCGACGCCGATTGTCCAAATATTATTGATATATGCGTCGTCAGAATATGAGTCACCACGTTTAACCTGAGTCGGCTTATCTGCCATTTCAATACTGTTATCTATTACTGTATCTCCAAGACCAAGCTGACCCTTTGAGTTATCACCCCATGCCCATAGTCTGTTATCATCAGTACGAGCAACAGTGTGGTTTGCACCTGATTTAATTTCTACAACCTTTACATCGCTGCCCCATACATTTTTAACAGCCTTGAACATTGTTGTGTTACCTTCTGTAGTTCCAAGACCTGTCTGACCTGTTGTATTATCTCCGGCTGTAAGAACATATGAACCGTCACCGACTATTACAGCTGATTGGTTTTTACCCATTGCAATAGAAGTTACGTTTGCAAGATAACTTGTGTCACTTGTTGTTGACATAGGTATTCCGTTGCTGTCCTTAACACCGTCAAAGTCACTTGCCTTAGCTCTTGTCGGAACATGCTTATCACTTAGTGAACCTGTTCCTGACTGACCGTGTGAATCAACACCCCATGAAAGCACTGTTCCGTTTGACTTGATTGCCATTACAGAATCGCCTTCGGCACTGATTGCTACGATTTCTTCTAAGTATATATTATTACCATATATATTCTTTGTTACAGTGTTTCCGTCTGACTCAGTTGTTTCTGTGCCTGTGACAACTGTCTTACTTGCACTTGCACCTTGTTGTACTTTAACCGGTGCATAATATGTATAACCGGTTCCGAAATCACCGTGTCCAAGTTGTCCGTTGACATTTCTGCCCCATGACCATACACTGCCGTCTTCTGCAAGAGCAACAGAGAAGTAATCACCGGCTGCAATCGAAACAAACTTAGGAAGTTCACTACCGTCATTTGCATAAATAAGTTCAACAGCTACTGCTGATTTGCTTGCACCTGTCGGCTTACCGCTTGTTGCATCAGTAATACCAAGTTGTCCGTATGAATTGCTGCCCCATGCGTAAATCTTACCGTCTTTTGTAAGTGCAAGTGAATGTGCAGTACCTGCGGCAACTTCTTTAACATTATCAAGAATTATATTGCCTTCCTTAACAACTTCAACAGCATATGCCTTTGTTTCAGAATCGTTATCACCAAGTTGTCCATATGTATCCTGACCCCATGTCCATACTGTTCCGTTAGGTTTTAGAACGACTGTATGTGTTGAACCTGATGCAATCATAGGTACAGACTTCTTCATATCGTCTGTTTCAACTCCTACAGAAATTACAGTTTCGGCAACATAGATATATGTCTTATCGCCATCTGTCTTTTCTGCATAAGCAGTAATTGTTGTCTTACCGTATTGATTATTACCGTTAGGTGTTACTACACCTGTGTTTTCATCAACTTCGGCAATCTTCGGATTTGATGAATAGAACTTAATTGTTCCGACATTTGCAGTTACATCCTTTGTAGCATCCTTTGTATGAATTGTTCTCAAGTTGAATGCCATATGATGCAATGCTTCATAACTGCTTGGATCAAATGTTACTGTTTCTCTTGTTGTAATATCAATTTGCGCCGGAACATTATCATCAGTATATTCTGTAGTTGTTCCATCGCTGTGAGATACAGTTACCTTTGTCAAGTTTAGAATATCTTCTGACTTGAAACCAACTCTGACAGGTTCATCAGAATCTGTTTCTGTCATATCACCAAGTTGTCCGTATGTATTATTACCCAATGCCCATAGATAACCGTTGTTTGTAAGGATTACAGAATAGTTCCATCCTGCCGTTACTCTTGAGAATGATGTAAATACATCATCATTTTCAGGATTTAGTGAATCCTTATCTGTTATCTTATTTGCAACATGAGTATTTGCAACTTCGTGGTACTGTGCTTTTGAGTTATCACCCCATGCATAGATGTCATTTGTATTTGACATTGCGATTACATGGTTAGCACCGCCTGATACCATAGATATACCTGTTAAGTATGTTCCGTCGCTTGACTTAACATGAACAGGAGTTGAAATTGTTGCAGTTGTCTTGTCGTTACCTAACTGACCATATGTATTATCGCCCCATGCGTATACGTTACGATCTCTTGTTGTAACAACTGAGAAGTTTTCACCGGCTGACAATGCGTCAACATTCTTTATATATCTGTCGTTTGCGTTGCCCGTATCATATTCACCCTTCAATACTCTGTCAGGTGTTTGCATATCTTTGTATGTGTTATTAACGCCGTTTGTACTTTGACCAAGTTGACCCTTATTATTGCGTCCCCATGACCATACACTACCGTCTGTTCTTACGGCAAGTGAATGTTCCGCACCGGCACCGATAAGGATAACATCTGTCAAGTAACCGCCGCCGTTATAACCTTTTACCTGTACAGGGAAATATCTGTTATCTCTTGAGTTAACACCAAGTTGTCCGTAAGTATTTGCACCCCATGAGTACAAGTTACCTTGGTTAGATACTGCAAGAGTATGATCTCTACCTGCCGCAATATTAGAAATTGATTCATTCTTTTCTGCAAGCATTTCACTTAGAGATTTGCTTGAATTATTTTCACCTGCAACAGTTACAGGTCTTGTTGAATATGCAAGTGCTGATGCTGAGTTACCGCTACCAAGCTGACCCTTAGAGTTATCACCCCAAGTATACAATATACCATCACGAGTCAATGCTACGCTGTGTTTCTCACCTACAGCTACTATCATAACATTCTTTAGAGGTACTAATTGACCATCTTCATTTGTTATCATAACCTGAACAGGATATGAACGGTCAACTGTTGTACCGTCACCAAGCTGACCTTTATCATTACGTCCCCATGTCCATACTTCACCGTAGATATTGATTGCTATTGCATGGTCACCCTTTGAAACTACCATAGGAGGAATTTCTTCACCAGGGATAATACTGATATTAACAGCACCTGTATAACCTGCGTAAGCATGGTGATCATCTATATCTTCGTTTCCTGTATTTACATATGGGTCTTCGTTATGCGCGCTGATAACTGTTGAACCGAATTTTTCTGTTTCTTCGATTGGCTTAACTACAATATATCTGCGTGTAATTCCGTCTGCATTAAATACTTTTTCTTCAAGCATTGTTGAAACAGGATCTTCATCTTCATTGATAATTGCAACAGTTTCATCAGAAGTTGTAAACTTGATATGGTCTTCACCATCTCTTATCGGTTTCAAATCACCGTTTTGGTCATACGGATCAACCCATGATGTATTATCGTTTGGATCAAATCTGTCAACCGGATATTCTTCTGTATCTGATAGCAATGTAAATCCTTTGAAGTATCTGTTATACATTTGGTTTACATCAATATACAATAGTTGGTCTTTACGCATATTAATATGCTTAGGTAATGTCGCATAATACTCTTCGACAACACCTGTATTTCTGTTTACAACGTAAACGTCTTTAAAGATGATTGACTTATAAGGAAGTTCACCTACTTGATATGGGTAAAGTCTTGTTTCAGTTGTAAAGTCACCAATCTGTGAGTAATTATTAATACCCCACATATAAACGTAACCTTCAAGATCGATAGCTGTTGAGTTTGCACCCGCTGCTATAGCAAATACACTTTCAATGTATGGACTTACCGCATTTTCTTCATCTTCAAGGTACTGACTTCTTACATGTTGAGGTTTTGGATAGTTTGCAGTATTTGTATTCATACCGATCTGACCATTCGAGTTACTACCCCACGCCCATACGCTATACTTAAAGTTATCTTCCGCAGTGCTTTCACCTAATACAAGTGAATGAGCCTGTCCGGCAGCAATGCTGATTATATTATTAACAGTTCTGCTACTGTCTGCAAGATCACTCGGTCTTACTGACAATACCGGATAATCTCTTGTCGTAGTTGTTTCATCACCAAGTTGATAATTTCCGTTTAGTCCGATTGCAAATACATCTGTTTCACCATAGTATTTGTTTGTAAGCATCATCAAGTGATTTGAACCGGCAGAAATTTTTGCAACAGTCTGGATGTATGCCGCATCAAATCTTGAATCTGTCTTAATCTTTGAATTGTCATAATCACCGCTGATTATTTGATACGGTGCCATTCTTGTATCATTTGTACCCTTGCTTGAGCTTTGCTTACCGCCTACTGTATAGTTGTTAATACCCCATACATAAACTGTTCCATCAGCCTTTAGTGCAGCTGAATAGTTATCTCCAGCTGAAATTTGAATAATGTTACTCAAATGTTCATCTGTTGTTACAACGCCATTTTCATCAGTGTATGTTCCACTTGCCGATGTACCTTGTGTAACGTGTACAGGATATTTGTCAAAGTCACCGTCTACAGTTGATGATGCACCAAGTTGATCATATGTATTATCTCCCCATGCGTATACATGACCGTCTGCTGTTAATGCAAGACTGTGCTTATTACCTGCGGCAACAGCTACGATATTTTCCATAGGCTGATTATCGCCTATCATAACCATTTGTGCCGCACCTGAATTTTCAGTTGTGCCGTATCCAAGCTGACCCTTATCGTTTAGACCCCATGACCATACGTGACCGTCTGAGTCAACTGCCAAGCTGTGGTATCCGCCGGCTGCAACGTCAATTATGTTTTCAAGTAGAGTATACTGTGCATTTCCTTCAGCATCATATTCAACACTGTAAATCTGTACAGGTGTATTCATAATGCTGTTTTCACCGTCTTTTGTTGAAACCTGTCCGTAGTCATTTCTACCCCAAGCATAGACTGTACCGTCATACTTCAATGCTACAGAATGATATAGGTTTGTTGAAACAAGCGGTGATGCAGTTTCTTTTGTATATCCGCTACCATCTCTCGATGTTGAGTTTGGCGTCAACTTACCGCCGTATACACCAAGTATAAATGCACCTGTTGCACCTGTTGCAGTATTGACAACAGTAATTGTTGTCTGTCCGCCTTTGTGATATTCTGTATCTATTATAGGTGTAACTACCCACTTACCGTTTTCCTCTGCTACTGTTGCAACAGTTTCGTCTGATGAGTAGAACTTATAATTACCCGAATAATCAGTATTATCAAGAGTATTCTCTGCGAAGAAGTTAAAGCCTTCGTAATATCTCTCGTTGATTTCTGACGGATCTATTGTTAGAATTTGTTCCTCTGTTACTCTTACAAGTGAAGGAATTACACCTGTGTATGTCTTGCCCGGTGTACCATAACCAACAGTATCTTCAGAAACTACCGCATTATTAATTTCAATAACACGTGCTTCTCTGTCACCTACTTGACGTGGTTCTGTTGCATTAACAAATGATGAATCGCCAAGTTGACCATAGTTGTTGCTACCCCAAGCATAGATATATGCCTTAGTTGCATCACTGTTTGCTCTGAATGCTGTTAAGTGACTCAAACCTGTTGATACGTACCAAACATTATCAATCACATCTTCATTACTGTCTGCCTCACCCTTGTTTACAAGTGCAGGTGTAGTATTAGATTTTGCGGCTGAACCCCATGTGTATACGTGACCGTCTGATGTCATTGCGGCACTTCCACTACCTAAAGCGTAAATATGTGATACTTGATTTTCTGCAAATGCAGTTACCTTTTCAGGATGGCGTAAATCTGTTGTAGTACCGTCGCCAAGCTGACTGTTTCCATTATAACCCCATGTATATACATAATTATCGTTAATTGCAACTGAATGATATGTACCTGCCGCAATATCCATAGCACCGTTGAAGTATTTATTTGCATAATCTGCTGTTTGCAATGTGTCTGCTATAAGTACCTTTGTCGGTCTTAGACGATTTTCATATGTATTAGTAGGATTAAAGCTATTTCTGTTTGTAAATCTGTGTCTTATAGAATAACCTGTACCAAGGTATCCGCCTAAATTAACTGTAGCATGATAGCCAACAGTAGCTGTTCCTGTTACATTTTGACCCCAAGCATAAACTTGTCCGTCACTTGTAAGGATAAGGCTTGTATTTGAAATTGCAGAAACCTTAACCGCGTCTTCTATAGGTTCTATACCGTTAGACTTCTGTACAAGTGTAGCAACATATACATTATCTGTTGTATTTATACCGACTTGTCCGTATGAGTTTGCACCCCAAGCATAGACTTGTCCGTTGCCCATTAGAACCAACATATGGTTTGCGCCGCCTGCGGCTGCAACTGCTCCGACAAGTTCTGTCTTTGTTACAGTTGTTTCTTTTACTACGTTGCCTTCGCCGTCGTCTGTTTCAATAACAGTTTCTTCATAGCTTGTAACAACAGGTGATGGAAGTAGAGATTCTTGCTTAGAACCAAGTCCGTTAGATGTTCCGCTACCCCAACCGTAAACTCTGCCGTCTTTATCAATAGCTACTGCTGACGAACCTCCGGCTGCTATATAAACAATGTTTTCAAGCAAACCTGTTCCGTCTGTATTCTTAACTCTTACAGGATATGAACGAGTTACCTTTGTACCGTCACCAAGTTGACCTGAACTATTTAGACCCCATGCCCAAACTGTTCCGTCTTCACGCAATGCCATTGTGAAGTTATTTCCTGATGCAACCATAGGAACTGCAACAGTGTCTGCACTACGTTTAACTCTTACAACTAACGTTCCGACAAAACCATCGTCTGTCTTAATTCTGATTGTTGTTTCACCAAGTTTAAATTCTGAAGGTACGCTTATTAAACCTGTACTGCTTACCACTGCGATTGATTCGTCAAGTGAAGTAAAGGTTAAGTTTTCTCCTGCTGTCAAAGCACCGCTTTGATCTTCATTATGATATTTTACGTTAAATCCACTTCTGTAATTTCTCTCGAAGTCTGATGTATTTAATTGGATTGTTTCATCTCTACCCATTGTTGTAACTACATCATAGTTATTTACAACAAGTGTCTTTGTTTCAAAGTCACCGACTTGAGTAGGTGTATTATCCATTGCATGGTATTCCAAACGAGTACCGTTATGAAGTGATACATAATTACCGTCTTTAGTATTTGTATCGTCACCTGTCTGACCCTTTGAGTTTGAACCCCAAGCATATACATATCCATCTTCATGAATTACATACATATTTATTCTGCCGGCTGAAATGTTCCAAATATTACTGATATAAGCAGTATCTGAACCTGTTACACCCTTTACGACTTGTGTAGGAACAGTCTTATTCATATATGTCGGATCATTCCAATGGTCATGACTATATGAATCATGATGATGTAAATAGAATGTATCATATCTATACGAGCCATCACCGATTTGACCATATTCATTCCAACCCCATGTATATACACTTCCGTCAGAAGTCATAGCCATACTGTTATAATAATTAGCTGAAATTGCCGCTACATTTGTGATATTAGAAACCTTTACAGGTTTTGTAGCAGTTGTTGTTGTATTATTACCAAGTTGTCCCCAGTTATTATAACCCCATGAATACATTGTTCCGTCTGTTGTAGCAACAAGGACGTGACCTTCACCTGCCGCAACAGCTGTTATATTCTTTAGGTATTTTTCTGTTGTTGATGACGCGCCTGCCAATACCTGAGTCGGAACAGGTCTTGTCATTGTATCGCCAATACCAAGTTGATAGCTTGTATTTAGACCCCATGTCCAAACTGTTCCGTCTGCCTTTAGAGCAACGCTGAATGATTTACCTGCGGCAATATCAATAACATCTTGGATATACCAATCGTCATTTGTTGCGGCACTTTCACCTCTGTATACCTTTTGAGCCGCATAAATTCCATCAGTTGTATCATTGTCATGGAACTTTTCATTTGTTGATGATGTATCGCCGTTACCAAGTTGTCCGTTTGAGTTGTTACCCCATGCGTATACATAACCGTCAGTTGAAAGTGCCAATACATGATTTTCACCGACTGCTATTCTTGCGATATTTGAAAGGTCTACAAGTACACCTGTAGATGTTTTTTCTTGAACTCTTACAGGTGTGCGGTTTACTTCGTCTTTATCAGAAGTACCGTTACCAATCATTCCGTTTTCGTTATTACCCCATGCGTATACATAACCGTCAGTTGTTACAGCATATGCTGTATTAATACCTGCCGCTACATACTTAGCTTTCACTCCTTCAGGAAGTGAAACTTGTACAGGATATGTTGTATTTTCTGTAAGTCCGTTGCCAAGTTGTCCCTTTTCGTTTGAACCCCATGTCCAAACTTCACCGTTATCCAACAATGCAACCGCAAACTCACTGCCACCGGCAACCATAGGTGTGGCTGTTCTTCCGGCTTGTGTTACTGTTACACTGATTTCAGATGTTATACCTGAATCATGTGTAATTGTAATTATAGCTGTACCTGTGTGTGTACCGGCTGTAATTACACCGTTTACAACAGTTGCAACATTTTCATTGTTTGAATGATATGTAAATGTTCCGTCAAGCGGTTCATGTGTATCATCATTTTCAAGATTGAAACCGTACATATGATGATGTTTATATGAATCAATCTCGATTGTTGCACCTGTTTCTATCGTTGTTAGGTAATTTATCTTATTTCCTTCAGCGTCAAAGAATTCAATCAAATCTTCTGCGCGTTCACCTGTATAAGCAGGTGTGCTTACATCATAAGTTGATGATGTACCGTCAAATTTACCTAACTGCCATTCTGTGTTTCTGCTCCATGTGTATACATAACCGTCATCAAGTTCTGCAACAGTATTATTTGTACCTGCCGCTACGTTACTTACGAACTTGATATAGCTTTCATCATTATTAGTCTGACCCTTTAGTACCTTTTGAGGCAATGTCTGATTTAATGAATTATTAATACCAAGTTGTCTTTGACCGTTATAACCCCAACCGTACAAATAACCTTCTTCATTAATTGCAAATGATTGATTATTCTTTGCAGAAATTGCAGTTATATTCTTTAATCTGCCTGTTGTATTACCTGTGCTTTGATCTGCCTTTGAAATATCTCTTACTTGTAGAGGAAGATAATGTCTTTCGTTATTATCTGTTGTCCAGTCACCGTTCTGACCGTATGTGTTATCACCCCATGCCCAGACATAGCCTGTCTTTGTAAGAGCTAAAGCATGATTTGCACCGGCTGAAATCATTACTATATTAATTAAGTAATCACTGCCTGCCGGAGCTACATTTGTTTCTTCTTCCGGACTTTCGCCACGAAGAACTTGAATTGGAGTCGGTTTATTTACACGAGTACCGTCACCAAGTTGTCCCTTGCTATTGTCACCCCATGTATAAACTGTTCCGTCATTCTTCAATGCCATTGCAAATGCTTGACCGGCTGAAATTGAAACTATGTCATTCAAGTAATAATCATTATTATCAGGATCATATGCGTTTGTACCACTTCTGCCGGCTAAAACCTTAACTGCATATGCACTGTCAGTTGTAGTACCGTCACCAAGTTGTCCTGATTTATTGCTACCCCAAGCATATATACTACCGTCTTCAAGTAGTGCCATTGAGAAATCATCACCTGCGGCAATGTTCTTTACGCCTGTAAGTGTAGTTGTTTCGTCAATCATTACAGGTACAACTATACTTTCAGTAGTTCCTGTCGCACCGTTACCAAGTTGACCCTTACTATTATCGCCGACTGCATATACGACGCCGTTAGCAAGTATTAGCAAGTGATTATTTCCTGCCGCAATAGCAGTAGCTGCATTATTGCCACCAAATGTACTTGCACTGTCATCTCTTCCGTTTTGGAATTTAACCTGAATTGGATAGCCTCTTGTTATCTTAGTACCGTCACCAAGTTGTCCGTATGTATTATCGCCCCATGTCCAAACTGTTCCATCTGCCTTTAGAGCCGCATGGAAGTTTGTACCTGCTGTAAGCGATGATGCAACGATGCTTTCCATCTTATCGCCCTTAACAGTAACATTAATTGTTCCGACATATCCGTTTCTGCTGTTTCTAAATGTAATTACTGTTGTACCGAACGTGTTACCTGTCGGCATTACAGTTGCAGTATTTCCGTTTGCAGAAACTGTAGCGATATTTGGAATTGACGAGCTGTATTGAATGTTTGCAATATCTTCTGACGCAATCTTTTGCTTATCAGCTTTATTGAACAAATTGAAACCAACCATATACTGTTCATATATTTCAGACATATCAATTTCAATTTTACCAGTCTTGTCTATTACAACGCTTGACGGTAATGGTGATATTGTATCACCTGTTGAATTTTCATCAGTATATACTATTGCCTTTTGGAATGACAATGTATTTGAATTTGTATTACCTACTTGTACCGGTGTCTTTGCCAAATCGACAGTTACTGTACCAAGTTGACCTGAAGTATTATCACCCCATGCCCATACATAACCGTCATCTCTGATTATTACGGTATGGTTTGCACCCATTGCCGCACCGATTACGTTCTTTAGATATGGATCTTCGTCTTGATTGAATGTATCTCCCTTCCATACCTTTACAGGAGCAAATCTGTCTATCTTTGAATCAACGCCAAGTTGACCCTTTTCATCTCCGCCCCATGTATATACTTCATAATTATTTGTTATAACCAGTGTTTGGTTTCCACCTGCTGTTACTCCAAGAATATTTGATAAGTATTCATCGCTGTTTGCATCAACAGTCGAATCCTTACCTGCCGCTTCGCCGGCAACAACAAGCATAGGTGTTACTGATTCTGTTACAGTCTTATCATCTATACCAAGTTGACCCTTTGAGTTGTAACCCCAAGCATATACTTTTGTAACAGTTGTTCCGTCTGCAAGTGTTTCTTCTGTTACAGCTACACTGTGTGCACTGCCTGCAGCAACATATTTTACATTTGACAAACCTTCTACAACTGCCGGAGTTGCGTCATAATCTGCACTTGCAGTTGTTGCTTGTAGTGCAGTATCTGCGTCGTCGCCGTCGGCATCGGCATCACTTGAATCATCGTCCGATGTTCCGCCGCTACTTCCCGAACCGCCACCGGAAGATACCGTTCTACCAAGCTGTTTATGCAAGTTCGCACCCCATGTCCATACTTTTCCGTTTGTATCCACTGCAAGATTATGGCTATCGCCTGCGGCTATTGATCTAATATCTTTAAGCGCACTAATCTTAGTAAATGATGCAGTAGAAGGAGCTATAACATCATTGCCAAGTTGACCTTGTGAGTTATCAACACCGTAAGAGAATACATCGCCGTGAGTTGTAAGTACAAGTACATAATTTGAACCTGATACTATATCTTCGATTTCATCGCCGATTGTATTTTCTACTTCTACCGGTGACGTCATATCTGATCCGCCGGAAATTGATACACCCCATGTATATATCTTACCGTTTTTATCTACGGCAAATACATAGTCGTCACCTGCTGCCAATCTTACTATATCTTTAATCGGATTTCCGTCTTCATCAAGGACTTGTACAGGATATTTCTTGCTCAATAATGTACCGTCACCAAGTTGACCGTGAGAATTGTCACCCCATGTCCACAAAGTTCCGTTTTCTTTTAAAGCAATAGAGAAGTTCTTGCCTACTGCTACTTTTGAACCTGAAGGCCATACTGTGTCACCCTTAACAGTTACAGTTACGAATGCTTTATATCCGTTAGCCTTATTTTCAATAGTTACGATTGTAGGTCCTGCCTTTGTCGGTGATGTTGTATGAAGTTCATCAATTCCGCTTGCAAAGTTGCCGATTGAAGTATCTGAAGATGTAAATTCAATCTGACTCTTATCGTCAATAGGTGTAAGAATATCGTCTTCATACAAGTTAAAGCCGACCATTCTCTTATTCATAATTTGATCTCTGTTGAAATCAACATATTGATCTTCTGTAATTTCAAGATAATCAGGTGTTACATATGATTCATCAACACTGTTATCTGAATTTTCTTTGATTTCAACATTTTGAAGTTCAAGAGTATCTACTTCTTCCTTGCTTACATGAACAGGAATGTATGATTTAATTGTTGTGTTATCACCAAGTTGACCGTAACCGTTTGCACCTGTTGTATAAACGCTACCGTCTTGTTTCATAATTGTCAAGTGCTGTGAACCGTAATCTGCAACAAATGCGTCGTCAAATAATAGCAAATCACCAACATCTGATCTTACTGAATCATGAACTCTTGTAGGAGTAGATTTATTTATAACACTGTCTATACCCAACTGACCACTGCCGTTATTACCGACTGTATAAATCAAATTGTCATTTACATCTGTTCCGCCGATAAACGCACTACTGTTACCACCGGCTGAAATGTTATAAATACTATTGCCATCTACGTCAACATACTTAGGTGATGTAACATCGCCGCTGTCTATACCAAGCTGACCGTTACTGTTATCACCTGTTGCATATGTGTTATAATCTTTTGAACGGATTAGAGTATGAGCCTTACCGGCTGATACTTGAACAGCATCATACATAAATTCATCATCATATGCCGATACCATATCTCTGTCACCGCGTTGTACTTTTATAGGTGCATACGCATATGCTTTACCATCGTAATTGCTAAATCTCTTTGATGTATTCGGTTCAATACCAAGTTGACCTTCTGAATCGTCACCCCAAGCATATACACTGCCGTTATCAGCTATTGCTACTGCGTGATTATCACCGGCATCAATAGATACGATATTGCTCAAACGATTTGTAGATTGTGTATTTCTTGTAGAATTTGTTCTGTCTGCATTTAGAACAAACGGATCATCACTTGCCATAGCACCTGCTACAACATATGAAGGTACACCCATATTATCTGTAACAGATCTGTAGTTTAGACCAAGTTTGCTGTTTGTATTTGTACCCCATGCAAGAACATGACCATTCTTATCAAGTGCAAGAGCATAGTCTTTACCCGCACTAATCTCTAAGATACCTGACAAGTATTCTTCTACAACCGGTTCAGGATCAGTTGTTTCGTCTCCTGTTGAACTTGCCTGTGTTGCTACAGTTTCTGATGTATAAGTATCCGCTACACCTCGTACAACACGCTGAGGATAATATGCATTATGGCTTGATGTATTATTATCACCAAGTTTACCGTTGCTACCGTTACCCCATGTGTATACTGCACCGTCAGCTGACAATGCCATTGCAAAATTATCACCGGCTACAATAGAAATAATATTACTTAATGTTCCTAAGCCGTTTGTATCTGCAACTTGTAGCGGTTCTGCCCAAGATGAAATTCTGCTCATAGAATTTGAAGCAGTTGAAAGTTTTTCAACTTTACCGTCTGCGTCAAGAGTTGTGTAACCTATACCCAACTGTCCTGATGAGTTATTACCCCAAGTCCATACACTACCGTCTGACTTAAGTGCAACTGTAAAGTCTAATCCTGATGCAATCATAGGAACTGCAATCTTTGTATATCTGTCACTTACATTATAGACGTCTGCAACAATAAGACCTCTGTAACCTGTATTATTATCTGTTACAGTGATTACTACTTTACCATAATTTCCGTTACCTACCGGTGTTATTGTTCCGTTTGAATCAACCGTTGCAATTCTCGGATCTGATGATTCAAATGAATAATCTCCGCTTGCATCTCTAAAGTCGCTGTCATCGTGCAAGTTAAAGCCTGCAACATATTTTAGGTTGATATTGTCTATTGTATATGTTGAATTTTCAGGTATTCTGATATGTCCGCCTTCAATGTTATCAAAATTAAGTGCATAATAATCTACCGGTCCTACCAAATGAGCACCTGTATAATCATAATTTACAAAGTCACCTAACGAACCTGATGAATTAGTACCAAATGCCCATACTGTACCGTCTGACTTGATAGCAGTTGTTACAGTGTTTCCAAGTGATACTGCTGTTATGTTACTTAGATAATCACCAGTTTCGTGTATATTATGACCTTTTACTACACGAGTAGCCGATGATTTAGTTGTAGCCGAGTCGTCACCAAGTTGCTTTGATGCGTTATTACCCCACATATATAGGTTTGAGCCTCTTGTTACTGTAGCTGACTGGTTATATCCGGCTGAAACATTCACGGCATTTTCCAAATAATTACCGTCTGAGTCTACTACTCTTACGTAACCATCTGATGAATCTGACGCACCGTTTCCAAGCTGACCGCTTGTTCCAAGACCTGTGCTGTATACAAGTCCGTTATTAACGAGCAATACAGAGTGTTCACTACCCATATCTGCTTCTGCTACATTTTGCATATATGTATTTGTAATTCCGCCATCAAGTGTAATATCATCATCACTTCTGTTTATAACTTGTGAAGGAACTGTCTTGTGATATGCGCTGTTTACCTTTGAATCTGATATATTATCTTTTTCACCCTTATTTGCAGTTAAATTCTCACCATATCCAAGTTGACCGTTATCTGCTTTACCGAATGTAAATACAGTACCGTCACCACGAACAAGTATTGAACTGTCACCACCGGCTGAAATTGATACGATAGAATGAATTTGTGTTGCTCTACCGTTATTCAAATCCATAACAATTACAGGAGTTTCATATTTTGCTACATCTCCGGTATAGTTATAAACACTGTGAGTACCTGATGTTCCATGACCGATCTGACCATAGTTATTCAATCCCCAAGCGTATACTCTGCCGTCTGATGTCAATGCCAAAGAATGTTCTTTTCCGGCTGCGATTGCAATAATGTTAGTGCTGTCATCTGTATCACCTACTATTGATACTTCTGCCGCAACATTTGTTGAGCCACTTCTTCCAAGCTGACCACTACCGTTTGAACCCCATGTCCATACTCTTCCGTTTGCATCAAGTGCCAAAGCATGAGTGTTACCTGCTGCAATACTTACTATATTATCAAGATATATTCTTTCGCCTGTTGAGCTGACGCTCGTTACTACTTGTACCGGATAGTATGACGCACTTGACGTACCGTCACCAAGATTACCTGAACCCCATGTCCATACTGTTCCGTTATCCATAAGTGCAACTGTAAAGCTGCCGCCTGATTTTGTCATAGGGATTGCAACTTTATCATCGCCCGACTTAATTACCTTAACAATAAGTTGACCTTTGTATAAAATAGGTTCGTCAAGAAGTCCTGTGTAAACTCCGTCGTTTACAGGACTGATTTCTTTTTCAAAACTAATTGTTGTCTGACCGTATATTCCGTTTGTATTTGCACTTACAACACCGTTTGAGTTAACAGTTGCCACATCGCTGTTAGATGTGTTGTATGTCACTCCGTCATTTGCATTTATAACATCACTGTATGCGTAATGCGCAAATTCAAATCCAGGAATATGTTCATATTTAATTCTTCCTAAATCAAGTGTTTCACCTTCAGTAATTGTTGCAACCAATGGAATACTGTCACCGTCATTGTCAGCTACTGTTAATATATCAGCCGCTCTGTCACCTGACTGTACAGGTATCAAACTGTTAACTCTGTAGTTATTACCAAACTGACCATTTCTGTTTGAACCCCAAGCCCAGATTGTTCCGTTGTGCAACATAGCCGCACTGAAATAAGCACCATTCGTTATTTGAATCGCGTCTTCAATATAATCATTATCAGAGTATACATTTTCTCCCTTTAGCACCTCTGACGGTGTACTTGTACTATCTGTTGTATTGTTACCAAGTTGACCGAATGTGTTATTTCCCCAAGCATATGTACTATGCTTGTATGTATCAGGATCAAGTGAAAGTGTCATTACAGTATTTCCACCGGCTGATACAGCTGTTACGTTTTCAAGAGTTGTTTCTCTTGTTGGTGCAGATACACTGTTTACAGTTGCATTATCTGATACTACCTTACCCCAAACATATACATAACCTTGATTATTGTATTGTTTTGTATCCTTTGTTGTATCATCAACAGTGATATTTCTTGCAAGTGCTATAACTGTAGTTTCATCAAGATTTATTTGTGTTCCTATAGCTCTTTTGTTTCTTTCTTTATTATTCGCACCTACTTGTATATCTACGATATTCTTTAAATACTTGTCTGCAGAATATCCGTCACCCTTATAAACTTGAAGTGGGTAACCTCTGCGTGTATCGTTGTTTACATTTGTTTCATTGGCAAGAACACCGTACATATTGCTGCCCCATGACCAAACTGTTCCGTCTGCCTTAACAACATATACACTGTCACCATCTGTTCTTACAGATACTGCATTATTTAGATATCCGCCTGCATAAGGACCTACAACCTGTACTGCATTTTCTTTACCGTACTCTGTCCATAGATACCATGTATAATCAAGAGATGTCCAGTTGTATGCCTGTTTTCTACGTGTAGTTGACGGCACATATTCATCATATTCCCAGTGTCCAGGAATAGTGAAATCTACATATCTATCTGTTGCTATTGTTTGAGTTACAGAATACATTGAGTCATACTTATTAATACCAAGTTTACCAGCGGGACCGTTATTTCCCCATGACCAAACTGTTCCGTCTGCCTTAACCGCATATGAAACATCATCGCCGGCAGCTATTGATATTACATCTGTAAGATTTTGAGTATTATCGCTGTCAAGCTTAACAAGTTTAGGAGTTACAATACCATATCTTCTTTCCTGGTTTGCATCGCCTACAACAGATTCATAACTACTCTTATGATAACCTGTTCTTGTTACGATATTATTCTGGTAATAATCTCCCCAAACGATATTATTAACTTCTGTATAACCCCAAATGTATACTTCACCGTTTTCTGTAAGTGCCAACGAGTGACGTTTACCTGCGGCTATTGATTTAATCTTAACATCGCTTGGAATGTTTACTTTTACAGGATATAAGAAATCATTTCTCTTTTCGTCACCGTCAGCCGGATAACTGTTATGTGTATCATTACTTCTTATACCATTTCCAAGTTGACCATATGTATTATTACCCCATGCCCAAACTGTTCCGTCACTCATAAGTGCAAGAGTATGGTGATCGCCTGAAACAATCATCGGAGTTACTTCTGTGTTAACCTCTTTTACCGCCACTTCAAGCACACCTACAAAGTTTGTAGATGTATTATATAATGTAATAAATGTATTTGTATATCTATGTTCGCTGTTCGGACGAATTGTTATTATATTATTATTGTCCTCAGCTGAAACTATAGATGTATCTATTGACGTTGCTGTTATTCTATCAAGAACTGTCTGTTCATCAACGTCAGTATTATATGCTTGAACAGCTGTACTATGTCTGTCGTTGTTGTTATAAATCAAGTTAAAGCCTACCATATGATAGTCATATATATCAGACTTATTTATTTCAAGATATTGATTCTTTGATAGAGTAATCTTTTGTGGTAATGGGTTGTAATTAGCGGCATTGACATCATCATTATAAACTTCTGTTGCTACACCGTCTGTATACAATGTTGCTACACCGATAGCTTCACGTCTGTCTTCACGAAGACCTGTCTGTACAGGTTCAGTTCTTTCAACTGATGAAAAATCACCTACATTATATGTAGAGTTTTTACCCCATGAATATACACTACCATCGTATCTGACTACAGATGTACCCATATCACCGATTGTTGCGGAAGTAATCCAACCGATTCTGTCTGTTGCATCATCGCTATAGAAACTTTCGCCTCGTTTTGTATACTTAGCAGTAAGTGAATTTGCTGTTGAACCTACACCTGTTGTATTATTTGCACCACTGCCCCATGAATACAAGTAACCATCTCTGCCAACTGCCATTGATGAATTTACTCCGGCATTAACATTAACTATTCCGTCAAGATTTTGCATATTCTCACCGTCATAGCTGATTAAAACTCTCTTCGGAGAATTTGCATTATAATTGTTGGCATTATCTATTGAATCATTTGTAGTTATTGTATTATTACCAAGTTGACCGTTTGCATTTCTACCCCAAGCATATACACTGCTGTCATCTGACAATGCAATATTGTGATATGCTCCTGCAGAAATCTTAACGATATTTCTCAAATATGCAGTGCTACTTGCACTTTCGCCATTTACAGCTTGTGTAGGTGCAAGAGCCTCTGTAAAGAATCCCTTACCAATTTGACCGTAGCTACCGCTACCCCAACTGAATACATTACCATCTCTTCTCAATGCTGAAATGAATGTATCACCGATTGTAATATCAATAAAGTCATTAAGCGCACCGTCTGCGTTATCACCGGCACTTGCTCCCTTTACTGTGAATGAAGCATATTGACTGTATTTTGAATTTTTAGCCTCGATACCTCTCTGACCGTATGTGTTATCACCCCATACATATACAACACCATCTTGCGCCAAAGCGGCTGAGTTTCTTGCACCGGCTGCAACTCTTTCTACACCTGAAAGTATTTCTGTTGAGCTTGTTTTTACAAGTGTTGGTGTGTACGCAGTAGATGTACCGCCTATACCAAGCTTACCATTTGCATTGTTACCCAAAGCCCAAACTTGACCGTCTATATCAACTGCAAGCATATGAGTCGGACCTGCCGCAATGTGTTTAATATTTTCAAGATATGTTGTTGAGTCTTTGCCTGCATTCTTAACTACTCTTACAGGTGATGTTCTGTTTACCATTGATGCTGTACTTCCATCATACGTATTACCCCATGTCCAAACAGTACCGTCTGCCTTTAGTGCATATACGCCACTGTTTGTTGCGGCAACAACCGGAACCGTTATTCCGTCATTTGGTTTTACCAATACAGTAAACATACCATAGTAACCTGTTACATCATTTCTTGCACTGATAACTGCCTCACCGTAACGTCTTGCATGATTTGCAGTTACTCTTACAACATTAGATGCAACATCCTTTTCAACCTTAGCTATATCTTTATTTGATGTGCTGAATGTAAGGTTGTCAAAATCTGTTGTAGGATGTGGATTAACGTCACTCAATAAGTTAAATCCAAGGTATTCTTTATCAATCATACCGTTATCACCTTGAAGAGTAACTTCAAGTGTGCCGTCATTATTGATATAAATGTAGTTTGGCATATTATCGTATTCAACTACATCTGTACCTTCTGTTTTTACGCCATGTTGGAATGCAAATATTTTTGCCGGGCTTTCACCCATAAATATTGGGTGAACAATATTATTAGAGAATTGTCCTACTCCATAATATCCCCAACCGTATACACTACCATCATAACGCAATGCCATTGCATCTCTTTCACCTGCATATACCCTTGTAATATTTGTAAGCTCAGTTGTTCCATCCAACGTAGCTGTTTCACCGGCAACTACACGAGTGGCAACTGAATAGTATCCGCCTGTAGTTTCATTACCAAGCTGACCGTTTGCATTTGTACCCCATGTGTATACATCACCGTTACCGTTGACAGCATAGTTGTGACTTCCTGCCGCTGATACGTAAACTATGTTATCTAAGTTTCCGTTAGCAGATACAACTTGTACAGGAGAAGTTTCCTTAACAGATGTTGCACCGTTACCAAGTTGACCGTTTCTGTTTGCTCCCCATGAATATACTTCGCCATCTCTTGTTGTGATTACAGCGTGATCTGTTGCCATATCAACATAAAGCGCATCTCTGAAATATGTTACATAAGGATTCTTTGCACCACTTAATAATTGCATTGGCATTGACGCATTATCTGATAAACCATCACCAAGTTGACCGTTATCATTATTACCCCAAGCATATGCATATCCGTCGTTTCTTACAGCGATAGATGAGTTACCGCCTGCTGAAATCTCTGAAATTGAATTCAAGTAGCCTATGCCTTCAAGACCTACTACCTTTGTAGGTTCTGTTATATAAAGATTTTCCTGTGAAGGAATGTATGTATAGCATGTTTCTGCATCATACTCTTTATGCCATTCAGAGTCGCCTTCTACAACTCCTTCATCATTTGTATATCCGTTTGTTGTAAAACCAAGTTGAATTTGTTCAAACTTAACATCTGTATTTGTACCGATTTGTCCCTTATTATTTAGACCCCATGCCCATACATTGCCGTTCTTGTCCAATGCAAGAGTATGTCCGCCGCTTGTATTATCATTTAACAAATCAAGCTTTTCATCATCTTTGTCAAGATTGGAGTTCACACCTGTTGCAGCTGAAATTGCTACTATATCTTTAAGGTTAATCTTCTGCGGTGACAATACATTGTTATTGTCTTGAACTCTCTTATATTTTATATGTTTATGATCTCTGTAACGCTGTGAGTCAAGCGGTGTATCTGTCGGCCAACAACAATTACCCCATACATCTTCAGTTGAAATAATTTCTTCATGATATTCATTCCAATTACCGTCACCCAACTGACCGTATTCATTCCAACCCCATGTATATACTTCACCTGTTGTTGAAAGTGCAACTGAGAATTTATTTCCGGCTGCAACTGCCATAAACTTAACTTCACTGCCGTCACTATTATGAGGGAATGAAACTTTTGCCGGGTATTCTGTGTCGTTTGTATCGCCGTTACCAAGCTGACCTTTATCGTTTTTACCCCATGCCCAAACTGTACCGTCTGATTTTAGAGTAAGAATGTGGTCTGTACCGGCTGATACCATAGGTATAACTAATTTTTCTGTTTGCTTTACGCCAAGTTTGAATATACCTGAATATTCTGAGAATGACTTTTGTTCAACAAGCATCGAAACTTCACCGTAACGATTATTTTCGTTCGGTATAATACGCCATCCGTCAGTTTCTTCTACAACTGTTGCAATTCCCGAATCCATTGTTCTGAAATCGTAATTTGTTGCAGGCATAGGTGTAAGTACACCTTCATCGTCAAGGATAAGGTTAAATCCACCTTCAAATTTTTCATTTACTGATGTTATTTTTAATGTTTTGTCATAGTCAAGGAATGTATAAAGTGTATCTTCTGTAACTTGAGCATATTCGTTACCTTCACTGTCAAGGATAGTACCTTCAGTAACAGAAAGTGTCTTTACAAGTTTTTCACCTGTTTGTACTGCCGCATTATGCTGAGCATTTGTAAAGTCACCAAGTTGACCTTCTTCATTACGTCCCCATGACCATACACTACCGTCTTTCTTCAATAGTGTAACATGTGCATTACCTGCTGAAACAGTTAACGCGTCACGGAAATATAAATCATCTGTACTTGTTGAATCACCTGATGCAATTTGCTGTGGTACAAGATAGCTTGTTTGTTTGTCTGCGCCTGAAACCAACGCACCCAAACCAACTTGACCTTCTGCGTCAAGTCCCCATGCGTATACTGTACCTGATTTTGTTACAACAACAGTATGTTCGCCACCGGCTGAAATTTCGATAGCAAGTTGATCGCTGCCGTCCATCCATTGATTTCTTACACGAACCGGTGTTGTTGAATTATTTGTTGTTCCGTTTCCGAGTTGACCGTTAGTATTTTTACCCCATGTATAAACTTCATTTCTGTTGTTTATAACAGCTGAGTGTTCACTACCGGCTGAAATCTTGATTACATTTTCCAAATACCATGTGTCAGTATCTGATTCACCTTTCCATACTTGTGCAGGAGTATAAACATCTGATGATATAACTGTGCCAAGTTTACCGTTTGATACTTCGCCCCATGCAAAGACTGTACCGTCATTTCTTAATGCAAGAGAATATGCGTTTCCTGCCTCGATTGCAATAATGTTGCTCAAATATTCACGATCAGATGCACTGTCACCCTTTAAAACTCTTGTCGGATAAATAACATCTTCACCGGCATAGCCGATACCAAGCTGACCGTGTTCGTTACCGCCCCATGCGTATACATAACCGTCTTTTGTAAGTGCAAGAGAGTGTGTATCACCGGCAGCTACTGATATTACGTCTGAAAGAATTGATTCGTACTCATCCTCATATACATAATATGCTTTACTTCTGTTTTCTTTGTTCATACTGCCAAGCTGACCATGTTCGTTACCGCCCCATGACATAACTTCCATTGATTCAGTAACCATTAATACATGTGTGTCGCTTGCTGAAATGTCACGGATACCAAGCATTGTTGAATCTCCGCCAAATTGAACGGCTACAGGAGAAGCTTTGCTCTTATCAGTCCCGTCGCCAAGTTGGTTTTGAGTATTTTCGCCCCATGCGTATACTTTACCTGAAACTTGAAGTGCAACAGAAAAATTCTTGCCGGCATAAACCTTTGGTGCGGCAATTCTTCCGTCTACATATACATCAATTATACCTGTCCATACAGTTTTACCGGCTGTATTTACGGCACGAACTGTTGTAGAACCGTATTGTCCCGACGGAACAAACTCTGTTCCGTTAACTTGTATTATATTTTCATTATCAGAAACAAAAGTAACTTCACTTGATGCGTCATGTTCTCTCTGAACTTCCACATATTCTGTCAAGCTAAATCCCGGATGAACTGTTCTTATAGCTCTTGTCGGATTAACTACATATTTTTCTTTTTGTGAAATAGTAATTTTTGACGGAGCAAGGAAGAATTCACTGCTTCCGTCATAGTCTTCTTTTATGTCACCTTGATTTGTTGTAATTTGACCTATTTCAAATCTATAGTTTTCTGCAGATTTTTCACCTGTGTATACCGGATAATTGAATGATGAGAAACCTGAATTACCGATTTCACCATAATCACCGATACCCCATGCAGCGATATTACCGCTATTGCTCATAGCAACACTAAAGTTTTTACCTGTGGCTATCAAACTAATATCGCCAAGTGATGCTAAACCTGTTACTGTTCCAGTTTCGCCTGCTACTACGCCATTAGCTCTGTCGTATACTGTAAATGCACCGTTATCATCTATAACTTTACCCCATATTGCTACGTTACCGTCATAGTCGATACTTAGCATATGTTCAAAACCTACAGAAATTGCCATTACATTTGTAAGTTCATAGTTAGGGTCATATTGATATGTTGTATATACTTTGCGTGGTGTACTTGCATAATCTGCTGATAGTGTATAATCACCTAATTGTTGTGAAGCATTATCACCCCAAGCATATACTCTTGAATTTCTGTCAATTACGGCAGTGTTGTTAGCCTTGGCAGAAATTTGAGAAATGTTTTCAAGATAGTAACCGTTACCGTAACTGTCACCCTTGAATACTTGAATCGGATATTCTCTGTCTTCAGTTGTCATATCACCAAGTTGACCACGGTCATTTCTACCCCATGCCCAAACACTACCGTCACGTTTTAACGCAACTGTATGATATGAACCGGCTTTTACTGAAATAATATCTGTTAAATATCCACCGCCGTTAAAGCCTTTTACTTGGTTAGGAATATATGAACCATTTTCACCTGTACCAAGTTGTCCGTATGTATTATCGCCCCATGTGTAAACAGTGTCATTATTTAAAACAATTACAGTATGGTTCTTACCTGCGGCGATGTCTGTAATTTCTGTGAAATCAACGCCATCAGTCAAATCGACTTCTACAGGTAGAGATCTTGAATCCTCAATAGCTGTACCGTCTTCTGTTGTTTCGTTATTTATTTCCACACCAAGCTGACCTGAAGTATTATCACCCCAAGCATACAATAAACCGTCATTTCTTAGTGCAAGCACAAATCTTTCACCGGCTGCTATTCTCTTTATGTCTGAAATATAATCACGAACACCTGTTTCTTCGTCTATCGACAATGTTACTTGAACCGGATACGCTCTATTTATATATGTACCATCACCAAGTTGACCGTAATTATTTATACCCCAAGTCCATACACTACCGTCACCTTTTAGTGCAACAGTAAAATCCTCACCTGTTGCAACCATCGGGGCGTAAAGTTGACCTTCCGGTCTTAGTGTTAGCATTACATTCTTTGTATAATCACCTACTTTAATTGTTAGTGTTGTTGTTCCGAATTTATGGTTTTGGTTCGGAGTTATAACAACATATGTAGTTCCGTCTGCTGCTGTTTCAACATCCAAAGTAAATAGTTTTGGATTTAGCAATGAGAAATTGCTCTTATCAACACCGGTAAGTTTAATAAGGTTTAGTCCTTGCGCGTCGAACAAGTTAAAGTTACCGTATATATTTGAATAGATTTCATTTACATTTATCTTTAAAACGTCATAACTGCTACTATTCCTATAAATCATACTTAATTCTGACGGAAGTACATTTTTATAAGTTGTAGTATCAACAGTACCGTCATATTTTTCAAGAATTGTTTCTTTAACAACAAGACTGTTAGATTCCTTTTCACCTACTTGTGTAGGATATACTTTATTTCCCTTTGAATAATCACCGATATGTCCGTTGTTATTTGAACCCCAAGCGTACACTTTACCGCTTGACTTGACAGCCATTGAAAAATCTTTACCGGCACCAAGAAGGTACACTTCACCAAATTGTTCGTGTGCCAAAGTTTCTCCGTTTTTAACTTCAACAGGAATCGGAGATGATGTTGTTGTTATATTACCTACACCAAGTTGTCCGTTACTGTTTGAACCCCAAGCATACACTTCATCATCTTTTGTAAGTGCAAGCATATGTTCATTACCTACAGCAACACTGCGTACATCGTCCAAATCAACCTTTACAGGTGAATTTACAAAATTGTCTTCTTTTGATGCACCAAGTTGTCCACTATTATTTGAACCCCAAGTATATACTACATTTGCAAGTTCATTTGAAACAGCTCCGCTTTCATCACTTGTTGTCTTATTTTCTTGTATAATTGCAGCCGCACTGTTACCGCCAATAGCAACGTCAACTGCATTATGAATAAATGTATCATTTTCGGATACATATTCACCGTTCCATACCTGTACAGGTACATTTTTCTGAGTTCCGTCTGACACATTACCAAGCTGACCAACAGTGTTGTCACCCCATACAAATATGTCGCCGTTTCTCTTCAATACTGCCGCAAAATTATCACTGGCAGTAACTTTGATAACATCTTCAAGTACAGCTGAACTACTTGCACTTGCGCCCTTAACAACTGATTTTGGTACATTTGAATTTGAAGTAGCACCGTTGCCTAATTGACCTCTGCTACTTGTACCCCAAGAATATACGCTACCTGAAGTTGTCAATGCAAATGCAAAATCTTTTCCGGCAGCCACATTTATAAATTTAACATCTTGTGAATTTGCCTGTACACTAAGCATTTGAGGGGTTGCCGAATAAGCCTCGCCGATGTCGCCTCTGCCAAGCTGTCCATTTTCGTTATTACCCCATGTCCATATATTTCCGTCTACATCAAGTGCAACTACAAAGTCATCACCTGCCGCAATAGTTGTCATTTGAGGAATACCAACTAAAGCTTGTGGAATTGGTCTGTATGTTGTTGCAGTATCTATACCAAGTTGACCGATTGAATTTTTACCCCAAGTATATACAAGTCCGCTTGCAGAAAGTGCAACGGCAAAGTCTACACCTGAGTCAACTTTAGGAAGTGCAATACTTTCTGTTACGTTTACAATTATTGAACCGATATAATTTGTATCAGTATTTCTTAATATAATTGTAGCTTTACCTATTTTATTAGTTGCTGATACAACTCCCAATTGATTAATTAATGCAACTGTATCATCAGAAGTTGCAAATTCAATCTTTGTAGAATCAGCTGTCTTTGATTCTGTAACGCTCTTTAGCATATTGAAACCGCTTAGGTATTTTTCAATCGTTTCTGCGGCGTCAATTTCCAAAGAACCATTGTTTTCTATTGTAATTTCTACCGGCACGTCATTTCCGGTGTACTCTTTTGCAACTGAACCGTCTGCTTTCTTCGCAGTAATTTTTTGCATCATAAGCACACGTGCTTCTCTGTCACCGGTTAAAACAGGAGTACGTCTTGTTTCATTTGAAATATCACCGATTTGTCCGCTTTCATTCAAACCCCACGAATATACATATCCATCGTCCTTGATTACAACAGTATGTGAACCGCCTGTACTTAAACCGATTACGTTAATCAAATAATCGTCTGTACTATCAACAGTTATACCTTTATTTACACGAGTCGGTGTCGCATTTCTTGATATATCGTTATTAGCATCTTTGATACCAAGTTGACCGTATTCATTATCACCCCATGTCAAAACGGCAGTGTCTTCACTTCCGTCAAGAGTTGTCATAATTGCAGAATGTTGTCCGCCGGCAGCTATAGTTTTGATTTTTCCCGAAATTGTTATTTTTTCAGGAACAGGAACTATATCCTTTGTGCTTGAAGCAAGTTGTCTGCGATCATTTGCACCCCACGCATATAATGAGTTGTCAAATGCAAGTGCAAGAACATGATTTGCACCCAATGAAATATCTGTTATATTTTCAAGAGGATTACTATTGTTTGTTATAACTTTGACCGGTTGATTTCTTAATCCATTTACATTAATACCAAGTTGACCATTATCATTATTACCCCATGTAACAACCATACCGTTCGACTTTAATGCCGAGCTGAATTCTTTTCCGGCTGAAATTCTTATAATATTTGACAAATATATGTCACTGCTTGCACTACGACCGCCTAAAACTTTTGTAGCTTTTGTTTTATACTTAGCAAGAGATGTAGTTGAATCATATCCATTGCTACCCACGCCAAGTTGACCGTTACCGTTACTACCAAATGAGTAAACATAACCGTCTTCTGTCAAAACTAATGTATGATTGCCACCTGCCGCGATTGCAGAAATTTTTCCGATTTCTTTTCCGTCTTCTGACACGATTGTAACAGGTACACCACTATCCTTAGTTGTGTAATCTGTTTCTGCCGGTGCTGCCGGTGGACCTTGTTCAATTTGCAATATTGGCAATTTGTCATTTTCATCATACTTATTTGTAAATGACCATACACCACTGCCATCTTCAAAATTCCAACCTGCATATATTGAAGAATCTGTCAAATCAGCATTTGCTAAAGATGCGGCAGCCTCATTACCAACACCTACTACTGTTCCATTATTTGTATATGTGTAAGCAATACCATATTCCACACCTGCCTGAGCATCTGCCGATGACTCTGCCATATTAGACGCAGAAATACCTGCAACACCTGATATGTCAGATGTTCCGCTTACACTTCCTGAATTATAAGCACGGAAAATATTGCCAAGGTTTACGGCTGTAATACCACCGGCATATTTTATGCTTACACTTGTTTCACTGTTTACAACTCTAACATCAGCTCTGTTATATACATTTGAAATCGTGCCGTGTTCACCATTATAAGCAACTAAACCACCACTCAAGTTATATGAAGATATTTGACCTAAAACTATACCCGAATTTGAAACAGTTCCGTCATTAAATCCAACAAGACCTGCTGAAATTGAATATGCCGGCACTGACATGTCATTATCTTCCACCTCTAAAGTGGTATTGCTTACTGAAATACTATTAAGAATTACATTTTGAATTGTACCGTTATTTACAGCAAACATTGCTGATACTGATGTTTTATTATCACCAATATTTGTTCCTGTAGCTGATGAAGATACATTTAGATTGTTTATTCTATATCCGTTACCATCGAAAATACCTGTAAATGGTTTGTCAGCGTCACCTATAGGAGCGAAAGCGCTTGATAGTGTTATATCTTTACCAAGAATAAATTTTCCATCAAGAACTTCGCGTACTTTTTCTAATCCTTCTGCCGCATAAATTGTATAGTAACCTGTATTTTCATCAAATTCAACAGCATCATGAACTTCTTCTTCGTCACCTTCGATTGCTGATTCGATACCGCTTGTACCATTACCAAGTTGACCATACATATTGCCGCCCCATGTATACACTTCACCATTTACACTAAGTGCAACTGCGTGAGTATCTCCGGCAGCTACTGCAACAATATTTTTAAGTACACTGTCGCTTGTTCCGCTTACACCTACTACCTGAACAGGTGAATATTGGCTTGTTCCGTCGCCTTTTGTACCATTACCAAGTTGACCGTTCTTATTTTCACCCCATGTCCAAACAGTACCGTCTGATTTTAATGCAACTGAGAAGTTTTCTCCGGCAGAAACCATTGGTTCTGTATAGAAAGCATCTTCTGAAAGGTCATTTACATGTACAACAAACATTCCTACTACACCTGTAGAAGAAACCGCTTTAATTACAGCAATCCCCTTGGAAACTGCTGTAATTGTAGTTCCGTTTACAGAAACTACACTATCATCTGATGATGAATATGTTATTGATGTTGCTTTCTTAACTTCATCGTCATTGACAATAAGATTAAAGCCTCTAAGTGAAATAATGTTTCCGCCATTAGCTTTAATTGTCTGGTTTTTATTTACAGTTACAGTGTTTGGATTTACTATATCTTTAGTGCCACCATCAGAAGTCGGAACTGTTACAGATAATTGAAGAACATCTTCTGCGCCCGATCCAACCAAAACAGGTACACTGCTATCTTCACGAGATAAGTCACCCAACTGACCGTCACTATTATATCCGAACGCCCAAACATAACCATCTTTTTTCATTACAAATCCACTTTGTGAACCTGCGGCTATTGCCTGACCATTCTCTGAGAAATTGTTATTTGATACGGCAACATTTTTACTTCCGCCTACGCTACCCATACCAAGTTGTCCGTGACGATTATCACCAAAATTATAAACATTGCCTTCTGCATCTATAATTATTGTATTATTACCACCGGCAGCAATTCCTGTTACAGTTGTAATACTATCCTTTTTCTCGTCAACAACGTTGTCTGTTACATCACTTGATGCTAAAGGAGTAACGTCTGACAAAAATTTACTTGTGCTGTTACGTCCAAGTTGACCGTATTCATTTGAACCAACTGTATAAACTTTGCCACCTGTACCGTCAACAGAATATTCCAATAGTACAGAATGGTTTTTACCGGCAGCTATTGCTCCGATATTTGTTATGATTGTACCATCGGCTGACAATTCAGTCGGAACAAGTTGATTCCAAGCCTCATCAGAAGGTTCGCTTGAAACTTCACCATCGCCAACTATAATGTCACTACCCATTTGACCATAATTGTTTGCACCCCATGTCAAAACAACACGATCCATATCAGGTACTTCTGTATTTGCTCCAAGTAAAGCCAATGAATGATTTTCACCGGCAGCTACTGCTACTGCACTGTCTATATATGCACTTGAGCCATCTTCTGCCGACGCGCCCTGGATAACTCTTACAGGTGTTAATTCCTTAGACGTACTTGTAATATCATTTTCATCTCTTGTATTACCAAGCTGAGCATGATTGTTAGCACCCCAAGCATAAACCGCACCTGTTGACAAAGCTACCAACGAGTGCTTACCGCCTGCAGCTATATCATTTGCAAGAGTTATAAAACCGTTAACACTACTATGTTCACCACCAAAAACCTTAACAGGTACATTTTGGTTTGTTGTACTGTTATTACCAAGTTGACCGTTATCGTTCAAGCCCCAAGCCAAAACTGCACCATCACTTGTCATAGCAAGTGCATGATATTTTCCTGCTGCAATCTTAAATACACCACTAAGTTTTTTAGTTGCGTCTACTGCCAAAACCGGAATAGGTCCTTGTGAACTTTCAAAGTTACCGTTACCAAGTTGACCATATGTATTATCACCCCAAGCCCAAACACTACCATCTGATTTCAATGCAATTGTGAAATTTTCACCTGACGCAATCATAGGAGTTGTAAATTCATTAGGTGCTTTAACATGAACTTTTAATATTCCATAGAAACCTTCATTTTCAGCTTTGATTTCTACTATTCCTCTTTCTCCACCATTTTCCAAAGATACCGGTGAAACAGTTTCCCAATTAATCTCAACTGTATCAGCAGATACTCCGGCAATTTTTTCATTTGAAGATGAAAAAATTGTAGCTGAAGTAATATCAAATTTTTGATCGTTTTCTATTAGGTTAAATCCTGACTTATAATATTTTTTAATTTCAGGAATTTCAATTTTTACTTTTTGAGCATCAGTGATTGTTATGATTTCAGGCATTGATTCACTGCTCTCATACTCACCGGCAATTTCATTTGTATCAGCAGACACTACTTTTACATGATCCATTATTAGTGAGTTGCTTGCAGCTGTACCTGTAAGAACCGGCAAATCTACTTTTTCATATTCGTAACCGTTACGTCCGTCACCCAACTGACCTAACATATCAGTACCCCATGAATAAACTTTACCGTCTAATCTCAATGCAGTCATATGGTTTGCGCCGATTGCAATAGCAACTATATTTTCAAGTGAGCTTTCTTCATCTTCAGAATTTGTTGCTCCAGCCATTACATTCATCGGCTCGTTAGTTCTCGATGCAACATTTACATTACCAATCTGACCTTCGTCATTTCTACCCCAAGTATAAACTTTACCATCTGATGTTATTGCAGATGAATTATATCTTGCGGCATTGATGCTGATAACATTTTTTATAGATTCAAGTTTTTCTATTTCACTTGAATTGTTATTGTCATCTTTACCTAATGTATTTTCTTCATTATGACCCCAAACATATACACTTCCTGTATTTGTCAAAATCATTGAATGGAATCTTAATTGTTGTTTACCTTCGTCACCTGATGAACCTGATGAATTAGTACCACCGCCGGCTGCTACATCAAGAACTTGTCCGTCAACACTAAGTTCCATTTTGGAAGGTAATGGTAACACATCTTCTGTTGAAGTGCTTACAAGTAATGAGTCACTGTTTGTTCCCCATACATATAAATTACCATCATTTTTCAATGCAAGTACATGAGAAATGCCTGCCGCTATTTTTATGATGTTTGAAAAATCATTTCCGTCAGCGTCAACCGAAATTTCTGTTGCATATACAACGTCACTGTCATATCCATTATTTTCTATTTCATTTCCGCCGTATTGACCGTTACCAAGTTGTCCGTAAATATTTGAACCCCATGAATAAATTTTACCGTCTGCGCTGATAGCATATGAACTAAAATTTCCAGCTGCTACATATTTGATATTTTCAAGCGGAGTATTTGCAGCGGTCAAAACATAAGCCGGATTTGAACCTGTAATTTTATAACCGCTACCTAATTGACCGTTACGGTTAAGACCCCAAGCATAAACTCGTCCGTCACCATTTACTGCAAGTGCATGTGCATCACCGACAGCGATATGTTTGATATTTGTCAACGGTGACAATTTTCCGTTTTCCTTGATTTCAATTTTATACGGAGTATTTTGAGTATCGCCTGTAACTTTCAAGTTACCAAGTTGATGGTCACCTGCAAGACCCCAACCCCAAACTGTACCGTCACTCTTTAATGCCAAAGTGAAACTTCCGTTTGCCACAACCATTGGAACTGCAGTAGGAAGTACGACGTTATTTCTACTTCCATAAACTTCAAGATTGAATATTCTGAACTTACCGCCGATTTGAGCTGTAATTCTTGTACGTCCTTCTTGTACGCCGGTAATTGTAACACCTGATGCGTATGAACCTTCTTGAAGAACTGTTGCCAATCTTGAATCAAGAATTGTCGTGTTTGTTGCTGTAAGTGATGACTGCAATCCTTTGTCCGGTAAAATGTCACCCAAGGTTCTCTTTTCTCCGACACGAATTTCAATCGTATCTATTCCTTCAAGATCGCTTACCGCTGAACCATTGATTATTTCATTTGGATCACTCACCGCTGAAGTTCCACCGCTGTCACTCAAAACTGAAATGTTATAATTTGCAACAAGCTTTTCATTTATTTCTGTTATATCAACTTTTGCTAACGACTCCGAAGTTTCAGATGTCTGTTTCGGCTCGATTGCATACATTGTTGTTGATGAATTGCTTGTTGATGTAACTTCTGTTGTTGATTCAGCCGGTGTGATTGTTTCTGTTGTTTGTGAATTATCATTTGCATTATCGTCTGACGCAAATTCAATAATTTCATCAACATTAATCTTGTCATTTGAATTTACGTTTTCAGTGTTTTCTGAAATTGTTTCATTCTTATTGACTGATTCATTATTTGCTGAGTCAACTGTAACTTCTTTTTCGACAACATTTGTTACTGTTTTTTCAACTTCTTTTCCTGTAACATTTTCAACAGTATCTGACGATGAAGAAGTTGATGTTGATGTCTTTGTTTCTGTGCTCGGCATTTCTGTTGTTGTATAATCTCTTGAAGATGTTGATGTTGAATTATCAACTACCTTTGATGAAATTACATTGCCTTTTTCATCTGTAACAGTTTCTGTTGTTGTTGTTTCTGTTGTTGTTGTTTCTCTTACTGTATATTGAGTTTCGATTGGTGTTTCTTCTTCAACCGTTTCTTCTACTGTTTCATAAACAGTTTCAACAACAGGAGTTGTGATTGTATCTTCGATTGTTTCTGTAACAGTTTCTGTTTCTCCGTTTTCGTTAACTATTTCACGCTCGACCTCACGCTCAACAGTTTCCTCAACGTTCTTAGTTACTTGTTTAGGAACTTGTTTTTCAACAGTCTTTGTAACCGTACCGCCTGTTTGCTCTGTGCTAAGTATTTCTGTTGATACAGTTTGCTTAACAACAGTTTCGCGATTAACATTTTGTGTGCTCTTTTCTTGAACAGTTTCTGTTACTGTTTTTGTTTCAACTGATGTTTCTGTTTTAGTCTGTTTTTCTTCACTATCAGAAGTGCTATTATAATAGGAAGAAACTCTGTCATTTTCGTTTTGATTTTCTGATTTTTCATCATCAGAAGTTGTTGTATTTTCTACATTTTCTGTTGTTTTTTCTTCTGAATTTGATTCATCATTTTTTACTTCATTATTTTCTGTGTTGTTTTCTTCCGATAATTGATTTTCTTCTAACTTTTGTGAAATTTTTTCTGAATCAAATAATTCCAATGATGTACTATTTTTTCGCTCTGTTTCTTCACTGTTATTTTCTTTATTTTCATCACTTAGTTTTGAAAGGTCGTAATCCGAATTTTCTTGTGAAAGACCTTCTTTTTGCATTTCTCTTAGGAATTCTTCTACTTCCGGCGATTCAAACTCTCTCTTTAATTCTTTATTTTCGTTTGTATCGCTTTGCTCACTGCTTGAATTATTATCAAACAGCATAGCTGTACCTTCTGTGTATTCGTCAGGATCCGATTTTAATCCTGCAAAGAATTTTGTTGTTTCTGTACCGCCAATCCATTCAATTTGAGCTGTACTGTTTTTTCCGTCAACAGATGTTGATTTTATAAGCAATATTGTAGGATCTGCAACTCTCCAAACTATCTCGTCATCCTTATTTTCTGCAAGCGACGCTGTAACAGATACAACATCACCCACTTTAGTAAATCCTATCGCTTGCTTATCCAATGTTATAAAATCACTAACTCTGTTTCCGGCAGTAAGCGGATTTTCAGTTATAGAAGTCTCTGAACTGTCATAATCACCATTGTATGAAGAATAACCATTATTATATGAAGTTTCTCGGAAAGAATTTGAGTTGGCAGCATTATTTTGTGATGAACCACTTGTGTTATTTGATGTTTGTTCTTCAGAATTTTCCTGAACACCACTATTAGACGCAGCCCCTGTCTCTTCATTTTGAACAGGTTCTGCGCCTTCTGATTGTTCTGATTCATCCGGGACGGTATTTTCAGTCCCTTCTTTATTATTGTTTCCATCCTTATCTGTATATGATACGGATAAGAACATTCCGTTTTTCACCGCAGCAATTACATCCACTTGCGGTAATGATGTCGATGCCATTGCTGCCAGCAATGCTATTGATATAGCTCTGCTTGTTTTTTTGCCAAGTCTCATTATTTTCTCCCCTAACTTCATGATGTGACTTTATGCAATTTTCATAATAGAATTTACCTTTATGGTAAAATTACTCAGTTTTATTTTAAGTCATTATGACAAAATAGTCAATAGTTTTTTTCAAAATTGTTTCAAACCGCTTATAATTATGTCAAAAATCATAGTTTTTCGTCTTTTTTGCTCAATATTTTGATTGTTTTACCCTTCTTTGTACCAAATATTGTATTGTGCAAGTTAACCAAAGATTACAAGTACATTACAAGCAAGTAACGGTTCTGAAACATTCTTTAAACGTATGTAACATTTCTACTCAAAATCGATTTCGACAGATTTACAATAATAATACTAAAACCTATTTGTTATCTTTTTTTAATATTATCAAAATAAAAACGACATTTTTACAGTTTTCTTGTCACATTTTGTAATAAAGTTACAAATATTACAGACTCATTTAAAACACTTTGTAAAATCAACGATTTTCTTTTAAAAAACTATTGACAAATGTAGTTTTTTTATATATAATCTGATAAGTTGAGTGTGTCATAAATAATACACTTGACAAAGTACAATTTTTCAGATACGGAGTGTGACAAAACCATGATTGGTGATGCCGAAAGGTCAAAGTTGCAGGTTGGTTATAAACAAGCTGTAAGAGCTTTAAATGAAAACAAAGCCTCTAAAGTCTTTGTTGCCGAAGACTGTGACGACCATATTAAAGACGGAGTAAGCAAAATTGCTATGCAAAGCAATACTCCTGTGTTCTTCATTTCTACAATGAAGGAATTGGGGAATATGTGCAAAATTGAAGTCGGTGCAAGCTGTGCCGTCGTATTAAAGTAGTTTATTACATATCTTAATGATATGCGATAATATATAAAATTTTATGAAAGGAAGTGTAACACGATATGCCTACATTTAATCAATTGGTTAGAACAGGTAGAAAGACATCAAAGAAGAAATCTACTGCTCCAGCTCTTCAAAAGAGTCTAAACTCTCTAAAGAAGAAGACTACTGACAAGAGTTCACCTCAAAAAAGAGGCGTATGTACAGCTGTAAGAACTGCTACACCTAAGAAGCCTAACTCAGCTCTAAGAAAGATTGCCAGAGTTAAGCTTACAAACGGTATCGAAGTAACAGCTTACATTCCGGGTATAGGTCACAACCTACAAGAACATAGCGTTGTGCTTATCAGAGGTGGAAGAGTACGTGACCTTCCTGGTACAAGATACCACATTATCAGAGGTACTCTTGATGCTCAGGGTGTAAACGGACGTCTTCAGTCAAGAAGTAAGTATGGTGCCAAGAAGCCAAAGGAAAAGAAATAATGTCGCGTAATTAACTAATACGCGCATATCACAAGTGCATATCGAGTTATATTATTATATATTCGAATAGCACCACGGGGTTTTGAAAGAATAAACTCCGAGTACCTGTGATGTCATTAAGGGGAAAACATATATTATATTTGTTTTCTGTCACAGTAGTTTTCCGTCGGAAAATATCGCTGAAAAGACGCAGATGAAATTTGATAAATATTAAAGCATAAAACGCAGGACTACTTTGTGTATTCCGAGTATTTGTAACGCCGATATTTGCAAATTGCATCAAGTATTTGCAGTGAGATTTGACAGAGGAAAACGCTAATTTATGAAGGAGGGAAGTAAAGTGCCAAGAAAAGGTTTTATAGCAAAAAGAGAAGTGCTACCTGATCCGATATACAATAACGTTGTTGTAACAAAGCTTATAAACAACATTATGCTTGACGGTAAAAAGGGTGTTGCTCAGAAAATAGTTTATGATGCATTCAATATCGTAGCAGAAAAGACAGGTAAGGACGCACTTGAAGCATTCCAGGAAGCTATGGATAACATCATGCCGGTTCTTGAAGTAAAAGCAAGACGTGTGGGTGGTGCAACATACCAAGTTCCTATGGAAGTTCGTCCGGAAAGACGCCAAACATTGGGTCTAAGATGGCTTACTCGTTACTCAAGAGAACGTAACGAAAAGACAATGAAGGAAAGACTTGCAAACGAAATCGTTGACGCTATCAACGGTACAGGCGGTTCAGTTAAGAAACGTGAAGATACTCACAAGATGGCTGAAGCTAACAAGGCTTTCGCTCACTACAGATGGTAATTTGTTTTTTAAACAAATCGCTTAACTTTGAAATTTAACCCGAAAATCGCATATAATAGGGGACAAGCAGTTTTGCATTGCCCCTATGCGGATTTCGACAGATACACTATTTTTACCTTTGTTGAAAGGAGGAAATTATTTTGGGTAGACAATATTCACTTGAAAATACAAGAAATATCGGTATCATGGCTCATATCGATGCCGGTAAAACTACTACAACAGAAAGAATTCTGTACTACACAGGTATCAACCACAAAATCGGTGAAACACACGATGGCGGTGCTACTATGGACTGGATGGCTCAGGAACAAGAGCGTGGTATTACAATTACGTCAGCTGCTACAACATGTTTCTGGCAACCAAAAGAAGGTCCTTTTAAGGGTATAAAGAACAGAATTAATATCATTGATACCCCTGGACACGTTGACTTTACAGTTGAAGTTCAAAGATCTCTAAGAGTTTTGGACGGTTCGGTAACAGTTATGTGTGCTAAGGGCGGTGTTGAGCCTCAGTCAGAAACTGTTTGGCGTCAAGCTGATGATTACAACGTACCTCGTATGATTTTCGTTAATAAGATGGACATCATGGGTGCTGACTTCTATAATGTTGTAAACATGGTACACGAAAGACTAAACGCTAACGGTGTGCCAATCCAGCTTCCAATCGGTGCCGAAGATACTTTCGTAGGTATCATCGACCTTATGAACATGGACGCTGAAATTTATGATGATGAACTTGGAACAAAGTTCCATAAGGACGCTATTCCGGCTGATATGCAGGAAAAAGCTGAAGAATATCATCAGGCAATGGTTGAAGCAATCTGTGAAACAGATGAAGCTTTACTTGAAAAGTTCCTTAGCGATGAGGAAATTTCAGTTAACGAATTAAAGGCAGCTTTGAGAAAAGCTACTATCAATAATGAAATCGTTCCTATGCTTTGCGGAACAGCTTACAGAAACAAGGGTGTTCAAATGCTTCTTGACGCAGTTATTGAGTACATGCCTTCACCGGTAGATGTACCTGCTATCAAGGGTGTAAATCCTGATACAGACGAAGAGGACGAAAGACCGTCATCAGACGACGCTCCGTTCGCTGCTCTTGCATTCAAGATTGCAACTGACCCATTCGTTGGTAAGATTTGTTTCTTCAGAGTATACTCAGGTACTCTTGAAAAGGGTTCATATGTATTGAACTCATGCAAGGGTAAGAGAGAAAGAATGGGTAGAATTCTACAAATGCACGCTAACCACAGAGAAGACCTTGATATAGTTTACTCAGGTGATATAGCTGCAGCTGTTGGTCTACAAAATACAACAACAGGTGAAACACTTTGTGATGAAAAGCACCCAATTATCCTTGAGTCTATGGACTTCCCTGAACCGGTTATCCGTGTTGCTATCGAGCCTAAGACTAAGGCAGGTCAAGAAAAGATGGGTATCGCTCTTGCAAAACTTGCAGAAGAAGATCCAACATTCAAGACTTACACAGATGAGGAAACAGGTCAAACAATCATCGCAGGTATGGGTGAACTTCACCTTGAAATTATCGTTGACAGACTTCTTCGTGAGTTTAAGGTTGAGGCTAACGTTGGTGAACCTCAGGTTTCTTACAGAGAGGCTATCAGAAAAGCAGTTAATATCGAACATAAATATGCTCGTCAATCAGGTGGTAAAGGTCAGTACGGTCACGTACTTCTTAAACTTGAGCCGCTTGAAGAAGGTGCTGGTTATGAATTCGTTAATGCAATCGTCGGCGGTGCTATTCCTAAGGAATATATCCCTGCTGTTGACGCAGGTATCCAAGGTGCTATGCAGTCTGGTGTACTTGCAGGTTACAACGTAGTTGACGTTAAGGCAACTCTATATGACGGTTCATACCATGAAGTCGACTCATCAGAAATGGCATTTAAGATTGCCGCTTCTATGGCGTTCAAGGAAGGTATGAAGAAGGCTGATCCTGTTATTAAGGAGCCTATCATGCTTGTTAATGTTATCGTTCCTGACGAATACCTTGGTTTCGTTATCGGTGACCTTTCATCAAGACGTGGTATGGTTAAACAGCAAGAATCACGCAGCGGCGGTGTTACTCAGGTAACAGCTGACGTGCCACTTGCAGAAATGTTTGGTTATGCTACAGTTCTTCGTTCAGGTACACAGGGACGTGGACAGTACTCAATGGAACCTTCACACTACAGCGAAGTTCCGAAGTCTGTTCAAGAAAAGATTATGAACGAACGTGCAAAGAACTAATTGAATTTTATACGGTAAGTAGGATCTTTTCCTACTTTCGCCGTTTAAATTTTAACAATTTATAAATTTATTGAAAAAATACTTGATTTTTTCACCAAAAGATTGTACAATAAGTTTATTAATGTATATAAAATATTTTAAGGAGGAATTTCTACAATGGCAAAAGAGAAATTTGAAAGAACTAAGCCGCATGTTAACATTGGTACTATCGGTCACGTTGACCATGGTAAGACAACTCTAACAGCTGCTATCACAAAGGTATTGGCTCTTAAGGGTCAGGCTCAATTCGAAGCTTACGACATGATCGATAAGGCTCCGGAAGAAAGAGAAAGAGGTATCACTATCTCAACAGCTCACGTTGAGTACGAAACAGACACACGTCACTATGCTCACGTTGACTGCCCGGGACACGCTGACTACGTAAAGAACATGATCACAGGTGCTGCTCAGATGGACGGCGCTATCCTTGTTGTTTCAGCTGCTGACGGTCCAATGCCTCAGACAAGAGAACACATCCTTCTATCAAGACAGGTTGGCGTTCCTTATATCGTTGTATTCATGAACAAGGCTGACCAGGTTGACGATCCTGAACTTATGGAACTTGTTGAAATGGAAATCAGAGAACTTCTTAACGAATATGACTTCCCTGGCGACGATACTCCAATCATTTCAGGTTCAGCTCTTCAGGTACTTGAATGTGATTCAACAGATCCTAACGCTCCTGAATACAAGTGTATTCTTGACCTTATGGACGAAGTTGACAGATATATCCCAACTCCTGAAAGAAAGTCAGACCTTCCATTCCTAATGCCTATCGAAGACATTTTCTCAATCACAGGTCGTGGTACAGTTGCTACAGGTAGAGTTGAAAGAGGTCAGCTAAACCTTAACGACGAAGTTGAAATCGTTGGTCTTACAGACGAAAAGAGAAAAGTTGTTGTTACAGGTATCGAAATGTTCAGAAAGCTTCTTGACTACGCTGAAGCCGGCGACAACATCGGTGCACTACTTCGTGGTGTTCAGAGAAACGAAATCGAAAGAGGTCAGGTTCTTTCTAAGCCTGGTACAATTCACCCACACACAAAGTTTAAGGGCGAAGTTTACGTACTAACAAAGGACGAAGGTGGCCGTCATACACCATTCTTCAACAACTACAGACCTCAGTTCTATTTCAGAACAACTGACGTTACTGGCGTTATCACACTTCCAGAAGGCACAGAAATGTGTATGCCTGGCGATAACGTAAAGATGGAAGTTGAACTTATCACTCCAATCGCTATCGAAAAGGGTCTACGTTTCGCTATCCGTGAAGGTGGTAGAACAGTAGGTTCAGGTGTCGTTTCTGAAATCGAAGAAGCGTAAGCTTTACTGATTTGATTATTCAAAAAGATGTTACTTCGGTAACATCTTTTTTTGTGTTCTTTTATTATTGATGTCAAGATAGGGGAGAGTATCTGCTTTACAGACTCATAGGATTTTAAAACAAGAGATTATATAAGAGCCACCCCTCAGTCGCAATGCGACAGCTCCCTTGTGTATTGAGGTAATGTGTGCGTAGGGGCGACCATTGGTCACCAGCTTTGTATATCTTATATAAAGCCACCCCTCTGTCGTAATGCGACAGCTCCCCTCAAGGGGAGCCTTATGTATTGAGATAACATTTGTAGAGGCGACCATTGGTCGACAGCTTTATATATTTTATAAGAGCCACCACTCAGTCGCGAAGCGACAGCTCCCCTCAAGGGGAGCCTTTTGTATGTTGGTATGGAATGTTGTATTTTAACGTTTTATCAACATTAAACCGTACTAAAAAATACTTTATCCACAATTTAAAGTTATTATCAACACAAAAAAAGAACCGCATCAGACTAAGCGGTTCTTTTTTCTGATATGATTATTCAGCTACATAGCCGTTAATCTTTTTAGCACACTCAGGGCAAATATTCTTACCGTTGAATTGGAATATATTCTTTGCATCGCCACAGAATATGCATGAAGGTTCATACTTCTTTAGGATTATACAGTTATCTTCTGTATAAATTTCCATTGAATCCTTAATGTCGATTCCAAACTTTCTCCTTAGTTCTACCGGAATGACAATACGGCCAAGTTCATCAACCTTTCTAACGATTCCTACAGATTTCATTAAAATTTTCCTCCTTATCTAATATTCTTTTAAACGGTAAATTTATTATACCACATATGTAATAAATTGTCAACAAAAACAGAAAAAATACTAACAAAAATAATTTTTATAGAAATACCGCGTTTTATGCGGATTTTAGCGACAACCACAGCGAAATGGCTTTTAAACTCACATATCGTGCCAACATATTTTTTGCTTTTATTACACGCTTTGACATATTCATCAAATAATCGGTATCATACTTAGCCGCAAGCTGTCTTAATGTATCTTTTTTATCAATATTAATAATCATATTCGGTGCTTGCGATTGCATAAGAATTATATCACGCAGATATGCAAGCCAAAAAACGAATATATTTTCAGCCTTATCTTTATTTTCATCAAGATACTTCTTCACAACGAATGCCGAACTTCTGTCTGTTGACAATACCGAAAATAAATTTTCAAGTGAGGATGTTCTCACTGTTTCAAAGTTTTCATCATTTATAATATTATCAGCCACTCCCGGCACACCTGCACAATACTTAATCAAAAACGGCAAGCGTTCCTTTTCTTCGGGATATTTTCCGCTTATATACTTCTCCATAATCGCGTCAGACACAGACGGAAAATGCACAAGCGTAAAACGTGATAAAATTGTCTGCAATAGGGAAGCGGAGTTTTCTGTTATCAAGATGAATACTGCGTATTCCGGCGGTTCTTCAAACGTTTTTAAAAACGTGTTTTGTGCCTCCTCGGTAAGCAAAGATGCGTCCTCAAATATATAAACCTTATGCTTTGAATTAAACGGCTTTACAGCCACATCCTCCTCAAGTTTACGCATATCTTTTGCACCGATACTTTTTTTATCGGCTTTCGGTCGAACATAAATTATATCGGGGTTTGTGTCCGCTTTTGATTCCACGCAATTTTGACAACTTCCGCAAGGTGCGACACCCGTATTTTCGCACGTCAATGCCGCCGCAAAAAGTCGAGCGGAATTGAGTACACCCAAGCCTTTTTCACCCTCAAATATATACGCGTGTGAGCTTACGCCGTTATGCACCGATTCTATTAAATTTTTCATCAAATCCTCGTGGAACGTTTCGTATCCGTACATAATCTACTTCCTATCTACTCAAAATGAAATCAAATATCTTTTCCGCAACTTCATCTTTTGTCATCTTTTCAAGCTGAACTTCATCATCTTTTGTTATAAGCGTCACGATATTTGTATTACCGCCAAAACCTGCACCGTCTTGTTTAAGATTATTTGCGACAATCATATCACAATTTTTCTTTTCAAGTTTTTTTCTTGAATTTTCAAGCATATTTTCTGTTTCCATAGAGAAACCGCAGATAAATTGACCGTTTTTTCTTTCACCGAGAGTTTTTAATATATCGTCCGTACGTTCAAGCTCAATCGACATATTACCGTCCTGTTTTTTTACCTTTTCACTGCTTACGTTCTTAGGTCTGTAATCAGCCACTGCCGCCGCCTTAACGATTATATCCATACTGTCGGCACGTTCTATTACCGCGTCATACATATCTTTCGCACTCTGCACCTTAACCGTATTCACAAACACAGGAGGCTCACTGTCGCATTTACCCATAACAAGCGTCACATCCGCACCTCTTAGCATTGCGTTCTTTGCAAGTGCAAAACCCATTTTTCCGCTCGAATGGTTTGTTATGAATCTCACAGGGTCGATAGCCTCTACAGTTGCACCGGCTGTAACAAGCACTTTTTTACCTGTCATATCTTTTTCAAATGCAATCTCTTTAACAATGTATTCAAACAAAAGCTCTTCATCAGGCATTCTGCCGTCACCCATATCACCGTTTGCAAGCATACCGTGCGCCGGTTCAACTATTTCATAGCCGTAATGCTTCAGCTTTTCAATGTTATCCTGCACGATAGGGTTATGGAACATATTATGATTCATAGCAGGTGACACAATTTTCTTGCAAGGACAAGCCATAACAGTGGTTGTAAGCATATCGTCGGCGATACCGTTTGCAATCTTGCCGATTACATTTGCACTCGCCGGTGCAATCATAACCACGTCCGCCGCTTTTGCAAGTGCAACGTGTTCAACGCTGAATTCAAAATTACGGTCAAATGTATCTATAAGGCATTTATGCTTTGTCAATGTTTCAAAAGTTATGGGATTTATAAAATTAGTTGCGTTCTGCGTCATAAGCACGTGTACTTCACAATGCTGTTTTACAAGCATTCTTGCAAGATTTGCGATTTTGTACGCCGCAATACTTCCCGTAACTCCAAGCACGACTGTTTTTCCTTTGAGCATACTAATCCTCCGTTCAAATTATATTTATATACATTCTTCTATTATAGCACAATTTTTCATATAAATAAATATCAAATTCACAAGAAACGGAGGAAAGTATATGAATTATATTTGGTGCTTGATGATTATTGTGTCGATAGTTGTGTCAATTTTTAACGGCACTGTCGACCAAACTATAAACGGTGCGTTTGAGGGTGCGAAAAGTGCCGTTTTTACGGTATTGTCATTTGCGGGAGTTATGTGCTTTTGGACGGGTATTATGAAAATTGCCGAAAATGCGGGATTGTCACAGAAATTAGAGAAATTATTAAAACCTATAATAAACTTCCTGTTTCCCAATGCAGGTCAAAACGCAAAAAAATATATTGCCGTGAATATGAGTGCCAACATGCTCGGAATGGGCAACGCCGCAACGCCTATGGGCATAAAGGCTATGCAATGTCTTGACAAGGAAAACAACAATCCGCTTTATACGTCAAAAAATATGTGTATGCTTGTCGTTTTGAACACCACGTCCGTACAGCTTATACCCACAACAATAATCGCTCTGCGTGTTGCGGCAGGCTCTGTAAATCCGTTTTCGGTTATTCTGCCGATTTGGATTTCTTCATTCACCGCCGCATTTATTGCTTTAACACTGACAAAATTACTATATAGGGAGTAAAATATGATTTATGTAATACCGCTCATAATTGCACTTTTTCTTATAACCGCAATGATAAAAAAACTTCCGTCATACGAACTTTTTATAGATGGGGCAGAGGAGGGAATGAAAATAGTATCAGGCATATTTCCGCCGCTTGTAGCGGTGCTTACCGCCGCATATATGCTCCGTGCGTCAGGCACGCTTGACCTTATAGTATCACTTCTTTCACCTATCACAAATTTAATTTCTGCCGAAGTTATGCCTTTGGCACTTATCCGTCCAATATCGGGCAGCGGTGCAACGGGCATACTTACCGAAATTTTAAACAATTACGGTGCCGACAGCGAAGTCGGTCGAATTGCCTCCGTTATAATGGGTTCGACTGAAACAACTTTCTACTGTCTTTGCGTATATTTTGCGAAAACAAGGGTAAAACATAACTTGAAAGCTGTTCCTTTTGCGGCTGTCGGTGACATAGTTGGCATATTGACGGCGGCTATTTTGATTAAGTTGGTAAAATTTTAACGAATTTTAATTATATACTTGAAAAACAGATAATTTTTATATATAATATAATCAAGAAAAATCGGATAATTTTGTCCGCATAAAAAAGGAGAAATTGACTATGTACAACAAATTAACAGTTGAAGATGTTGACGTAAAAGGCAAAAAGGTTTTAGTACGTTGTGACTTTAACGTGCCGCTTGACGCTGACGGTAATATCACAGACGAAAACCGTATTGTAGGTGCACTTCCTACAATTAAGTATCTTATAGATAACGGAGCAAGAGTTATTCTTTGCTCACATATGGGTAAGCCAAAGGGTGAGCCTGTTCCATCACTTTCTCTTGCACCTGTTGCAAAGAGTCTTTCAGAAAAGCTTGGCAAAGAAGTTGTTTTTGCCGCTGACGATAACGTAGTAGGCGACAACGCTAAAAAGGCTGTTGCAGAAATGAATGACGGTGATGTTGTTCTTCTTCAAAACACTCGTTACAGAAAAGAAGAAACAAAGAACGAAGAAGCTTTCTCAAAAGAACTTGCTTCACTTGCTGATTTGTTTGTAAATGACGCATTCGGTACAGCTCACAGAGCTCACTGCTCAAACGTAGGTGTATCTTCAATTCTTAAGCCGGCTGTTGCAGGTTACCTAATCGAAAAGGAAATCAACTTCCTAGGTAACGCAGTAAACAATCCTGTAAGACCGCTTGTAGCTATTCTTGGCGGAAGTAAGGTTTCTTCAAAGATTTCAGTTATTGAAAATCTTCTAAAGAAAGTAGACAAGCTAATCATCGGCGGCGGTATGGCTTACACATTCTTCGCAGCACAAGGCAAGACAACAGGTACATCACTTCTTGAACCTGATTACATCGACTATGCTAAGAAAATGCTTGACGAGGCAGGCGACAAGCTACTTCTTCCTGTTGATACAGTAGTTGCTAAAGAATTTGCAAACGACGCTGAATCACAAGTTGTTGAAGGTGACATTCCTGACGGCTGGATGGGTCTTGACATCGGTCCTAAGACAATCGAACTTTACAAGAATGCTCTTAAAGACGCAAAGACAGTTGTTTGGAACGGTCCTATGGGCGTATTTGAAATGCCAAACTTCGCAAAGGGTACAAATACAATAGCTCAGGCTCTTGCCGATCTTGACGCTACAACAATCATCGGTGGCGGTGACAGTGTTGCTGCAGTAAACCAAGCAGGTCTTGGCGATAAGATGAGCCACATCTCAACAGGCGGCGGCGCATCAATGGAATTCCTTGAAGGTAAAGAACTTCCTGGTATCGCAGCTTTGACAGATAAATAATTATTGTGACAGGGCGGTCATTGACCGCCTCTCCACCATATTTTAAATATTCCGTAGAGTGACTGTCTGTCACTTATAATTAAACTACAAAAGGAGAAATTACAATGGGAAAATATATAATTGCCGGTAACTGGAAGATGAACAAGCTTCCGTCAGAAACATATGATTACATCAAAGAAGTAATCGACGCAACAAAGGGTTCAGAATGTGAAGTAGTTTGCTGTACACCGTTCGTATGCCTACCACAGGCTGTTGAAGCCGCTAAGGGTTCACACGTTAAAATCGGTGCTGAAAACCTACACTTTGAGGACAAGGGTGCTTTCACAGGTGAAGTAAGTGCAGAAATGCTTAAAGACCTTGGTGTTGACTATGTTATCATGGGTCACAGCGAAAGACGTGAATACAACAACGAAACTGATGAAACAGTTAATCTAAAGGCTAAAAAGGCTCTTGAAAAGGGTCTTATTCCTATAGTTTGCTGCGGTGAAAGTCTTGAACAGCGTGAAGCCGGTATCACAATGGACTGGATTGCTATTCAAATCAAGAAGGCATTTGCCGGAATCAGTGCTGACGACGCTAAGAAAGTTGTCGTTGCATACGAGCCAATCTGGGCTATCGGTACAGGCAAGACTGCTACTGACGACCAAGCTGAAGAAGTTTGCGGCGGTATCAGAGAATTACTTGAAAACCTTTACGATACTGAAACAGCAAAGGCTATTACTATTCAATACGGCGGCAGCATGAATCCTAAGAACTGTGCAGGACTTCTTGCTAAGCCAAACATTGATGGTGGTCTTATCGGCGGTGCATCTCTAAAGAGTGCTGACTTCGCTGTTATCACAAAGGCAGCTAAATAATGATTTTACAAAAGGGCAGGCATTATTGCCTGTCCTATTTTTAAACATAAAGGAGTAATTACTTATGGCAAAGAAACCAATCGCATTAATTATTATGGACGGTTACGGCATTAACCAAAATACAGAGGGTAATGCTATCGTAGCGGCAAAGAAACCTCATCTTGACAAGCTTTTAGCCGAATACCCACATTCACAGCTTTCTGCAAGCGGTCTTGACGTCGGTCTTCCTGACGGTCAAATGGGTAACAGTGAAGTAGGTCACACAAATATCGGTGCCGGCAGAATTGTTTATCAAATGCTTGTTAAGATTTCAAAAGACATTAACGACGGTAAAATTTATGAAAACAAGGCTCTTTCAGACGCTATGGACGCCGCTAAAGCTAACGGCAAGTCACTTCACCTTATGGGACTTCTTTCAAACGGCGGTGTACACAGCCACAACGAACACCTTTACGGTCTGTTAAAGATGGCTAAGAAAAAAGGTATTGAAAACGTATATGTTCACACATTCCTTGACGGTCGTGACGTTCCTCCTACATCAGGTGCCGAATTTATGGCTGAACTTGAAAAAGAAATTAAAGAAATCGGCGTAGGCTCTGTCGCTACAATTATGGGCAGATTTTACGCTATGGACAGAGATAACGCTTGGGACAGAGTCGAAAAGGCTTACAAAGCTATGGTTGACGGCGAAGGCATACAGGAAACAGACGCTGTTACAGCCGTTAAAAACTCATACGCAAATGACGTTACAGACGAATTTGTTATTCCGACTGTTGTTGACAAAAACGGTATGATTAAAGAGGGCGACAGTGTTATTTTCTTCAACTTCCGTCCTGACAGAGCAAGACAGATTACAAGAACTTTTGTTGACCCTGACTTCACTGGCTTTGAAAGAAAGTATTTTCCTGTAAACTTCGTTTGCATGACTCAATATGACGAATCAATGCCAAATGTAACTGTAGCATATCCGCCGGAAACTCTTGAAATGACATTCGGAGAATACATCAGTAAGAAAGGTCTTACACAGCTTAGAATTGCCGAAACACAGAAGTATGCACACGTTACATTCTTCTTCAACGGCGGTGAAGAAAAGCAATTTGACGGTGAGGAAAGAATACTTATCAAGTCACCTGACGTTGCAACTTTCGATATGAAACCTGAAATGAGTGCTTATGAAGTTACTGACGCAGTTGTTGACGCAATCAATTCGGACAAGTTTGATGTTATCATTCTTAACTATGCTAACTGTGATATGGTCGGTCACACAGGTATTATGGAAGCGGCTGTTAAGGCGGTTGAAGCCGTTGACGAATGTGTAGGAAGAATGGTTGACGCTATTCTTGCAAAGGGCGGACAAGCTATCATCACTGCCGATCACGGTAACGCTGACTGCTTAATCGACCCTGTTACAAAAGCTCCGTTTACAGCTCATACAACTAACCCTGTTCCTATGATTCTTGTAGGTGCAGGCGATGTTAAAGTTAAGAACGGCAGACTTTGTGACCTTTGCCCGACTATGCTTGACCTTATGGGACTTGAAAAACCTGAACAAATGACAGGTGAGAGTCTTATTGTAAAATAATCGGATAATAAAAAACGATGTATTCCGTAACAGGTAATACATCGTTTTTATTATGCAAGCTTTTCTTTTATTCTTCTTAGTTCATTTTCCATCATATTAATTCGGATAAGTGCCATTTCTTTTTCATTCTCAACAGTTAAAGCTTTATCAAGTTTTCTTGACAAATCAAGATGTCCCTCTGCAATAATTTTGATATTACGGTTTGTTTCATTTTCAAGTGTAAGACTGATTTCTCTTATTTCATTTTTCATTTTTTGAATATCAGTTTTCATTTCTGATATTTGTTTAGTTTCATCTTTAACATTTTGAATATCTGTTTTCATTTCTGCAATTTGATTATTAATATCGTCAAATTGTTTATTCATATTATTTAGAGTTGAATTAATATTTTTAACATTTTCAACTAATGAAACTAACATTTCTTCTGTTGTCATAGCCTACACCTCCTTGTATATCTTAATAATAACACAATACAATAAAAATTACAAGCACATTTCTTTAAATTTCCACTTGTTATATTGTTGTTTATACTATATAATTAGCGGTAAGTCCAGCGGTGAAATGTCAAGAGGAAAATAAGTGAAAAAGCAAATATTTTTC
>ERZ840517.70-NODE-70-length-142363-cov-12.468006_pt1 | contig 142363 bp, 126 predicted proteins | sample MGYA00519876_ERZ840517 | MGnify/ENA primary metagenome ERZ840517 (study PRJEB31850, sample SAMEA3708882) | human gut metagenome | biome: human gut; feature: human-associated habitat; material: faeces | place: China | collected 2014 ... | reverse complement strand
ATTACAGAGAATAATTCCTAAACAAAAAGCGTTAGTCTTTGTAGAGTTTGAATAAGCTGTAAGCAGTGCAGTCGCAACCCGAAAATCATATGTCGAATGCTTGCATTCGTAAAGATGATTTTTCGGGTGAGACTATACGGCGTCAGCCGTCATGAGGATGGAGCGAAGCGGAATCCGAATGGGCAGTGCGGGGGGGAGAGCTGGGAGGCACTGCAAATAGTAGACAATAGAGAAAGCTATGATAAGTTTGATAATTCTAAAACAAAGGTTGAGAGCGATACTATTAAGTTCATGAACAAATGGAGAAGAAAGAGAAATTTTGATGAAGATGCAATTGTCGGTGAACCAATATATTGCGAATATTGCTATAATAAATTGTTTCGTTAATGATTAGCAAGAATCCGGGCTTCGATTTCTTTGCGTTCGGTATCGGTGATTAGGTATTATTAAAAGTACACGTACTACTAAAGGCAATGATATGTTAAGCTTTACATAATTCGCTCATAAAATGAGTGAATTATGATTGAATAAAAGAAGTAAGTGCATAAAGATTATAGCCAATAAGAATAATTAAAGTCGGAACATGAGGAAATGAATCGGAATAATAGGTGGAGATTAGAAACTATATATGATAGGATAATATATAGAAATCAAGATTATGTAACGAAGGTGAAAATGTGCTTATTAAGAGAAATATATTAGCGGAAAGATATTTTATTGAATTAATATCAGTCTTTAAGGAACAAAACTGGGATATTGAAGAAAGTATAGGTGGGGAATACTCGGTATTTGATATGTTCTGCAAAAGATTAGAAGAGTTGGAATCTGACGCAGATAGAGAATTAATACTTGAATTGACACGTGAATATTTGGTGGTTGATTTAGAAGAATATGGCAAGTACATGATAGATGTTTTCGGAAAGTTTATAGATAGAAATAAAGATAAAATAGGCAAAACGGAAGTTATACATATGTTCCCAGTACAAGATAAAGATTATCCAGCAAAAACCAAAAGTGGTAATGTTATGTGTTATTTGTTTCAAGGGAATCTTATGCGAAGATTTGAGGAATTTCGTAACAAGAGAATTAGGATAATAGAAACTTTTGATGGATTGGAAAAATATAAAGAAGATATTGAGTGTTTACTTCTTGTGGATGATTTTGTTGGAACTGGTGATACAATATTAGGATGTATAAACTTAATTGAGGAAAAAGGCATAAAAAAGGAAAAAATTAAAGCCCTAACATTGGTAATGCAAGAACAAGGTAGAAACGCAGTAGAAAAATATGGAGTAGAAATTTATAGTGCTGTTTTAAAAAATAGGGCAATAACAGATAATTATAGTATGGAAGAAGCTGAGAAAAAAATTGCACAGATGAAGAATATTAGTAAACGAATAAAAGCTAAGAAAGAATTATATTTAGGGTATAAAGAGTCGGAAGGATTAGTATCAATGATAAAAACACCGAATAATACTTTCCCATTTTATTGGCATGAAGGTAAACGAGATGGAAAGTTATGTGTAGCACCGTTTGCAAGAAGGAATAATGTAGGAGTTGATGAATAGATATGGATGAATTTGTAATGTATAGATTGTTGGACTTGATTAATAAAAAAGAAACAATAAGTGCTATGTTTAAATTGGGATATTCATACTCCATCATAGCAAAATGGTTTTCATATTTGGAGGATTTGGAATATATATACACTGAAGGGGATGTTAGTAAATTTATTACACAAAAAGGAAAGAATAAGTTACATGATTTAGAAAAGAAATACAAAAACAAGACGATTGGTACATTAGAACAATACAAGATAAAAAAAATGGAACTTGAAGAAATATATTTACCTTGATATAATAAATATATCTTGGAGTTACTAGACTTATGCACTTGGTGCAGGGTTGGCGAGTCGTCAACCTAAGAAGAACTTATTTTCAAGCCTGTGTAAGAACAAGCTAGATTTTGCGGGAGCAAAAGCAATCTTGTTCTTACTTAATCGAGAATTCTACGAATTCTCTCATCATATAACTGTGTCAAATGAGTAAGCTCATTTGACACAGTTATATGACAGATACTTTTATGTAGTAGCTCCAAGATTATATATGGAGGAAGACGTGAATTGGAAAAATTATTGTGTTGAATTTCGAAAAGAGGCAGCATTAAAAGGAAAAAATGAAGAATATTGTGATGCGTGGTTACAATACGCTAAAGTACTATTTGATAAAGGATTGCCAATAATTTATAACCAAGAGCATTTATGTTTGTTGTTGGGATATAAAGAGGAGTATGTTTTTGCTGTGAGTAATTCTGCTTCAAATTTTTATCGGAATTATGAAATACCTAAAAAGAACGGTGGGGTTAGAGAAATATCAGAACCATTGCCAAGTTTAAAAGAGATTCAAAGATGGATTTTGGATAGTATTTTATCTTTGATAAATATTAGTGTGTATGCGAAAGCTTATGTTAAAAAGAAATCTATTAAAGATAATGCGAGATTTCATAAAAGGCAAGAAGTATTACTAACATTGGATGTAAGTGATTTTTTTGATAGTATCTCGTCGGATAAAATATATAATGTGTTTTTAGATTTGGGATATAAAGAGGATGTAGTGGTGATGCTTACAAATTTATGTTGTTTGAATGGATGTTTGCCTCAAGGTGCACCAACAAGTCCCATGCTATCAAACATCATACTTAGGCAGTTCGACAATGTGATAGGTAAGTACACCAACGAGAAGAAAGTAAGGTATACAAGATATGCGGATGATATGACTTTTTCGGGGACTTTTAATCCAGGTCAGATTATATCAGTCGTAAGAAAAGAATTATTTAGACTGGGATTACAGTTGAATGCGAACAAGACAAGAGTAAGAAGAAAGGGGCAATGTCAAGAGGTTACAGGGATAGTTGTAAATGAGAAACTGCAATTACCTAGAAATGCAAGAAAGAAAATTCGTCAAGAACTTTATTATATAAGAAAATATGGATTGGAATCTCATATGGAATATTGTGATATAAGTAAACAGAAATATTTACAGCATCTTAAAGGTAGGATTCAGTACGGCTTGTTTATAAATCCATATGATTATGAGTTACAAGATTACTTAAGTTATTTGGAAAATATGTACGGACAATGTTAATATATTATTTCACCCGTTTCAAAGTATTTTGGAACGGGTGAAATAATATATTCTCAAGGGATAAATCAATTAAATTCATTCATGGCATCCACATAATCCTGCAATCCGCTTTCCTTCAATGCTAGTTTGGCATACAGAAGAGGCGCTTCCTCTGCCACTGATACAGATATGCAACATCATTCGGGTCATCAAAGATAACGGAGGAATTACATTCCTTACAGCAGATAATAAGAACAGAGTTATAGTCGGCATTTACAATGATGGAGTTTATGGCAGATTCATACATACCAAATTGAAAATTAAGATTGTTGTTCATGGTAGTATCCTCTTTCCCACGGATATTTGGCACCTTCCAAGAGGTCAGTAATAGCTGTAAGCATATTGGTGTACTCTGTTTGCAATTTCTTGATTTCATTCGAAGAAGGAAGCGCATCAGGTGTGTTGGTTGTTGTGGTAAACGTCTTGTGCATTTCAAGTAATTGCAGATACAGTGCATTAACAGTTTGCACTAGGGATATATGGTTTCTTTCTTGCCAACGACGCAGATGCAGTTGTAGATGCAGGAACGAATAAAGTAGTCTTTTTTCATCATTCCACTGGCAAGTATGCGTGCTTCTATTTGTTTGCGTTCGGCATCAGTAATTCTAAAACTGATAGTTGGATTTTTATGTTTGTTGCTCATGGTTTTACTCCTTTCGTTATGGGAGTGGCAGCAGACACAAAGTGTGCACCCACGAGCCGCTGTTGATTATTCATTTTTAGTAGTAAAAGTAGAGTATATCTGCCATGAATTTCGTAGAAGCAATGTTGAATTATTGCAACTGATTTGCTACTAGAGTTTTGGAAGACGATATGAAAAGAGCAACATTTGATGAAATAGATGTGGTGGAATATCGCATAAAATCAGCAATTTTTAATTTGATAATACTTCCTTTGGGAAGAGTTTGAATAAGTGGGTTGGGCTGATGAATAATGTGAGAAGTTCGGCAGAGGAAACCTTATTAATAGAGTTGATATATGTGTAATGTGGGTGCGGAGCGTAATGCTCCGAATTTTTAAGTTCTTGGCGTAAAATAACTTCTGTTATGATATACTTATTTTGGACTAAGGGAAAAATTTGAATTTAGCGGAGGCAATGTATGAAATATGCAATAGAATTATACTATGATGAAAAAACAAAAAGAGCAACGTTATAGTTTGCCTAAAATTGTTACTAATAAAGTCATTTGAAATAAAAATGGGAATGGGTAGAAATAATCAGATGATAGTAGAATGGATTTGGGAAAAACATGATTCAGCAAAATGAAGAAAATAAATCTTAGGAAATAAAGCTAAAGAAGTAGTATTAGTTTTTTGAAGTTAAAAACCCAAAAAGCACAATCATATGTACAAAATGTACTTGACAAGATATCTTTTTGTACGTATACTGTGAAATAGATATACTAAACAAGAGGTGATTTAAAATTGGAAAGAGTGATTTTTTGGAATAATAAGGGCGGAACAGGGAAAACTACATTAGCATTTCAGTTACTTAATGAATATGCATTTCAAAATCGGAATAAACGAATATTAGTTATAGATGTATGCCCGCAAGCAAATTTATCTGAACTTTTATTAGGAGGATTAAATCAAGGTGGTAGTGCAGCTTTATTGATGAGGCAAGGAGCAAATCCTAGAGCGACAATTGGAGGGTATTTTCAGTTACGGTTACCAGCACCATATAGTGTTCCAGTCTTTAACCCTAGAGATTATTTGACTAAACCACATCAATATAATTCATATATAGAGGATAATATAGATTTACTTTGTGGAGATGCCATGTTGGAATTACAATCTAATGCAATTTCTACATTAGCTAATAATCAGATACCAGGAACAAATACATGGGTGGCAATTATAAACTGGTTAAATGATTTTATACATCCAATTGAGAAAGATTATGATATAGTATTTTTGGATGCCAATCCTAGTTTTTCGATGTATACTCAAATAGCCATTGCAACTTCAACTAAAGTGGTGTTGCCAGTAATGGCAGATGATTCATCGCGGAGAGCAATACAGAATGCTTTTTCTTTGATTTATGGATTAAAATTACCATCTGAAATATATAGTAAGTATGCATTTGCAGAAAAGTTAAAAGAGGTAAATATGCCATTACCGAAAGTTTATATGATATTGAAAAATAGACTGACTCAATATATGGGGGCTGCCTCTGCATATGCGACAGTATTACGGGAAATCGATAAGGATGTATTGTCTTTATTGGAAACATATCCAAGTATGTTTGCTTTTGATAAATTAAAAGAGGGGATTATAAATGTAAGGGATTTTCAGACAACTGGAGTTGTTTCTGCTGCAAGAGGTTGTCCATTGCAAAAGTTAAAAGCTGGACGTTTGGATTTAATGGGTAAAAGGGTTGCGGTAAAGGAAGAATATAGACAGAATTGTATTGATAATGTTGAATTAATAGTAAGAAGAATGAATAAAGAACTATAATTATATTGAAGAAGCTGATATTGTGAGAAAAAAAAGGGAGGAATTGGTCCTATGTCAAGATTTACTGGTAAAGGTGAAATGCTGATATCTTCATTTATAGGAGAGGGAAATCAAACGCGGTTGCATATATTTAAGGAACTGAAGGTTGATTTCCAGCCATCAGCAAGATTACTTAAATATTTGGAATATCATAGAGAGGTTTTATTTGTGAAATAGTTATGAAAAGCATTTCACAGAAGAGTGGGTTTAATATATTGAAACTAAATGCTTGATACCTTGCATCTTTGTGAAATGAGGTATTGATATTGATGTATAAATATGATATGTTAAACTATAAATTTGGGTGCAAGCTAGTTGAAAAATAAATTTCAATTAGTATAAGGAGCAATGTAGAGAAAACAATGAAGGAGAAAATCCTTATGAATATAATTAGTTTGTTTAGTGGGTGTGGTGGATTGGATTTAGGATTTGAAAGAGCAGGTTTTGATATTCCTGTAGCAAATGAGTTTGATAAAAAAATATGGTCTACATATAAAGCAAATCATCCTAATACACATTTAATTGAAGGAGATGTACGTCAGGTAACTAAAGAGGATATTGATCAGTTTTTAGTGGGTGAAGTTGACGGAATTATAGGTGGACCGCCATGTCAATCATGGTCTGAAGCTGGCTCGCTAAAGGGAATTGAAGATGATAGGGGACAATTATTTTTTGATTATATAAGAATTCTTAAAGATTTTCAGCCTAAGTTTTTTTTGGCTGAAAATGTAAAAGGAATGTTAGCTAATAGGCATTCGGAAGCTGTAAAAAATATACTTACCCTTTTTGATAACGCAGGATATGATGTTACTTTTACGCTTGTAAATGCAAAGGATTATGGTGTGGCAGAGGAAAGGAAGAGAGTTTTTTATATAGGTTTCAGAAAAGATTTGCATATTGAGTTTGGATTTCCTAGAGGCTCCACCAAAGATGATGAAAAAAAGATAACTCTTCGGGATGTTATATGGGATTTACAAGATACTGCGATACCAGCAGGAAAGAAAAATCATCATAATCCAGAAGCGGTTAATAACAATGAATATTATACGGGAGCCTATTCTCCGATATTTATGAGTCGTAACAGAGTAAAAGCTTGGGATGAGCAGGCGTTTACTGTACAGGCATCAGGGCGACAATGTCAATTACATCCACAGGCACCGAAAATGGTTAAGGTGGAAAAAAATGATTGTAGATTTGTAGAGGGTAAGGAAAATCTTTATCGTAGAATGACAATAAGGGAAGTGGCCAGAGTACAAGGATTTCCAGACGACTTTCAATTTTTGTATGAGGATACAAATACTGCTTATAAAATGATTGGAAATGCAGTTCCAGTCAATCTTGCGTATGAAATAGCAGTTGCAATAAAGAAGTATTTAGATGGTAATGGTTGTGATGTTGTAGTAGATGATGATGTTATAGATGCAAAGGAGGTTAATGAGAAAAAAGTGAGTACAAAAAGTAATGATCAGGGAAGGGCGTATGAGTATGCTTGGATTAAGATGCTATATAAGACGTTGTGTGAAGTGCGTAGAACTAGAATAATTGATAATTCTAGTTTTCGTGCTAATGAGAAAGCATGGACACTTATGGACGAGGAAATGCAGCATACACTTATGATTTCGGCGGATGCTGCAATTGATGCGGTACTTGAAATGGAACCTAAAATGTTAGAAAGTGATAAAGATGAATTGACATTAGAATTTCAGAAGGATGGAGCTGGTGTAAAAGGAGATGTAAGAGATATTGTTATTCGTAGAGATGACATTGAATGGGAAATAGGATTAAGTATTAAACATAATCATGACGCTGTAAAGCATAGTAGATTAAGTCATAAACTTGACTTTGGAAAAGAATGGTTTGGTATGCCTTGCAGTGATGCATACTGGAATGAGATTAGTCCAATATTTGATATGTTGAAGTATGAAAAGGATAATGGTACAAGATGGTCGGAAATTGACGGGAAAGATGAAAATGTGTATGTACCATTATTACAGGCGTTTATGGATGAAATTAATAGAGCATACAAAGACGACAAAAATATGCCACGTAAGATGGTAGAATATCTTATTGGAATAGCGGATTACTATAAGATTGTTAGCCGTGATAGTAAACACCTAACATTAATTCATACTTTCAATATGCATGATACATTAAATAAACCGAGTAAAAATAAGGTGTCAGCAATTATTGTTCCGATAGTTGAATTACCAACAAGACTTGTGGCACTTGAGTTCAAACCTGGAAGTAATAATACAGTAGAAATGTTTTTGGATAATGGATGGCAATTAGGTTTCAGAATTCATAATGCAAGTACAAAGGTTGAACCAAGTTTAAAATTTGATGTACAGTTTATTGGTATGCCTACATCAGTGCTGAATATTGAATGCAAATGGAAATAAGGTGGTGAAAACATTGAGGAAAATGCTATTGAGTTTTAGAACAGATGTTTATGAAAAAATAAAGTCTGGTGTGAAGATATTTGAACACAGGAGAAATTTTCCAGATGAACCTATAATGGCATATATGTATGTTAGCTCACCAGTGAAAGCAATTACTGGTATTGTATATTTGGGTAAAAGGCATTGTCTGTCTGACTGGTTGGAAGATTATAAAGAAGATAGCAATGCTGTTACTCGAATAAAAGAATATATGGAAACCTATCATTATAGATACGCAATGGAAATAGATAGTTTTCAGGAAACATCACAGATATCATTAAATGATTTAAGAAAAAACCTTCCGAGCTTTGTAGCACCACAGATGTATATATATTTGGATGGTACAGAATTGTTGGAGTATATAGATAACAATTTGAAAATGACAGGTTTGCAGATTAAACATTCATTTGAAAGAGTAGAGGCTTGTGAGGTTTGTATGCATTAAGATTTCAATATTTGATAATATTAGAAAACATATCATATCAGAGCTAAATATTGAAAAATATGTGGAACATGGGTTAGAAAAGATGAAAATATAAGTATAGAATATAAAATTGTGTTTAATGGCAAAGATTAAAATGAGTTTGTTATTGTTTGTTACAGAGGAGGTTTTTATGAAATTTAAAATTAGTGGTCAATGGTCTGATGGGTATAAACATGACGGAATGTTATTTTTTGCACAAAAAACAGAAGAGATGTTATTTTATTATACAAATCATATATATAAGGTCCCAGTTTATAATTCTTATTTACTTATGTGGGAATATTTGTATACTAGTCAGCTTGTTAAAGAAAAAGCAATTAATGAAGGACATTTGAAGTATATTCTGGAAGAATTTATTGAAACTTTTGAAAATGACATCGTCATAAATGATAATATATCTGAAGATAGAATGAAATACATTATACAGACCCTAAATTCATCTAGTTTGTTAGATATTGAAAGAATTATTCATTATTTATTTTGCTATTTGGATAATTACGATAAAATGTGTGTTGATTATTTGAAGAAAATAATCGCGGAACCTAAGCAAAAGAAAAAGATAGAGCGAGCAATTCGTTGCTATCTTCCGACATTGTTAAATGGCGGATATAGTCAGGAATTTGTTTATAAATATAATAATAAGTTTTGGAATAATGTAAATATATCAAGTACAAAAGTACTTGATGAATACTTTTGTAGATTTGATTTCAAACCAAGAAAATATAAGGTTTATATATGCTTGAATAAGAAAGTTAGACAATTTAAAAAAATCTTTGAGAATAGATTGAAGGCAAATTTTGAACAAGATAAATTTTCTACCAAATTAAAGTATGATAAAAATAAATATTTGCAGGTTAGTTTTGATGTTGAAGAATTGGATGAATATAAAGCAGCGCAGAGAGCATATAATATTGTAAATCTTTTTTTACGGTTTTATAGATTTTTGGGTAACAGAAGGGATGAGTGGTATTTAGAAAAATGTTTAGTAGTAGATGAAAATGAAGAATATTTTATTACAGATGTAATACCAAGTGGATATTCATATTCAGAAGATTATGATGACAAAACAATAGGACGAAGTTCAGAAGCTTTAATTACAGATTTAATAAATAATGCCAACAATTCCTTTGGGGTAATTAATAAATTATTAGAAATTCATAATACTGCAATAAATGAGTCAGATATGCAGAATAGTTTTTTGAATTTGTGGTCAATCATTGAAATAATAGGGGTCAATAAACATGATGATTCTAAAATGATTGAAATAGAAGAGGCTGTTATTCCAGTGTTATTTAATGATTATATTGTAAATATATTTGAGGAACTTCATGATTACATAAAAGCAAATATTAAAGAAAAAAGTTATCAAGAAATTGTTTTAAATATTGATTCAAAAGTTAGTGAATATGAAAAAATAGCATATATCGTAATTTTAAAGCAATATGATGAATCGAGAAAAAAATTAATTGCTGAATTTGAAGATTATCCATTGATTAGAAGCCGCATTTCGCAATTACATAATATTTTTAATGTAAAGAATGGATATTTTAACGTGATTGAAAAATATGAGAGAAGAGTAAGATGGCATTTGCGAAGGATGTACAGGACAAGAAATGCAATAATACATTCTGGTGAGGACATAGATAATTTAAAATCTTTAGGTGAGCATTTACATAGTTATGTGGATGAATTGTTATATGAAATAACAACTCAACTAGCAATAAAGCATAGTTACCGTACAATTGATAATGTCCTTATAAATGAAAGATTTAAGATGGATGAAACAAAAAAAATTTTTAAAGGAAAAGAAAAAATCACATGTGAGGATATTTTAAAATTATATGAAAGATGATGCCAGTGTTATACCATAGGATTTTGGTGCCAGAATATATGATTTGAAAGCATAAAAAAATTTTGATAGAGGTCATAATTATTTCTATTAAAAACACGAGAAATTAAGTTTTAGAAGAAATGGTAAGATTTACTGAGAAAGGTAAATATTTACGTCATGAAATGTGAGCTTAACAAGTAAGGTATATAAGTCTTTTAGATTTTTTAGATAGATTATATGTTTGTGAGTAGGATATCTTGTTTTTATTATACGGTAATAAAGCTTATAGTAAACCTAGCTGTTGTTAAGTATGGAGCGATTCATTATTATGAAGATGCGGATATAGAAAATTGGTGTCCTGAGCTTACAATTACGCAGACACGCGGTATCAGGACGTTTTGGGACATGCAGCAGAATCAGGAGATCCACAAAGATGTTGGCTGGCAGGAAAAAATGATAGAGATAGAGATGCGTGTATCCGACATGAAAGAGTATCAGGATATTGCTTTTTTTCATCATTTGATACTTGAGAAAACCAATAAAAAGAGAGCAATGCCCCCATTGACAAACTCCTCAATTCATGTAAAGATGAGAGAAACCCTTTCCGAACGGCAAGGGCAAAATGTAAAATTGGAGGAAAAAAATGAAAGTAGCAGCAGCTTATGAAAATGGAGAGGTTTTTCAGCACTTTGGTCATACCAAACAGTTCAAAGTGTATGAAATAGAGGATGGTAAAGTTGTGTCATCTGAAATTGTAGAAACAAATGGACAGGGGCACAGTGCTCTGGCAGATTTTTTGCATGAACAGGCGGTTTCTACAGTAATTTGCGGAGGCATTGGCGAGGGTGCGCAAGCAGCACTCACAGAACAGGGAATTGAGCTGTTTGCCGGTGTCAGTGGACAGGCAGATGAGGCAGTAGAAAAATATATCAAAGGGGAACTTACTTCTACCGGTGCCAATTGTGATCATCACGGTGAAGAAGGTTCTTGTGGCGGACACGAAGATGGTGGATGTGGTTCTGCATGTGGAGGCGGATGTGGTGGCTGTCACAGTAAACCGCCTTTTGAGGGCAAGAATGTAGGAAAGACGATGAGGGTACATTACAAAGGTACATTTAATGATGGAACGCAGTTTGATTCTTCCTACGACCGTGGTGAGCCACTGGAGTTCGTTTGCGGTGCGGGAATGATGATTTTAGGATTTGATAAAGCAGTGGCAAATATGGAAGTTGGACAGATTGCGGATGTTCATTTGGAACCGTCGGAAGCGTATGGCGAAGCGGACCCCGATGCGATATTTACAGTGGAAATTGATAAAATGCCGGGAGCGGAGACGTTGGAGGCCGGACAGCAGGTATATCTTCAAAATATGTACGGACAGCCGTTCCCTGTAAAAGTCACAGCCAAAGATGAAAACACGATAACATTTGATGCGAACCATGAGATGGCTGGCAAAGAGTTAAATTTCCAAATTGAAATTGTAGAGATTTTATAGGAAAACCGGTAAAGGAAAAACGGTAAAGGGAAAGTGAGGGCACTATGGAACTTGAAATAAGCGTAGAAGATTTGTTAAACAAAAGAAAAATTGAATCAGACCGCATAGAGTTTAAAGCAGGATGGAATCCGGATGACATCTATCATAGTGTTTGTGCATTTGCAAATGATTATAACAATGATGGTGGTGGATATATTGTTGTCGGTGTTGAAGAAAAAAACGGAGTAGCAGTACGCCCGGTAAAAGGAATTTCGGAGTACATGTTGGATGAAATTCAAAAAGAAATGATTAGTTACAACAATATGATTTCTCCACCATATTTTCCTAAAGCGATTCCGTTGGAAGTTGATGGAAAATGGATTCTTGTTATTGTGGCGAGAACGGGACAGCAGCGTCCTTACAAATCACCAGAACATGTTACCGGTAAAAAGGACAAGAAGTACAATTATTATATTCGTTATTTGACTAGTTCTGTTAAGGCAAATGCAGAGCAGGAAAGGGAACTGATTAATATGTCAGACCAGACTCCTTATGATTGCAGAGCGAATCATAAGGCTGTTTTTGATGACATTTCACCTGTCCTTTTGGAAGATCATTTGAGAAGAACAGGTAGTAAATTAGCAAAACAAGTTAAAGAACGGGGTGTAGAGGAGATATTAGAAGATATGCAGTTACTGGTAGGACCGCCGGAACTACGTTATATTCAAAATGTGGCAATCATGATGTTTTGTGAGCATCCGGACCGATTTTTTCCATACACCTATGTTCAGATGACGTCATTTCCGCAGGGGAGTGTAGAAAATCCAAGTGTAAGCGAGGATTTTCCTAATATTACAGGTTCCGTACCACAGATGATTCAGGCAACAATGGAACGATTTAGAAATCTTTTTATACGAGAAAAAGTAATCAAGGTTCCAAATCAAATGGAGGCTTTGCGGATTATGAATTATCCGTATCAGGCAATTGAGGAGGCTGTTGTTAATGCTTTTTATCACAGAGATTATATGTCTTGTGAGCCTGTAACAATAGAGATAGAGCCGGATTGCATTAACATTATGAATTTCCCGGGAATTGACCGGTTTATTTCCGAAAAGACGATAGCAGAAGGTAAAAGATTTGTTTCAAGACACTATCGTAACAGAAGATTGGGAGAATTTTTGAAAGAGTTGGATTTGTCAGAAGGTCATTCTTCCGGTATTCCGACAATACAAGAAGAACTGGAAAAGAACGGTTCTCCACGAGCAGAATTCTTTACGGATGAAGATAGACGAGCTATGAGAATTAGAATTCCGGTTCATCCGGCGTTTTTGGAAGAAGGTACTGACATAACAGGAACTGAAGAAAAAGCGACGAAAAAAGTGACTAAAAAGATGAAACAATATTCTTTGATTTTAAATTTTATGGCAGATGGAGAATGGCATAAAACATCGGAGATTACTGAAATTCTTGGACTTAAAGATACGAGAACAAAGGAGTTATTAAAGGAATTGGTTTCGTTGGACAAACTTGTTGATGATGGAAAAACAAAAGGGAAGCAGTATAGATTAAAATAATTCGTCGCTGAAAAAGCGACGAAAAAAGCGACGAATTTAAAAATTATTTTTCATGTGACCGATAAGGCAAGTGGAAAAAGAGAAACTATCCAATGTTGCATGGGTGAAGTGAGAGGTTATGGTGAAGGAAATATAGGCGGGTTAATCCATGCTTATTTGAGAAGAAAAAAATATGTGTATAAACAAACAATAACTTTGTAATGCGTTGGTGTAAAGGAGGCTTAATAGATGTATATATCCAAAGTTGAAATCAAAAATTACAGAAATTATGAAGATTTTTCTATAGAATTGAAGCCATTTGTGACAATAATTGGTGAAAACAATATTGGAAAAAGTAATTTGTTAGAGGCTATTTTTCTTGTGCTATCACATGATATTTCTGTGTATAGAAAAAGAAAGCTTGAAATAGGAGATTTTAATTATCGTTGCATAGATGAATTTAAAAAGAGTGTTATTGAAAAAAAAGATAGTGAAATTATTTTTCCCGAAGTGAGAATAGATCTTTATTTTTTAGAACCTAACGAAGAGCAGGAGGCGGTAATAAATGATTGTTGGTATGATTTTTCAAAAAAGGAAGCTCGAATTAGTTATGTTTATAGTTTTAAAAGTCGTAGAAAAGATGCGTTATTAAAGAAATATGATCTGATAATAGAACAAAAGAAGTCTGAAGGAATAAGCGTTGATAAAATTAAAAACTATATTGATTTTCCTATAGAAGAATATGATTATGCCGTGGTATGTGGAGTTGATGACAAGCCCTTAGATAATTATTGGTTGAAATTAATGAAAATGGAATATCTAGACGCATTACGTGATGCAAAAATGGATTTGAACTCAAATAATTACAATAAATTGCTGTATCGTATTTTAAGTGATCGGGAAATTGATGATTATGTGGATATTAAGGAAAAAATGGTTGAACTAGACAATACTATTAAGTCTGATAAGAGAGTATTGGAAGGTTTAAAGAAAGATATAGGGTTTTATCTTGAAAAGCTGTCTTTAGAAACCGAAACCAGTTCTAATAAAATTAATTTTGAATTTGGTTCCCTGGAGTTGAGTGAAATACTAAGAAAAATAGGAATTCAATATGGAGATGAAGCTATCAGTATAGAACGTAATGGATTGGGAAGAAATAATTTATTGTATATGGCAGTAGTTATGGCTCATCTATATGAAAAGCAAAATAATTATTTTAGACTTATCGCAATTGAAGAGCCCGAAGCACATTTATGTCCATTATTACAAAAACATTTGGCAAAAAATCTAGTTGATGAAAAAAATAGTAATAGGAGACAGTTGATTATAACAACGCACTCGACTCATATAGCTAGTTATTTAGATTTAGACAACATGGTGGTTTTGTTTAAAAATAAAGGGAAAATGGAAAATCATTATTTATTGAATGGATTTGGAACAACTATGGATGAAAGAAACAGTATTAATTACTTGAAAAAATGGTTGAATGCGACAAATTCTACGATGTTTTATACAAGAAAGGTTATTTTTGTTGAAGGAATAGCTGAACAAATTTTAATTCCTGTTTTTTTTGAATATAAGTATAAAAAAACAATTGAAAAAATAAATTGTCAAGTGATAAATGTTAATGGAGTTGCTTTTAAACATTTTCTTAGAGTGGTAAAAAATGGATTTTTTGTAAAAACAGTAGTACTAACTGATAGCGATAGTGATAAAGAAACTTGTAGTCGAGCAGTAGAACTGAAGAAGGAGTATGATTCAGATGTAGTTAAGGTTTTTATGAGTAAACAGACAACATTTGAAAAGGATCTTTTTTCTATTAATTCAACGAAAAAGAGTAATAGAGAATTTTTGGTGAATATTGTAAAGAATATAAGACCTAAAAAGTGTGATGACCAGTTTTGTGAAGAGCAAATAAAAAAATTAGATGTGGAATCGATGTTTGAATGTATAGAAGATTACAAATCGGAGTTTGCATTTGAACTTTCTGATGCGTTAATCAAGGAATTGAAAAAAGACACAAAAGTACGTAGATTTGAGATTCCTAAATATATATCAAATGCATTTGATTTTATTGAAGGAGTTGATATAGAATGATAGTTACATTAGCAGGACCAGGAGCAGGTAAGACAACGGATTTAATTGAGCAGATTGAAGCTGTTTTGTCAACAGTAGATGTAAATAGAGAAATTGCAGTGATTACATATACGAATGCGTCTTCTGATGAACTAAAAAGTAAACTTATTAAAAATCAAAATTTTCCACAAAATTTATTTGTCGGTACTATTCATAGTTTCCTTTTTAGATATTATATTCAGCCTTTTGCACAGGAATTAGGTTACAAGACAAGTGCGACCACTATTGTTGACAAATTTAGTGATGCAGGTGTTGGTTGGATTGATGAGTGGGCAAAAAAGAAGATAGATATATCTCGTCGAAGTTTAACTATTAAGACAATGAAACAATCAAGAAGAAATTGTCAGATAGACGCGGCTGCAAAGAAAGGAATATATACGTTTGATGGAATAATTAAGATTGCCAAAAAACTTAGTGAAGACAAACAGATTTGCAAGGCAATATCCAATAGATTACAATATCTTTTTGTAGACGAATACCAAGATATTGATAAGTATGGGCATGACATAGTAATGCAATTATATAAGCAAAAGAAAACAATGATATCAATTGTTGGAGATCCGGATCAAAGTATTTATAGATTTAGATATGGAAATTCTCAAATAGGGGAACAAGCTCCAAGGAATGGGAAACAACCCTTAAATGAGTTTGTAGAAATATGTAAAAGTAATAGCGAGAATGAATTGAGAGAACTTGCGATAAATTATAGATCATCTAAAGAAATTGTTGCGTTTAATAATAGATATAGTACTTTGACTAATCAGATACCAGAGCATGGAAATGTATGTCAGGTTCAAATTTTGAACAGTATAGATACCGAATATATTATTGAAAAATTATACAGTTTAGGGAAAAAATATGAGTGTGAAACCTTTTTGATATTAGCAAAAGATAATTCTACTATTTCTATGCTTGAAAGTATAAAAAAAACAAATAAAGAAGATAAATTTCTTTATGATTTAAATCATATTATTGATGTTTTTATTGCAGATACAAGTTTATCTAAAAAGCAATTTCAGGAAAAGTACGTAGTTGATAGATTTCAGTTAAGAAGGATTGCTGTTGCTGCAAGGAGTGCATTGCAAAAAAAAGAAATTGAAAATGATCAAGTAGCAGTGTTTTGCCGAGATAGATTTAAAGATTTATATTCTGTAGATATCAATCTTAGTGACTCAGAAACAAAGGATGATAAAGGAAAAAGATTGGAGTATGGTTACAAGTCAGGACTTGAAATTATTGAAAAGTTAAATGTAGCTAAAAGTAAATATACTACAATTCATAAGGCGAAGGGATTAGAAGCAGATGCGGTTCTCGTTGTTACTAGAACAGAAAAAGAAATGTTAAAATGGCTTAACATGACTAGAACCGATATGAAGTCAGATACGGATGAAATGTACCGCTTGGGATATGTTGCATTTACAAGACCGAGAAAGGTATTGTTATTGGCCTGCATGGAGAAAATGGATTTTAGTAAAATTAAATCGACTGTAAAAGTGCAAATTATTGAATGATATGGAGGGAAATTATAAAAAATTGTCAGCAAAATGTAAGCAAAAAATCCCGCGAACTCAAAAAATCACTAGAATAAGTAGGCTGAACATACAAAATACCCGCTTTAACGAAGTGACAAACCACAACATATCGGCGTTGGAATTGAGTTTGAATAGTATCCATAAGTCTGGGAAGCTTTATAAACAGGGCGTTCCCGTACTTTTTCTTTTTCTCTGCTACCAATTTGCTACTAAACACATTTTAGTGTGCTGCCGTCAGGATAATCACCAACTTGTTAAAATACGGAGGATTATGTACATTCATATCTGTTAAATATATGCGACACCACGAAAAAAAGTTCGAAAAAACTACAATAGATTGAAGTTACAGTCGCTTCAGAGCTATAAAATAAAAGCAAAATCCAGTGTGAGTGGGATGATTATTGGACAGCTGGGAATGTATTATACAATCAAAGACAACCAAAGAGAAAAGAAAAAGAACATCGCATGAAAAATCATTACTGTGAAGCGAAAGGATGGTGTCTGATATGAATAATTCAGGAGCAGAATTTTTAGGCAAGGTTTTAGGCATAATTGGTTTCTTTGTTATTATAGGTTTAATCGGTGGTGCATTTGGAAATGATGAGCCGACATGTATTAAACCCGGATGCGATAATGAGCAGGCATCAGGTAGTAATTATTGTTATTTGCATAAATCATCAAGCTACCGGTCCTCGTATGGAACGTCGCCAGGCTCAACATATAATTCGGACTCCACGAGTAGTTACAGCTCTGGAAATTCAAGTAACAGCACTGGAAAGTATTCGTCTAAAACTGATCATAGCACAGGCTATCGTTCCGAAATGTATGACTATGATAATGCGGATGATTATGCAGATGACTATGCAGAGGATTATGCGATTGACGAATTTGGTGATGCAGATAGCGAGGAGGCGTATGACTATGGTTATGATGAAGCGTACGATGACTGGGAAGATGAGATGGATGATTAATGAATGGAGTAATTGAATGAATGAAATAGGCGGAAAGAAGCCATTATGGGATGGTTTTGGGATAAGCTATTAAGAAAAATATGTACTTTGTCAAAGGCTCTCCGTTTTGATGAATTACGAAAAGTTTTGGAGAGTTATGGCTATAAGATGAATGTCCCAAAGGGTGGGAGTAGTCATTATAGTCAAGAAATGGCTTATGCGTCTGCAAGAACTTAAGGAAATGCAGTAGATGCAGGTGCCATGATTGAAAATGATTATTTATTTATGAGATTGTGTGTGTTATACTTGTAGCACAAGTATAGAGTATATTTGAAAAATAACATGAGAGGGGTGAAGAGGAACTATGAAGAATATGAAAATAGATGCTAACGGAACAGAAATCAGAGTAATGGGCGATGTTGTTAATGAGGAAGCATATATTTCTCTTACAGATATTGCAAAGTATAAAAATCAGGATAATGCTTTTATTGTAGTTGCCAATTGGATGCGTAACCATTCTACAATTTCATTCTTAGGACTGTGGGAACAGATTCACAATCCTAATTTTAAACCTATCGAATTCGATAGGTTTAAAGCAGAGTCGGGAGATAATGCTTTTACGTTGACACCGCAGCAGTGGATAAAAGCAACAGATGCAATTGGTATTGTATCAAAATCGGGGCGATATGGTGGCACATATACTCATACAGATGCTGTAAAGGAATTTTTGCTAACTCCCACATTATCTCCACAGGAAATGGCATATACATATGCTTCCGAAGCGGACATTTTAAATATGGCTTTGTTCGGGAAAACCGCAGCACAATGGAGAAGTGAAAAAGGAGTAAAAGGAAAAACTCCTAATATCAGAGACTTTGCTTCAGCGGAAGAATTGGTTGTGCTCATCAATCTGGAGGATACAAATGCCGATTTAATAAGGCAGGATGTGCCGAAAATTGAAAGATTGAAAATACTGAGAAAAAAGGCGTACAGGCAGCTTCAAATTCTTAGGAAAAATCAAGAAACTATAGAAGCACTAAAACAAAATTTAATTGAGGATACAGAAAAAGAAGATTGATATGTTTTGAAAAAACATAGGGATATACAGAGATTGATTTTAACATAATTGAAATTTAAGGGAGCTTACATGGCAGAAAAAATTTTAAAAAGACTTTTAGCTATAATACTAGGCTTAGCCTGGGGAACAGTTAGTTTCTTTTGGCTGGGGTATAGCGTATTAACACTAGGAAATTTTATGGAAGAACCAGGTTCATTAGACTATGTCGCTGAAGGGGAGTCGATGCGCATATTTGGATTATTAGGCTGCATTTTATATATCATGGTTTTTGCGCCTATATTATTTTTCTTATATAAACAAAAACGCTATCTATATAGTTTTTTAGTATCAATGCTTTTGGGTGGAATTATTCCTGGTATTTATATATTTGTGCTTAGATGACAAAAGGGAAAATAACGAAAAAATGAGACTGTATTGATATCCCATCTGCCAAGCAGACAGGTTAAATATCAATACAGTCTCATTTTTTACAAATACGGCCGCATGGATTGCTGCAATTTTTCTTCGGTGTCGATAATTTCTTGTGTAAGATGTTTTACTTTATCATCCGCTGCCGGATACTGGTTTAAGTAGCGGTACAGGGATTTGATTCCCATGTTGCAGCCATCGGTAATCAGACTGGCGATGCCGCAGTCCGGGTTTTCGCCCATGGTTTTGAAATTGCTTTTCATTTTTGCCATTGCTTTTGCCATTGGGGCAGGTTCTTTGCCCTCGTCATGGTAATTGATTAGCATTTTGTGGGTGTCGTCGCCGAGACGGCAGTGAATGTCATGGCTGTCTTTGAGGACACCGCGCAGGCCATCGTTTTGCACATGGTTCATAACATCATCAATTGAGGAAATGCCCATTTTGATGCCGGCATTGCATTCCCGTAATAATTTAACCGAATCATCTTCCATAAAAATACCTCCTTTGCGGTTGCTTTTCGTTAGTGTTTGCTGCAAAGGAGGAAATTATTCAAAAGAGATTAGTAAAAGAAAAACTGCCACATGTTTGCCTATAATTTTCTATATAAATATTGTAATATAATTGTATTAGACTGTATGAGAAGAGGGTATCGATTGAAAAGAAGAAAAAAAGAGTCGGTTTTACTGTTTGCAGCGCTCTTTATTACCGGGATGCTTATTTATGCCGGCTTGGCAAATTGGGAGCGGACACCGCATCTGTATGAGTATGACAAAAAAAGTCTGGCGAAAGAAATAAAAGCAGCAGATGCGAACCGTCAGGCGTCAAAGGAAGAGGATGCAGAATCCAAGACAAGAAAAGAGCCGAAAAAGCAGTGGAAGCGTCAGGAGAAAAAAGATAATTCCATAAAAAAACAAAATACATCAAAGGCAGATAAAAAGCAAACGGATGGAACGGGGGATGAGTCTATTCCCGGGGGAAAAGACGGCGGAAGTGGTGTGCCGGATTTGCCGGATCAACAGGTGACAGAAGGTGATGGAGGACAGCAGCCGGAAGAAACGGTAGATGATGCCAAGGCGACACAAACGCCGAAACCTTCCACAGAGCCGGATGATAATCCGAAAAATACGGACAAGCCTGAGGAGACAGACCGCATTATTTCCCTTTCCTGCGAGTGGAGTGAAAAGGATAATCTTCTTTATGGTAAGGATATTTCCATGGATGGTATGAAGGTGACTGCTAAATATGAGTCCGGGAAAACGAGCCGGCTGGCTAAAGGAGCTTATGTGGTTCGCGGGTTGAACAATAACTCTGTTGGAAAGCATAACATGACAATTTCAAGCGGTGGAGCAGAGTGCCGGATTTCTTATACAATTAACAATTATACGAAATCTCTGACCTATTCATGGCCGACAAAAGATGAGTGTTATACAGAAGAAGATTTTTCGGATGGAGCACTTACCGTTCAGGTTTTGATGGCAGATGGAACCAAACAGGAAATTACCAAATATGAAATTACCGGATATAATGAAAAATTATTTGACAAGCAGCAGACTTTCACAATTACATATAAAGATAAAGTAATTGACAAAACATTTACTGCTACCGGAACTTGTACATTTCATATGAGAAGTATGAGGATTCGCTGCTATTATTATCGTGATGAGTCGCTTACTGATTTGGCAGGAAGTTATTCGTATGCGGGAAATTATGATTATTACTCAGATGAGAGAGTAAGTTTAAATGCTTTTCGAAAAGATGATTTGCAGGATAAAGATACGATGTATAATAGTAAAAAATATGTTCTCAATTCAGTGGAGATGGAAGAGGCAGATGCAAGCGGTGTTTATGCCAAAAAAGCCACACCGTATCTTGTAAAAGAGCGATTCTTTTATGGAATTCGAATGACCAAAATATATGTGTTGTCTAATTAGCACACGTATTTTTGATAGAAAGAAAGAGAGGATGGATTTGTAAAAATGAAGAGAAAAAGAAATCAGTTATTTGTTACTGCATTGACGGCAGCAATGGCGGTTAGTCTGCTTTCACCGGCGGAGCCGGCTGCAGCAGCAAAAAAAGTGAAGTTTAATGTAAAAACATTGTCACTTACCGTAGGAAAAAAGAAGACACTAAAGATTAAAAATGCAAAGAAAAAAGCGAAATGGTCGATTAAATCGGGCAAGGATAAAATTAAATTGCAAAAGAAAAAGAAAGCAAGTGTTGTTGTTGCTGCAAAAAAAGCAGGATCAGCAAAAGTACAGGCAAAGGTTGGTAAAAAGAAGTATGTATGCAAGGTTGTTGTAAAAGAAAAAACAGTTAAGAATGGTACATCAGCAGGCACTAAAATAACAAATAAGCCGGCAGATACAAAAAATGCCACGAAAAATCCTTCGAACGGACAGAATAATGCAGCTACGCAGCCAACAAACAATCCGTCGAAAGATAATCCCTCAAAGGATAATCCTACGAATCCGACAGCTACACCGGCGGCTGATCCGGATGTGCCAAAGAAAAATGAACAGGATGTGAAAAAATTACAGGCATTGATTCAGACTTTGAATCAAAAGGGCGCCGATATTTCGGCTAATTTAGATGACGAATCCGTTTATCATTGGAATAAAGAAGGACGTCTGACGGAAATCTACTGGGGCGAAAAGAAAATTATCGGTGCGGAAATGGCGGACTTTAATGAGTTTACAGCACTCGAAATTCTGGATATCAATAACAATAATATTTCCGGGACCTTTTATGTCGGAGATCTGGCAAATTTGAAGGAATTAAAATGTTACGGAAATAAGATTGATAAGTTAGTTTTGGACACAAATAAAAATTTACAGGAGCTTGACTGCCATAATAATCAGATTTCGAATACGATACGCTTAAACGACAGCAAGAATCTGGAACGCCTTTATTGTTCAAATAACAAAATAACAGAACTTGATGTGTCCGGCTGTGATAAACTGCAGGATGTGGACTGCAGTAACAATCTTATGAGCAGCTTGAATGTTTCTGATTTGCCTTCATTAAAGAGTTTGAATTGCAGCCGCAATATGTTAAAAGATGACAACTTAATTTTGACAGGAAGTATCGGACTTATTAATTTGGATTGCTCATTAAACGGTACGAATTATGATTTTATTAATTTGAACTTAGCAGGTTTTACAAAACTGGAATCCTTAAACTGTTCTGAGCAGCCGGAAGAGGGTGGTACTTCGGCAGATGATACGATGGAATTTGACATCTCGGCATGTACCGGTCTGAAGACCTTGAATTGCTCATATTGTCCGATTGAAACATTGGATGTTTCAAATTTGTCAAACCTCGAGGCAATTGATGCTTCCGGATGTAATTTATCCGAAATCACATTGGATGGAGCGGTAAAACTTTCATCATTGAATATTAACTGCAACGAAATTACGGATTTGCATATTCCTGAGACAAATGCAATCAAAACACTTGATTGCAGTGAAAGTTTAGGAATTGAAACAATTAATTTTGCAGTATTAACAAAGTTAGAGTCATTGGATGTATCGGATTCTTATGTGCCGGAGCTTGATTTTTCAATCTGTCCGGATTTGCAGGTGTTAAATGCAATGAATACAGGTTTTGGTGATCCTGATGCTACAACAGATAATGAAGATTTACCAAATATTGATATTGATTTGAAGTCAAATGCTAAATTGAAAGACATTGATATGTCAATGGTTAATGTAAATGTACTTACTTTGCCGGAAAATGACATCGTTGCAAATCTTTCCGTTTCAGACAGTGCGGTTACGCAGATTGTGAATCTTGAGAAACAGTTAGGGCTGGAAACATTAAATATTGCCGGCACAGGAATTTCTGCGTTGGATTTATCAGCGAATACAAACTTGAAACAGGTTAGTTGTACAGAGAGCCAGAAGACCGGAATTACCGGAGTGGATGAGAGTATAATTTATATTGTTCCCGATGATTCTGACGATGGCGAAGACGGCAATGAAGATGGAGACGATGGCGAAGACGGCAATGAAGATGGAGACGTTGAATTAGAATAAGGGGTAAATATGGACGCAAAGGAAATTCAAGAAAAAATTGATATTCTTCAAAAGGAAGTTTCGACTGTTATCAAGGGAAAAGATGAGGTCATTCGAAAGGTGATAATGGCGATTTTAGCTTCCGGTCATGTGTTGTTGGAAGATGTTCCGGGGCTTGGAAAAACAACGCTTGCGAAAGCATTTTCCAAAGCACTTGGATTTGCAAACAAACGAATTCAGTTTACACCGGATACGATGCCGAGTGATATTGTAGGAATGTCAATTTATAATGAGCAGACAAATGCTTTTGAATATGTTGAGGGAGCAGCGGTGAATTGCAATCTTCTATTGGGAGATGAGATTAACCGTACTTCGTCAAAAACACAGTCTGCATTGTTAGAGGCAATGGCAGAGGGGTGTGTCACAGTGGATGGTGTGACACACCAGCTCCTTGAGCCATTTGTTGTTATGGCAACGCAGAATCCGGTTACCAGCGGCGGAACACAGGCACTGCCTGATTCGCAGTTAGATCGATTTATGATTTGTTTGTCTATGGGATATCCGGACGCTGAGAGTCAGTTAGCTATTTTAAAAAATGTGTCTGACAGAGATTTGATTGAAAAGGTGCAGCCGGTTATGACGATCGAAGATGTAAAGCAGGCTAAATCTTATGTGAAAAATATGCAGGTAAATGATGAAATCCTTCGGTATATCATCTGCTTATGTGAGAAAACGAGAGAACATGAGCATGTGGAACTTGGCATTAGCCCGCGTGGCGTTGGAGCACTTGCAGAGATGGCAAAATCATTCGCATTATGTGAGGGAAGAACGTATGTTGTACCGGATGATGTCCTTGCGATTTTTCCGGATGTATGTGCACACCGTTTAATTTTAAATACAAAGGCACGCAGGGAAAATGTAACAGCATATGAGATTTTGGAAGAAATTGCACAGCAGACTGAAAAGCCGAAACTGCTGAGAAAATAGCAAAAAACATAAATGGCAGACAACAAGGAAAGGAAGAGATTATGAGAGCAAAAATCGGGTACATGGCAATTCTTGTCTTAATGGGCTTTCTCTATTTATGGACTAATGTGGCCGTGACATTTTATCTGTTCTTTGGACTTTTGTTGTTTGCCATTTTGTCTTTTTTGCTTAATGGGTATGCAGCGAGACATTTGACAATGCATTTGCAGGTGAAGCAAGATTTGAATCAGGTAAGCACGATATTGATTTGTGTAAAAAATACAGGAATTATTCCCTGCTTCCGGGTGTCAATGAAAGGAACGATTGCAAACTGCCTGACAGATTCTTCCTTTTGTTTTAATCAGGAGTTATCAGTAGCACCGAAGCAGGAAAAAAAGGTGGAATTTGCTGTTGAAAGCTTCTATTGTGGAAGAATTGAAGTGGAAACAGACGAATTTATTGTTCGAGATTTTTTGGGTATCTTTGGGTGCCTCGTAAAAAATCACGAAGTGTTGGTTTATTATGTGTATCCGGATGGGGCGGATGAAGGTGAATATCATTTAGAAGAAATGACACCGGCAGCGCAGAATATGGAAAATCGTTATCTGCGCAGGAAAGGTAATGATATCACAGAAATACTCGATTTAAGAGACTATCAAAAGGGTGACAGCATTAAGACGATTCATTGGAAATTATCGAAAAAAATGGGGCATAAGATTGTCCGCGAATTGGATACGCCGGCAAATCAGGAAACAATTGTTTTGTTTGCACTATCAGATAGAAATATAGATAAGCCTTGGTATCGGGATTCGTTAGTGAAAATGATTAGTCAGGTGTCAAAGAATTTATTGGAAAATGATCAATTTTTTGATTGTGTAGTTTTTGAAAAAAAAGGGTTGTCTCATATGACATTTAGTGTAGAAGAGGGCTGCACAAGAGAACGATATGAGAGAACAATTTTAGATGGAAATATAAGTTTTATGCAGTCGTTTGTGGATGATTATCTGATGCATCACAATGTATTGCATAAATATTCACATATAATTTTGATTACGGATGACGAAATAACGGACTGGTACATGGAAAATGCCAATGTCAGACAGATTATGGTTTCGGCATCTTAATTGGGAAGAGGAAAGAACGTGGAGAATCAAGGATTTCGACTGGTAGAAGAGAAAAAACAGAAAAAAAGTTATTTTGCCCTGATTTTATCGATATTTACCGTGGCGGGCATTCTTTTTTGTGTGCAGCAAATGTTTGTGGATACAAAATGGTGGTTTGTTTCGATGTTTGTGTCCATTATTTGTAGTGCCTTTATATTTTCCACAAAAAGTATAAAAATTGTGTTGGTTTATTTTGTGTTGGGAATCCTTTTGCTTTTTGCATTTCGCACGATATGGATTCCCGGCGCACTGGACTTTGTGAATCAGGTGACTGCCGGATTTAATGCTGTGACCGGGGAATCAGTTTTCTATTTTGTTGTACCGAATTATATGAACAGAGAACTTGCTACGGTGGTATTCTTTTGTCTTACGGCGTGGTTTTTATCCGGATATTTGACAATTGCAATCAAAGGAAAACACTGGGTTCTTGTCCTTGTTTTCTGGGCAGCACTTGTTTCTTTGGCTGTATTTTTTGAAATGCCGTCTGCATGGTGTGTTGGTGCAATGGCTTTTTTGTCATTAGCGGGGATATATGCCCACTCGCATGCGAAAGTAGATGAAGAAAAAAATTATTTGGCAGCATTTTGCGGAATGGTTGTTATAGTGGCTGTTTTTATCTGTTTTACATGGAACCGGCAGCTTTATCACAAAAATGAAATCATAGCAGATTTGAAGGAAAATATAACAGAGGAAGCGAATGCGATACGATATGGGGAAAAAGATTTGCCGGAGGGAAAAATTAAAGAGGGAATTGCCTCGAGCGAGGAAAAACGTCTGACTGTCTTTGCAAGCGAAAAGGGCAAGTATTATTTGAAGGGATATGTAGGAAGTGAATATCATGGAAATCGGTGGGAACCACTGGATGGAAAAGAATACGGGGAAAAATACGAGGGAATATTTAATCGGTACCGGGCGGATGGATTTCATCCACTTGCTCAGTTGTACAGTTACTGTGAGGCGGCAGGACGCCAGCAAAACGGATTGGAAAAAGAGGAGAAAGAAGGAACGATTGTAGTTGAAAATACAGGGGCTTATGAGAGGTATCAGTATTTGCCTTACGGTGTGGATTTTTCGAGTATTCAGTGCTTGGATACCCTTTACCGGGATTTGAATTTGCAAAAAAAATTCTGGAGCAATCGTGAAGATGAAAAAAATACATACAAAATTTGCATGATAGATGAAGATTCTCTTTTGAAAACGGCGGGAGTTGACTGGCAGAAACAGACGATTACAGACGAAAAGGTGCGCGCCTATGCGGATATGGAAATGGATTATCGAAAGTTTGTAAAAAAACGTTATCTTGCCCTTTCAAAAAAGGCTAAAGAAGAGGTTGCACCGTATGTTCCTCAAAAGAAAGATAATTTGGTTTCGTTTATTGAAAAAATTAGAAGCTCTTTAAAAAATGCGGGAAAAGAGAAAGGTGACTGGGATGCCCTGCAGTATGCATCTCTTGGTACGCTTGCATTTCGTGCGGCGAATATCCCGGCGAGATATGTGGAGGGATATGAGGCAGTTACTTCCGATGAAAAAGATGCTAATGGAAATTACCGTGCGGACGTGACCGGGCAAAATGCGCATGCATGGGTGGAAATTTACTGTGATGGTGTGGGGTGGCTTCCCGTGGATGTGACACCGGGACATTATGATAAGATTACGGTGAAAGCAAAACAGCAGAAGAAAATAGAAAAACAGCAGACCTCAATTTCGCAGAAGGTTACGAAAAAGAAAGAAAAACCAAAACAAAATGAGGCACCGAACAAATACTTATCGTGGCAGCAAATCATTTTATGGATCGTAATTTGCATTTTTGCTGTAAGTTTTCTTTTCGCAGGAGTGCTTGCAATTCGCAGAAAGGCTATAGTCTACAAGCGTAGAAAAACACTTATGCAGGCAGATACGGCAGCGAATTACCGATTTATTATTTCATATTTGACCACGTTATTTGCCTATTTAAAACTTTCCGAAGAAGATTTGCCACGGGAGATACGAGAGGGCATGGAACGTTTCTGGTTTGATGAGAACGGTGAAATAACGGAGAAAGAGTTATCACAATTAAGAGAATATGGAAATGAAATTCAGAATACGATGTGGCAGGAATCTTCCTGCATTAAAAAATTAGTTCTTCGCTTCTGGCATTGTTTTGAATTTCCGTTCTGATAAGAAAACCGAGGGATTAAATCTTCCCTCGGTTTTTTAGAAATGTTTCCGCACACTGTGCGTAGCAGGCAGCACCAATCGGGCACACGTCCTCATTAAACAGAGCCTTTGGATGGTGCACCGGGTAATCGCCGCGCTCATCCTCAAAGCCGGCAGACAAATACATATACGTACTTGGAAGTTTGTTTGCAATCGAGGCAAAATCTTCCGAAGCGGGTGCGTTAATATCCGGATAACCATTTAGCGTTGGAATGGCAAGTGTTTTCATAGCAGAAACAAATTCTTCTGTCAAATCCGGATTGCATATAAGCGGTGGGACGGCGGAAAGCACAGTATATTCAATACTTCCGTTATATACCGCAGCGGTTCGTTCACTGACTTCGCGGATTCGTTTTACAAGGATTTCCCTTGCGGCTTCGTTATTGGTGCGCAGTGTTCCTTGTAAAATGGCTGTTTCCGGAATAATATTGGCAACTTCACCGGCACAAAATCGGCCGATTGTGAGAACACAGGAATCGGCAGGATTACTTTCTCTGGCAATTAGTTCCTGCAGGGCAAGATAAATGTGGACACCAATGTTAATCGGGTCAATGCCCTGATGCGGGCAGGCACCGTGGGAACCTTTTCCGTGGATGGTAATTTGAAAGCCATCCACCGAGTTCATCATGGTATTTTTGCTATTGTACATAAAAGTGCCAACCGGACTTCTGCCGGTCGTTACATGGAAAGCAAGCGCGGCATCCGGCTTTGGATTTTCTAAAATGCCGTGTTCGATCATGTTGTCAGCCCCCTCAAAAGTTTCCTCTGCTGGCTGGAACATAAACTTCACGCGTCCGCATAAATGAGATTCATTTTCCTTTAGCATCTTAGCCGCACTAAGGAGCATGGCAGCGTGAAAATCATGTCCGCAGGCGTGCATTTTTCCCGTTTTACATGAAAAACTTTCTCCGCTTTCTTCTGTCAGAGGAAGCGCATCCATATCTGCACGAAGCAGAAGAACCGGCTCACCTTGTCCAAGCAAAGCCGTCACGCCTTCCCCGCATCTTTCCGGGTTAAGACCATATTCCGTAAGCCGCTTCATCACAAACTCCACCGTATTTTCAAGATGCAGCCCTGTCTCTGCATGTTCATGCAGATAGCGGCGGTTCGCAATTGTTTCCTCTTTTAATTCCAACGCACGTTTATAGTAATTCATCTAATCCCTCCATTTATATTGATACTTATAATCATAAAGAATAAAACCCTAACTGGCAACCCTCTACTTGCTTTTTATTTCCCCTCGTTATATAATGCCCGATGTAGAGTAAAAATAGTACATCAAAGGAGATTATTAGCATGCAGAATGAGGCATATCAGAAATTAATGGATAATTTATGTGACATTGTGGCAGAGGAGCAGGCGAAACTTGGTTACATGAAAGAGCCAATCCGTTTGTATTATCCTTTGAGTTCGTTAAATCATTTTTTTGGAGGAGACGTTTCCGCTGATGAGATGCAGGAAAAACTTTCAAAGTTTAAATCCTTTGCTTATGATAAATTCGGTGAAGTAGAAATAACACACAAAGGAGAGCGCTTTTGTTTCTTTTTATCTGAGCGTGCAACCGAGTATGTTCATCAAAACGGTGGACAGAACCAATTTATATTTGACCTGGTAGCGCTTTTGGCAAAGCATGGCACGGTCATGGAAGAAGTAGAGGCATTGTTTGCGAAACAGAAAGATGCTTATGAAATAGAAAAAATGAATCATGGAGAATTTGACTACATGATTCATTTTGTGAATTCTAAAGATAAATATCTCTATTGTTTCAAAGACGAAGGCTGTCATATTATTTACCATCGGTTTTTACCGGAGGATTATGAGGATTTAGGATTATAAAAGTCCGGACCTTCTAAAAAGACTGGAAATACTCATGCATGGATTTTAGTGTTTTTGTGCTTTCTTCATAGAATGGCTCGAATACACTAAAGGCGTGCGTGAGTTTTTTATTTTTCCCAAACCGGAGCAGCTTGTGTGATACCCGGTTTGTTTTCAATGCCTTTTCAAATTTTACGGTATAATGCTCTAAGTTATCGCTGTGGCTGGTAACTAAAAAGCATGGTGGAAGTGCCGAAACAATTTCCGGATTTTCAATGTTTACATACGGTGCAATTGCTTTCTTTTTGTAGCCCTTTCCATACAAATAAGAAGGAAGGAAAAGACCGATTTTGTCAAAGCGGGTTGTGTAAAACATACCACTGATAAGTCCAAGGGCATTCGGGGAAAAATCAGGTGCTTTTGTGTGGGCAGCTTTGGCAAATTTCTTGTTCTTTGTCATTGCAGCTACATTTGTTAAAAGATAAGCACCGCCGCTGTCGGCAACCCCATAGATTTTATCCGGATTTCCCTCATAGGAGGATAAATTGTCACGGATAAATGTCATGGCGGTTGAGACATCTGAAAACTGGTCGTAAACGCTGCAGTCCGGGACAAGACGATATTCAACGCTGAATACAACATAGCCTAAAAGACATAATCTGGCACAAAAATAGCGGTTGAATTCTTTATTGCCGATTAACAGACCGCCGCCGTGGATGTTGATGATGACAGGAAGTGTTTCATTTTCTTTTCCCTGTGGGCGGTACACATCCATGAGATGTTCTTTCTGACCGTCAGCGATATAGGGAATATCACGGCTCTCGACTACGCCATCCGGGAAAGAAAATTTTTTGTCGCGAACAGCTGCCGATTTTTCAAAGTATTCCCGCTGTTTATAAAAATTTTTCTTCATAAAATTACTCATCTGACTTCTCCTTTGGTATATTCGGAATCGTTACTTCTCTGTGGTCTACGGAAGTTGAAAATACAATCAATGTTTTGGTGCGTCCATATTTTTGCAATTCACCAATAAAAGTATCCAAATCGGTTGTGCTGTGAAAAAGAACTTCTAAAAGCATCGAATAATCGCCGGTCACGCAATTGCACTCGATCACATTAAGACAGGAACGGATATAAGGATAAAATTCTGCTTTCTGATTTGGCTCAACCTCAAGGTTTATAAAAGCCCGGATGTGAAAGCCGAGAAGTTCGGAATTTAATGTGGCGTGATAACCGGTAATATAACCTTCTTTTTCAAGCCGCTCCACTCTTGCCGAGGCAGCAGGAGAAGAGAGGAAAACTTCATTTGCCAAATCCTTTACACTCATTCGCCCGTTTTTACTGAGTAAATTCAAAATTTCACAGTCCACATGGTCAAGTTTGTTCTTTTTCATTGTGCTACTCCAATCTGAATTGTTATGAACTCAGCATACTCCTTTTACAAGAGCGAGTCAAGAACACACTTAATTTTATTTTGTGAAAATACAAAATGGTTTGTTTGATTAAGTGCGAATAGTTAATTTTGTTAAATAAATTTTAAAAAACAGAAAGCCTTGACTTTCGAAAAAATGAGGAATAAGGTATTAGACGTAAAGCCGATGCGCATCCGGCAGGGAGCAGGAAATGGGAAGTTGCGAAAGCAGAAAGAGAGGCTATTATGGCACATAGTTATGACCCATATGAAAATGTAAGAAATGTGATGAGTGATGCAGCAAAAATGGCAGGGATTGATAGTCCTTATATGGAAATTATCAAATGTCCTCAGCGTGAGACAAAAGTTTATCTGCCGGTTGAAATGGATGATGGTTCGGTTCATGTGTTTGAAGGATATCGTGTTCAGCACTCGAATATCCGCGGACCATTCAAAGGTGGTATTCGATATCATCAGGATATTACATTAAATGAAGTTCGCGCACTGGCTACGTGGATGTCATTAAAATGTGCAATTGCGAATATTCCATACGGTGGCGCAAAGGGCGGTATTAAAGTTGACCCGCATAAATTATCCAAGCGGGAACTGCGGGCGCTTACAAGACGTTATACCTTTGCGATTGCACCAATTATCGGTGCGGATTCGGATATTCCGGCACCGGATGTAAATACAAATGCTCAGACAATGGCTTGGGTTTTGGATACTTACAGTCAGCTGCAGGGAAAGCCGTGTCCGGGCGTTGTCACCGGAAAGCCAATTGAACTTGGCGGTTCACGTGGAAGAAATTCGGCAACCGGACGTGGTGTTGTGATAAGTACCAAATTGCTTCTTGCCAAAGAGGGAAAGAAATTGGATGACATAAAAGTAGTGATTCAGGGTATGGGAAATGTAGGAAGCAATGCCGCAAAAATTTTCCGGCACAGGGGAAGCAAAGTTGTGGCAATCAGTGATGTGTCCGGCGGTTTATACAAAGAGGATGGTTTGGATGTTGATGCGATTGCTGAGTATCTGGAAACGTCTGGGGCTCTTTTGAAAGATTACGACGCAGAAGGAATTACTCATATTTCCAATTCGGAAGTATTAACAACACCGTGTGATGTGTTAGTTCCGGCAGCTTTGGAAAATCAGATTACCGAAGAAAATGCGGATAAATTGCAGTGCTCTTATATTGTGGAGGCAGCCAATGGTCCAACGTCCAAAGAGGCAGATGCAATTTTGGAAAAGCGCGGCATACCGGTAATTCCTGATATTTTTGCAAATGGCGGCGGTGTTATTGTTTCCTATTTTGAGTGGGTACAGAATATTCAGGAACTTACCTGGGAGCGTGACCGCGTCAATGAAATGTTGGAAAATCTGATGTCTAAATCGTTTGCAGAGATTACGGAAGCAAAAGAGAAGTATGGCTGCACCTATCGAATGGCGGCTTATGTGGTAGCTCTGAAAAAATTAATTTATGCGGAAGAAATTAAGGGGATTTTCCCGTGATAAACCCCCAAAAATTTGTTAGAGACTAAATAACATATCTTGTTATAGTCTCTAACAAATTGTTTTTTTCATGATACATTCCTCCAATCAATAATATCATTTTATCATTTTTTCATATATATAACGAGTGAAAAGGATAGAATGTTGCAAATTTTTACAAAGGACGGTTGCCGCACAGGTAGTCAGCGTAATTCTTTCCTATATGCTGATAAGGAAAAGAAACTTCCGTTTATTCTTAAGAAGAAAGATATTCGAATCAACCGGAATATGACGGCAAAAGAATTAAAGATTGGAACACCGGTGGCTTTGCAGAAAAAGTATGTGTTTTGATTTCTTTGGGCTCCAGTAATTTAGCAGAAACACTTTGTGACTCGTGGGTTTTGAGTACGTCGGTATGCGGCGCTGGTAGTTTCAGCACCCATACCGTTACGCACTCAATTAGCGAGAGCGCCTACGAGACGCAAAGCGTTTCTGCTAAATTACGGAAACCAAAAAAATCAAAAGTTGACAACCTTCCACTTTAATGATATTCTGTTATCAATTAATTTCCATGAGGGAGTAGCGAGCGTGTACGACACGTATCAAGTCAACATACTGACCGAATGGTCTGGCTTGTTTTAAATTGCGAGACTCATGTATAGCGGATTCCTATACGTGAAGTCTATCTATTTTAGAAATTCAACCGGGTATAGTGATTTCTGCTGTACCCGTTTTTTTATGCAAAAGATGGGGAATTACGGAATGGAAAACAGATGGAGGATTGTGAAATGGAATGGAGTTTATTTTTTGTATTCAACAGTATATTGCTTGGTGTAGGACTGGCGATGGATGCGTTTTCGGTTTCTTTGGCAAATGGATTGAATGAGTCTTGGATGCACAAGAAAAAAATGTGTGCCATTGCAGGAACTTTTGGTTTTTTTCAGGCATTAATGCCAATGACCGGATGGGTATGTGTTCATACCATTATTGAATATTTTAAAATGTTTGAGAAATTCATTCCATGGATTGCACTGATACTGCTTCTTTTTATCGGAGGGAAAATGGTGAGGGAAGGTATTCAGGATGGAGCCGAAGAAGCGGAAAAAGCGAAAGTTGGTGCACTCGCTCTCTTGGTACAGGGAATTGCAACCTCAATTGATGCATTGTCTGTTGGGTTTACGATTGCGGAGTACGATTTTATTATGGCACTGGCGTGCTCTCTGATTATTGCGGTTGTGACCTTTGTAATCAGCTTTGCCGGTTTAATTCTCGGTAAAAAATTTGGAACAAAATTTTCCAATAAAGCAACGATTCTTGGTGGTGCGATTCTCATTGCAATCGGTATTGAAATTTTTGTTTCGGGTGTTTTCTAGATTGTATCAGACACCCGTAAGCAAATTTTCTATCACTTCTCCGGCATCTTTTGAAATGCCTATGGACTTGTTCTGGATTTCCAATGGAACTTCTGTCTGTCCAAGATTGATACAAGCATAAAAAGCATCCGGCCAGGCAGCAGTCATCTGCCAGAATGGATATTTAATGATGACGGGTGTGTTATATCCGGTACCAAGTTCCCAAAATAGGACGTTTAAGTTTTTGTGCCGGCGTAAAAAGTCATCATAGCGGCTGGCGGCTGCGTGCCATCCCTTGTCTTCTACGAAAGTAGAATCAGCTCTTAGATTCATTGACAGAGGAGCACCGCAGTGTGGACAGCGGGGGATTAGATAGTCCGGAATCCGCATGTTTTCCTGTTCTTTCATCATTTGATGGATTTGAACTTCATTATCAAAAGTTTCGCTGCAGCATGGTTCGGAACACTGAAAGAGTCCATAATCACCTTGAGTGTAAAAAAGTCTTTTTTTATCAAATCCAGCCTTTTGAAAACAGTGGTCTACATTAGTAGTAAGAACAAAATAATCCTTATCTTTTACCAGTTTCAGCAGATTTTCATAAACCGGTCTGGGTGCATCTTGATAGCGGTTGATATAAATATAGCGGCTCCAATATGCCCAGTGTTCATTCAAGGTTTCAAACGGATAAAAGCCGCCGGAGTACATATCGGAAAAGCCATATTTAGCAATAAAGTCTGAAAAATACCTGTTAAACCGTTCTCCGGAATAGGTGAATCCGGCAGAGGTCGATAGACCTGCACCAGCCCCGATGATAACGGCATCTGCCTTTTCCATTTTTTCTTTTAACCGGTTAATTTGAGCCGAGCAGGCGTTCGTAGATTTCTTTGTCATTTTCTTTGAAAACATTAAATACCACCTTCTTTACTGTTGTGTCATTTTGCTTTAAAAAGTCTGTTGTAGATGCGATTGCAATTTCGGCAGCCTTTTCATTTGGAAAATGAAAAACGCCCGTGGAAATGCAGCAGAAAGCAACACTTTCTAAATGGTAATCTGTGGCGAGCTGTAAGCACGACGTGTAACAGCCTGCTAATAGGTCGCGGTCCTTTTTAGTCAGATGTCCATTTATAATCGGCCCGACAGTGTGGAGAACATAGCGGCAGGGCAGATTATAAGCAGGTGTTATCTTTGCTTGGCCGGTTGGTTCTTCAAAACCTTGTTTTTGCATTTTTTGAAAGCAGTTATAGCGCAGCTGCACACCGGCGTAAGTGTGAATACAGTTATCGATGCAGGCGTGCCCCGGAATATAGCATCCGGTCATCTGGGAGTTGGCAGCATTTACAATCGCATCACAACGAAGTGTTGTAATATCTCCCCGCCACACATACAAATTGTCTTTGACTGGTGTTAAATCGTGAAGGTCAGTTACTCCCTTTTCCTCAATTACTTCCTGTAGATATTCATTTTGCACCTGTATAAAATTCTCATCGATTGGCTTTGGTGCCCGGACATTCATCAGAGCGCGCAAAAGCATACGCTGTTCCGCTAGATTTTTTGGAATGGGGGTATTTTGGTATTCCGGACTTTCTTTTAGTAATGTCTGGATGAGAAAAATAAGCCGTTCTTTTTTTGTCATTGTCATATATGTTCTCCTTTCTGGTGGCAAAATGGATTACTTTTTAAAATGTATACGGTGGATTCCCGGAGAAATCAGCAATTACACCATGCGGCTCATCCAGGTAAAATACCTCAAAAATTGGATTGTCCGCAGTCTCATACTGTCCTTTGACAATCGGATTGCTCTGCATATCGAGATAGACATCTTTTGTGTTATTTGTGCAGAACCACAGTTTTCCGTCCATTTCTCCGGCAAACATAAACGGGCGGCACTTTGCTTTCCCATCGCGGCCTACGGTAGCGAGATACTGTACCGGATTCTCTTTTAAAAATTCAATTACTTTGTTCATAATAAAACCTCCTAAAAATTTTTTTGGAAAAATATTGTGTTTTCCTGTTGATGCTATTATAATATCGCCATAGGGACTATTCGTAAAGTAAGCACTATTTTGTGCTGTAGTTACCAAAAGGAAACAATTGCGAAAAAAGGAGGGTTTTGCTATGGAAAATATATCAACAGCAGAAAAACTTCCTGCCTGTCCGGTGGAAACGACGCTTACTTTAATCAGTGATAAATGGAAAGTGTTAATTTTAAGAGACTTACTTCCGGGCACAAAACGGTTTGGAGAGTTAAAGAAATCAATCGGACATGTCTCACAGAAAGTGTTGACAGCGCAGCTTCGACAGATGGAGCAGAGCGGACTTGTGAATCGAAAAGTATATGCCGAGGTGCCGCCAAAGGTTGAATATTCACTGACGGACGTGGGATACAGTTTGAAACCGATTTTAGACGCTATGTGGACATGGGGCGAAGAATATCAGAAGAAAATGGAGGAATAATCCCCGGCGGCTTTGAAAACCGCAGCGGGGATTATGAAGACATACACATCATGTATTGTGTGTTGTAATTAATCTAAAATCTGTCCATCCGTAGAAATTGTGACAACCTGCCATGGGATAAATTTTCCACTGTTTTGCAGTGCTGTCTTTGCCGCATGCTCAAGTCCGCCACAGCACGGGACTTCCATGCGGACAACAGTTACACTCTGGATGTCATTGTTCTGGATGATTTCGGTTAGTTTTTCTGAATAATCAATGGCATCCAGTTTTGGACAGCCGACAACGGTGATTTTTCCTTTGATAAAATCATGATGGAAATTAGCATACGCATAGGCGGTGCAGTCCGCAGCAATCAAAAGTTTGGCACCATCAAAGTAAGGAGCCTTTGTCGGTACGAGTTTAATCTGAACCGGCCATTGTCTTAATTCGGACGTAAGAGAATTGTCTGCGGATACAGCAGGTGCTGAATTGCGGCGGTCAAACTGGCGCATTCTCTGTCCGGGACATCCACTGAATGCTGGAGATTTTTTCTCTTTTGCTTTCTTTTTCATGTTTTCTTTCACAGCTTCTTCGTCGTAAGCAGCAGCTTCCCGTTCCACAAAAGTAATGGCACCGGTCGGGCAGGTTGGCAGACAGTCGCCAAGTCCGTCGCAGTAGTCGTCGCGCAGCAATTTTGCTTTTCCGTTTACCATACCGATGGCACCTTCGTGGCAGGCATTGGCACAGGCACCGCATCCGTTACATTTATCTTCATCAATCTGAATAATTCTTCGTATCATAGTTTATCCTTCCTTTCGGGTAATTGTTGTTTCTGGTTGTATTATAGAAAAGGCTGTGCTAAAATTATGTTGTTATAACAACGAAAAATATATTTTTGAAATTGAGGAGCGAAAATGCAAAAACCACAAATACCGATTTTTATGGAAATAACGGACGCAGAATGGGATGAGATGGTACGTCTTTTGTGTCTGCGCGAAAAGAAATTCAAAAAAAATACGATTATTTTTCATCAGGGCGACATCACAGAAGAAATGGGAATTGTCATAAAAGGAAACGTAAATATAGAAAGTGTGGATGCTTCCGGTAATGTAAGTCTGCTAGGAAATGCGGAAGCCGGGGATGTATTTGCGGAGACGTATGCGCTCTGTGGCGAAGCAATGGCGGTAGATGCGGTAGCGACGAGCGAGACGGTAATTCTGTTTCTACCTATGAAACAGCTTATGCATGAAAAAAATGCAGGATATTCGTGGTACGGTAAAATGCAGGCTAACATAATTCGTATGCTCAGCAAGAAAAATCTAGTGTTGTCAAATCGTATTTTCTGTACAACTCCGAAAAAAATCAGGGATCGTGTGTACACCTATCTTTCAATGCAGAGGGTGAGAAGCGGCTGCCCGAAATTCAAGATTCCGTTTAATAGGCAGCAGATGGCGGATTACCTGAATTTAGACAGGAGTGCGCTGTCAAAAGAACTGGGACTTATGCGGGAAGAAGGAATCCTTTCTTTCTATAAAAATGAATTTGAACTTTTGGAGGCGGAGGAATACGATGTTAAAAGATAAAGATATCAGGGAACCGCTATTTGACTTTTTGGAGGAACAGTATGGGAAAACTCGGATTATAGAGGAAAAAACGATGGGAAAATCCAGAGCGGATGTTGTAATGGTTTTGGAAGAAGAACTGGTAGGAATTGAAATCAAAAGTGATGCAGACACCTACGCAAGACTTTCACGTCAGGTCAAAGATTACGACCGTTTTTTTGACCGAAATTATGTCGTTGCCGGTTCGAAACATGCTCATCACGTGGGGGAATATGTACCGGAGTGGTGGGGCATTATTACGGTAGAAGAAGTTGATGGTGTATGCGACTTTTATGTACTCCGTAAAGCCGAAAAAAATCCCAAGCAGAAAATGCTTCACAAAATAAAATTGTTGTGGCGTCCGGAACTGGCACATATTCAAGAAGTGAATCATTTGCCGGCATACAAGCAGAAAAGCAAAGATTTTGTCCGCAAAAAAATCATGGAAAAAGTACCGGAAGACCTGCTGCATAAACAAATTAGTGATGAATTGTTTGAGCGGGATTACACGACGATTCAACAGCAGATTGATGAATTTAAAAAGAGGTGACAAACGATGAAAATGACGACACTTTGTTATATTGAAAAGGATGGGAAATATCTGATGCTTCATCGGACAAAAAAGGAAAAAGATATTAATAAGGACAAATGGATTGGTGTTGGAGGGCATGCCGAGGAAGGCGAAGGACCGGAGGAATGTTTGGTAAGGGAAGTAAAGGAGGAGACAGGGCTTTTTCTTACTTCTTACCGGTTTCGCGGAATTGTTACTTTTGTCAGTGACCAGTGTGAGCCGGAACTGATGTGTCTTTTTAGTGCCGACAAATTCGAGGGAGAAGTAATAGAATGTGACGAGGGGGATTTGTTCTGGGTTGAAAAAGAAAAAGTACCCTTACTTCCAACCTGGGAGGGGGATGCCATTTTCCTAAAATTGTTTCTGGAAGATGAGCCGCGGTTTTTTAGTCTTCGTCTTGTTTATGAAGGAGAAAAATTAGTGGAAAAGAACTTAAGATTGTATGAATCATAACAAAAAGTGGCTGCTTGATACAGCCACTTTTTATAAGCGTATGTCAATGTTTGCACCAACATTTGGGTTCACTGACATTTCCATCATTTTTGCGAGTGCGTCTCCCTGCATTTCCTGTGAGTCTAAAGTTTTTGAAAGCATCGAGACACCGACTGACTGCATGAGATTGTTTGCAGCATTTGCCATGGAGTAACTGGCAATATCCATGCCTAAATCCATATCCATAACGATACCTCCTATCGAATAATTCTAATTAAATAATAGCAGAGATAGGAGAAAATAACAAGAAAAATTTATGAAAAAAGGATATTTTTGCAAGTTCACTCGTTTATATAGTGAAGACCAAGAGAAAGGAGGTTTTATGGTGAGGGATTGGACAAAAGATTATTTTCATGAAAAATATGAGTGCTACTGTGATATGGTATATCGAATCTGTATGCTTTATTTGAAAAATGAAAGCGATGCCAGAGATGGGTTACAAGATATTTTTCTGAAAATGTGGGAAAAACAACCGGTCTTTGAAAATGCTTCCCATGAAAAGGCATGGCTTATAAGTACGACCAAACATTATTGTCTGGATGTATTAAAAAGCAGTTGGCATAAAAAACGAGTGGCACTGGATATTAACCGGGAAATCATGTCGGATGAGAGAGAACAGGAGTATCCGGTGTTAGATGAGATTTTGAAACTGCCACAAAAATACCGGGAGGTTCTTTATTTATATTATTATGAAGAATATTCAGTAAAGGAAATCGGGATTATGCTCAAAAGGAAAGAGAGTACCATCCAGTCCCGGCTGGCGGCAGGAAGAAACAAATTAAAAACAAGATTGGCAGACAGAAAGGGTGTATGGTAATGAATAAACAGATAGGAAAAAATATGTTTGACGGTATGGAATTGCCGGAGCAGGCGAAACAGGAAGTGTGGGGAAATTTAGAAAGTATAATTTCAAATACTACAGTAGAAAAAAGGGTACACAAAAACCGTGTTTGGGTCAGACGGCTTGGAAAAACAGCGGCTGCATTCCTTATAATGGGAGTTCTTTTCGGAACTATTAATGGCGTAAGTCATGGCGGACTTGTTGAGGCAATTTCCGGTTTGTGGCAGACAGACGAGAGCAGTCAGAAAATTGTAACAGAAATGACCGATTATCATGTGAGGCTGGATTCCGTATATGCGCCAGAAATACTTGAATGTACGGAGAAAAGACTTATTTTTGCCGGAAGTTTTGGTCTTGTTATTTATGACCGGCAAAGTGAGCGTGTGGCGGCTACGATTGATTTGCAGAAAATCGAAAGTAATCACTTCAATGCCGATACATTGCAGACTAGGTTTCTGATTCAGGGAGACGAACTGGTGATTTATAATCTGCAAAATAAAAAAGTATATGGAAAGAGCTATCACTATAATCTTTCAACGAATGGTAAAAAAGAAACGTCGTCTCTTTTGCCGGACACTACGCAAAAAGCGGATGCTTTTTTAGAGAAAGAATGGCAGAAACAGAATAAGGATAAGTATGCCGATACATTAAATTTTTATGCGGAGGGAATCTCTTTGTATAAAGATAAAGAGGGACTTCTGAGCGAAAAAGCATTAATTTCAAAAGAAGGTAATACGATTTCATCTGCTGTGTGGTTAGTGCTTGAAAAAGACAAGACTAAGGGTGATTACCAGATGTATTTGTATCAGAAAAAAGGAAAACAAGGTGTGGCAAAAAAAGAAAAACTACGCATCCAAGCATCTACGGAGAAAGAGAAGACGACGGTCCTTAAAAGGTATGAAGAACTTGGCGGTTCGGAGATAAAAAAGGCAATTGTTGAAACCTTTTATGACAATCCATCTTTGTATGAGGGATATGTTTATCAGGGTAGTCAAAATTATCAAAAAGTAGAATTTGGAAACTGTGATGTGGTAATTCCAATTGTCAAAATCACAGGAACAAATAGACAAAAAGATACGGTAAAAGTAATTGGACAATTCTACTGGTATGGCTTCAGCTTGTCCGGAAAAACTTTATATGAGGCGCAGTCCGATGGTGGGGTGGCAGTCATGTTTTTGAAAAAAGACGGTGGCAGATATCAGGTGAAAAAGGTAGTACATCCAAGAGATGGTGGATTATTACAGAAAGACTTGGTGAAATTATATGGAAGTGATGGAAAAGCTGTTTCAGATGTTCTCGAAGATTCGCTTGCGGATGAAGTAGTTAAAACATTGAGAACTTATGTAAAACAGAATCAGCTGGATATTAAGTATTACAAGGCATTTGGGTGGGACCCGGAGAAAATTGATGAATAGGATGAAATCAACGAAAGTCTACGCTTCGTAGGTAGTGTTATTTTTGTTGAGCGGGTGGAGGATGGATTGCTTGCCCTCGATTTGGTGAAAGGAATTGATGACAGGGAAAAATCGTATGATGACACAGAAAACGGAGGGCGTTGGAGCAGGCTGCAAAAATGTTGTTTGGGTGAAAATTGACAAATATGGCTGCGAATCATATAATTCTATATGTTATTTAGGAAAAAGTAGTAGAGAGGAATATTATGTTAGAGCCAAAAGAAGTTAATTTATCGCCCATGCCAAAGACATGGATTTTAGATTTGGACGGCACAATCGTTGTCCATGACGGGCCGTATATCTTAGGACACGATAAGTTTTTGCCGGGAGCAAAAGAATTTTTAGATGGAATTTCGGAAGATGATATGATTATATTTCTGACTGCCAGAGGTGAGTGGGAAAAAGAGCATACCCTGCGGTTTTTAAAAGAAAATCATGTGCGCTATGACCATATTATTTTTGGCGCAGGACAGGGAGAGCGTGTGCTAATCAATGATAATAAACCGGACGGACTTGTCACAGCGGTCGCAGTCAACACAACAAGAGATAAATTCTGCCAGACCAAATTTCAGACGGATTATAATCTGGGAACAAGGTTTGATTGATTTTTTTAGTTTCCGTAATTCAGGAGAAAATTTTGTGTCTCGTGGACGGCTCTCGCCTTGATAAATACGCGGAAGTATTGATATGCAGATTTGTATATCGGATACTTTCGCGTATTTATATCCACTCGCCACAAAGTTTTCGCCTGAATTACTGGAATGTTAAAATACTGAAAAATACCAATTTACTAATTATACTCTAGCCATAGAGAGGAGGTTCATTTTACCATAATGGAAAAATTATGCAGCGACAAAGAGCGTTCAGAGTTATATGTGTATACTTTCAGAAACAATTATGCACAAATGAAACAGGTACAGATAATACCAAGCTTTTTATATTGGAAGACCTGGTATTATCTTTTTTAAGGGAAATTGCAGGCTATAGGTGTCTTGATTAGTGTTGACACCATATAAAACGCCATATATAATGAATACGCTGAAAGTTTAAATTAGCGTAACAGATTGTAGAATGGGAGGAGAGGAATAGTGAAAACGCTAAGCGATTACATGAAAATGAATTATCGAATGGAAATTGTTGAGGATGCAGAGGAAGGTGGCTTCGCGGTTTCGTTTCCAGAACTTCCGGGATGCTTTACTTGTGGAGATACAAAAGAAAAAGCAATTGCTAATGCTATAGATGCAAAGAGAGCATGGTTTGAAGCTGCACTAGAGGCAGGAATGGAGATAAACATTCCGAGTGTGCCAAATAAAGATATTTAATCTTTTTAAGATTCCAGTAATTTAGCCAATCCAATTTGCGTTGAGTGAGTACAAACGCGTGGGTATGAGATATGCGTTTTTTGCATATCCATACCACTACGCAGTTTGTTAAGCGGGAGCGCTCACGAAATGCAAAATGGATTGGCTAAATTACGGAAATAAAAAAATTAAAAAACATTACTTGACACAACCACAATTGTACGCTTGCCAAGAAAGGAGTTCCCCATGGAACAAACATTTATGAAAGAAAAGAAAATATTACCGTTAGTATTGTCGATGTCACTGCCAATGATGTTGTCCATGCTTGTAAATTCTTTATATAACATTGTTGACAGTTATTTTGTGGCACAGATTAGTGAGCAGGCGATGACGGCATTATCTTTAGTATATCCACTCCAATTATTGGAAACGGCAATAGCGGTTGGCTTCGGGGTAGGAATGAATGCGGCTGCTGCGTATTATCTGGGGGCGAAGGAGCAACAGAGGGCGGATGATATTGTGACATCAGGGCTTATCCTCAGCCTTTTGCATGGCGTGATTTTGATGGCTGCGGCGCTTCTTTTTGCACCGGCATTTGTTTCGCTGTTTACAGAAAATAAAAAGATTCTTGCGGATGGTGTGAAATATTCAAATCTTGTATTTATTTTTGCAGTTCCAAATGTTATTGCGATAACGTTTGAGAAAATTTTTCAGGCAGAGGGACGGATGAAGGTTTCGATGTTTAGTATGCTGTGTGGGTGTGTTGCCAATATCATACTTGACCCGCTGTTGATTTTTGGTATTGGAATATTCCCGAAAATGGGGATTGAGGGAGCTGCAATTGCAACCGGTATTGGACAAGTAATACCACTTATTGTGTACTTGTTTGTTTTTATCAAGCACCCGGTATCACTGCATTTTCACTGGCATAAAAAAGTCTTCCAAAAACGGTTGATGGGGCAGATGTATGGAGTAGGAATTCCGGCGACATTAAACCTTGCCCTTCCTTCCTTTATGATTACGGCACTCAATGGAATCCTTGCTGTGTATTCCGCATCGTATGTGCTGGTGCTTGGCATTTATTATAAACTGCAGACATTTATTTATCTCTCAGCAAATGGCATTGTACAGGGAATTCGCCCAATTATCAGTTATAATTATGGTGCGGGAGAGAGAGGGCGTGTCAAAAGAATTTTTATTACTGCATTAATTATGATTGCTTCCATTATGTTTGTTGGTATGTTGATATGTCTGGGATTTGCAGGAAATCTGATAGGATTGTTTACAGAAAATTCGCTAACGATTTTGGAGGGTGCACAGGCGGTACGCATTATCTGTATGGGCTTTGTGATATCGGCAGTTTCGGTTACGATAAGTGGTATGTTAGAGGCATTGGGGAGAGGTGTGGAATCTTTGATTCTTTCGCTGCTTCGTTATGTTGTCGTAATTATACCGGCGGCATTTGTGCTTGGAAAACTATTTGGCGGTGCAGCAGTCTGGCACAGTTTTTGGATTGCGGAGACGATTGCATCGCTTACAGCGATTTTCTTAATTTACAGGCGAAGCCCTTTTACTCAAACATGTAGGTAAAATAAGCTTCCTTAAATGCGAGGGAGCGGTTGCGTGAAATCGGCAGTGTAACACCATTTGTCATAGTCACACTGTTTTTGGTAAACTGATTCACGAAATTTAAGTTAATAATATAACTGCGGTGGCAGCGGAAAAAACCCTGTTCCAAAGTAAAAATTTCTTCGCACCGGGAAAATAGTTCGCGGATTTCGATACTTGTACCGTTATGAGGAAAAACGAGAACGGATTTGTTTTGAGCTTCTAAATAGTTTGTATCTTCCAGTGCAATTTTGCAAAATCCGTCCGAAGTGCGGGCAACAAAGATTTCTTTCTGATTCTTTATCAGCGCTATAAAATCATCCATAATAGACCAAAGCTGATTGGGAGAAACCGGCTTTAGCAGATATTGAAGTGCCTTGACCTCATAAGAGTCAAACGCAAATTCTTTGGATGAGGTCAGAAAAATAATGGGAACGTTTTGATTCTGCCTGCGTAATTCCTTAGCTGTATCAATACCGTTTAGAAGCGGCATAAGGACATCGAGAAAAATCAGGTCAAAGCATTCACTTTTTTGCGCAAGAATCAAATCATCTCCATTTTCATAGCAGTGGACAGAAAGAGAAATCGACTGGTGGATTGCCCATTGCTGTAAAAGAGATTTTGTTACTTCGCTTACTGCCACCTCATCATCACAAATTGCTATTTTCATATGCACCTCGATAGAATGATTTTTAATACAAAACAATGTTCCTCAACAGAAAAATGACATTGTCCATTTAACTGTTGTACATAGTATACAATACTTTTGGTTCCAATACCATGACCTTTTTTATCCGAAATTGGAATCCCGTCAATAAATTTTGGCATTGTTTCAATGGGATTTTTTATTTCCAACAGCAAAAGATTTTCCTTTTGCATAATTTGTAAGGAGACCCATTTTTCGCCTGATGTATGTTCTAGTGCGTGCAGTGCATTTTCCAGTGCATTAGATAGAATCGTGCACAGAGAAAGGTCAGGACATGGTAAATCTTTTCTTGCGCAAACTTCTGGCAGAAAGTCGATGCTTCGTTCTAAAAAGCGTGTTTTATAAATGGAAATTACCGAATTTAAAGTCTCATTTTTGCAGTATCTTGTGACAATTGTGTCATCATAAGCGGTGCCAATCCCCTGAATGTAGGAAATGGCTTTTTCCGGATGATTCTGGTTTAGCATGGAGAGAATAAGATTTAGGTGGTGGCGCATATCGTGCCGCAAAATGGCAAGCGTCTGTTCGCTGTTACGGACCTGCTCAATTTCTTTTTGCAGCGATATTAGCTGCATTTCCATTCGGTCGCTGTACTGGCGGATTTCCGATTTCTTTTCGGATTCCTTAAAGTATACAAGCAGAAAAATGAGATAGCCGATACTAAAAGCAAATCCCATAAATTCAACAACGACTTTATTTCCGGAGTACAAAAGATTGGAAAATTTCGTTGAGGCATAATCAAAAATATAATAAATAAATGGAAGAAAGCCGATGATAACAAGTTCCTTATTTTCTTTTGAAAAAATAGTTTGTGTTGTCCGGCGGACAAATTTGAACAGGAAAAAGAATGTGATAAATGTTATAGCAATTCGTGTGCTATAGTACCAGACCGGATTCTTAGTAAGCGTAAGTGCAAAAAGTCCGATCCAGTTGCTGAACTGACAGCACAGATAGGCGGAAAAAACAGAAATACAACAGGATAAAAGTGAATAACGGTAACACAAAAACAAAAATAAAATGAGTGGAAGGTGTACCAAAACAGGGTAAAGCTGATTGGCAAACGCCGTGCCTGTAAAGAGGTTGATGCTCCAGTAGAAAAAAACATCCACCAATGCAAACAAAAGCAGTTTTCCGAAATTTTTCATGATTGGTTTTACACCAAGAAAAAACGCAGAAATGAAAATTCCGAAAAGCAGTGTTGTTAAATTGTGTATGCCGGTAAGTAGTTGTAAAATCATCTGTGGTATTCCTTTCGCTGCCGATTATCTGCCCTTATTATACGACATTAACTTTCACATGGCAATCCCGATTTGCTATTCACACTGTATAATTACCATTCACGCAAATCGCCGGATAGCGAAAAATTATATGATAAAATAGAGAGCGAGAAAGGAGTGAGTGCGATGGGAAAAAACAGAAGATATATCGCAAAAATTTTTCACAGTCTGTTTGGCGTGGTATTTGTTTTCGCAGGCGTGCTTTTACTTGGTACTTCGGCAAAAGCAGCCGGAGATGTCACGCATTATCGAACCGCATATCTGCAAAACTGCTGTCCGGGCATTCAGGTCGTTGCCCATGCGTATTTAGTAGGAAACGATAATGTGGCAAATTACTGGAAAACCATTGCCGTCGATAAGGTGCCTGTAAACACGAAAATTCAGGGGAAGACGATTGACCCGCAATATTTTCCGCAGGATAATATTGAGAATCTGAAACAGTTGTATTCATCCGTTCAGGGGTATCAGAATTTCACGTGGATTTCCGGTGCATATCTGGAAAATGAAGGCAGCAAGCTTCAAGTTGTCGCCTATGATAAAAATTACATTATTTACTGGAGCAATGGCTACCGCAGTTTCACGGAAAGTCCGGTTATGTGTAAACAGTATCTGCTTATGGCATCACATCCGCCGGGCTTTTACAGGCTGCCAAGGAGTGTGGTATGGCTGGATTGTGGACGAACAGAAAATGTAGTTCCGACAGGGGAGACGATTAAGAAAGAGGGAACCGGAAGAGTCACTTCGTCATTTATTGGAATCAGTCCGATTTCGGGAACAGCAGATTCCGGTGACGTTTACAAAGTAAAGGTAAATACCGAGTTAAATGTTGTTTCTACGGTGAAACTTCCATCCCGCACATCGGACACAACGGATACATATTACAAAATTTCTTTTAACGGAAAGAATGACGTAAATTATATGACGAGAAATCGTCCGGGATATTACTATGTAAAGAGTAAGTATATCAATCTTTACCGGGCAGACATGAAAACGCCGAGTAATCTGGTGGACTATCAAGTGAATTATCCGGTTACTTATGCGAATCAGAAAAGGGATATTAATGTGCAGGCAGCAGCTAATTCATCCAGTGAAGTTTTGGGATATCTGCAAAATGAGGCACAGGTTCAGGTGTATGAAAAAGAGAGCAACGCCAGCTGGGCAGCCATTTATTTTAACAGTCAGAAAGCTTATGTGCCTGCAAAATACTTGAAAAAAGTGGTAAAACCGGTAGTTCAGAAGCCGAAAAATGTGCCAAAGAATTTCCGTATTAAAACCATCAAAAACAATCAGTACGTTTTGAAGTGGGATAAATCGTCCGGCTGTAAGGATTATCAGATTATATACTGTAAAAATTCCTTTGGCAGTCTGACTTCAAAGAAAAATGTTCTTTATAAAAATAATCATTATAAGAAGAACACGATAACGGTGAAAAAGTCATATTTGAAAAAACGTACCTGCATTTACATTGCACTGGCGGCAAATTATGAAAATGGAACTTCGCAAAAAATCTGGCTGGATGTGTATGTGCCGGGGAAACCGAGAGCCTTAAAGAAAAAGCATTTGCAAATTTCTTCAAAAAAAATTAAAATAAAGCAGTACCCGGATTATGTAATGAAAATCCAGTACTCAACCAAGAAATCATTTAAAAAGGCGAAGACGGTCTCAAACAAGGGAAGGCTGGTACGTGCGATTAAGAAATTGAAACGAAATACAACGTACTATATCCGCTATTGCTCGAATACGGTAGTTGACACGGATGCCGGTCAGAAAAGTGTGTATGGACAATGGTCTAAGACTTTAAAAGTGAGAACAAAAGGGTAATGACACAGAGGAGATTTAATACATTATGAAGACAAGAGAAGAAGCACTAACCTATGGGTTATCCTTCCCGGACACATATCAGGACGCACCGTTTCGAGATGCCAACTGGCAGCTTGTAAGAGTGAAAAAAAGTAAAAAAGTTTTTTTGTGGACTTATGAAAGGGAAGGACTTCTCTGTCTGAATGTAAAGGTAACGCCGGAGAGCAGAGATTTCTGGCGTGGTATCTATGATTCCGTAGTACCGGGATGGCATCAGAACAAGGAACACTGGAATACGATTGTTTTGGATGGAACCATCCCGGATGCGGATGTTCGAAAAATGATTTATGAGAGTTATGAACTTGTCACGGATAATCCGACAAAACGGATTTATGAAGCAGTGAAAAAGATTCCGAAAGGGCATGTGGCAACTTACGGACAGGTTGCTGCCATGGCAGGAAATGAAAAAATGGCGCGTGCGGTTGGAAATGCGCTTCATAAAAATCCGGACCCGGACAACATCCCATGTTTCCGTGTGGTGAACAGTAAGGGAGAACTTTCAGGGGCTTTTGCTTTTGGCGGTGCCAATGTGCAGGCAGAACGGCTGATGGCAGACGGTGTTGAAGTGGCAGATGGAAAAGTAGATTTGACCCGTTATGGAATCAAGTAAAATTCCGATATATAAAACAGAGTCATGGATGATAATATGAGATAAAAGGATTTATCGATGACAAAGTGAGGAATTTACATGAAAACAACTGGGAAAAGTTTCCAAATGACGAGCGGGAGCGTACAGGGCGTACAGGAGAGAGAACAGGATATATGGAAAAAAGTGTGCGAACAATTGACGGACATAACTTCTGGTATGTCAGAGGAAGAAAAACAAGACTATGAGAAAAAGATTCGGGCAAAATTGCAACGAGGTGCGAACTTATCTGTAGAGGAGTTAAATTATCTGAGAATTCACAATCCCGAATTATATCGAAGTGCAATGCGTGTAAAAACAGCAAAACAACAACTGAAAGAGCAGTTAAGACACTGTAAATCGAAGCAGGAAGCAAATACTCTCATTGTCCGGGCAATTTCCAGAATCAGTGACAAAGACCCTGACAAAACATATCTGACAGCGGGATTGCGGAAAGTCGCAGAAGAATTCAAGAAAAGCTTCCGGTACGCCAGACTGCCGGAAACCAACGACCAGAAAAAAGATAAAAAAGCACATGGTAAGAAAAAACAGGATAAGAATTCATCCGATATGTTTGGCTCCTTATTACAAATGCTGACACCGGAGCCTTTGTTGAGCGAAAGCCTTCAAAACTTCATTGGGGTAAACTAATTTTGTGTCAAATTTTAATACTAGTTTGTTAGAAATTTCAGTAATATAAAAGAAAAACCTTGTGACTCGTGGGCGCTTTCGCTCGTTAAGTGCGTAGCGGTATGGGCACTGAAAATACCAGTGCCACATACCGACGCACTTAAAACCCACGAGTCACAAGGTTTTTCTTTTATATTACTGGAACTACGAAGAAATTAGCATCAAACACTTGACACAAAATTAACTCCCTTTCACCTTGCCTCGTCCCCAGTTTTAGTGGTATAATCTGCTTATAAAAATAATTGATAAAAAATATCAAAAGGGGGCTTTTATAATGGAAAAACAGATATTTACAAACGAGGTTATTTTATCTTGGCTTCAATATTATGCAAAGAATACAACAATTGATTTGGAACATGTGAAAATTATTGATATTACAAAGAAAAACAAGAATGTAATTCCTACAGTTGAATCCCACAAAACGACAATGGTATTTACCAATGCAGGAATTGACGATATTTTTTACCGCTTGTGGAATGCCGGGCTTGGTGAGTGTGAGGTTTGGTACAATGACGGTTCAGAACCAGACGGACCGATTTTGAACAGTCAGGTAAAGGATATGATTAACCGTGGAATCAATGCTTCTGCCGGAATGCTGATTGTCAATCCAAATGCGAGAAACACGGCAAAAATCGGCATTGGCAATGAATTTTTCAAAAAGGGCTCTATTCAGTATGTGGGAAGTGAGATTCGTGCTGTTATTTTAAATAAAATGATGGTGGATACGCAGGACGATGTCTGTGTTATCGGAGGAGAGAGTATTGCCATTGAGACCGCTCTTTTGGCTCCGGAAGGAACGGTTATTGCTGTTGAATATAGTGCTACAGACCGTGATACAATGGAGGAAAATGTAGACCATTTTGGGTTGCAGAATGTAAAAATTATTGACCACGTGGATGAAGAAACGATGCGTGACTGTCCGGTTCCTTCGACGGTATTCATGGTAGCCAGCGCAAGTATGAATCAGGAACTTGAGTATTTTGTTAAGAAGAATCCAAATGTTCATGTTGTCATTTATACGTTGGATTTTCAGGTGGCAGCAGGAGCTGGTGAGATGCTTTCGAAATTGGGAATTCAGGATGTGGAGACAATTCAGATTGCGGTTTCCAGATTGTCTGCAAATCATTCCTTTAAGCAGCAGCCGGCTCCTTGGATAATTACGGGTAGAGGAGAATAAGTTCTATGATATTACAAGAAGGAAAAAAGGAAAACAGCTACATTATTGAGGGGCTTTTTCTTCCGCTTCAAACGGAGAAAAGATTGGAAGCACTTGGCATGACGAAGGGAACTCCGGTGGAAGTTTTAAACCGGAAGCGAAGTGGAACGATGATTGTGCGTGTGCGGGGAACGCGTTTTGCATTAGGCAGGGGGATAACCGGGAAAATTGAAGTCGCGGAGGATAAAAAACAATGAGTGAAAATTTGGTGGTTGGTTTTATTGGCAATCCCAATTGTGGAAAAACAACGTTGTTTAACGCTTTTACCGGTGCCAATTTAAAGGTGGCAAACTGGCCTGGTGTAACGGTTGAGAAAGTAGAGGGTGCGCTAAAATACCATAATAATACATATCGGCTTGTGGACTTGCCGGGAACATACAGTCTTACCTCTTATACGATGGAGGAACAAGTGAGCAGACAGTATATTCTAAGTGATGAGGTTGACGTTATTGTGGATGTGGCAGATGCATCTTCACTGGAACGAAATTTGTATTTGACGCTGCAGCTGTTGGAACTTGGAAAGCCGGTGGTATTAGCACTAAATATGATGGATATTGTGGAAAAGCGTGGAATGGAAATTGATTTGCATCGTCTGCCGGAGATGCTTGGAATTCCGGTTATTCCTGTGTCTGCCAGAAAACGTACCGGGCTTGAAATTTTGATGCATGCTGTGTCGCATCACAAGGATGCGGTTATGCCGGATAAACTCGTTCATCATCATACAATGCCATCACATCACAAACATGACCATCATGTCGATCATGCCATGGTATATAGTGATGAAATTGAGGATAAGATTGATAGTATTTCGGATGTCTTGCAGAAACAGTACCCGGAAATGCTTCATGTACGATGGTGTGCAATTAAACTCTTAGAAGGAGATAAAGAAATTTCTGAAAAATATCCGGTTGATTTGCCACAAGTGCTTGACCGCAGTTATGAATCAGAAATTATTAACCAGAAATATGAATTCATTGAAGAAATTGTTCAGGAAGTGTTGGTAAACAAAGAGGAGAAGGCGCAGTCAACGGATAAAGCTGACCGTATTTTGACTCATCCGATTTTCGGAATTCCGATTTTTTTAGGGATTATGGCACTCGTATTTCTGCTGACCTTTACGGTGGGAGATTTTATATCCGGGTACTTTGAATTGGCAGTAGAATGGTTAAGTGGATTTATTTCAAACGCATTGGCAGCATGGCAGGTTAATCCGGCGGTTACATCGCTTTTGGTAGATGGAATTATAGCTGGTGTAGGTGGTATATTGACATTTTTGCCTAATATTTTTATTTTGTTTTTGGCACTTGCTTTTTTGGAAGATAGTGGATACATGGCAAGAGTGGCTTATGTTATGGACGGCATTATGGGGCGGATTGGGTTATCCGGCCGTGCCTTTATTCCGATGATTCTCGGATTTGGGTGTTCGGTGCCGGCAGTCATGGCGTCAAGGGCATTAGAAGATAACAAGGATCGTATGAAAACAATGTTAGTTACGCCTTTTATGTCATGCAGTGCAAGGCTTCCGATTTATATTTTGTTTTCGCAGATGTTTTTTGGGAAACATGCAATGATAGCAGCTTACTCAATGTATGTCATTGGGTTAGTTGTTGCTGTTTTTGTTGCTTTTATTCTTCATATTGTAGATAAAAAAGAAGCAAATGGAATGCTTATTATTGAATTGCCGGAGTATAAAGCACCAAGTGCCCGTACGATTTGGATTTATGTTTGGGAGAAAGTAAAAGATTATTTGACGAAGGCCGGAACCGTAATTTTCCTTGCTTCTATTGCTATGTGGCTTCTTTTAAATTTTGGAATACATGGTTACACAAATGAGATGTCGGAAAGTTTTGGAGCAGCAATCGGACATTTTATCGTGCCTGTGTTAAAACCGATTGGTCTTGGTTACTGGCAGATAGCCGTGGCCTTGATTGCCGGAATATCGGCAAAGGAAGTTGTTGTATCAAGTTGTGCTGTTTTGTTTGGAATAGCAAATGTAAATTCGGCAGCCGGTATGGGAGCGCTGCATCAGGCACTTGGTGCAGCCGGATTTGGTATGGTAAATGCCTATTGTCTTATGATTTTTTGCCTGCTGTATATTCCTTGTTTTGCTACGCTGGCAACGATTCGTAAGGAAAGCGGAAGTATTAAATTTATGTTTTTAGCAGCTGGATTTCAGCTGGTTATGGCATGGCTTGCATCATTTGTGGTATTTCAGATTTTTTAGTACATTTTTAGATAAAGTTTCCTTTACACTTGGTAGTAAACGTCGTATAATTTGAGTGTAAAATATAGCGTTTTCCTTATAAGGAAAATTTATATGCTATCAAGGAGGATTTATATGCAGAAGAAGCAGGCAAAAGTTTTTGCAGGATTGTTAAGTATGTCCTTAGCTGTTTCCCTTATGACACCCGTTGCAAGGTGTTTCCGGTCAAGCAGCAAGAAGAAAAATTGCACTGTCCAAAAAGAGTGTTACGATGACAGTGGGACAGAAGAAGACAATTCGTATCAAAAACGCAAAAGGAAAGCGTATCAAATGGAGTATTAAGAAAAAAAGCATTGCAAGTTACAAAAAGAGCGGTAAGTATGCTGTAAAACTGACCGCAAAGAAAAAGGGAACAACGACCCTTACCTGCAAGGTGAAAAATGGCAAGTGGAAGAGTTACAGGTGTAAAGTTAAAGTCAAAAAGGCTACACTTGTCCGTACGCCGGTGGCAACAAATGATGTCGTAAAAACAACGGAAAAACCAGGTTCTACTGCGGTAGTTACGATGCCTTCTGTTCCTACACAAACTCCGACGGATGGACAGGATAAACCGCAGGAGCCAGAAAAAACACCAACAGCGACCCCGACAGCAACACCAACGGCAAAGCCAACGGCGACCCCGACGGTAACACCAACGGCAAAGCCAACGGCGACCCCGACGGTAACACCAACGGTAAAACCGACAGCAACACCAACGGCAAAGCCAACAGCAACACCAACGGCAACACCGGCAGGTGAATTTGCAGAAAAAACGTATTTGTCTACCGGTTTTGAAGACGGAACGGACGGATTTACCGGACGTGGAGCAGCAAAAGTAGCAGTGGCTTCCGGCGGACGAAGTGGAAATTGTCTTTCTGTAACCGGACGTACGAGCACATGGAACGGAGCTGAATTGAATGTAACGGATTCGATTGTGAAGGGTGCAACGTATTCGATTTCGGTATGGGTAAAGCAGACAACAGGCTCTGACCAAAAAGTCAAGTTATCAGCGAATCTGACGGTTTCCGGTCAAAGTAGTTATCCGGCAATCAAGGATGAAACAACATTGAAATCCGGTGTTTGGACTAAAATTGAGGGTACTTATGAGGTTCCGGAGTCATTTTCTAAATTAACATTTTATGTCGAGGGACCATCCGGTAATTTTGATTTTCTTGTGGATGATCTTACCATTACACAGACAACGGCGGGAAAAGAACCATTTAATCCGGAAGGACTTACGAGTATCAAGGATACTTACAGTGGAATTTTTGAACGCATGGGTAATGTAGTAAGTTACAATACTTCATGGAATAATGGTTATCAGATGCAGAGTGATGATACGATGAAGTTTGTGAAACATCATTTTAACAGTTATACGTTGGAAAATGAGTTAAAACCGGAGCAGGTTTTATCGAATTGGAGTGGTACGATTTCTGTGAGCGAAGCGAAAAAACTTGGTTATGTGATTCCGGATGGTTACACCGAATCGACTGTTGCTAAACTGAATTTTGACAGTGTAGATAAGATTCTGGAAATTGCAAATAATTATGGCATTCAGATGCGAGGACATGTGATGCAGTGGCATCAGCAGACATCACCGCGTTTCTTTCACGAAGGATATGATGCGAATAATGATATTGTGACCAAAGCAGTGATGGATAAGCGAATTGAGTTTTATATTCGTACCGTGATGAAACATGTGATGGACAAGGAGAAGAGTTTGACCGGAAAAGCAGGTTCTCTTGTTTATTGCTGGGATATCACGAATGAGTACACACACCGCACCAATCAGCCATCCGATACAACATGGGTTGATGTTTATGGTGACATGGGCTTGAAACCAACCTATGTGAAAAAGGCTTACGAAGTAGCTTATGATGAGTTGAAACAGTACGGTCTGCAGAAAGATATTACGTTGTTCTATAATGATTACAATGAATATGATGTTGCGGATGAAATTGTAGAACTCATCAATTACATTAATGAAGGAGAAGAAGCAAAAATTTGCGGTGGAATCGGTATGCAGAGCCATATTACTGTGAATTATCCGTCTCTTGAAAAATATGGAACAGCAGTGGATAAGTTTTTGGCAACCGGACTTCAGGTTCAGGTTACAGAATTGGATATCGGAATCGAAGATGGACAGACAGAAGAGGATCTGGCAAATCATTATTCCGATATTATGAAACTGCTTATTTCCAAACAGGAAAATCGTGATAAATCCGTAAATGCCCGCGGAATCACAGGTGTTACGGTATGGGGACTCTATGATGCGATTTCATGGAGAAAACCTACTTCATGTCTGTTATTTGGAGAAAGTTTAGAAGATCCAAAACCAGCTTTTTATTCTTTCTTAGAGGCTGCGACAAAATAATAGCAATTACGACAGTTTTATAACCGCTTTGACAGTGATTATGGAAAGTGCAGTTTGAATATGATAGAATAAATCCAATTTATGAAATTGCGAAAGGAGATTTATACATATGAAATATTCAATTGAAGGAGCACCGTTGCCGGTAGTTATTTGTGATTTGGAGGCAGGCGAGTCCATGATTACGGAAAAAGGAGCTATGTCTTGGATGACGCCAAACATGAAGATGGAGACATCCGGCGGCGGAATGGGAAAAATGATTGGTCGTATGTTCAGCGGGGAAAATATGTTCCAGAACCGTTATACAGCAGAAGGCGGAGCCGGACAGATTGCTTATGCTTCCAGTTTTCCGGGGTCGATTTTGGCATTTGAAATTGGAAATGGAAATGAGATAATTGCACAGAAGAGCGCATTTCTTGCTTCTACGGATGGAGTGACATTATCGGTTGCGTTCCAGAAAAAATTAGGTGGCGGTCTGTTTGGTGGCGAAGGTTTTATTATGCAGAGACTTTCCGGCAACGGTACGGCTTTTGTAGAAATTGATGGTTATGTAAAGGAATATGAGCTGGCAGCAGGGCAGCAGATGATTATTGATACCGGCTACTTAGCTGCGATGGATGCAACCTGTACGATGGATATTACAACCGTTAAGGGACTGAAAAATAAAGTGCTTGGTGGAGAAGGATTCTTTAACACCGTAGTGACCGGTCCCGGTAAGATTTATCTGCAGTCGATGCCGATTAACCAGATGGCAGGTGTTCTGCAACCATTTTTATCAACAAACAAATAATCTTTTACAAAGGGTGAATCTCTTGCTATAATAGACATGAAAATGTGTTAAAGGAGATGATTCCAATGGTAAAAACCGTGTTAAAAATTGACGGTATGATGTGTGGTATGTGTGAATCGCATATGAATGATTTGATTCGCAACCATTGTAAGGTGAAGAAAGTTTCTTCCTCTGCAAAAAAAGGAGAAACTGTTGTAATCAGCGAGGAATCGTTAGATATTTCTATGCTGGAAAAGGAAATTAAAGAGATTGGTTATGAATTAGTTTCCCATACAAGTGAACCTTATGAGAAAAAAGGATTGTTCCGTCGATAAGAATTACTCGATTTTATCTCCGATTACGGTATGCAGTGTGTGTTCCGTAATCGGAGTTTTTTTATTGGTAAAAGACCGGTAATCCGAAGGAGAAAATCCGGTCTGTCGCTTAAAAAGTTTGGAAAAAATAAAAGTCGTCTGTCCGATATATGAGGGTCTTAAAATCCTAAACAACAAAAATTAAAATCCTGCACCCATTTTCCCATCCAAATCGTGTATTATATAGAAAGTAATTATTTTCTACCATGCATGCAAAAGAAATTGTAGTAAAGGAGTATCAGGCAATGATAAATAAATATGCCGGGATAGAGTATGAGGACGTCGTGCGGCAGTATGCAGATGACATAACCAGACTATGTGTTGTCTGGACGCAGAATGAGGAAGCGGCAAAGGACTGCTTTCAAAATACGTTTCTGAAACTCTACCAGACCGAACAAACCTTTCGAGAGGAAGAACATATAAAAGCGTGGCTATATACAGTTGCGCGAAATGAATGCAGAGATTACCACAGGCAGTTCTGGAATCGAAAAGTGGATATTGGATATGTGCCACAGGAGAACCAAAAGGCTGGCTCTTTGCAAATAGAAGATGAAGAAACAGAGCAGCTTGTTGTGGCTCTGCGAAAATTACCTTTTCGATACCGTGAAGTAATTGTGCTTTATTATTATGAAGAATATGGCACGGGTGAAATTGCAAAAATGCTGCATACAAGTGTGAATACGGTGAAATCAAGACTTCGCAGAGGCAGAGAAAAACTCGCTGCTATCATGAAAAATTAACAGGGATTAAACAGGAGGCATAATGATGGATATTAAAAAAATAGATAAGATTAAAGCCCCGGAAGACTGGGTGGAAGAGGCACTGAATCCGGAAAAGATACAGGGTATTTCCCATAGGAGAAATTCAATGAAAAAACTTCGGACAGCGGCTGCGGCGGTAGTGATTTTCCTTTTGTGCGGAACTTTTGTAACTGTGGCGGCAACGAAATCCAATGTGTTTCAATCGCTTTTGGAAAATATGTTTGGCAAGGAAAATGTCACCGAGGTGGAGTTAAATCCAGAACCAACGAAACAGGTGGCAGACGTTAAGGCGGAAAAAGATGGCACGATACAATTACAGGAAAACATGATGGTGGTCGGAGAGAAAGAAAGTTTTATCAGTGAATATCATTTTGAGGGAGATGAGGAAAAAGTAGACCATGTGTACACAGTAGTTTCCAATGGATTAAAGAAAATGACACCGGTTGCTTTTGAAAGTGTACTTGACGGGGAAAAATGCGGTTTTCAATATGTGGCAAGCGGCAACGAAATTTATGCCTTTAATTACACGGGAGGAATTACCGAGATTTTCTCTTATTATAAAAACGGCATAATTTACGGTGTAAGAGAAGAAAAAAATGCGACAAAAGGTTATTTGGTGGAAATCAATCTGGCAGAGAAAACGGTGAAAAAAATATCCGGCGGTAACATGATATGCAATTTTGTTATGTCACCGGCAGGTAGTAAAATTTTGTGCAATCACAGGGGAGACGGCTACTGGTCAGTCTTTGATATTGCTTCGCAGACGGAGAAAAAAATAAGTCAGAAACTCGTGAATGGATATGCCAGAACAACAGAAATTGAGTTTTTGGATGAAAACCGAATTTTAACCTACGGTGAGTCAATTTTTAAAAACAGTACAGAAGAGGATTCTACATGCGTAGTAAATTTACAGACCATGAGAATTGAGAAGAAATATTCAGGTGTCGGCCTTGTTAATATGAAATGGTCTTACCGTTACCACCACAAAAAGAAATCACTGGAATTTTATGAAATTACCGGAAATCAGTCATTTACCATTCCGGATGTTAAGGATAGTGGCGATGTAATTGATGTAAGTGGTGATTATGTATTATTTGGAAATCTGGAGGAGAAAAAACAGGCGGTTTATCTCATTCAACTCACAAATCATACGTGGAAGAAGATGAATATTCCGGGGAAATTGAGAAATGATATGGAAATTCATCTGGTGAAAACGCAGAAGAAAATTCTGATTACAAATAAAAAGAGAGCGTATTTGGTGGATGTGAGTTCGCTGTAAAAAAATTATGCAAGCCATATAAAATAAAAACACATTGCAAAGGGAAGCGATGTGTTTTTATTTTGGAAGTGTTTCTTTGCTTCTTATGTAGGGCTTTTTCTCATCGGTAAGTTCCGCCAGGTAATCCATGCTTGTATTGTAATAGACAGCAAGTCGCTTTAGTACTTCAATCGGCATGCTCCGGCTGTCTGTCTCATAATGTGAGTACGTACGCTGGCTAATGTGTAGGTAGTCTGCAATGTCTGTTTGTTTTAAATCGTTGTCTTCTCGCAGATCACGAATACGCTGCATTTTCATGTAAAAAACCTCCTAGGATTAAGGGTGATTTTAAACGGATGAAATCCGAGCAAAATTCAATAATATTATAAATTGAACGTAGTGTATATGATAATGCTAGAACAAAATGGACTATTGAACCATAGAACCATAGAACAATATGCGCTATGATGTAGGCATGAATTAACAAAAATTGGAGGGGATTGTTATGAAAAAGATGTGGAAAGGGGGAGTTTTATTCGTGCTCTGTGTACTGTGTCTTTATACTGCAAACGAGGCAAAAGCAACGAGCAAAACTTCAGATGAAGCAATCAATTGGGTGAAATCACAAGTGGGTAATTCGATTGATGCGGATGGTGCTTACGGTGCCCAATGCGTGGATTTGATTCGGGCATATTATAATTTTTTAGGAGTTGCACAAGTTAGAGGAAATGGATGCGATTATGCAACGAATCAACTTCCGAGCGGATGGACAAGGATAAAGGGAGCACAGCCGCAAAAAGGCGATATTTTGGTGTATACCGGTGGGTATGGTCATGTAGCAATATATGAATCGGACTATGTTACATATCATCAGAATTATAATGGGAAAAAGAAAGTTACACGAGAGGCATTTGCGTATAATAGTCCGGCATATATCACGAATTATACACCATATTGGGGTGTTGTTAGACCTAATTTTTCTTCTGGAAATATTGGTGCATATGGAGAAATGACAACGCCGACGATACATACGGATAAGGAAGTATACAATGTTGGGGAAACTGCTAATATATCGTGGGCGGCAACATCGCCAAATAGTGATTTTTATCAATATTGGCTTATTATAGTAAATGAGACAACAAAGCGACAAATTTTTGGAGGGGACCCAGGTGTTGCAAGAAACCCTGCTATAAATAGTAAAAGTTTAGTGTTGCCAAGTGCGGGAAGATATTATATAAAGATATATTCTGTGCCCTTTAATAATAAAGAAAGTCGACAAAAATTAGCAACAAAATACATATCAGTAGGTGCATATGGAGAAATGACGACACCAACGATACAAACGGATAAAGAAATATATAATGTAGGAGAAAACGTAAAAATATCATGGAAAGCAACGTCAGCTAACAGTGATTTTGCTCAATATTGGCTTGTTATAGTAAATGAGACGACAAAACAGAAAGTTTATGGAGGTGACCCAGGTGTTGCACAAAATCCGTCTGTAAATCAAAAAACAGTAACTTTATCAAGTGCAGGAAGATATTATATAAAAATATATTCTGTGCCCTTTTATGGTAAAGAAAGTCGACAAAAATTAGCAACAAAATACATATCAGTAGGTGCATATGGAGAAATGACGACACCAACGATACAAACGGATAAAGAAATATATAATGTAGGAGAAAACGTAAAAATATCATGGAAAGCAACGTCAGCTAACAGTGATTTTGCTCAATATTGGCTTGTTATAGTAAATGAGACGACAAAACAGAAAGTTTATGGAGGTGACCCAGGTGTTGCACAAAATCCGTCTGTAAATCAAAAAAACAGTAACTTTATCAAGTGCAGGAAGATATTATATTAAAATATACTCAGTGCCTTTTTATGGTAAGGAAAGTCGTCAAAAGATGGCAACGAAATATATTGAGGTATCTAACAAAACATACACAAGTGCTAATAATGTTACAGAAAGTAAACTAGATACGGTAAAGGAACAAGTCTATCGAAAAACAGGGATGACGCAAGCGGAAATAAAAAAATCATCAAGTAAAAAAGGATGCTTAAAGCTATTCTTGGGGAAAGTTACTGGCGCTAAAGGTTACTAGCTTCAGTACGCTATGAATAAAAAGTTCAAAAAGAAAAAGAGCATACAGACCAAGAAAACCAAGTACACCATTAAGAAATTGAAAAAGAAGAAAACGTATTATATTCGTGTTCGTGCTTACAAGATGAATGGTAAGAAAAAGGTGTATGGTAAGTGGAGCACGGTGAAAAAAGTTAAGGTGAAAAAGTAAAAAAATCAAATCATAAAATCAATCAGAAAGAGAGGTATTTCTATGAGAAACAGTAAATTAATTCAAAAGGCGGGGACATTGTTCTTGACACTTTCGTTGATGGCGTCTGTGTGCCCGATTGCGGCAAAAGCTACGGAAAATAACAGTGTAGCAAATCCATCAACCCAGAAAAATGTTACAATTTCAGGTAGTGATAACGCGACGGGAAAATTAAATAATCCTTTGGTGAAAGCATCGACTACAACATGGAATAGTGTGACGTTTGGCAACTATTGGAAGACAGGAGCTAATCAGGATGGAAAGCAGCCAATTCAGTGGCGCGTTCTTTCGGTAAATGGGGATGATATGTATCTTCTTTCAGAGCAAAATTTGGATGTACAGCAGTATAATGATAAAGCACAAAATGAGTCGGGACTTCGTGTGGAATGGCAGGATTGTTCCTTGAATAAGTGGTTGAATGAAACATTTTTGAATGAGGCATTTTCTGATGTTGAGCAGACCGCAATAATAGGGACAACGGAAAAAGTTAGTCTTTTGTCAGAGCAGGAGATCAAGGATAAGAAATACGAATTTAGTTCAAATAAGGCTTGCAAGACAGAGGGAACAGCATATGCACACCAATCGTTAGGAAATGAAGATAATGAGATAAAGGACTCCTGGTGGACTAAAACAACTGAGGGAAATGCTTTTGGCAAATGCGTTGATTCGAGTGGACGTGTTATCAGCAAAAATATCACATTAAAAGCAGGAATTCGTCCGGTGATTCATTTGAAAAAAACTTCTGATTTGTGGAAAAATTCAGAAAAAATTGTTATGTATAACGATTTTAATTCACAATGGGATTGTGTTTATTTTGGAAATTATTATCAAAACGACGCCAAGAAAAAGCAACCGATTAAGTGGCGAGTTCTTTCTGTAAATGGCGATGATGTGTTTATGATTTCAAATCGAAGTTTGGATTATCAAAAGTATAGCGAAAACTTGTCAGAAAACAGTAATGATGTATGGGAGAAAAGTTCGTTGCGAAGCTGGTTAAATACAACTTTTTTTAAGGAAGCATTTAATGCGACAGAGCAGGCAGCAATTAAAAATTCATCTGAAACAAATGACAAATTATTTTTATTGTCTGCGACAGAAATGAGTGTTATGTCATATGGGCTTGGTGGAGATATGGCAGCGGCACGTCCAACAGAATATGCTAAAAGTCGTGGTGCGACAAGTTATGATATGAAAGGCTCACGCAATTATGGATTTGGAGCGTGGATGTTACGCGATATGGTCAATGCGGGAGGCGAAACGGTGATTCGTTGTGTTTCACCGTTTGGAGATGTAGGGGCTTGTGATGGCGAATTGGCGGTTCGTCCGGTTCTTCGCATAAGTATATCTTCTGGGGCATGGACTTCGGCAGGAAAATTAGCTGGTTTGGATGATGGGAGTATAGACCAATATTCTGAGTCAATTACAAAGAACAACCAAAATGCTTCCAAAGTAACAGTAACAGCTCCTTTAAAAGTGAATCTTTCTACTGTGAAAAATGCAAAAGGAAAGAAAATCAATGTAAAATGGAAGAAAGTCAAAGGTGCCAAAGGTTACCAGCTCCAGTATGCTTTGAATAAAAAGTTCAAAAAGAAAAAGAGCATACAGACCAAGAAAACCAAGTACACCATTAAGAAACTGAAAAAGAAGAAAACGTATTACATTCGTGTCCGTGCCTATAAAATGAATGGTAAGAAAAAGGTGTACGGTAAGTGGAGCAAGGTGAAAAAAGTCAAGATAAAGAAGTAACATAAGGAAGTAATATAAGACGGGTTAAAAAAACTTTGAGCGTAGAACGCCCCTCCTATTGGGGGTGTCGTTTTACGCTCTTTTTATATGCTGGAATTTGGCTTGTTTGGCACGATTTAGGCCTCTTTTTAAGGGGCGTAAGTCGCTTGACAATTGTAAGTAAATATATTGACTTTGTAATGCAACTGTGCTAGTATATATACAAACAAGGGTGGGGCGCAGATGTTCTCCTTGTAATGATAGAAACAAAAGAATTTGACTAATTAAGGAGGATACCATTTGGGATCAAAAGATTTAGCAGAGAAAAATTTACTACAATACAAAGATGTATTTTCAGACATTGTAAATGTAAACTTATTTGGTGGCAGATGTTATGTGTCGGCGGAAGAGTTGTCGAGAGAACCCGGCGAGTTGATTACGAAAGCCGTATCGGATGATAAACTTCGGCAGCTACAGATGGATGTTCCGATGAAGTGTAAGAAGAACAATAGAAGTTTTTTCTTATGTCTGGAAAATCAAAGTGACAAAAATAATATTATGCCGGTGCGCGATATGGGATACCAGCACGCCAAATATATGGAGCAGATCAAGAAAGCGAAAGAAAGTAATCGAAAAACCGGCAATTATCCAAATCCGATGACAAAAGAACTTAACGATTCACAGAAATTAAGTCCGGTCATCACGTTGGTTTTGAATTACAGTCAAAAAGAATGGGAAAAACCAAGATGTCTGAATGATATGCTGGAGTTCCCGGAGGATATTGGTGAGGAACTTACAAAATGGATTCCAGAGCATCCGATTTGTATTATTAACCTAGCCAGCCAGCCGGAAACGACAATCTGTCAGTATCAATCAGATTTTAAATACATAGTCCGTTATCTGTCTTGTGGAAATGACAGAAAGAAACTGGATGAATATTTTCAAACAACGGAGTTTGAATTAGACCATCCGGAGGCGTTTTTAGACTGGTTGTCTGCGGTGACAAACGACACGAGATATCGGAAAGCAAAGGAATTAATAGAAGAAACTGAAGGAAAAGGAGGAAAAATCAATATGTGTGTATTGTTAGATATGTATGAGGAACGAGGAGTAGAGAAAGGAATTTCACAAGGAATCTCACAAGGAATTTCACAAGGAATCGAGGAAATCAACACATTATATTATTGCCTATTAGCAGATAATCGAATGGACGATATACAAAAAGCAATCATAGATACAGAATACCAGAAAGAATTGTTACAGGAGTATGGGATTGGAGAGTAGGAAGAAAGAAAATTCCACGGAAAATATGTGGAGTATCCTATGTTGATTTTATAATTAGTTCTCTTTACAGACTTCTTTTGCCATATTAAAGGCAGCCCAGGCTTTTGGCCAGCCGGCATAAAAAGCGGCGTGTGTGATAATTTCAGCAATTTCTTTTTGTGTTACGCTATGTTTTTTTTGCATTTGCGAGGTGAAATTTCAAAGAACTATCAAGGATACCGCTTGCCATTAGGGTGGTTACGGTTACGATGTTTCGGTCTCTGGAAGAAAGTTTGTCCTCTCTGGACCATACCTATCCAAACAATACATCATCGTTTAATTCAGCAAATTGTTCAAAAAAAGTGAAGACGGCCATCGGCATGGTGCCCCAGTAATTTGGGTGGTCAAGGTAGATTACATCATATGAGTCGATACTTTTCAGGTATTCTGCAAGAGCTGGTTTTGCGTTTTAGTATAACATGGCGAGTCTTGACAGAGAATTTCCAATATGTTATTGTTGCATCAACTAAAAGTTTACGCGAAGAGAAATCGTTATTGCATGAGGGGAAAGCAGTATGTATGAACCAATGTTGGATACATTTCTTGCCGTTGCGGATTGTGGAAGCTTTACGAAAGCAGCGGAACAATTATTTATTTCACCGACAGCAATTATGAAGCAGATGAATTCGTTAGAAAATTCCGAATTATAAGCTGCATTTGATTCCTTTTGAGGATGACCACAATGGTATTTTGTTGGAGATTGAACAGCTTGGCGAAAAATTTGATTTTTTAATTGGCGTATGTGATTCGCAGACATGGCTTTCTATGTGCGACTTTCTTTCGATTTGACGTTATAAGAAAAATATATTCAAAAAAATTAGAAGTGGAAAGGAACTGACGATGAAAGCAAATTATCATACACACACAACACGGTGTCAGCATGCGTTCGGAGAGGACAGGGAGTATGTAGAAGAAGCAATTCGGGCAGGACTTCGGATATTGGGATTTTCCGACCATTGTCCGTGGATTTATAAAAGTGATTATGTGTCGAATATCCGAATGACGCCACAGGAAACGGATGGTTATTTTTCATCACTTGAAAAGCTTCGCAGGGAATATGAAAAAGATATTGATATTTTTATCGGATTTGAATCCGAATATCTGCCGGAACTGATGGAGAAGCAGGATGCTTTTTTGAAGGATTACCCGGTGGATTACATGATACTTGGACAACATTTTCTTGATTCTGAGAGTGATTTTAATTACAGTGGACGTATGGCAGATGATGAAGATAGATTGATTCGTTATGTGGATTTGTGTATTGAGGGAGCAAGGTCCGGACGCTACTTATATTTGGCACATCCGGATTTGATATACTATACCGGTTCTGATAAAATTTATCAAAGAGAAATGAAACGGTTGTGCGAAGCAATGAAACAGATGAATATTCCGTTGGAATATAATTTGCTTGGTTTGGCAATTCACCGCAACTATCCGGAGGAGCGATTCTGGCAGATTGTACGAAATACAGGTAATTCAGTGATTTTTGGAGTAGACGCTCACAGACCGGAACAGTTTGCCGATAGACAGACATTAGAACTGGCGAAAAAACAGTGTGAGGGAATGAATGTTGTGGAACAATTGACGCTTGACAGATGTAAGACAGAATGATAGGATAACAGCGTTATGTTGCGTATCAACAGGAAAGGAAAGAAAATGGCAGAAGAGCAAAAAGACAGTGAAACAAAAGAGAGGCTGCTAGCATGTGCGAAAAAGGAATTTGTGGAAAAAGGGTACGCAAAAGCTTCACTTCGTGCAATTTGTAGAGAAGCTGGCGTTACAACAGGTGCATTGTATTTCTTTTTTCAGGATAAAGATGATTTATTCTGCTCCCTTGTTTCGCATGTGCTTATTCGTGTTCGGGAACTTATTGCGGCTCATCGTGAGACGGAAGCGGATGAAGCGGCAAAATCGGTTATCTCCAGCGGACATGATGATTCGAGTGAGGTCGAGTTGACAAAGATTTTGGTACATGAACTCTACCGGAATCGAGAGGAAGTTCTGCTTTTGATTAATGGAGCCGGCGGCTCTTCGATGGAAAATGCAGTGGATTTGATTATTGATGAAATGGATGAGCATAATTTAATGCTGACAAAGGCGATGTGTGACGAATTGCAGATTCCGATGATTCATCAAGCGCTTGTGCATTGGATGTCGCATAATCAAGTTGATATGTTCCTTTATATGATTCAGCATATCGAAGAGGAAGAACAAGCACTCGCATTTGCCGGGCAGGCGATGAATTATCTGCTTGGTGGCTGGTATGGAATGTTTGGTGTGCGTGGGTAATATTTTAAGACCTTTTACAGGTCTTTTTAAATAACATTAACATAACGGTGTTATGTTGGAAAGGAAAAAATATGTATTTGGAAATTAAAGATGTCAAGAAAAGTTATGGAGAAGATGGTAGTTTTGTACAGGTGTTAAACGGGATTACTACAGAGGTAGGACAAGGAGAAATGTGTGTTATTCAAGGAACTTCAGGCTCTGGTAAGTCAACCCTTTTAAACTGTATTGGAGGACTGGATACGATGGATTCCGGTTCTGTAAAAGTGGCGGGGACAGAAATTTTTGGAATGAAAAGGGAAGATTTGTTAGAATACCGCCGTGCAAATTTAGGATTTATTTTTCAGTTTTACAACCTTGTACCAAATCTTACGGTAAGAGAAAATATTCAGGTGTGTGAATTTCTGACAGATAATCCGCTTTCGGTCGATGAATTATTAGATACTCTGGGATTGACAGAACACCAGAATAAGTTTCCATTCCAACTTTCCGGTGGACAGCAGCAGCGCTGCGCAATTGCAAGGGCATTAGTGAAAAATCCAAAGTTGTTATTGTGTGATGAACCGACCGGAGCGCTGGACTCAAAGACGTCACGGGAAATTTTGATTTTGCTCGAGAAAATCAATGCGCGTTACGGAACAACGATGTTGATTGTAACTCATAATAACAGTATTAAACAAATGGTTCATCGTGTGATTTTTTTGAAGGATGGACAGATTAAAAAATCGTATACGAATGAAACAAGAGTACCGGCAGACAAGTTGGAGGATTTATAAGATGCAGAAAATTTTAAGAAAAAGAGTTTTACGGGATTTGAAAGAAAATTTCTTTCGCTATCTGGCACTGGGACTTTTAATTATTCTTTGCATGTATATGATTGGCTCTTTAGTTGGTGCAGGAGAAACAATTGTGCAGGGAGTGGATGAACAGGCTGAGAAAAATCACATGGAAGATGGTCAGTTTACCTGTTTTGTGCCGCTATCAAAAGATAATAAAAAAGTGCTTGCAGAACACGATGTGGAACTGGAAAAGATGTTTTACCTGGATTTTGCCAAGCAGAAAGAGACGATTCGTGTATTCCAAAACCGTCAAAAAATCAATTTGGTTGCACTGCGTGAGGGCCGTTTGGCAGAAAAAGAGAACGAAATTGTGTTAGAGAGACGTTATGCGGAGGAACATCAATATACGGTAGGTAGTCAGATTACGCTTGGAAAAATCAAGCTTCGGGTGACCGGTATTGCAACGACGCCGGACTATGATGCTCCGCTTCGCAAAATGTCGGATACGATTGTAGACAGTAAAAATTTTGGCACGGCGTTTGTCGGTAAACGAGCGTACATTAAATTGAAACAGTCTCATCTGGCAGCACAGTCAGAGGAATACTTGTATGCTTACCGTCTCAAAGGAACGACAACTTCTGACGACGTCAAAGATATTTTGAATGATTTTAAAGTGGATGCGGACGAAATCTCGGATTCATTCTTTCAGGATTATTGGGATAGAACCGGTGGTAAAGTGACCGATATCGATGATGGAATTGATGATTTGTCAAAAGGTGCAAAAAAACTGGCAGATGGACTTCGGAAACTTAACCGTTATAAAAACAAACTGAACCTTGTGCCGGAAAAATTGTTTGAAAGCGCATTAGAGCAGACTGAAGATGCATTAAAGGAAAATGGCACATCAGTATCGTTGTCTGAGAAAAATTATGCCGATGAGTTGGAGCGTATGATTGCATCACAGTCGGGTATTACTGTTATGGCGTGGAAGAGTGCCAAAGAAAATCTGGATGCCCTTAAACAGTATAAGGATGGACTGTTGTCGTATACCGATGGCGTGGAAAAAGCAGGTGAAGGTGCTTCTAAATTGCAGGATGGTATGGATGAACTGAAAAATGGCGCAGATGAATTTATCGATGAGATGGATGTGAATCTTGCCAATTTGCAGTCTTTTGTGACGGCGGAAGATAATCCGAGAATTGGTGCCTCGGCAGATGATCAGAAAATTAATATTTCGGCAGGGCTTGTGTTTGGTGTCATTTTGATTGTTTTATTTGCCTATGTGATTTCTGTCTTTACTGTACATAGCATTGAAAAAGAGAGTTCTATCATTGGAACTTTGTATGCACTTGGGGTAGCCAGACGCGAACTGATGCGTCATTATCTGATGCTGCCGGTCGTGGTAACGACCCTTGCCGGAATCCTTGGCTTTTTGGCAGCAGTCAGTCCGGTCGGAATCCCTGTACAGATGCAGGATTGCCTTGCGTACTTTTCTATGCCGGAAATCACAGTTCAAGTACCGATATATTTGATTCTTTACGGCGTATTTATGCCGCCGGTTATGGCGTGTGTTGTCAATTATATTGTAATTCGGAAGAAACTTTCAAGAACAGCTCTTTCGCTGATACGAAATGAGACGAAAAAGAAAAAGCAGAAAGCGGTACAATTAGGGAAAATGAGCTTTTTGAAAATGTTCCGTATCCGCCAGATGTTGAGAGAATCCCGCGCGGGTATTACAGTGGCGGTCGGTATGTTTATTGCTTTGCTCTGCATGATGATTAGTTTAGACTGCTATGAGCTGTGTGTTCATGTGCGTGATAATAACATTGCAGACACGAATTACGATTATATGTATACGCTGAAATATCCGGAAAAAGAGGTGCCGGATGGTGGTAGTCCGGCGCTTGCTAAGACGATGAAAAAACAGATTTACGGTTATAACTGGGATGTTACGGTTCTTGGAATCGAAAAGGGAAATTCGTACTTTGATGCTAATGTTGAGAAGGGAAAAGGGAAAGTAGTTGCTTCGTCTGCCCTTGCCCAGAAATATGAGTTGTCTATTGGTGACGAATTTACGTTAAAAGATGAGGAAACGGATACCTTATATGCGTTCGAGGTGATCGATATCTGCCAGTATGCTCCGGCGTTTTATGTCTTTATGGACATTGATAGTGCCAGAGAGTTGTTTGGTGAGCAGGATGATTATTATAATACCATTTTTTCGAATAAAGATTTAAAGATTCCTTCCGGACGTTTATACGCAACAACGACGAAGGAAGATATTGAGAAATCAGCGGATGTATTTATGCAGATGATGGTCAGCATGGTCATTACCATAACGATTGTTTCCACGTTAATCTTTATCCTTGTGATGTATTTAATGATGAAAGTGATGATTGACCGCTCTGCATATTCCATTTCATTAATGAAGGTATTTGGATTCCGGACAAGAGAAATTCGGAAACTTTATCTGGATGGAAACTTTTATATTGTACTTGTTTCCGCAATTGTCAATATACCGTTATCAAAGGCAATTATGGATTGGATGTACCCAAGATATCTGGTAAGCAACATTGCATGTGGACTGGATTTATCGTTTGAACCATGGCTGTATGTGGCAGTTTTTGCTTTGATAATGATTTGTTATTTTGTTATCAATCGTGTACTGGTTGGCAGATTAAAGAAGATGACACCGGCAGAGGTACTTAAAAATCGAGAGTAAAAAAATGTGGTGGGAATTGAAAGGATGTGTTAGAATAGAGAAAATTGCAATGGAAATAAGTGAGTGATAGGTATGAGCCGGTACAAAAAAGAGATTGTTAAGCATTTGTCTGCTCTGATGCAGGAAGGGCCAATTGAAGAAAATAAAAATTATATCCAGCACGGCGATGTGACGGTTTTTGATCACTGCATCGCTGTTGCGGAATACAGTTGTAGAATAGCGGAGTTTCTGCATCTTTCCGTGAATCGAAAGGTGCTGATACGGGGAGCGCTGCTTCATGATTACTTTTTGTATGACTGGCATAATCCGGACAACGGTCATCGGCTGCATGGGTTTTCTCATCCTTATACATCACTAAAAAATGCGAAAAGGGATTATTCGATTACAAAACGGGAAGCTGATATTATCGTAAAGCATATGTTTCCATTAACGATTGTACCACCACAGACAAAGGAGGCATGGATTGTCTGCTTAGCAGATAAAATATGTGCCGGCGAGGAAACAATAAAAGGGATACGAAAAAGAAAACGGAGAAAAAGCAGATGATAATATGGAACTGTACAATTGTTTTAAGTTTTTTTGTGTATAGTTTTTTGGGATGGCTGTGGGAGTCGACAGTTTGTTCTTTGTATAATGAGAAACAGTTGATTAACCGGGGATTTTTGGTGGGGCCGTTATGCCCGATTTACGGTGCAGGGGCATTGTGCTGTTATTTTGCACTGTATCACGTGCAGAATCCGGCAGCTGTATTCGTTTTGTCCGCTCTTTTGTGCTGTGCATTGGAATATCTTGTCTCGTATATGATGGAAAAGATGTTTCACACAAGGTGGTGGGATTATAGTGATTTCCCATTTCATTTAAATGGGCGGATTTGTCTGTACGGTGCGCTAGCATTTGGAATTGGGTGCTTTTCCGTGAGGTTTTTTGTGCAGCCGGCACTGTTTCGTTTGTTTTCCTATATGGAACCCTGGGGCTTATTCGTGGTGAGCGTAGTTTTTTTTGTGTTGTTTATTACTGATTTGTTTTTAACGATAGCAAACTGGAAGCAGTTAAACAAGCACTTGGCAACCATTCATGCCTACCTGAATGGTTCCGCAAATCAAATTATGGAAAATTTCTCAGAGAAAATCCCGGAGTCGCTCATTAGCGATGAAAACGGTATACGGGTAAAAATCCGCAGGGTATCAGTCCTTTTGCAGAAAAGAGAACTGCGCTTTTTTGGGGCATTTCCGAAGTTAAAGATTTATGCGTATGATAAGACGATTAAAAAACTTCAGTTGAAAGAGAGATGGAGTGAGTTTCGGGAGCGGAAATTAAAGCGGTAAAGGAGGACGATTTGTGAAAAAAGAGCAATTGGTACGTCATGAATTTGAGCCGGTATATGATAAAAATTCTGAAATTTTAATTCTGGGAAGTTTTCCTTCCGTGAAGTCGAGAGAACAGGGCTTTTATTATGGGCATCCACAGAACCGTTTTTGGAAGGTGTTAGCTGCCATTGTACAGGAGAAGATACCGGATTCCATTGAAGAGAAAAAGGAAATGTTGTTAAGAAATCACATCGCAGTATATGACGTGATTTGGCAGTGTAAGATTACCGGTTCGAGTGACAGCAGCATTAAAGATGTGGTGCCGGCAGATATTACGACTATAGTAGAACTATCGAAAATAAGGAAAATCTATGCAAATGGAAAACTGGCGGAAAAATTTTTTTCGAAGTATCAGGAAAAGAAGGTTGGAATAAAAGCAATTGGACTTCCCTCGACGAGTCCGGCAAACGCAGCCTATTCTTTGGAGCGGCTTGTTGAAATCTGGTCAGAACAGATAAAACAGAAATAAAAAGGACTACGAATCATAAGCGATGGATCGTAGTCCTTTTTCGATAGGCAATTGCTAATAATTACGGAGCTGCCGGTACCGGTGTCTCAGTAGGTACAGCAGTTGCATCCGTGTAATTATCCGGGTTTGCTGGTGTGTTATCGGATGGTGTGCCGCCGATGTCCGGTGTTTCCTGTTTTGCCGGAAGTGTTTTGGCATGTTTTACGGCGCTGTCAAAGGAGGCTTTATAGGAATCATATTCACTGTATCCTTTCAGCCGTTTGATAGCAGCGTTTCCATCTTTAATCAGGGCTTTTGTTGTTGCATTATAATATGTTCTCTTTTTCAAGGTGTCAATGTACCATTTTGCCTTTTTTAAACGGTTTGCCTTTAACGTATTGTTTGCCTCGGTTGCTGCGTTTTCTGCATCAATTTTTTGCTGTTTCTGTATTTTATCTGCCTCGTCGGCTTTTGCTTCTTTAATAGCCTTTTCCCATTTGTTTTTAACAATATCTTTTAGTGAGTTATATTTGGTGGCAACTCGCTCTTTATAAGGACCTTGTGCATATTCGTCCGGGATTTTTGCAATAATTGCATTTACCTTGTCATATTCATCTTCAAATGCAGAAGCAGTTCTGACATCCTTAATTTTATATTTTTCAAATGCGGAAACAGCTTTTTCTGCTTCTCTTTTTGAAGCAGATATTTTGTATTCTTTCTCCCAGTTTGATTTTCTGTCATTGTTTTGCTGCGAATAATAGTCATAGCCGCCAGGACGCTGGCTGTAATAGCGTTTTAACGGATTATAACTGATTTCCTTTGTCGAGGAAGATAAGTTTCCACCGGATATTCTTCGCAGTTCAATGGTTTCCGGTAGATCAAAATTTGCCTGTTTTTTGTTTTTATGAAGTCCGTTCATAAAACTTGACCAGATACGGAGAGGATAGGTGCTTCCGTACATACCGGGCATTTTTCGAGGCGTATCGTAACCGATCCAGACTGCCGTTGTGTAATAACTTGAGAAGCCGCAGAACCAAGCATCCTTGTTGCTGCTGGTTGTACCGGTTTTGCCGGCGTAGATTTGATTGCTGTTATATCCTGCATGACCGGTTCCGTAAGCTTCATTAAATGTACCCTGCATCATATCCTTCATAATGAAAGATGTGTCTGCGGAGTAAACTTCCGTTTCACTGTCCTCAATTTCCGGTGCTTCGTAGACGGTTCCGTTTGTTTCGTGTTCAATCTTGACAAGACAGGTACGGGAACTCATTTTACCATTATTTTCCAGTGTAGCATAACCTCGGCACATATCGTTAATCGTAACACCATAAGTGAATCCGCCTAAAGAAACTGCCGGAGCCAGATTATCGGCATAGGAGAGGGAAGAAAACTGCAGTTTATCTAAATAGTTCATTGCAGTTTCCGTACCGACTTCTTTGAAAATCTGGAAAGCAACGGTATTTAAACTTCGCGCTAGTCCTTCGCGGACGGTGACATTTCCGTGATAGCCGCCGCCACTGTTACTTGGACTGTAGCTTTTTTTGTTGGTGTTATCCCAATAGACCTTGTGATCATTGATAACGGTTGAGCCATTAATAACGCCATTGTCAATAGCCGGTGCGTAATCCAAAAGTGGTTTGATGGTAGAACCAGGCTGCCGCTTTGAAAGGAAGGCACGGTTATACTGGTCGTTCTGCGTTCTGCCACCCACCACGGCAACTACATATTGAGTTTCATTGTCAATACACATGGCGGCACTCTGTAACGCATATTTTTTCGTTTTTTTACTTTTCTCCGTAAAAGTCGATAAGGTTTTTGATACGGATTTTTGCAGGCGCTTTTGAATCTTTGGATTCAGCGAAGTGTATATTTTATAACCACCTGCACGAATCTCTGCTGAACGTTTGCTGTATTCCGTGGAGTATTTTTTGTTATAAGTATCCTGCTCTTTTTTGGAAGAAAAGTTGTACTGGAATTTAAAACCATGTTCCTTCATCAATTGGATGGCTGCCCGGTCAATGGCATAACTCATCATGTAATTCTCCGAGGAGGAACTGGTATCCAGACCGACAATGGTTATTTCTTCATTTTTTGCCTTATTAAACTGTTTTTTCGTGATATAACCCTGTTCTAACATGTTATTAAGAACTTGAAGCTGTTTTTCTTTCGCAAGTTTCATGCTCGCAATTGGATTATAATTATTTGGGCTGTTGGAAATACCACAGAGCATGGCAGCCTGACCAAGTGTTACATCTTTGGCAGAGCAGCCAAAGTAAAATTTGCTTGCGGTTTCTACGCCATAACACCGGTTGCCATAGAAGTTACTATTGCAGTAGAACTCCATAATATCAGCTTTGTTGTATTTTTGTTCCAGTGCCGGTGCAAGTAAAACTTCGGTTAATTTTCTGCCGAAAGACTGCTTTTGCGACAGCAGATTATTTTTGATGACCTGCTGGGTAATGGTACTTCCACCCTGAGTGATTTCTCCTTTATTTGTAATGAGGGAAATGCCCGCACGTGTAATCGACTGTAAATCAATGCCGCGGTGTTCCATAAATTTTTTGTCTTCGGTTGCTATGTATCCGTATTGGATATATTCCGAAATTTTATTGATTTTTACATATTTATAAGAACCACTGTCGATTTCGCCAATTTTCTTCCCATCTTTGTCGTAGATGACGGTGTTGGAAAACATATGAAAACTGTTTTCGTTCAGGTTTGACAGTTTGTCGTATGCCTGCTCACAGGAATCCTGATACATTGGGAGCATTTTGGCATACAAAATTCCACCGGCAATTCCACCAATAATTAAAACCAGTAAAATTACATTCAGAATTACTTTTGAAAATGTCAGGCAGAAATTCAAAATATGGTAGAGCAGGACAAAAGGGAAGGAAATAATTTTGCAGGTGATGTCAAACCAACGTTTGTCAACACGCATTTGTTTGATGCTATTTTTCCATTCGTTCCATTTGGCTTTCATGTGTTGCCTCCTTCTTCTTTTTATGCAGCTTAATGATATTATGGATCCAGACCCCCAATAATAGGAGAAGAATCCAGTTTACCACATTTTTATAAAATGGCTGCTGTATCAAACAGTAATTTGGTGATGTTTTATTTACATAAATTGTAATCTGTTGTCCGGCCTCATTGGATATGCCAAAGAGATGTGGCAGGATAAAAAATTTATCTTCCTTATACTCTGTTCCTTCATATTGATAAGAAAGTTCTGCCATCGGAATCAGGAGAAGAAAACCGTCCGTCTTTTTTGCAACAATGGTGGCGGTAGTTTTTTCATAGCTTCCGTAGTTAAGTATACGGCTGCACATATCGATGTTCATAAAGAGCAGAACCATCAAAAGAAAGAATAGTATTACCAAACGGGGCAGTAACGGCGGTGTCTTGCGAACCCGCTGTTTCCGTTCTTTTTTTTGCATAAAAGTCCTCCATTTTTCGTAAAGTATTCTTTATTATACAATTAAAAAGGCAATTTGTAAAACCTTATATGCCAATTTGTCCTTCTTTTGATGCTATTTTTCACAGAAGAGGGGTGAAAAATAGAATAGACAATTACAGAGGGATTGGATATAATAAGGACAAATGCAGGAGAGGAAAGATGGTTATGAGCAGACGAAGAATGCATCAAAAGGATGCGATTATTTTGGCAGGATTGTTAGGCGGTGTGTTATTGCTGTTGTTTTCTCCACTTTGGGGACCGATGATCTGGCGTGCACCGGCATCGTTTTCAGAACCGGTGGCTGTATCCGGTCAGGCAACAAAAAAAGAAGAAAAAAAAGAAACGAAAGAAGAGCAAAAACAGCTTCCTATCGTAAATGAGGAAGGGATGACGCTTGCAGAGCGTATCAACACGCCGAAAGGTTATACAAGAGAAGAGGCAGAAAAGGGAAGCCTTGCGGAGTTTTTACGAAAATATTCCTTAAAAAAATCTACAGGTGTAGTAAAAACATGGGATGGAAAAAAGGCAAAGGACATCACCAACACGCCGGCGGTTTTCAAACTTCCGTTAGCAAAGGAGAATCTTCAGTGGGCCGGCGGTTCCGTGATTCGATTATATACCGAGTATTTGTGGGAAAATCAAATGTATGACAAAATCTCTTTTCAGTTTTCCGATGGCTTTGCAGCACAGTATCAAAAGTGGAGAGAAGGATTCCGCATCCGCAAAGATGCGACCGGCGCAATTTGGGTCAATGGTGGTGAACTGGATAAAACGAGGAAAAATTTGGAAGCGTATCTGCACTGTGTTTTGACTTATACATCGGTTTCAACATTGGAAAAAGAGACGAAAAAGATTAAAAAAGATAAATTGCAGACCGGTGATTTGTTTTTGGATGTGGCGACCGGTGATGCGGCAGTGATTGTTGATGTATGTGTCAATGAAAATGGCGAGAAGGCATTTTTACTTGGAAAGGGCGGAAAGCCCGCAAAACAGTTTCATCTGCTCACAAATCCGGCACATGAAGAGGACCCATGGTATTACGAATCGGAATTACAGTACCCGTTTGTAACATCAGAGGGAGAATTTAAGAAAGGTTCTCTTCGTCATCCGACCTATTTGGATTGATTGTAGAAAATATGCACAAAAAAGCATGTAATATTGTTATTTTTTTGACAAAGTGACAAAAACCTTAAAAAAACGATAAAAAAGGTTGAAGAATTTGTCGATTGCCTATATAATGGGAAATGTTGAAAAATATTAGTGAAAAAGAAAATTTCGAAAGGAGTTCATTATGAGCGAAAATACTTGTCTTGAGAAGCAGCCTCTGTGTGATGAGATGCTGCAGAAGATGGACACATATTGGCGTGCAGCAAACTATTTGTCCGCTGGTCAGTTGTATCTGTTGGATAACCCGCTGCTTCGCAAACCACTTACTATGGATCATGTTAAAAAGAAAATTGTAGGTCACTGGGGAACAGTACCGGGACAGAACTTTGTCTGGACTCACTGTAACCGTGTTATCAAACGGTATGATCTGGATATGATTTACATTTCCGGTCCTGGACACGGCGGAAACTTCCAGATTGCAAATACCTACATTGATGGAACATACAGTGAAATCTATCCTAATATTTCTCAGGATGTTGAGGGTATGCAGAAGATGTTCAAACAGTTCTCATTCCCATGTGGAGTACCAAGTCACTGTGCACCGGAGACTCCGGGTTCAATTAATGAAGGTGGAGAGCTTGGTTATTCAGTCGCTCATGCGTTTGGTGCCGTATTTGATAACCCGGATTTGATTGCAGTTCCAGTAGTTGGTGACGGTGAATCTGAGACAGGCCCACTGGCAACTTCCTGGCAGTCCAATAAATTCTTAAATCCGATCACAGATGGTGCGGTTCTTCCAATCCTTCATATGAATGGATACAAGATTAGCAATCCTACTGTATTTGCACGTATGTCTCATGAAGAAGTAGAGAATTTCTTCAAGGGATGCGGATGGGATCCGATCTTTGTAGAAGCAAAAGATGAAATGAACGATGGTATCGATCCGGAAGATCATATCGCTATGCACAAGGCTATGTGCGAGGCTATGGACAGCTGTATCGAGAAAATTAAAGCAATTCAGAAACATGCTCGTGAAAATAACGATGCAAAGAGAGTTGCTTGGCCGATGATCGTACTTCGTACTCCGAAGGGATGGACAGGTCCACGAGTAGTAGACGGACAGAAAATCGAAGGTTCTTTCCGTGCACATCAGGTTCCTATGTCAATGGAAAAACCAGAGCATTTGGATCAGTTGAGAGAGTGGCTGCTTAGCTACAAACCAGAAGAACTCTTCAATGAAGACGGAAGCGTTAAACAGGAGATCGTTGATATGGCTCCTAAGGGAAATGCTCGTATGGGTGCTAACCCACATGCAAACGGTGGTCTTCTTTTGAAAGATCTTCGTCTCCCGGATTTCCGTGAGTATGGTGTAAAAGATGTTGTTCCTGGTGAGACTCAGGCACAGGATATGATCGAGCTTGGTGCTTATGTGCGTGACATCTTCACATTGAATAAAGAAAATAAAAACTTCCGTATTTTCGGACCGGACGAATCTATGTCTAACCGTCTGTATCATGCATTCGAAGTTGAGAATCGTCCTTGGAATGCAAATATGTACAGTGATGATGACAACCTTGCACTGGACGGACGTATCATGGATGGTATGCTTTCTGAGCATATGTGTGAAGCATGGCTGGAAGCTTATCTTCTTACCGGACGTCATGGTTTCTTTGCTTCTTACGAAGCATTTATCCGTGTTGTAGATTCGATGGCAGCACAGCATGCAAAATGGTTGAAAGTAACAAACCAGCTTTCTTGGAGACAGCCAATTGCATCCTTGAACTTCATTTTGACATCGAATGTATGGCAGCAGGATCATAATGGATTTACACATCAGGATCCAGGTTTCTTAGATCATTTGGCTAACAAGAAGGCAGACGTTGTACGTATGTACCTTCCACCAGATGCAAACTGCTTGCTTTCCTGCTTTGATCACTGTGTAAAGAGCAAGAACTATGTTAATGCAATTGTTGCATCCAAACATCCAAGCAAACAGTGGCTGACAATGGAGCAGGCTGTTAAACACTGTACACAGGGTATCAGTGTTTGGGAATGGGCTAGTAACGACCAGAATGCTGAGCCGGATCTTGTTATGGCATGTTGTGGTGACACACCAACACTTGAGACTCTTGCTGCTACAACAATTCTTCGTGATGCAATGCCTGAATTGAAGATTCGTGTAATTAACGTAGTAGACTTGTTTAAACTTGAGTCTGACAGTAAACATCCACATGGTCTTTCTGACCGTGAGTATGATGCTCTGTTTACAAAGGATACACCGGTTATCTTTGCATTCCACGGATATCCAACACTCATTCATGAGTTGACTTATGAGCGTCATAATAAAAATGTTTCCGTACATGGTTATCAGGAAGAGGGTACAATTACTACTCCATTTGATATGCGTGTTCAGAACGAGATTGACCGCTTCAATCTTGTTAAAGATGCAATTATGCACCTTCCACAGCTTGGAAACAAAGGTTCTTACCTTATCCAGCAGATGAACGACAAATTGGTTGAGCATAAACAGTATATTGCGGAATATGGTCAGGATCTTCCTGAAATTCGCGATTGGAAATGGCACAAATAATTTCACTGTAAGGTGAATGAGAGGGGGCTGTCAGTGGGCAGCCCTCTTTGTTTTGGAAAAATAAAGGGGAATGAAAATGAAGGTAGTTGCAACCATTTATACAGATTTTTCTGAAAAATTTGGAATCCCAAGGCAAGGAGCGTTGGCTCATGAGTCCGAAGGAATTATCGTATTTGAACCGGAATACCGCATGGAAGAGGCACTGCGTGGTATTGAGAAATATTCTCATTTGTGGCTTTTGTGGCAGTTTTCAGAAAATGTATCGAAAAAATGGTCGCCTACTGTCAGACCTCCGAGACTGGGAGGAAATAAGCGAGTAGGCGTGTTTGCTACCCGCTCACCATTTCGCCCGAATCCGATTGGACTAACTGCCGTTCGACTCATTGGTGTGGAGCAGACAAAAAATAAGGGAGCGGTGCTTCGGGTTGCCGGCGTAGACTTAATGAATGGAACGCCGATTTATGATATTAAGCCTTATTTACCGTATGCGGACAGTATCCCGGAGGCATCTTTAGGCTTTGCCGGTGAGCATTTAATGGATGTGCTTGAGGTAGTATGTTCTGATGAATTATGGGGGAAAATACCAGAGGATAAAAGAGGAGCATTAGAAGAGGTATTGAGCCAGGATCCAAGACCGGCTTATCATGAAGATGAGACGAGAAAATATGGTATGGAGTTTTCCGGGTTTGATATTATTTTCCATGTAAAGGAAAAGGTTTTATATGTGGACGAGATTAAGAAAGGAAACTTGACAACAAAATCAAAGTTGTTATAATAAGTATATCCTATCAAAATTATATGAAAAGGAGTGCGAATTATGGACTCATTAATATATTTAGACAATGCTGCAACGACAGCAGTTAAGCCGGAAGTTTTTGAACAGATGATGCCTTACTTTATGGACACATATAGTAATCCGGCGAGTGTTTACAGTTTTGCCGGAAAAGCAAAGAAAGCGGTTGACGATGCGAGAGAGCAGATTGCAAATGCTTTGAATGCGAAAACACCGGCAGAAGTTTATTTTACCGGAGGCGGAAGCGAGGCTGACAACTGGGCAATTAAGATGACAGCAGAAGCTTATCAGAATAAAGGAAAACACATTATTACAACGAAAATTGAGCATCACGCCGTACTTCATACGACTGCATGGTTAGAGCGCAAAGGCTTTGAAGTGACTTATCTCGATGTGGATGAAGATGGTTTGATTTCGTTGGACGAACTGGAGAAAGCTATTCGTCCGGATACAATTTTGATTTCTGTGATGTTTGCCAATAATGAAATTGGAACGATGGAGCCTATTAAAGAGATTGGTGCCATTGCAAAAAAACATGATATTTTGTTCCACACGGATGCGGTTCAGGCATTTGGTCATGTGCCGATTGACGTGCAGGAAATGAACATTGATATGCTCAGTGCAAGCGGTCATAAATTCCATGGCCCGAAAGGAATTGGATTTATGTATCTGCGCAACGGCGTAAAGATTGGACCATTGATTCATGGTGGTGCGCAGGAGCGATCCCGTCGTGCCGGCACACATAATGTACCGGGAATCGTTGGTATGGGTGCAGCGACTGCACTGGCTGTACAGAATATGGAAGAAAATGCGAAAAAGCAGATTGAAGTCCGCGACTATTTGATTTCCCGTATTGAGAAGGAAATTCCTTATGTAAAAGTGAATGGTCACAGAGAGAAGAGACTTCCAAATAATGTAAATGTATGCTTCCGATTTATTGAGGGAGAGTCCCTTCTGATTATGCTTGACCAAAAAGGAATTTGTGCATCGAGCGGCTCGGCATGTACATCCGGTTCTTTGGATCCTTCACATGTATTGCTGGCAATTGGACTTCCTCATGAGATTGCACATGGTTCGCTTCGTTTGACGTTGTCCGAAGAAACAACCAAAGAAGATGCTGATTATGTTGTGGACAATCTGAAAATGATTGTTGAGAGACTTCGCAGCATGTCACCTCTTTATGATGATTTTGTAAAGAAAGAAAGCGAGGGAAAATAAATGTACAGTGAAAAAGTAATGGATCATTTTTCAAATCCGAGAAATGTTGGCGAGATTGAAAATGCCAGTGGTGTAGGAACAGTCGGAAATGCTAAGTGCGGCGATATCATGAGAATGTACTTAGACATTGATGAAGATACAAAAATTATTAAAGAATGTAAATTTAAGACATTTGGATGCGGCGCAGCAGTTGCGACCAGCAGTATGGCAACGGAACTGGTAAAAGGAAAAACGATTTACGAGGCACTGGAAGTGACAAACAAAGCAGTAATGGAAGCTTTGGATGGACTTCCGCCGGTAAAAGTTCACTGCTCGCTTTTGGCAGAGGAAGCCATTCATGCTGCTTTGTGGGATTACGCTGAGAAGCATGGAATTAAGATTGAAGGATTGGATAAACCAAAGGCAGACATTAATGATGAAGAATAAGAAAACCGTAGTGGTAGGCATGTCCGGAGGGGTTGATTCCTCTGCGGCTGCCTACCTTTTAAAACAACAGGGATACGATGTGATTGGCGTAACGATGCAAATCTGGCAGCAGGAAGATACCTGCACCATCGAGCACGAAGGCGGATGTTGCGGTCTGAGTGCTGTCGAGGATGCCAGACGTGTGGCAAATCAGATTGGAATCCCTTATTATGTGATGAATTTCCGTGAAGAATTTCAGGAAAATGTCATTGATTATTTTGTGAAGGAATATAGAGCGGGAAGAACACCGAATCCGTGTATAGCGTGCAACCGGTATGTGAAATGGGAATCTCTGCTGCAAAAAAGTCTGGCGATTGGTGCTGAATATATTGCGACCGGTCACTATGCTAAGATTGTGCAGTTAGAAAATGGAAGATATACGCTGATTCGCTCGGATGCAAAAGGAAAAGACCAGACTTATGCCTTATATAATCTGACACAGAATCAGTTATCGCATACACTTTTTCCGATTGGCTCATACGAAAAACCGCAGATTCGTGCAATTGCGGAAAAGGCAGGCCTTCAGGTGGCACATAAGCCGGATAGTCAGGAAATTTGCTTTGTGCCGGATAATGATTACGCCGGTTTTATTGAACGCGAGACCAATGAAGTGGAAAAGCCGGGGAATTTTGTTTCGACTTCCGGTGAAATCCTTGGTACACACAAAGGAATCGGGCATTATACGATTGGTCAGCGAAAAGGCTTAGGAATTGCTTTTGGCGAGCCGATGTTTGTTGTGGAAATCTGTCCGGAGACAAATGAAGTTGTACTTGGAAAAAATGATGAAGTCTTTACGGACTGGTTAAAGGCAAATCAGGTAAATTATATGGCAGTGGACCACTTTGAAGTGGGACAGAAAGTGACTGCAAGAATCCGTTATAATCATGGTGGGGCAAAAGCGGTAATTTCAGAAGTGACAGAGGATTCTTTTTCGCTTACATTTGAAGAATCTGTCCGGGCAGTTACACCGGGACAGGCCGTTGTTTTATACGATGGTGATTATGTGCTTGGCGGCGGAACGATTTGCCGCAAAGAAAAAGAAGATTAGCACCATCCACCATCAATTGTCAGAATTTGACCTGTCAGATAGATGGGAGCTTTAGAAAGAAGTGAAATTGTTTGTGCCACTTCTTCTACACTTCCCATTCGTCCGGCGGGTATTTCTTCGCATATTTCACGAATTTCGTCTTTTGAAAAACAAGCATTCATCGGAGTATCAATCATACCGCAGGCAAGCGCATTTACGGCGATGTTACTTGGTGCAAGCTCCTTGGCGAGCGCTTTTGTAAACAGATTGATGCCACCTTTGGCTGCCGAATAAGCAACTTCGCAGGAAGCCCCTACATTTCCCCATACAGAAGAAATCATAAGGATTCGTCCCTTTTTTTTCGATATCATATAAGGCACAACTTTCCTACAACAGTAGAATGCTGAAGATAAGTCACTGTTAATTACATTCATCCATTCCTCATCAGACATATCCGTCAGTAATCCGATGTGGGAAATACCGGCGCAGTGCAGGAATAAATCCACATGTCCGAGTGATTCAACCGCTTTTTGTATCAACTGCCCCGCTTCTTTTGCGTTACTCAAATCCCCACAGAGTGAAAAGATAACCGCATCGCTGTTTGGTTGTGCATCCATGCACGCCTGTTTGACTTTTTGGAGTTTTTCTTTGGAACGGTGTCCTAATAAAGCCAGTGAATACCCTTCTTTTGCTAACTGGATGGCGGCTGCTCCGCCGATTCCTCCGGATGCCCCGGTGATGACCGCTGTTTTTTTCATTTTCATGCCTCGCTTGTTTTTTTTCTTATTTTAGAGCATAAGAGGGTGCAGTGCAAGTAATCTGGTATATTTTTTGCTTTTTGCAGAGAATTAGAAAAAATATGCGTGTCATGCATCGCTCCCGCTAAGACAAACGCACAGGGGTATCGGCACGCAGACTACGCGTTGCCTGATACCCGTGTGTTTGTAATGCATTCCACTCACATTTTTTCTAATTCCCTGTTAAAACCTAAAAATGTACCAGATTGTACATCTTGGTTTTGGGGAGTTAGGGGAGGGTGATAAGCGGTTGGGTTTTGTTTTCTCAGGATTCTAATAATTCAGCAAGAAGAATTCGCAGCGAGTGGGTACAAATACGCAAGTATCAGGCATTGCGTATTTTGCATGCCGATACTTCTGCGTATTTGTCTGAGCGGGAGCGCCCACGAGATGTGAATCTTTCTTACTGAATTACTAGAAACCGAAAAAACACCAACCAATGATTGAATTTCTCCCCATCATCTGATATAATACTAATACTTATGTGCACATGGCACGCAATTTTTGCGGGAGGAATAGTATGAAAAATCGAAGTATTGCACAAATTATACTTATTAATTTTTTTAAGACAATTGGTGTTATTGTATTGCTGTTAGGCGTAGGTGTACTCAGTTATTATCTTACAATGCTGTTTTTGAAACAGACGCAGCGAGTGGAGAGAAGTACGCAGTACGAGCATGTGATTGATGTAAATCCCGGCAGCATGGAATCCAGCAACTTAATTTACAGCTATGACAAGAAGAGCGGAAAAATCGATGCAATGGTGCTTGAATTGTTTGATGCCGGAACGAAGAACATGACATATGTGACGATTCCTGCCAGTACGCAGATTACGATTTCGGCAAAGACCTATAATGATTTATTAAAGAAAAGTTCCAAACTGCCACAGGTGATTACGATGTCAGAAATTTCTTCTTATTTTGAAGGAGATGTTAAATATGAGTATGGTATTCTTATTTTGCAGGAGGAATTAAAAGCAGATATCGGTTATTTTACTGCGATGACGTCGGATGAATTTAACAAATGTTTTGAATGGGAGAATGGCAAAAAGAAAAAACTCTGCCCGACAAAACAGCTTTTGGATGAGGCAGCGAAGTGCAGCGATGAAAGTGATATGAATGATTTGATTGAATCTAAATGGGATTCTTTGATTAGTGATGTGACATTGAGCCAGAAGCAGCATTACAGCAAAGAATTAAAACAGGTCAATCGCGAGTATATTCACACATATCGTGTCAAAGGGCAGACGTTTAATAAGAAATTTAAGTTAGATAAAACAAAAACTGCTAAGATGATTGAGAAAATCTGGGAGAAAAAAGCTTACCAGAGTGCACAAAATAGTTTGGGTAGTACATCTTCCACGGAAAATAAAGGAACGGTGTGGATTTATAATGGAAGTAAGATAACCGGACTTGCTGCAAAATATCAGAAAATACTTCAGGAAGACGGTTATGAAGTAAAAGGTGTTGGTAATGCAACAGGTAACATCCGTTCGCAGACAGTTATTTATGCAACAAACAAAAAGAAAGCCAATGCATTGAAGAAATATTTCAAAAACCCACTGATTCAGACGGCTGATAATATGAGCAGCGGCGCATCTATCGAGATTGTACTCGGTACAGATGATGACATACAGTAACGAAAACCGAACATTCTGACAGAAAGCGAGGTGTTTACGTGGGGACTAAAGTAAATATCATGGACATGCAGGTGGATTTGCTGACCAAAGAAACACTGAAGCAGGAAATGCAGAATTTTCTGGAGAATGAAACGGTGAATGTAGCACATGTTATTTCACTGGATTATATGGATGCCTATGATAAAAATGAGCTGGTGCGTGAGTCGCTCGCTCATGCAGACCTTGTTCTCCCCGGTGAAAAAGCAATACTGACAAGACATCATGTTGATGTTTTGGAGACCGGCGGTATGGCAGTTGATTATCACGCGGAGTTAGAACTGCTTTCGCTTGCAAACGAGAATAACCGGACAATTTATTTGGTGCTGCGAAGTGAGAAAGAAGCCAAAATGGTATATCGCTTTTTATCCGAATATATTGACAGAGATCAGATTGTCGGTATCTATGTGGCGGATGGAGAAGTTGCAGAGGAGAGTCTGATTAATGACATTAACATGAAACTGCCGGATATTGTGCTTTTATCGATGGAGAGCACAGAGCAGGAGGAGTGGCTTGAGAATAACCGTGCGAAGGTGAATACCAAACTTTGTGTGGTGATAGGAAGTGTGATGCCGCTTTTGTTCCGGGAAAATGTGCCGGTGCCGAAATGGCTGAAAAAACTACATCTGGGAGGTGTTTACCGCTGGTTTTTGGTGATGCCGTATTCCCATTCGCTAAGAAGGCGTATATTTCATAGAAAAATGGACGATTATAATACCAAGAAAAAATTTCGGAGGTAACAAAAATGTCCATATCAGAGAAGCGTATCTTTCGTTCCTATGGTATGATTACCATGGGAACTTTTTTGATGGCTTTGGGAACCTGTCTCATTTATGAGCCGATGTCAATGGTTACCGGAGGATTTTCAGGTGTGGGAATTGTACTTGAAAAATTATTTGGAATTCCGGTGTTTGCTGTGACATTTCTTTTAAACGTCCCTTTGTTTTTTATGGCGAGAAAATTCCACACAAGGGAATATTTATTTCGTTCGCTGTATGCCATGATTACGTTCTCACTGGCATTAGCGGTAATTCCCGTTACTTCCGTTACGCATCAGGACTATTTGATGGCGGCAATACTGGGTGGTGCGTTTAATGGTGGAGGGCTTGGACTTGTGTTTCTTGCAGGAAGTTCCACCGGCGGCACGGATTTGTTAAGTACCCTTTTACATCCGCTGTTCCCAATGATGCGGCTGGCAAATATTATAGGAATTGTCGATGGTATAATTGTTGTTGTCGGTATGCTGGTTTTTGGTGTGCGGACGGCACTGTATTCCATTGTGGCGGTTTTTGTAACTTCGAAAGTAATGGATGGAGTGACATCCGGAATGCGTTATGCAAAAATTATGTATATCATTTCCGACCGGTCGGCAGAAATTGCAGAAATTATTCTGCACCAATTTGAGCGCGGGGTAACGGCACTGCGGGGAAACGGTATGTATTCCGGGAAGGAAAAGCAGATTTTAATGTGTGTTGTTTCACGCCGTGAGGCTGTTTCTATGGTAAAATATGTTAAGGAAGCCGATGAGCGGGCATTTGTGATTGTTGCTGATGCCAGAGAGGTGTTAGGGGAAGGTTTTAGCATCGGTGATTAGCATGCTAAACGGAATCTGTGCAATTTACACAAAAGATTTTTGAATTATTTAGGTATTTTGAATATGGTGTTTTTGATAAAGATAGTGTATAGTATCAGTTAGATGTTTGTGACAATATTATATCCTAGGAGGAATTTCAAATGGCAAGTTTATCTTTAAAAAACATCAATAAAGTATATCCAAACGGCTTCCACGCTGTTAAGGACTTTAACTTAGAGATTGAAGACAAAGAGTTTATTATTTTCGTAGGACCATCCGGATGTGGTAAATCTACTACACTTCGTATGATTGCCGGCTTGGAAGAGATTTCCAGTGGTGAGTTGTGGATTGGTGATAAATTGGTGAACGACGTTGAGCCAAAAGACAGAGATATCGCGATGGTATTCCAGAACTACGCTTTGTATCCACATATGTCCGTATATGACAATATGGCATTTGGTTTGAAACTGAGAAAAGTTGCAAAAGACCAGATTGACCGCCTTGTACATGAAGCAGCTAAAATCCTTGATATCGAGCACTTGCTTGATCGTAAACCAAAAGCTTTGTCCGGTGGTCAGAGACAGCGTGTTGCTATGGGACGTGCAATCGTACGTGATCCTAAAGTATTCTTGATGGATGAGCCGCTTTCTAACTTGGATGCAAAACTCCGTGTACAGATGCGTATCGAGATTTCTAAATTGCATCAGAGACTGGAAACAACAATTATCTACGTAACACATGACCAGACAGAGGCTTTGACACTGGGTACTCGTATCGTTGTTATGAAAGATGGTGTTGTGCAGCAGGTTGATTCTCCACTTGATTTGTATATGAGACCAAACAACTTGTTTGTTGCCGGATTTATCGGTTCTCCTCAGATGAACTTCATCGATGCAAAAGTAGTTGTATCCGGTTCTGAAGTACGTTTGATGTTTGGTTCTAACTCCATTAAACTTCCGGAGAATAAAGCTAAGAAGTTGATTGATAATGGATATGAAGATAAGACAGTTACCTTTGGTATTCGTCCAGAGGATATTAAAGATGAAGAGATGTTCATCAGCAACTCTCCGGATACTACACTGGAAGCTACTGTTAAAGTATACGAGATGCTTGGGGCAGAAGTATTCTTGTACTTCACAGTTGAGACATTTGACATTACTGTACGTGTAAACCCTCGTACAACAGCTCGTCCTGGTGATACAATTAAGATTGCTTTGGATGGTTCTAAGATTCACTTGTTTGATAAAGAAACACAGGAAACAATTACAAACTAGTCTTAGCACATAACATGTTTTTGCTGGGCGTCTTCTTAAGGAGACGCCCTTTTTGTGGCGTAAGAGTTTTACAACTAAAAAAGGAGGTTATATGAGTGAGCAACGAAAGTAAGAGTATGGCAGTGCCGGAAGAGAATAAAATGGGTGTCATGCCGGTCGGCAGGCTGTTATTTAGCATGTCGCTCCCAATGATGTTATCCATGCTGGTTCAGGCACTTTATAATATTGTAGATAGTATTTTTGTGGCGAAGTTATCGGAGGATGCTTTGTCTGCGGTTTCCCTTGCCTTTCCGCTTCAGACGTTAATTTTTGCGGTTGGCGGCGGTACCTGTGTAGGTGTGAATGCTCTATTGTCAAGGGCGTTGGGAGAAAAGGATTTTAAGAAGGCGAATGATGTTGCGATGAATGGTGCTTTTTTGACAGTCCTCAGCTATGTTGTATTTTTAATCCTTGGTCTTACGGTAGTAAAACCATTTTATGTAGGACAGTTAAATGGGACAAGTTCTCCGATTTATGGAATGGGCGTTGACTATTTGAGTACAGTCATGATATTTTCCATTGGTGTTTTTTGTCAGATGTATTTTGAGCGACTGTTGACTTCGACGGGGAAAACTGTGTATACAATGCTCTCCCAGCTTACCGGTGCGGTTATCAATATTATTTTAGATCCGATTTTGATTTTTGGGCTGCTTGGTGCACCGGCAATGGGCGTTACCGGTGCGGCTGTGGCAACCGTAATCGGACAGTGTGGAGCGGCGATTCTTTCTGCTGTATTTAATGTGAAATTTAATCATGAGGTGGATTTGAAAATCAAAGGGTTCCGCCCGAGTGCTAAAATTATCGGACCAATTTATGCGATTGGAATTCCATCCATTATTATGCAGTCAATTGGTTCTGTTATGACTTATTGCATGAATCGGATTTTGATTGGATTCTCTTCGACGGCAACAGCAGTATTTGGTGTTTATTTTAAATTGCAGAGTTTCTTCTTTATGCCATTGTTTGGATTGAATAATGGAATTACACCGATTATTGCCTATAACTACGGAGCACAGAAAAAGCACAGAATGATAAAAACGATTAAAATGAGTCTGGTTGTATCGTTCTGTTTGATGTTTATTGGTTTCTTGGGATTTGAACTGATTCCGGACAAATTACTGGGGTTATTTGCGGCTTCGCCGGCTATGCTTACAATTGGAGTTCCGGCACTTCGTATTATTGGAATTCACTTTTTGATTGCCTGGTTCTGTATTATTGTAGGTACGGTATTCCAGTCTTTGGGAAAGGCTGTTTACAGCATGGTGGTTTCGGTTATGCGTCAGCTTGTCGTACTGATTCCGGCTGCATATCTTCTGGCTCATTTTGGTGGGTTGCATGCCACTTGGTGGTCATTCCCGATTGCGGAGAGTATGTCGCTTGCGGTATCAACGATATTCCTTTTACGGATTTACAAAAAAATCATCAAACCGCTGCCGGATAAGGAATAAAAATAATATAAAAAATTGTTTTTTTGCAACTTTTCCTCCTTTTGAATCGTCTTATATATAAAGACAATACAAAAGGAGGTTTTATTATGATGAGAAACAAAAGAATACTGGGTGGAGCGTTACTGTTGTCTATGTCATTGCTTGGCGGCGGTTTAAGTATGGGATTTTCAAATAACGGACAGCCTGCTATTGTGAAAGCGGCTGACACAAAAAGCCAAAGCACACTGGCGGGATGGAATATAGGCAAAGAGGTAACCTATAAAGGTTCGGAAGCTACATATCATGCGTATTTATCCGAAGATGGAAAAAATGCATGGATTTATCTTGTAGAAACAACAAACAAGACAAAATCCTTAAAGTTTCCGGATGCGGTAGAAGGAGCTGTTGTGACAAGAGTAGGTTATGACACGGCACTTTGCAAATTGGAAGATGCAGATGAATTTAACCAAAACATTTCTGGTGTGACCGTTGAGTATGCACATGGTGTTGACGGCTGGAGCGAAAAGACGATAAATGTTGAATCCGTTGTTCTGCCAAAGAACTTGACGATATTAGAGTCAACAGCGCTTAGCGGACTTCGTAAAGTTAAGAGTATTACAATTCCAGACGGTGTGCAGAAAATTAGTGCGGAAACATTTTATGGCTGTAAGAGTCTTAAGGAAGTGCAATTGCCAAAATCACTTGCTTCCTTTGACAATTACACATCCTTTTCCGCCTGTCCGAAACTTTCCAAAGTCACACTTTCGAAGGAAAATAAAAGTTTTAAAATGCAGAAAGGCCTGTTATTAAATAAGAAGGGGACAAAGCTTATCTGGGCAGTGCCGGCGAAAAATAAAATTACAGTTCCTGATAGTGTTACTTCGATTGCGGATAATGCACTCAAAGCAGGAAAAGCAACAAGTGTTTATCTTGGCAAGAAGGTGAAAATAATTGGTAAAGATGCCATTGCCGGAAAGAAGATAACGAAGGTAAGTATTTCTAAGAAAAACAAATGCTTGGGAAAACAGGGACAGTGCATTTACGAGAAAAAGAGTGGTAAGTTATTAATTGCTGTTGCGAAAAAGAATGTAGTAAAAATAGGAAATAAGGTAAAACTGATTAGTGAGGATGCTTCTCTTTGCGGCAGTCGTCAGTTGAAGAAATTGGATATCGGGGCAAGTGTAAAGACATTACAGGGAGCATGGGGTGAATTTTATCGTGCCGGTTATGTGACGACGACAAAAGTTTATTTTCGTTCTAAGAATCCACCGAAACTGACACAGAATAATGATAAAAATTATTGTTATCTTCCAATTTTCAGAGATGTGTATGTGCCGAAAGCATCCTTGAAAAAGTACAAAAAATGGTATAAGAAAAATGATGCCCTTCAATTTGTGAAGCTTAAGACCTTTTGACAATAACCCGAATAAATGGTACAATGGGGAGAAATGAGGTGTTGTGAACGAAAAGTACAAAAGGAGTAGTTAAGGAGGGGCATAAATGATATCAAACCAGATTTTGCAAAATACAATTGATGGTGTAAAAGGAATTACAAAAATAGACCTTAGTGTAGTGGATGCCGATGGAAATGTATTGGCAGAGACGGCAGGTGACAGTGAAGATTACTGTGCGACTGTTAAGATATTTGCGGATTCGCCGGCAGACAGTCAGGCGATTTTGGGATACCAGTTTTTTAAGGTTTATGATGAGAGCCAGTTAGAATACATTGTGGTGGCAAAGGGAGAGGCCGAGGATGTATATATGATTGGAAAGATTGTTGTATTCCAGATTCAGAACTTATTAGTTGCCTATAAAGAACGTTATGACAAAGATAACTTTATTAAGAATCTTTTGCTTGATAACCTCCTTTTGGTTGATATTTTTAACCGTGCGAAGAAACTTCATATCGAGATGAACGCACGCCGGGTTGTTTATATTGTAGAGACAAGTAAGGAAAAAGATAATGGTGCCTTAGAGACTGTACGCAGCATGTTTGCCGGTGGCAACAAGGATTTCATCACGGCAGTGGATGAGAAAAACATCATTATCGTAAAAGAAATTAAGGACAAAGATACTTACGAGGATTTGGAGAAAACCGCACAGGTTATCGTAGATATGTTAAATACTGAGGCAATGGCACGTGTACGTGTGGCGTTTGGAACGATTATCAAGGATATCAAGGAAGTTTCAAGATCCTATAAAGAAGCGAAGATGGCACTGGATGTTGGAAAGATCTTTTACAGTGACAAAAAGGTAATGGCGTATAGTAATCTGGGCATTGGACGGCTGATTTACCAGCTTCCGCTGCCACTTTGCAAAATGTTTATTAAAGAAATTTTCGATGACAACACACCGGATAATTTCGATGAAGAAACCTTGACGACAATTAACAAGTTCTTTGAAAATAACTTAAATGTTTCGGAGACATCGAGACAGCTTTACATCCATCGAAATACGCTTGTTTATCGTTTGGATAAATTGCAAAAGAGCACCGGACTTGATTTGCGTGTGTTTGAGGATGCGATTACATTCCGCATTGCGTTGATGGTTGTGAAGTATATGAACTATTTGGAGACCATTGAGTATTAATTGACGAGAGAGGTTTTGTATCATGGAAACAAAGAAAAAGGTGATACCTATTATTGCAATGGATCATATCAGTAAGCAGTATTCTACAGGTGTGGAAGCGCTAAGTGATGTATCCATTCGCATTCATAAAGGCGAATTTGTATTCGTAGTTGGTAAAAGTGGATCTGGCAAGTCCACTTTTATTAAATTGCTTTTAAAAGAGTTAAATCCGACCGAAGGCCGTATATTTGTCGGTGGCAGACAGGTGACAAATTTGAAGCGCAAACAGGTTTCGTTATACCGGAGAAAGATTGGTGTGGTATTTCAGGATTTTCGTCTATTAAAGAATAAGACGGTATTTGAAAATGTTGCCTTTGCACAGGAAATCATCGGCATGACCAAAAGGGATATTGCAAGAAATGTTCCAATTATGTTAGAGATGGTTGGGTTAAAAGGGAAAGAGAAGATGTATCCGCACGAATTATCCGGCGGAGAGCAGCAGCGTGTAGCGATTGCCAGAGCACTGATTAACCAGCCGACCATTTTGCTGGCGGACGAGCCGACGGGAAATCTTGACCCCAAGACAGCATGGGATATTATGATGTTGTTGGAGGAAGTAAACAAAATGGGTACAACAGTTGTTGTTGTAACTCATAATAATGATGTTGTGGATGTCATGCAAAAGCGTGTTATAAATTTAGAGGATGGCGTTTTGGTAAGAGATGAAAAGAAAGGTGGTTATCAGGTTGAAGGGGATTAATTTATTTTTTCACAGCATCAAACAAGGACTAGCAAATCTGAGAAAAAACCGTATGTTTACCCTGGCTTCCATGGGAACGATTGCAGCCTGTCTATTTGTCTTCGGCTTGTTTTATTTTGTGCTCAGTAATTTCCAGAATATTCTTCACTCGGCAGAACAGTCAGTGGGAATTTCTGTATTTTTTGAAGAAAATCTTTCGGAAAAACAGATTGCTGATATTGGACAAAAAATTGAGAAAAGAGATGAAGTGGAGCGGATAGAATACATTTCTGCTGCACAGGCATGGGAAGACTTTAAACAGGAAAACTTTTCTAAGACACCGGAACTGGCAGAAAGCTTTGGGGATGATAATCCGTTAGCGGAATCAGCATCTTATGCTATTTACTGCAAGGATTTGGAACGACAGTCTACGTTAGTAGAATACTTAAAAAACATAAAAGGAATCCGAAGGATTAAGGAAGCGGATGAAATCGAAGAAGGCTTTTCGAGTGTTAATAAACTGGTTGGTGGTGTGTCACTGGTGCTGATTGTTGTGCTTTTACTTGTATCCGTATTTTTGATTCATTCGACAATTGCGACCGGAATCGCCGTAAGAAAACCGGAAATTGCGATTATGCGTCTGATGGGAGCGTCTGACTTTTTTATCTGGGCGCCGTTTATTGTGGAAGGCGTAGTGATTGGTTTGATTGGTTCAATTATTCCCCTTATTGTGTTGGGGATTTCATACGGACGGATTCTTACTTATATAACAACACATTTTTCTCTTTTTTCGGAGGGACTTGCTTTCCTTACGACAGGAGAAGTTTTTGTGATGTTAGTTCCGATTTCACTGATTTTGGGTGTTGGAATTGGATTCTTTGGCAGTTTTATTACGGTGCGGAGAAATTTAAATATTTAGGAAGTGATAAAGATGAGAAGAAAATGGCTGTTGTGTGGCATATTGTGCGGCGTTGTGTCGCTTTCTGTGTTTGGACAAAACGTAGGTGCCACAAACTATGATAAGCAGATTAAAGAAACAGAAAAACAGCAGAAAGAATGGGAAAACAAGGCGGATAGTCTGCAAAAGGAAATTGAAGAGATTCAGGCCGATAAAGACGATACCTTAAAATATATTGAGAAGTTAGATAAAAAAACAGCATCTCTGGAAGAAGAATTAGAGAAACTTCATGCACAGGTTACGTCGTCTGGAAAAAAGTTAAAGGCAATTCAGAAGGAATTAGCAAAGGCACAGAAGGAAAAAGAAAAGCAGTATACGACGATGAAGCGGCGCATAAAATATATGTATGAAAATGGAAATCAGGAATATCTTGATATTATATTTGGAGCAAAAAGTATTTCTGATTTGTTGAACCGCTCAGAGTATGTTGAAAAAATTTCCGAATATGATAACAAAGTGTTTGCGCATTTTAAGAAGGCAGCACTTACGGTGCAGCAAAAGGAGAAACAGCGTGAACAGCAGACAAATGAGTTAAAGGAATTAGAAACAAAAACAAGGGAAGAAAAGCAAGCGGTGTCCGAGTTAAAGGCGGATAAGAAAACAGAATTGGATAAGATTGATAAAGCGATGGAAAAATCGCAGGATCAAGTAAGTGAGTACACGAAAAAAGCGCTGGAAGCGGAAAATCAGGTGGAAGCACTGCTTCAGAAAAAACAGGATGAGATTGACCGTGAAATGGCGGCAGGCGGCGGAAATTCCGGCGGCAGCACAACAGGATTTGGCTGGCCGTTAAAAGGTGGCGCCGGACGTATTTCTTCGGGATTTGGTGGCAGAAAAAGTCCGACTGCAGGTGCCAGCACATATCATAAAGGTGTCGATTTGGCTGCACCTTCGGGAACGCCGATATTAGCAGTCGGCAGCGGAAAAGTAGTGACCGCTACGTATAGTTCGAGTGCCGGAAATTATATTATGATTTCGCATGGCAACCGTTTGTATACGGTATATATGCACTGTTCCAGACTTGCAGTGAGTGCCGGAAAACAGGTAACAAAAGGACAAGTAATCGGGTATGTTGGATCGACCGGTATATCGACCGGAGCACATCTCCATTTTGGTGTTACGAAAAATGGAAGTTATGTGAACCCGTTAAATTATATTTCGAGATAATGGAGGATAGTGAAAGATGAGGAAAAGACGAGGCAGTGGTTTTTTTGCCGGAATATTTGTTGGCGTATTGTTTTCTATGACATTTTTTCTTGTCATGTATTTTTTAGATATACAGATTCTGCCGGCGTCCTCTCTTGCGTCGGATATTAGAAACCGTGCAGAAATTGTGGAATCGTACATTGACAGCTATTACTGGAAGGACGATGTATCGGATCAAACAATTTCGGAATATGCCGCAAAAGGAATGGTAGCGGCACTTGGCGATAAGTATTCAGCGTATTTTACCAGTGAAGAATTAAAAAGCAGTATGGAAGATGTAGAAGGAGATTACGAGGGAATCGGTGCAAGTGTGCGCTACGATGAAAAAACAAAAAACAAGACGATTCAGGAAGTGCAGAAAGGCAGACCGGCACAGAAAGCCGGATTAAAAGCCGGAGATATTCTGCTTTCTGTAAATGGCGAGGACGTAACAAAATTGTCATTAAATGATACCATTCAGAAGATTAAAGGAAAAGAAGGAAAAAAATCAGAACTCGTTGTTTTGCGGGAAGAAAATGGAGAAAAGACAAAGAAGAAAATTACGGTGACCTGTGAAAAGATTGTTAATCAGACGGTTACACATCGGATGTTGTCCGGGAAAACCGGTTATATTGCCATTACTTCTTTTACAAAGGAAACGGTAAAACAATATGAGAATGCGCTTTCTGACTTAGAGAAGAAGGGACAGAAGGGATTGGTTGTAGATTTGCGAGGCAATGGCGGTGGTTCACTGACGGCGGTTGTGGATATTCTTGACCGGATGCTTCCAAAAGGAAAACTGATAACGGAAAAAAATAAAGTAAATGGTGATAAAGTATATACCTCAACCGATGAAAAGCATTTTGATAAGCCGGTGGCAGTTTTGATTAATGGGGGAAGTGCCAGTGCTTCGGAAGTTTTTGCCGGCTGTATGCAAGACCGGAAAGCGGCTTCGTTAGTCGGTGTCAAAAGTTTTGGGAAAGGAATTGTACAGACTATTTTTTCTCTGGAAAAATCGTGTGGTGGCGGAATTAAACTGACAACCGGGGAATATTTGCTGCCAAGCGGCAGATGTATTCAGGGCAAAGGGTTGACTCCGGATGTGGAAGCAAAGAATCCTTCTGATTTGAAGCAATTCGGTGGAAAAGACGATTACCAGCTGCAAAAAGCAGTGGAAGTGATAAATGAAAAAACAGCCGAATAAGTAAAAGACACAAAAATTTCACATTTTGTGTCTCTCCTAGAGTTGCGTTAGCGAATCAAACGGTGTTATACTCGACTAATAGTCATTTTAGAAAAAGGGAGGAACTTTCAGATGTTATCTAAGTTCAGTGTTCGCAAACCATTTACCGTATTGGTTGCGGTTGTTATATGTCTGGTACTCGGATTTTTGTCATTTCAAAATATGAGTACGGATTTTCTGCCAAATATGGAATTTCCGTATGCACTTGTTATGACTACATATCCGGGAGCAAGTCCGGAAGAAGTAGAAAAGGCTGTTTCCGAACCGGTGGAGCAGGCGATGGAGCGTATCAACAACGTCAAAGAACTGCAATCTATTTCCATCCAGAATATGTCAATGGTTGTTATGTCATTTAATGATGGAACGGATATGGGTTCTACAGTTGTAGATATGAGAGAAAGCCTTGATATGGTGACATCGCAGTTTGATGATTCCATCGGAAATCCGACAATTATGAAAATGAATCCCGACATGATGCCGATTATGGTGGCGGCACTGGATTATGATAAATTAGACAGTGCGGAAGTTACGAAAAAGGCGGAAAAGGAAATTATTCCGGAATTGGAGAGTGTGGAGGGAGTTGCCTCTGTCAATGAATCCGGTTCTATTGAGAAAAAGATTCAGGTCATTATTCAGCAGGATAAGATTGACAAGATGAATGAGCTTGTGCAAAAGGCGATTGAAGGAAAATTAAGTGATGCACAGGATAAGATTGATGAAGGAAAGAAGAAACTGGAAAATGGCAAAAACAAATTAAAGAATGGAAAAGAGACCGCCGCCGATAAGATGGCGAAGGGAGAGACGAAACTTAGTCAGGCATCGGATAAAATTAAGGATGGCCTGAAAGTTATTAATGAAAATATTACGAATATTAAAAAGCAGCAGGCAACGCTTAAAAAGAGTGAAAAACAGTTAAATACGGGGCTTGCCTCGCTCGCTGCCAATAAAACAAAACTGACAAATACAATTAAGACACTGACGGCGACGCAGACGCAGCTTACGACACTGAACACGACGCTTGAAAAGCTCAAAGTTCAGGAGACATCTCTGAAAACGCAGCTTGAGAATGTCGGTGGGAATTCACAGGAACTGAGTACTTCTTTAGCGTCGGTTCAGGCACAGTTACAGGTTGTCCGTGGCAAATTGAAGGATGCCGGCATTACGGAAGAAATGCTTCCATCCAAAGTAAACGAAGTGAATACGGCACTTACTTCAGCAAACAGCGGACTTAAGCAGGTGGAAACCCAAGAGAAAACGCTGGCAAAGAATAAAGCCAAAATTACAGCGGCAAAGAAAAAAATCAATGCCGGTCTGAAAAAACTAAATGCAACAAAGAAGAAATTAGAGAAAGGTCAGATTTCGACAACGGAAGCGACCGAACAGCTAAATAAACAGAAAATTCTTTCCAGTATCCAGTTAAGTGTTTCGGAAGCACAGATGGATAATGGAAAAAATAAGTTAGATGAAGCAGATAAACAGTTAAAGGACTCGAAAAAAACGACAAAAAGTAATGCGAACCTGAAAAAAATCATTACAAAGGAAATGGTTGAAAATGTATTAAAAGCGCAGAACTTTGATATGCCGTCCGGTTATATTACCGAAGGAGATGCTTCTTACCTTGTACGTGTAGGTGATAAGATTCAATCCGAGAAAGAAATCAAAAACCTCGTTGTCTGCGATATGGATTTGGATGGTTTAGACCCGATTAAACTTTCAGATGTGGCAGATATTGCGGTTACGGATAACTCGGATGATGTGTATACCGTAGTAAACGGCAACCCGGCGGTACTTGTTACGTTACAGAAACAGTCCGGATTTTCAACCGGAGACGTAACGAGTGCACTGACGGATCGTTTTGACCAGTTGCAGAAAGACAATCAGGGACTGCATGTTTCTGTTTTGATGAATCAGGGGGTATACATTGACCTTGTAGTGGATGCTGTAGTGCAAAATCTTTTGCTTGGTGGGTTGCTTGCTATTTTGATTCTGCTGTTTTTCCTGCGCGACTGGCGGCCAACCTTTATCGTTGCCTGCTCGATTCCGCTCAGCGTAATTGCAGCAGTTGTAGCGATGTACTTTAGCGGTGTAACACTGAATATTATTTCCTTATCCGGTTTGGCACTTGGTGTTGGTATGCTTGTGGATAACTCGGTTGTCGTAATTGAAAACGTTTTCCGTCTTAAGCAGCATGGGATTTCAACGAAGCGTGCAGCAATTGAGGGAGCAAGCCAGGTGGCAGGAGCTATCGTGGCATCTACACTGACAACGGTTTGTGTGTTCGCACCGATTATTTTTACAGAAGGTGTGACAAAGCAGTTATTCGTCGACTTGGCGCTTACCCTTGCTTACACACTGGGAGCAAGTCTTCTTGTAGCACTTACCTTAGTTCCGGCAATGTCGGCCGGATTAATTAAGAGAAAGCCAAAGAAAGAGTCAAAGATTATTGCGGCAGTTCAGCGTGCGTATGGCAGGGCAATTCAATGGGTGCTGCGGTTTAAGTGGCTTGTTTTGGCTGGCTCGGTTGTTCTCCTTATATTGTTTGCGGCATTGGCAGCCGGCAGAGGATTTTCCATGATGCCGGATATGGAAAGTACGCAGATGACGGCTACGCTTACGATGGATAATGGAACAAAACTGGCGGATACGAAAAAAGCGTCCAATCAAGTGGTTGAAAAAATCCGTGAGATTTCGGATGTTGAATCAGTTGGTGCCTATACAGGAACGGGTTCATCCATGTCGATGCTTACCGGTTCCGGCGGTGAAAATACCGTAACTATGTATATCATTTTGAAGGACGATAGGCAGTTAAGCAATGAAGAAATCACAAAACTGATTACGGAAAAAACGAAAAATATTGAGGGGAAAGTAGAAGTAAATGCTTCTGCGATGGATATGAGTGCCCTGATGGGCGATGGTGTCACCATCAATATTAAAGGAAAAGATTTGGATAAATTGCAGACGATTTCGGAAGATATGATGAAGAAACTTGAAAAAGTAGATGGTCTTGATAACATTACGAATGGTCTGGAAGATGCCGGTAAAGAGTACCGCATTACTGTGGATAAAGCGAAAGCAATGCGTTATTCACTTACGGTGGCTCAGGTTTATCAGCAGATTTATGCAAAAGTAAAAGAGGCTTCTTCGTCTTCTACGGTATCGAATGATACCGATGATTTAGGTGTTTATGTCAACTCGGCGGAGGATGAGGACTTGACAAGAAATGATGTCAAAAATCTGAAAATTGATTACACCGATTCGATGACTCAGAAGACAAAAAAGGTTTCTCTTAGTAAGATTGCTGATTTTAGCACTGCGGATTCGCCAAAATCGATTTATCGCAAAGGGCAGACCAGATATATTGCTGTAAAAGCGGATATCAAGGATGGTTATGTGGTAAGCGACGTTTCGAGAGAGGTTGAAAAAATCGTAAACCAGACAAAGAAACCGGCCGGTTATGAAATGGAATTAGATGGTGAAAATGAAGCAACCACAGAAGCAATGGGACAGGTGCTTTTGATGATGGTACTTGGTGTGCTTTTGATGTATTTGATTATGGTGGCACAGTTCCAGTCGCTGTTATCTCCATTTATCATTTTGTTCACGATTCCGCTTGCCTTTACGGGAGGTTTCCTTGGACTGTGGATTTCGGGAAGTGACGTCAGTGTCATTGCCATGATTGGATTTGTAATGCTTTCCGGTATTATTGTAAACAATGGTATTGTGCTTGTGGATTATATCAATCAGTTACGCCGAAGCGGTGTCGAGAAACGACAGGCAATTGAGGAAGCAGGCGTAACGAGACTTCGTCCGATTCTGATGACGGCATTGACGACGGTACTTGGTTTGATTCCAATGGTTGCCGGCAGCAGTATGGGAGCGGATATGACAAGACCGATGGCAATTGTTACGATTGGTGGTCTGGTATATGGTACGCTGCTTACGTTGTTTGTTGTACCATGTATTTATGATTTGTTAAACCGCAAAAAAGATATGAGAGAAAAAACAGTAGATGAAGAATCTATGATAGAAGAAGCAATGGACGAAAAAGAATAAGAACAGATTGGAGGAAGGATTATGAATGCACCGATTGGCGTGTTTGATTCGGGAATTGGCGGATTGACAGTGGCAAAAGAGATTATGCGGCAGATTCCGGGGGAAAGTCTTGTTTATTTTGGAGATACAGCCCGTGTGCCATATGGTTCCAAATCAAAAAATACAGTTTGTAAATATAGCAAGCAGATTGCTAAATTTCTCCTGACACAGGATGTTAAAGCAATTGTAATTGCCTGCAATACAGCCAGTGCACTTGCCAGAGAGGAACTTGAAGATATGGTGGATGTGCCGGTGATTGACGTGGTGCAGCCGGGAGCGAGAATGGCGGCGGCATCGACTAAGAATAACAAAATTGGCGTGATTGGAACCCAGAGTACAATAAAAAGTGGAATTTATGAGAGCTATCTTCACAAAATAAATCCGGAATTGACGGTAGTGAGTAAAGCGTGTCCGCTATTTGTACCTCTTGTGGAAGAGGGGCTGTTTGAAGACCGTATTACGGAAGATGTTGTTTCCAGATATCTGCATGATATGAAAGAGTATGAGATTGATGCGCTTGTTTTGGGATGTACTCATTATCCGCTTTTGCGCGGTGTGATTGGGCGTGAAATGGGTGAGTCGGTAAAACTGGTGAACCCTGCTTATGAAACGGCAAAATCGTTAAAGGATCTGTTAAAGGAAAAAGATTTACTGAATGTATCCGGTGAGAAACCGGAGCACAAATTTTTTGTCAGTGATGGTGTGGACCAGTTCCGTTCTTTTGCCAATTCCATTCTGCCATATCAGGTGGAAAATACAACGGTGGTAGATATTGAATCTTATTAGTTAATAACGCATACATTTTAGAGATAGAAAAATGTGAGGCGTTAGATGAGGCGAAGGGTTTTTTTGAAAAAGTTTCTTGCTTGCATGGTTTTATTTTTGTGGACGCCATTTTTATGTGGACTGTTATTTTGGAAAATGGAAGTGAAAAAGACTCCGAAATGGGAGCAAAACACAGAAAATATCCGGGATTTTCAGGTGGTACCAAAACGGCTTGCCGGATTTGAAACATGGGGAAAAGACGAATATGAAGAGTTCGCAAAGGACTTTTTATATGCGGACGGTAAACTGGAAAAGACAAGCAAATCACTTCCGTCCTTATCGTGGTATCGTATCCTTTTGGAAAGAGAAACATGGGAGCCCTATGCCGTTTACTATCAAAAACTTCTTTCCGGGATAAAATGTTTTCCGGTTGTCTCAGATAAGAAAGAAAAAGAGGGGATTTCTTTTGAGGATTCATGGGGGATGTCCCGCAGTTATGGGGGAAAACGGCTCCATGAGGGGACGGATTTAATGCCACCGAAAAATCAAAGAGATACGTTTGCTGTTGTAAGTGTCTGTGATGGTGTTGTGGAAAAAATCGGATGGCTGGAATTAGGCGGCTACCGCATTGGAATCCGCAGTAAAACGGGCACTTATTTTTATTATGCTCATCTTTCTTCCTACGCGGAGGGGATGAAACAGGGAAAGACTGTGAAAGCGGGCGAGCTGCTAGGTTATATGGGAGACAGCGGTTATGGAAAAGAGGGAACGGTTGGAAAGTTTCCGGTTCATCTGCATTTTGGAATTTACTTTACGGCAGGTGACAAAGAAATCAGTGTGAACCCGTATCCAATTCTAAAGGCGATGGAAAAGCCTCTTTCCACCGCACGGTTTTTGTGATAAACTTTATTTGTGTGTAAAAAGCATGATTTAAGAAAGGAAAGAAAATGATGTACGAAAAATGTACCTTGGGATATCTTACGAAACGTAAGAAAGCAGAAATTTTATGGATTGTATTTTTTGTAGTGCTTGGCGTTGCTATTTTTTTAACCGGATATTTGTGGAGTGGTGTGCGTGCAAATATTTTTACTGTAATGGCAGTGTTACTCGTGCTTCCGGCGGCGAAACATCTGGTTGCGCTGATTGCGATGTTTCGTAAAAAAGGAGTTACGAAAGAGCGGTATGATAAAGTAAAAACGGCAGCAGGACAAGCGGTTTTGTATACCGATTATGTATTTACCTCGACGGAAAAAATTATGCATTTAGACTTTTTGCTTGTGAAAAATGGTAATGTTCTTGGCGTGATTGCGAAGTCCAAACAGGATGTGCCGTATTTGAAACAATATTTGACGGATGTTGTGAAAAAGACGGCACCGTCGTATCATGTGCGCTTGTTTGAGTCGGATGAAAAACTGATTTCACACCTGCAGCGCTTAACGCAGGAAGAAGCGTCAGAAAATTCGGAAAAAACACTGGTGGATTATTTACATTCACTTGCGATGTAGTGGAGAAGACGATGAGAGAGGTGACGATTGGAGCAAAGGAAAGCGGACAGCGTTTTTCTAAGTTTCTGGAAAAGTATTTCAAAGAGGCGCAGACAAGTTTTTTGTATAAAATGCTGCGAAAGAAAAATATCAAGCTAAATGACAAAAAGGCAACGGGCAGTGAAATGCTGCAAACGGGCGATAAAGTAACTGTGTATTTTTCAGATGAGACCTTTGAGAAATTTCGCGGAGAGACTAAAAAAGTGAGTTATCCGGTAATAGATTTGGATATTGTTTATGAAGATGAGGATGTCCTGATTGTGAATAAGCCTGCCGGTATGTTGTCTCAAAAGGCGAAGCCTCAGGATGTTACACTTGTAGAATATATACTTGGTTATTTACAGAAAAAAGGTGAGTGGTCACCGAAAGACAGCCTGAAACCGGGGATTTGCAACCGGCTTGACAGGAATACAAGTGGTCTTGTGATTGCCGGGAAAAGCCTTCGGGGCCTGCAAAAAATGTCGGAGCTTTTAAAAGACCGAACGATGGATAAGTACTATCTTACAATTGTGGAAGGTGTTATGAAAGAACATTCGGTTGTCCGCGGATACTTAAAAAAGGATGAACAGACAAACCGGGTTCAGATTTTTTCGGAAGACGGAGAAGACCGCGTGTGGATTGAGACCGGGTATGAGCCGTTACGGACCAATGGCACAGTAACACTTTTGAAAGTGAAGCTGGTGACGGGCAAGACGCATCAGATTCGCGGACATCTGGCATCTTTGGGACATCCGCTATTGGGGGATGTAAAATATGGTGCAGCAAAGAGAGCGGATATGAAGCATTATTTTTTGCATGCGAAAACATTGTGTTTTCCTGAAAATATGGGAGAACTTAAAAATCTTTCAGGCAGGGTAGTAACGGCAAAAGAGCCGGATTACTTTGCGAAAATGATAAATAAACAATTTGGAAAGTGAGGAAAAAATATGAAACGTGCAGTGATTTTATTTGCAGAAGGATATGAAACCGTGGAGGCGCTTTTAGTCGTTGATTTACTGCGCCGCGGCGGTGTGGAAGTGACGATGGCTTCAATTACAGAAGATGAATTTGTGAGAAGTTCACATGGCGTAAATGTTGAGATGGACGCTGTTTTAGGAGAAGTGGATGTACTTGATTATGACGCTGTCATTCTTCCGGGAGGAATGCCGGGAACCATTAATTTGGGTGAAAGCGATGCAGTCAGAAAGGCAATTCTTGCTATGAATGATGCCGGAAAAATTGTTGCAGCCGTGTGTGCGGCACCTGGAGTTCTTGGTAAATATGGTTTGCTAGAAGGAAAGACGGCATGCAGTTTCCCACAACATGAAAAGAATTTGATTGGTGCAATGGTAGTTCGTGAGCCGGTCGTTGTTGACGGTAATATTGTGACAAGCCGCGGTCTTGGAACAACGATGGATTTTGGTTTGAAATTATTGGAGCTGCTTGAGGGAAAAGAAAAGTCAGACGAAATTGCACATAAAACTGTGTACCGGGAGAAAAATTAATGGCAACCTGGAATTCGAGAGGACTTCGCGGTTCTTTTTTGGAAGAACTCATAAATATGACAAATGACAAATACCGCTCGCAGAAACTGGCACTAGTGCAGAAAGTGCCAACGCCGATTAAACCGATTACGATAGACCAGACAACAAGACATATTACGCTTGCCTACTTTGAACAAAAAAGTACGGTGGATTACATCGGGGTCGTTCAGGGGATTCCGATTTGCTTTGATGCAAAGGAATGTGCGACTGATCGGTTTCCGCTTGCGAATGTGCATGAACATCAGATTCGCTTTATGAAAGAGTTTGAGGAGCAGGACGGCATTGCATTTTTATTGATTTATTTCAAAGCAAAAGATACCTTTATGTATCTGCCGTATGCAAAGTTAGATGAATTTTGGAGACGGATGGAAGAGGGCGGAGTAAAGCATTTCAAATATGAAGAATTAGATCCCGCATATGAAATTTCGACCTATTCCGGAACATTTGTCCATTATTTAGAACAGATGCAAATGGACTTAGAACAAAGAGACAGCCGCTAAGCAATTTTTATCAGCAAAGCGGCTGTCCTCTTTTATTTCGCATTTAGGCTGCGATTATTTCATGCTCTCTTCCTGTTTCTTAATCATCTGACGAACCATCTCGCCGCCGATTGATCCAGCTTCACGGGAAGTAAGGTCACCGTTGTAACCATCTTTCAAGTTTACACCAATCTCGTTTGCAACTTCCATTTTGAAACGATTCATAGCCTCTTTAGCCTGTGGTACTTCCATCTTGGATGAATTTTTGTTTGTCATGATTTTTCACCTCCGTTTTATTTATTGTGAAGATAAAGGAATGCCGAGAAACGGCATCCCTTTTGTTGAAATGCTGTTTTTTTTCTCCTGCATCCGATTTATCTTGGTAATATTGTTGCCACAAAAAAGAAAAATATAATGGAAATTTGTGGCATAAAAGTAATGAAAAAAAATACTGACAAAAAAATACGAAAATGCTATAATGAAGTTCAATAAGAGGATTGTATAGTTTTGAGAGAAAGCTGTGCTTTTGAAAGGAGAAGTAGGATGCGCTTTCGTGATGTTGGGGTACAATTAGAGTACGACGGTGATTTTAAAATTTATAGAGAAGATGGAATTTCCCGGTATGGAAAACCGGATTATTTATTTTTGTATTTTCATACGGAGTGTTGTGTTGTGCTTGATAAGCAGCCGGTTTATGTTAAGCCGCCATCCGTGATTTTATATGATATTGGTGCTAAGCAGCACTATTATGCCGTAAATGATTCCTATAAAGATGATTTTGTGCATTTTTGGCTGGATGACAGCCGTTCTTTTGTGGATGAAATCAATCTGCCGATGAATACAGTAATTCACCTGCCGGAAAATACGTTGATTCCTTCGATGATGAAACAACTCTATCAGGAATATATTTCGATGAATGAGTACAAAGAGACGACGATGGAATGTTTATTTAAAATGATTTTGATTAAAGTTTCCGAGATGTCAGAAAGACGCAAGGTTGCCAAAATACCGGACCGATATGATGAATTGTTTCAGAATCTGCGTTCTCAGGTATATTTGGAGCCGTCGAAAGACTGGCATGTATCGGAGTGTGCCGGTGACAATGGGCTAAGTACACCGTATTTTCAGAAATTGTATAAATCATATTTTGGAAATACGTTTGTGCAGGATGTTGTACAGAGCCGGATGGAGCACGCCAAACATTTTTTGCTGGTTTCCAATTATTCGATTAAGGAAATTGCGGATTTGTGTGGCTATCACAATGAAACATTTTTTATGAAGCAGTTTAAGAAAAATATTCACGTGACACCGAGCCAATACCGGGCGCAGGCACGAAAAAAATTACAGGAATAGCAAAATCGTCATTTTTTTGCCACATTTTCCTGTTACATTTAATACAGTAGTTACTTTGTTGACTACTACTCCCACCCTATTATACGAAGAGGAACACCTAGTCTTTTGACTGGGTGTTCTTCTTTATGTAAAGAAAATCTTGCCAGTTTCCGCCAGATTTAGTATCATAAAGGTAATGGCTTGAGAGGGGCGTTGATATGAAAAAAGAGTATTTTACAATTCCAAATCTAATGGGATATTTTCGGATTTTGTTAATTCCTGTATTTTGTATTTTATATTATCATTCGGAGAATGCAGGCTGCTTTTATGGGGCGGTTATTGTTCTTTGTCTTTCGTTTTTGTCGGATTTTTTTGATGGGAAAATTGCAAGACATTTTCATCAGGTGACCGAATGGGGAAAAATGTTAGACCCTATTGCGGACAAACTGACCCAAGCGGCACTTGCGATTATGTGTACCGTGCATTTCCCTGCGACCATCTGGTTGTTTTTATTATTTGCAGCAAAAGAAATTTATATGGGGCTGATGGGATTATTTGTGATTCGAAAGAAAAATCAGGTTTTTGGTGCCAAGCGGTTTGGAAAAATTGGTACGGCAGGCTTGGATTTTGGAATTTTAGCACTTATTTTATTCCCCGGCATGCCTCTTTTAGTATCGAATTTATTGATTCTGGTATTGATGATTTTAATGGTTGTTACCTGGATTTTGTATCTTCGGTTCCATATCGAATTACTCACAGATAAAACGTTTGGAAAAATAAAAAAACGTTATAAAGCAGTGGGTGTGGCAGGTGTTTTTCTCTATCTGATTTTGGGAGCGGCACTTCCATATCTGAACCAGCCAAAAGTGAGTGAAGAATATAAAAAAGAATTTGCAAATAAAGTTTTTGCATCGGAAAACTCGGCAGGAGACCGCGTGATGCTCATTGAAGATAATGGGGAGGCATTGGCGGAAAGAATTCGAATGCTTGAGCATGCAAAACAATCCATTGTTTTATCCACGTTTGATTTTCATTCGGATATCAGCGGGAAAAAGATGTTGGCTGCCTTGTGGGCAGCGGCAGAACGCGGCGTCAAGGTGAAAATTTTGGCGGATGGCTGCAATTCATGGATCCGTATGACGGGAAATGCCTATTTTTATGCACTTGCTTCCCATGAAAATGTGACGATAAAAACGTATAATCCGGTCAATCCCCTGTTGCCGTTTCGCGCGATGAGCCGGATGCATGATAAGTATGTGATTGTTGATGATTCTTTGTATCTGCTAGGAGGAAGAAATGTCTATGATTCTTTCCTTGGAGTGCAGGAAGGACCTAAAAATTATGACAGGGATGTTTTAGTTTACCACGAAGGAGAAAAAGAAGGCTCCATTTATCAGGTAAAAGCCTATTTTGAAGCAATCTGGAATGATTCGTTGTGTAAGGCATGGAATGATAACCATTTGCTTTGGTTAATTCCCGGTGTAAAAAGGGCAGCGCAGGAACTGGAAAAACAGTACATTTCTATGAAAAAACAGGAACCTGGATGGTTTCAAAACATATCATATCAAGAAAAAACAGTGGTGGCAAATCGGATTACACTGCTCTCGAACCCGACTTGCCTTTACAGCAAAGAACCGCAGGTGTTTTACGGTTTGTGCGAACTGATGAAGCAGGCCAAAAAAGAAGTTATCTGGCACACACCGTATATTATCAATAATGATTATATGTATGGTGAAATTGCAAAGATAGCCAAAGAGGTCCCTGAATTTACCGTTATGACGAATTCAGTGAAAAATAACGGGAATCCGTTTGGCTCCGTGGATTATGCACTTCACAAGGACGAGGTGTTAAAGATGGGGGCGAAAGTGCTTGAGTACCACGGTGGTGTTTCTTACCACGGAAAGAGTGCGGTGATTGATGACAGACTTGCAATTGTCGGTTCTTTTAATATGGATATGAAGAGTGCTTATCAGGATACGGAGTTAATGCTGGTGATTGACAGCAGGCCTTTGTGTGAGATATTGAAAAAAAGTTTTACTTCCTATCAAGAAGAAGCGGATGCAGCAGACGGTACAGTGGACAGTAAAGAGGAACTTTTTGATGATACAACAGGTGCGTTAAAAAAAGTTTCCAACTATGTAATCTCAAAGCTGAATCCGTATTTGCGATATTTGTTCTGATAATTTGTTGAAAAATTTGTAGAAATGGTGTATGATAAGGTGGACTATGAAAAAGTATGGAGGAATATCATGAGCGACAAGTTAAAAGTAGGTATCCTTGGCGGTACCGGTATGGTAGGCCAGCGTTTTATTTCGCTGTTGGAAAATCACCCTTGGTTTGAAGTAACAACAATTGCAGCAAGTCCAAGAAGTGCGGGGAAAACATATGAAGAGGCAGTAGGCGGTCGTTGGAAAATGCAGAAACCGATGCCGGAAGCAGTAAAAAATATAGTTGTAAAAAATGTAAATGACATTGAGGCAGTCAGCAGCGAAGTTGATTTTGTTTTTAGTGCCGTAGATATGACAAAAGAAGAAATCAAAAAGATTGAAGAAGATTATGCAAAAACCGAGACACCGGTTGTTTCTAACAACAGTGCACACCGCTGGACACCGGATGTTCCGATGATTGTACCGGAAGTAAATCCGGAGCATTTAGAGGTTATCGAGAGCCAGAAAAAACGTCTGGGAACTAAGAGAGGCTTTATCTGTGTAAAACCAAACTGTTCGATCCAGAGTTATGCACCGGCACTTACCGCATGGAGAAAGTTTGAGCCGACACTGGTTGTTGCTACGACTTATCAGGCAATTTCCGGAGCAGGAAAGACATTTAAAGACTGGCCGGAGATGGAGCATAATATTATTCCATATATTGGCGGCGAAGAAGAAAAGAGTGAGCAGGAGCCGCTTCGTATTTGGGGTAAAGTGGAGAATGGACAGATTGTAAAAGCGGATGGCCCATTGATTACAAGCCAGTGTATCCGTGTACCGGTACTGGATGGACATACGGCTGCGGTATTTGTTAATTTTAAACAGAAACCAACGAAAGAAGAGCTGATTCAGGCACTTGTTGAGTTTAAGGGTGCACCTCAGGAATTGGGACTGCCAAATGCACCAAAGCAGTTCATTCAGTATTTAGAAGAGGATGACCGTCCACAGGTTGCTTTGGATGTAAATTATGAAAATGGATTTGGCGTTAGTATCGGACGTCTTCGAAAAGACGCATATTTTGACTGGAAATTTGTGGGACTTTCCCATAATACCGTACGTGGTGCAGCAGGTGGTGCTGTGCTGATGGCGGAACTTTTGAAAGCAAAAGGATATATAACAGCTAAATAAATTGGGAAAGGATGATGGGAATGAGTAAATTTCGTGTGCTGGTCAAAGGGATCGTGCAGTATCAGGATTCTTATTTAGCAGTGGAGCGCTGGTATGATGACCGTATTTTTGACCCTTATCAGTGGGAATTCATTGATGGAGAGATGGAATTCGGAGAGACACCGGAAAAAGCAGTAGAGCGCATTGTGGCGGAAAAAACAGGAGTGGCTGTTCAGGTAAATAAGCCACTGTACACCTGGGGATTTACCGCAGGTGAGATTTGTACATGTGGAATTGCTTTTCTGTGTGATGCACAGATGGATGAAGTGATTTTGGCAGAGGAACTTCGTGACAGTAAGTGGGTTCCAAAAAGCGAAATTGCTCAGGTAATCACCAATCAGGCAGTTGTTAAAGATATCGAGAAGGCGGGTCTGACAAGTAGTTTTGACCTGGATGATTTTGGAAAGGTGGATTTGTTTATTGAACCTATGGATTAAGAATGGACATGTTTTAGACCCTGCCAATCATCTGGATGAAGTGTGTGATGTATATGTGAAAGAGGGAAAGGTTGCCTGTGTTGGCAGCCTTTCGTCGGATAAAATTCCAGACGAATGTACGGTGATTGATGCAGAAGGAAAATACGTGATGCCGGGACTTGTTGATTTGCATGTGCACCTAAGAGAACCCGGTTTTGAGTACAAGGAAACAATTTATTCCGGTACGCACGCGATGGCAAAGGGCGGTTTTACTGCGGTTTGTCCGATGCCAAATACAAAGCCTGTGACAGATTCTCCGGCAATGATTGAAAAAATTCTTAAGATTGCCAAAACAGACAGTCCGATTCATGTTTATCCTGTCGGGGCTGTTACGAAAGGACAGCTTGGCGAGGAAATGACGGATATTGCCGGTATGGTAAAAGCAGGAGCAAAAGCAATTAGCGAAGATGGCAAGTCCGTGATGAATGCCGAAATTTACCGTGAAGCGATGAAAGAAGCAAAAAAAGCAGGAATTCCGGTGCTTGCCCATTGCGAAGATAAAAACATGGTAGGACATGGGGCAATGAATGCCGGGGAAAAAGCTAAAGAACTTGGAATCTGCGGAATCACCAATGCGGTAGAAGATGTGATTGTGGCAAGAGATATTCTTCTTGCGAAAGAAACCGGAGTTCATCTTCATTTGTGTCACTGTTCAACAAAAGACAGTGTAAAAATGGTTCGTATTGCAAAAAAGGATGGCGTCAGTGTATCAGCAGAAGTATGTCCACATCATTTTGCAATGACAGAGGATGAAATCGCAGGAGATGATGCGAATTATAAAATGAATCCACCACTGCGAAGTGCTGCGGATGTAGAAGCTTTGGTGGATGGTTTAGCGGATGGCACGATGGAAGCAATTTCTACGGACCATGCGCCACACGGCGAAGAAGAAAAGAAACAGTCGATTGCAAAGGCACCGTTTGGAATTGTTGGTTCAGAAACGGCATATGCACTTTCTGTGACACATCTTGTGAAGACGGGAAAATTAACTCCGCTTCAGTTAGTGGAAAAAATGAGTACGAATCCATGCCGGATTCTTTCGGTACCAGGCGGAACACTTTCTGTGGGGGAACCGGCGGACATTACGATTGCGGATATGGATTCGGAATATGTGATTGATAAGAATACATTTTTATCAAAAGGTAAGAACACACCATTTGACGGAGCAAAAGTCAATGGTCGTGTGTATTATACGATTGTAGGCGGAAACATTGTTTATCAATATGAATAAATGGAGGACACCATGATTGATCAATTAGTTGAAAAAATTAAAAAGACAAAGGCACCGGTTGTTGTTGGATTAGACCCTATGCTTTCTTATATTCCGGAATGGATTTTAAAAGATGCCATTTCAAAATATGGAGAGACCATGGAGGCGGCCGGAGAAGCGATTTGGGTATATAACAAAGGAATCGTGGATGCGGTTTATGATTTGATTCCGGCTGTAAAACCTCAGATTGCCATGTATGAGCAGTTTGGAATTCCGGGACTTGTGGCTTTTCAGAAAACAGTAAATTACTGCAAAGAAAAGGGACTGGTTGTTATCGGTGATGTGAAACGTGGCGATATTGGTTCGACTTCAACGGCTTACGCAAATGCTCATTTGGGCAGTGTGACCGTGGGAACTACTGTTTGCCGTGGCTTTGATGAGGATATAATTACGGTCAATCCGTATCTTGGTACCGATGGTGTGAAACCATTTGTTGATGTCTGCAAAGAGGAAAAGAAGGGTATTTTTGTTTTGGTAAAGACTTCAAATCCATCTTCCGGCGAATTTCAGGATAAGTTAATCGATGGAAAACCATTGTATGAGTTAGTTGGTGAACATGTGGCAAAATGGGGCGAAGATTGTGTTGGCTCCTGCGGTTACAGCGAGGTAGGTGCGGTTGTTGGTGCTACTTATCCGGAAATGGGTAAAGTGCTTCGTAATATTATGCCAAAAAGTTATATTTTGGTGCCGGGTTATGGTGCACAGGGAGGAACAGCAGATTCTCTTCGTCCATACTTCAATGAAGATGGACTTGGTGCAATTGTAAATTCATCCCGTGGTATTATTTGTGCTTACAAACAGGAGAAGTATGCTTCATTTGGTGAAAAAAATTATGCCGATGCTTCTCGTCAGGCAGTAATTGACATGATTGAGGATATTAACCGTATTTTCTAATGATTTTAGAAAATAGTTTTGGAAAGGAAATGATGATGGCAAAGATACAGTGTATGGCAAAGGTAACGGAAGTTTCTGTTCTTGCAGAGGGGATTGTATCCATGTGGCTGTCGGCTCCGGGAGTTGCGAAATCGGCAAAACCGGGACAGTTTATTTCGCTGTACTGCGATAATTCGGATACACTTCTTCCACGTCCGATAAGTCTTTGTGAAGTGAATCAAAAAGATGGTCTTCTCCGCATTGTATTCCGCATTGTTGGTGCGGGAACAAAGGAATTTGCGGCGAAAGAAAAGGATGATGAAATCCGGATTCTCGGACCTTTGGGAAATGGATTTCCATTGGATGCTTGTGAAAAAGACAAGACGGCAGTGTTAATTGGTGGTGGAATTGGAATTCCGCCGCTTTTGGAACTTGCAAAGCAATTGCCTTGCAAAACAACGGTGGTGGTTGGCTACCGAAATGCCGATGCTTTTTTGCGGGAAGAATTGGAAGAGGCGGCAGACCGTGTTGTAATTGCTTCAGATGATGGCAGTATAGGAATAAAAGGAACCGTTTTGGATGCCATGGAAGCAGAAGGTGTGACCGGAGACTGTATTTTTTCCTGTGGACCAACGCCGATGCTTCGCGGTGTGAAACAATGGGCTTTTGAAAAACAGATTCCGGCGTGGATTTCAATGGAAGAAAAGATGGCGTGCGGTATTGGTGCCTGTCTTGCCTGTGTATGTGAGTCAAAGGAAATCGACTCACATTCAAAAGTGAAAAATAAACGTATCTGTAAAGATGGTCCGGTCTTTTTATCGACAGACATTGAGTTATAAGGAGGAGGAAAATGAGCAAACAGTTAGAAGTAAATTTCGCGGGAATCACGTTTCCAAATCCAATAACGACGGCGTCCGGTACATTTGGCTCCGGACTCGAATACAGTGAATTTGTGGATTTGAAGAAACTTGGTGCCGTGACGACAAAGGGTGTTGCCAATGTGCCGTGGTCTGGAAATCCGACACCGCGTATTGTGGAAACCCACGGCGGTATGCTCAATGCTATTGGGCTTCAGAATCCGGGAATTGATACTTTGATTGCACGTGATTTGCCATATCTGCATGAACATGGTGCACATATTATCGTAAATGTGTGCGGACGTTCCAAAGAGGATTATGTCGAAGTGGTTGAGCGTCTTGCGGATGAAGATGTGGATATGTTAGAGATTAATATTTCCTGTCCGAATGTAAAGGCAGGCGGGATTGCTTTTGGACAGAAACCGGAAATGGCGGAAGAAATTACGAAAGCTGTGAAAGCAGTGGCAAAGCAGCCGATTGTTATGAAACTTAGTCCGAATGTCACGGACATTACAGAGATGGCAAAAGCGGTGGAAGCCGGAGGTGCAGATGGTGTTTCGCTGATTAATACGCTGACCGGTATGAAAATTGATGTAGCAAGAAAAGCATTTGCTCTTGCCAATCAGACCGGCGGTATGTCCGGTCCATGCGTGAAACCGGTTGCAGTGCGGATGGTATATCAGGTGGCAAATGCTGTTTCCATTCCAGTCTTAGGAATGGGTGGTGTACAGAATACCGAGGATGCTCTTGAATTTTTGATGGCAGGTGCTACCATGGTGGCAGTCGGTACGGCAAACTTTTTTAACCCGTATGTAACATCCCAGATTATTGATGGATTAGAGGAGTATGTAAAGAAGGAAAAACTTTCGAGTATCCGAGATATTATCGGATGTGTAAAATAGTAAGAAATTAAGTAAAGATACAAAAGGAAGTGTTTCGAAACACTTTGTTACACTTTAGAATGGAGGTCAATATGAAATCGTATATGCAGATGAGCAGGGAGGAACTCCTGTCATTGAAAGCTAGTCTGGAAGAAGAGTTTAAAACGGAAGAGGCGAAAGGGTTGTCTTTAAATATGGCACGTGGTAAGCCGGGAGCTTCTCAGCTTGCATTATCTATGCCGATGCTGGATGTGATTAACAGCAAATCTGACATGAAAACTTTATTAGGAAATGATACCAGAAACTATGGTGACTGGGATGGAATCGGAGAGTGCCGCCAGTTGTTAGCTGATATGATGGAAGTAAAAAAGGACAATGTAATTGTATGTGGAAATTCCAGCTTGAATATTATGTATGATACGGTTGCTCGTTCCATGATTCGTGGTGTGAATGGTTCAACTCCGTGGTGTAAACTGGATAAAGTTAAATTTTTGTGTCCGGTTCCCGGATATGACAGACATTTCAAAATTACGGAGTTATTTGGTATCGAGATGATTAACATCCCGATGGATGAAAATGGTCCGGATATGGATTTGGTTGAAAAATATGTGAATAATGATGAGGCAGTAAAAGGTATCTGGTGTGTGCCAAAGTACTCTAATCCGACTGGTATCACATACTCGGATGAGGTAGTAAAACGTTTTGCAAATCTTCATCCGAAAGCAGAAGATTTCCGTATCTTCTGGGATAATGCGTATTGTATTCATCACATTTACGATGAAATTCATGACAAAATTCCAAACATTTTGGAGGAGTGTGAGAAAGCAGGAAATCCGGATATGGTTTACATGTTTGGTTCAACTTCAAAGGTAAGTTTTCCTGGCTCCGGTGTTTCTGCAATTGCGACATCACTAGCTAATGTGGAATTTATCCGTCAGCACATGACTGTGCAGATTATCGGACATGATAAGATTAACCAGCTTCGTCATGTAAGATTTTTTAAGGATATTGACGGTCTTAAAAATCATATGCAGAAGCATGCAGAAATTCTGCGTCCGAAGTTTGAGGCTGTTTTGCAGATTTTACAGGAAGAACTCAAGGGGCTTGAAATTGGTTCCTGGGTGAAACCGCGTGGTGGTTATTTCATTTCCTTTAATGCAATGCCTGGTTGTGCAAAAGCGATTGTTGATAAATGTAAGCAGCTTGGTGTAGTTCTTACGGGAGCAGGTGCTACCTATCCGTATGGAAAAGACCCGGAAGATTCCAATATCCGAATCGCCCCTTCTTTCCCAACACCGGAAGAAATGGCAGAAGCAACAAAAATCTTTGTTCTTTGTGTCAAATTAGCATCCGTTGAAAAACTGTTAAATGACTAGGAGGAACGAAAATGGAACGATATAAGGAAGAGTTTATTGAGTTTATGGTAGAGAGCGATGTTTTGAAATTTGGTGAATTTACGCTGAAAAGCGGAAGAAAATCACCATTTTTCATGAACGCAGGTGCTTATGTAACCGGCTCTCAGTTAAAACGTTTAGGCGAATATTATGCAAAAGCGATTCATGACCAGTATGGAGATAATTTTGACGTTTTATTCGGACCTGCATACAAAGGAATTCCGCTTAGCGTAGCAACCACAATTGCTTTTTATGAATTGTATGGCAAAGAAATCCGTTACTGTTCAAACCGCAAAGAAATCAAAGATCATGGTGATACCGGAATTCTGCTTGGAAGCAAAATTAAGGATAAAGAGCGTGTGGTAATTATTGAGGATGTTACGACTTCAGGAAAATCCATCGAAGAAACTTTCCCGATTATTCAGGCACAGGGAGATGTGGAGATTGTTGGACTTATGGTTTCCCTAAATCGTATGGAGCAGGGAAAAACAAAAGAAAAGAGTGCGCTGGATGAAATTCGTGAAGTATATGGATTCAAAACGGCTGCTATCGTTTCAATGGAAGAGGTAGTTGAGCGTTTGTATAATAAAGAATGCCTTGGAAAAATTGTGATTGATGACAAAATGAAGGCATCCATCGACTCATACTATGAGAAGTACGGTGTTCAAAAGTAAATGATTGGAAAACTTGTCGCATGACGCCGGGGATTTTGTGTTCCCGGCGTTTTTCGCTGAAAAAACGTGTATTTGAACAAATTTTTGGTTTCTTTTTTGGTACTAATTGATAATTTACAAGGAGAAAATAAGGTGCTAAGATAGGAAACACTCCACCTCCAATAACAAAAAGGAGGTACTAAAATGAAAATTGCTTTTTGGAGCAATGCCAGAGGACATTCCGGTGTTACAAGTAATTTGGCTTGTATCAGCGTATTATCAGCATTAAGTTGTCCGAATGAGCGGACAATTGTCTTTGAAAATCACAAAAATATTGTGAATCTGGGGAGCACTTATTATCATCCGCAGTCTGCCGGATGTGTAAGAGAGCCCATGTATTACCAGACCGCAAGCGGTCTGGAGAAGGTTCTTCAATTAGTGGAAAAAGGAGAAGAACTTTCCGAAGAAAATTTATATGGTTTGACTAAGGATTACTTGGGAAAACGTCTTTTTTATCTTCCTTCAGAACCGGTAAAGAGTTCTGATTATCTGGAGTATTATTTAGAACGGGAAGCAGTTCGGACGATGGAATGTTTAGAGCGGCTTAGCGATATGGTTATGGTCGATACGTCGGCCGCACCGTTAGCGAGCTCGCGTAAAATTTTACAACAGGCAGATTTGGTTGTTGTGAATTTGAATCAGAATCTTCCATTGCTTTCTCATTTTTTTCGAAATTACTCATCCATACAGGAAAAGGCATTTTATCTGATTGGAAATTATGATGGAAAGTCGGAGCTTACAAAGTCGGCGATTATGAAACAGTTTCATATACCCGGCGCAAAGATTGGCACGATTCCGCATGATACCGGTTTTTCCGATGCAATGTCAAGGGGACAGCTGATTCCTTTTTTGCTGAAAAATTATATGCAAGAAAATTCTCTTTCCCATGAGATGTTTATGCAGGCGGTGAAAGAGACAGTGTCTTTGCTGCAGGAACAGATTCGGAAGCATGGGTGAAAGGAGAGGTGGAGCATGAAGAAAATGAGAAAAAGAATTGCACTTTTTTTCGCTCTTTCGCTCTGTGTGAGTGTACGGCCGGTTTTAGCAAAAAGGATGGTATCTGATTTTTCGGAGTTTAAGCAGTTGTGTGAATCGGATACGAAGGAAACCATCGAGCTGACTTCGGATATAATCGTGGATGAACCTGTAGTGATACGAGGAGAGAAAATAATTCATGGCAGAGGACATAATCTGGTTCGGAGTGCTTTGCATGGGAAAGTTTATGGTGGATGTCTGTTTTTAGTGCAGGGGAAAAAATGTGAATGGAGCCGTGTGACGGTTTCCGGCAGTGCAGGGGAAAATACAAAATCTAAGATATTTGGAAGGTTAATCGAAGTCAGACAGGGAACATTGGTGATTGGGAAAGGATGCTTTCTGCAGGATAATGTGAATGAAACGCTTGCGGTCAACGGAGGTGGAGCAGTTGAGATTGGCAGCGGAGGTGTTTGCATTATGAAAGCAGGGAGCGTGCGTAACAACAGAAATGTTTCCGGTGGAGCGGCCTTTTATGTAAAAAAGGGCGGCCGATTACTGATACAGGGAGGTGTAATTACTGGTAACAAAACGATAGGAGTCGGTGCTGTGGAAGGGTTTGATGGAAGAGGTGGAGCGATTTACTCGGAAGGCAGTGTCTGGTTCAAAGGTGGAGTTATATCGGGAAATACGGCCAAAGGTTATCGAAAAGGTGATATTTGTTACGGAGGTGTCGGTGGAGCTGTTTATGTGGCAAAAGGCGGTTCGTTATTTGTTCAGGGCGGCACATTGACAAACAATCCGGATGAAAGGAAGGAGCAGATTTATGCTGATGGCAAGGTTACCGGCTGGGAAAATAAGAAATCAAAGAAAAAGGAGCCAAAACAAAATCAGTCAGAGATAACTAAGTCGAAGCAAAAAAACACAAATGAAAATCAACAGAAACATAACCTTATGCCAGCTAAAACGGCAAAACCAAAGCCGGAAAAGACAGATACCCTAAAAAAGGAAAAACAACAAAAGACAGATTCGACAGAGCATAAAAAAACAATAATGCCGGTTATGGATAAAAAAGAAGAAATACATGGGCGGGTTTTGTATGTCGAGCCGGATAATACAGATTTTGTTGAAGAAAAGTGGCATTTTTCGGTAGATGCACTGAAGGTGGCACGACAGTTTATACACCGTCAGGAAAAGCCCTTTAGCAGAGAGGTAAATGATAGCTTTTTAAGACAGTTTGCAAAGGCGAAAAAAGGAGTGGTAAAAAATGAATGAATTTCAAAAAGATTATTTGCTGAAGCGTCAGGACTATGGTGTTTTATATCCTTACGTGATGGAAGAAACGGTCACAGATATTCATTGGAATGGCAGACAGTTATGGATTGATGACTTGGAAAAGGGGCGGTATATGGCACCGGAAGTTTTATCTGAGTCATTTGCAAATCGGTTTTCCATGCTATTATCGAATTTATCAAATAAGGCATTTAACAGGGATAATCCGGTTATGGAAGTGGAAACGGAAGAACTTCGTGTCTGTCTGGTGCATCCAAGTGTTGCGTATTCCGGGCTTTCGATTTCACTGAAAAAAACACCTGCCGTGCGCCGGCTGAAAAAAGAGGATATGACAGGAAATGGCTACTGTGATGCAAGAGTGATTGAATTTCTGATTCAATGTATGGCAGCGCATTGCAGTATTGCAATATGCGGATGTTCCGGTTCCGGAAAAACAGAATTATTGAAATATCTGACGCAGTATATTCCTGCTGCAGAGCGAACCGTTACGATAGAGGATGTGTTAGAGATTCATTATCAGAAAATGAATCCTAATAAAGATTGTGTGGAGATGAGAGTGGCGGAAAACTTTTCTTATACGCAGGCAATCCAAATATGTATGAAACAATTGCCAAACTGGCTGATTTTGTCCGAAATCAAGTCCGAGGAGGTGAAATGTTTCTTAGAGTCAATTCGTACCGGAGCTTGTGGAATGACTACGATGCTTGCAGAGGATGTAAGGAGTATTCCGGAGAGAATCTTAGCTATGGCAGGGGAAAAAGAAGATAGCAGATGGATTGAAAATGACACGTATCGTTACTTGGATATTGGTATTTTAGTGAAAAGTAAACGGGATGAGACAGGACTTTTGCACCGCTTTATTGACCAGATTGGTGTGTTTGAACGGGAACCGGTAAGGGGAGAAGAAACTGCGAATCGGATGATTATGCTCGTGGAAGATGGAAAAGTTGTTAATTACCGTCTTCCCAAAAGTTTGTCGAGAAAATTTCAAATTGGGGAAATTGTTCCCGGAAATGATTGGAGGCTTTCATGAAAGTGTGCGATGAATCTCTTTATCATGAGATTGCTGTGATTTATCGTTTCCTCCATTTGTATGAGCGAATGGAAACGATGGAAGGGGAAGCACTTGATTTTATAACACGTGATTTTGATGCGTGGAAAAGGAGAAGAGAACAAAGAAGGCAGTCTGAGAAAAAGATAAAAAAAGAGTATTTGTTATCGGTGATACTGGCATTTATCCTTTGTTTGGTTTCTTTTCTTATGTTGCATTTTTGCTCTCTTATGTTGACGGGAAAAGAAACGAATATACTTGGTTCTACTGCTGTTTTTTGTGGTATGGTTTTGTTGACTGTTACTTGTTTTTTATTATGGTTTTGGAAGAAAAAGAGGAAAAAGGATAGTACCATCTTAGCGCAGGAGATGAGACAGATGGCTTCTTACTGGATTGTGACAGCTGCCTGTTCTTTGCAGACAAAAGGTGTTTATCAAATGATTTTGTTGTCGATTGAGGGAATGGATGGCTGGTTTCGTGAAGAGTTGGAAACTTTATTGGAAAATATTCGGCAGGATCCGGCCTCTTATAAACCATATGATTCTTTTTGTGAGGAATTTGATGACATGGAGTTTCGCATCGCAATGAGAGTATTGGGAAGGGCAAATGTCGATGGCTGTGAGCAGGCAAAGCAGGAGATATTTTTCCTTATGGAACAGTTGTATAGTAAGTACGATGAGAAAGAGGAGAGTAGCAGTAAAAAACATGCGTTGCGTCTGCGTGCATTTCGCCGGATTCCACTTTTTATTGCCGGTGTAAAAATCATGTGGGACAGTGTTTTTTTGTTTTCTCTTCTTGTTCAGCAGATGACGATTTGGAATGGAGGGTGAGATGAGCCGATTAGTGGATGAATTTATACTTATGTTATTGTTCACAGCGCTTTCTTTTCTTTTGGTGTTCTATCTCTCTCAAAATGTGAGATATGGAAGTGCCAGAACATATTATCGGGAGGCTGTATATCAATTGCAGAAAAGTGATTATTCGGAAGAAGCAAAAAAACAATGTTATAAGGAGGCAAAAGACAGAGGCTATCAGGTACAGATAAAGAGTAAAACGACAGGGTATGTTCGTGTTATTCTGTGGTATGATGTCGTTTTTCCTTTTGGATTACGAAAAAAATATGTGATTGATGGGTATGAATATGCAGGATAGGAGGTGATTTGTGTGAAGACAATTGTGATATCGATGATTGGAATTGGTTCAATTTTATTTGTTGTTATGATTCAACATACGGCGTCAAAACGAATGTGGTCATATGAAAGAGCGGAAACTTCTTTATCATCTGCTATGGAGCAGACAATGTCGGAGGTGATGGAGGAAAACCATTATGGAATTGAAAATCGCAATGAGATGCTAGCAGCCCTTTTACAGTCCCTGATTGCAAAATGGAACCATGAAATTGATTTGACGGTTCTGGTTCATAAAATGGATTATGATAAAAGACAGATGGATGTGGAGGTCTGCGGCAGAATGAATATGGATGAGGGAAAAGAAGAGACGGTGAGTGTGAGAAGAAAAATTGTTTTTGAAAAAGATTAAATGGCAAGAAGCCGAAAGAAACTATTCGGCTTCTTCCGGCTCCTCTGTTATTTTTGGTTTGAGTTCAAGTTTTACTGTATCAATTCGATTTCCGTCGACTTTAAGTACTGTGTACCTGGCAAATTCATCTTCGGCTGTTTCCCCTTCAGTTGGAAAATGCTCCAACAGGTTAATGACATGCCCCGCAATCGAGTCATAATCATCGGATTTAAGCGGTACGCCGAGTGCCTCGGCAATGTCATCTAATGGTGTAGAACCAAGCACTTTGTAGACGGAATCAGAAAGTACTTGAATGTCATCTTCTTCGTCTGTGTCGTACTCATCACGTAGTTCGCCAACGATTTCCTCAATGAGGTCTTCCATGGTAATCAGACCGGCGAGAGCACCATATTCGTCCAGAACAATGGTCATCGGAATGGAGTCCTTCCGCATTTCCATGAAAAGTTCGGAGACATTTTTGTATTCATAAGTGACATGAGCTTCCCGCATCAAAGATTTGATGTTCAGGTTTTCTTTGTCGCCTTGATAAAAAACGAAATCTTTCAAGTTGATAATACCAATGATGTGATCAATGGTTTCTTCGTATACCGGAAGTCTTGCGTATTTGTTTTCCGTAAATTCCGTCAGCAGTTCGTCATATGAAATGTTTGCCTCCACCATGGCAATATCCATACGTGGAATCATAACATCTTTGGCAAGTGTATCACCAAAGTCTACGATATTGGTAATCATCTTACGCTCCTCGCTTTCGATGACACCTTCTTCGTGACTGACATCAACAAAGGTACGCAGCTCATCTTCTGTAATACTGCTTGATTTTTTTGAAGTGTCCACACGCAGTAAAAACATTAAAAATCTTGCAAATTGGTTGACGATAAAAATAACAGGCGTCAATATGTGAGTGATAGCGGAAATTGAACTCGAATAGAAGAGTGCTAATTTCTCTGCATTTTTTGTCGCAAGATTTTTTGGTGTGATTTCACCAAAAATCAAAATCAATACAGTCAGAATACCGGTTGCGATACCGGCAAAAAGACTAGTGCTGTTTTCCATACCAATCCGTTTGCATATTGAAAATGCATAGGATGTTGATATCGAAGAAGCAGAAAGATTTACAATGTTGTTACAAATCAGTACAGCACTCAGCATTTTGGAAGGTTCTTCGATTAACTTCAAAACGCGTTTTGCTGCTTTACTATTTTCCTCTGCCAAAGAGCGCATGCGGATTTTATTTACCGTTGTTAATGCCGTCTCTGCAGAAGAGAAATATGCGGATAATATGAGTAAAATTATAATTATAAGTATATTTACCGCGTCACTGGGCCCCAAGTCCTCATCTCCTTTTGTATCCAGGGTCGTTATGGATTATTTTCCAACCATTGTATCTGATTGGATGAATATTGTCAAGTTTTGTCTTTTCAAGTCAGCGTCAAATCAGCTTAAAGCCTGACGTTTTCTGGCCATTTCATCACTGTCGAGATATTCGTCATATGTGGTTACCTTGTCAATCATACCATTTGGCGTAAATTCGATGATACGGTTGGCGATGGTCTGGATAAACTGATGATCCTGGGAAGTGAATAAAACAACACCGGGGAATTTAATCAGACCATTGTTTACGGAAGTGATGGATTCCATATCTAAGTGGTTTGTTGGCTCATCCATTAAAAGGACGTTAGAACCAAGCATCATCATTTTGGAAAGCATAACACGAACTTTCTCACCACCGGAAAGTACATTGACTTTCTTTAATCCATCGTCGCCCTTAAAGAGCATACGTCCTAAAAAGCCGCGGACATAAGTAGCATCTTTTTCCGGAGAAAATGGCATTAGCCAGTCTACGATGGTATCGTTACTGTCAAAGTATGCTGTGTTATCTTTCGGGAAATATGAGTTGGAAGTTGTAATTCCCCATTTATAATCGCCTTCGTCCGGTTCCATTTCACCGGCAAGAATCTGGAATAAGGTTGTTGCCGCAATACCGTAAGAACCAACAAAAGCAATTTTATCATCGTGGCCAACGGTAAAGGAAACATTGTCAAGCACTTTTTCGCTATCAATCGTCTTTGAAAGATTGGTAACGGTAAGGACTTCATTTCCGATTTCGCGGTCCGGTTTAAAGTCAACATAAGGATATTTACGGCTGGATGGGCGCAGAGTGTCTAACTCGATTTTTTCCAGCGCACGTTTTCTGGAAGTTGCCTGTTTGGATTTGGAAGCATTTGCACTGAATCGCTGGATAAATTCCTGCAATTCTTTGATTTTTTCTTCCTTTTTCTTATTGGCTTCTTTCATCTGCTTAATCATCAATTGGCTGGATTCATACCAGAAATCATAGTTACCTGCATAAATCTGCATTTTGCCGTAATCTAAGTCAACGGTATGAGTACATACTTTGTTGAGGAAATAACGGTCATGGGATACTACAATAATTGTATTCTCAAAATCAATGAGAAATTCTTCTAACCAGCGGATGGAGTCCAAATCCAAATGGTTTGTCGGCTCGTCGAGCAGAAGAATATCCGGGTTGCCAAATAAGGCACGTGCTAACAAGACTTTAACCTTGTCCGTGTCCGGCAGTTCGCTCATCTGTTTGTAGTGAACTTCCGTGGCAATACCAAGTCCGTTTAACAAGGTGGCAGCGTCAGCTTCTGCTTCCCATCCATTCATGGTGGCAAACTCGGCCTCGAGTTCACTTGCACGCATACCATCTTCTTCGGAGAAGTCTTCCTTGGCATAGATGGCATCTTTTTCCTTCATGATGTCATACAGTTTTTGATTTCCTGCAATTACGGTGTCCAAAACAATTTGGTCGTCATATTTAAAATGGTCCTGCTCCAATACGGAAAGACGCTCGCCGGGGCCTAAACTGATTTCACCGGTTGTCGGCTCTAATTCGCCGGAAAGAATTTTCAAAAAAGTAGACTTTCCTGCACCGTTGGCACCGATGATACCGTAGCAGTTTCCTTCGGTGAATTTAATATTTACTTCCTCGAAAAGCGCTTTTTTTCCGAAACGTAATGAGATGTTACTTGCTTGAATCATAATTTCCTCCATGTTTGTTTCATACTAAAGTTTTTGCCATAAGGCATAACATATCTATTCTATTTTACTAGAAATTTGCTAAATTGCAAGGATTTCTTTACAGTAGCGGAGGAATATGGTACATTTTATCATGCAGAAAAAAGCTGCCGGGTGTGCAGCTGGTTAAGAAAGGGAGATGTTATGCCAACGAAAAAGCAAAAACAGGCTGTAATCCGACAGCTTTTAATTCCAATAATTTTGATTATTGCGGCACTTTTGTACCAGCCGGTAAAAGGGCTTTTTGTCTCAAAGGAAAAGCCTGTTGAGACAAAAGCGGATGGTGGCAGCCTTACGGTTTCTTATATCGATGTGGGACAGGGGGATGCTACGCTTATTCAAAAAGGAAACTTTAGTATGTTAATTGATGCTGGGAAAAATGAAAAAGGGCAGATGGTTGTTTCTTATCTTAAGAAAAAGGGTATCAAAAAGTTAAATATATTAGTAGGAACTCATCCGGACAGTGACCATGTCGGAGGCCTTGATGATGTCATTAACAATGTTCAAGTAGACACGGTGTATCTGCCTGAGGCAAAAAAACAGACGAAAACGTACCGGGATGTGGAAAGTGCATTAAAGAGTGTGAATAAGACGGCACAGATGCCGGAAATCGGAAAGGAATACCGGTTTGAAAAAAATGTGGTAATCCGTTTTTTGGGACCGCTCAAAAATTATAAGGAAGCAAATAATAATTCTTTGGTGGTGCAGCTTGCCTATGGGAAAAACCGCTTTTTATTTATGGGCGATGCGGAAGAAAAAGCAGAAGAGGATATGATAAAAGAGAATTACGATCTCGAATGTGATGTGCTAAAAGTTGGGCATCATGGAAGTTATACGGCAACGGGGGATAATTTTCTTACAAAAGCGGATCCGGCGTATGCTGTTATCAGCGCGGGAAAAGACAATTCTTATGGACATCCTCATGCAGCTACTCTTGCTAAGCTTGAGGATGATGATGTGCAGATATACCGCACGGATACGATGGGAACGATTGAGGCAGTTTCAGACGGGAATCAGATTCATATGGAAACGGAGAAGGGGAAAACAAACGAATAGTTGATAGTTGCATTTTCAAGGGAATCCCATTATAATAAGTAAGATACCACATAAGAAGGAGGAGCCATATGGAGGAAGAAAAGACAGTCGGATTGGTTGAAACGTTTGATACCGGTGAATTGTCAACGGAATTGATTCCGCCGAATTTTACAGATCCGGATGATTTGTTTGAAATCTTGAAAAAAACGGTCAGCAGTTACCATCCTTCCAATGATTTGGAGATGATTAACAAAGCTTATGAACTGGCGAAGGATGCCCATAAAGACCAGAAGAGAAAATCCGGCGAACCATACTTGATTCACCCGGTATGTGTGGCGATAATTCTTGCACAGCTTGAGATGGATAAGGAGACCATCGTGGGGGGGCTGCTTCACGATGTTGTTGAAGATACAAAATATACGACAGAAGATTTGACAGAGATGTTCAGCGCAGAAATTGCGGCATTGGTGGATGGTGTTACGAAATTGACACAGTTGAATTATTCTTCTGATAAATTAGAGTTACAGGCGGAAAATCTGCGTAAGATGTTTCTTGCGATGGCGAAAGATATCCGCGTAATTATTATTAAACTGGCTGACCGCCTTCACAACATGCGGACAATGCAGTTTATGAAGCCGGAGAAACAGAAAGAAAAATCAAAAGAGACGATGGAGATTTATGCGCCGATTGCGGATCGGCTTGGTATATCCAAAGTAAAGGTTGAATTAGATGATTTGTCTTTACAGTATTTAGAGCCGGAAGCTTATCGGGATTTGAGCGAACAGTTTAATGCCATCAAGGAATATAAGGAAAATTTCGTAAAAGAAATTATGGAAGAAGTGGATAAGCGGCTGATTGAAAACAATATCAAGGCGACCATTGACGGACGTGTAAAACACTTGTTTAGTATTTACCGAAAGATGGCAAAACAGCATAAGACATTAGACCAGATTTACGATTTATTTGCGATTCGTATTATTGTGGACAATGATCAGGAGTGCTACACGGCACTTGGTATTATTCATGAGATGTATAAACCGATTCCGGGGCGTTTTAAAGACTACATTGCGATGCCGAAACCGAATCATTACCAGTCTCTGCATACGACGCTGATTGGTCCGACCGGTCAGCCGTTTGAAATTCAGATTCGTACGTATGAAATGCATCGAACGGCAGAATATGGTATTGCGGCTCACTGGCGTTACAAAGAGAGCGGTGGAAGCAACAGCTCCAAAAATCAGAGAGAAGAAGAGAAGATGGCATGGCTGCGTAGAATTTTGGAATGGCAGCATGACATGGATGATAATAAGGAATTTTTGAGTTCCATTAAAAGTGATTTGGATTTGTATTCCGACCGAATTTACTGCTTTACACCAAATGGAGATGTAAAAAATCTTCCTGCCGGCTCCACACCGATTGATTTTGCCTATGCTGTCCACACAGCAGTGGGAAATAAAATGGTGGGTGCCAGAGTAAATGGCAGTATCGTGAAACTGGATTATGAGATTCAAAATGGTGACCGCATTGACATTATTACCAGTCAAAACAGCCGTGGTCCAAGCCGTGACTGGCTAAATCTTGTCAAGAGCAGTCAGGCAAAGAATAAAATTAACCAGTGGTTCCGTAACGAATTTAAGGAAGATAATATTATTAAAGGAAAAGAACTTTTGCATACTTACTGCAAAAACAAAGGCATTGACCTTTCGGTTCTTTTGCGAAATGAATATACAGCAGCCTGCATCCGCAAATATGGATTTCGTGACTGGGAGTCTGTGTGTGCCGCAATTGGGCACGGTGGTTTAAAAGAAGGGCAGGTTGTTAATAAGTTACAAGATGAGTATAACAAGAAAAACAAACGCATTGTTTCGGATGCTCAGGTGCATGAAGTAATTGAAAATGCAAAAGAGGCAAAGCAGGTGGCAGAACACTCATCCAAAGAACACTTAAAGAGCAAAAGCGGTATTATCGTGGAAGGTTTGGACGATTTGGCAGTTCGTTTTTCGAAATGTTGCAGCCCGGTTCCTGGAGATGAAATTGTCGGATTTGTTACAAGAGGCCGCGGTGTGTCAATTCACCGTACCGATTGTGTGAATATGATTCACCTGCCGGTATCGGAGAAAAATCGCCTGATTGAAGCTGAATGGAGTCCGGAGGCAAAAGACAGCGGTGAGGTTTATCCGGTTGAAATCGTCATTTACTGTTATAACAGAAGTGGTGTATTGTTTGACATTTCCCGTATTTTTACGGAAAATAATATTGATGTGAAATCCATGAATGTCCGCACAACCAAGCAGGAGCGCGCAACGATTACCGTTGGATTTGAAACACATGGTGTGGAACAGTTAGACCGGTTAATCAGTAAATTAAAATCCGTAGAAAGTGTAAACGACATTGAGCGAAGCACGAACGGTTAAAAAGGGAGAAATATTATGGAAATCATTATGCTGACAGTAGGTCAGGTATGTACTAATTGTTATATCATTCATCAGGAAGGTACCAATTCTTGTGTTGTGATTGACCCTGGTGACGAAGCAAAAAAAATAGCAGACCAGATTCGCAAAAACGGCTGGGACTGTGAGGGGATTTTATTAACACACGGACACTTTGACCACATTACCGGCGTGAGTGACCTTGTCTCTTATGTTGGTGGAAAAGTGTATGCTTACAGGGAAGAACTTGATGTTTTGAAAGACCCGCATCTGAATGCCAGTGCGATGGCAGGCTATGAGGTGGCAATTGAGCCTGAGATGTTACTGCGTGACGGTGAGAAACTTGAGATTGCCGGATTTGTATTCCGTGTCATTTATACGCCGGGGCATACGAAAGGCGGATGCTGTTATTATGAAGAAAAGGAGAAGGCTTTATTTAGTGGAGATACCATTTTTATGGAATCGATTGGCAGAACGGATTTGCCGACCGGAAATACGGCACAGTTGTTAGATTCCGTGCGGAATAAAGTGCTTGTGCTGCCGGATGATGTTAAAATTTATCCGGGACATGGGCCGGAAACAACGGTTGCCTATGAGGCGGCAAACAATCCATATGCATAGGGGATTTATGTATGATTACTTTTGAAATGAAGAAAAATGACAAAAAGCCATTGGAATTTGCTTATGATATGAGAGCACTTTCCCAGAGTTTTTTTCCGGAACACCCTTGTGAAATTAAAGAGAGGGAAGACTGGAAAGAGCAAGAGGGATATCCCTTGTCATGTTATTTTGGAGATGAGCTTTTCTTTCATTTGGATTTACCGATAGGCTATGATAAAAACAGTGTAAAAGCTGCGGTGTACAGACAGTTTTCAGAGAAAGCAAATAAGACACTGCCATGGGGGATTCTTACCGGGATTCGTCCTGCGAAAATTCCACTTCGCATGCTTTTTGAAGGGAAAACCAAAGAAGAAGTCCGTGAGTGCTTAAAAGAAGAATATCTGGTGAGCAAAGCAAAGATTTCTCTTGTGATGGATGTTGCAGAGAAAGAATATGAGATGGTAAAAGATTTGGATGAAAAAAACGGATACAGTGTCTACATTGGAATTCCGTTCTGCCCTTCCATCTGCCAGTACTGCTCCTTTTCTTCTTATGATTACAAGAGTTATGCCACAAAGGTGGATGCCTATTTAGAGGCACTGGAAAAAGAGATGGCTGCTTTTAGTCTGCAGGCCGGAGAGAGACCGCTGCATACCATTTATGTAGGGGGCGGAACGCCGACATCTCTGAATGAGCAGCAGTTACAGAAACTGATGGATATGATACAAAAGCATCTGGATGTAAAAAAGGCACTTGAGTTTACGGTGGAAGCCGGGAGACCGGACAGTATTACAATGGAAAAACTTGAAATTTTAAAACGTGCCGGTGTGACGCGTATTTCCATTAATCCACAGACAATGAAGCAGCATACATTAGAATTGCTCGGTAGAAATCACACAGTAGAACGTGTGAATGAAACATTTTGGATGGCACGTAAGGCTGGTTTTGATAACATTAATATGGATGTGATTGTTGGATTGCCGGAAGAAGATGAAGTGGACTTTTGCAATACGCTGTATAAAATCCATGAACTTGACCCGGATAGTGTCACCGTGCATACGCTTGTGATTAAGAGAGCATCCAGAATGAGACGTGAACAGATGGAGAGAGGTGGAGAAATTCGCCCGGAAGATACACTGATTCCGATTATTCAGAAGGCAAGCGAGGATATCTTAAGAGATTACGGATATCTGCCGTATTATATGTACCGCCAGAAAAATAAGGCAGGTACCACAAGAAATACAAATCAGGAAAATGTTGCCTATGCAAAACCGGGTAAGGAGTGTTTATATAATACGTTAATCATGGAAGAATGGGAAACGATTGCGGCACTTGGCAGCGGCGGCTCCACAAAGTATGTCATTCATGAAGAAAACCGTATGGAGCGCATTGAAAACGTAAAAAGTGTGGATGATTATATTCTCCGCATTGATGAGATGATAGAAAGGAAAAAGAAATTATGGCATTAAAGAAAAAACCAACAACCGGAATGAAAGACATTCTGCCAAGAGAGATGGAGATTCGAGATTATGTAATCGGACAGATTAAAGAGACATATCGTACTTTTGGTTTCCAGTCGATTGAGACCCCTTGTGTGGAACATATTGAAAATTTGAATAATAAACAGGGCGGTGAAAATGAAAAACTCATTTTCAAAATTTTGAAACGTGGTCAGAAACTGAATCTGGAGACGGCAGAAACCGAAAGCGATTTGGTTGATGGTGGTCTGCGCTATGACCTTACAGTGCCGTTATCCAGATATTATGCGAATAATGCAAATGAACTGCCGGTTCCGTTTAAGGCACTTCAGATGGGAAATGTATGGCGTGCCGACAGACCACAGCGTGGACGTTACCGTCAGTTTATGCAGTGTGATATTGATATTTTGGGTGAGCCGTCAAACTTAGCGGAAATTGAATTGATTCTCGCAACGACGACGCTGCTTGGTAAACTGGATTTTGAAAACTTTACCATCCGCATTAACAATCGTAAAATCTTAAAAGGAATGGCTGCTTTCTGCGGATTCCCGGAAGAAGAATACGACGAGGTGTTTATCATTCTTGATAAGATGGACAAGATTGGTATGGACGGCGTTGTGGCAGAACTTTTAGAGGCCGGTTATGCCGGTGAATCCGTAGAAAAATGTAAGACTTTATTTGAGACAGTAACAAGTGATATTGAGGGCGTACGCTATATGAAAGATACGCTTGGCGAGTTTTTGGAAGAGGGATCTGCCGAAGATTTGGAGACTATTATTTCTACAGTAGAAAAAGTTAAAACAGCAAATTTTAAAATTGTTTTTGACCCGACACTTGTCCGTGGTATGAGTTATTATACCGGACCAATTTTTGAAATTGCGATGGATGAGTTTGGCGGTTCTGTCGGTGGCGGCGGACGTTACGATGAAATGATTGGAAAGTTCACCGGAAATAACACATGTGCATGTGGATTTTCCATTGGATTTGAGCGTATTGTTATGCTGCTTTTAGAGCGTGATTACAAAGTGCCGTCGGCAGCTCAGAAAAAAGCCTATTTGATTGATAAAAAAGCATCTGCGGATGTAATCGCAGAAGTAATCGAAAAGGCAAAAGCCGAAAGAGAAAAAGGAATTATTGTTGCTATTAATATTATGAAAAAGAACAAAAAATTCCAGAAGGAACAGCTCATGGCAGATGGCTATGAAGAGATTGAAATGATTTACGCAGATTAATTAGCAAAACAAACCGATACAATCGGGTTATCTATGGAGGTTATTATGGCAGAGTCAATGACAGGATTAAAGCGCACATGCCGATGCGCGGAATTAACAACAGAAAATATTTCTCAAACCGTTACCGTGATGGGATGGGTTCAGAAAAGTCGTAACAAAGGCGGAATTGTCTTTGTGGATTTAAGAGACCGTTCCGGTATTATCCAGCTTATTTTCGAAGAAAGCAATGTTGGAAAAGAAGGGTTTGAAAAAGCAGCAAAATTAAGAAGTGAGTTTGTTGTGGCTGTTACAGGAACTGTTACAAAGCGTTCCGGTGCGATCAATGAGAATTTGAAAACCGGTGAGATTGAAGTGGTTGCCACCGATATCCGGATTCTTTCGGAATCGGAAACACCACCATTCCCAATTGAGGAAAATTCAAAAACAAAAGACGAACTTCGTTTGAAATATCGTTATCTTGATTTGCGTCGCCCGGATTTGCAGCGTAATCTGATTTTGCGCAGTAAAGTCGCTATGGTTGCACGCCAGTTTTTGGCAGATGAAGGATTTTTGGAGATTGAAACACCAATTTTGATTAAGAGTACACCGGAGGGAGCACGTGATTATCTTGTGCCAAGCCGTGTGCATCCGGGCAGTTTTTATGCGCTGCCACAGAGTCCGCAGGTGTTAAAACAGCTCCTTATGTGTTCCGGTTATGACCGTTATTTCCAAATTGCAAAATGTTTCCGTGATGAGGATTTGCGTGCAGACAGACAGCCGGAGTTCACACAGATTGATATGGAATTATCTTTTGTTGATGTGGACGATGTTCTGGATGTCAATGAGAGATTACTGCAGAAAATGTTTGCTCTGATTGATGTGGATGTTCCACTCCCAATTCCACGTATGACCTGGCAGGAAGCAATGGACCGTTTTGGGTCGGATAAGCCGGATACCCGCTTTGGCATGGAGCTTAATGATGTGACAGAAGTCGTTAAAAACTGTGGTTTTGGCGTATTTACCGGTGCCATTGAAAATGGCGGTTCCGTGCGTGGTATTAATGCGAAGGGACAGGGCGCTATGCCACGTAAGAAGATTGATAAATTAGTTGACTTTGCAAAAGATTTTGGTGCCAAAGGACTTGCTTATCTGTGTATCAATGAGGATGGCAGCTATAAATCTTCTTTTGCAAAATTTATGACAGAAGAGGAATTGAAAAACTTAGTAGAAGCAATGGCTGGTGAGCCGGGCGATTTGCTGTTGTTTGCAGCGGATAAAAATAAAGTTGTCTGGGATGTGCTTGGAAACCTTCGTCTGGAGCTTGCGAAACAGATGGATTTGCTTGACAAAAATGAATTTAAGTTCCTCTGGGTAACGGAGTTTCCGCTTCTTGAGTTCAATGAGGAACTGGGCCGTTTCCAGGCAATGCACCATCCGTTTACAATGCCGATGGAAGAGGATATTCCATATCTGGAAAGTGATCCGGGACGTGTTCGTGCACAGGCTTATGATATTGTATTGAATGGTACGGAAATCGGTGGAGGTTCCATCCGAATCCACCAGAACGATATTCAGGAGAAGATGTTTGAAGCATTAAACTTCTCCAAAGAAGATGCGTATGAGCAGTTTGGATTTTTGTTAGATGCCTTCAAATACGGCGTTCCGCCTCATGCAGGACTGGCCTATGGTCTGGATCGTCTGGTTATGCTGATGGCAAAGGAAGACAGTATTCGTGAAGTAATTGCATTCCCGAAAGTAAAAGATGCTTCTTGTCTGATGACAAATGCACCAAGTCCGGTGGATGCAAAGCAGTTAGATGAATTAGGTATTATGGTTGAAGAAAAGGAGGAACAGGCAGAATGAGTGTAGCACAAAAAAGTTTTGGAACAACCAAGAATGGAGAAGAGGTAACTCTTTACACCATCACAAACAAGAATAACGTATCGGTAAGCGTCATTGATTATGGTGCAAACTTAGTGTCTTTGATGGTACCGGATAAAAACGGCAATGTGGAAGATATTGTTCTTGGATTTGATAACGTTGCCGGTTATGAAGTGAATGGATGCTTTTTCGGTGCGTTCATCGGACGTCATGGAAACCGCATCGGCGATGCCAAATTTGAGTTAGACGGTGTAACGTATGAACTTGAGAAAAATGATGGAAAGAATAATCTGCATGGCGGCACACCGGGCTATCATCAGGTTATGTACCAGGCAGCAGTTGGTGACAACAGTGTCACATTTACCCGTGTAAGTCCGGATGGAGAGCAGGGATATCCGGGAAATCTTGATGTGAGTCTGACCTATACGTTGACAGATGACAATGAATTAAAATTGCATTATGTGACAAAATCAGACAAAAACACACTTTGCAATTTGACAAATCATAGTTACTTTAACTTAAAAGGACACAAGGGCGGACAAATTACGGACCACATTGTGACGATAAAAGCAAACGGCTTTACGTCGACAAGTGACGATTTGATTCCGGACGGAACAATTGTAGATGTGACCGACACACCAATGGATTTCAGAAAGCCAAGATGTGTAGGTGACGATATTGATTCCGATTATCCACCGATTGTTTTGGCAGGTGGTTATGACCACAACTATGTTTTGGATAAGCCGGAAGGAACTTTTGCAAAAGTAGCAGAAGTGACAGAAAAGGAAAGTGGCAGAACAATGGAAGTGTATACAGACCTTCCGGGCATGCAGCTTTATTCCGGAAACTTTATTGAGAATGAGAAAGGAAAAGATGGACAAACTTATACAAAGAGAACCGGTATCTGCTTTGAAACGCAGTTTTTCCCGAACTCCATCAATGTTAAGTCCTTTACGCCATGCGTGATTAAGGCAGGCGAAACCTTTGAATCCGAAACAATGTATAAATTTATCTTTTAGTTAGGAAATACTTACGACCGACAAATGCTAAGCTTTCTAATCTGATAAGTGATGGTGTTTGTCGGTTTTGCATAACAAAAAGGAAGATGGCGGGGAACCATCTTCCTTTCTGCATTAAAAAGAGGAGAAAGTTTGGTTTAAAAACACCAAAACAATTTATGAAAAAAAGAATCTTGTAAGCAAATTCATGTTACAATCGTTAGTATAGGGGTTAGATGTTAGGATAGTTTTGCGAAAATGTAAACGTTTTGTTAACATGGGAAATTTACGGTAATTCTTTTTTGCGGGAATAACGAAACAAGATATGGTTGAATACTATAGGATAAAAAGGCAGCTTTGATTTTACTAAAGGAGAGTGAATGGTGAAAAGTGTATTGGGAAAATTGATTCAAAGAGAATTTGGAAAAGAACGGTATGCGTGCTATGCCGATAAATTAAAGAGAAAACAAAGTATGGACGTGTTTTGCGATATTTATGAGAAATTGAGTCATTCGTCGGAAGAAGAACTGGATTTGGCGTTAAAAGGACTTTTGGACACCGTGCAGCAGTCAATTGGAATCAGCCGCAACTTTATCTATATTGTGACTGGTTTTGCAGTTACGGTGCTTACGCTTGTTTTTTTACAGCTTCCTGCGGTGGTGTTTGCCATAACAGCAGTGGCCGCCGGACTTATTTTTTTGTATAAGACGTGTGAATTTGTGAAAAACCGGTACTGTGACCGTGACATCCGCATTGTTTTGATTTATAAGATTGCTCTCTTTCATCTTTTGGAAGAATCTTGTTTACAAGAGGAGCAACATGAGCTATAATAGCGGTATGTCAATAAATCCGGGGAGCTTGCAGACAGGCTGAGAGGAAGGTGACACCTTCGACCCGAAACCTGATGTGGGTAATGCCAACGGAGGAAGAATCTATGGAGGACCACATTTGTGGTCTTCTTTTTTTGAATGGAGGATAAGAATGAGTAATTATACGACACAGATGGATGCAGCGAGAAAAGGAATTATCACACCGGAGATGGAGCGGGTCAGCGCTTATGAAAATTTCGATGTGGAAGAACTCCGCGAGTTAGTTGCAAAAGGACAGGTTGCGATTCCTGCCAATAAAAATCACAAATGCTTAAAAGCTTATGGAATCGGTTCCCGTTTGAAAACAAAAATCAATGTTAATCTTGGAACGAGTAAGGATTGTCTTGATTTGGATGTGGAAATGAAGAAAGTACAGGCGGCTGTCGATATGGGTGCTGAGGCAATTATGGACTTGAGTTCATTTGGTGATACACAGAAATTCCGCCGTAAACTGACAAGTGAATGTCCGGCTGTTATTGGTACCGTGCCGATTTATGATGCCATTGTTTACTATAACAAAGCATTAAAAGACATTACTTCCGATGAGTGGATGGAAGTCGTAAAAATGCACGCCAAAGACGGTGTTGATTTTATGACCATTCACTGTGGAATTAACCGTGCCACAGCAGACCGTTTTAAACAGAATCTGCGTCACACCAATATTGTATCCCGCGGCGGTTCCATTATTTTTGCATGGATGGAATTAACCGGAAATGAAAATCCATTTTATGAGAGATATGATGAACTTTTGGATATCTGCGAAGAGTATGATGTGACAATCAGTTTAGGAGATGCCTGCCGTCCGGGAAGTATTGAAGATGCCGGAGACATTTCGCAGATTTCCGAATTGGTTGCACTTGGTGAACTGACACAGCGTGCATGGAATCACAATGTACAGGTTATGGTTGAGGGACCGGGTCATATGCCGCTGAATCAGATTCGTGCAAACATGGAAATTCAGCAGACGGTATGTAAGGGAGCGCCATTTTACGTATTAGGACCTTTGGTGACCGATGTTGCACCGGGTTATGATCATATTACCAGTGCGATTGGTGGAGCAATTGCTGCGACTTATGGTGCATCATTCCTTTGCTATGTAACACCGGCAGAGCACTTGCGTCTCCCTACACTTGAAGATGTTAAAGAAGGAATTATTGCTTCCCGCATTGCAGCCCATGCTGCGGACGTGGCAAAAGGACTGCCGGGTGCAAAAGACTGGGATTTTGAAATGAGCGAAGCACGTCGCAATCTTGATTGGGAAAAGCAGTTTGAACTTGCCATTGACCCGGAAAAAGCACGCCGTTACCGTGCAGAAAGCAAACCGGAAAAAGAAGATACATGTACGATGTGCGGAAAAATGTGTGCCGTAAGAAATATTAATAAAATTCTTCGAGGTGAAGACGTCGATATCATGGACTAAACGAATTACTATCTTGCAAAACACCCTCCATTAGGTGTATAATAATACTGCATTAATGTGCGGATATTATACCCATGGAGGGATTTTTTATGAAGAAAAGGATTTTGGAGTTTTTAATTAAGATTGGAAAGAAGTGTAAACCACTTACCTACCCGGTAATGATTGTAGTCATTGCCTTTTTGACAATTTATCATGCGATAAGAAATCTATTTATAAAGGAGAATAAATGGAAATCTCTTGTGACCGGTGCCATCTGTCTGGTTGCCGTTGTAGGAGCTGTTCTTGTCCTGCCATCACTGGCGGATGAGATGACGGGTGAGAGCCAGACCGAGACTGTGTCAGAGGCGGAACTTGAGCCGACGATGACACCGGATGTGACGGTGGAGCCGGTTGTGACTGAAGAACCGGAAGAAAAGCAGGACAGTGAGGAGACAGAATCGGCAGAAGAAACGACAAAACCGGAAGAAGAGAAAAAAGACGAGGAAAAGGCGACGGATGAGCCACAGGCAACTGAGGAACCGCAATATCAGTCTGCAGCCAAACAGGATGAATCCGATAATCTGCCAAAAGAGGAAAAGAAGGCAATTAAGAAAAAGAGGGAAGCGGCACCGGTTCAGTTAGAAAAACCGACCTGCCAGGTGGTAGAGCAGCCGGTAGGGCCGTATACATATCCGATGGATTCAACCATCAAAGTAAAAGTAGAAGTAACACCGCCGGCAGGAGCCGGTTATGAGTGCCAGTGGTATGTAAGCAAAACGGCAAACGGTACCGGTGAGGCGCTGGTTGGAAATGGAGCAAAGACAACAACGTATTCCATTCCGAAAGATACCGGAGCCGGTGATTATTATTTCTACTGTATGGTGAAAAGTGTTGACAATAACCAGTATGATTTAGATTCTGAAGAAGTACGTAGCGATGATGTAGTTGTGACAATTCAGAAGGGTGAGCCGCAGCTTTCTGATTTTGATATCAGTACGATTAAAGAGGAATACTATTATACCGGAGAAATCATTAATCCAACTATTGTGTCTTCGAAAGAGGGAATGGGAAGTGCTTACATTGTTGTGAAAGATGGCACGACAGAAAACCGTCCGAAAGCAGACAGTGATGATCCGTATGCGATTTATCTGCATGTCAGCAAGGGTAGTAACTATAAGGCAAAAACCATTGATTTGAATAAAACAATTACCATTAAGCGTTATCCGACACCAACGAAACCGTACACAGTCAGTGGTACAAAAGGAAAACTTGTCGATGGAAAACAGTGGTATACTTCAGATGTAAAGATTGTACCGATGAGCGGCTATTTGATTTCAACGGATGAGAGTGATTTTAAAGATTCCATCATTTGTTCATCCGATGGTACGAATCAGGGACCACTTAAGGTTTATTTAAAAAATAAAAATAATAAAGGAATCACCGGTGCAATAACGGTAGCAGAAAAGCGGGATGGACAGATTAATATTGATAAGACCAAACCGACAGCAACGATAACTTATGAAGGAAAACAGTATTCGGATGCCGATCATGAACTTGGCGTGGATTGCTTTAATCATGATGTTGTATTTTCTCTGAGTGCAGAGGATGAGACGAGTAAAGTGGACAGCCGTGCTTATGTGCTGGCAACAAAGGCGATGACGGCAAGCCAGTTAAAGTCAGCTTCCTGGGTTACTCTTGCAGAAGGGGACACGGTTACGTTCAGCCGGGAGGGAAAACGTATTTTCTATGCCCGTGTAATCGATAAGGCGGGAAATACAACTTATTCCGCATCCAATCAGATTACTGTGGATAAGACCCTGCCGGAAATTTTGTGTGGAAGTAAAAAATTAGGGGATACGAAAAGTTATATTGCAGATCGCAAAAAAATTACAGTTACAGATGACTATCTTTCAAAGGTTACTGTGAAAAACGGTTCCAATACGGTTCTCACAAAAACAGAAGATGATATCACAAAGGGAAGTGTATCGTTTGTTATTGAGAGAACCACGGAAACGAATGATGATATTGTCTATGAGATTACAGCAGAGGATAAGTCCGGTAATCAGAAAGTTACGACATTGACACTGAAAAATCCGGTACTTGATGTCGATGCGAAAAACCTCGATTTTGGCAGTGGCAGCTCGGCGCTGACTTATGGTTATGAAGAGGTGGAAGCACAGGCGGTAAGTTTGATAAATAAAGCAAACAATCAGCCGGTGGCAGCAGATTCCATTACATTGGAAGGTGCAAATGGAGAAGCAGAGTATTTTGAAGTTGCAGAGGGTACAAAAATACGTCCAAAACAGGGACTTCATGCAGGAACTTATACCGAAGCGGTTCGGATTGCTTATAATGGAGATGCTGAATCCGAGGTGACCTGCAAATGCAGCGTAACGATTAAAAAAGCCAACATGTTAGTGCGTTACACCGGTCAGAAAGATGTCGGTTATCATACGCTGCCGGATTTGAAAGGAACAATTGAGTACACAGCGACGGATTTTAAAAATGGAGACACAAAGGATGTATTTGTAAAAGATGCAGATTTTGTGGCACCGAAATTATATTATATGGATGAAAATCAGAATAGTCAGGAATTTACATCGGATAAACGTGCAATGGAAACGATGCAGCTGATTCCGGATGGCGGTTCTTCACACGACTATGAATTTTCATATGCAGCCGGTGAACTGGAAGTGAAACATCATGTACTTCGTGACGGCTATGTGATTGAGGGTAAAAAGGTAAAAGGCTACGATTGGTATGTATCAGATTATGTAGCCATCCGCCCGGCGGCGAATTATCAAATTAGTGATTCGGAAGCAGCAGATTCTTTCGCTTCCCAGACACAGTCGATTTCCGTGGCTGGGCCGACAAACGGTGTAGAGAAAAGTTTTTATGTTATGAATACACAGACGGGTGAAATTTCTGCGCAGATGAAAGAGACGATAAAAATAGATAATACGGCTCCGTATTTTAGAAATGGAGAAGGTATTACCGTATCCTCCAATCTGTGGGCTGAGTTTTGTAATTCCGTAAGTTTTGGACTGTTTTTTAATCAGACCAAAGCGGTATCCATCAGTGCAACGGATGAAGAGAGCGGACTGGAACCAATTCAGTATTGTATATCGGAAAAAGCCGTGGAAGGAACAGCAGAGAGTTTAGATACCAAATTAAACTGGGTAACGTATGAGGATGGATTTTCGATTTCACCGGAGGAATATGAGAGTGCGGTTATTTATGCAAAAATAACAAATCATGCCGGTTTGTCAACTTATATATCTTCCAATGGTTTGGTGTTTGATAACAAGCAGCCGGAAATCAATAAGGTTGAAAATGGAAAAGAACAGGGTATCGTGGATGAAAAAGAATATATCACGGAAGTTTTGTCCTTAAAAGTTTCAGACGGTAATTTAAATGAGACAACACTCTATGAGGGAACCGATGTTACGGCATCCGGAAGTGCCCTTTCGATTGTTGAAGAGTCGGAAGGGTTAAAGACGGCGGAGAAGAAGATTGCCTGCCCACAGAAAGGCTCTAAGACTTATACCGTGGTAGCGAGAGATTCAGCCGGTAATAATGCGGAGCGTGAGTTTACGATTACGAAACCGATTTATGATATTACGGCAGATACGCTTAAAATTGCGGATGCGGTTTATGGTTACACATCAACGCCACAGACCAAAATAACCTTTAAAAATACGGATAAGGCAAATGCAGACGCTACGATACAGAAAGTCATTCTTGGCGATGACAAACATTTTGAAGTGAAAAACACAGGAAATGAATTCTGGATTGCTGCCAAAGAAGGACTTTCACATGGTAAATATGCAACGGATGTGACATTGGTTTATAACGGTGGCAAAGAAGCAAAGACGACATGTGGTTTTTCTGTTGACAAAGCGGTTTTGAAGGCGACATATTCGGGCGATGATTTGTATTATCACGAAACGTTAGCTAAGGGTTCTGTAAAAGTAACCGGATTTGTAACGCAGAACGGTGTTGTGGAAACACCGGAGACGGCAGCCGGCTATGTGGCTCCAACGGTTGATTTTACACAGACAGCGAAAGAGACAAAAGAGCTTACACCAAAAGGCGGCAAGGCAGATAATTATACCTTTGAGTATGTGTCCGGTCTGCTTTTGGTTGACCGCCGCTATGCGAGTGCCGGAAAAGACGGTCAGTACCGAATTGAAGGCAGTGTTTCGGATACCGGCTGGTATACTTCGGATTTAAGGATTGTACCAAAAGATGGTTACGAACTTTTGAGAGAAGAAGAAGGAAAAGCACTGGATGAGATTGCTCTTACAAAAGATACAGACTGCGGTGAAGAAAAATTCTATATCATGAATGAGACTACGGGTGAAATTTATTATCCGAGTGTATTCAATTATAAGAAAGATACGAAAATGCCGGAAATTAAAGGTGTTGAAAAAGATGCCACATATGAGGCAAACAGCCGTGGGGTAACGGTATCGGATGAGAATCTGTCGAATGTTACCGTGAACGGTAAACCGCAGAGTATGGAAAATAATACGGTTACATTTACTTTGACAGCAGAACAGGAAACGATGGTATATGTAATTACTGCAACCGATTGTGCCGGTAATATGTCAGATTGCACAGTGGTATTAAATCAGCCGGCATCGCTCCCGGCATCAGATGACACCGATGCGGATAATGCAGGCAATTCAGGTGATAATAATACGGATGGAAATGCAGTTACACCGACCGCTTCACCGTCCCAGGCAATTGCCGGTATTGTGAAAAAGCATGTCAAGGTGGTTGACGGAGCACCGAATACAGCACTTGTAACAGGTACACAGGATTTGAAAACATCTGTACTGTCAAATGGAGAACAGCAGGCAGTAGAAGATGGCAGTAATGCAAGCATTGAATTGCGCATCAAGAATATTGACGGCAGTGTTCCTCAAAACGATAAGGAACTTGTGATTGCAAATCTGTCGGGTTATTCGGTCGGTGAATATTTGGATATCACACTGTGGAAGAAAGTAGGAAGCAGTTCAGAGAAAGAGGTAACAAATTTGGCAAAACCGATTTCTGTAACGGTAACGGTTCCTTCGGATTTGCGGAATGCGTCGCGTGAATTTGTTGTCCTTCGTGTCCATAAAGGAAAAGTATCCGTATTGGAAGATTTGGATTCAGCAACAAATACGGTTACATTTAAGACAGACCGTTTCTCTACGTATGCGCTTGCCTACCGTACGGCTGCAGCACTTACAACGAGACAGACAAATTCCACGAAGAATACAAGTGTGATTGGAACACTTGCGACAAATCCATCACCGGCTACCGGCGATACGGCTCCACTTCTGCCGATTGCTATTGTATTTCTTGGTTCTTTATCAGGAATACTCATAACGATGGTGCTTCGGAGAAAAATGTAATTCATCGGAGGTTTTAGCATGAAAAAAGTTAGAACACATTTGGAAGACCGTGTCCTTCCATCTTATACAAAAGGAGAAGAAATTTTTAATATGGTTTCGCATATTGCCGGTGGTGCGCTGGCAATTGCGGCACTGGTACTCTGTGTGATTTTTGCAGTAATACACACAGATGCATGGGGTGTTGTGGGAGCAGCTATTTATGGCTCCACGATGGTTGTGCTTTATGCGATGTCAAGTATTTATCACGGTTTGAAACCGGAAATGCCTAAAAAGGTGTTTCAGGTTATTGATCACTGTACAATTTATTTTCTAATCGCAGGAACTTATACGCCGGTCACTTTGACGGCACTGAGACCACAGTACCCGGTACAGGCATTTGTGATTTTTGGTATTGTGTGGGCGTGCTGTTTCATCGCGGCAACTCTGACGGCAATTGATTTGAAAAAATATCAGATTTTGTCGATGATTTGTTATCTTGCGATGGGATGGTGTATTATTTTCTTTATTAAACCGACGGTACAGTGTCTTGGTGCCGGAGGAACCGTCTTTTTGTTTACCGGCGGTGTTGCTTACACCATTGGAGCAATTTTGTATGGTATTGGTAAAAAGAAAAAATATGTGCATTCCATTTTCCACTTGTTCGTGGTGGCGGGAAGTATTTTGCACTTTTTTATGATTTTGTTTTATGTTATACTATAGCGTAAAGTGTTCCCTTATGAATGGGGATGCGGGTTGTTTAGTAGTTTTGATTGATGCAAAAGAATTTGGAGGATAAGATGATAGTAGAACCAAAAGTAAAAGGATTTATCTGCACGACAGCACATCCTGCCGGCTGCAAAGAGAGTGTAAGAAGACAGATTGCTTATTGTAAAGAAAAAGGCATGGTGGAAGGACCGAAGAAGGTATTGGTGATTGGCTCTTCGACCGGTTATGGTTTGGCAAGCCGTATTGCAGTAACATATGGTTACGGGGCAGATACGATTGGCGTGGCATTTGAGAGAGAGTCCAATGGAAGAAGAACGGCAACTGCCGGCTGGTATAACACAAAGGCATTTGAAGAGTTTGCCAAAGAAGACGGTTATTATGCAAAGTCATTTAATGGTGACGGTTTTTCGGAAGAAATGAAAAATCAGGTAATAGAGACGATTCGCAAGGATTTTGGAAAAGTTGATATGGTTGTTTACAGTATGGCAGCTCCGAGAAGAACGATGCCGGATGGAACGACAGTATCCTCTGTATTGAAAACGGTAGGAAAAGAACTTACAAATAAAACGATTGATTTGAGAAATAATGAAATTAAAGACGTAACGGTACCGGTTGCCAACGAAGAAGAAATTGAAAATACGGTTAAAGTTATGGGCGGTGAAGACTGGGAAGCATGGATTCAGGCTCTTGTAGATGCAGACGTCTTGAGTGACAATGCTGTTACGTTAGCATATTCTTATATCGGACCGGAACTGACTCATGCGATTTACAAAGAAGGCAGTATCGGTCAGGCAAAGAAACATCTTTTTGAGACATCGAAAAAACTCACAAAAGAGTTTGAGGCGAAAGGATTGAAGGCTTACATCTCGGTGAATAAGGCGTTGGTTACACAGAGCAGTGCAGCAATTCCAATTGTCCCACTTTACATTTCTCTGCTTTATAAGATTATGAAGAAAGAGGGACTGCATGAGGGGTGCATCGAGCAGATGAACCGTTTGTTTATCGACAAACTGCCGGCAAAGGAAACGGATGCAGAAGGTTATATCCGTCTTGATGACTGGGAAATGGAAGATAAAGTCCAGAATGAAATAACAAAGCTTTGGGACTTAGTTACGACAGAGAACATTGGCGAGCTTGGTGACATTGAAGGTTACTGGGAAGATTTTTATCACATGTTTGGTTTCCATTATGACAATGTGGATTATAGTGCTGATGTAGAAATTTAAAAATGACAGAAATAAAAAAGGGGCTGCCAAAATGATATGCTCCCTTCTAGGTAGACAAGTGAAATAATTAAACTTGTTACTTAGGAG
>ERZ840517.68-NODE-68-length-142882-cov-22.137607_pt1 | contig 142882 bp, 112 predicted proteins | sample MGYA00519876_ERZ840517 | MGnify/ENA primary metagenome ERZ840517 (study PRJEB31850, sample SAMEA3708882) | human gut metagenome | biome: human gut; feature: human-associated habitat; material: faeces | place: China | collected 2014 ... | reverse complement strand
CCTTCAGGCATGTATTCATCAGAGACTTAACAAAATAAGAAATCACGTAAAAACTAATTGCGGCAAGGCAATTGCTATAGTTCCCTGATGGCAGAATCCACTAGGTAGTGGCTGCAAAATATGATATGGCTATCGACATAATAAGCAATATGTGGCCAGACGGCAACCTTCAATGTGCGAAGGTTGAGTGTATGATTATTATAACAGAGGAAGAATGGAGAAACAACTAATGAAGCAATGGGTAACAACGCGCTGCAGGGCTGATCTTTCAAAGGTTGCAGCAAGATATAATATATCGGAGACTTTTGCCGAGGTTCTTGTAAAACGAGGACTGTATGATTGGGCATCGATGGACGGATATTTGTTTGATGATATGGTATCGATTCCCAAGGCGTCAGAAATGCTTGGACTGAGTGAAGCGGCTGATCTTATAGAACAGAAGTTGTCGCAGGGTAAAAAAATGCATATTGTCGGAGATTATGACGTAGATGGTGTGATGTCCACATACATATTATGTCATGGATTGCGCAGTTTAGGGGGAGATGTCAGCTTTCGGCTTCCACATCGCCAAAAAGATGGTTATGGAATCCGCGATTATATGGTCACTGAGGCAAAAGAGCAGGGAGTTGATACGATCATCACCTGCGACAACGGAATCTCGGCAGGACAGCCGATCCAAACAGCCAAAGAACTTGGGATGACGGTTGTATTGACGGATCATCACGAAGTGCCGATGAAAGACGGCGAAGAGCTGCTGCCATCGGCAGATGTTATCGTTGATCCAAAACAGAGCGTAGACAATTACCCATATCCGCAATTGTGCGGGGCAGGCATTGCCTATAAATTGATTTATGAATTATACCACAGAGCCGGTAAAAAAGGATGTGACCGTGAATTGCTTCCTTTTGCGGCGATGGCAACGGTGTGTGATGTTGTTCCGCTTTATGGCGAAAATCGCAGCATTGTTCGAAGGGGGCTGGCGGGGATTCATCAGACGGGCAATATAGGCCTAAATGCACTGATAAAACATTTGGATTTTCACAAAGAGATTCGAGCAATGGATCTGGGATTTCGGATCGGCCCATGCATCAATGCTCCGGGGCGGTTACGAGATGCAACAGAGAGTTTGGAGCTTTTTATGGAGACAGATGCGGAATGCGCAGCACAAAGAGCGGCAAGGATCGTAGAGACAAATGAAGAGCGCAAGGAGAGAACGCGCTCAATGACAAAACAGGCGGCAGAAGAAGTGCAGAAGCAGCCATTGCCGCCGGTGCTGGTTGTATATTTGCAGGAATGTCATGAAAGTGTTGCAGGAATCGTAGCCGGAAATCTTCGAGAACAATTTTACCGACCGGTGTATGTTATTACAGATTCGGGTGATCACCTGAAAGGGTCTGGCAGATCCATTCCGGGATATCATATGCAGCAAGAGCTGCAGGCATGTCAGAAATATTTGACGGAGTTTGGTGGTCATGCAGCCGCAGCGGGTTTTTCACTTCGCAGAGAGCAGTTGGAGGGGCTTAAGTCTGCTTTGTTAGCACATTGCAGCTTGACACAGGAGCAATTGATCGAAAAGGTGACATATGACAGAGAGGTCGCTTTAGCGGAAATGGATACGACACTTGTTACGCAGCTTTCTTGGATGGAACCGACCGGAGAGCAAAATGCGCCTGCAGTGTTTGCAAAACGTGATGCACAGATTGCCCAGATCCGAATGTGTGGAGCGGATATGCATATTGCACAGGTGCGTTTTGTGGAAAATGGAAAAATATATCAGGCAGTGGATTTTAGCGGGGAAGAATGCATTGGAAATGCGGTGCGTGATCGTTATGGTGAACAGGTGTGGGAACGGTTAAAGCAGGGAGAGCGGGGAGAATATACGGTTGATATTTTGTTCTCTGTCAGTATCAATGAACGATATGGTTCGCTGCAATTGCAACTTATTGACTGCCAATAAAATATGCGATAAACTATATAACGAAGCTTGATTTTTCATAGGGAGATCATGGCTGAATATCGGAATATGTTACGATGAAACATGGAGGATAGATATGGCAAATGTATCATTAGATAAAGACCTTTTTTATCAATATATGATCAATAATAATTCAACCAGTACAATGTTGAACGCATTGTCCGGTAATACTAATACCGGAGTACAGTCGGCTAATGATCTGTCGAGTGTATTAGGTGCTTTGCAGAATTCGGCATCTTTTGGTACAGGAAGTATTTCGGATGTGAGCACGCTGTTGAGCGGATTGGAAGGTATCAGCACGACAGGAACCGGCAATTCGTTTTCTGATATATTGCAGTCCTATTTGCAGCCCACATCGGATTCGGCACAGACGACAGATAGTGTGCAGTATATTAATGGTGTGGAGTCTTCTGACAATATGCAGGCAGAACAGCAGACAAAGACTTCCGGTACGAGTGTTTCGGCAGCACAGCAGGCATACGCTGACAGTATACAGTATGATTTCGACCAGATCGAAGAACAGTCAGATCAAATGGTGGAACAGGCGCTGGGAGAAATTATTTATTGATAGGCAACTTCCCATACCGGAAGTTACTGTTCGAACCACATATTGCTTATTATGTCGATGGTTTAATCATATTTTGCAGCTACTATATAGTGAGTCCTGCCATCAACAAACTATAGCAATTGCTTTGCCACAATTAGTTTTCACAGTGATTTCTAAATTTTGTTGTCTCTGATGGTTGATTTACATGCCTTTCGGAAACTCGAAGTCCCGGAAGCAAGGTAATCATCATTTTTGAAAGGGACTTTGCGCTCGTCGTTACTTATGTCTCGTATCTCAGAGACATTAAGTAACGTAACGTAGCGCATCGTAGCGAAAGCGTCCCGTCCAAAAATTGATGATACCTTGCTAGACCGGGACATCTCAGACAATCCTTCAGGCATGTAATCATCAGAGACTTAACAAAATAAGAAATCACGTAAAAACTCTGCGTTCTGCAGCAATTGTCTTAGTTTGTTGATGGCAGGATAATTTACTTTATCGGCTGCAAAATAGCTATTATTCTACTGACATAATAAGCAATATGTGGTTGTGTGAGATGATGAGGTATGGGAAGTTTGAATTACTCAGATTACAAAAAGTTCATATGTGTATATTGATAATGAAAATAAATACGATAAGCTATGGTAAAGGCAATTCGAAGCAGTACATAAACGATAAAGAGTGCACCGGCAAAATAATGCCACAACAGTCCGGTCTGCGATTGGTTAAGCTGCCATTGCCATGCGATCAAAAATAACAAAAGGAAGGAACTGCTCCAACGTTCTGCGGTGAAACGGATCGTGTTAAAACGGTATTGTCTCATCAGAGAGGACAACTGTGTGAGTGGTTCTTTCTTTTTTTGTTCCGGAGCTGCAAAGGTGATCATGAGCGGCAGTATTAGACCGGTTAATGTAAATAATATGCCGGCAGGGTATAAGGTGTTAATGCTGCACAAAGACAATAAGACTGTCAAAAAACGGCTGCTGCGTAATCCTTTATAGCGGCTTAGTATTACGATTTCCTGCTTTACAGAGTGATCGGTATAAGACATAGGAACCCCCTTTTTAGGTGTGTATTGTATCAAAATATTATAGAAGAAGCGAGAAAGAAAGTCAAAATGCACTACAATATTACAAAATTCTTACAATTTAGATACAAATGTGATAATTTCGAGAAGAAACACAAAAATTGCTTTTCTATTTTCAAAAAATAGTATATAATACATGCGAGTATGTTTAATTAGTAAAACTATGGAAAAAATAGAAAATAACAGAAGCGAAAGGAGAACAGTCATGGTTGGTAGCGATATTGGTATTGACTTGGGTACAGCGAATGTACTTGTATATATAAAGGGAAAGGGTGTCGTTCTGCGCGAGCCGTCCGTTGTGGCGTTCGACAGAGATACCAATAAGATTAAGGCAATTGGTGAGGATGCTCGTTTGATGTTAGGACGTACACCAGGTAATATTGTAGCTGTTCGTCCATTGCGTCAGGGTGTTATTTCAGACTATACAGTAACAGAGAAGATGCTTCGTTACTTTATTCAGAAGTCCTGTGGTAAGTCTCGTTTCCGCAAACCTCGTATCAGTGTTTGTGTTCCAAGTGGTGTTACCGAGGTTGAGAAGAAAGCAGTAGAAGATGCAACATATGAGGCTGGAGCAAGAGAAGTTGCAATCATTGAGGAACCGATTGCAGCGGCTATCGGAGCAGGTATCGATATCTCACGTCCATGTGGTAACATGATCGTTGATATCGGAGGTGGTACTTCTGATATTGCTGTTATCTCCCTTGGCGGTACGGTTGTAAGTACTTCCATCAAGGTGGCTGGAGATGACTTTGATGATGCAATTGTCCGTTACATGCGTAAGACACATAACTTATTGATCGGTGAGCGTACAGCGGAAGAGATCAAAGTAAAGATCGGATCTGCATACAAACGTCCGGAGGTTGTATCGATGGATGTACGCGGACGTAACTTGGTGACCGGACTTCCAAAGACGATCACTGTAACATCAGATGAAACATTAGATGCTCTGAAAGAGATCACATCACAGATTGTAGAAGCAGTACACACGGTATTGGAGAAGACTCCGCCTGAGCTTGCAGCAGACGTTGCGGACAGAGGTATTGTTTTGACCGGTGGCGGAAGTTTGTTATATGGTTTGGAAGAGCTCATTGAGGAGAAAACAGGAATCAACACTATGACAGCCGAGGATCCAATGACAGCAGTTGCAGTGGGAACCGGTAAGTTTGTAGAATTTTTAGCAGGAAAACGTGACGACGAGTAAAGAAATTGATCGATTGTGACGATATATATTTTATAGAGCGGACGAAGAGCACTCTTCGTCCGTTTATAATACATAGGTTAGTCTGGAAGGAGGACGACGAATGGTCAGAGGATTGTACACAGCATATACCGGTATGCGGAATGAACAGCGCAGATTGGATATTATATCGAATAACTTGGCAAATTCGGCGACCATCGGTTACAAGGAAGAAAATGTCACCAGCCGTTCTTTTAAGGACATGATGGCTGTAAAGATCCGAGATGGTTCCGTAGGATATGTTGATCAGAATATCGGAACGATGAACCTCGGCGTAAAGATTGGCGAGACCTACATGGATTGGAGTCAGGGGAATCTTCGAGAGACGGGGAATACCTATGATCTTGCGATTCAGGGAGATGGATTTTTCACAATTCGTGTCACAGACAAACAGGGTAAAGATGAGATGATGTATACCCGTTGCAGTACCTTTAAGTGTACGCAGGACGGTTACATAGTAGATGCAGATGGCAATCATTTGCAGGGCAATGGTGGAGATATTCAGGTGTCCACGGATGCTCATGAGATCGCGATCAAGGAGGATGGCTCGATCTATGCGGACGGTCAGTATGTTGATACGATCGCATTGGCTAACTTTGCAGATTATAACTATCTTGACTTATACGGAGATAACAAGTTTAGGGCAGTGGCAGGAGCAACGCAGATAGATGCAAAAGCTCAGATCGAACAGGGATATACGGAGCAGTCTAATGTCAATGTAATATCGGAGATGGTATCAATGATCAATATTACACGTGCATATGAAGCGGGACAGAAGATGATCCAGACACAGGATTCTCTGCTTCAGAAGTCTGCAAATGAAATTGGTAAAGTATAATTATTAGGAAAGAGTTACACTGGGATGTTTGTTGGTTAATATATATGAAAATTGACTGATGAATATAAGCAGTGTGGCAGATTGGAGCGTCTATCATGATGAGATCACTTTGGACTGCTGCTTCCGGCATGAAGGCACAGCAGACCGCAATGGACAATCTTTCAAACAATCTGGCAAATATTAATACGACCGGATACAAGAAAGAAAGACTAGAGTTTCAGTCTTTGTTGTATCAGACGATACAAAAAAAGACGACAGACAATGAGGGAAATCCAAAACCGATCGGAGCACAGGTTGGACTTGGTGTTAAGGTAGCTGCGATCAGCACCGAATTTGAGCAGGGAGAACTTACACATACAGAAGGCGATTTTGATTTCGCAATCCAGGGAAACGGATTTTTTATGATCCAAATGCCGGATGGCTCTACGGCATACACAAGAAACGGTCATTTTACGATGGCTGTAAATGGTACCGGTTATCAGTTGTCAACAGCAGAAGGTTATGCGGTTTTGGATTCTGAAGGTAATCCGATTACATTTGATGGTACGACAGATGTTACTAAATTATCGTTTGACAATTATGGACGCATCATGTTACGTGGAGCGGACAACAACCCGCATTTGACCGGGGTTACTATTGGAGCAGCTCAGTTTAATAACCCTGCCGGTCTTAATAAGATCGGGGATAGTTATTTTCAGGCAACAGCGGCCTCTGGTGATGCCCGTATCGAGGGGCAGGACACAGCGTTGAGCAGAAGTGTTATTAAGAATAAATATTTAGAAGCATCCAGTGTGCAGGCGGTTGATGAGATGGTGGATATGATCGTTACTCAAAGAGCGTATGAGATGAACTCGAAGGCGATCACTGCATCGGATGAAATGTTGCAGCAGGCAAATAATCTGAGATCATAATGTTTCAGATGTAATAATATAGACGAGGATGCCGGTTTTTAAGAGCAATGCGAGGCTTTTGAAACGGTTGTTTTTGAAATTACCATGAAATGCTTTAGAAAATTGCTTCTGAGAGAATGCGAAGTTTTTGAAAAGATTCTTTCGAAAAGAGGATGAGAGATCTTTTGAAAGATTTCTTCATGGGATGATGTGAGGTGTTAACAATGAGTTCTGTATATGATATTTCATCTATGTATGACAGCTATAAGCAGTCAGTGCAGTCTGCGACCGGCTCGAAGGCGCAAAGCGCATTGAATGCAGTAAATAGTGATTCGACAGATGAAGAGTTGATGGATGCCTGCAAAGGATTTGAAACCTATTTTGTACAAAAGATCATTGAACAGGCGCGCAAAATGGTAAAAAGCGAAGAAGATGACGGTGAATATATGCAGTATTTTGGGGATACTTTGAACCAAAGCTACGCGGAGGCGATTACAGAAAGTGGTCAGGTTGGTCTTGCTAAGCAGCTATATGACTCAATGAAGCGTAACTGATCGTATATGTGATCTGTCTAAATAGAGACAATGGGGCCACTGTGTTTACAGTGGCTTTTTCAAATGGATAGGAACTGATTATTTTATTGTGAAGGGTGGCGCATAGCAAGATGCTGGTATTGTTATGCTTGGCACTGTAGGAAACTTGACGAGGAGGTTATAGTGAGCGAGCAGATTGAATGGGAAGGATATGTTGAGCGTATTACTTTTCGAAATGAAGAAAATGGATATACCGTATTATTTTTGGTAGATGCAGAGGAAGAAGAGGAAGTGTGCTGCGTAGGACAGTTTTCTTATGTTGCCGAGGGGCTGTATTTGAAAGTAACCGGCAGAGAAGTGATACATAAAAATTATGGTCCGCAGATACAGGTGGATTCGTACGAAGAAAAACAACCAAAAGACTCAGTTGCTGTTGAGAGATATTTGGGATCAGGTGCGATAAAAGGTGTTGGACCTGCACTGGCAGCACGTATTGTGAAGCGGTTTGGAGAGGACACATTTACAATTATTGAACGTGAGCCGGAACGATTGGCAGAGGTCAAAGGCATCAGTGAGAAAATGGCGATACGCATAGCAGAACAGGTTAACGATAAGCGGCAGATGCGCCAGGCAATGCTTTTCCTGCAGGATTACGGTATTAGCATGAAAATGGCTGTTAAGATATATAAATATTATGGAGATGAAATGTATGAGATCCTGAAACGCAATCCTTATCGGTTGGCGGAAGATATTCAGGGAATTGGCTTTAAGATTGCCGATGAGATTGCGCGCCAGGCTGGATTTGCTTCTGATTCGGAGTTTCGGATCAATGCAGGCATTCTGTATGCTTTGCAGCAATCCGGAACACAGGGACATTGTTATTTGCCGGAGTCTTGGCTGATCAGAGAGGCATCAGAGCTTCTATTGGTCGATGAGGGGGTTGTTTCCGATGCCTTAGAGGGGATGATGTTGGATAAAGAATTAAAGGTCTGTGAACAGGATCAAGAGCGCTGTATTTATTTGAGTACGCTGTATTATATGGAACTTAATTGTGCACGCATGCTGTTAGATCTTAATATTTCCTACGAGCTATCTGAGAAAGAACTTGCTAAAATGGTGCGAAAGGTTGAAAAGGGGCAGGAGATAGAGTTAGATGAACTACAGAAAACAGCGGTGTATCAGGCTGTTCAAAATGGTGTAACAATTATAACCGGTGGGCCGGGTACCGGTAAAACGACGACGATCAATACTATTTTACAGGTATTTGAACAGGAAGGGTTAGATATTTTGCTGGCGGCTCCAACCGGACGTGCCGCAAAAAGAATGTCTGAAACTACTGGATGGGAGGCACAGACAATACATCGGCTGCTCGAGATCAATGGTGGCGTGAGTGAAGGGGATACGCAGGGAGCAATGCATTTTGAGCGTAATGAGAAACAGCCGTTGGAAGCGGATGTTGTAATCATAGATGAGTTTTCTATGGTCGATATCTATTTGATGAATGCGCTTCTTCGTGCTATTGTTCCGGGAACGCGCCTCATCATAGTTGGCGATGTGAATCAGCTGCCATCGGTAGGACCGGGTAATGTTTTAAAAGATATGATTCAGGCGGAATTTTGTTCTGTTGTGCGGCTGCATCGGATCTTTCGACAGGCTGCAGAAAGTCAGATTGTTATGAATGCGCATCGGATCAACAGCGGCGAAGAAATCTCGCTAGAGAATGCATCGCCGGATTTTATGCATCTGGAACGAAAAGACAGTGCGTCCGTGATCAATGTGGTCGTGCAGCTTATCATGCAGAAACTCCCTCCGCATGTAGATGCTTCTCCCTATGATATTCAGGTACTTACGCCGACTAGAAAGGGAGAGTTAGGTGTGGAACATTTGAATCAGGTGCTGCAGCAATATATGAATCCGGCAGATGCAGGCAAGGTGGAGCGAGAATTTCATGGGGTGTTATTCCGTGAGAAAGATAAAGTGATGCAGATCAAGAATGATTATCAGATACGCTGGACAAAGAAAACGTCCTTGGGCGATGTATATGAAGAGGGGACCGGTGTGTTTAATGGGGATACCGGAATCATTCGGGAGATCATACCGATAGCGGAGCAGGTGGTCGTTGAATTTGAAGAGGGAAAAATGGTGGAATATGAGTATAGCCAGATGGATGAAATGGAACTGGCTTATGCAATTACGATCCATAAATCCCAAGGCAGCGAGTATCCGGCTATTGTGCTTCCGGTGCTTGGCGGTCCTAAAATGCTGTTGGGACGCAACTTGCTATACACTGCGGTGACGAGAGCAAAGAAATGTGTAACGACAGTGGGAAGCAGCAGAGTTATACAGGGGATGATCCACAATGTGAATGAGCAGAAACGCTTTTCAAGTTTATGCCAGCGCATTAAAGAAATGGAGGAAGAAGACGCTGAACTTAATCATTGATAGTCTATTGCAGATCGTGTTTCCAACGAGGTGTCCGGGGTGCGACAAGGTGTTGGCGGTTGGTGAACGGGGGTTTTGCGGCGGATGTACAGAGCAGCTTCATTTTTTGCAGGAGCCTTTGTGCCCCTATTGTGGAAAACCGATCGATCGGGATCAGATGTGCTGCGCAGATTGTAGAGCACATCCACATAGCTTTACAGCGGGGGGAGCAGTACTTTTGTATACCGGGCAAATGCAGGAGTCAATGGCGAGATTTAAGCAGGGAGGCCGAGCAGAATACGGCAAAGTATATGGAAGGTTATTATGGGATGCTAAGAGAGAATGGCTGCAGCGTATCCGAGAACCGGTGCTCGTTCCGGTGCCGGTCCATAGCAAAAGATATCGGAAACGCGGTTACAATCAGGCAGAAGAGATAGCAAAAGAAATGGCGAGATTATCCGGTCTGCCAATGCGATCGGATCTGTTAGTGCGGGTGAAACATACGGCACCACAGAAAGAACTGTCGAAACGGGAGAGAAGTCGTAATTTACAGGGGGCGTTTCGTTGCAGAGCAGACTTTAGAAAGTTGTGTTTACAAGGAAAATGTGCTATAATAATTGATGATATTTATACGACAGGAAGTACGGTAGAAGCTTGCTCGCAGACACTTTTGCAGGCAGGGTTCGATAAAGTATATTTTTTATGTGTGTGTATAGGAAAAGGTGTGTAGAGGAGGCATAACATGGACGTTAGAAATTGCAAAATGTGTGGTCATTTATTTAACTATACAAATTCACCGCTTTGCCCTCAATGCAATAAGAAGTTAGAGGAACGCTTTCAGGATGTGAAAGAATACATTCGCGAGAATCCGGGGGCAGGCATGGCAACGGTAGCAGAAGATACAGGAGTACCGGTACAGCAGTTGAAAAAATGGGTTCGTGAGGAGCGTTTGGCCTTTACCAAGGATTCCGGAATCACGATAGAATGTGAGAAATGCGGTAGACCGATATTGACCGGAAGATACTGTAAGGAATGCAAGAACGCATTATCCAACTCGTTTTCCGGTTTATATCAGACGAGCAAACCGGTTGACAAGAAGGCGAGAGATGCATCTGCAAAGATGAGATTCTTGGGTGAATAGTACAGCCATGAGTTGAGAGGGGGTCGTACTATGGAAATGGATGTGGTGAGCAAGGCCTTTGAGCAGGCGTTCGTTTCTGTGAGTCAAAAATTGTTGGGGCTGCAATTACAGAGACGGAAACAGGACAAAGAAATATTCCTGCAGCAGCCCGTACGGCAGATCATGATCTGTACGAGTGGCTATCTTCGTATGGAAATTATTTGTGATATGCCGGAGTCAATGGTATTACAGATCGTTTCAAAAATGTATGGTGGTGGTTTGCCGCCGGATGAACAGATTCCATTGTATATCAAAGAATATATTAATATTGTTTGTGGACATGGTGTATCCAGTTTGAATAATACATTAAAAAAAGTTTCGCGCTTATCAGTGCCGTTTTATCAAAGTGAGATTCGGCATGAAGATGTTATGAAGGAACAGATGGACGTTATATTTGACACAGAGATTGGGACGATGCAGGTTGAGCTGCATTATTCCGGTGTTGAATGAGGCCAGAATATGCTTATTGCGGAAAATGTGCAGAAAGGGGATCGAAATGGATAAAATTACAATAATGGTGGTAGATGATTCACCATTCGCTTCCAAACAGATACAGGATGTAGTAGAAGAAAATGGATATGAAGTGGTAGCCTATGCAGCTAATGGAGAGGATGGCATCAAGCTTTATGATGAGATGCATCCGGATATTGTTATCATGGATATTATTATGCCTGGCTTGGATGGATTAGAAACGGCGCAGATTTTGATGAAGAAACATCCGGATGTAAAGATCATGATGTTAAGTTCGTTGTGTGATGCAAGTACATTAGAAGAGGTTCGGGGAATTGGATTAAAATATTTGATTCCGAAGCCATGGGAAGATGATGTGCTGTTAGCAACGCTAGAGATGTTAAGTCGATAAGTAAAGTATAAGACCATAGATGAAAAAGTAATCTATGGTCTTTTTACTTTGCTGCATGGGTGCACTTTGATCAAACATTACACGACTGGCATATGACTCGTTTACTTTGCTATTTTGCATTAGGATAGATCTTTCGCATTGTTTCGTCCGGGTAGTAATGATCCATTACTTCTTCCCAATGTGCTTTTGGTTTTGGAGAATGTTCCCTGGTATCGTATCGGATCAGAGCAAGCATGCTTACTATAATATTGCAGATCATAAACACAGTAACGACAGTTGTCAATAGATATTTGGATCTATGCAATATCCGTTCGATCACATGGTGCAGGATGGGATACAGATTTTTGAACCAGATGACAGCGGCAAATCCCCAGAAAAAGCAGTATAACAGGTTGATGCGGCCGCCAAGATTAAACGGAATGTGACTGTAATCCCAAAAAACTTTTCCAAAAACAATTTCAGTAAATACACTGCAGCTATATTCATAAGCACCACCTAATAGCGTCCCAAGTATGAAAAGATGCCGGTCGGACTTGCCTTTACTCTTAAACAGAAGAGTGGTCACTAAAGCGATGGCAAGCCCCCATACAATGCTGAAGGGACCCCATACCACGCTGCTGCGACTCATCCAGACACCGACAGTCAGACGACAGAATATGGTTTCTACAATATCTCCTAAGAAAGCCCCTAATATGAACAGCCAGATAAATTCAGAAAATGGCAGTTTGGTAGCAGATGTCGAAATGACTTTATCCGTTGCAGTGGCCGGATAGGCTTTTTGGATACGACGCCGTATGTGTGCGGTAAGTGTCCTTCCGAAAGATGTCTTAAATAAAAAAAGTTCCCGATTCAGTCGGATCAGAGTGGGCGATTTATGCTCTAAATGTAGTATAGTCAGGACAGAAGCCGTTATATCCATGCAGCAGATGGCGGTTAACGTCCATAAAATAATATAGGTAACAAAGGTGGGGATAAATTGCCATAACCATAGGATCAGAGTATTACCCCACTGGATCGCGATATATCCAAGTATACCCCACAGTATTGAATATTGCAGACAGATGTATCCGTCCAGATTCCAACGCTTCTTAGAATAATCCCACCATTTTTTGTGTCGAACCTGTTCTAAAAGGCGGCCGGTCATCCATTCGATAAAGGTGGAAATGATCGCAGAGCCCAAAAACAGAAAGAAAGGGGCAGATCGAAGCTCGTATAGAAATGTGCTGAGTACAATTCCGGAAAAGCCATAGATCAGACAAAAAGGACCGGATAGAAATCCACGATTACGGTAACATTTGTGTTTTACACTGGCAACGCTTGTTTCAATGCCCCATCCCAAAAAGGAGTAGCAAAAAAACAGAATTGCCAAATTTGTTAAGTTATAGTGCATGAATACCTCCTGCTGTAAAATGATCAATCAATATTTAATGACGCTCACTGTGTCGAAATTACAGTTATGAGACGTCATGTCAAGCGTATGTACATTATAATATAGCTGTAATCTGGGTGCAATGAGAAAAATGTTTGATTATCCAAATTGTTTCAAGAAACAAAATGTTTGGTTTTATTTATCAGAAGAAAACATATTTATATTCATGAGACGTAGTTTTATATACTTAATAAAATTATGCACATTGCACAAAAAGAAAGGGGACATATTGTTAAAAATACTGCTAATCTACAGTTGACGAAATGGGTGAAAATGGAATATACTCTTTGTGGCGTTAAAAAAGTTTGATTTACAAAATAAAAAGGGAAGAAAATGGAAAAAGAAAAATATATGATCGGTCAAGAGCTGATCGAGATATTCGAAAAGGTTTTGAAGACAGAAAATATTTCGGTCGCGCGTAAGACGGGATGCGATTTATCTATGACAGAGATACATACAGTGGCTGCCATTGGCAAAAATACACTGTACCGTATGAGTGACATTGCAGGAATACTGCACATAACGGTGGGGACGCTGACTGTCATGGTTAATAATTTAGTGAAGAAGGGGTATGTGGAGCGCTATAAAAGTGAGCAGGATCGTCGTGTTGTGAAGATCGGTCTGACCAGAAAGGGGCGTACAATATACGATGCGCATGCAGCGTTTCATGAAGATTTGGTCAATGCGCTGCTCAAAGGGATAGAAACTAAAGAGGAGCAACAGACAGTACGTTGTGCCTTGAGCAATTTGTGGGATTTTATAGATAAGCAGAATAATTAACAGGATTGCTGCATGAGAGAACATGGAGGAAATAATGATAAGAACAAGAATAATGGCAACAGGTGCTTGTGTACCGGAGCAGATTATAACAAATGATGATCTGTCAAAGATTGTTGACACCAGTGATGAATGGATATCACAGAGAACCGGGATCAGAGAGAGAAGGATCTCGGCAGGGGAGAACACTTCAGCTTTGGCAATAGGAACGGCAAAACAGGTGATCGAGCGTGCAGAAATCTCACCGGAAGATGTGGATCTGATCATTGTTGCATCAGTCACTCCGGATTATGGAACACCATCTCTTGCCTGCATGGTGCAAAAAGAACTTGGAATGGTAAATGCGGTTGCATTTGACGTTGTGGCTGCGTGCAGTGGTTTTATGTTTGCACTTAGTATTGCGGATAAATATATTAAAACGGGAGTGTACCGCAACGCTGTTGTGATCGGGGCGGAGACGCTATCAAAAATCGTCAATTGGGAAGACAGAACGACTTGTGTATTGTTTGGAGATGGTGCCGGTGGTGCTTATGTGGAAGCATCCGAAGAGGGTGGCATTATCGCAGAAGAACTTGGCAGCAAAGGGGAACTTTGTGATATACTTACAGAGGGACATACGGCGTGTGACAATGCATTTAATGATGAGTCTGGCGACCATGATCCAAAGTACTATATTTATATGGATGGACGTGCAGTATTTAAGTTTGCGATCAAAAAGGTTGTAGAGAGTACTCGAAATGTGTTAGCTAAAGCTGACGTAGATATGGAAGATATCGCTTATGTCATACCACACCAGGCAAATGCCAGAATTATAGACGTTGTTGCTCATAAGTTGAAGATGGATGACAGCAAATTTTATAAGAACATGGAGCATTATGGAAATACCTCATCGGCAAGTGTACCTATGGCGCTGAATGAACTCAACGAAAAAGGGCTTATCCAACGGGGGGACAAAATTATTTTGACCGGATTCGGCGGTGGAATGACTTGGGGCACAATGCTGGTAGAATGGTAGAAGCATATAACTGCGCAAGCAGTATATATAAAATAAAATATAGGAGGAAATCACTATGGTATTTGAGAAAATCAGAGAAATCATTGCAGAGCAGACAGGAAAGGATGTTGAGGAAATCACATTAGAGACTAATGTAAAAGAAGACCTTGACGCAGATTCTTTGGATTTATTCCAGATCATCAATGACATCGAAGATGAGTTTGATGTATCTGTAGAGGATCCTGAGTCTATCGTAACTGTTCAGGATGCGGTTGATTTTGTAGAGAAGAACCAGAAATAAGAAGCAGAGTATTTCGGCTTTGCCGGCGCCGAGACTTTCGGTGCCGACAGAGCCGGCTTTGCAACTATGGAGGAAGACATGAAAACAGTATTTATGTTTAGTGGCCAGGGCGCACAGTATGCTGGCATGGGCAAGGATTTGTATAAAAATTATCCGGTGGCAAAAGAAATTTTTGACCGGGCAGATAATGTACTTGGTTATTCCATTAAGGATATTTGTTTTGAAGATGAACAGAAATTAGGCGAGACAGAGTTTGCGCAGCCTGCCATCCTGACAATGAGTATTGCAGCGATGAAGGTGTTGGAAGAAGAGGGAGTTCGTGCAGATATGACAGCAGGTTTGAGCCTGGGTGAATATTCTGCGTATGTTGCCAGTGAAGCAATGGACTTCGAAGAGGCGGTTGCACTGGTACAAAAAAGAGGAAAGTTCATGGCAGAAGCAGTTCCTTCAGGAGAGGGAGCGATGTATGCTATTATTGGATTAGATACAGCATTAGTAGAAGAAGCTTGTGCAGAAGCAACTGCAGAGGGCGATGGCTTAGCGGTTCCGGCTAATTACAATGCACCGGGTCAGATCGTGATCGCCGGACATGCGCAGGCAGCGAAGAGAGCTGCAGCATTGGCGAAAGAGAAAGGCGCAAAACTTACAGTGCCTCTGAAAGTCAGTGGTCCGTTCCATACGGAATTACTTCAGCCGGCAGCAGAAAAGCTTGGTCCGGAATTGGACAAGATGCACATTTCACCGATGAAAATGCCGGTCTATACAAACGTAGATGCTTCGAAAGTGGCTTCTGAACAGGATATTATCCCTATTTTGAAAAAACAGATCGTTAGTCCGGTTCGCTGGGAACAGATCATCCGTAATATGGCGGCAGAGGGTGCAGATACTTTTATCGAGCTGGGACCGGGCAAAACTTTGAATGGTTTTGTGAAACGTACTTTGAAAGGCGTTGTAAATGTGAATGTTGAGGATAGCATATCCTTGCAGAAAACCATGAATAAACTTCATGACAGTGTGTGAATCACACAGAAAGGTATGGTAAACATGTTACAGGGAAAGACAGCAGTAGTTACAGGAGCAGCGAAAGGTATTGGAAAAGCAATTGCACTTGCATTTGCGAAGGAAGGCTGCAATATTGTATTGAATTATCACAGCAGCTTAGATGATGAAACGGTACAGGAGATTGAAGCATGCGGAGTGACTTGTATGCCGGTTCAAGGCGATGTGAGTGACTTTGCCTTTGCGGCAGATATGATGAAAAAAGTCAAAAAGGAGCTTGGTTCTGTGGACATACTGGTCAACAATGCCGGTATTACAAAAGATATGTTATTAATGCGTATGACAGAAGAACAGTTTGATAGTGTTATTCAGACAAACTTGAAAGGTACGTTTAATATGATCCGACATGCCAGCAGTATCATGCTGAAGCAACGAAGTGGAGCTATCATCAACATGTCTTCCGTTGTCGGAGTTATGGGCAATGTTGGACAGGCTAACTATGCGGCATCGAAAGCCGGAATTATCGGACTGACGAAGTCAACTGCGAAAGAGTTGGCTGCACGTGGCGTGACATGCAATGCAATCGCACCGGGATTCGTGGAGACGGATATGACGGCTGCACTTTCAGAAGATCTGCAGAAGCAGATGCTGGAAACAATTCCACTTAAACGTTACGGTCAGGTGGATGATATTGCGCAAGCAGCAGTATTTTTGGCAAAGAATACGTACATTACCGGTCAGGTACTCCATGTTGATGGCGGAATGTGCATGTAACCTATAGTGATCAAGACTTGGAAAGGTATGATTTAGAGATGGATAGAAGAGTAGTAGTAACAGGTATGGGAGCGGTCACCCCGCTTGGATGTACGGTAGATACATTTTGGGAAGGATTAAAAAATGGCAAATGTGGCATTGATCTGATTCAAAAGTTCGATACGACGGATTTTAAGGTTAAGGTTGGTGCTGAAGTAAAAGACTTTGATCCGGAACTGTATATGAGTAAGAAGGATGTAAAGAGAAATGACCCATATGCTGTGTATGCACTGGCTGCAGCTGTTCAGGCATTTGATGATAGCGGATTAGATATGGAGAAAGAGGATGCGGCTAAGGTCGGTGTGATCGTAGGTTCCGGTATTGGCGGTCTGATGACAATGCAGGAGCAGGTGATTCGTTTGCACGAAAAAGGACCTTCTCGTGTGTCTCCTTTGTTTATTCCAATGACGATCAGTAATATGGCGGCTGGTAATATTGCAATCCGTTTGGGAGCTAAGGGAGTATGTGAAAATATTGTCACTGCGTGCGCAACAGGAACAAATTGCATTGGCACTGCATTTAGGGATATTAAGCATGGCTATCTGGATGCTTGTATTGCCGGCGGTGCTGAGGCGTCGATCAGTGAGATCGGTGTGGCCGGATTTACGAACTTGACAGCACTTTCTACGACGGAAGATCCAAAAGATGCCTGTAAACCGTTTGACAAAGACCGAAATGGTTTTGTCATGGGAGACGGATCCGGAATACTCATTTTGGAAGAACTGGAACATGCTAAAGCAAGAGGAGCTAAGATTTACGGTGAAATAGTAGGTTATGGCGCTACAGGAGATGCCTATCATATGACAGCACCTTGTCCGGATGGCGATGGAGCTGCGAGAGCGATAAGATTAGCAATGGATGAGGCAGGGATTACGCCGGAGCAGGTGGATTATATTAATGCACATGGAACAAGTACCCATGCTAATGATGCCGGAGAAACGGCAGCGATCAAGCTGGCATTGGGGGATGCGGCAGCAAAAGTTGCGGTCAGCTCTACCAAATCTATGACAGGACATTTGCTTGGTGCAGCAGGTGCTATCGAGGCAATTGCTTGTGTGAAAGCATTGGAGGAAGGATTCCTGCCGCCGACGATCAATTATCATACACCGGATGAAGAATGTGATCTGGATTATATTCCAAATGAGGGAAGAGTAGTACCAGAGGCACAGTATGCATTGTCTAATTCTTTGGGATTTGGCGGACACAATGGAGTTCTCTGCTTTAAGAAGTGGGATGAGTAGTGTGCAGACAGTGACAACAGATGGTTAAGAAAGGTATGGTAACACAATGCAGTATGATCAGATCAAAGAGTTGATTCAGATATTTGAACACTCAGATTTAAATAATATGGAAGTAACTTTAGGAAATGCCTCCGTAAAATTAGGACGCGGTATGGCAAATGCAGTCGAGGAAAGTCCGGAAGCACAGATGGTACAGACAGCAGTAAAAGTTGAGAATCCTGTCACAGATGCAGCACCGACTACAGTTGAAACCGAGAAGACCGAGCCTGCAGCCGGAGATAAGATCGTGACAGCTCCGATCGTAGGTACGTTTTATCGAGCAAGCGCACCGGATCAACCACCTTTTGTGAAGGTGGGGGATACGATTGCAAAAGGCGATGTCGTATGTATCATAGAGGCTATGAAATTTATGAATGAAGTCATAAGCGAAGTGGATGGAACAATCACAGAAATTTTAGTGGAAGATGCACAGTTCGTTGAGTTTGGACAGGAATTATTCCGTGTGAAATAGCAATACCAATATCGGGCGATGGTCTGCTATTAAGCAGACGTTGTGTATCGGAATCTGAAAGATATACCTGTGGATAAAAGGGGAAGACACTTGTTGAGTCCGCAGGTTTAGAAAGGAATGTAAATTAATATGGGTATGGATATCAAAGAAATTATGAGTATCATCCCACATCGTCAGCCGTTTTTGCTGATCGATCGGGTTGAAGAAATCGTGGAAGGTGAAAAAGTTATTGCGACCAAAAATGTTTCTTATAATGAACCATTTTTTGCAGGACATTTTCCACAGGAACCGGTGATGCCGGGTGTGTTGATCGTGGAAGCAATGGCGCAGGCCGGAGCGGTAGCTATTTTGTCTATGGATGAATTTAAGGGCAAGACGGCATATTTTGGCGGCATTAAAAATGCAAAGTTCAAAAAGAAAGTTGTACCTGGAGATGTACTTCGTTTGGAAGTTTCCATTGAAAAATTAAAACGTAATGCCGGAATAGGTGTTGGAACTGCATATGTTGGTGACAAGGTTGCTGCACAGGCAGAAATAATTTTTATGATTGGCTGATAGTTTGACAGAGAGAATGGATCAAAACTCGGATAATAGATCGTAGAAATGTTGAGTGATTGGAGGAGCAGATGTTTGATAAGATATTGATCGCAAACAGAGGAGAGATTGCGGTGCGGATAATTCGTGCCTGTCGGGAAATGGGCATCAAAACAGTTGCTGTTTTTTCGGAGCCTGACAGGGAGGCATTGCATACGCAGCTTGCAGATGAAGCAGTATGTATCGGTTCTGCCAAGGCGGCAGACAGTTATATAAACATGCCAAATATCATTACGGCTGCTGTAGAGACTAAGGCGCAGGCAATTCATCCGGGATTTGGTTTTCTGTCAGAGAACAGTACATTTGCGGCAATGTGCGAAGAATGTAATATTAAGTTTATAGGTCCGGCACCATCGGTTATTGATGCATTGGGCAATAAATCCAATGCAAGAGAAATGATGATCCGTGCCGGCGTACCGGTTATTCCGGGAAGCGATGGTGTTGTTGCTGACAGAGAGCAGGCGCACGAGGTGGCAGGAAAGCTGGGATATCCGGTTATGGTCAAGGCATCTGCCGGCGGTGGCGGCAAGGGAATCCGCATCGTGCGTACTGAAGATGAACTGGATCAGGCATTTGAGGCAGCACAAAGCGAGACGAAAGCAGCTTTTGGTGACGATCAGATGTATATGGAAAAAGTGATCGAACATGCCAGACATATTGAAGTACAGGTGCTTGGCGATCATTTTGGTAATGTGATCCATTTGGGAGAGAGAGACTGTTCATTGCAGCGCAAAAATCAAAAAGTATTAGAAGAAGCACCGTCTCCGGTATTGTCCGAAGAGACCAGAGAAAAGATGTGTAAATCTGCGGTCCTTGCTGCAAAGGCGGCAGGATACGAAAGTGCAGGAACAATTGAATTTTTGTATGATCATTCCGGACAGTATTACTTTATGGAGATGAATACCAGAATTCAGGTGGAACATCCGATCACGGAGATGATCACGGGAGTTGATATTGTGAAAGAACAGATCCGCGTGGCAGCCGGGGAGAAGTTATCATATGAACAATCGGATATTCATATTACAGGGCATGCTATAGAATGTCGAATCAATGCGGAGAATCCGGATCGAGGATTTGCACCATGCCCGGGGCTTGTCGACTATCTGATGCTGCCAAGCGGTGGCTTAGGTATTCGTGTGGATACGGCAATTTATGAAGGATATGAAATCCCACCGTTTTATGATTCTATGATTGCAAAGGTGATCGCCCATGGCAGGGATCGAGAGGAAGCGATCGCTAAAATGAATCGGGCCCTGTATGAGTTTATTATCAATGGCATTGATACGAATATTGAATTTCAGAGCCGCATCTTAAATAACCCGGATTATTTGGCAGGACAGTTTGATACTTCGTTTTTGGAAGATAATTTATTGCAGCAGTAGTGTAATGCATGGAGGAGCAGGATGAATTTATTTGGAAAGAAAAATTATATTTCTCTGGAAAAGCCGGAGACACGCAGACCGGAAAGACGGATGAAGTCCAAAGAACCGTCAATTCCGGATGGAATGTGGATCAAGTGTAATTCCTGTAAAAATATTATATACAAAAAAGAAGTGACAAAATATAAACTTTGCCCGAATTGCGAAGCACATTTTCGAATGAGTCCAAAGGAACGTATTGCGATCACCTGCGACGAGGGGACCTTTGAAGAATTTGATGCTGCGATGCATCCTAAAAATCCGATGGGATATCCGGATTATGATAAGGTGATCGAGAAAGCACAAAAAAAGGCACAGATCACCGAGGGAGTTGTTACAGGACGTTGTCAGATAGAAGGACACGACACAGTTATTGCCATTATGGACAGCCATTTTATGATGGGAAGTATGGGGTCTGTGGTTGGTGAAAAGGTAACTAGAGCAGTGGAATACGCGACAGCACACGAACTGCCGATTATTATTTTTACGACGTCCGGTGGCGCCAGAATGCAGGAGGGGATCATCTCTCTGATGCAGATGGCAAAAGTATCGGAAGCGTTGGGACGGCATGATGCAGCGGGATTACTATATGTCACAGTACTGACAGATCCGACAACTGGTGGCGTGACGGCAAGCTTTGCAATGTTAGGAGACATTATATTGGCTGAACCGAAAGCTTTGATCGGATTTGCAGGACAGCGTGTGATCCAAGGGACGATCCATCAGAAATTGCCGGAGGGATTTCAGAGGGCAGAATTTCAACTTAAAAATGGTTTTGTGGACCGCATTGTTCATCGCGAAAAAATGCGGGAAGAGTTGGGAAGGATCTTAAAACTTCATAGTCGAAAATAATGGAGGTAGGCAGCATGAGCAGCAATACGGTAAGTGATACAATGAAAACAGTATCCATAGCTAGAAATATAAAGCGTCCAACGGCAAGAGAATTTATTGATCAATTATTTGATGAATTTATGGAATTTCATGGGGATCGTTATTATGCTGATGATGGAGCAATCGTTGGAGGCATTGCATCTTTTCGGGGAGAACCGGTTACGGTGATCGGTATTCAGAAAGGGCATACTCTCGAAGAGAACGTTGCTTGTAATTTTGGTCAGCCAAATCCGGAAGGATACCGCAAAGCACTTCGATTAATGAAACAGGCAGAAAAGTTTCATCGTCCGGTCATCACGTTGATCAACACGGCGGGTGCATACTGCGGTATTGGTGCAGAAGAACGTGGACAGGGTGAGGCGATCGCGCGGAATCTTATGGAAATGTCGCGTCTTAAAACGCCGATCATCAGTATCTTTGTGGGAGAAGGCGGTAGCGGCGGTGCACTTGCACTTGCAGTTGGAGATACGGTGTGGATGCTGGAGCATGGTATGTATTCGGTGTTATCACCGGAGGGCTTTGCCAGTATATTATGGAGAGATCCTTCCAGAGTCGATGAAGCTGCAGAGCTAATGCGCATGACAGCAGATCATTTGCTGCAAAACAACGTGATAGATCGCAAATTTACAGAGTCGCCAAATGGCATCGAAAAGGATCTGCCTTACACGACAGACCAGATTGCCAAGGCGTTGGCAGAGACGTTGCCTAAATTGCAATCTACACCTGTAGAAGAGTTGTTGGAAAAACGTTATCAGCGATTCCGCCAATATGGGGAATTTGAACAATAATAATGCAAACAATAAAACCGTCCGGACATATCAAAATGATATGGACCGGGCGGTTTTTTGTATATCTTGGTGTGTCAATATATAGGTTTTATAATTGCAATAGTATTCTGTATGGCTTAGGAAAGCATACGTATACCGTTTGATTCAATCTTAATCCTGCCGGCTTTTTGGAGATGGCCAATGGCTCGCTTAAATGCATTTTTGCTCATATGAAATTCACGCTTGATGACTTCAGGATCACTTTTGTCGTGATAAGGAAGGAATCCGCCTGCCGTTTCCAGACAATCGTAGATCACTTCCGCATCTTCATTCATTTGCTCAGGAATCTTTTTACGGACACTTAACGTCAGTCTGCCATCTTCTAACACCTGTGCAACGCGTGCATATACCGGTTGATTGATGCGGTAGGTCTCAAAGACTTCTTTGTGTGGTAACAGAGCAGAGTACATATCATCTACGGCGATAAACACGCCAAAATTCTCGCTGATCTCATAGACGCGTCCAAATACTTCGTCGTCTTTTTGATAAGAAGAATCGCTGCGCAGTGATTCATAAACTTTCATAGAAGCACAGAGACGGTCGCTTTTATCAATATAAAGGGTGACTAATACGGCATCGCCCTCTTTGACCGGATACAATTGCTCCTTAAAAGGAAGAAACAGATCTTTACTCAGTCCCCATTCCAAAAAAGCACCGATCGGAGTTACTTCTTTTACATAGAGTCTTGCAACACCGCCTAAGGTAATATCCGGCTCTAAGGTTGTTGCAATTGGTCTGTCTTCGGAATCTTTATACACAAATACATTTAGTACATCTTTAAGCTGTGTGCCTTGTGGTACATGGGCTTTTGGAAGAAGGATCTTGTCCTGCTCAGCTCCTGTCGGGGTATTGAGAAACACACCAAAGTCGGTCTGCTTGACAACGATCAATTCTTGAAATTTTCCAAGTTCTATTTTACTGGTCATAATTATCCTCCATGAATTTAATACTTTCAGTATACTGTTATCTGCAAAAAAATGCTAGTACAATTCATTAAATAGTGTTACCATGTAAAAAATGATAATTGGAGGTTTTTATTATGGCAAATGTAATTAGTACAGATAAGGCACCTGCGGCAATTGGACCGTATTCTCAGGCAATCGAGGTCAATGGTATGATCTACACATCCGGCATGATCCCGATCGATCCGTCAACAGGGGAGTTAGTTACCGGTAGTGTGGAAGCACAGGCAGAGCAGGCAATATCTAATTTGGAAGCACTGTTAGCAGCATCCGGTTCTTCTATAGAGAAGGCTGTTAAGACGGTTGTGTTTATCAGCAACATGGATGACTTTGGAAAGATCAATGAAGTATATGCGAAACATTTCAAAGAGCCATATCCGGCACGATCCTGTGTTCAGGTTGCCAGACTGCCAAAGGACGTAGCAATCGAGATCGAGGCTGTTGCCGTTAAAAACTAAGACAATTGCTGCAGTATGCAAAGTTTTTTTGTGATTTCTTATTTTGTTAAGTCTCTGATGAATACATGCCTGAAGGTATGTCTGAGATGTCCCGGTTTAGCAAGGTATCATCCATTTTTGGACGGGACGCTTTCGCTACGATGCGCTACGTTACGTTACTTAATGTCTCTGAAATACGAGACATAAGTAACGACGAGTGCAAAGTCCCTTTCAAAAATGATGAATACCTTGCTTCCGGGACTTCGAGTTCCCGAAAGGCATGTAAATCAATCATCAGAGACAACAAAATTTAGAAATCACAGTAAAAACTAATTGCAACAAGGCAATTGCTATAGTTTCTTGATGGCAGATTTCACTGTATGGTGGCTGCAAAATATGATAAAAACATCGACATAATAAGCAATATGTGGTTGTGGGAGATTTGGGGTATGGGAAGTTTGCGTTAAGAATATGACCGGGATGTCTGTGTAAAGTGTTTTTCGGATTTATGGAAAATGGGAGAAATATGAATGTGGACTATAAGAGTAGAATGCAAATTGTAACAAAATGTAACAATTTGGGATGAGTGAAAAAGCCATCTTATCAGTGGAAGATACTGGAAATACGTGTAAATTCCATTCGTATTCTGTTGTAGAACTATTGACAAGATGAATTTAGGTTGTTATAATGACAACTGTTATGTAATAAATTTGTAATAATTATTACATGAATAAGTGCTTGAAGAAACTTAGAATAGATTACAAAGGATTGTTTACAGTTTGGAGGCTTTTATGATTAAGACACATTGGGTCAAGACAGCCGCGGTTTGTGGAACGGCACTGACACTTGCATTAGCGGCAGGTTCAGTAAGAGTAGATACGAATGCTGCAACCATGTGTAAAGAGACAGAGATGGCAGGACTTTCTCTTTCTTTGGACAAGCATTATGCAGACGTTTATAATGAAGAGGAACAGGAAGAAAATATTGATGCAACTGAGGCGCCGGCAGCGACTGCGTCACCTGTAGCAACACAGGCAGCTGTGACACCTGCAGCGACAACAGCACCAACGGCAACGCCGGTACCGACACCACATGTTACAAAACAGTTTGTCGATACAGCGATCTCCATTGCAGATGATTATGTGAATGTTCGTAAGAAACCGAATACAGATTCCAAGATCCTTGGAAAGCTGTATGAAGGATGCGCAGCAAAGGTACTGTCTAATAAGAATGGCTGGGCTAAGATTGAGTCCGGTAAGGTGACAGGTTACATTAAGAGTGAATATTTGGCAACAGGTATTAAAGCACAGAAGCTTGCTGCTAAGTATGGTAAATATTATGCGAAGGTAAAACCGGGAACCGTTACATTAAATGTTCGTACGAAGCCAAATACTTCTTCTACGATCATGACACAGATCCCGGAAGATGAAAATTATGAAGTTGTCAAGATCGGTAAGGATTGGGTTAAGATCTCTATCGATGGTGAGGATGGTTTCGTAGCGAGAGAGTTTGTTTGTCTTCATGCGAACTTCAAGAAAGCAGTATCCATTGCAGAAGAGAAGGCTGAGGCAAGAAGAAAAGCAAGAGCAGAGAAGGCAGAGCAGGAGCGTTTGGCAGCATTGGCAGCAGAGCGTGCGCGTCAGCAGTCTGCAAGCAGTTCTTCCAGTTCATCTTCAAGCTCTTCCGGCAGCTCATCTTCTAGCAATAGAAGCAGTTCATCTAGCAATAGAAGCAGTTCATCTAGCAGAAAGAGCAGCAGTTCTGTAACAAGAAGAAGTTCTTCCAGCAGAAAGAGCAGTTCATCTAGCAGAAAGAGCAGCTCCTCCAGCAAGAAGAGCAGTTCATCTAAGAGCTATAGTTCATATACGGGAAGCGGCAATGGTTCAGAAGTTGCAAGCTATGCACAGAACTTTGTTGGTAACCCATATGTATATGGTGGATCCAGTTTGACTAGAGGAACTGATTGTTCCGGATTTACAATGAGTGTTTATGCACAGTTTGGATATAGTCTTCCACATAGTGCAGCAGCACAGTCAGGATGTGGTTCTAAGGTAAGCCTGTCGAACGTACAGCCGGGAGATTTGATCTTCTATCGTAACGGTAGTCGTATCGGTCATGTGGCAATGTATATCGGTGGTGGACGTGTAGTACACGCCAGCAACCCAAGTGATGGTATTAAGATTTCCAATATGTACTACAGAAAGCCTTGCGGCGCTCGTAGAATTATTGGTTGATCATTAGGTATAATGACGTTGAAGAAGAGGAGTACGTTTTCGGAGTTCACAGAGAGAATGGTTCATTGGCTGAAAGACCATTTGAATAGAACGAAAGCAGAAGGTAGCTTCGGAGTCATGTCTCTGAACAGATAGTAAGAGACATCGGTTCATCTCGTTATCGATGCAAGAGGTAATGTGATTTTTACATTGCGATCAAAGGTGGTACCGCGTATAATCGCCCTTTGCACTATGTGCAGAGGGCGTTTTTTACTTTATAGGAAACCTCTCGTTTCCTATAAAGCAATAAACGCTCCGCGAGGATGCAAGTGTTGTATGTTAAGAGAAAGGAAAAAGATTATGGCAAAAGAGTTGGAAAAAAATTACAATCCTGCGGATATTGAGCAGAGAACGTATGACAAGTGGATTGCAAAGAAGTATTTTCATGCGGAGGTAGATCGTGACAAGAAACCATTCACGATCGTTATGCCACCTCCAAATATCACAGGACAGCTTCATATGGGACATGCCCTGGATAATACACTGCAGGATATTTTGATCCGTTTCAAGAGAATGCAGGGATATGAGGCTCTTTGGGTACCGGGTACCGATCATGCTTCGATCGCTACAGAGGCAAAAGTTGTAGAAAAGCTGCGTGCCGAGGGAATCAGCAAAGAAGATATTGGAAGAGAAAAGTTTCTGGAGCATGTTTGGGACTGGAAGAAGCAGTACGGTGGCCGCATTGTAGAACAGCTCAAGAAGATCGGCTCTTCCTGTGATTGGGATAGAGAACGCTTTACGATGGATGAGGGATGCTCTAAGGCAGTAAAAGAAGTGTTTGTAAAGTTATATAACAAAGACTTGATCTACCGTGGAGAGCGTATCATAAACTGGTGTCCAAAATGTCTGACTTCTATTTCTGATGCAGAGGTTGAGTATGAGGATCAGGCAGGTCATTTTTGGCATTTGCGTTATAAGACAACGGACGGAACCGGTTATATTGACTTGGCGACAACGCGTCCGGAGACATTACTTGGTGATACGGCAGTAGCAGTTAATCCAAATGATGATCGTTACAAAGATATGGTGGGTAAGACTTTGGATCTTCCAATTGTACATCGTCAGATCCCAATTATCGCAGATGATTATGTTGATATGGAATTTGGTACAGGTGTTGTAAAGATTACACCGGCACATGACCCGAACGACTTTGAGGTAGGACTTCGTCATAATCTGGAGGTGATCAATGTACTGACAGATGATGCCAAGATTGTAGAAGATTATCCGAAATATGCTGGCATGGACCGCTATGAGGCAAGAAAAGCGATCGTTGCTGACTTGGAGGCAGAAGGTGCTCTTCTGAAAGTAGAAGACCATGAGCACAATGTAGGTACCTGCTATCGTTGTCATACAACTGTAGAACCACGAGTATCAAAGCAGTGGTTTGTTGCTATGAAAGACCTGGCAAAGCCGGCGATTGATGCAGTGAAGAATGGAGATACAAAGTTTGTACCAACACATTTTGAAAAGACTTATTTTCATTGGTTAGAGAATATTCGTGACTGGTGTATTTCCCGTCAGCTTTGGTGGGGACATCAGATTCCGGCATTTTACTGCGATGATTGTGGTGAAATGGTTGTTACGAAAGAAGATACCTGCAACTGTCCAAAATGCGGCAAGCCAATGAGACAGGATCCGGACACGCTGGATACTTGGTTCTCCTCCGCACTGTGGCCTTTCAGTACACTGGGATGGCCGGATAACACTGAAGAGATGGATTATTTCTATCCGACAAGCACTCTGGTAACCGGTTATGATATCATTCCGTTTTGGGTTATGCGTATGATGTTCTCCGGTTTGGAGCATACCGGAAAGGTGCCGTTTGATACAGTATTGATCCACGGACTGGTAAGAGACAGTCAGGGGCGTAAGATGAGTAAATCTCTTGGCAATGGTATTGATCCTTTGGAGGTCATTGATAAGTATGGTGCAGATGCGCTTCGTTTTACTTTGGTAACCAACAATGCACCGGGTAATGATATGCGTTTCTACTGGGAGCGTGTAGAGGCAAGCCGTAACTTTGCCAATAAAGTATGGAATGCTTCTCGTTTCATCATGATGCACTTAGGCGATAATGTGATCACAGAGCCGGCAAAAGAGGATCTGGAAGTGATCGACCGTTGGATCTTGTCTGCAGCAAATCATGTGGCAGCAGATGTCACAGAGAACATGGAGAAATATGAGTTAGGTGTGGCAGTACAGAAGATTTATGACTTTGTATGGACAGAGTTCTGTGACTGGTACATCGAGCTTGTTAAGCCAAGATTATTTGCTAAGGATGAAAATCCTGCTTCTGCAAATGCAGCTTTCTGGACATTAAAGACAGTATTGATCCAGTCCTTGAAACTGCTGCACCCATATATGCCGTTTATCACAGAGGAGATCTTCTGCACATTGCAGTCAGAGGAAGAATCCATCATGATCTCCAACTGGCCGGTTTACCGCAAGGAGTGGGAAGATGAGCAGTCTGAAGCAAAGGCGGAACTCATGAAAAATCTGATCCGTGGTATCCGAAATATCCGCACGGAAATGAATGTAGCACCTTCCCGTAAGGCAGTTGTATATCTCGTAGCAGATGACGAGGCGACAGGAGCAGCTTTGGAAGAGCTGATCCCGGCATATCAGCATATGATCTCTGCATCAGAGGTTCATGTACAGGCAGACAAGACTGGTATTGAGGATAATGCAGTATCTGTTGTGATCGATAAGGCAACTGCGTATATGCCTCTTGCTGATCTGGTTGACTTTGCCAAGGAAAAAGAGCGCCTCACCAAAGAAAAGAAGAAGTTGGAGGGCGAGTTGAAGCGTGTCAATGGAATGCTTGGAAATGAGAAATTTATGAGTAAGGCACCGGAGGCAAAGGTTGCGGAAGAACGCGCAAAACTTGAAAAATACACAGCTATGATGGCGAAAGTGGAAGAGGAATTAAAAGCCTTAGAAAAGTAAGAGAAAATTCATCGTTCCCTTTCTTGTAATATAAGAATCCTTATGCTAAAATCAAAAGAGGAGGCAGTATACACATAAGTGCGTACAGCGTCCTCTTTACAAAATGATAAAATGCTTATATAGCAGCCTGTAACACGACAGGTCGTAGTAGAGTAAGGCATATCTTGTAGGGGGAAGGGGGCGTTTGACTGTGACAGATTTTCAGACAGAGAACAATCAGGAATCAATTCAGATCATGGTTGCAGAGGATCAGCTTTCCGCGAGTGTGTGGATTCAACAAGGCGAGAGTCACTACACGGCAGCATTGTTGAAAAATCGGCTCAGTGAGGCAGGCGTCACCAGTGGACTGCAGGAGGAGACAATTCAGCAGCTGGCAAACGGATTGCTGTATGATCAATGGGTTGTTGTTGCGAAGGGAACGCCTTCCGTGAATGGAGAAGATGGCTGGTATGAGTATGCCTTTCATCGGGAAACGGATCACAAACCCAAAATATTGGAAGACGGTTCGGTGGATTACAGCCAGTATGGCAATATCCCTTCCGTAGAAGAAGGAGATGTGATTGCCGTCTATCATCCGGCGACGGAGGCGAAGGATGGTATGGATGTACATGGTAATATTCTGGTCGCCCGCAAGGGAAAGAATCTTGCCAGATTATTCGGAAAAGGTTTTGCGTGTGCTGAAGATGGATGTACCTATATCGCTAATCGCAGCGGTAAGATCGTGGAGACCATGGATAAGATCTTTATCGATCAGGAGTTTGTGGTCGAGGGTGATCTAACCAATTCCACAGGCAGTATTTGTTTCCGAGGAGATATTCGCATCCGTGGAAATGTAGGATCCGGAGTATCGGTTGTTTCGGAGAAAGGATCCATCTTGGTTGATGGATTTGTGGAAGGAGCAGATTTGCAGGCAAACCGTGATATTACCTTGAAGAATGGTATGCAGGGGAATGGAAAGGGATTTATCCGGGCAAAAGGAAATGTCAACGCGAAGTTTTTTGAGCAGTGTACGATCTGTGCGGACGGATGTGTCAATGCGAATGCGATCATGAACTGTCAGATCGAGGCAGGAGAAGATGTGGTCGTGTCCGGTAGATTTGGCAGCATCATAGGTGGTCATATCAGCGCCCAAAGGCAGATCAAGGCAACCAATATCGGAAATGTAGCTGAAGTGGAAAATCAGGTTGAAGCAGGTGTTGCGGAAAATCTTGTGACGAAGATGAATCTGCTGACGGAGTCCAAGAAAAAAGCATTGGATGAATGGGAGCGGATCGCGCAGGGGATTGAACGCATAGATACTCTGATGGAGCAGACGAAAAATGCTGCTTTGATGGAGAAGAAGCGTGTCTTAATGCGTGGTAAAATAGAAAAAGATGCAGAAATTAGTGAACTAGAGAAAAAGATACAGGCGACTGTCCTGGCAATGGAAAAGGCAAATGTGGCGAAGGTTACAGTTGACCGTTATGTGCATCCGGGAACCTGCATTTCCGTCAATGGAATGAAAACACAGGTACAAGAGCTGGAGCAGCATGTAGAATATGCCCGCAGAGGCAATGGGATCATCGTATATCATATCGATGAAGCATAGCGGGGCGTCAATGCCGGGATGACGAAAGAATTAAGAAAACATCGTAAGACATAGGCATGAGAGCAGTTTTCATGCGATGTCGAAGTTTGCGTAGAAATAGCATTGCAGTAGAGCAGGAGGTAGAGTATGATTGATTTTGAGGCAGAATTAGCAAAGTTTCAGCCGAGTCTCGATGTGGAGCAGGCAGAAGATGCAATTTATGGAAATAATACAACGGATGTTACGGATTTGCTGCAGACGATCCTAAAAGGTAAGATGGAAGGTAACAAAGCTCCGGAGGAGTGGGTGGAAGAACGATGAATTGTCCAAGATGTAATGTGGCGGTAGCCTTTACGAAAAATCGATGTGATAATTGCGGACAGGAGCTTCGAAGTTATCGCAAAACCGTAAGCCTGTCTAACAGTTTTTATAATTTGGCATTAAGCCAGGCGAAAGTGCGGGACTTATCCGGTGCGATCGTTTCCTTGAAACAGAGTCTTCAGTTCAATAAATTAAATACCAGTGCTAGAAATCTGCTGGGTTTGATCTACTATGAGGAAGGCGAGATCGTAGCTGCGCTGAGTGAATGGGTTCTTAGCAAACATTATCAGGACAAAGATAATGATGCGGAAGAGTACATTCGTGAAGTTCAGTCTAATCCGAACAAGTTGGATACGTACAATCAGACGATCAAGAAGTACAACACAGCATTGCAGGCGGCAAAGCATGGGGATGACGATATGGCGATCATCCAGCTCAAAAAGGTTGTCAATCTCAACCCGAATTTTATACGTGCAAGCCAGCTTTTGGCATTGCTTTATATGAAGACCGAGCGTCGGGATAACCGTGCGAGAGCGTATCGTTTGATGCGTGCTGCACATAAGATTGATGTGACGAATACGACAACGATCCGCTATCTGAAAGAACTCTCAGATATGAAGAATAAGTCTTCGGATCCTGTAGTGAAAGCGGTAGAAAAAGAACAGGAAAATGCGAAGAAAGCTTCAAAACTGCCAAGTGTGGAGATGGATGCGTACAAGACGATCACACCATACAAAGAAGAGCGGCCATCCGTTATGCCATTTGTTAATATTATCATTGGTGTGATCATCGGTCTGGCTGTGATGTATTTTTTGGTGATCCCGCATATGCGTGCCACGCTGGCAAGTAATGCAAACAAAAACTTCAAGCAGTACAGTGAAAATCAGGCGGCAAGTGACAGCGATCTGTCCACACTAAAAGATCAAAACAAATCTTTACAGTCTCAGGTTGAGGAACTGCAGAACAAGATCAAGGATCTTCAGGGCGGGGATCCTACACAGGTATCTGGTGTTCAGGAAGTGTATGATGCGTTAATTGGCGCATACGATGACTATCAGAAAAACAAAAAGGCTGATGCTGCGGATAAATTGGTGAAGATCAATGCAGACAGACTGACTTCGGACGTTGCAAAATCTTGCTATGATAAGATCAAAAAGGCAACCTATGCGACTGCGACAAAGAAGTATTTTGAAGAGGGACGTGATGCCTATAATGGCACCGGTTCGTATTCGAAGAGAGATTATGACAAGTCCATTAAGTTGTTAGAGAAGTCATTATCTTTTGATGAAAATAACACAGATGCCATTTATTTCTTGGGCCGCTGTTATCAGCAGAAATCAGATGTCGAGAAGGCAAAGAGTTATTACAACAAGATTGTAGATAACTATCCGGATTCCAAGCGTGTCAGCGAAGCGAAGAGACGTTTGCGGGAACTTGGCGAATAAATTACCAACTGGATAAAATGATAGGTTTCCCTGTCAGAGTATACGAAGGAAAGAATACTCTGGCAGGGATTTTTTCCTTTATAGGAAACTTGTCGTTTCCTATAAAGAAAAAAACGCTCCGCGAGGATGCGATCACCGCACAGAGGAAGATTGCATACGCAATTGTGCGGTGACGCGCAAAGTGGGCAAGCCCACTTTGTTCCGTTTAAAAATAAGGGAAGGAAGGCGATTAATAATGGAACAAGTACATTATGAGCTGCAAGGACAAAGTTTGATCGTATATGTTACCAAGGAATTAGATCATCATGCGGTGATCGATCTGCGGGCGACCTCGGACAAGCTGATCCAGGCAGGAAATGTGAAACATATTATTTTTGATTTTTCAGATGTTGATTTTATGGATAGCTCAGGGATTGGATTGATCATGGGAAGGCATAAAAAGGTTATGTTTCTGGGAGGTAAGACAGCTGTGACAGGTGTTGGCAAGAATATTGACCGGATCTTTCGAATGTCCGGTTTGTATCAGATCGTAGAGAAGTATGTCACACCGCAGGAGGCGGTGGAAAATCTGTGAGAGGGCAAAAGTTGTTATGCAGCAGGAACGGAAGCGTCAGACAGGAGGATCAATTATAGTAAGGTGAATGAAAAAGAGAGGTAACAAATTGATAGGGGTAGTCAGTAATTAGAAGGTATAGAGTGCAGGACAGGAGGAAGATAAGGCATGAAACGGGAAATGACATTAACAATCGATAGCGATTCGGCAAATGAAGCTTTTGCGCGGACAGTAGTGGCAGCGTATGTGACGAGGCTGGATCCAACGTTAGAAGAACTGGCAGATATTAAAACAGCAGTATCGGAGGCGGTAACCAACAGCATTATTCATGGTTATGGTGGAAGAGAGGGAGAGATTACGATCGTCTGCAGGATCTGCGGCAAACAGATAGAAGTTACTGTGCGCGATGAAGGCATTGGTATCGAAGATATTCCAAAGGCGATGGAACCTTTGTATACGACGAAACCGGAATGGGAACGGTCCGGAATGGGCTTTGCTTTTATGGAAGCATTCATGGATGAGCTGCAAGTGATCTCAAAATTGGGGGAGGGGACAACCATTATTATGAGTAAAGAAATTGGAAAGGCGCAGGCAGAGGAATGAATCGCAATATGGACACGTTAGAACTGCTGAAAAAGGCACGTAGTGGAGATCGTGTTGCGAGGAACCAATTAGTAGAACAAAATGTCGGTCTGGTTTGGAATATTGTGAAAAGATTTCATGGCAGAGGATATGAAGCGGATGATATTTTTCAGATCGGCTGCATTGGACTGATCAAAGCAATTGATCACTTTGATCTTAGTTACGATGTGAAATTTTCAACGTACGCAGTGCCAATGATCACCGGGCAGATCAAGCGTTTTTTGCGGGATGATGGCATGATCAAAGTAAGCCGCACTCTTAAGGAAAATGGCTGGAAGATCCATCAGGCAGGAGAACGGCTGCATCATGAGTTAGGACGTAGTGCAACGGTAGATGAGATCGCTGCGGCAACAGAACTTGAGCGTGAAGAAATCGTTATGGCATTGGAAGCCAATCGCGAAGTCGGAACGATAGATCGGATGCTTTATCAGGAAAGTGGCAAAGAAATGCAGTTGATCGATCAGGTCGTACAGATGCCTGGAAATCGTATTGGCAGTCTCGTGAGTGGACAGGATATGACAGGAGTTCTTAATGACAGCGAGAAAGAACGAGTGCTTGATCATATGTTAGTAAAACAGTTATTGGAAAGCTTGGAAGAGCGGGAACGCCGATTGATCGAATATCGCTATTTTGATGATATGACGCAAAGTCAGGTTGCAGAAAAGCTACACATTAGTCAGGTACAGGTAAGCCGCTTAGAGAAAAAAATATTATTAAAACTGCGTGGAGAATCCGGACTTGCATAAAGCAAATACATATCGGTGTTGTTTTGCAAACACGTGCATAAAACGTGAGGAAGCGGGCAAGATAATAGTATTACAACGCACACTTTGCACATTTAAGCTCACTGCATGACTGCATAATATTATTATCAGTGTAAGATGTTTCATGGGCTCAAACTTCGCACATCCGAAACTGCCGGCGGGTCACATATTGCTTATTAAATCAAGGGATACTAAGTATTTTACAGCCGCAACATAGCGATTTCTGCCGGCAGAGAACTGTAGTAATCCTGTGGATAATGAAATGTTTGGAAAGTGTGCAGAAATGAGGTTGATTTGAAAGATAATACGATTTATATGAAATTAGATCAGAGTGTGCAGGTTGTGAACAAAAAGGTAACGATCGGTGATATTGCACAGATTCAATGCAGTGATTATGCAGTAACCAAGCAGATCAATAAGATCATAGCATTGCAGGTAAAAGGCGACAAAAACCAAAAGAAAGTCATTTCGTCACTTAAGCTGATCGAACTGATCCGCAGGGAAATTCGAGAAGCACAAATTATTCTGGTAGGTGAGACGGATGTTGTGGTTGAGTATCATATTCCCAAACAGGAAAATAAAGCGTTGGAATATTTAAAGTTGTTAGTATTGACATGCATTGTCTTTTTTGGATCAGCTTTTACGATTATGACATTTGATACTGATGTTAGTGTTGGAGATCTGTTTAATCAGATCTATCTGCTGGTCATGGGACATGAAAAAAAAGGAGCATCTGCGTTAGAACTGTTTTATAGCATTGGAATTCCAATTGGGATCTTAGGTTTTTATAATCATTTTAGCGCTTCAAAAGTGAAAGAGGATCCGACGCCAATTCATATTGAAATGCGCAATTATGAAGAGGAGATGAATAAGGCGATCGTTGCGGATGCATCCAGGGAGGGAAGTGAGATCCAGTGACAATAGTATTAGCTTTTATTGGGTTGGCAGCAGGATTAGCTGTTGCCAGTGGAGTCTTTGCGCTGATCACCATTCTGGGAGTAATACCACGGATGACAGACCGCTTTGGGTTAGCCTCACGGACATATCCGATGGAAACGGTAATCATGCTTGGCGGGACAGCAGGAAATCTGTTGTTAATATATGAGCCGCATATTCCGTTTGGCGTTGTATTTTTGGCGGTCATAGGATTGTTTTCCGGGGTATATATCGGCTGCTTGTCCATGGCATTGGCAGAGGTGCTAAAGGTTATTCCGATACTATGTACCCGTACGAAATTGCAGCATGGTATTGCCATCATCATTACCGCAATGGCGATAGGCAAATGCTTAGGAACACTATACCAAATGTGTTTATAAAGGGCATTCGCAAAATGTTATATACCAAAACTTCCCATACCTCAAATCCTCCACAACCACATATTGCTTATTATGTCGGTAATAAATAAACTATTTTGCAGCCAATATATTTAATTATTCTGTCATCAGAGAACTAAGATAATTGCCGCAGAACGCAAAGTTTTTACGTGATTTCTTATTTTGTTAAGTCTCTGATGAATACATGCCCGAAGGATTGTCTGAGATGTCCCGGTTTAGCAAGGTATCATCCATTTTTGGACGGGACGCTTTCGCTACGATGCGCTACGTCACGTTACTTAATGTCTCTGAAATACGAGACATAAGTAACGACGAGCGCAAAGTCCCTTTCAAAAATGATGAATACCTTGCTTCCGGGACTTCGAGTTCTCCGAAGGGCATGTAAATCATCCATCAGAGACAACAAAATTTAGAAATTACTGTAAAAACGAAATGCGGCAAGGCAATTACTATAGTTCTCTTATGGCAGAAATCGCTCTTTGGCGGCTGCAAAATGTTATATAGTCATTGACATAATAAGCAATATGTGGTTTTGCAATAACTTCGAGTATGGGAAGTTTTAGGTATGTATATTTTCCGGCATAATAAAGCAATATGTGGATATGTAGTTGTTGGTGGTGTGGAAAATTTGATGGGAAATTTTGATTGGAAGGAGAGGAAAAAATGGAACAGAAAAAAGCTGCAAATCCTTCGATTGAGGAGGTATTGGCTGAGAAAGATGCGAATAAACAGAAAGAAATTTATAACGAATATGTTAGTAATATGACACCAAAACACAGTTGTTTTTGGAATTGTATTAAGGCTTTTCTTGTCGGTGGTTCGATTTGTCTGCTGGGAGAAATATTGATACAGTGGTATCAGTCTATGGGGAATGACAGAGAACTGGCAGGTTTATATGGAACACTTTCTTTGATACTGATCAGCATACTGCTTACCGGCTTTAATGTGTATCAAAAGCTTGGACAGTTTGGCGGTGCAGGAAGCATTGTTCCGATCACCGGATTTGCAAATTCTGTAGCATCGCCGGCTTTGGAGTTTGGCGTGGAAGGTGAAGTGTTTGGCAAAGGCTGCCAGATATTTAAGATTGCGGGACCGGTTATTTTGTATGGAATATTTTCAAGCTGGGTACTTGGCGTGATCTATTGGCTGTGGAAGATGATGTAACTATAATTAGCAAAATGTGTTATAATGAATAACGAACCGCTCCCTTGTGTCCCGGTACACCGGACACAAGGTTTGTTATATCAATAAATGTGTGCAGAAAAGAGGTTTATTATGAACGAGAATGTGAGAAAAAGAAATGCCGTATTGGCGCAGACTGTGATCAAAGGTCTCGAGTCAAGAAACATGACAGGGTATTATGCAAAAGACAAGGAAGAGGCATTAAAACAGGCATTAGATATTATTGGTGAGGGCAGTACCGTAGCTATGGGTGGTTGTCAGAGCGCCAATGAGATCGGTCTTATCCAAGCATTAAATGAAGGAAATTATCACTACATAGATCGTGCTAAGATGGAACCGCGCGAAAGTCTTCTGGCGGCATACGATGCAGATGTATTTTTGTCCAGCGCAAATGCGATGACAAATGATGGAATTATTGTAAATATAGACGGTAACTCGAATCGAGTTTCCTGCATTGCACAGGGACCTCACAAGGTAATATTTATTGTGGGAATGAATAAGGTATGTTCTGATCTTGATGAGGCGATGAAACGTGCCAGAAATGTTGCAGCTCCATCCAATGCGCAGCGATTTGACATCAAGACTCCTTGTCGCTTGACTGGTAAATGTGCCGATTGCAAGTCTCCGGATACGATCTGCTGTCAGTTTTTGATTACCAGATATTCGCATCATGCAGATAGGATCCATGTAATTCTTGTGAATGATGTACTCGGTTATTGATCTGTCAGGTGACAATGCCGAAGTATTTCTGAAATAAATGAAAAAAATATGTGGTAATTTATATGAAAAAGAGAGTGTAGGCGTACTCTCTTTTTCATTTTATACTGAATATATCACAAATTCACGGCGTAAGGGAGCTTGTTCACTTGCGCATGTTAGACATAGGATTACCGATAAGAGGAGAGCTGATCGGTAGAAAGGAGTAATGAGAATGAGGACACGAAACATGATGACGCCGATATTGGCAGCGGCACTTGGGTTGACGATTGCTTTTGCGGCACCTGCAGCGTATGGCTGGAGCCAGACTGCGTTGGCAGCTGAGGAGGAGCAGCAGCCGATCACAGTCAGTATGTCCGCCGGAAGTGGCATTTACGCAGAGGCATTTACGTTGACATTGACCAGTGAAGGAGCTAAGACAATCTATTACACATTGGATGGCAGTGATCCAAAGACCAGCAGTACAAGAGCAGAGTACACAGACGGTATTGCGATTAAGGATCGGAGTAAGGAAGCTAATTACGTATCCGCTGTAGATCCATTGTTATTTGACAATGCCAATGTAAGATGGAAGAAGAGGACAAAGTCGTACACGACAACACGGAAAGCACCGGCTGACGCTGACGTTGATAAGGGAACGGTTGTCAAAGCAGTGGCGGTAGATGCGAATGGCAATTTTGGAACTGTCGAGACGAATACATATTTCGTCGGTACCGTGGCAATGCATATTAAAAACGCTCAGAAGAGTGCGCAGGCAGCTGGAATCCCGCTATCTGTGATGTCAATTTCAATGAATTACGAAGATCTTTTCGATTATGAAAAAGGAATCTATGTAAAAGGCAAGATCTTTGATGAGGCAGTGGCAAAGTATTTGGAGGAGAATCCAAAAGCCACCACAGACACGATGAACGATCAGGCGAGACGTTTGCCGGCGAATTATAATCAAAAGGGTAAGGATTGGGAGCGTAATGCTCATATTGATTATTTCGAAACGGATGGAACAACGCTTGACTGTCAGTTGCAGCAGGATTGCGGTATCCGTATTCAGGGAAATTATTCCCGTTCGGATCTGATGAAAGGATTGCGCTTGTATGCACGTGCGGATTATGGCAAGAAAAACTTTAAATATCCATTCTTTGAGAATGCCAAAGATGATAGCGGAAAGACGATCACAAAGCACAAAAAGTTAGTGCTTCGCAATGGTGGAAATTATGCGTTTGCAGGTACAAAATACAATGATGCCTATTGGCAGAGTATGTTGTCAGATCTGGATTGCGAGACGCAAGGTTCCAGAGCATGTGTTGTTTACATCGATGGTGAATATTGGGGATTGTATATTTTACAGCAGGATTTTGATGACAGCTATTTTGAAGAGACACATGGTGTAAACAAAGATTCCGTCGTTGTTTATAAAGCTTCTGATGCAGATGCAGATGAGGAATATGGTTACAAATTGGATGAAGGGACACTTCCGGATGGAGAGACGGATGTAAACTATTTCTATCGTGATCTTATGAACTTTTTTGCAGAGCATAAGAACCTAAAGAATGATGCGGATTATGAGGCGTTTTGTAAGCTGGTAGATCCGCAGTCAGTGATGGATTATTTTGCTGCGCAGGTATGGATCAACAATAAATGGGACTGGCCGGGCAAGAATTGGTCAATGTGGCGCACCACAACCGTGGATCCTAATAATGCATACGCTGATGGAAGATTCCGTTTTTGTTTATATGACCTGGATTTTGGCGGATGTGGTGGATCAGGAGAGGCATACGCAAATACGATCCGCGATGACAATTACAATACGAATGTAGACGCCGAAGGAAATTATTACAATGATCGTGGACTGCTGGGACAGAACTTGAAAGAGGCAATGAATCCGAGCATTCAATGTTTCATTATGTTAATGTCGAATGAAAAATTCCGGAATGCATATAAGCAGGAATTATTGGATCTTTCTAAGAAAAACTTTGAATCTTCCAAAGCAACCACAGTATTGACACAGTTTAAAAATACATACGAGCCATTGTTTGCACAGTATTATACCCGTTACAATTGGAGTAATGATACAACAAACGGATATGCAGGTTACAACAGCTTGAAATCTTTTGTGGAGCAGCGTCCAAATGGCATTGCACAGATGAACACATGGATTGATAACTTTTATAAGACCGGTAAGGACGAAGAGGTGATCGTTATACCATCGCCGTCTCCGTCTGTGACACCTTCAACCGAACCGAGTGTAAAACCGAGTGCATCACCTTCGTCGAAACCGACACCGGCACCTACGGTGAGTCCGACGAAAAAGCCTGTACCAAATCCTGGACAGACGAAAAAAACTGCCAAGACAAAGAAGATCAAAAAGCTTAGTGTTAAAGCTAAGAAAAAGACAAAAGTGATCCGTGTAAGTACAGTTGGCAAGGCACAAGTAACGATTGTTGTTTCCAAGAAGATTATTGTGAAAGGCAAGAAGAAAGTTAAGAAGATAACTAAGAAAACTTCGGCAAAAGGAGTAGTTTCATTTAAGTTATCAAAGAAATTAACGAAAGGAACGAAGATTAAAGTTACTGTCCATAAAAAAGGATACAAAACGAAGAAAAAGAGTATTAAAATAAAATAGGATGAGTGCTCTATGCTATTATGTATGACAGAATAGCGTGAAATAAAAAAAGTCGCCATAGTGTGCCCACAAAATCGGACACACTATGGCGACTTTTTTGTGGGATAGGAAATTGCTGTTGTGTAGCGTGACATCATCGCCAAGAATTGCTTTAGCAATTCTTGCAAAGCAAAGCGCTGGCTTTGCTTTTTTGTTTGCAGTTTTGCATTAGACCTGTTATGATAGATTATAGGTAAGAAGTTGGACGGAAAACGGCAAGGAGGGAGGAACTATGAGCCACGAGGAAAAGGTTTATACAAAGCTCAAACAGCATTATCATTGCGCACAGGCGATTTTTGCCACGTATGCTTCGGATTATGGTATGGATCAGGAAACGGCATATCGCACGATGGCATGTTTTGCAGCGGGAATGTATACGGGAAGTGTGTGTGGTTGTGTTACGGCGGCGCTTGCTGTATTGGGGTTGGCCTATGGATTTTCAGATACAAAAGATAGAGAACGGGAAATTTTTGGAACTAAGATCGCGGAGGAGTTTGTTGATCGTTTTCAGGAGCGGATGGAAGGCAAATTTAATTGTGCAGATATATTGGAAAATAATATTAGTACTGCAGAGGGGATGGCGTCGATCCGACGTGAGGGAATGATCAAGAAGAAATGTACGCAGGCTATACAGACCAGTATTGAGATTTTGGAAGATATGCTGCAGGCGTATCCGGATATGTTAGCAGGGAAACCGGCAGAACCGTCCTGTGACGAACAGGAGATAGAGAAAATAACATATTTGGTGAAACGTGCTCAAAAGATCCAGCATTTTGAATCGCATGTACGCGATCTGATCCTCCATTCCTCCAAAAGTATTGCATGTATTCAATTTGATATCAGTCGCTTTAAGATCATTAATGATATTTATGGAGAGCGGATGGGCGATCAGATATTGCAGTTTATCAAAGACAATCTTGCAGAAATATGCAATGAAACACAGTATTATCTCAATTTACGAAGCGATGTATTTGTTGTGCTGAGCGAGTTTCAACATGAGAGCGAGTTAGATGAGTTGATCCGTCAGATTCAGACACGTTGCAAAATGTTCAAAAATATTAAATTGACATATTCCATTGGTGTATATATTGTAAATGATCGTAAGATGGATCTGCGCCAGATTGAGGATCGAGCCGCAATGGCGCGCAAAAAGGCAAAAGGTAATATGATGAACAATGTTCTATATTATCAGGAAGAATTTAAGGAAATGTTATATATCCGAAATTTTATTGAGGAAAGTCTTCCCTCCGCAATTGATGAAAAACAGTTTCAGATGTATTTGCAGCCGAAATATAGTATAGTACAGAATCATATTGTCGGGGCAGAGGCGTTGGTCCGTTGGCAGCATCCGGATCGCGGTATGATCTATCCGAATGAGTTCATTCCGGTCATTGAGGAAAATGGCTATATCAAGAAAGTGGATTACTATATTTGGAAAGAGGCATGCAATTTTTTGAAGCGGTGCGAACAAGCTGGTATTAAAAATTGCCCGGTTTCTGTGAATGTGTCCAGACTGCATTTGACAGACACTGTTTTTATGGATTATCTGGCGCAGACTATTCATGAGGCAGATATTCCGAAAGAACAGCTGGAGTTAGAGATTACAGAAACCATTGGGGATGAGCAGATCAGCAATATGGCGGAGTTACTCAAACAACAGGGATATAAGTTGTTAATGGATGACTTTGGAAGTGGTTATTCTTCCTTAAATATTTTATTAGAGACACCATTTGATGTCATCAAATTAGACAAGAAATTTATGGAAAATATGATGGTTTCCGAAAAGGGTCGGTTGATCTTAGAATATGTTGTGGCGATGGCAGACAAGTTGGGACTGGAGCTGCTGGCAGAGGGCGTTGAAACGGAAGAGCAAGTTGAATTATTAAGAAAAATTGGCTGCGATAATGTGCAGGGATATTATTATGCAAAGCCTATGCCGGTGGAAGACTTTTTTGAACTGCTTCAAAAAGATCGACAGAGCATAAATTCTTTGTAAAAAGAAATGTTGTATTGTTGATAAAAGGTATCAATTTCCAGCTTGTAATAAACGATGATTCATGTTAGTATAACTTGCGGATAAATAAATACTTCGCATCTTCATATACATGAATAAAGTATGTTTGAAAGAATGCAAGTGAGACAAATGGCACAATAAGAAGGAGGTCAATATGGCAGACTTTAAGGAATGGGAAGGTTTTGAAGGAAGACTTTGGAAAGAGGGCATTGATGTACGCGACTTCATCCAAAACAATTACAAACCATATGATGGTGATGAGTCTTTCTTAGAGGGACCAACAGATGCAACAGATAAATTATGGGGCGAGCTCCAGAAACTCCAGAAAGAGGAGCGTGCAAAGGGCGGCGTTCTTGATATGGAGACAGAGGTTGTTTCAAGTATTACAGCATATGGTCCCGGATATATCAGCGATGAGTTTAAGGATTTAGAGCAAGTTGTTGGTTTGCAGACAGATAAGCCGCTGAAACGTGCGTTCATGCCTTATGGTGGTATTCGTATGGCAGAGCAGTCCTGTCAGATGTATGGTTATGAGCCAAGCCCGAAACTGCATGAGATCTTTACAAAATATCATAAAACGCACAGTGACGCTGTCTTTGAGGTATATACACCGGAGATGAAGCGTATGCGTCATAACAAGATCTTAACGGGTCTTCCGGATACGTATGGTCGTGGACGTATCGTTGGCGATTATCGTCGTGTTGCTCTTTACGGTATGGATTACCTGATTGAAGAGAAGCAGAAAGATTTTGCCGGTACAGAGCGTCGTGCAATGCGTAGTAAAGATTATCGTATCCGCGAAGAGCTGGCTGAGCAGATCAAATGCTTAAAAGATATGAAAGCTCTTGGTGAGATTTATGGTTTTGATATTTCAAGACCGGCTAAGAATGCAAAAGAAGCATTTCAGTGGTTATATTTTGCATATCTTGCAGCGATCAAGACACAGAACGGTGCAGCAATGTCCGTAGGTCGTGTATCTACTTTCTTGGATATTTATATTGAGAGAGATATGGCAAACGGTGTATTGACAGAGAAAGAGGCACAGGAATTAGTAGATCATATTACGATGAAATTCCGTATGGTTAAGTTCGCTCGTATTGAGTCTTATAACCAGTTGTTCTCCGGAGATCCTGTATGGGCTACTGTAGATGTAGCTGGTATTGGTATGGATGGACGTTCTCAGGTTACGAAGACATGTTTCCGTTTCCTGCATACGTTAGAGAACATGGGACCTTCTCCAGAGCCTAACTTAACAGTATTGTATTCCTCTAACTTGCCGGAAGCATTCAAGAAATATGCAGCTCATATTTCTATTGCAACAAGTTCCGTACAGTACGAGAATGATGATGTTATGCGTCCGGTATGGGGCGATGATTATTCTGTATGCTGCTGTGTATCTGCAACAGAGACAGGTAAAGAGATCCAGTTCTTCGGTGCTAGAGCAAACCTTGCTAAGTGCTTGCTTTATGCGATCAACGGTGGTGTTGATGAGAAGACCAAGGAGCAGGTTGGACCGAAGTATCGTCCGATCACATCCGAGTATCTTGATTACGATGAAGTTATGGAAAAATATGATGAGATGATGACATGGCTCGCACAGACTTATGTAGAGACATTGAACATGATCCATTATATGCATGATAAATATTACTACGAGGCATCTCAGATGGCACTTATCGATACCGATGTAAGAAGAACATTTGCTACCGGTATTGCAGGTTTCTCACACGTTGTAGATTCTCTGTCAGCTATCAAGTATGCTAAGGTAAAAGTGATCCGTGATGAGGATGGATTAGCCGTAGATTATGAGATCGATGGGGATTTCCCTAGATATGGTAACGATGATGAGCGTGCAGACGAGATCGCAGTATGGCTGCTTCGTGAGTTCATGAGAAAGCTTCGTAACTGCCACACTTACCGTGACTCTGAGCCTACCACATCAATCCTTACAATTACTTCTAACGTTGTATATGGTAAGGCAACCGGTTCCCTTCCGGATGGAAGAAAAGCAGGAGAGCCACTTTCACCAGGTGCTAACCCTGCATACGGTGCTGAGCAGAATGGTTTGCTGGCATCCTTGAACTCTGTAGCAAAATTGCCATATGAGGAAGCATTGGATGGTATTTCTAATACGCAGACGATCAACCCGGATGCATTGGGACACAATCCGGATGAGCGTATAAAGAATCTTGTTCAGGTTATGGATGGATACTTCGATCAGGGTGCACATCATCTGAATGTCAATGTGTTTGGCAAAGAGAAGCTGATCGACGCTATGGAGCATCCGGAGAAAGAAGAGTATGCAAACTTCACGATCCGCGTGTCCGGTTATGCAGTTAAGTTTATCGACTTGACAAGAGAGCAGCAGCTCGATGTAATTGCCAGAACATGTCATGAGTCTCTGTAAGTTGCAGCGAAGCACATTTTCAAAATGACTTGAGAATGCGACGGCATATGCGATGAAATATTCATCTTTGAGAATGTTTTCGGCATGTATGATCTGTATAAACCAAAGAAATATGGGGCAGTCTTTTCTATAAAGGGCTGCTCCTTTTCTGCTACAGAGGTGGACTTAGAAAGGAAAGAAAACGATGGAACAAACAAAAGGTTATGTACATTCATTAGAGAGTTTTGGATCTGCAGATGGTCCCGGTGTGCGATATATTATTTTTTTGAGTGGCTGCGCAATGCGTTGTCAGTTTTGCCATAATCCGGATACGTGGGATATGCAAAAGGGAACTCTATATACTGCCAAAGAATTAATTGATAAGGCTTGGCGCTATCGCAATTATTGGGGCAAAGACGGTGGGATCACCATTAGTGGCGGAGAACCGCTTTTGCAGATCGACTTTCTGACAGAGATATTTACTTTGGCGAAAGAAAAGGGGATTCATACGACGCTTGATACAAGTGGAAATCCGTTTACCAGAGAAGAGCCGTTTTATTCCAAGTGGAAAAAATTGATGGAAGTAACAGATCTTGTTATGCTGGATATTAAGCACATTGATGAGAAGGTACATCAGACACTTACCGGACAAACCGGGGAAAATATCAAAGAGATGGCAAGAGAGATGTCGGATATGGGGCAGCCAATGTGGATACGTCATGTGCTCATCCCGGGGGATAACAGTCAGGATAAATATCTGATCGAAATGCGGGAATTTATCCAAACATTAAAGACGGTAGAGCGCGTAGAAATTTTGCCGTATCATACACTGGGTGTATTTAAATGGGAACAGCTTGGAATTGATTATCCGCTGAAAGGCGTTAATCCACCGACCCGGGAAGAAGTGAAACACGCAGAAGAGTTATTAGGTATTTAAGAGATTTATAAGTGGTTGTAAAGTCTTACGGACGAGGTTACGGATATGGAAAATAGAACAAACAAAAGAATGCAGTGGGTGATTCGTTTTGGGTGTATTTTGGGACTGATGACAGCACTTTGCGGTTGCTCCTCTACAGAGGTTGTTAAGGTTGCTAAATATGCGGCGAAAGAGGCGTTAAAGACAACCGCGCCACAGCAGGATCGCTCAGAAGGAGAAAGTTCCTCGGCAAAAGATGCGGATGGGAAAGATTCCGACAGTGCAACGCAGTCTTTAGATAATTTAAAAGATTATGCGGCGTACAACGGGGAACCATATGTGGAACTGAATGATAATGTTCCGAATTTCACAACCCGTGAAAAAAACAACACCAAAGCATTTGAGAATTATCATCGTCTGGATGCATTGGGACGTTGTGGCACAGCTTATGCCAATATATGCAAAGAGCTTATGCCGACGGAGAAACGTGGTGCGATCGGTATGGTAAAGCCTAGTGGATGGAACACTGTTAAATACGATGTCGTGGATGGCAAATATTTGTATAACCGCTGTCATTTGATCGGATTTCAATTGGCAGGTGAAAATGCAAACAAAAAAAATCTGATCACGGGGACTAGATATTTAAATGTAGACGGAATGCTTCCTTTTGAGGATGAAGTGGCAGATTATGTTAAAGATACAGATCACCATGTTTTGTATCGTGTTACCCCTGTTTTTAAGGGTGATAATCTAGTGGCAGAAGGAGTCGAGATGGAAGCCTATTCTGTGGAAGATAAAGGTAAGGGAATATGTTTCCATGTATTCGTTTATAATGTGCAGCCGGGCGTTACGATCGACTACGCAACCGGAGAAAGCAGGCTGTCTAAATAATCGCAATCATACTAACTTCTCTCGTTTCGTCAAAGAACATTATGGCGAGACGAGAGGGGTTTGTTTTATATAAGAAAGATTTGTTTTGTATAAGAAAGATTAGTGTTGACTTTTAATGATAACGTACATATAATATATAGAACTTCAATTATGGAGTGGCTACGAAAACTCTTTGCACTGCATTTAGCTACAGTACAAACTGAACAGGCCGGATATCTTATCTGGGGCCGGGTCACAACGTGACAGTGGAATGAATTGTTTCATCCGCGGGACAGTAGTATTACTGGTTCTTCGCGGATGTTTTTTAATTAATAGGAAATTGCTGTTGTGTAGCGTGGCATCATCGCAAAGCGCTGGCTTTGCTTTTTTTATTTTTTATTGGAGAGGTTATTATGAGCATTCAAAACAACAAAGACAATATGGAAACAGTAGCAATGCGGGTGTGCATTGTAAGTATTTTTGGCAATACAATATTGTCATTGATCAAATTGCTAGCCGGTGTGATCGCTCATTCCGGAGCGATGGTCAGTGATGCGGTTCATTCTGCATCGGATGTGTTTAGCAGTATTATTGTGATCGTTGGAGTGAAGTTGTCTGCACAGGCTTCTGATAAGGAGCATCCATATGGACATGAACGGTTGGAGTGTATTGCGGCACTTCTGCTTGCAAATATTTTGTGTCTTACCGGTATTGGAATTGGCTATGGAGCTGTCAAAAATATTATAGCGGGAGATTATGCACATTTGCAGACACCGGGACTGCTTGCAGCAGCTGCGGCAATATTGTCTATTATTTCGAAAGAAGCAATGTTTCAGTATACTAAATATCATGCGAAACGTGTGGATTCCGGAGCACTGATGGCGGATGCCTGGCATCATCGATCGGATGCATTTTCTTCTGTTGGTGCTTTGATTGGTATTGTTGGAGCACGTTTAGGATTTCCGGTTCTTGATTCTATTGCCAGCGTAGTAATCTGTTTGTTTATTGTAAAGGCGGCGTATGATATTTTTATGGACGCAACGGACAAAATGGTTGATCATGCCTGTGATGATGCATTGGAGAATGAGCTTCGGGAGTGTGCCTGTAGAGAAGAAGGTGTGCTTCATGTTGATATTATGCGTACTCGTGTGTTTGGAAATAAGATCTATGTTGATATTGAGATCAGTGCAGATGGCAACAAAACGTTATTTGAGGCACATGAGATCGCAGAACATGTACATGACGCGATAGAACGCAATTTCCCAAAGGTAAAGCATGTTATGGTGCATGTCAATCCGCATTTGCTGTCGGAGTAAGCAAGGTGTGGTGCAGATTAATCCGCATTTGCTGCAGGAGTAAGCAAGGTGTGATGCAGATTAATCCACATTTAGTGCCAGAGTAAAAAGACGGCAAAATGGCCAATTATCTTTTCAGATCCCTTAAGTGAGAATACACTTGGATAGCAGTGTGATCACTTGAGGGATTTTTTCGCTGGTCAGGCCGGAATAATTAATGATCAGTGTATGTGCCGGAATATTAGGGCTTCCTTTTACATAATATTCGGACAAAAAAGATAGGTGAAGACCATATTCTTTTGCTTTTGCAGACAAAGCATCATCCGGGAGTGAGGTATCAATATGCAGCAGAAAGTGAAGTCCTGAATCTTCTTCTGCGATATTGCAATGTGTGGCAAGTGCGCTATTAGCAATGGCATCCAGCAGTTCGTCACGTATTTTGCGATAATAAGTACGCATACGGTTAATATGTTTTTCGAAATAACGGTCTTCAATAAAACGTGCCAACGTATACTGCTCAAAGTTGGATACGGTACAAGAGTAAAAGGACAGGCGTTTTGCAAACTGTTCCAGCAAATGTTTAGGCAATACCATATAGCTGATTCGTATGGTTGAAGAAAGGCTTTTGGTAAAGGTGTTCATATAAATGACACGTTCTGATTGGTCGATACTTTGCAGTGTTGGGATAGGTTTGCCGGATAATCGAAATTCTGAATCATAATCATCTTCAATGATATACCGGCCCGGCTGCCTGGTTGCCCAAGCCAACAGTTCATAGCGGGTCCCGATCGGAGTGACGATGCCGGTCGGAAAATGGTGGGACGGTGACAGATGTACAATTTGTGCTCCGGAAGATTCTAATTCCAGTGCATCGATACCCTTAGCACTGATCGGTATATAGCGATATTTGACACGACTATTTTCATATATTTTCGCAATCTTATGGTAGCCGGGATTCTCAACTGCATAGACTTTGTCCTGACCGAATAATTGAATCAGAAGACCGTATAGATATTCGGTTCCGGCACCGATAATGATCTGCTCCGGTGTCACGTCCATACCTCGAAAATCTTTGAGCTGTGAGCAGATGGCGTGACGAAGATCCCATACGCCACCCCAAGGAGGTGTCTGCATCAGTTCCACGTGACGGTTGAGAAGAGTCTCGCGGATCAGTTTAGACCAGACAGAAAATGGAAATTGCTCCGGATTCATTTGGTTGCTGGCAAGATCCACCTTATATTTGTCGGGCATACGTAGACTGTTCGAAGTGGAAGATGTTGTTTGCGATATGGAGAGAGTAAGGTCAGATAAATTTCTGACATAAAACCCTTTCTTGGGAATGGAGTAAATGTATCCTTCGGCTTGAAGCTGGGCGTAGGCATTTTCTACGGTAATATTGCTAACCCCTAGATTTTTGGCAAAACTACGCTTTGATGGCAGCTTTGTCTCGGCGGTCAGATTACCGCATAAAATATCCTCGCGGATACATTGGTACAGATGGTGGTACAGGCTATCTGACCCTATATTAGTAAATGAATATGTAAGCATTGGTATTATATCCTCCAAACTGACTATACTGACTATGGTTAAATTGGATATTTTCACATGGTCAGATTATAGTATACTTTACTTCAGTTACATTTGCAAATAATTCCGATAAGTTTTGTCGGGATGCCTTATGTAAAGAAATCAAACTTCGCACAGCCGGAGCTGCTGTCTGAGGCTTGAGTAAAGAAAATGGTGTTATGAGAATATTGTGTCTGTGCACACTTGATACAATATTGAAACGCTTGAAAATGTGTGCAGAAATGAGGATAGTATGAGCAGACAGTATGAATTAAACAAAGAATTGGCACAGATGTTAAAAGGTGGCGTGATCATGGATGTTACGACTCCGGAGCAGGCAAAGATCGCTGAGGCAGCAGGTGCGTGTGCTGTTATGGCATTGGAGAGAATCCCGGCAGATATTCGTGCAGCCGGAGGTGTATCACGTATGAGTGATCCGAAAATGATCCGTGGTATTCAGGAAGCAGTATCTATTCCGGTTATGGCAAAATGCCGTATCGGTCATTTTGTAGAGGCGCAGTTATTAGAGGCAATTGAAATTGATTACATTGATGAGAGTGAGGTACTTTCTCCGGCAGATGATGTTTACCATATTGACAAGACAAAGTTCCGCGTTCCGTTTGTATGTGGCGCTAAGGATTTAGGAGAGGCACTTCGCCGTATCAACGAGGGAGCTTCCATGATCCGTACCAAGGGTGAGCCGGGAACCGGTGATGTTGTTCAGGCAGTGCGTCATATGCGTATGATGAACAGTGCAATTGCTAAGATTTCCGCTATGCGCGAGGATGAACTGTTTGATGAAGCCAAACAACTTCGTGTACCATATGAGCTGGTTCAGTATGTACATGAGCACAAGAGACTGCCGGTTGTAAACTTTGCAGCAGGTGGTGTCGCAACTCCTGCAGATGCCGCATTGATGATGCAGCTTGGTGCAGAAGGTGTCTTTGTAGGATCCGGTATCTTCAAGTCCGGTAATCCGGAGAAGCGTGCAAATGCGATCGTAAAAGCAGTTACAAATTATACCGATGCGAAGATGATCGCAGAACTTTCTGAGGATCTTGGAGAAGCTATGGTTGGTATTAATGAAGACGAGATTGAATTATTAATGGCTGAGCGAGGCAAATAATATACTTGGCTCAAACTTCCCACACATCAAAGTCTCACAGCCATATATTGCATATTATGTCGGCAATAAATAGAACATTTTGCAGATGACAAACTAAATTGTTCTGTCATCCGCGAACTAAGATAATTGCCGCAGAACGCAACGTTTTTACGTGATTTCTTATTTTGTTAAGTCTCTGATGAATACATGCCTGAAGGATTGTCTGAGATGTCCCGGTTTAGCAAGGTATCATCCATTTTTGGACGGGACGCTTTCGCTACGATGCGCTACGTCACGTTACTTAATGTCTCTGAAGTACGAGACATAAGTAACGACGAGCGCAAAGTCCCTTTCAAAAATGATGAATACCTTGCTTCCGGGACTTCGAGTTCTCCGTAAGGCATGTAAATCATACATCAGAGACAACAAAATTTAGAAATCACTGTAAAAACAAAATGCGGCAAGGCAATTATTATAGTTCCCGGATGGCAGAAACCACCCTTTGGTGGCTGCAAAATGTAATATAGTCATTGACATAATAAGCAATATATGGTTCGGGTAATAACTTCCGGTATGGGAAGTTTGAGTACTTAAACTTCTCATTATAAGTAATATGTAGTTTGATCATATTTTTCAGTATGGGAGGTTTGGGTTATATACTCACTGATAGTGCAGAGAAAGGAATGTAAGATTAGTATGAAAGTTGCAGTGTTGGCAGTACAGGGTGCGTTTGAGGAACATGAAAAAGTGTTGCAGGAGCTTGGGGCGCAGACGATCCAATTACGTCAGGCAAAAGACTTAGAGGATTCGTTTGATGCATTGGTGCTTCCGGGCGGTGAGAGTACCGTTCAGGGTAAACTTTTACGGGAGTTAGATATGTATGAGCCGCTGCGCGCAAAGATCGCAGCAGGACTTCCGGTATTGGCAACCTGTGCCGGTCTGATCCTTTTGGCAGAACATATCGTTGGAGACGATACCGTTCATTTTGGAACATTACCGGTGACGGTGAAGAGAAATGCATATGGAAGACAGCTTGGAAGCTTTCATTATGCGGAAGGCGAGTTTGTCGGGATCGGAACCTTTCCGATGGAATTTATTCGTGCACCATATGTGGAGAGTGTTAGTGATGGAGTAGAGGTGCTCGCTGAGGTGGATGGCCGCATTGTCGGTGTTCGCTATGGCAAGCAGCTTGCAGTAGCTTTTCATCCGGAACTGGGTGGAGATCACCGCATTCATCAGTGGTTCTTAGAGGAGTTTATAAAGCAGTAATTTTTAGTGTGATGATACCTGTTCTTAAGGAATAGACGGAAATAGCCGATATCAATATTGCGTGGAAGATCACGCGGTATTGGTATCGGTTATTTTTTGATGGGGAGGATTTTTTCGATGATTACGAATAGTAAAGAAATTTTGTCGCAGGATGAGAAGACGGCATTGCGGGAACGCATTCAGGATATATGTAAAAAGGCAGTGTCGGAATTGATGGATCCAACATCTCAGATGAGCGATGAAGAGAGGGCACAATACGAGCAAAAGATTCTTCAAAAGTTAAAACAGGGGAAACGCTTGTCTTCGGCAGAGATGAATTATTTGCAGATTCATAATCCAACGATGTATCAATCGGCATTGCGGGTTCAGAATGCTAAGGAACGTTTGCAGACACGTTTGGAACATTGTCGTTCCAAAGAGGAAGCAAACGATGTGATCGCAATGGAAATGAGTGCAGTTAGTGATAAAGATCCGGACAGAGAATATATGCTGGCAGGATTACAGGAGACGGCCAAAGAATATCGTCAGGACAGCCACTACAGCAGACTTCCGGATACGAGGGAACAGGCTAAAAAAACGAAGAATCGTGCTTATCATTTTGAAGAGGACGATTCAAAGAATACCGTGTATTCGCCAATTATTGAGGTGATGGAAAGTCTGCCCGTGTTTGATCAAATATCATAGCGATTTCTGCCGGACAGAGAAATACCCATCATAAGAAGACCCCACTTTTTAAGACTCTCTGTTTCTCATTTTCCTAATGTTTGTGTGATCATATTCAAAATCTGCTCTTTGTCAGCCGGTTTCAAAATATATCCCGCCGGCTGTAGCTGCAGTATTTCCTTGATATGTTCTTTCTTGGCTATACTAGACAAGAACACCACGGGTATCGCAGCAAACTGTGGATTAGCGCGGATCCCTTTGTATATTATCTTGCCATTGACAACCGGCATCTCATATGCCATAAAAATCATATCCGGACAGTCTCTCTGCATTAGGTCTAATGCCTGTGATCCGGACACGGCGATCGATACACGCTATCTGCCTTCTACAAGTGCTTTCATGCTGCGCAGCAACAGTGGATTATCATCAATAAATAAATATTCAATCCATATGTTTGAAACTCATACATGCTGCCAACTACCACAGTCGGAAGGTTCGCATTCTCTCTTAATAATATATTTAACCCCATCACATCTGCCCTGCTTAACCGGCTTAAAAAATCAATACAATGTCCGGCTGAAAAATATGGAGCAGTTGCCCTGCCATCCCTGCATCTGCAATGCAAAGCTGCACTTGAAAATATGGCAGCATCGCTTCATTCATATTTTTTACGATTTCGTTCATCTCCGCAATAAACAATACTCTTTTCACATCAATCCCTCTTTTCTATGTGATTTTCCAATGCTCCCCGGAATAATAATGTCCAAATGTAATTTCATCAAAGGAATCTGTTCCACATATTGACAAAACTCTTCGGCCTGCTTCAGATCCCCATAAATTGCACAGATCAATGCAGCAGCTGTTGCCAGATAGGGCGTTTGCTGTATTTTTTCCACCGAAAATACTTTCAAATATTTACGGCAATGTTTAAATCCGTTCAAGCAACATGGACATGCCAAAATACGTACCATTTGATCTCTCAGTGTATCAAGATCTCTATTTTTCACCAATTCGTCTAATTTTTGCTGGTCAAAAAATTCATTATCACGATTTTTCATAAAAATCATCCACTCCCTTCCCGTCACGATATAAACTGCATTTGCCTTGTACATCTATCATATGGAGATTCTATCCGTTCGTAAACTACCCGAAAGGGTAGGGCTTCTTCCTTTTGTTATGACTTCCAATTTGTAGCATCGTGGATCTGCCTGTATATTGTGGATTGAAGGTTATTAAACTCGCAAACCCGCTCCTTCAGAGCTTATTCGCTTGTTACACAAGCTTATTTGCTCGTTAATGAGCCCAGAAAAACAAATGTCTGCTTCGCAGCCGCTTGTTTTTCTCTGAGGCTCATAATAACATAGTTCGTGTAGGAACATGAGAGATGACGATAAGTTTGAGTTATTAAGATTCTATAAAATTAACGTGAAATGCGTTGCATTTCAAAGAATAAATCCACTATAATGAGTAGGGTCCTCGTTATAGTGGATTTATAAACATGAATAAGAAACTGCTGTTATGTAGTGTGTTATCACCAAGAATTGCTTTAGCAATTCTTGTAAAGCAAAGCGCCTGCTTTGCCTTTTTGTATAATAAATATAGGAAGGGTTGGTTATGAAATGAAGCGAGTAGTTGTAACAGGTATGGGTGCTGTGACGCCAATTGGAATTACGGTAGAGAAATTTTGGGAGTCTGTTTTGGAAGGAAAGGTTGGTATAGGACCGATCCAAAACTTTGATACGACACAGTATAAAGCAAAGTTATCGGCAGAAGTAATAGATTTTGATCCAAAAGCGTATATTGAACCAAAAGCTGCCAAACGAATGGATCGTTTTAGTCAGATGGCAGTGACAGCTTCCATTGAGGCGATGCAGGATAGTGGTCTTAACATAGAGGAAGAAGACTCCTACAGACTGGGCGTTTGTGTTGGATCCGGCGTGGGAAGTCTCATGGGAATTGAACGTGAATACGATAAGATGTTAGCCAAGGGACCGGGAAGGATACATCCGCTTACAGCCCCATTGGTCTTGGGAAATATGGCAGCAGCCAGTGTCGCTATGTATCATGGCTTTCAGGGAAAATGCATTGATGTAGTGACTGCCTGTGCAACCGGAACCAACTCGATCGGAGAGGCGTTTCGCTCTATACAGCATGGAGAGGCAGACGTGATCCTAGCGGGAGGCGTTGATAGTTCGGTAAGTCGCTTTGGTGTTGCAGCATTTCAGGCACTCACTGCATTGACCGATTCCGAAGATCCGACAGCTGCATCCATTCCGTTTGACAAGCGTCGTAATGGATTTGTTACCGGAGAAGGCGCCGGTATTTTTGTATTAGAAGAATTAGAGCATGCCAAAGCAAGAGGCGCACATATTTATGCAGAGATTGGTGGATACGGGGCAACTTGTGATGCGCATCATGTTACGACTCCGCTGGAGGATGGTTCTGCAGCTGCACGTGCAATGACGCTGGCGATGCAGGATGCCGGTGTGGCTCCGGAAGAAGTGGATTATATTAATGCACATGGAACAAGCACAAAATACAATGACTTATTCGAGACGAGAGCAATTAAGCTCGCTTTTGGAGATAGTGCATATAAAGTACACATCAATTCCACGAAATCCATGATCGGCCATATGTTTGCAGGCGGTGGTGCCGTAGAATTGATCACCTGTGTCAAATCGATCAATGAAGGATATATTCATCCGACGGTCGGTCTGCTCGAGGATGACCCGGAGTGCGATCTGGATTATACAAAGGGTGAAGGCATTCATACGCCGGTGCATATTGCGATCAGCAATTCATTAGGTTTTGGTGGGCATAATGCAACAGTACTGGTGAAAGAATATCAGGATTAAAGCAGGGAGGCTTTGCGATGGAACAGCGAATTATACAATATGTCTCTTATCTGAAAGGTATTTACCTCAAAGAATACGATGATGAAGAACGGAAAAAAATATGTGAGCAGGTGCTTGTGCAGATTGGATTTTTTCAGCATGAACGACTGATTCATTTGATCGTCACGGTCACTTTTGCGCTATTGGCGGTAGTGACCTTTGGCATATGCGCAGTGGCCCCATCTGTGCCATTTTTTGGACTGGAGTGTCTCCTGCTTGTGCTGCTGATCCCTTATATCAGACATTATTATATTTTGGAAAATTCTGTACAGACGATGTATCGTTGTTATGATAAATTAAGCAAAGAAGCGTTTCATGAAATTCCGAAAAAGGGAGAGAACAAATGAGAATACCGAAATTTTTGGAAGCGTCCGGGACGATTGGTTTTGTTGCACCGGCCTTTGGCTGTAATATGGAACCTTACCGGAGTGGTTTTGATGCTGCGCAGAAAACGTTTGCGGCATTGGGACATACCATGATATTAGGCCCGAACTGCTACGAAGGCAGTGGAATTGGGATTAGCAATACACCGGCAAAATGTGGAGAGGAGATCAATACATTTTTTGCAAAGAAGGAAGTAGATGTGCTGTTTTCCTGTGGTGGTGGCGAATTAATGTGTGAAGTGTTGGATTATATTGACTTTGAACGGATCGCTGCATTGCCGCCTAAGTGGTATATGGGATATTCGGACAATACGAATCTTACATTTTTGCTTCCAACGCTTTGTGATACTGCCGCGATTTACGGACCTTGTGCACCGGCGTTTGGAATGAGAACATGGCATCCGGCAATACAGGATGCGTATGATCTGTTACGTGGCAACAAGCAGGAAATACATAGTTATCCATTGTGGGAAAAGGAATCCTTAAAGACGGAGGATAATCCGCTGGAGCCGTATCATGTTACGGAACCGGTCGTATTGCACTGTGAACCTGCAGAGCAGCCGATCCGTATGGAAGGGCGTTTGATCGGTGGATGTTTAGACTGCTTAGGAAATTTAGTCGGTACCAAGTACGATAAGGTAAAAGAATTTGCGGACAGATATCAAGAGGATGGATTGATCTGGTTTATGGAAGCGTGTGATCTGAATATTATGAGCATACGTCGAACATTGTGGCAATTATCGCATGCCGGATGGTTCCGGCACGTAAAAGGATTTTTGATCGGGAGACCGTTATCCTTTGGGGAAGAGGCTTTTGGTATGGATCAGTATGAAGCTGTAGTTTCTATGCTTCGTCAATATGAAGTGCCGATCGTTATGGATGTCGATATCGGACATTTACCGCCGATGCTGCCGATCATTAGTGGTGGCAAAGCGAGCGTGACGGTCGCAGATGGTGCGTTGGATATTCAGTATAAATTTTAATCTTACAGTAACAGAAAGGCGGAGATATGCCTAAATTTAGTGTGAAAAGACCATTTTTGATCTTGGTCGGTGTTATTATTGTATTGGTACTTGGAGGTGTCAGCTATTCTAAAATGACAACGGACCTTCTGCCAAACATGAATATGCCATATATGATGGTGATTACGACCTATGTGGGGGCTGCCCCGGAAAAGGTAGAAAAGGACATTACAGAACCGATGGAAAGTGCAGTTGGTACTGTGAATGGTGTAAAAAAAGTAACCAGTAATTCTGCAGAAAATTCCAGTATGGTCATGCTGCAGTTTCAGGATGATACGAATATGGATGCTGCCATGGTAAAAGTGTCTTCGGCGGTCAATCAGTTGGAATTACCGGATACAGCGGGACAGCCTATGATCATGGAAATCTCGATGGACATGATGTCAACGGTTATGGCAAGTGTCGATTATGAGGGCAAAGACCGTGTGGAACTTGCCAAGTTTGTGGATGATAATATTTTGCCGGCGCTGGAGCGCGGTGATGGTGTGGCAAGTGTTTCGACAAATGGTATGGTTGAGGAATCAATTGAGGTTGTATTAAACCAGGATAAGATTGATGACGTCAATGCCCGTGTGTTGGAAAAGACAGACAAGGCACTCGCAGATGCCAAAAAGAAAATTGATGATGGCAGCAAAAAGCTTCAAGAGGGGAAAAAACAGTTAGAGTCTCAGCAGAAGAAACTGTCGCAGCAACAGGGAAAACAATCTGCACAGCTTGCAAAGTTCAGCAAGATGATGAATCAGGCAATTGCGACAAAAGTTGCGTACGAATCCCAGCTTGCAAGCTTAAAGGCGAGTCAGTCGGCGTTAAATGGTGAGAAGAAAGCCTATACGACAAATAAAGTAGTATCCTCGTATGAGCAGATGAACAAAGGATTTGCGACAATTCAGAATAGTTTTGCCAAGGGTGGAACTGCTTATCAGGCGATATATACGACGATTTACAAGCAGATCTTAAATACAATGGTACAGGAAACGCTGAAACAGACCGGTCTTAATGTGACAGTGACGGACAGCAATGTAGACACGTATTTGAAACAGCTTGGTAATGCTGCAGATACTCTAAAAGAAGCAGCTGGAACACAGGCAGAAAGTGCGACGGCAACACAGGCAGCGAAGCAGAAAGCCGCATTGCCAACCAGTGTCAAGGATGCGATCGACAATCCGTCAAAATTGACGGCTTACAAAAATATGCTCAAAACACAGGGACAGAGTAAGATTGCCAAGTCGATGACAAAGAAGAGTCTGAAATCCCTGTACGATATTGTAGAAACTCGTATCCCGCAGATCGATACAGAGCTTGCGAACTTAAAGACTGAGATCGCAGCCGCACAGGCGGTCGTAAAGCAAGTGACAAAGTCTATCAGTAAGGCGGAGAGTCAATACGAGAAAGTTGAAACCGGTAAGATCACAGCGGCCGCGGCGTTTGGTTCTGCCAATGCACAGATGGCGTCCGCAAAGTCGACTTTGGAAAATAGTGAAAAGGAGTTAGATAATGCGAAGAAATCCTTCCATAACTCCAAGAAAGAGGCGCTCAAAAAAGCGAATCTTGATCAGATGTTGACGAAGGAGACACTGGCAGGTATTTTGACGGCGGAAAACTTTTCGATGCCGGCAGGATACATTAATGAAGATAAGACACAGTATTTGCTCAAAGTAGGAGATCAGTATAAGAGCATTGACGCCCTCAAAAAGACGCTGCTCTGCCATATGAAAGATATCGGAAATGTTCGCCTGCAGGATGTGGCGGATATAACAGTAGTAAACAATAGTGCAGATTCTTATGCAAAATTAAATGGTAACGATGCGATCATTATTGGTGTTTCCAAAGCGAGTACAGCAGGAACGTCTACGGTGTCCAAAAACTGTGCCAAGAGCATGAAAGAACTGGAAGAAAAATATGATGGTCTGCACTTCACAAAGTTAATGGATCAAGGTGATTATATCAAAATGATCGTTGACTCCGTTATTTCTAATTTGTTGTGGGGAGCATTATTAGCAATCGTAGTATTATTCCTGTTTTTACAGGATATCCGTCCTACGGTAGTCGTTGCTTTCAGCATTCCGCTTAGCGTACTGTTTGCCATTGTGCTTATGTACTTTACGAACATAACGCTGAATATGATCTCTTTGTCCGGTTTGGCATTGGGTGTTGGTATGCTGGTTGATAACTCGATCGTCGTCATTGAAAATATTTATCGATTACGAGGAAAAGGAGTTTCAGCTGCACGTGCAGCAGTGATGGGAGCCAATCAAGTGGCAGGGGCTATTTTTGCATCAACGCTTACGACAATCTGCGTATTCCTGCCGATCATCTTTACGGATGGTATTACTCGTCAGATCATGCAGGATATGTGTTTGACGATCGCTTACAGTTTGAGTGCAAGTTTGATCGTTGCGTTGACTGTTGTACCAACAATGGGTGCGACACTTTTGCGTAAGGAGCCAAATCGAAAGCATCGATTCTTCCATGCTGTTCAGGTGGCTTATGAAAAGATTTTGCGGTTCTGTTTGAAATGGAAAGCGGTTCCAATCTTGATCGCCGTATTTTTACTTGGTTTTTCTGTTTGGAAAGTGACACAGATGGGAATTGTATTTATGCCGGAAATGGGCAGTGAGCAGATGTCCTATTCCTATACGATGCCGGAAAAAACATCGACCGAGCAGGATTACGCATTGTCAGATGAGATTGCCGGAGAAGTGCGTAAGATCAAAGGTGTTAAGACGGTTGGAGCGTTGATGGGAGATAATTCTTCCATGATGGGACTTTCGACGGGCGGCGGAACCAGCAAGTCTTTTAATGCAATGATCATTTTGGATGAAGAGTATGCTGATCAAAATAAAGAGATAGCAGCTAAGATCGAAAAGATCCTGAGCAAGAAGAAGTTGGATGATTATTCTGTATCCGAATCAAATATGGATATGTCGAGTATGATGGCATCTGGTGTGCAGGTCGATATTTACGGCAAGGACACAACGAAGTTAGAAAAGATCAGCGAAGATGTGATGAAAATGCTCGAGAAAACTGACAAGTACGAGGATATTACCAATGGGCAGGAAGAGGGCAAAAAAGAACTTGTTGTCAGTGTGAATAAAGATAAGGCGATGCGCTATGGACTTACGGTAGCGCAGGTCTTCCAAGAGCTGTCCGGTAAATTATCCACGGATAAAGAAGCGACAACGATCACGGTAGATGATCAGGATTACAAGGTCAAACTTGTCGATGATCGTGATGAATTAAAGACGAACAACCTACTGTCTTATAAGTTTGAAACGACAGTAACGGACGATCAGGGCAAGCAGAAGAAAGAGACTCATAAGCTGAAAGAATTTGCGGATGTGAAAGAGGCGAAGAGCCTGACAACGTTAAAACGTGAAAACCTTTCAAACATGATCTCGGTAACGGCATCGGTTAAGGATGGCGAAAATGCAACATTGCTTAGCCGTGATCTGCAGAAGCAGCTTGACAAATATGAAACACCGGATGGCTACGATGTGAAGATCTCCGGTGAGAGCGAGACAAATAATGAGATGATGAAAAACATGCTCCTTATGATCTCGCTTGCTATCTTATTCATTTATCTGATCATGGTAGCGCAGTTCCAAGGACTTTTGTCGCCGTTTATCGTGTTGCTTACAATACCGCTTGCATTCACCGGTGGATTGCTTGGTCTTTTGATCGCAGGCGAGGAATTGTCTGTTATGTCAATGATGGGATTCTTGGTATTGGCCGGTGTCGTTGTAAACAATGGTATTGTGTTTGTAGATTATGTCAACCAGCTTCGTCTGGATGGCGTATCCAAAAAAGACGCATTGGTGGAGACCGGGGTTACCCGTATGCGCCCGATTTTAATGACGGCGCTTACGACAGTTCTTGCTATGTCAACGATGGTATTTAGCACAGACACCAGTGCACAGATGTCTCGTGGTATGGCGATCGTAACGATCGGAGGATTGCTGTATGCAACGCTTATGACATTGTTTATTGTTCCGGTATTTTACGATATCTTCTATCGCAGAAAGATGAAAAAGATTGACCTTGGAGACGAGAGCAATTTGATGGATGAGGATAAATAAAGGGACAAAAAAACGCGTGTTGTTAGCAAAACTCGAATAAAAAAAACTATATCGGAAATACTTTCTTGTAAAGAGCTGGGTATCTGCAATTGTAAGGCAATACTGCATTGAGCGAAAACAGAGAAAGGTGTGATGTAGGTTTGAAGAAACAGCAGGGAATACAAAGTGTGAAATTTGAAGAGCCACCGATCATTTGCGCTGCTGCATCTGTAGTAGGGCAAAAGGAAGGGGATGGCCCATTTGGTGATGTATTTGACCAGATCGAGTCAGACCCTAAGGTTGGTGGAGATACATGGGAAGACGCAGAAGGCAGACTTCAGGAGCGTGCCGCAGAACTTGCTATTCAAAAGGCAGGCTGTGGTAAAGAGGCGATCCGTTACATTGTGGCGGGCGATCTCCTGGGACAGCTTATGGCGTCTTCTTTTGGTTTAGCAGGATTTGATAAACCGTTGTTTGGTGTGTATGGAGCCTGCTCGACGATGGGAGAATCCATCGGGATCGGTTCTATGCTTGTAGAAGGTGGATTCGCAGATTATGTACTTGCAATGACTTCCAGCCATTTTGCCAGTGCTGAAAAACAATTTCGTTTTCCGCTAGGCTATGCAAATCAGCGTCCTAAAGCCTCGACTTGGACGGTGACAGGAAGTGGAGCCGTTGTGATATGTAAAGGGGATCAGAAACAGGGAATGGCCAAAATTACCGGGATTACGACCGGAAAGATCGTTGATTATGGTGTGAAAGATACGATGAACATGGGTGCCTGTATGGCCCCTGCAGCCGCATCGGTGGTCGCAGCACATTTCAAAGATTTCGGAACAGATCCGTCAGAGTATGACCAGATCATTACAGGAGATCTGGGGATGGTTGGCAAAGATATTTTAATCGACATTTTGCGGTCAGAAGGGTATGATATTGCAGATCGTTATATTGATTGTGGTATTGAGATATATGGCAGGGATGCACAAGCACAGGCAGGCGGCAGCGGCTGTGGATGCAGTGCGGTCATGCTTGCCGGGTATGTGTTGAAACAGTTGGAGATCGGAGAATGGAAACGAGTGTTGTTTGTTCCAACGGGAGCATTGCTGTCAGTCGTCAGTTTTAACGAAGGTAATAGCATTCCGGGAATTGCACACGCCGTAAGATTGGAAACCCTTATTTCTAATTAACATGACTCAAACTTCCCATAACGAAAATACGGCAAGGCAATTGCTATAGATCTCTTACGGCAGAAGTCAATCTTTAGTAACTGCAAAATGTTTAGTGGTCATTGACATAATCAGTAATAGGTGGTTGTGGACAAGTTAAGGCATGGGAAGTTTGAGTAACATTACAATAAATTAATGATAATTATTTGATAAAAAGGGTCAAAAATAACAAATAATTAAAGGAGAAGATCCCGGTTGTAAAGTGGAAAAATAGGAAATAAAAAATAGACAAAAAAATCATTATTTTTGATGATCTTGAATGCAAAATTAGTGGAAAGAGGTGTATCACATTGGATTATATATTGGCGTTTATTGTTGGCGGTCTGATATGTGTTATTGTGCAAATATTAATGGATAATACAAAGCTACTACCGGGACGGATTATGGTACTGTTGGTATGCAGCGGCGCTGTACTTGGGGCAATCGGTGTGTACGAGCCATTTGCCAAATGGGCAGGAGCAGGGGCGACGGTTCCCTTGCTTGGCTTTGGAAATGTCCTATATCAAGGAGTAAAAAAAGCGGTAGATGCAGAAGGATTTATTGGTTTATTTAAGGGAGGATTTAGTGCATGTGCAGTAGGAGTATCTGCAGCGTTAATTTTTGGATATTTGGGTTCTCTCATATTCAAACCGAAGATGAAAGATTAGTGAAATGTTAAGGTTTTAACGGGTGCTTTGGAAAAATGTTTCTTAATTCGTTATTTTTGTATTGCAAATTGAATAAAAAATGACAAAAATATGTAAAAAAGTATACAGAACTAACAAAATTTTAAAAATCCCTTGCAACTGCGCTCTGTTGGGTATAAACTTGCCATTGTAAGCGTTAGTAAATGTATAAATTCTTTGATTGATTTATTTATGAAAGGGAGAAGAAAAAATGGCTAAGACAATTAAGAAAGCAACACAGACCAAAGCACCGGCAAAAAACACATCTGTAGAGACTGCAATGAAGGCAGTAGCAGCTAAGAAACCTGAGGTGAAAGCTGCAGCACCGGCACCTGTTAAGAAGACAGAGGAAAAGCCTGCTGCTAAGGCAGAAGTTAAGCCGGCTGCGAAAGAGACAGTAAAGAAGGCAGAAGAGAAAGTGGCAGAGAAGAAGACAAGAAAGCCTAGAAAGAAAACTGTTAAGAAACCGGTAGAGAAAATACAGGAAGTATTTGTTGAGTTTGATGGTGAGCAGTTTAAGACAGCTTCCATTATTGAGAAGATCCATGAGGTATATAAGGCTGAGGGTCATCGTGTTGGAGCTATCAAATCCCTGCGTGTTTATATTGATCCGGTAGAGCGTAAAGCATACTATGTTATCAATGATAAAGCAGAAGGAAAATATGTTGAGTTTTAATTTGGTCATTCATTTATAGAAATTGAACAGTGTACGAAATGTTGTACATAGTAAACGACAGAGATAAGCGGTAAACAACTTGTTTCTGTCGTTTTTGGGTTGATAGGATTAAAGATAATTCGTTTGAGATCCGAAAAGGGATGAGGAAGCAGTAAAACAGATCATCAGGGAAATAAGCGCATAATTATTGAAAAAAGAGCAAAACGGAACGATGTATTCTTGACAGATGGTATAAAAAGTGTTATATTTGCATAACGTAATGTTAGCAGAAACATTTTGGTGAGCGTTTTATATAGCGCATCTACCGGTTACAACAAGGGGTTGTACTGGTTTCGACGGGCTCACTGCAGATGGAGAAGCTGTCCGTGGTCGGACACCACGTAAAAAGTTCGATTTAAAATTAAACGCTGAAGATAATTTAGCATTAGCTGCCTAAGTGCAGCTCATCGGTCTTAGCGCCCCGCCGCTAAGGTAGCCGGTGTCATACCTGCGGGACACTCCGTTGTCAAAGCTTTGCGATGACGGAAAATCTATGAAGCTACCAAAGAGCATAGCCTGTTAGTGGGCGCTGCTTGGAGGGAATGTTAAAACACTGACTATGACAGTAGAAGTACATTGAATCTGGGTTCGGACCGGGGTTCGACTCCCCGCAGCTCCACTAAAGCTAAACAAGTCGAACTCTCCGTTCGATATTATCGTATATAGGAATATATTTTGTTTAGTATATCGCTGGAAGTAAAAATAACGGCACTGTATATTGCGAAAGCAATATACAGTGCCGTTATTTTTATGGAATAGGAAATCTGCATATTTGATAGGATCGGTTAGGATAGTGCTTCTTAAAAATAGGTCTTGCAACTGACTATATGAATTGATAAAATAATGAGTGCTGTGTGTGGTATCAAAAGATGCCAGCAATGAAAATAAGGAATCGGTAGTAAAGTACACAAGACGTGTTTAGAAAGGAAGGCATTTTATGGGCGGATTTTTTGGTGTGGTGTCCAAAGAAGATTGTTTGTTTGACCTGTTTTTTGGAACAGATTATCATTCACATTTAGGTACGAGACGAGGCGGCTTAGCGGTATACGGAGAGAATGGATTTGATCGTTCGATCCATAATATCGAGAACTCCCCATTTCGTACAAAGTTTGACAAAGATGTGCAGGAAATGAAAGGAAATATGGGAATTGGCTGTATTTCTGATTATGAGCCACAGCCGCTGATCGTGCGTTCTCATCATGGAACGTATGCAATTACAACGGTAAGTAAGATCAATAATATGGATGAGATCGTTCAGGATATTTTTGATACGGGACATGCACATTTCTTGGAGATGAGTGGCGGTGACATTAATGCAACAGAGTTGGTAGCTGCGCTGATCAATCAAAAAGAGAACCTGATCGATGGTATTCGTTATGCGCTTGAGACGATCGATGGATCCTTGACTTTGATGCTGCTGACGCCGAAAGGAATTTATGCGGCCAGAGATAAGTATGGACGTACACCAATCGTAATTGGACAAAAGGAAAATGCGTATTGTGTGACGTTTGAGGATTTTGCGTATCGCAATTTGGGCTATCATGATTATAAAGAACTTGGTCCTGGAGAGATTGACGTCATTACCACAGAGGGCGTCAAAACGTTAGTTGCTCCGGGCAAAGATATGAAGATCTGCACCTTCTTATGGGTATACTATGGTTATCCGTCCAGTTCCTATGAGGGAGTCAGCGTTGAGGAAATGCGCTATCGTTGTGGTGCCTGTCTGGCAAAACGTGATAATGTCAAACCGGATATTGTAGCAGGTGTACCGGATTCTGGAATCGCGCATGCGGTCGGTTACTCCAATGAGTCCGGCATTCCATTTTCCAGACCATTTATTAAATACACTCCTACATGGCCACGTTCATTTATGCCAACGATCCAGAGCCAGCGTAATTTGATCGCCAAGATGAAACTGATCGCTGTTCATGAATTGATCAAGGATAAAAAGCTGCTGCTGATCGATGATTCTATTGTGCGTGGAACACAGCTTCGTGAGACAACGGAATTTTTATATGAAAGTGGTGCGAAAGAAGTACACATCCGTCCGGCGTGTCCACCGTTAGTATATGGCTGCAAGTATTTGAACTTTTCGCGTTCCTCTTCCGAAATGGATCTGATCACACGACGTGTGATCGCAAAATTGGAGGGAACGGACGAGGTGCCAAATGAGGTATTGCAGCAATATACCGATCCAAACTCTGAGAAGTATGATCAGATGATCGAGGAAATTCGTAAAGAATTGAAATTTACTTCACTGCAGTATAATCGTTTGGATGATATGCTGGAATCTGTTGGTATTCCGGTAGAAAATCTCTGCACATACTGCTGGGACGGCAAAGAATAATCGACTGTCCAGACAACAAAAAATCGAAACATAATGAAAAGGCATTACAGTTTCCACGTAGGATCCTGTAATGCCCTTTTGAATGTCAGAAAAATGCCTAACTAAAGCTTCCCATACCGGAAGTTACTGTAAGAATCACATATTGCTTATTATGTCAGCAGCAAATTAGCAGTTTTGCAGTCGATAAACTTAATTGTTCTGCCATAAGAGATCTAAGAAAATTGCCGCAGAACGCAGAGTTTTTATGTGATTTCTTATTTTGTTAAGTCTCTGATGAATACATGCCTGAAGGATTGTCTGAGAAGTCCCGGTTTAGCAAGGTATCATCCATTTTTGGACGGGACGCTTCCGCTACGATGCGCTACGTCACGTTACTTAATGTCTCTGAAATACGAGACATAAGTAACGACGAGCGCAAAGTCCCTTTCAAAAATGATGAATACCTTGCTTCCGGGACCTCGAGTTGTCCGTAAGGCATGTAAATCATACATCAGAGACAACAAAATCTAGAAATCACTAAAAACGTAAATGCGGCAAGGCAATTTCTATAGATCCCTTATGGCAGAATTCAGTCTCTGGGAACTGCAAAATGTATAGCAGCTTTTGACATAATAAGCAATATGTGGCCGTGTGAGATAGTGGGGTATGGGAAGCTTGAATGCCTTGATCTTAAAAGAATAGGCACATGGCCAGGTAACCGATGCTCCAGTGTAGGAAGAAGCAGCCCCAGATTGTTTTTTGCTGTTCGAAGAGGATTCCGAGCGCAATGCTTAGCAAAAAAGCACCCATCATGAAAATAAAACCATAAGGAAGATGCATTAACGTAAAGAGCATCGACGTCAAAAAGATGCTGACCGGGATCTGGTGTTTGACACGCATTAAGTTTTTGACACTGGTTTGAATGACACCACGTGCTAAAAACTCCTGCAGCAGTGCAGTGAATAAATACGTAACGGCACCATGCACAGAGCCACCCATAAAGTTTTGTTTGACCGGAGCACCAAGAACACGTAAAAATAATTTAGCCACAAGCAGTACGGCTATTGCAAAAAGACAGATCGTTGCCGTTTGCTTTATATTGGAAAGAATATTTTTTCTTCGCGGTATCAGACCGACATCTTTTAGAGAAAAACTCGTAAAAAAGATGATCTCCAAAAACAAGATCAATGTCATTGCCTCGATCATTAGTGTATAAAAGGAGGCTTTTAGTGGAATATGTAAGGTGAAGCGGATGAGGCTCCAAGCGGAAAGATACAGCGTAATGCATATCACGATGCCGGCAAACAGAAGTGCACAGTCGCGCTCGTGCTGCTTAAGATTTTCGGCATCGGAAATATCTTCAATAAGTATAAGCATACCATATTCAGAATCTGCACCTGTTGATTGTTTGACCAGACTGATAGTAATGCGCAGATGCTTTTGGCCTTCTGGGGTTGTGTATGTTGCCGTTTCTTTGGAGGAAGGGCAGTTCTTTTTGGAACATTTTTTGAACAGTCGGTTAAATGCCTTGTTTTTGCGGGAAGAGAGCAGTGTTTCTGCAAAGGATTGTCCTACCAGTGACTCTTCCGACAGATCAAAGATCTGTGTTGCGGCAGAATTGACATAATTGATCAAACCGTCTGCGGTTACGGTAATGATGCCGTCGCTCATATTTTCAAAGATGGTTTGCTTTTGCGTTTTCGTGACTCCATCGGATTGTACCAGATTGTTCGATAAACCGGGTGTCAATCGATTATTTTGTGTAGTCATATATTTATACATCACCTTTCTTTTTGTTGCACAAAGTAAGTGCACTTTCTATTTTACGATATTATTGCCCGTTTGAAAAGATGAATCAAAATTGCATCCGTTTAGATAGTATGCTACAGTAAATGAAAATGTGTAAAGATATATGTGTCAGAAAGGGGATTTTGCATGGCAAAAAAGTTTTATGCGGTAAAGACAGGACGAACACCGGGAGTTTATGGAACGTGGGCTGATTGTAAAGCACAAGTGGATGGCTATTCCGGTGCCGTTTATAAAAGCTTTCCAACGGCGGCAGAGGCGCTTGCCTTTGTGACAGGAGAGACGAAACAGGTCGAAAGATCCGGCGTGGTTGCCTATGTAGATGGCAGTTATCACAGCGGGACCGGGGAATTTTCTTATGGCGTTGTGATCTTACGGGATGGGAAAGAACTCTGTTTTCAGGAGAAGTTAAATGATCCGTCGCTTGCTGCAATGCATAATGTCGCAGGGGAGATCAAGGGTGCAGAATGTGCGATGCGATACGCAGTTGCCGAGGGGCTGTCAGAGATCACGATCGTGCACGACTATGAGGGGATTGCAAAATGGTGTCTGGGCGAATGGAAAGCTGGCAAAGAAGGGACACAGGCTTATAAAGCATTTTATGATAGTATCAAGTCCCAGGTACATGTGACTTTTCAGAAAGTAAAGGGGCACTCAGGGGATCACTATAACGATATGGCAGATATGCTGGCAAAACAGGCATTAGGGATTGTCTGATCTTACAGATCATGTAAGGTACTCAAACTTCGCACATCCAAAGCTACTGCCAGGTCACAGATTGCTTATTATGTCACAAAAATAATAGCTATTTTGCAGCCAACAAGCTGACTTGTTCTGCCGGCAGTGAACTAAGATAATTGCCGCAGAACGCAGAGTTTTTGAGTGATTTCTTATTTTGTTAAGTCTCTGATGAATACATGCCCGAAGGAATGTCTGAGATGTCCCGGTTTAGCAAGGTATCATCCATTTTTGGACGGGACGCTTTCGCTACGATGCGCTACGTCACGTTACTTAATGTCTCTGAAATACGAGACATAAGTAACGACGAGCGCAAAGTCCCTTTCAAAAATGATGAATACCTTGCTTCCGGGACTTCGAGTTTCCGAAGGGCATGTAAATCAATCATCAGAGACAACAAAATCTAGAAATCACCAAAAACGTAAATGCGGCAAGGCAATTACTATAGTTCTCTGCTGGCAGAAATCGCTATGTTGTGGCTGCAAAACACTTAGTATTCTGACATAATAAGCAATACGTGACAGCATGACAATTTTTGATGTGCGAAGTTTGAATTAAACAAAAAGAAAATGACCCGGCGAAGGCAATGCCGAGTCATTCTCTTTTATCTTTTATTTATAAGGAACGAATATGCGGATTCGTTGCTTACTGATTATCGGATTCTACAAATTTGGTACCGTCAGCATTGTATGCTGCATCACAAATCTCAATCTTAACGATAGATGCGCCGGTATACGTATTTGTAGTAACCCAGAGCCATGGATAACCACCGGTCAATTTGGACTTATCAATTGTGATGGATTTGTCTTTCCAGAACAAACCAACACCCTGATCGTAGTCAACATCGAAACGGATCTCACCTGTTGTCTTACCAACAACTGCACCCTTCTTCTTGTTCTTCTTAACCTGTTTTGCACCTTCTGTTGCAATCTTATCCTGCTTCTCCTGCTCTGTCATCGTGAAGTTCGGATCTTTGGAAGTCTGTTTCTCAATATACTCCTCCAGTTTCAATTTTCCCTGAACCTCTTCATTCAGATCATCCTCTGTCCAGCTAGGAAGATAACCAATCTGAAGATCAAGGCTCTGACTTATCGGATCGTCCGCAGCTGTCACGCGAATACAAGGTTTTTCCAGTTTCGACCAGTCATAATTAAGATGAACATTCCAGTACTCTCTGTCGATTTCAGCAATCAGATTATCAGGTGCTTCTCCATTAACACCGATCGTACTATTCGTCCAGCCATAGTGTGTATCTGGCGTCCAGAATTCCGTTTTCTCCCACCATTTTCCAAATATTTTGTCATAGTTAGACTTGGCAACATCTCCATCCGTTACATTACCGGATCCATCAATCAAAGACTTAGTAACACCAATACCATTGTTGCTGGCATCGAAGATGTCCGGTCTTTCCTTTTTCAAAATTTCAGCGGTGTCACCGTTCGTATGACGAAGGAATTCACCATTCCATGTAGCAACAACTTTCGGATTCTCGTTCTTTTCTGCAGGCACTGTCTTAATACCGGTATAAACAAGCTCAGCACTCGCAGGTATATTTGGTTTAGAACCTGTCAGTTTTGCATATACCTGTCCTACATCGTCATAAGCAAAATATCCATCACCACGATTATAATAGTGCCCCTCATCCCACCATACCGGTGTCATGCCTAATTTCTTAGACTGCGTAAAGAGATAGGTCATGAAGTCAGGAATATTATCTTTATATCCCTTAACAACGCCACACTCTCCTAAAATAATACCGTAACCCTGGTCTGTGAATTTCTTCAACTTACCAAGCATATTATCCATAAAGTCATAATCGTCCTGACCTTTATATGTCTTGCCGTTTGCATCTGTGTAGTCAACGCCCCACTTATCACGATATCCATAAGAAACCGTCGATGTTGCAGACAAACCATAATCAACCGGATCATAATAATGAACAGATACACTCATCTTCTTTACACCCGTTGCCTTCTCAGCAGGGTCATTTGGAAGTTTCCAACGATCATCAAGGGTTCCGTTCTGAACATAAGTCTCACTCTCATTTCCCTCGATAACACATGACTCGTTACCGGTTCCAGGAATGAGCAAATGTCTATAAGCGTTATTGCCACCGGAAGCACGCACAATATCAACGAACTTCTGATTAATGGCATTTGCCATCTCATAAATTTCTGTAGCATCGATCTTTCCAGTCTCAGGGTCTTTCTTACCAAGCTTACCGGTTTGATTCTGCTGTGCTGTATTCGGATCTTTGTAGTTATCATTCAAACGACCACTGATTTCTTCATTAGCACCCTCAAAAATCAAATGATCAGAGTACTCTTTGAACCGTTCAGAAATCTGTGTCCAAATAGAAATATATTTTTTCCAAGCCTCGTCACGAATTGGTGTTTCTTTGGCATCATACTCCTCTGCGCCAAACATTCCCCACCATCCACCATCCCAATGGATGTTGATGATAACATACATTTCATCGTTCAATGCATAATTTACGATTGTCTCAACACGATCAAACAATTCTTCATTGATCGTATACTTTCCATCCTGAGACATAAAGTTGGACCAAGCAACCGGAATACGAACAGTATTTACGCCATAACTCTTCAAGCCATCAAATGTCTTCTGTGTTGCTTCCGGATTACCGGCACTTGTCTCACACTGCTCGATTGTCGTCATCTTGCCTGAGTAATTGGACTGCTCCATCTGATTTCCCAAGTTCCAGCCATAGCCCATAAGTTTCATCAGATCCAAGTTGGAAATGTTCTTACGCATTAATCCATTATCGGTAGAATCGATACCATTTTTGGACTTATGTTCGGTCGTAACATTGCTCTTCTTCATATCAGCTTCCTTATTGTAAGGAGTTGCTGTTGGTTTTGCCGTAACCGTTACGGTTGGTTTTTTCGTAGTTTTCTTCTTCGCTGTAACCTTTACCGTAACAGAAAGTTTCTTTGTAACTTTCTTCTTACCTTTTTTGTAGGTAACTTTGCAGATCACCTTTGTTTTGCCTGCCTTCTTAGCTGTAATCTTACCTTTCTTACTAACGGTTGCAATTTTTTTGTTTTTGCTGCTCCACTTCACCTTTGCCTTCTTCGGTTTATTTTTCAGTTTCACAGTCTTCTTCTTTCCTGCAGTTAATTTCACTGTCTTAACGGAAAGCTTTGGTGCCTTTACTTTCTTCTTAGCCGCTGCAGATGCAACATTCGAAACCCCATTCGATGTCATAAGCAGTGCGAAAAGAAGTGTAAATGCACACACAGAACGCATTACTCTCTTTTTCATGATACAATTCCTCCTCCTTATAAATAGTTTGTATGATAATTATAGTATATATTTCTTTTTGTCTCTAGCATTTTCAGCTGATTTTTTATAACTTTTGTATTTTTCTGCCGTTTTTTTGACACAAAAATAACAAAAGTTGTAATTATCGTGTTTGTTTGCTATAATAACCCTTAACAAACGCAGAAAACATGCGATAATTAATAGGCAAGGAGATACTTATGATAGATATAGAAATTATGCAGGACGCTTCTGAGATCATTCACTATGACTCCAATAAGCTTCCTTATGCCATACAGGAACGGCTTTTGTCCCAATTTACAGGTCATAAAGCTCTTTGTCACTGGCATCCCGACATTGAATGTATCCGTATATACGAGGGATCTATGAACTATGAAATAAACGGCGAGCAGATATTGCTTCGTGCCGGCGACATCATTATTGTCAACTCCGGTCAGCTGCATTACGGCTACGCTAACGGAGAAGAAGACTGTAAATTTTGCGTAGAATTGTTACATCCCAATATTTTCAAATCGAATCTGCACATTTACCAGGAAAGCGTTTACCCCATCGTTCATTCCTCCAATATCTCATACTGGTTGTTTCATTGGAGCGATGCGGATTATCAACAGATTGTTTCATTGGTGGATCAGATTTTTGCTGCCCGCATGCAGCATGAAGATAGCGTTCTCTGCCTGTTAAATGGACTTTTTCACTGTCTGTGGCACTGTATTTACCAGCATAGCACGCAAGAACTGCAGACGGCCGGTTTGCAAAAAAATCCTGATATTTCCCTGCAAAAGCAAATGGTAACTTATATTCACGAGCACTATGCAGAGGATATCGGATTAGATGATATTGCAAGCGCCGGCAATATCAGCCGAAGCAAATGCTGTAAAATATTTCAGGCATACTTGCAGCAATCACCGGTCTCTTTTCTCAACGATTACCGTATGGAGATTAGCTGTAATCTGCTCAGCAATACTTCCTATAGCATTACTGAGATTGCTCTTGCATGCGGATTTAATCATTTAAGTTATTTTTCGAAAAGCTTTCTTAGAAAATATGGGTGTACCCCAAATCAATATCGCAAAAGAGAAGCCGGCACACTGAAAAAGTAGTGTGCCGGCCTTTTTGCTCAAATACTCTACAATTAAAAGATAAAGAAAACAAGCATATCGATAATAAATACCGGGATCAGACAACTGATCGACCATCCCATATATCCAAAGAAAGAAGGCATTTTAATATCATTTTCCTCAGCAATCGAGCGCACCATAAAGTTTGGCGCATTACCAATATACGTATTGGCGCCCATGAATACTGCACCACAGGAAATCGCCATCAGGAATATCTTCGGTATCTGTCCGATTGCCGTTGAGATCATGCTTGCTCCGGCAAGTCCCGACGACGCTGCCGTTGTAAAGAACACCAAATAGGTTGGCGTGTTGTCCAAAAAGCTGGATAAAAGTCCGGTCATCCAGAAGTACTGCCATGGCTCATTTACACCCAGCGAAGCACCTCTCGCTTTCAAAATAAGCAATGCCGGAATCATTGTTACAAATATTCCGATAAACAAAGTTGCAACCTCTTGGATCGCATCCCATGTAAAATGATTTGCCTCGCGCACTTCTTTTTTCGTAGTCTTGTATGACAAAAACGCTGCTGCCAAGATCATAACCATCTCCAAGATCGATGCAAATCCTAATTCTACTTCTCCATAAAAATGAATCGATCCCTTAAAGAATGGCACCGTCTTAGGAAGAACACCACTTAATATAACTGCCACGATGATCATTACCAAAAAGATAATATTATGTGCACCGTTTAAGCGGAGTTTCTTGTGCTCACCACTAACTTCCGGCTGTTTTGCACCTTCTGCAAGATCTTTCTTATATGCTCTGCTGTCAATCACATAAAACAATGCAAGCAGCAAAACTACATTCAGGATCATTACCGGCAGCAAATTCAAGCTCCAGAAGAAATCCACACCATTCATAAATCCCATCAGAAGTGGTGGATCGCCAACCGGTGTCAAACATCCTCCGATATTAGATACTAAGAAAATGAAAAATACCATAACCTGTACTTTACGTCTACGCCATTTGTTCGCACGGATCATCGGACGGATCATCAACATACTTGCTCCGGTCGTACCGATCCAGCTTGACAATAATGTACTGATCATCAAAAGCAAAACATTTAACTTCGGCTTGCCAACCAGATCACCCTCTAACGATATATTTCCTGCCACGCAGAACAGTCCAAATAATAGGACAATAAACGTCAAATAGTCACCAATAATGGCTTCCAAAAGCTCTTCCCAAGCAGTTCCCATACCTACCGCGATCGCAAATGGAATAAGGAATGCAAGTGACCAAAAAGCCACAACGATCGGTTTTCTTTTTTCCCACCATTCTCCAGCTACAAGTGGACAGATCGCGATACATAATAAGATTCCGGCAAACGGAATGCAATACAATAGCGATAAATTATCCCCTATACTTTTTGTCGTTTCTGCTGCTTGTGCCATGGACGGCAGTGTTAAACACGCTGTTAGCATCATTGCAAACACCGACAACGCCCTTTGCAACTTTTTCATTGTATTACGCCTCCTTTGTTTTATTGACGGCCTACTCTCTCTCTTTTAGGCGTAACTATTGTATATCCAATCCACCAAAAAATCAAGCAAAATACAGAAAACATTATTATTAAATGAGCTGACGCACTGCATGTTTATTAACGATTGCGTCCCTGTGCGGAAACCTTTTCATTGCGTGTCAGACTAACACGAAAAAACCGCTTAAATAACTGATGTCCATCCCATGGGATCAGCGGATACAAATAGCCTCTTCCCGCCATCGTGCGATTGGTAAAAAAAGCGACGATCATTAACAATATTCCCGTAATAAACCCCCATATTCCAAACACGCCGGTCAACACCAACAGTATGATACGCTGAAACTTTATCGCATATCCCAATTCCATATTATTTTGCGTATAATTGGCAACTGCCACAAACGCCATATATAACATGATCTCACTGTTAAACCATCCCGAATTTACGGTATAATCTCCAAACACAATACCTGCCACAACACTGAGCGGTGTTGTCAGCATACTCGGCGTGTTGACGGCTGCCATTCTTAGTCCGTCAATTGCCAGCTCTAACAATAGCAATTGCAATAACGGCGGGACGTTCATTTCATCTTGGATCATAACAAAACCGAGCCAGTCCGGGACATAATCCGGATAGCGAAGCAATAGCAGATACACAGGAGTGACAAATAATGCCATTATACTTGTCAGTATACGTGTCATTCGCAAATACGTTCCTGTGACCGGCGGGAAATAGTAATCGTTTGGATCTTCTATTATATCAAATAGAGAAGTCGGTATGATCATGGCAGAAGGCGAGTTATCTACCAGAACCGTAATACTTCCTTCCAATATGCACGCTGCTGCCGTATCCGGCCGCTCTGTATATTTGAACTTCGGGTATGGATTCCACCAATTGCGTGGCATAAGCACTTCTGCCAAACTTTCCTGATTCATCGTTAAGGAATCCACAGAAATCTTTTTTAACCGCTTTTGTATAATAGATAACGCTTTCTGATTCACACGGTCTTTCATATATACTACGGAAATATCTGTGCGTGAACTGCTTCCTATACTGTAAATTTCAAACTTAAGATCCACATCACGAATACGGCGCCGGATCAGTGCAATATTTGGCATGATTGCCTCCACAAAGCCATCTCTGGATCCTCGCAGCACCTTATCCTTATCCGGCTCTTCCACACTTCGGCTCGGATAGTCCCTTAGGTCGATCACCAGTATTTCATCATACCCCTCTACGACAAAGCCTGTCAGACCCGACAGCACATAATGCAAAAAGTCCTGTTCTGTTGTCACCGTCACAATATCTCCATACGGCGTACATTTTTTCAAAAAATCTTCATAGGTTTCCGGAACATCTTCCGGTGCAAGTGACAAAAAAAATTCCATGATCTTTTCCAGCACTTCCCCCTTCAAAAATCCATCGATCATGTAAAATACCGCATGGCGATCCCCTAACCGGATCTCTCTTTTTAACATATCAAACGTATCGCCAACGCAAAGCAGCGAATCTATATTTTTGCACCGCGTCTTGTAATCCCCTTCAAAGATCTTTCCCTGCATCGCTATCCTCCATATTGATCATTCATCGCTATCATCTTTTCTATGTCAAGTTAGTATTTACCATTTTCTTTCTTCTATGCAAAGTGATATTTGGAATCAATACTTGGTATGGTTTTTTATTGGGCGCGGCTGGACATTTTTCCGCACAGTCTTTATACTGATTACAGAATTTACGAACAGAATGGGAGCATTTACAATGAGTGTAGCAGAGTGTGACAAACAGTTATTTCAGGCAGCCTGCAATAAAGTAATGCAGCAGCAATGCCTGCAAAAGGGCATCGGTACCTTATCCGAAAAGACCGTGCATGCTGTATTAAAAAATTTCTATGAACCGGATCCTGCCCATCAGGAAATTCCGGTCGAAAATTATGTCGCAGATATTTTAAGAGATGGTGAAATCATTGAAATCCAGACACGCAGCCTAAATGCCATGCGCCGTAAACTGGACTGCTTCCTATCCCATTATCCGGTCACAATCGTTCATCCTATTATACATACCAAATGGATCTGCTGGATCAACGAGCAGACCGGCGAAATAACAAAACGCCGTAAGTCTCCCAAGACCGGAAGCCGTTACGACGCTTTTTATGAATTATACAAAATTAAAATGTTTTTAAATCATCCTAATTTACACCTGTGTCTGCCCCTGATCGATGCCGAAGAGTATCGACTGTTAAACGGGTGGAGTACGGACCGCAAACGTGGATCGACTCGCTACGACCGCATTCCTACAGCACTTGTCGATGAAATTTATATCGGCAGTACCGGCGATTACCAATGCATGATCCCGGATACGCTTCCGACAGAATTTACTGCAAAAGATTACGCCAAAGAATCCCATTTAGCGATACGTTATGCACGCACTGCCGTAAATGTACTTCGTCATGTCGGCGCTATTTCTTTTGTCCGCAAACAGGGACAGGAATATGTTTATCGAGTGCAAACGAATAAATGATCTGTTCCCGTACTTTCATTCCTGTGAGCTGCTCCAAGGCACGTGCGTATTGTTCTAACTGAACCCGGTATCTGTCCACCAATGTTTGTTCCATACCATAGCGGACATAATCCGTCTTATAATCCACCAACACCCATTCGCCATCTTCTTCAAAACAAGCATCAATGATTCCCTGCACGAGAACGGTCTCTTCACTTTCCAACTCCGGGTACAATTCCATAACCGGTATTTCTAACATAAACTGCTGTTCACGGCGTAATGCCCCTCGTTTTGCCGCCTGCTGCATTCGTTTTCCAAGCACCGACTGCATGAAACGATCAAACTTTTGCGGTTTTAAACAGTTTCTTTCTTCCTCCCTCAGCAAACCTGCTTTTTGCATCTGCGCAAGCATCATCTCTGCCGTAAAGTCATCCCCCATTTGTTCATACGGCAAATGTTCCATCACGAAATGATATAATGTACCCCGCTCAGCAGCACCGATAGATTCTTTCGTCTGTCGGAATTTTGGCTGTGGAATATCGTAGACTGCCTCATCTTCTATGCCAGTCTGCCGATCTGCAGTGCCTGGCACCATTTCTGTAACTTCATCTTCTGGCACTTCCGCACGCACCGCCATTTTCTGCTGCTCCATCGCTCTTCGTTTTAACTCGGTCACAGAAATTTTAACCGGTAATTTCTGCTCATTTGCATACGGATATTGATATTCTCTCTGACAGCGCAACTGTTCTGCAAGTTCTGCATCATACTCTTTTGTGATATCCTGATGTTTCAACGCTTCTCTACGCAGTAATATCTGCTCTAACTGTTCCATCTCTCCGGCAATCTGCGCATCTGCGCAGATCACTTCCAGTCGAAATAACGGATCCCGATCTGTGCTGTCATATAAAACGCGGTCCTTCACCGACGGATCTTCTGTTTCCTGCGCCATTTCATTCTCCTGCAAATCCGATGGATCCTGTCCTTTCCCATCTGACACCTGACTTATGCACTGTCCGAAGATCGGTCTATCTGCCAGTGCCGGCATGATCCAGTCTAAATACGTCGCGGCACCTAACAATGCGGAATGCTGCAGCGATGCCCCCGTAAGATCCCAGCTCTGCAATTTATTTTCAATCCCCTTCACGGTACCTGTAAGGATCAATTTCTCTTTGGCTCTTGTCAGCGCAACATACAAAATGCGCACTTCCTCACTCAAAGAATTTTCTAACATCTGTCTTGCAATAAAACGTTTCATAACTGTAGGCTTGTACAGACGTTCCTCCAGATCCACGTAATTAGCACCCACTCCGTAATCAACGTCCAGCAATAATTTCTTGCGCATATCCTGCTTATTAAATTGTTTGCCCATACCGGCAACAAACACTACCGGAAACTCAAGCCCCTTGCTCTTATGAATACTAACTAACTGGACTGCATTCGCCACCGTTCCGACAGTTGCTTCACCAAAATCAATATCTGATTTTTTAAGCATTTCAATGTACCGGCAAAATCCAAATATTCCACGATGTCCATTTTCAGCAAATTCAATTGCCTGCTGCAGCAAAATATCGAGATTTGCACTTCTTTGCTCGCCCCCCGGCATTGCCGACATCAAAGCGTAATACCCTGTCTCTTCATAAATTTCACGAAGCAGTTCATACACAGAAACTGTTTCCGCTTTACGCCGATACTCCTGCAATGTGTCCAACAAATCGGACAGTTTTTCTGACAATGCGTCCTCATGCCGATCACAATACGCCCATATATTATCCAAGTATTGCAAGCCACTTCGCTCCGCTGCTATCTTGGCAAGCTCCTCATCCTGCAGCCCATAGATCGGTGATCGCAGCACCGCCACAAGCGGAATATCTTGTCTCGGATTGTCAATAACCCGCAGCAAATTTAGCATTGTCTGCACTTCAAATGTTGCAAAATATCCGGTCTTTTTGGGTGCCATCGCCGGAATACCCATATCCGCCAACGTCTCTTGAAATTCTTCCGTCCATCCTTTCATACTGCGCAGCAATATGACGATATCCCGGTATTCTATCGGACGATACCCGCCTTTATCGGATACATACATCGGATGATCTCCCTGCACCATGTCGCGGATCTTCTGTCCGATTGCCATCGCTTCCAATTCGCGCTTTCCAAAATCATTATCCTCCTGAGCATCCATATTAAGCAAAATTATTTCTGTCTGATCCGCTGTCCGCTCTTCGCATGGATCAAATACTGCCCCCGGAACTAATTTTGCCGCATCATCATAGGCGATGCCGCCAAAGTCTTGACGCATGATCCGTTCAAAAATATAATTGGCCGATTCCAATACTGACGCACGGCTTCGAAAGTTCTGACGCAGATCGATCCGACGATTTCCGCCTTCTTCCGTATCATAAGCATGGTATTTCTCCATAAACAGATCCGGTCTCGCTAAGCGGAACTGGTAAATGCTCTGCTTAACATCACCCACCATAAACAAGTACGGACTTTGCTCCGGACCACGGCTGATGCTGGTCAGTATCATTTCCTGGACATAATTGCTATCCTGATACTCATCCGTCATGATCTCTTCATAATACTCCTGCAATTCTTTCGCCGTTGCACTCGGCACGCTATTTCCATCCTCGTCTCTCGTCACCAGGATCTGCAGTGCAAAATGTTCCATATCTGCAAAATCAATGATACCGTCTTCTCTCTTTTTCTCGGCAAATGCCTTTCCAAAATCGATTGTCAGCTGTACCAATTCACGGACAGGTGCATCCATTTGCTCCATCATGGCGAGCATTTCTTCCGGGGGTTCCGCTAACATTTCTTTTTGTAACTGTTCAATACCTTTATCCCTATAGCTTGCCCGAAGTGCTTTTATTTGCTCCTGAAGTTCCTTATCATGCTTATTGCCGCGAATCGCACTCAATCTTCCAAATGATATCTTTCCGATCCCATCACAAAGTTCCTGCAATGTCTTGCATTCCCGCAGCTCTTTGATCTGCTGCCATTCTGTCTGGATCGTAGGCGTATATACTTCCAAACCAACCCCATCTACACTGATCTGATATGCCGCAAATGCTTTCTTTTCACATTCTGCAACAATCATCTGCACATCTGCAATATATTTTTCCATCCACTCCGTTTGTTCCATTTCCTCTACAGAACGCAATGCATATGAATTCTTCCATTGCTCCAATTGCTCATCCGGAAACGGATAACTTTGTGCTAATTCGTATAACTTCAATACTATGGATTCAATTTCTTTGTCTGTTCTTCCTGTCGCAAACATCTGCATCGCATCCAAAAATACCTGATTTTCCTTTTGGCGTGCATCCGCATATTTCTGCTCCAACACCTCACCAAGAACAGCCTCTTTCATAATCTTTAGATCTGTCTCGTCCCCTACTTGAAACATTGGATCTAGATCGATGACGTGAAAATAATTGCGTATGATATGCTGGCAAAAGCTGTCAATCGTCGTGATCTGCGCATTATGTAACAATCCGATCTGCCGCTGTAAATTATCGTCATCCGGCGTCTGTTCTAATTTTTGCTGTAACGCCTCACCGATTCGCCCACGCATTTCTGCTGCAGCCGCTTTTGTAAATGTCACTACGAGAAGACGGTCAATGTCAACCGGCGTCTGCCTATCTGTGATCCGCCCAATAATTCGTTCTACCAACACGGCTGTTTTACCGGATCCCGCCGCTGCAGAAACTAGTATGTTACTATCTCGCAAATCAATTACTTTCTGTTGATCCGCAGTCCATTGTGGTTTCATCGCGTCTCCTCCTTTCCTGATGCCACGTTCCCTTTCCTATCCTCTGATGGAACATCATCATTTACTTCGTTCTCTTTCCTATCCTCTGATGGAACAACATCATTTACTTCGTTTCCTTTCCTATCCTCCGATGGAACAACATCATTTACTTCGTTTCCTTTCCTATCCTCCGATGGAATATCACTCTCTCTGTGTATCTCCGAAAATACATCATCGTTTGTCTTTGGCCATATTTTTCGATATGAATTGCCGGCAAGTTTTGCATCAAATCCACAGATTCCATGATAATTGCAATAATCACAGGCACAAGATTTCATACTGTCCGCCTTTTGGTACGGATGCACACTCGTCTCTCCTGCTCCGATCTGTACACCGATCTCCTGCAGCTTACGCTCTGTAAAGTCAATCAATTCCTTGAAATTTTCCGTTGTGATCGTAGCCGCATTTTTCTTAAGCATTCCATCTTTCTTTGTTCCGACCGGTACGACCAAGGATTTTGCAGAAGCCGCTAATGTCCCCTCTTCCCCGGCCAACGTCGCATCTAATGATGGCAGAACCGGATCTTCCTCATTTACCAATCCTCGCATGAGCAGTTCATTCAGCAGATATGTTCTCTTCTCCTCGAAATCCAATCTGCTTGTCACAAACGGATCTTCTATATGATAATATAGGACACCCGCCGGGATAACCATTTTCTTACTTCTACGTGTCTGTTTATCCACAGCTGCCCGAAGATACACCATAAGCTGTAATTGCAGTCCATAATAAAGGTCCGACAGTGACAGATCCTTCTTGCCGGTTTTGTAATCCACGATCTTAACGTAAATATTTTCCTCAGTTTCCATCGTATCAATACGATCCACGCGGCCAATATACGTCTGCTTTTCTTTGTCCATCCGGAAGCTTACCTCACTGTCTACCGTATCGAACTTCCCCAGTTTCATTTGCTCCGTGATCGCCCAAACAGTCCGAAGCATAATGCGGCGCAATCGCTCTACCAAGCTGGCATCCCTTTCCGTATCGTACAATAAACCGTTTTTGTATTCCTCCACCGTATGGTTCAAACACTGATTTGCCAATATATGCTGCTGTTCTTCACTAACATCTGCCCACCCGATATGCCGGTCAAGAAGCGTCTTTGTATAGCGTTCCAGTGCCTCATGCACAATATTTCCAATATCAAAAAACTGAACTTCATGTTCCATTCGCTCCTCTAGCTGCAGCCCATACTGCATGTAATACGCAAATGGGCAGGCACTGAACTTTTCAAACTGCGATACGCTGCCGGTGATCACTTCGTGATACAATGCCGTTGCAGCCTCTTTCGAGATCTTACTCTCTGGTGCAATATATAATGCAGCATCTATCAGGCGGTCCAACTCACCACGATGATTCAGCGTTTTCTTCTGTCCGTCTTTTGGGGCACATGCTAACTCCTGCTCCTGCAAACGATACTGTCGATACAATTCGTTCCAAGCAGCATTATCTTGCCATCCCATTCGCAGACCTCGGATCAAATACCCTCTGCCGTAATCATCTCTCAAAATATCGCGCAATCTACCTCGCGACTCTGCTACATTTTGAATCTGAAGTTTTGGAAAAATATTCTGAACCCGATCGATCAAATACGCCGGCTGTAAAGCAGTTCCATCGTTAGCAGTTGCACTATATGTCAAATACAGCCTCTGTGATGGTTTGGTCAAACATAAATACAGATAGAACTGTTCGGTATATATTTTCTCTCTTGCGGTAGGTGCCAATGCATAGCTTTCTCCTGCCAAAAACTCTCGTTCTGCATCGGACAAAATACCGCCGCCATCTCCGGTCATTGGAATATTTCCATCATTAACACCCAGCAAAAACAGATACTTGATTCCATACAAACGTGTTCTTGACAGATCTCCTACCATAATCTGATCCACTCCAGGCGGTATCAAACCAATACGCGCCTCATCAAATCCGGTATTCAGTATTTCAATAAACTCTGCCAAAGGCATTTCTTCATCCCCCAGCAATGCCACCAAGCGATCAAGCACCTCTATGATCACATCATAAATCTGTTCATATTCTTTGACCGCTTCAAAATTTCCCTCTTCCCTAAACCTCTCTATACGTTTCCGGATCTGAATATAAATCTGCTCCTGCTCCATGAACTCACAGATTGTTTCCGCATATTCACGCACACGATGCTTGCCACGCGCAATACGCCCATAGAAACCAGACAATCGATCCCATGTTTCCTGTCTCAGCCAATTGATCGTTTCCGAGGCTTCTGCAGCTATATCTTCTGTCTTTCTTCGAAAAACATATCCGGTGTCCCATTCTTTTTCCCAGTTTTTGTGCCCTCGAATTCCAGATGCCAGCAGAAAGTTGTCCAAAAGCTGCACAGCATTTCCCCACTCTTTTGTCCCATTTGCCGGACACTCTGTACGCTGTATAAATCCACTCTTTAACAGTTTGATCGTACTCTCATAATCAAAATCCTTACGCAACACATCTAACATACTGCTTATCGTATCCACAACCGGATTTGCAAGTATGCTCTTCTTTTGGTCTATGAAACAGGGCATCCCTTTGCGCTCCATTTCTCCTTTGATCAACGTCCCATAAATGTCCATATTTCCGGTCACGATCGCTACGTCGCGATATCGAAAACTTTCCTGTTCACGAAGTGCCATGATTTCCTCGATCATAAAATGCACCTCGTCCTCTGGCTGCCGCAAACAATGGACCGTAATATTTTGCACCTCTTCTTTATATGGTCTGACCGGATAACGGAATAAATTTCGCTCCAAATATCCAAGCTCAATATTATCCGCGAAACGCGTCTCCTCTTTTACGGTACCTGTCCAAATCGGTTCTGCAATATCGCAATGCTCTTCTCTTGCTATTTCTGTTAAATGATAAATGGTTTTCTGACTCAGATAAAAGAGCTTATATTTCTTGTCCATTTTCCAAACCTGTTCCCGCTTGTCCAATGTCACTGTAACATTCACCTGACCACATATGCGCAACAGCTTTCGCAGCAGCTTATACTGCAGCGGTGTAAATCCTGTAAAACCATCCAGATATAATATACTGTCTTTCAAAATATTGGACCGTTCTGCCACATCCGCAAATACGGTGAGTATTTCCTCAGAGGTAATGTAATTATCCTGCAGATAATCCAAAAATGCGGCATATGCCACTTCTACATCCTGCAGTTTCTGCCGCAAAACCGGATGCGATTTTGCCGATTCTTTCATCTGTTCCAATCCATCCGATGCAATATCATACTGCATTAATTCCGATAAAAATGATTTTATCTCCGCCACATATCCCTTTTTATGTATATTTCGCCCAAAATATGTCAACTGATCTTGCAGCCCCATCAATACCTTTTTTAGTATCATCGTCTTACCCAGATCATCGATAACCGGTGCCATTCCTGCACCTGTCTCGCCAAACACACGAAAAGCAAGGCGCGGAAAACTCTGCACCTCTATATTCCACAGACCGTGACGCTCACTCAATGCGACAAGATTTCTTTGTGTTTGCATTGTAAACTGCTCCGGCACAACGACAAAGATCTGCCTCTTCATATCTTTGCTCGCCATTGCTGCGGCCTGATGCTCTATGTACCATGTTTTGCCTCCACCGGCATTTCCTAATATAAATTGTAACCCCATATTTTCCTCCGTATTTATCTCTTTCATGATTTATAGTATACCACGTTCAAAATATTTCGGTCTATCACTTTACGGTTTGATTTGACGCACCTTGTTCCTCTAAAATTTCCTCTACCGCATCAACAATGATCTGTTGCGTGTACTTGGACTCTTTCGTCAGCTCCACCTCTTCTGGCGCAACTCCCGCCGCAAGCTGGTTGGATACACTTTTCACTGCCGGCTCCATTAATGGATACATCGTTGTAATACTTTCATCTAATGGAACAATCTTTACGGACTTAATATGATCCGTATCTAATGCCACCTCTAAACTGGCAGTACTCTCCCCTAATGTGATATCCTTCGTATATATACCTGCCTGATATCTTTCATTTGCGCTAGCGGTATCTTGTTTACCTTCTGATCTTCCTTTTCCAACAAACAAATATACGATGAGTAACAGTAATATAATTCCAACACCAGCAAAAATTGCTGTATATATCAATTCTTTCATTCGCAAAACAATAATTTTGGTTCCATGCATCCTTCTATCCCCCACAACGATTCACTCAGCCAGCACCTTTATAACGGTACATAACCTACAGCCTTTATTATCCTATTATTATGAATGCTCTCTACGAAATAGAACTCGCGATCCACGCTTTCTTTGGTTAATCAACCGGTAAATCAACTTTCTTCGTCCAAATAAAAAAGCAAAGCCAGCGCTTTGCTTTGCAAGAATTGCTAAAGCAATTCTTGATGATGTCACACTACACAACAGCAGTTTCCTATTAATTAAAGAAAACAGCCATACAAACAAATTCTCCTTGTCCGTATAACTGTCCTCTTTTATACAAGGCGTTCATCTAACGCCAGACTCATCTATTCTCAATTCATTATTTTCATTACTTAGGATCACTTTCCTCTTGATCTTCAAACGCCTCTTTCCAAATTCCCTGACGCTCATTTGCCTTTTCCTGCTTACTTTCTTCCTCACGCAGATCATTTTCTCTCTCAATATTACGGAAAAATTGTCTGGCAAATCCACTGATCGTCAATATAAAGCATGCCGGTCCCAATATAATGCCAAAAAACAATAATGTCCAATGCAATTGATAGAACACCAAATATTCTACAAACAATGTCACAAGCAAAAACAAGGTTTTCAAAAAATATTTTACACAAATTGAATACGAATTACGCAATGTGTTGACGATCGTATTTTCGTATCTCGCTAACAGCGCATATGCATATAAAAAATGCATTACGGTCATTACAATAGCGATCACGCCGACTACGGTGCACAGCGTTCCATACCTTTCACTAACACGCGCTAATTGAAAATCTAAATAAATGGCATACGTAGCAAACAATTGTATAAGCCCAATCGCACTTCCCTTAAACAAATTTGCCTTAAACTCTTTCAAAAATGGTCCTGCAATATAACCTTCCTCTTCATCCACCATTTTCAGCGTAATTGTAAACGCTGCGGTTGTAGATGCTCCAATCGTTACGATCGGAATACTACAAAGTATCCACATCGCATTTAACTTCAACATATCAAACAAACGGCTCATAAACTTATATAATCCGCTGTCCAAACTAAATAATTTACTCATATTATTTCACATTCCTGCACATTACATGTGCATTTAATCTCCATTCTATGATTAAGCTGTTAAAATGCTGCTTAACACTTTTATCTAATACATAGATACAGAATGGGCTGCTTGCATTAACAAACAGCCCGTTCCATTATTCTCAAGTTCATATAAACTCAAATTTTACCGTGTAATTGCATCTTCCAATGCTTTTCTTCTGGAAGCCTGGTTACGTGACCACTCAACGCATTTATCATAACCATACTTCTTAGCGCTCTTCTTCATACCAGCAACAATGCTATCAAACTTTTTGTCAGATTTAGCATAGATTGCTTTCCAAGAAGAGTTCTTGATCTCAGTTGTAACCTGATTCCAAGTAGTCTTAAGAGTAGTATCCTGAGTCTCCTTGGAGAATGATGTACCAGGAGCTACAGTATATTTACCTTTCTCCATGTACTCATTGATCGTTGTACAACCAGTCTTATCACGCCAATCTTTCTCGATATCGCTAGATGGAGTAGCGTTGTAGCTTGCCCAGCTCTCCTTGTTGTATGTCTCACCATCAGAATCCGGGTTAGAAGCATCGAGAGACCATGTTATGTTGTTGATCTGTAACTCGCCATCATGGTAAGATCCCTTATAACCGCCACCCATTGTGGTATTCTTATCGTTCTGACATTTTACTCCGACATCTGTCAAGTATGCATGTTTCTGATCATCATAATCCCAAGTATAACCCTTTGGACCATATTCCATTGTCATACGACCCTCTGGAGTAGCGAGATAGTTGATAATTTCCATACATTTCTCAGGGTACTCAGTCTTAGCACCGATAGACCAAACTCTATCTCCACCCTGTGTATTCATACCATAAACGATTGGTGAAGCATCTTCTGGTTTCATGCAGTACATAAGCTTGCCGGCAGATGTATGCTCTTTTGTGTTGTAACCAAGAGATCCACTGTAGTTGAAGATGGAGAACAATGTACCACCATTCTGAACCTTAGCGATCATCTCATCATATGTCTGTGTCATAGAGTCAGGGTCGATCAATCCATCCTGATACAGATCGTTGAACCACTTCAACATCTCAAGATATGGACCTTTCTCTTCCAATGCATCATGATACTTACCATTGGTTGGATCATACAATCCAAGTGCCAACTCATCGTATCCATAATATGCAGTAGCCATAGCCTTAACATACATTACCATTGCATCATCCCAGTCTGGCCATAAGGATACAGCGTATACCTTATTACCGGAATCATCAGATGGGCAAAGCTTCTGCATGTTCTTCAGCATTTTGTGGTAATCCTGAAGATTTTTAACCTTTGGATAACCAAGTTTCTTGTATAGATCCCAACGAGTATCCCATGTATAGAAGAAGGACTCATGATCTTTACTGTTCAATGCCACGTTAGCACCAAAACCATAGAGCTTGTCACTGGCACCATTTGTGATCGTCTTTGTCAACTCTTTGTTTTTCTTAAGAGCATCCGGCATGTTTTTCTTGATGTATGGGCCGTACTCATCTAATACATTGTCATCTTCCCATCCGAATAATAAATTATTCTTTACGGCCAAAGGATACTTATCATTATCAGCACCCCATACAACAATATCACCTAAGTTACCACTTGTCATACGTGTCTCAAACACGCCATCTCCCTCAGGAATGATATTCAACTCTACGTTGAATTTCTTCTTAAGGATGTCTGCAGACCAACCGATCTGCTTTCCGGAGAAGTTTGCCAACTGACTGTATACGTTCAATTTGATAACTTCGTTCTTTTTGCTTCCACAACCTGTTAATGCAGATGCAGAACCAATTACCATACTAGAAGCCAACAGTACAGAAAGTAACTTCTTTGAAAAAAGTTTTCTCATAATTTTCCTCCATTCTGAAGTGTTTTAATTCTTCTTATTATTAAGTTCGAATGGCATTACACCATTCGAACTCATTCACTTTACGATTTGGTTCACTAAACCATCAGTGTACCAATATACATTAACCCTTTACAGCACCAAGCATAATACCTTTTTCGAAATATCTCTGCATGAAAGGATATACGCAAAGGATAGGGATAACAGATACCATGGCTACCGTGTACTTGATAACCTTGGTATTCAATGCAGCAGCTGCTGCATCTGATGTCTGTGCACCGGTTGTAGAGTTCATGATCGAGCCCAAGTTACTTGATGTGTTCAAGTAGGTATACAATCTATGCTGCAATGTAAACAACTTAGCGTTACCCTGCATGTAAATCAAGGAATCCTGGAAGGAATTCCAATGACCTACCGCACCGAAGATTGCGATTGTAGCAAGAATCGGCTTACTCAAAGGCCAGATCAACTTGCGAAATACTACCATATATGATGCACCATCAATAAATGCACTCTCTTCCAACTCGCCCGGTATAGACTCTATATACGTCTTAACGAGGATAATGTTGTACGGAGCAACAATTCCTGGGATGATGTATACCCAGTAGTTATTTGTAAGACCTAACATAACTAAGTTCAAGTATGTTGGGATCAAACCAGCGTTAAAATACATTGTGATAACGAGGAAACGATACCATAAACTTCTATGCCACATTTCCTGCTTTGTCACCAAGTAACCAACGAATGCAGAAGCAAGTACCATCAATGCAGTACCAAGAATCGTTCTGCTGACAGATACCAAGAACGCATTTCCCAGATCACCAACTTCACGCAATTTCAAATAGTTATCAATATTCAGTCCCTTCGGGTAGAAATTGATCATACCCTTTTTAACCAGATCATTACTTGAAATCGTATTGATAAACAAGTAATAGAACGGGAAGATACATGTTAATGTAAACACTGTAAAGAATATATAGTTGAGTACATCAAAGACAACGTCTCCGACAGATCTCTTGTACATTCTTTTATGTTTCTTGTTGTACTCTTTTTCTCTTTTAGCATCTAACTTTTCCTGTGCTGTCTTAGCCATACGATTTCACCTCCTATACAATACTCTCGCCGCGCAATGCCTTAGATACACTATTAGCACCAAACAGCAACGCTACGCTGACAACGGATTTTGCCATACCAATTACCGTGGATAGCGGGATACTACCGCCATTAATACCTAAGTCGTATACCCACAGATCCAATACACGGATCGTATCCATGTTGTTCGGGTTACGGAATACAAGGTACTGATCCAAACCATTGCTCAAGCAGCCTGCGATTGCCATCAACAGCAATACGAAGAATGTAGGAAGCAAACCAGGTAAAGTAATGTGACGCATCTTTTGGAATCGACCGGCACCATCTACTGTTGCCGCCTCATATAAGGACTGATCGATACCGGAAATACCTGCGATGTAGATAATAGCACTCCAACCTACACCTTTCCATGTTCCCCATGCCCACATCTTAAGCCATGTATGCTTAGGACTCATCAACCACGCTTTACCCTGTGCGTTCTGTGCAATAACACCAATCTCCTTCAAGAATGTGTTAATGAAACCATCTGTAGAGAAGATAGCCAATGCAACCGCATACACAAGTACCCAGCTGATAAAGTTAGGAATCGTCGTGAATGTCTGTACAAAACGGCGGAATCTCAAGTTCTTCATCTCGCAAAGGAAGATTGCAAAGATCATAGGAAGCCAGCTGGTACCCACTCCCAAGAAACTCATGATCAATGTATTTCTCATGGTATTGATCATATCAGTACGTGTAGCTGAGTTCTGGAACAAATATGTAAACCACTTGAATCCTACGAAGCTACTCATAGAAAGCGTATCTCCTGATTTATAATCGAAGAACGCATATCTCCAACCATACAAAGGCAGGTAGCAGAATACAAATGCTAATGCAATGAATGGAAGGAACATAAGGAATAACTTATACTTTGATTCCATCTCATACTTCTCACCCTTGTCAACACTAGGAAGAGAAATAAATACAACAATTGCTGTAATAAGCATAATAGCTGTTAATACTGCATAACCATAAAATGCTGTTGGGATCTGAGGTAAGATCTTGTTAGCCTTTGTTGGATCTGTAGAAGAATTTACCAGCATATAACTCACTACAGTTACAACTAATCCAAGTGTCTCAGCGACTGAGCCACCCAACGTAAACTGAGCACCTGTTTTCTGCATTCTCAGATTACCGAGGGACATACAAGCTCCCACGCCGAGTAAAATGATACCGATCACCAATATAATAGATGCAATCATTACAACGGCAAAGCTGCTTTCATTGACCCAGTTCATACGGAACGCTCTGGCGAACTCACTTGTCAAACTGTTGTAGGATACTGCTGATGTAAACAGGGATACATTTGAACTGATCATCTTAGCAACTCTAGTTGGATTAAATGTCGGGAAAAATGCACCAACGATCAACAGAATTGTAATGATTCTCTGACAGATGTATAGTCCTGAAGCAGCTCCTTTCTTGTTTTCTTTGTCTTTCATAAATAACCTCCTCGTATTATTTATCGTGCGCTAAGTGCTTTTTAGTGCAAAATTGCTCAAAATCACACCAACGTAGTTACTTCATCATGTAATTATACCTAAAGAATTCGTTAAAAAATACCATAATCTTTCAAGAAAAAATACACGATTTTTTCACACTTTTAACAAAAAATATATAAATTTTTGTGCAATTTATCAAATTTGAGTAAGATTTCCACGATTTTGATTTTCTATAAGGATCAAAGGGGCATAAGTTCAAAAAAATAGCCTGTTAGGGAAATTCAGACCTTTTCACACTTTAATCCTATAAATCAAACAGAAAGGGAGAGATGAGACAATATTGTCTCACCTCTCCACACGATCACTCTCCCAAATGGGATATGCGTTTCATTAGTCTTTCTTTCTCTTAACAACTACTACGATACCTGCAATCACTACAACTGCAACTACTACGATAGCTGCTACTGCTCCACCACTGATAGAAGAAGAGCTACTGCTGCTGCTAGAAGATGAAGAAGATGCGTCTGCTGCAGGCGTTGGTGTTGCTTCTACTGCATCAGGATTATCAACGTCAAATCCGCTAACCTTGAATGTGATCTCTACAGAATCATTAGGTGTTCTAACGCTTGGGCAACTAGGATAAGCACCATTATCCTTCTGATATGAGTTAAATGGATCAAAACGGAACAATCCACTCTCATCTGTGTACTCTGTTGGAACGAAGATGTCGTCCTGAAGTGTTACAGATGTATTATCGATCTTAAGCTTCCAGTCCGTTACCTGGATCTTGCCGTCTTTGTATGCAGACATCGGAATATCTGTACTTACATACAGCATGGACATTACTGCCTGCTGGCTGCTCTCTGCACTTGTTAATACACCGCCCAAATCCTTAACGCCAACTGTGTAAACACCGTTGCCTTTAATCTCAGCATCTGTTACAGTTGCACCTGGAACTTCTGAATTTGCATTGTCTTTACTCTGATACATCTTACCTTCATAAGCACCGTTTGGAAGATTTTTACCATTCAAACCATTCTCTTCCTGATACCATTCATCACGGAAGATCCAAGACTGTGTCTGCTGTAAACCAAAGTATGCATGATATGTAGTCTTACCAGATGCATCGAATGCAGCCTTTGCTGCTTCCTTTGCTGCTTTGCTGACTGTTCCTGCACTTGCATTTGGTGCAGATGTTACTGCAAATGTCAACGCCATTACGCTGGCAGAAGCGATTGCAATGATTTTTCTAATTGATTTTCTCATTGTTATTCCTCCTAATCAATATATTTGTTTGCTTTTCGTTTTGCTGCCTGCAAAACTATTCACTTGCTTATTTTAGCAGAACGAAGCGATATTAAAACCATAATTATTAGACATATTTACCCGAAAAATTCCTTGCCACGTATATTTTTTTCATATTTTTACCAAATAATTGTCCTGTTTTGGATGCGATTTTTGCCAATAACCGCTATTTATTATGGTAATTCCTGCTCATCACTTCGCTCAATTGCTGTCGAAGCATTCTTCGGGATCCGTATTGTCACAACTGTCCCCTCATTCAAACGGCTATCCACCTTTACTGCATACTCTTTTCCATACTGCATGATCAATCGCTGATTCACATTGCTGATCCCAATATGCCCCCTGCTTCCATCTGTTTGTGTCAATGAGTGGCGCAATTCACCCAATTGATAATAATTCATCCCAGTTCCATTATCAATCACTTCTATAATAATGTCTTTTTCATCTTGAGACACTTTCACTTCAAGCCTTCCGTCCTTCGGTTTATTTTCCAGGCCATGTATAAAGGCATTCTCCACAAACGGCTGAATGATGAGTGGCATCACTTCCTGCGTCATATCTACGTCATCATCTACCACAATTTCGGAATGGATACGATCCCCAAAGCGATAGTCCTGTATCCTCATATAATTATCGATCAGTTCTATTTCCGATTGCAAACTTACCAGCTTATGACTGACCTGTATATTCCGCCGCATGATCTTTGCAAGCATTTTGACCAGATCTTCAATCTCCGGCTGATGATTAACCCTCGCCTTCATTCTGATCGTTTCTAATGTATTGTATAGGAAGTGAGGGTTAATCTGACTAGCTAACATTTTAAATTCAACTTCCTTTTGCCGTGTATGCATTTTCTCTTTCTGCACTTTTTCTTCTACCATTGATTCTGTCAGATCTTGGATATCGTCCATCATCGTTCCGAGTTCGGCATAAATTTCGCCGATCTCGTCGTTTCCCCCCACCATTTTTACACGATCATAACGACCGGTTGCTACCAAATGCATCTGATGACGCAATTCTTTCAATCGTCCGGAAAAGCTGGTCGAATATCCTATGATCATCGCAAACGAGATTAGCATTCCAATTCCCACGATCAAATACGCATTAAAGGTAACCTGATTGATCTGCTCCGTGATTCCGGAGTAATCCTGTACACTGACAAGAGAGTAGTAATTGGTCGTATTTTGCGGATGTACTTTCTTATACGTAACAAATCTGTCTTTTCCGATAACACTAAAACGCGTATTTCCCGTCCATCTTGTCGTACCGCGCAAATATGTTTCCAGCGCGAGCTCCTCTGTTCCCGAAACTTCATAGTTCGTATACAACACATTTACATCATTGTACAGAAGAACCGTATTTTCTTCCCGCTCTGCAATTGCCGAATTGATCAGATCCATATTCATCTGCACCGCCAATATGCCAAGCTGCTCCCCGTCAGCACTAATGATCTGTTTTGCGACCTGTATGCACTTTTGCTTTTCTTCTCGGTCTTCACCATAACACCAGATCAATCCACCTTTTTTATCACATACATCGCTATACCAAGACTGTTGTGTGACAGATGGCCCCAGATAAGTAAACGGCCGATCATAACATAGGGTTTCATTGCTGACATAGATCACTATATCCGAAATCGACTGCTTATAATCCTGCATATAACGATCAATCTCCCACAATTTCCCCTTATCTTTCTGCCATTTCTTTTCATCGGTATAATCTTTTGTGATCATATTAGACAGCACCGTATTTATATTCATGTTTTCGCAAACCTTTTCCATATCCGGCACAACATCTTCAAGAATACTTGCCATCAAGTGCAATTCTTGTTTTTGCGCCTTCTTATTTTGTTCGATCAAACTGTTGGCTGTTCTATTGTTTAAATATACAGTTACGCCAAAAAAGGGAATAACGCCACCTATCACAAAGACAAGTATCATCTTCCCTCTAAATCGGATATTCTTAAATAATTTAGTCCTCCAACTGCTTTTCACATCAATCCTCCATGCTGCGAACCGGCTCCGTCTCCATTATATTTTAAAACGTAACTGCTGTGGCTCTCGCATTGCCTTGCCAGACAAAGATGTCACATTCGTTGTGATATTCAGGATATACGTCTCATCTTGTGCATATGGCTCAAGCGGCTCAATTTCGATAATATTTTCTAATGAATTGTATCGGATCGCTGTCTTAAGCGGAGACAGATTTTCCGTTGTGACATACAAATTTACATTATTTACGGTTTTTGGATCCAACGGAACATTAAACTTTACCTTCCAAAGAAAATTTCCCGTTTTGTATTTCAGATCCTGTTTTACTTTTCCCTCTAAATCTTCTGTCATCCCCTCTATCGATAAATAATCCGTCATATCGTTACCACCTTTCTTAACGGTCTCGTCAAACATTGGGAGTCACCCATCTTTTTGTTATCGTTTTTGTATTTAAAGTGTACCACAAATCATGCAGTTTGTGTAGTCCAAGGCGGGTATCATGTGGTATACTAATACTACTTATATCGGATATGTCTGCCAGCATGTAAATTCTGCCGGCTAACGGATTCCAAATCTCAATACAGGAGGCATTTTTTTGAGCAAAATAAATTTTAAGCCGGGTAATATGCTTTACCCACTTCCTGCGGTTATGGTAAGCTGCGGCGATATCGCACAAGAGTCTAATATCCTTACCGTTGCGTGGACTGGCACCATCTGTACCAACCCACCGATGGTCTATATTTCCGTGCGGCCCGAACGATATTCCTATGCCATGATCCGCGAAACAGGCGAATTTGTGATCAATCTCACTACCAAAAAACTTGCACGTGCAACGGATTTTTGCGGGGTACGTTCCGGTCGTGATCTTGACAAATGGAACGAATGTCATCTAACTAAGATCCCGGCAGATACCGTGCGCTGCCCGATGATCGCCGAATCGCCCGTTAACATTGAATGTCAGGTAACAGAAATAAACGAACTTGGTTCTCATCATATGTTTTTGGCCAAGGTCACCGCCGTACACGTGGACGATGCCTACATTGATGAAAAAGGGACCTTTCATTTGAATGATACCGGTCTGCTTGCCTATTCACATGGCACTTACCACGAATTAGCCAAAGCCACGGGGAACTTTGGTTATTCTGTACGTAAGACACACGGAAAAAAGCAAAAGCGAAAGAAACGGTAAATAATTAACATAATTTTTTGGGGAACATATAATGTATTAGGAGGTCGCGCTTAGGCAGCGTTTATTCCTATCTTTATCGCAAATAGCGATAGAATGGAGTGCAATATGAAAATAACATATCTGAAGATTTGCAATTACAAATCGATCGAACAACTTGAGATCACTGATATTGAAAATGCTTTGATCTTAGTCGGCAAGAATAACACCGGAAAAACAGCAGTAATCGATGCCATTTTACTGGCAATGGGGATGCGTAACTGTGCAGAACATGAATTTTTAGATGCCGGCAAACCCATCTCCATCTCGGTTCATATCGAGTATTCCGAAAGCGATATTATGCTGCTGCACTCACGGAGTGTATTGTGCAAAGTGAAAGATTATGAACGATGGCTTGCAGATTTCCAGAGCAAGATTCCGTCCTATCAGGATGGTATTTTGTCATTTACTTTTATCGTCACACCAAATATGGCAACACGATATTCCGATGGATTTTCAAAGCATAACGAATATATCCCGGAAGTACTGCCCAAAATTTATCATATTGACCAAAACCGAAATCTCGAGGCGCTGCAGAATGATGTATTCAGTTTCTATGACAAAGAATCTTTTCAGAAATTAAAAGATAATCAATGTACGTTTGACCCTGCCCGTACCTGCAACCGCTGTTTTCAGTGTATTGGGCTGATCAATAAAAAAACACCGGAGGAACTGACCGTTTTCGAAACTGTGCGCCTCTTACAATACAAATTGTTTCACACCAACCTTACGCAATTTGCAGAAAAAGTCAACCGTTATTTCCATGCGAACGGAAGTCCTTCACAGGAAGTCCGCTACGTACTCGATTACGACACCGACAACCTTCTGCATGTTTCCACACAAATTTATAACAAGGATCGGCATAATCTCGTCGGACCACTCAATATGCTGAGCGAAGGGTTGCGCAGTATTTACGCACTTTCCCTCCTTGAAGCCTATATTGATGAAGAAAATACGCTTCCAAGCATTATTATGATGGAAGATCCGGAAATCTATCTCCATCCACAGCTTCAAAAGAGTGCCAGCGAAATTTTATACCGCCTTTCCAAGAAAAATCAGGTTATTTTTTCGACACACTCACCAAATCTCATTTTTAATTTTTCATCCCGGCAGATACGGGAGGTCGTTTTGAACGAGCGTTACTTCACAACGATTCATACTGAAACAGATGTAGATGAGATTTTGGACGATCTCGGCTATACCGCGAATGATCTGATGAATGTCAGCTTTGTTTTTATCGTGGAGGGCAAGCAGGACAGCAACCGTCTGCCGCTTCTTTTAGAAAAATATTACTCCGAAATTTACGATGAAAATGGCAATTTACAGCGCATTTCCATTGTTCCCGTCAATAGCTGCACCAACATCAAAACTTATGCAAATTTGAAATATATCAACAAATTGTATTTAAAAGACCAATTTTTGATGATACGTGACAGCGATGGCAAAAATCCAAAATATCTCAAGAAGCAGTTGTGCAGCTATTATAGCAAACGCTCTTCGGAAGATGTTGGTAATCTTCCGCGCGTCGAACCCAAAAACGTACTGATCCTTAAATATTATTCATTTGAAAACTATTTTTTGGATCCAAAGGTTATGGCAAAGATTGGCGTGATTAAAAATGAAGAAGAGTTTTACAATATATTGTATAAGAAATTTAAGGACTATCTGTTTAAGCTTAACAGCGTAAAGCGAATGCAGCGTACTCTCAACATCCGCATTCGCAGCAAGCAGGACATCAAAGACAATATTGAGTCGATCAAAATTTATGTGAGAGGTCACAATCTGTTCGACATTTTTTATGGCAGATATCATGGTAGTGATGAGCAGGCGATCCTCAAAAAATACATTGATGTTGCTCCTCGTGAAACCTTTCAGGATATCTTTGATGCAATTGACTCTTTCGTGTATTTCGAAAATCGCCGAAAGTAATTTTCGTAATAAATGTTTTTTTGGTTGACATGTTAGCACTTTTAATTATAATATAGTGATGTGTTGACTTCTGTTTATTTGGAAATAGCCTAACAAACTGTGTGAGGTGTAATATGGAAAATCAGTATATAATCAAAGGAGGAACACCATTAAATGGTGAGGTGACGATCGGCGGTGCCAAAAATGCTGCGTTAGGCATCTTAGCTGCTGCTATTATGGCAGATGAAACCGTTGTCATCGATAATCTTCCGAATGTTAGAGATATTAATGTTTTGTTAACAGCAATTGAGAGCATCGGCGCTACTGTAAAGCGTATCGGTCCTCATGTGGTATCTATTAATGGCAGCACGATCAATGATATGACCATTGATTATGACTCCATCCGCAAGATCCGTGCATCTTATTATCTGCTTGGCGCACTGCTTGGCAAATACAAGAAGGCACAGGTTGCTTTGCCGGGTGGCTGTGAGATCGGAAGCCGTCCGATCGACCTTCATTTGAAGGGATTTCGCGCACTGGGTGCTACCGTTAGTATTGAACACGGTATGATCAATACCTCGGCCGACGAATTAGTAGGAAACCATATCTTTATGGATACTGTTTCTGTTGGTGCTACGATCAACATTATGCTGGCTGCCTGTATGGCAGAGGGCAAAACAGTTATTGAAAATGCTGCTAAAGAACCACATATCGTTGACGTAGCCAACTTCTTAAACAGTATGGGTGCCAATATCAAAGGTGCCGGTACTGACAAGATCCGTATGACTGGTGTAACATCGCTGCATGCGAGCGAATATTCCATTATTCCGGATCAGATCGAGGCAGGTACATTTATGGTTGCCGCTGCCGCAACACGCGGTGATGTTTTAATTAAAAATGTAATTCCTAAGCATTTAGAGGCAATTTCTGTAAAACTGATGGAAATTGGTGCTACTGTTGAGGAATTTGATGACGCTATCCGTGTTACAAGTGATCATCGTTTAGGACACACCCAGATAAAGACACTACCTTATCCGGGATTTCCTACCGATATGCAGCCACAGATCGCAACATTATTGGCTTTGTCCGATGGAACAAGCATTGTAACTGAGAGCATTTTTGAGAATCGTTTCAAATATGTGGATGAATTATCGCGTATGGGTGCTTCCATCAAGGTTGAGGGTGGCAATGTTGCAATCATAGAAGGTGTGGAAGGCTTTACCGGCGCTGCTATTAGCGCACCGGATCTTCGTGCCGGTGCTGCACTGGTCGTTGCAGCGTTAGTAGCAGAAGGCTACTCTACCGTAGACTGTATCCATTACATTGAACGTGGTTATGAATGCTTTGAAGATAAATTGGCCGCTTTAGGTGGATATATTGAAAAAATTCCTGTTGACGATGAACGTGCAGTTCAGAAGTTTAAGCTCAAAGTAGGTTGATTGAATTTCATTTTCTCTATAAAAAGGATGTCGTCTGATAATAAAAGACGGCATCCTTTTTTATTTCGTTCTAATTTACATTCCTTGCTTTAGCAGTCGATCTGTGACTGCTATCTGAAAATATCTTAATATAAAATTATAACATCATTTGTATCGTCACGTCGGACATTTCGCGTAGATCCAACACTTTCCCACTGACACATACGGAGGGTCGCGCCAATTCATCCGCATGCATTGCAACAATCGTGCCCTTTTCCCCATCAGAAAGCACTACCTCGCATCCAATAAAGGACTTTACAATCCCCTCTAAAAACGGATGCAGATACTTTGGATCAAAACGCTTGTCCCCATCCTGTTCTACAACCATGTTGATCACCTCAAACGGACACAATGCCCCACGATAAACCCTCGCAGAAGTCAGTGCATCATATACATCGGCAATTGCCACGATCTTCGCAAACTCATCAATCTGATCTCCCCGCAAGCCATCCGGATAACCACTTCCATCACAACGCTCATGATGCATCAACGCAACTTTTTTAATCCTCTCATCCAACTTCATTGGTTTCAATAGATTATAGCCGCGTCTCGGATGATTCTTAATTTCTGTATATTCCTCTTCCGTCAAAATGCCGGGCTTTTTGATGATCTCTTCCGGTATTTTCATCTTGCCAACATCATGCAGTAATCCCGCTAACGTCAACACATCCAGATCATCCTGTGGCATATTGATCCAATGCCCAAACATGTTGCATAATATTGCCACATTCAGACTATGAATAAAAGTTGCATCATCATATTTGCGGATCTTATGCATCATATGAAATGTCCGAATCGGATTTTCGCTCATAACTATGATCTCTTTCGTCTGATTCAGCAATTCATTACTACTCAGATCCCCATCTGCATTCGTGATAAACATAGAAAGCGAATCTTCCAGCGTCTTTGCTGACTGGATCACATTTTCATTAAATTTATTATAACTTATGGATTTCCTAAGCAGATCAGCAATAACCTGCATATCATCCGGTAAATTGGTAGATCTTTTCATTTTCACTCCATTCCACGATGCCACCCTGTGAACACTCGTGGCTCCCATCTATCTTCTACTATTTGCGATTTTCATTATAATCTATATCATATTATAAAGTCAACGCCCCTCAGCTTGCAATGAAGCGTAAAAAAGAGTAAAATAATATGGATATTGGGTTCTTATATCAGAACTCCATGATCACAACAAAAGCCATGCTTTCTTGCATGAGCAGAAACGAGGATTATCATGAATAAGCGAGGACACTTTTTTGTATTTGAGGGTATCGACGGAAGTGGCAAAACAACGCAGATTCATCTATTACAGAAGCGCATTGAGCAACAGGGCGTTCGCTGTATGGAAACCAAGGAGCCGACTGATGGTCCCATTGGATCTCTCCTGCGCCAATGTTTGACAGGCCGCATGAATATCGATGAATACTCGATCTCCGCGATGTTTGCAGCTGATCGTCTTGATCATCTGCAGAATGAAACAGATGGCTTATGTCACAAGATTGAAGAAGGCATATCCGTCATCTCTGACCGCTATGTTTTCTCCAACTACGCTTACCAAAGTGTCTCCGTACCTTTAGAATGGCTTGTCCAATTAAATGCACAGACAGCTAAGCTTCTGCGCCCGGACTGTCATATATTCATTGATGTAGATCCAACCACTGCTATGGAGCGCATGGCCGCAGGTCGTTTTCACACAGAACGCTACGAAACATCGGATCGCCTTACAAAAGTACGCGATAGGTATTTATCGTTGTTTGAGCAATTTCAAGACACCGAGCGTATTCTTATCGTTGACGGCAATCGTCCGGTAGATACTATTGCCAATGACATCTGGGCACAAGTATCGGCTTTGTACTCGTAGTGATCTAAGGCTTGGAGGATTCATATGGATTTAAAAATACATAATCTGCAGCAGATCAGTCAGCCGGAACGCATTACGCAGACTCCGGAAGCAGACGGCAGCTTTCGCTTTACCCTGCTAAGCAACATCGAGGAAAGCGAATTGCAGGCAGCCCTCTCCGGCATGATGGAAGAAATCACGCAGCAGGGTTACCGTCTTGGCAAACGCAGAGACATCCGCGATATGAAACAGTACCGCAAATTGATCCAGGAATTTATGAACGAGATCGTCAGCCATTCACACAAGTTCAGCCGTGAAAACTTTTTGGATAAACACGGAAGACACCGCGTATATGGCATTGTAAAGCAGGTTAATCAGGCACTGGATGAGCTCGCCGAAGAACTGATGAATGAAGAGCAGGATCACCTCGCCATTCTTAGTAAAATAGACGAGATACGCGGATTACTGCTGGACATTTTCACTTGATATTTCAACCACAACAGAAAGGATGACAGATATGATTCGTTTTAATGATATTATAGGACAGGAGCCAATTAAAAAGCATTTACAGACCGCATTGGCGCAAAATAATGTTTCTCATGCATACCTGTTTTGCGGCGATTCCGGTTCCGGACGGCATACCCTGGCAAAAGCCTTTGCCAGAGCATTGTTGTGTGAACAGCCAACTCCGGATCACGATGCCTGCGGGCACTGCAAATCATGTCTACAGGCTGCTTCTGCTAACCACCCGGATATCCGTGTCATTACACACGAAAAGTTCAACATCCGTGTTGATGAGATCCGCGAACAGCTCAACAACGACATTCAGATCAAACCGTATAGCAGCAAATATAAAGTATATATTATCCCGGACGCACACCGCATGAATGAACAGGCTCAAAATGCACTGCTTAAAACGTTGGAAGAACCTCCTGCTTACGCAGTGATCATTCTTTTGTCAGATAATGAATCTGCTTTACTACCTACGATCGTATCCCGTTGCATCACACTGCAGATGAAGCCGGTTTCAGAAAAGGATATTGCTGACTATCTGGTACAGAAATTGCAGATGGAACAAGATGTCGCCGAAATCGCTGCAGGATTTTGCCAGGGCAATATCGGTCAGGCGATCCGTTTTGCGCAGTCGGAAGATTTTCAGATCATGAAAAATCAGGTGATGCAATTGTTAAAACAGATCGATGATCTTCCATTATCTTCTATTATGGAGATCGTACACGGTTTTTCCAAAGAAAAGGGTAATTTTTACGATTACTTAGATCTGATGCTTCTGTGGTACCGTGATATTTTAATGTATAAGGCGACGAAAGACACAAATCTGCTCTTATATCGTGATGAATACAGCACGATCACGAAGCAGGCAAGCAAACGCAGCTATGAAGAATTAGAGCGTATTATCGAAGCGATCAATAAAGTAAAGCTTCGTCTTGACGCAAATGTTAATTTTGAATTAGCCGTCGAATTGATGCTGCTTGTGATCAAGGAAACGTGTTAAATATAACAGACTAAAAGAAAGGCAAGACAATTCTATGATAAAAATTATTGGCGTTAAATTCCGTAAGCCCGGCAAGGTATACTACTTTGATCCAACCGGCTTTACGGTACAAAAAGGGGATCACGTCATTGTGGAAACAGCACGCGGTGTTGAATACGGTACTGTTGTTCTTGGTCCCAAGGAAGTAACCGATGATCAGGTCGTGCAGCCACTCAAGCCATTAATGCGCGTGGCAACCGAGGAAGATGCTACCGTATGTGCTTCCAACGAAGAGAAAGAAAAAGATGCATTTCAAATCTGTCTGGAAAAGATCAAAAAACATGGTTTGGAAATGAAACTGATCGATTCGGAATATACCTTTGATCGCAATAAATTATTGTTTTATTTTACGGCGGATGGTCGTATTGATTTTCGCGAATTGGTAAAGGATCTTGCATCCGTTTTTCACACAAGAATCGAGCTTCGACAGATCGGCGTTCGTGACGAAACAAAAATGCTTGGCGGTATTGCTATATGTGGTCGACCGCTTTGCTGTCACTCTTATCTGTCCGACTTTGTGCCGGTTTCTATCAAGATGGCAAAAGAGCAAAACTTATCCCTCAACCCAGCTAAGATTTCGGGCGTATGCGGACGTTTGATGTGCTGTCTGAAAAACGAGCAAGAAGCTTATGAACATCTCAATCGTTCCCTGCCTCATATCGGAACAAAAACTACAACTCCGGAAGGCTATCCCGGAGAAGTTCAGAGTGTCAGTGTACTGCGCCAGCTCGTAAAAGTTGTCTTTACAAATGACAATGGTGAAAAAGAGGTTCGCGAATATCCGGTCGCTGAATTACAGTTTGACCAAAAGAAAAACTTTGGCAAAAACATTCCGCAGCAGACTCTTCCGGATGAAAAGTTGGATGAAGAGGAGCTGATCGCTCTGGAAGAACTTTCTCAGGAAGAAGAATTGATCGATGAGGAAGATAAACCGGAGCAGGCGAAACGCAATCGTAATAATCGATCAAACAACCGTCGACGTAGTTCCGGTAACCGCCGTAACGAATATCCAAACAACCGTGAACGTGGCAGCAACAATAATCGCGAACGTAACGGCAATAGCAATCGCGATCACGGTAGCAGCAATAACCGCGAATCTCATAATCGTGACCACAATAATAACGGCGGCCGCGGCAATCGTAACAATAACCGTGGTGACAAAAATAATAACGATCATCGCCGTGACGAACATGGTGGCAATGATCGTACACGCAAATATCACAACCGCAAACCACGCAGAGAATCAAGAGAACACAAAGATGCAGAATAAAGATTGTCTCCTACGAGAGGGCGAACGACTGGATGATCTGCAGTGTCAAGGATTACAAATAATACAGCATCCCGGTAAATTCTGTTTTGGTATGGATGCTGTATTATTAAGTTCTTTTGCTGCACTGCGAAACAAAGATACCGTCATGGATTTATGTACCGGTACCGGAATCTTGCCTATTTTGCTGTCAGCCAAAACAAAAGCTGACCACATTGATGCTTTAGAAGTTCAAAAAGAAAGTGCTGAAATGGCGCGCAGAAGCATTATTTTGAACGAATTATCGAATAGGATCACCATTTACGAAGGTGATGTCAAAACCGCTTCTGATCAATTTGGCAAAAATTGCTACGATGCTGTCACCGTCAATCCGCCGTATATGAATCAGGGACATGGTCTCAAAAATCCCAATATGCCAATGGCGATTGCCAGACATGAGATACTATGCACCTTAGAGGATGTCATACGCGAAAGCGCAAATCTTCTCAAACCAAACGGGCGTTTTTACATGGTTCACCGCCCATTTCGGCTTGCAGAAATCTTTGTTATCATGAATAGCTATCGATTAGAACCAAAACGAATGCAGCTGGTGTACCCTTTTGCGGACAAGGAACCAAACATGGTGCTTATCGAAGGTGTGAAAGACGGAAATCCAATGTTAAAGATCACGCCGCCTTTGATCGTATACCGCCCTGATGGAACATATACCGACGAGCTGCTTGCATTATATGGCATGACAAGAAAATAATTATAAGAATAAAAGAGGTTCATTATGTCAGGTACTTTATATTTATGTGCTACTCCAATCGGCAATTTAGAAGACATCACCTTACGTGTTCTTCGCACCTTGCAGGAAGTAGATGTTATTGCGGCAGAAGATACACGCAATACGATCAAATTATTAAATCATTTTGAAATAAAAACTCCAATGACAAGCTATCATGAGTACAACAAAGTGGACAAAGCCGCCTATCTTGTTGAACAGCTTGCTAACGGCAAAAATATTGCCTTAGTTACCGATGCGGGTACTCCTGCCATTTCGGATCCCGGAGAAGAACTGGTCAAACAGGCTTATGCTGCGGGAATTCCCGTCACCTCTCTCCCCGGAGCCTGTGCGTGCGTTACTGCACTCACTCTGTCCGGCTTATCGACCAGACGTTTTGCATTTGAAGCCTTTCTGCCATCTGACAAAAAATTACGCCGTAAAATTTTGGATTCTTTGTGTACCGAAACACGGACAGTAATAATTTATGAAGCACCACATCACTTACGTGCAACTCTTCAGGAATTATTCGCCGCTCTCGGAGACCGCAGACTGACTATCTGTCGTGAATTGACAAAAATTCACGAAAGTGCAATGCAATTTACACTGTCAGAAGCGATTTATTATTATGAGCAAAACGCACCAAAAGGTGAATATGTTCTCGTCATCGAAGGACGCAATATGGCAGATCTCGAGCAGGAATCACGTGATGCCTGGGCACAACTTTCCGTTGACGAACATATGCAGCACTATTTATCCGAGGGAATGGATCGCAAAGATGCTATGAAACAAGTAGCCAAAGACCGCGGTGTCCCAAAAAGGGAAATTTATCAACAATTATTAAATAAAGACACTTAAGTATATATTCTGTAAAAACGGGAAACATGATAAAGTAACAAATGTTATTTTAAAGGAGGTTACTTTATCATGTATGACAAAAAACATCGAATACGAAATTCATATATATTAATCAGCTTGCTTGCAGGTGTCTGTTGGATACTCGCTTTAACTGCCATCTTGTTTCAGTTATCTGATACTTCTGCAAACGCAGGATCTGCGGTCCCCGCCTATTCATCCCACTCCCCTGTATACTCTAATACCAATTTCCGCTTAAACGCTGTTTCAGAACACACCTATGAACTAACCCCGAAAGACTCTGTCAAAACAAATAATAAGCTCAATAATTCTGACGCATTCCCAGAAGGTTCCCAGGTTAGATCCTATTTTGCTACTCTGCTTCATGATCCCTCACTTCAATTAGTTTCCTCCCACATAGAAACCAATTATGCAGACTATTATCTGTATAGCACAAAGCTAAATAAACTTGGCTTTCCTGCGTCTTCTTTTGGTCAGAATCTGCATATTGCTGTCACAAAAAACGGACACATATACCTTGCATCACCACAGATCGATTATGACTTTTAATCTTAGTGCAGAATACGTTTTTTATGGCAATCACGACGATTTCTTCTGCATCTCATCTCCTTACACAACATGACCTGTACCAATGCATTGTAATATGGATCGTTACACCGTTCTCCACAGATTTTTTGCACCATTCGCCCTATTATTATGCGATCAGGATAGCAGTCAAACATTGGACTTCCATCATATTCCATCTGATCACACATTTCCATTACTTCTAATTGTATCTTTTTGGCTTCCATCGGCATTAAGTACTGATCATCCCATTCTTTTTGTTCTTCTGTTACCTCCGTAAATTCCAGTGGAAATGTCATCATCGTTCCTTTTCCATATTTATGCAGCATAAGATCGATTCTCCTAAATCATTCTTTGCTAGTTATCCTATGCACATTTTTCGTAAATCGTGATAAGTTATGCACATTTTTTGAGTGATCTACACACATTTTCACAATATTTACTTGTTTATGATCCCCAAAATTTAAGAATATGTTCATTGCCTTTTATGGACAAACATCTTATACTATTGTAGTGAATATTTTTTGAAAATGAATTTCAGTTAAGAAAATTGAGTGTGATAGGAACTTTTCCTTATAACATTCAATCTTGAGGAGGATACCATTGAAACATTTATATAAATTTATTGCTTTAGTATTTATTTTTATGATAGGGATTGCTTTTTTCAGCAAAAGTATTCCATCGATTTCCGTAAGTACAACGACTGCAAGCAGCATTCAGGATTCTACATTTCCTATGGTTTATCTGCAGGTAGGAGAATCGTTTATCAATCCACTGCACGGATACAGCAGCGAACTTAACAGCAGCACAGTTCGAGAATCCATCACACCACTGGACACCGGCAAAACTTTTGCCGTGAATATCGCCGAAAACGATTCTAAGATCAAGAAACTTTCTTATGAATTGCGCGATATTGCCAATAATAAATCCATTGAAACCGGAGATATTACTGCCTTTGACAAAAACAAAAAATATAAAGTTGCTACCGTCCACTTAAAAGAGGCAATGGACACGAGTACTGAGTATGGATTCTGCATGACACTTATAACCAATTATAGCAAAAAGATTCATTTTTATACTCGTATAAAATATTATGACAATGACTTTTTCCTGTCCAAAAAATTGGACTTTGTAGCGAAATTTCATGCAGCAACTTTTGACCAGGGTAAGTCTCTGGATCTTTCGCAGTATTTAGAGAGTGGCACAAACGATGATTCTTCTTATGAATCCGTTGATATTCATTCCAGCCGCAAGCTTATCACTTGGGGAAAATTAAAACCTAGAAAATTAACGGATGTTGTGCCTACTGTCAAAGAGCTCAACATTGAAACTGCTGCCATCTCTCAGACATACTTTGTGTCTGCCACAACAGCATCCGGTTCTGAGACGTATCAGGTGAAAGAATTTTATCGTGTGCGTTATTCCGGTGGGCGCATATATTTGTTATATTTCAAGCGAACTATGGAAGCAATTTTTGATCCTTCCCTGATTTCAATCAACAAAAGTGAGGTCAAAATTGGTATTTCTTCCGCTGAAGATCTGGATATTACTTCCAGCGACTCCAATAAAAAATTCGCTTTTGTTCGCAATGGCTCTTTGTGGTATTACGATCTCAAAAAAAATGAGCTGAATAATGTATTTAGTTTTGAAACCGGCAACAATGATTATATCCGCGAATACTACGACCAGCATAATATTCGCATACTAAACTTAGACGATGATGGAAATATCAGCTTTGTCGTTTATGGCTATATGAACTGTGGTGATTATGAAGGCCGAGTTGGTATCCTCCTCTATGATTACAGCGTTGCTGATAACCAGATTACCGAGCGTGTATATCTGCCTCTCACCACGACTTACGAGCAGCTTAAAGAAGACTTTGGTGATTTTTGTTATATTAACAACAAAAACATCTTTTACTTCTCGTTACAGGACACGGTATATGCGTATAACATATCATCCAAGCGATATGATATCCTTACACAAAATGCCTCAGCTGATAATTTCTTAATGTTGGAACAGGCTCACTGCTTTATCTGGTCCAATGCATCGGCAAACGGTAACGCAAGCAAGCTGACTATTCTTGACCTTAATTCCTCCAAAGAATTAACGTTAAAGGCTCCTTCCGGCCAAAGTCTGGTTGCCCTTGGAACTATAGACTCTAACGTCGTATATGGATTTGTACGCAACAAAGATATTCACGAATCAACGACCGGTGATATTATTCGTCCCGCTTACAAGCTTGTTATTTCCGACTGTACAGGAAACATTTTACGCGAATACAATACCCGAAATACCTATGTAACAAATGCTGTAGTCGATGGAAATGTCATCCGACTAAAACGACTGAAACGTGTTTCCGGTGCCTGGAAAAAGGCATCTGATGATAGTATCATGAACCAGAAAAATACAGCTGCGCAGGCGATCAAGCTAACTACGCGTATTACCGATAAAGCATTGACCGAAAAATATATTTCCCTGCCAGCCGGTTATGTGATGCAGTCTCTTCCAAAAACTCACGCAACAAAGAGTGTAATGATCACGGAAGATACTACTTTTCATCTTAAAGAAGAAGATACAAACGCCACTAAGAAATACTATATTTACGCATATGGCGGAATTACCGGATCCTATGGCGATGCTTCTAAAGCGATCACTCTCGCTGATGAACAGATGGGCGTTGTTATGGATAGTGATTCTCATATCATCTGGGAACGTGGCGGTAAATTTTTAAGCAAAGAAATTGCCGGAATCACATATCCATCCGGTAATATTTCTACAATAAAAGCAAGCACGCAAATGTTATTGCAAGCCGCTCAAGTAACTACAACAGTCTCCGAGTTAAAAGGATCAACCATTATGAAAATGCTGCGATCCCATCTCGACACTCCGGTAAATCTCACCGGATGTACTGTCGATGAAATACTCTATTTTGTCAGCAGTGAAAAACCTGTCATTGCGATGGAAAGCAGCGGACACGCCGTCCTTATCATCGGCTATGATTCTTCCTCCGTTACTTGGATGGATCCTGCCACACACAGAAAACGCAAAGTATCATTAAATCAGGCAGAGCACATGTTTAAGCAGGCAGGATATGTATTTGTCAGCTATGTCGATTGATATCGAAATCTAAATTGATCTATAATTTCCAAAAGCTCTACGCAGATTTTGCGTAGAGCTTTTTAACTCAAACCTTACTCATTAAAAACTGCTATCGGGTCACATATTACTTACTAATGCTCCCCATACCTAAGGTTACTGTTCTAACCACATATTGTGTATTATGTCAAGAACAAAGAGTCGCTTGCGACTCTTTCGCGCTCGAGCGGTGCTGTTTGCAGCCACAGCATAGTGATTACTGCGATAACGCAAAAAAGATTTAATCTAATATTTTTTGTGTATTTAAACAAACATACGTTGCATTTTTTGTAATGTTTGTCAATAGACAACTTCTTATCATTTTATTACAATACTCATTACTCACCGAATTACATTAACGTGCATTACAAGAAAGGAGTCTTTATGCAGTACATACAACAACTATTGTCTCGAATCAACCTTCTATATCTTTGTCCCTTTGTTCAAAAGATATTGCACCTCTCGCTCATACTCTGCCTTGTGGCACTTACTCCGATGTCTGCCTATGCAGCCGGTGACTCTCTCACTTCTTCTATTTCTCTTTCATTCAATAGCACAAAGAAGTTTCAGTTAGAACCCTATGAACATTTTTATGCCTATTACACCGTGCCTTCCTCTTACTCCCGCACCAAAAATACGCTTTCTGTTACAGTTAGTAATCTCTCTAATTTTTCCATCTCCGTCATGAATAGCGACGGATCCTCTATATCCACCACAAGAAAGAAAAATATCTTATATTTCAAAAACAATGCTTTTATTGCAGAAAACCGCTATTTTATAAAAATTCATAATCAGCGTAATATACGTTCTGCCGGCTCTATTAATATTCGATACACCACCGATACAACTGCTTCTCCCAAAACAAGCCACAAAGACGCCACCAATATTGCGTCCTCTCACAAGCGACATAAGCAAAAAAGCACTAAGAGCTCTTCTTCCCGAAATGCCAGCCGACAAAAAAGCATTAATAACTCTTCTTCCCGGAATGACAGCCGACAGAAAACCGCTAATAACTCTTCTTCCCGGAATGACAGCCGGCAGAAAGCCACTAAGAGCTCTTCCTCCCGGAAAGGAAAAACGGCTGCTACGAATAAAGCGTCCACCTCTTCCAAAAAATATGTATCTTCCGGCACCACTCTTTCCCCTGTTACTCCAGCCATACACTATATTCGGCTTAAGAAGGGAACTTCTATCGCATTAGCAGAAAGAATATACACAACCGTCCCAAATCATCCCATTTCGTTTACACCCTCTTCCTCGTCTCTTCATATCACCGACGGTATCGTGTATGCAACCTCTGCCGGATTGTTTTATATTATTATTCAAGATGGATCTTATTCTTCTTCATGTACCGTAAAGGTTGATCCTTGAACTGTTACTGCCATAAGGTTACGTATTCCTCTTCCTAACTCAAACTTCGAATGTGCGAAGTTTGAATTCCTAGGAAATAACAATAGATGGCTAAAACCTTTTCCATAACATGATAACTATGTGATCAAATAATAACTCAAAAAGGAGCACTTGATATGATACACTTCAAACTCGATTCCAACTGGAAAATATTATCTGTAATACGTTGTTCTAATAGTCATGCAACGCTGTCCGTGCAGCATATTTACTCTGGAGAAATTAAAGTTTTATCCATATATGCCAAAGAACACTTTCAACACAAACTTTATTTTGACATATCCCACATTAAGCACAGACATCTATTGCCAATATCACAAATACAGTTAAAGCATGGATGGCGTCTTGTCTATTTTCCAATGCTCACGCCTCTTAAAGACTATATTCGTTCAAATGCACTTTCCTTGTCGGATATCCTATCATTAGCTCACCAACTATGCTCTGCATTGGAAATTCTCCACCAGCATAATATATTACACTTGGATGTGTCTCCGGATAATATCTTTGTGGATTATGATGGTTCTTTTGTATTAGGTGATTATTCCTCGTCCAGATATGTTTTTCAAAACAATTGGGATAATTATTTCACGCCACATTTTGCACCTCCTGAATATCAGCTTTTCAAGCCATCCATTCAATCGGATTTGTACAGCTTTGCCGTTCTCCTATTTGGTTTGCTTCACAATGGAATGATTCCGGATAATATTGCCTCTTTATCTCTCTCCGATTACGCTGATTACCAGAAAAAGATGGAAACTCATGGAATTTCGTATCCAACGGAATTATATTCTTGTTTTCAAAAGGCACTTCACACCGATGTTCATCAACGTTATCACGATGTTACTAGTTTTGTAGATAATTTAGAACAATTATTGCATCCTCTATTGGCACTTTCCTCCTATCATCTCCAATTAATTAAAGTTACGGAACCATTCTTCAATATTCGCACCACATCTCTAGCCAAGTCGTCCTTAAAGGATACCAATTGTCCCAAAAACACAGCTAATTCGCCATTTCATTTTGCGAAGCCACACATAACTCTCCCGATAAGGTTCGACTTTAATCGAAGGCAAAAACCGGTTCGATCACCTAAATTTCAATTTTTTAAATTTTCTTGTATTCACAAGATTCTAGGAATATCGATCTGTTGTGCTATTGTCCTATTATTTTTTGTCGGGAGCAGATTATTACATCCTTTTCGAAATCAAACCTCACAAAATACATATCCGGAATCCGAAACCGAACATAACTTTTCAGCAAAAACAGCATCCGGCCCTTCCATCGAAATTTTAGACATTAGTAATAAGCAAGCATCTACTATTGCTGAATTATGTAACGAACAGATGTTAGAGCAAAACTGGTCCATCCTCTACGGTGAAAATAACAGGTTTTCTTCAGTTGATGAACTCAGTGACTTTTCTAATACAAAGCAATTATTTCTTAGTGGAAATAAAATTTCATCCTTAGAACCATTAGAAAACCTCACCACCCTGGAAACTTTAATTATATCCGATAATAGTTGCACCGATCTTCTTCCGATCAGTAACTTAAAGCAACTGAAAGTTTTAGATTTGTCAGGCAACCAACAATTAGCATCCATTGATTGCCTTGCCTCTCTGACAAAACTTCGAATACTTATCCTTTCGGATACATCTGTCGACCCCGCAAGTATCAAAAAGTTACAAGTTTCTCTCCCCACCTGTAACATTATTTACTGACAATATCAATACCAAGCATTGTGCATACGCAAGCTGCCATTATCATCATTAGCACTTTGCATTTCATACGCAAGCTGCTATTTACCGTTATTATTAACACTGCGCACACTGAAACAGATTTTTCTGTATATAGTGTGCAGAATTGGAGGATCTTATGAACACACTATTCAAAAAAACAGGACGACTTTTTCTATTATCATTGCTGCTATTTTCTATTGCATTTCATAATAATGCTTCTGCACAGGCAAAGCAAAAAAAACCGCAGATCAAGTCATTTTCTAAAAAATTATTTGTTGGAAAATCTTATTATGTAAAAGTCAAAAATCGTCCCAAAAAATCGACATTATCTTATTCGTTAAGTAAAACATCTCGTGCCAAGATCAACAAAAAAACAGGGCAATTAACCACTCGTAAATCTGGCAAAATCACCATACGTGTACGCATTAAAATTAAAAACAGGAAATACAAATCACTCCATAAATCTGTCCAAATTTACGAACAGACTAAAACATCAAAAATTTCTGGCAAATTCTTGCCAAACGCCACTATTAAAACTCGTACAGCAATCAACCCATGGAATCACTCTATTGTGTTATACAGCAGTCGTATATTGTTGCAAAAAGAAGTAAGCAGTTCCAAAATCACTTTAACCGGAAAATCAAATTCCACCACACCTAAACTACAGGCACACTTCGATTCATTATCTTCTGATGGCAAAAAAATAACATATCAGCTTGACAAATATAGTGAAGAAAAATTATGTCCCGGAAATGGTTCAGCAAACGGTGTTTATAAAATTACCGCACCTTTTCTTTCTAAGCCTCTTTCCATAAACTATAAAGAACGTCTAACTCCAAACAAAGTACAGGGATTTGTTTTTGATAGTGAGCAACGTCCTATTTTTGGTACAACAGTATCTCTTTGCTCAATCAACGATCAAAATAGAATCACGAAAAATATATCCTCTGCAAAAACTGATAAAAATGGTCATTACTGTATTTCCGACATTCACTCCGGACAATACATCATCGCTTTTCAAAAGGACGAATATATTACTTCCTATTCTCAAAAATTTAATCTTTCACAAACTGTTTTATGTCAAAACATTACTCTAAAAAAGAAGCAACTTCGTCTTTCCTGCAAAATAGCTAATGCTAAACAAAATATGAAAGGTGTTTCTGTTTCTCTGAAAGACGAATCTAACACTGTCTTGACCTCTGGTCTAACAGACAGTAACGGCATGATCACTTTCTCTTATAACACGAATATTTCTCGTAAAAACTATACCAAAATCACGTATAAAGATACTATTAAAGAAAGTATTTATTGCAATAATACTTTGCCGGATGCCTACACATCATCGCAGATAAAACTTTCTTCTTACACCCCTAATAAATTATATTATTTGGAAGTTTCACCTGCTTCTCCTCTCTCCGATGATCGACTGTCATATAGTAATTACCAAACAATTTCCATTTCTTTCTGTCCTAATAATAGTACATCTGAACAATTATTTATAGACTGCAATTTATCAGAGATCCCCACCACAAAGATTAAATCGTTGTATGCAAATACGGACACAATATCTTCTTATATAAACACTGATTCTACAATAAATAACTCACAGGGAAGCTTTCGAACCTGTTTATATCAAGAGGATGGCTGTCAGATTACATCAACAACTATCCCCTTTGTCAATCTATCATTTTCCTCTCATCAAGTACAATTGACCAATGCACTAAATTCCTTTTTTACTACCTATAATATCTGTCTGCCGGATGGAAAATACTATATTTCCATTCAGCCGCTTAATGAGGATCATTCTCCCATAGCAACAGCATTTCTATCAAAGATCTCTATTACCAATAATACTATTTGTCCTACCTCTGCCTTTTTTCAAAAGGGTGTTTCGAAAACAGCAATATTGTATGGTAATTTTACGAACAAGGTCTATTCCTCTCTTCCTTATACACTGTACCAAAAACAGGACAATAAATGGTTTGCACTTACCTCGCTCCAAAGTTCTTCATTTGAACATATTTCCGATCAATCTTATCGTTCCTCCATATCACTTCCTGTCCTAGAAATCGGACAGCAATACAAATTGTGCTCTAGAAATCCCTACATCGATTTTGTTGATTCTGCCGAGATTAATACAACATGGAATTTCAATAATACTACTTCCAATCTGCAATTTAAGTGCCAAGAAGTATTAGCATCCTCCCATACTGCAACACTACACCACCACAATATAAAACAAATTATTATTGCAGAAAATGTATTGCTAAATGCGCAGAACAAGAAAGATTGTGTGTTTGTTGATTACGATAAGAATGGAACTATTATATCCGCCTGTTATGTCAATTCCAATGAAGGACATTCTTTTTATGCAAGTTCACATAATATCTTTTTCTTTGATAAAATGGAAACCGGCAAATCCATAAAAACCACTCAGGCCTCTTATAAAAATACCAAGTTTTATTAATTTGGTTCTTACTTCTCACTAGCAGAGGACTTTTACCTCTTATATGCTAGTGTTACTCAATATAACCATCATCTAACGTCCCAATCTCATGCGGATCAGCCTTTTACCTCTTATATGCTTATGTTACTCAATATAACCAATAATTTCAGGTACTACTTGCGGTCTCTTGTCCACAATATCATAAATATCACTAATTTTTTGCACCCCTTGCTGCAGTTTTTCTTTCGAGGAACTATATGCTATTGCAACTATATCCCCTTGTTTCACAGCATCTCCTGTTTTTTTATTAAATTTGATGCCAGCCGTCATATCAATTGGATCATCCTTAACCTCTCTTCCTGCTCCAAGCAAAACTGCAGCTTTTCCGCATTCTTCCGTATTCATTGTTCCAATATATCCGCTATTATTTGCTATTATCTCATGCTGATATATTGCTTTTTCAAATTGATCCGGATTTTCGATATAACTGCCGTCTCCTCCCTGTCTTTCTACCATAAGTTTTAATTTTTCAAGTGCAGATCCATCTGCAATAACTCGCTTTACTTTCTTCATACATTCTTCTTTTGTACCTATCTGTGCCAAATAAAGCATCGTCGATGCTATTTCAACAACTACTGCTATCAAATCCTCCGGACCTCTTCCCTTAAGAGTTTCGATTGCTTCAACTACTTCTAAGTTATTTCCAACCATTTTTCCTAACGGTACATCCATATTTGTCAAAATTGCAACCGTCTTCTTCCCGGCCCCATTTCCAATCGCAACCATTTTTTCAGCCAATTGCACTGCATTTTCTTTATCCTTCATAAAAGCACCACTACCTACAGTAACATCTAAAACAATCTTATCGCTTCCGGCAGCCAGCTTCTTACTCATGATAGAAGATGCTATCAGCGGAATGCTGTCCACTGTAGCCGTCACATCCCTCAACGCATATAGCTTTTTGTCCGCTGGTGCAATATCTGCAGATTGCCCCATAACAGCCAATCCTATTTCATTCACCATATTAAAAAAATCTTCTTCCGCCAAAGCAGTTTTCAAGCCGGGAATTGCTTCTAACTTATCAATTGTTCCTCCCGTAAATCCTAACCCCCGACCACTCATTTTAGCAACTTTTCCACCACACACTGCAACAATTGGAGCAACAACTAAAGTAACTTTATCACCAACTCCCCCAGTACTATGCTTGTCCACTTTTACTCCCATAATACTTGATAAATCCACAATTTCACCGGATTTTGTCATACAATTTGTCAACGCCAAAAGTTCACGATCTGTCATCCCCTGAAAGTAAACTGCCATCAACCAAGCCGATATTTGATAATCAGGAATTTCATTATTTACATATCCATTGATCAAATACTCAATTTCTGTTTGGTTAAGCTCCAAACCCCTTTTTTTCTTATCAATAATTTCATACACATTCATATTTCTTCTCCTCTCTTTTCATCATCTCTCTGCGTTTCCTGTAAAACCTGTTTTTCTATCTTGTCCTACTCTTGCGCTATTTTATATTTTCTGGCCCAAATCCTTTTGGCAGCAAATCCCTTAATAAGTATGTGATATCATTTTCACCATCTCCTAAAATTATCTCAAAATGATCCGGATCACAGAATTCCATCATGACCTGCAGACAAATTCCACAAGGTGGACATATTTGAAGTGCTCCATTTCGTTGTCCTCCCGCAATAGCAATTCTTGAAAAATGAGTTATTCCATCACTTACTGCTTTGAAAAAAGCTGTTCTCTCTGCACAATTGGTTGCTCCATAACTGGAGTTTTCAATGTTACACCCGGTAATATATTTTCCATCCGTACATTCTAAACATGCACCTACACAAAAATTCGAATAAGGTGCATATGATTTTTTTCTCATTTCTATTGCTATCTCCAGCATTTCTTTTGCTGTCTTTTTTACCATTGCTCTCCTCCTCATTTTTAATCAACAAATAATAAATTCTAGCTTACATCATTATTCTGCTTTTATTCTAATGTATCATATAATTTCCATTTTAACACTATTTTTATTATTTATAACTCAAACTTTCCATACCACAAATCCTCTACGACCGCATATCGCTTATTATGTCATAATAATTGCCGCAGAACGCAATGTTTTTGCGTGATTTCTTATTTTGTTAGAAAACTTTCAGAATTTTTTTCTTTAATAATGGGTATATTCATGTTATGATTTTACTATAGTATTGGAGAGAATTGTCGATTTTTGATAGTTCTTTCTCGTGTTTTGCATAAAGAAATGAGGTAACTATGAAATTATTAACCGTTACAATACCCTGCTACAATTCGCAGGATTACATGGCAAAGGCAATAGAGTCTGCCTTACTAGGTGGCGACGATGTTGAAATTTTAGTGATAGATGATGGATCTAAAGACGATACTCTATCTATTGCTCAACAATATGAATCCAAATATCCACATATCGTTCGTGCAATTCATAAAGAAAATGGTGGACATGGTTCTGCAGTCAATATGGGAATTGCAAACGCTACCGGACTTTATTTCAAGGTATTAGACAGCGATGATTGGTTTGACAAAACTGCTATGCTGAAGTTAATCAAATTTTTACGTCAGTCAGTAGTAGAATCTATGTCTTTGGACATGATCATTGCCAACTATGTTTATGAAAAACCAAGCGCCCACAAGCGAAAAGCCATCAATTATAATATGGCGATTCCTAAGAATAAGATCATCAGCTGGAGCGACGTAAAACATTTTCGTATGAGTCAAAACTTATTGATGCACTCGATAATCTACAAAACTAAGTTACTACGTGATTGTAACTTGCACCTTCCAGAACACACGTTCTATGTAGACAATATTTATGCATATACGCCTCTTCCATATGTTAAGAAGATGTATTATCTAAATATTGATCTTTATCGTTATTATATAGGTCGAGAAGGACAATCTGTTAATGAAGCAATTATGACCAAACGAATCGATCAGCAAATTAAAGTTACTAAATTGATGATTGATTCACAGGATTTAATGTCGATCCATGACAAGAAATTACGTAATTATATGATGAAATACCTTGCAATGATGATGATCGTCAGCTCTGCTTTATTAGTAAAATCTGGATCCCCGGATAACCTTAATAAAAGAGATGAACTTTGGCATTATTTAAAGGTCAAAAACAAGACAGTCTATCGTATTATTACACATCGCAAACTTGGACTTCCTCTTCAGTCTAAGAATAGAGCCGGTCGCAAGATTATTGTTTGGGGATATTATTTTTTCAACCGCATTTATAGTTTCAACTAGATTCTGAAGAGTAAAGCATTAAATATTATAGTATTAAATATCACAGGGTCCCTCATATTTGAGGAACCCTGTGATATAATCACAATATTTTATATTAGTCTTCTATTTTATGCAATGGCTTATTTGCTTTTGCCGCCTCTAAAGCTTGCTGTTCTTCTTCTGACAAAATCACAAATGCCTCTCCATTTACAACTTCTTTTGCATACGTATAGCATCCATCTTTTGTACTGTGCATCGAGTTTATAATAAAACCATTATTGTCCTCTGTCAGCAGTACCAATACAAAACTTAACTTTCCACCAATTTCCTTGAAAGCATCATACTTTACTAATCCAATTTTCTGGTATGCTGTAGTCAATTGATTTGTAATTTTTATTATATGTCCATTAATATTTTTAACATCATCCTGCAATTGATCAATCGCTTCAAACTTATCGGAAAATGCCTTTTCCAATGATCTGCCATTTTCTCCTTCCATAAACTGTTTATATTTTTTCCGTAGCAAATGGTTTCTTACCATCATTACAATTATCATGATCAATAGTAATAATACTACACCTGCTAAACCAATTACAACATATCCTATATCAATACCATATTGTTCAAATAAGTACATTTATTTTTCCTCCATTACTTTTGTGTGATAGCCTCAATAATTCTGTCAAAATCATCAGCAGAATAGTACTCGATTTCTATCTTTCCTTTTCCATTATTCTTTTGATTGATTTTGACTTTCGTACCAAGTTTATTTTTCAATTTTTCTTCATACTGCTCATAAATAATCTGTAATTGTTTATTTATTTCTACATCTTCTTTCTTGCTTGGCTTAGGTTCCTCTAACAATTTTTTGACCAGTTTTTCAGTTTCTCGAACTGTTAAATTTCCATCAAAAATTTGCAAAGCTGTTTCATATTGCAATTCTCCGTCTTTAATAGATAGCAATGCTCTGGCATGTCCGCTTTTTATCTTATCTTCAACAACCATTCTTCTTACACGCTCATCTAATTTTAAAAGGCGTAATGCATTCGTAATTGCAACTCGACTTTTTGAAACTTTATCAGCGACTTCATCTTGTTTTAGTTTATATTCACTTATCAATCTCTGATATGCTTCTGCTTCTTCAATGGGATTCAAATCCTCTCTCTGAATATTCTCAATCAGAGCAATTTCCATAATTTCTTGGTCGGTATAGTCCTTAACAATTGCAGGAACTTTTTTTAATCCTGCTAATCTTGCAGCTCTCCATCGTCTTTCACCAGCAATAATCTGATAAAAACCCTTTTTACCTTCTTGAACAATAATTGGTTCAATCAAACCATGCTGTTTTATAGAATCTGCTAACTCTTGTAATGCATCTTCATTAAATTCTTTTCTTGGCTGATTTTCATTTGGCTCGATCTTATTGATGTCAATTTCATTCGTTTCTTTTAAAACTTCTTTGACAACTTCTTTGACAACCTTCTTTTCGTCTTTACCTGTCGAATGTTTTACTTCCGGTATTAAAACATCAATTCCTTTTCCTAATCCTCTAGCCATTTTTTCTCCATTTCTGCACTCTCTAAAATTTCTTTTAATCTTCATGTCAAGAGTACTGTTCATAAAGATTTCTGCAAAATGTTTCACGTGAAACATTTACTCCTCTTCTTTTCCTCGATTTATAACCTCATCAGCCAGGCTTCTGTAACCATCTGCCCCCGCAGATTTTGGCTCATAAAGATTAATTGGAAGTCCATGACTTGGTGCTTCCGCTAATCTTACATTTCTTGGTATTATAGTTTTATAAATATTTTGATGAAGATTCTGTTTTACATTTTCAACTACCTGCAATGAAAGACAGGTTCTAGCATCATACATTGTAAAAACAACACCTTCTATTTCTAATTTATTATTAAGACGTTCCTTAACAAGCTCAATGGTATAGATTAGTTCGCTCAATCCTTCTAACGCATAATATTCACACTGGATTGGAACAAGAACCGTATCTGCTGTTGTCATTGCATTAACAGTAAGTGTATTTAAGGAAGGGGGACAATCAATAATCACAAAATCATAATTATCACGAACTTTATCAACTTCTTTTTTCAAAATAAATTCGCGATCTTCAACTCCAATTAATTCAATTTCAGCGCCTGCCAAACTACGTTCAGACGCAATTACAGAAAGGCCAGGGACAATTGAAGGAGTCATAGCCTCCCAAATTGTAGTTTCATTCGTCAACAATTGATAACTTGTATGTTCCACTGTTGATTTATCAATACCCAATCCACTAGTAGTATTTCCCTGCGGATCCATGTCAATTGTTAATACTCTCTTTCCTTTTTCTGCTAGACAAGCAGACAAATTAATTGCTGTCGTTGTTTTACCAACGCCACCTTTTTGATTTGATATTGCGATTACCCTTCCCATATATTCCTCCATAGTTTTACAATTATATTGATCAAAGTGAGCATATCTACACTACTCCTTATTTTTCATAAGGACATTATCATACTTTGCATCACCAAATAACTGAACTGCCTACGCAGTTTTCTTCGGTCTTAGAAAATGTTTCACGTGAAACATTTCACCATTTAAGTATATCATATTTTTCAAAAAAGAACCACTATCAAAGTGGTTCTTTTCTTGGTTTTCCACCTTGCCGAGGATACTTTTTTGCGCATTTGTTAATTTTATCATAAATAACAAATTTTCTATCCATATCCGTATTTGGCAATTGAAAATCAATAGAAATGTTCAATTTACATCCTAATATTTTCATAGCATTTTGTGCACCGGATAATTCTTCTTCCACCTTACCGGATTTATATGAAATAAATTGACCACCAACTTTCAAGAATGGCGTACAGTATTCTAACAGAGTAGACATGTTAGCCACAGCCCTTGAAACAACATAATCAAATTTTTCACGATATTCTTCTTTACGTGATATTTCTTCAGCTCGTCCATGTATGGTAATAACATTACTCAAGTTACAAAGATTGCACACTTCATTCAAAAAGTTAATTCGCTTATTCAAAGAATCCAATAATACAAACGAAGTCTGCGGATTCATAATAGCAAGAGGAATTCCTGGAAATCCTGGCCCTGTTCCAATATCAATAACTTTTTTTTCATCGAAATCAGTATACTTCATGATATATATACTATCAATGAAATGTTTCAACACAACATCCTCTTTTTCTATGATTGTCGTTAAATTCATTACTTTATTTTTTTCTACCAAAAAACGAAAGTAATCATCAAACTGTTGTAATTGTGTATCTGTTATATCAAGCTCTATTTTTTTACAATAATCACTTAATAAGTCAATCATATCATTCCTCATTTCTACTACAATATATTTATGGTAAATATTTCTTACAGTCGGTAATAAATCTATACAAGTACTAATTAACCATTACAGTTTTTTCTGATTGTAATGTTCCAGATAAATCAGTAAAACAGAAATATCTGCCGGAGAAACACCGGATATTCTCGATGCTTGACCAACTGATATCGGACGAAGATCGTCCAGCTTCTGAACAGCCTCCTTACGAAGACTATTTACTTTTGTATAATCAATATCCTCTGGAATTTTACGATTTTCCAATTTTTGATACTGTATCACCTGTTTCTGCTGTCTTGTTATATATCCCTCATATTTCAAGGAAATATTTACCTGTTCACAGACATCCTCAGGTAAATTCTGTCTGTCTTCATCAATTGGAGCCAAAATATCATATGATAATTCCGGTCGCTTTAATAAATCAGCTAATGTGGAACCCGACTGTAATAACGTACTACCATATTGTTCTAATAATTTTTGAACTTCCTTTTTACCACCAATTGTAGTATGCTGCAATCGTTGTATTTCTTCTTCAATCATTTTCTCCTTGATCAATAATTTTTCATAGCGGTTATCGTCAATCAATCCGACCTCATGACCAATTTTTGTTAATCGAAGATCTGCATTATCCTGACGCAAAAGCAAACGATATTCTGCTCTTGATGTCATCATACGATATGGCTCATTCGTTCCTTTTGTAATGAGGTCGTCAATTAAAACCCCGATATATGCCTGTGAACGATTTAAGATCAAAGGATCTTTTCCTTGTAATTTTCTTGCGGCATTAATTCCGGCAATAATACCCTGTGCACCAGCTTCTTCATAGCCAGAACTACCATTTGCCTGTCCCGCACTAAAAAATCCACTGATCTTTTTATATTCCAGGGATGCCTTTAACTGCGTTGGATTTATACAATCATACTCAATAGCATATGCATTTCTCACAATTGTTGCATGTTCCAATCCCGGTACAGAATGATACATCGCATATTGTACATCCTCGGGAAGAGAACTTGACATTCCGCCAACATACATTTCGTTTGTATAATTACCCTCCGGCTCCAGAAAAACCTGATGGCGTTTTTTATCTGCAAAACGAACTACTTTATCCTCAATTGATGGACAATATCTTGGTCCTGTCCCCTCAATATCCCCAGAGTAAAGTGGTGAACGATTTATATTATTACGTATGATATTATGTGTATTTTCATTGGTATAGGTCAGCCAACAAGATACCTGTTCTCGCTCTAATTTTTCCGGTGTATTTGTAAATGAAAAAGGTACCACTCTTTCACTTCCCTTTTGCTCTTCCATCTTTGAAAAATCTATAGTTCTTCCATCTACTCGCGCAGGTGTTCCTGTCTTAAAACGGCGAACTTCAATTCCAAGATCAATCAGATTTTGTGTCAGATGATTTGCTGCAGTTAAACCGTTTGGCCCGGTATATTGACTAACGTCCCCATAAATACAACGTGCTCTCAAATATGTTCCCGTACACATTATAACAGCCTTACATGGATAAATAGCATCTGATGTTGTTTTAACTCCAACAACACATTTGTTTTCCACCAATATTTCTGCAACTTCTCCTTGTTTAATAACCAAATTATCTGTATTCTCTAGAACATGTCTCATGGAATTACTATATTCTTTTTTGTCTGCTTGTGCACGCAGTGAATGTACTGCAGGTCCTTTGGACATATTGAGCATCTTAGATTGTATAAATGTTCGATCAATATTTTTTCCCATCTCACCACCAAGTGCATCAATTTCTCGAACAAGATGTCCTTTCGAGCTTCCTCCAATATTTGGATTACACGGCATCATTGCAATACTATCAACACTAACTGTAAATACCAATGTTTGCATTCCTAATCTTGCGGAGGCAAGTGCTGCTTCACAACCTGCATGTCCTGCACCAATAACAACAACATCGTACTCCTCGTATGTATATGACATAGTCCACTCCATTCTGCTAATTTATTGCTTAGCTTTCCTATTCAACCAATTTAAACCCACTATTTTCCCATACAAAATTCTTCAAAGATCTTATTTACCAAATCTTCCGTTGCTGTATCTCCATTAATCAATCCTAATTGTTGATAAGCTTCCATCAAATCAATAGTAAAAAAATCTTCCGGCATTCCATCCTTAATACTTTGTTCTACACGATGCAATGCATTCACTGCCTGCATAACAGCATTTTTGTGTCGAATACTTGTAAGACATATTTGATCGTTGAATTGCAGATCTCCCCGTTCAAACTTGTCCGTAATATATTGTTCCAATTGCTGCAATCCCTGTTTTGTCTCATTGGAAAATGCTATCGTATCCCATGAAAGTTTATCTTTCAAAAATAGTTCGGATACTTTTACTTTTAGGTCTGCTTTATTCAAAAGAATAATTCCTTTTTTCTGTGCGATCAACGGAAGAATCTGTTCATCTTCATCAGACCATTCTTCACTTCCATCAACCACAAATAGAATAAAATCAGCCTGCTCAATATATTGTTTTGCTCGATCAACACCAATTTTTTCAACTGTATCTTCCGTATTATGAATACCTGCAGTATCTATTAAATTAAGCATCAATCCACCAAGCCGAACTGACTCCTGTAAAGCATCTCTAGTTGTTCCTGCAATATCTGTTACGATTGCACGATCTTCATCCAGCAAAATGTTCATCAAAGAAGATTTTCCGGCATTTGGTTTTCCAACAATGACTGTATTAATCCCCTCAGATTTCATTCTACCATTTTCAAAACGATCCAATAATCTTTGCAAAGAAACAATCTGCTGCTCTGTTTTATCAAATAATTCATCAGAATATCCCGTCAGATCATAGTGTTCCGGATCATCCAAAGCACTTTCAATACGTCCCATCTCATATAAAATCTGTTCTCTGATCTGCTGAATATATTTTGATACAGACCCCTCCAACTGTTTTACAGCACTTTGTAATGCAAATTCATTTTTAGATGAAATCATTTTCATTACTGCTTCTGCCTGTGATAGATCAATACGTCCATTCAAAAAAGCCCGTTTTGTAAACTCTCCCGGCTCTGCCAAAAAAGCACCTTTTTCTAATAAAAGCTGCATAACTCTCTGTAATATATAATTGCCACCATGGCAATTAATTTCGACAACATCCTCTCGCGTATAAGTTGCAGGCGCTTTCATAACAGAAACCATAACTTCATCTACAACCTCATTATTACCATCTATAATAAATCCATAATGAATGGTATGCGATTTCTGTTGTTGGAGATATGATTTATCTATCAATGCTTCATTTTCTTCGTTATTAAATTTTCCCGGATGAAAAATCGAATCAACAATCTTCATTGATTCTGATCCACTTACACGAATGATGCCAATCCCGCCACCTGCAGCACTAGCAATTCCAACAATTGTTTTTTCTTCCATTGCTGTCTCCTATTTGTCTTATTACAAAATGTGTAAATCTAAATCCACCTTTACATTATTTAAAAACTATTTCAATTGAAAAAGAAAGGAGCCAAACCAGCCCCTTTCCTCGATTCCTAATGCTATTATTCATTATCCTGAACATCTTCAGAAGAATCTTTCTCATACTCATCATATTTCTTCTGATAAGAATTATTATATTTTTTATGGTATCCTCCGTTATTTCTTTTTCCATAACGAGAATTGCCATAAGAATATTTTCCACGACGCTCGTAACCTGTATCCACACCCGGCTTCAATGTAATTACCACTTTGCGATATGGCTCATCTCCCTCGCTATGTGTTTCAACATATTTATCCTTCTGCAAAGCAGAATGAATAACTCGACGCTCATAAGGATTCATTGGCTCTAAATATACCGGTCTGTGAATTCTCTTAACTTTATGTGCCAAGTTGTGTGCTAAATTTTCCAGTGTTTCTTTTCTTCTTTCACGATAATTTTCAGTATCAAGCTTTACCTTCATATAATCTTCTGTATTACGATTAATAACTAAACTAACCAAATACTGAAGAGAATCTAAGGTAATTCCGCGCTTACCAATCAAAATACCCATCTCTTCACCAGAAAGATCAATGTTCATCTGATTTTCAACTTCATCGATTGTAATTTCAATGTTTACCTGCATTCCCATTGATTGGAACACCTTTTCCAAAAAATTAGAAGCGATAGCATCCAAAGAAAGTTTTACGCGAGCACGAATCTTTGCAGGTTTGCTGATCAATCCTAACAATCTGCTTGATCCTTCCTCAATTACTTCATATTCCAACTGATCACTTGATGTCTGCATAGATACAACTGCATTTGTTAATGCCTCATCAACTGTTTTTGCTGTAAACTCCTGCCACTCTGACATAATAAACCTCATTTCTGCACACTCTTTCACGTATCTTTTACTTCATGCCAAGTGTACGTAGACATAAAGTAAATTACTATTTGTTATCATTATTGTCTCTTGCAAGCATATTTGCATAAGAAGCAATACTTCCCTCTTTATATTTTTTATTTGTTTCCGGCCTTTTATAATCCTTATCTGCTAAAGATTTCTTCGGTCGGTTTACTTTCTTACGCTGCTGCGTTGTCTTTGTTGTAGTATTAATGTTGCTTGTACGCTGTTTTGTCACATCTGAGAAAGCAGTATTGGGATCAATCCCAAGTCTTTCATACTTTTTCTTTGCCTTTTCTGTATTTTTTGCAATAATTGCGTCCATATCAGTATGCTTAAAATATGCATCAATAGCCAATGTCTGCAATATACGAAATACATTGCCGGCAACCCAATAAATACCAACACCAATTGGGAACATAAAGCACATTACACCAGATACATATGGCATAACTTTATTCATCATATTCATGGATGCCATCGCAGTATTATCGGAATTCTGCGTCTGTGGTGTCGATGCCATACTAAGCTTCATGCTTATAATCTGAGTAATTACAGATAATATCGGGATCAATACACTGGCAGATAATGCTGCACCTCCGATAAATGGAACAACCGGCAGATCTGAGATATTAAGACCCAAAAAGGAATTAATATGAAATGCCTGACTTCCTACATCAGATACCATGTCAGCAATTGATGAAAATCCCTTGCTATTGCATGTATTCGCCAAACTATCCCATGCATCCTGATTAAACTGTCCTAACACATCTATATAATAGTTAAGTGCAGAACTCTTTGCACTAACTGCATTCTGAATAACATACGTCTTACTGTTTGTCATCTGACTCAGATCAGAAACGCTAATTCCTAACTTACGAACAGATTCAGCCACGTTTGTGTACATATTATATATTGGTGTTACATATGCTGGTATATTATATATAACGCGATACAAAGCAAAAAGAATAGGCATTGTGATCAACATTGGCAAGCATCCGCTTGCCGGGCTTACCCCATATTTTTGATATACAGCCTGTGTCTCCATTGACATCTTTTGCTGAGATGCCTGATCTTTTTTATTTTTATACTTTTGTTGAATTGCCATGATCTCCGGATTCATAATACTGGACATCTTAGCAAATTTCTGTTGTTTTAATACTAAAGGAAACATTAATAAGTTTACAATAAAAGTAAACAATATCATGCAAATTCCTACATTCTCAATTCCAAGTTTTGACATGAACAGATACAGCCATTCCAAAATCTGTCCAAGCATCCTAGCAATCGGTCCCAAAATGGATCCTTGATAGGTCGTCAATATAACATCAACCATTCTAATTAATCCTCCTGATTTAACAGGGCAAGCTACGGTACCGGATCATATCCACCTTTCGCAAACGGGTGGCATCTCAATATACGTTTTATACTCAAAAAACTCCCCTTCATAAAACCATACTTCTCTAATGCCTCTATTGCATATTGTGAACATGTTGGCGTATAGATACATGTAGGTCTTCCTTTCAAGGGAGATATTATCTTCCGGTATACCTTTATTAAAAAAATCAACGATTTTTTCATTCTAACATCATCTCACTACTATATTGTGCAGCTTCCCCAAATGTAATACAGCACTCTCAATTTCCTGGCATTTTCTGCCCTTTGCCGTATTTCTAGCTATTATTACAATATCATATCCATTCTCAAACTTCTCCACATTCAAACGGATACTTTCTCTTATCAACCTGGTAACCCTATGCCTTACAACACTGTTTCCAACTTTTTTACTGACTGTAATTCCGTATCTGTTTCTGTCCAGGTCATTCTTACGAACATACATAACTAAATACCTGTTGGCATAGGATTTTCCATGGCGATATGCTTTCAAAAAATCACTATTATTCTTAATTGATTCAAACACAATAATCCCTCTGCAAAAGCAAACTTAAAGTAAGGCTACTTTATAAGAAGAAAAGGTCACATAAATGCGACCTATGCAGATAACTTATGTCTTCCTTTTGCTCTTCTGCTTGCTAAAACCTTACGTCCGTTAGCTGTCTGCATTCTCTTTCTGAATCCATGAACTCTACTTCTGGATTTCTTCTTAGGCTGAAATGTCATCTTCATACTCAAAACACCTCCTTCTTCAAAATTAACACATCATGACTCAACAGGACTGTCCCTGAAAAATCACATACAAATAAAATGCATAAAACGCATACAGCCCATATTATAACGGTAAATGCCCATTTCGTCAAGCATATTCTAGCTATAACTCTAATTTTTCCTACAAACTGAAGTAAAAAGTTTGTTTGCTTGTTAATGATCCTCAGATAAGAACAAATGAATCAAATTGTAAAATGTGAATTATTCCTCACATTATCCACAATATAATGCACATGTTAATAATGTGAATTTAAAATTCACATCACACTAAACTAAATTTTAATCTTATATAATAGGAAGAAACTCATTTCCATTTATTTTATTCTACACACGAAGTATCATTAATATACACATTATACAGCAATAGTATTTAAACGAAAAAATCCTTGAATTTTCATAGTTCTACATCAGTAGACAGAATGCATGTTCTGTATAAAGTTATAAACACACTATACACATTTTGTGAATAACTTTTTGTTTTGTCCTAATTCAATTCACAGTTATTAACAAAGTTATTCACATTATCCACTTTTTAATATAAAAATAACTTAAAATAGGGGCTTTTAACAGTTTTACACAGTTATTAACAAATTTTGTGGATAACACACTAATAACTGTGGATATTATACTTTTTCATTTTATCCACAATTATTCACAAAAGGCTATTCTTATTATTGACATCAAATTGCGATGAAATTGTCTTCAATGATAATTTATTTATGTGCGAAGTTTGCTTTATAACCCATCTTAGAACTTGTAATTTTCCCTTATTTGATATAAAATAATGTTATATGGTGCAAAATAGGCTTTTTCTCCGAAAAATGGCTGTATAAGCCTTATAATGCATTTATATAAGTAATGATTATTGTTGGAAAAGAGGGAAGTTACTGTGAAAAACGAACTTTACGAAAAATGGGATGATATTTTAGAAAATATGAAGACGGAATTTGAGATATCTGCTCCTATCTATCGCACTTTCGTTAAAACCTTAAGCATTTACCATGTGGAGGGTAATAAGCTTACTGTTTTGATCGATGACGTAAAGATTGGAAACAGTAAATCCTTCGTTGAACAGAGATATTCGCTGTTTTTGGCAATCTCGATTGAAGAGTTTACTGGGATTCAATATGATATTTCTTTCGTATCACGTTCAGAATTAGGTCAGCAAAAAGCTGATGATCCTGAAAAGAAAGAAAAGAAGCATAATAATCCAACGATCAATTCCAAATATACGTTTGACACCTTTGTCGTTGGTGATAACAACGATTATGCACACGCAGCAGCATTAAAAGTTGCTGAAGAGCCTGGTGACACATACAATCCGCTTTACATTTATGGTGGACCGGGACTTGGCAAAACGCATCTTATGCATGCAATTGCTAATTATATTCAAGAACACGATGCAAGTAAAAAGGTTATATACGTAACCAGTGAAACCTTTACAAATGACATTGTCGATGCTGTCCGTGACAGCCATCATAATGAACATACAATGACAAAGCAGGAATTTCGCAATAAATACCGCAACGTTGATGTTCTATTGATCGACGATATTCAATTTATTATAGGTAAGGAATCTACTCAGTTGGAATTTTTCCATACCTTTAATCATTTATATGAATCGCAGAAGCAGATCATTATCTCCTCAGATAAACACCCTTCTACGATGACAACATTAGAAGAGAGACTTCGTTCCCGTTTCGAAATGGGGCTGACTGTAGATATTAAGGCTCCTACCTACGAAACGAGGATGGCTATTTTAAGAAAAAAAGTTGCTGAAGAAAATATAAATATTGATGATTCTATTCTCGATTATATTGCCAGCAACATTATTTCCAATATTCGAGAGCTACAGGGAGCAATTAATAAAGTGCTATCCTTCTCAGATTTTTGTAATACAGAAATCACCTTGGAATCTGCTAAAAAAGCATTGGTAGACATCATCAATCCTAATATGAAGCGGCAGATTACCATTGATTATATTATGGAGACTGTAGCAGATCATTTTCATATTACAATGAAAGATCTCCTCTCCTCCAAAAGAAACTCCAATATTGTTTATCCAAGACATATTTGTATGTATCTGTGCCGGCAATTGACAAATAGCACATACGAAGAGATTGGAAGCAAAATTGGTAATCGTCATCACTCAACCATTCTTCATGGGGAAGAAATCATCAAAAAGAAATTAGATGAGGGTGATGAAGAGTCTATCAAGACGATTGATGTTTTGACCAAAAAGATTGATCCTCAATAACAAGTAACATTATAATAGGTAGAAACACCGTTTTCTTTCCTATCGTTTTGTTCCGATAATAGCTTATTCTCTGTGAATATGTGGATATATTATTGACATATCGACATTTTTTGTGAATAAAGCATAAGCTCAATTTAGCAGCAAATTTTCGGATTGTGTATAAAAGAATGGTTTTTCACAGAAATCAGAAACTTATTTATGAACTTGTCCTAAAGCTTCGATTCAATGATTTCTAAGGCTAAAACCACTTTTCCTCAAATCCACAACCCCTACTACTGCTACTACTGAAAAATATTTAAATATTATTTATTTATTTTTCTCTGATTTTTGAAAGGAGTTATAAACATGCATATCATATGTGACAAATCCAAACTCATTGAGGGAATGAATATTGTTATGAAAGCAATTCCCGGTAAAACTACAATGATGATTTTGGAATGTGTAGTTATAGAAGTAAAAGATAATCAGATCAAATTGATTGCTAATGATCTTCAATTGGGAATTGAAACTTTGATTGATGGTGAGATTAAGCAGGAAGGATCTGTTGCAGTTGGAGCTAAGGTATTTTTTGAAATTATACGTAAACTCCCATCCGACAATGTATCCATCACGGTAGATGAAGACTATCATATGAATATTAGTTGTGGTAAGGCAAAATTTAATATTATGGCAAAAGCAACGGACGAATTTCCGTATCTGCCTAATATTGTCAAAGATAAAAACGTAAATATCTCTCAATTTACACTCAAAGATATTATACGTCAGACTGTGTTTTCTATTTCTGATAATGAAAATGCGAAAGTCATGACTGGTGAGTTATTTGAGATTCACGACTCTGAGTTGAAAGTTGTATCCTTAGATGGACATCGTATTTCTATTCGTAAAGTAAAATTGAATCGGTCCTATGATGATGTTAGTGTTATCATTCCGGGTAAGACGTTGATCGAAATCAGTAAGATCATCAACGGTGGAATGGACGATGAGGTTTCTATTTTCTTTACAGATAAACATGTATTGTTTGAATTTGAAGATACGATCGTTTTGTCCCGTCTTATCGAAGGAGAATATTATAAAATTGACAAGATGCTCTCTACGGACTACGAGACGAAAGTAACCGTAAATAAGAGGGAAATGTTAGAATGTATTGATAGATCTACGCTTCTTTTGAAAGAATCCGACAAAAAACCGGTTATTATTGATGTTCAGGATGATTATATGAAATTTGCCATGAATTCAGCAATCGGTTCGATGGATGAGGATATTGATGCTTCAAAAGAAGGAAAAGATATTTTGATTGGTTTCAATCCTCGCTTTCTCATGGATGCACTGCGTGTTATTGATGAAGACGAGATTACAATGTATATGATCAATCCAAAAGCACCATGTTTCATTAGAGACCAGGAGGAAACCTATATTTACTTAATTCTTCCTGTCAACTTTAATGTGTGATAATAAGGAGGAATGCTTAAATGGAGGCAATTGAGATCAGTGATGAATTTATTAAACTTGGTCAGGCTTTGAAGCTGGCTGGATTAGTATCCTCTGGTGTAGAAGCTAAAATTGTGATTCAAAATGGTGAAGTTACTGTAAATGGGGAGGTTGATACAAGACGCGGACGTAAATTGTATCCGCAGGATAATTTTTGCTATCAAGGGCAGGAAGTTACAGTAATAGGTGAATCATAATGAAATTAGAATCCATTGAGGTGGGTAATTTTAGAAATTATGAAAATGCCAAGTTGGAATTTCATCCAAAGACCAATATTCTTTATGGGGATAATGCGCAAGGAAAGACAAATATATTAGAGTCTATCTATGTTTGTGCAACGACCAATTCTCACAAAGGAAGCAAAGATAAGGAATTAATAAGGTTTGGTGAAGATGAAGCGCACATACGTATGTTTCTCACTAAACGAGAAATGACTCATAAGATTGATATGCATTTGAGAAAGAGCAAAGGAAAAGGAATTGCTATTGATGGTGTTCCAATCAAACGCTCTAGTGAATTAATGGGTCTTGCACATGTTATATTTTTTTCTCCGGAGGATTTAAAGATTATAAAAAATGGTCCGTCCGAGAGAAGAAGATTTGTAAATATGGAATTGTGTCAGTTAGATCCTTTGTATTTGTATGATCTGGCTGAATACAATAAGGTGCTTATGCAGCGTAATAAACTGCTAAAGCAGATATCCTTTTCGCCATCTTTGGAAAGTACTTTGTCCATATGGGATGAGAAATTGATCGAGTATGGAGAAAAAATCATTGTAAGACGGCAGCAATTTGTGGATGAATTAGATAAAATTGTTCTTCAAGTTGCAAAAAATCTTACCGGAGAGAAGGAAATTATAAAAACATTGTATGAACCGGATGTCTCTGCAGGAAACTTTGAGAAAGCTCTAGCTGAATCAAAGGAAAGAGACATGAAATTTTGTTCTACAAATGTCGGACCACATCGTGATGATCTGTGTTTTATGAATGGAGAATTGGACCTGCGCAAGTTTGGTTCTCAGGGACAACAGAGAACTTGTGCATTGGCATTAAAACTTGCAGAAATTGAAATTGTAAAAAAATCATCACAAGATTGTCCAATATTATTATTAGACGATGTTTTGTCTGAACTCGATAGAAATAGGCAAAACTATTTGTTAGATAGTATTCATGACATACAAACCATAATCACCTGCACCGGTTTGGAAGAGTTTATTGATAGCCGTTTAACGCTTGACAGGGTTTTCCGAGTGAAAGAGGGAACAGTGACATTGGAAACAAGGTAAAGAAATGGAGAAAACTATGGGAACAGAAGTGAAAAATGAATATGGAGCGGATCAAATTCAGATTTTGGAAGGTCTGGAAGCAGTACGTAAAAGACCGGGAATGTATATTGGAAGTACGTCTACCCGTGGTTTGCATCATCTCGTTTATGAGATCGTTGATAATGCGGTCGATGAGGCTTTAGCCGGATATTGTACAGAAATCGAAGTGACGATCAATAAGGATAATTCCATTAAAGTTATTGATAATGGACGTGGTATCCCGGTAGGTATCAATCACAAAGCAGGTCTGCCTGCGGTTGAGGTCGTATTTACAATCCTTCATGCCGGTGGTAAATTCGGTGGTGGGGGATACAAGGTATCAGGTGGATTGCATGGTGTTGGTGCTTCGGTTGTAAATGCTCTTTCGGAGTGGCTGGAGGTTACCATTCATCAAAATGGCAAGATGTATCGTCAAAGATATGAACGCGGAAAAGTAATGTATCCACTGAAAGAAATTGGAGAAACAGATCATACCGGTACAGAAGTTGTATTTTTGCCGGATAAAGAAATTTTTGAAGAAACAGTATTTGATTATGATACACTACGTCAAAGACTTAGAGAAATGGCATTTTTGACAAAAGGATTAAAGATTATTTTGATTGACCGTCGTTTGGAAGAACCAAAGATTCGTTCGTTCCACTATGAGGGTGGTATCAAAGAATATGTGTCTTATTTGAATAAACAAAAAGATGCTTTGTATGAAGATGTTATTTATTGTGAGGGACAGAGAAATGATATTTATGTTGAAGTTGCAATGCAGCACAACAGCTCTTATCAAGAAGGAACTTACAGCTTTGTAAATAATATTACGACGCCGGAAGGTGGAACACATTTAACAGGTTTTAGAAATGCATTAACTAAGACGTTTAATGATTATGCAAAGAAAAATAAAATTCTGAAAGATAGCGATGCAAACTTAGCGGGTGAAGATATTCGTGAAGGATTATCAGCTATTATCAGTATTAAAATATCAGAACCGCAGTTTGAGGGACAGACAAAGCAGAAATTAGGTAATAGTGAGGCAAGAGGTGCCGTTGAATCGGTGGTAACCGAGCAGCTTACTTATTTCTTAGAGCAGAATCCTGCAATTGCTAAGATTATTTGTGAAAAAGCTGTCGTTGCACAGCGTGCCAGAGATGCAGCACGTAAAGCCAGAGATCTCACAAGAAGAAAAACTGCCCTTGAGGGAAGTGCTCTTCCCGGTAAATTGGCAGATTGCAGTGATAAAGATCCGAAAAACTGTGAGATTTACATCGTAGAGGGTGATTCTGCAGGTGGAAGTGCCAAAACTGCAAGAAATAGAGCAACTCAGGCGATTCTTCCGTTGCGTGGTAAAATTTTGAATGTAGAAAAATCACGCTTGGATAAAATTTTGGTCAATAATGAGATTAAAGCAATGATAACTGCATTTGGTACAGGAATCGGCGATGATTTTGATATTAGTAAGCTTCGTTACGATAAGATTGTCATTATGACAGATGCCGATGTAGATGGTGCACATATTGCAACATTGATGCTGACATTTTTATATCGATTTATGCCGGAGCTGATCAGACAAGGACATGTTTATCTGGCGCAGCCGCCATTGTATAAAGTCGAAAAAAATAAAATGATTCGTTATGCTTATGATGATAATGAATTGAATGAAATTTTGACAGAGATTGGACGAGACGGCAACAACAAGATTCAACGTTACAAAGGTCTTGGTGAGATGGATGCAGAACAGCTTTGGGATACTACGATGGATCCGGAAAAACGTATTTTGCTCCGTGTTAATATTGGAGATAATTCGGAAGCGGAAATTGATCTGACGTTCAATACACTTATGGGAGATAAAGTGGAACCGCGTCGTGAATTTATTGAAGCAAATGCAAAATATGTGAAGAATTTAGATATTTAATGGTTGAGTAAGTATTGGAGGACAAGATGGACGAAAATATTTTTGATAAGATTCATGAAGTGGATCTAAAAGAGAAAATGGAAACGTCATACATTGATTATGCCATGTCTGTTATTGCTGCAAGAGCTTTGCCAGATGTAAGAGATGGTCTAAAACCTGTACAAAGACGTATTCTGTATGCAATGGATGAGTTGAATAATGGACCGGATAAGCCTCACCGTAAATGTGCACGTATCGTTGGTGATACAATGGGTAAATATCATCCACATGGTGATAGCTCTATTTATGGTGCATTGGTAAATATGGCACAGGATTGGTCAACCAGATATCCTTTGGTAGACGGTCATGGTAACTTTGGATCTGTCGATGGCGACGGAGCAGCCGCAATGCGTTATACAGAGGCAAGATTAAGCAGAATTTCTGTTGAAATGCTTGCAGATATTGGCAAGGATACAGTTGACTTTATTCCAAACTTTGATGAAACGGAAAAAGAGCCGACAGTATTACCATCCAGATATCCAAATCTATTGGTGAATGGTACTTCCGGAATTGCCGTAGGTATGGCAACTAACATTCCACCACACAATTTGCGTGAAGTGATCAATGCCGTTGTACAGATTATTGATGATATCAAGGAAGATAAAGAAACAACCATTGAAGAGATTATGCAGATCATTAAGGGACCGGATTTTCCAACAGGTGCACAGATTCTTGGTACACGTGGTATTGAGGAGGCATATCGTACCGGTCGTGGTAAAATTCGTGTCCGTGCCGTGACAGAAATTGAGCCTATGGATAACGGCAAAAATAGGATCGTAGTAACGGAATTGCCGTATTTGGTCAATAAAGCACGTTTGATCGAGAAAATTTCAGAATTACATAGAGATAAAAAAGTAGATGGTATTACGGATCTTCGTGACGAGACAAGTCGTGAGGGAATGCGTGTATGTATAGAACTCCGCCGCGATGTTAATCCAAATATTGTATTGAACCAATTGTATAAACATACGCAATTGCAGGACACATTCGGTGTCATAATGTTAGCTCTTGTTAACAATGAGCCGGTTGTTATGAATATTATGCAGATGCTTCAGTATTATCTGAAACATCAGGAAGAAGTAGTTACTCGTCGTACAAAATATGATCTGAATAAAGCAGAAGAAAGAGCACACATTTTAGAAGGTTTGCTGATCGCTTTAGATCATATTGATGAAGTAATTAAAATCATTCGTGCTTCCAAGAATACTGCGGAAGCTAAAAATTCATTGATAGAACGCTTTGAACTTACTGATGCACAGGCACAGGCAATCGTTGATATGCGTTTGCGTGCTCTGACCGGTTTGGAAAGAGAAAAGATTGAAAATGAATATGCAGAATTGCAAAAGAAGATTGAAGAATACAAAGCAATCCTTGCAGATCGAAAGGTATTATTGGGAGTGATCAAAGAAGAGATTATTTTGATCCGCGATAAATATGGTGACGAGCGTAGAACATCAATCGGTTATGATGAGTATGACATTTCCATGGAAGACATGATTCCACATGAAAATACGATCATAACAATGACAAAGCTTGGATACATCAAGCGCATGACCGTTGATAATTTTAAGAGTCAGCATCGTGGTGGCAAAGGAATTAAGGGAATGCAGACGATTGAAGATGATTATATCGATGATATGATCATGACAACGACGCATCATTATATCATGTTCTTTACCAATACGGGACGCGTTTATCGAATTAAGGCTTATGAAATACCAGAGTCAAGTCGTACAGCAAGAGGAACTGCTATTATCAATCTGCTGCAGCTTATGCCTGGAGAGAAGATCACAGCGGTCATTCCTTTCAAAGAATACGAAGAAGATAAATATTTGTTCATGGTTACGAAGCGCGGTATTGCTAAAAAGACACCGATATTAGAATATTTTAATATCCGTAAATCAGGACTGCAGGCAATCAATCTTCGTGATGATGACGAGTTGATTGAAGTTAAGATCACAGATAACAAGAAGGATATTATCATGGTAACAAAGCATGGACAGTGTATTCGTTTCCATGAAAAAGATGTCAGAACTACCGGCAGAAATTCTATGGGCGTTATTGGTATGAACTTGTCTTACGATGATGAAGTTGTAGCAATGCAGTTAAATACACAGGGAACACAGTTGTTACTGGTATCTGAGTATGGAATGGGCAAATGTACCAACATTGAAGAATTTACACCACAGCATCGTGGCGGTAAAGGAATTAAGTGTTATAAGATTACCGAAAAAACCGGTAATGTTGTTGCTGCAAAGGCAGTAAATAGTGATAACGAAGTAATGCTTATTACAACAGAGGGAATCATTATTCAGATCATGGTGGATGAGATTTCTATCTTGGGACGAATCACATCAGGAGTCAAACTGATCGATCTGGATCCAAATAAGGAAATTGTTGTAGCAAGTATTACAAAGGTTAGAGATGTTATCCCAGAGGATATAAATTAATACCGAAGCAACGGTAATAGTTGGTCCGGCAGTAATGTCGGACCAAAAGTGTTTAGAAATGAGGAGAGTTATGAGAACAATTACAACAGACACTATTATTCAAAACATCAAGGAAATGTGTATTGAAGCAAATTATTCTTTAACGTCGGATGTAAAAGATAAATTATATCAGGCAGCAGAAGAAGAAAATTCTCCCTTGGGCAGACAGATCCTTTCGCAGTTGAAAGAAAATTTACAGATTGCGAAAGATGATGAAATACCGATTTGTCAGGACACAGGTATGGCAGTTGTATTTTTAAGAATAGGACAGGATGTCCATATTGAAGGTCAAAATCTTGAGGATGCTGTAAATGAAGGAATCCGGCAAGGTTATATAGAAGGATATTTAAGAAAGTCAGTTGTATCGGATCCTATTTTGCGTGAAAATACCAAAGACAATACGCCGGGTGTTATTCATTATGAAATCATAGCAGGCGAAAATATCGAAATTACGGTAGCTCCGAAAGGATTTGGCAGTGAAAACATGAGTCGTGTGTGTATGCTTAAACCGGCAGATGGAATTGAAGGTGTTAAAAATGCTGTTATTGAGACCGTTAAAATAGCGGGTCCAAACGCATGTCCACCGGTAGTAGTTGGTGTCGGAGTAGGCGGTACATTTGAAAAATGTGCTATTTTAGCCAAAAAAGCATTAACAAGAGATTTGAATACACATAATAAAATTTCATATGTTGCAGATTTAGAAAAAGAATTATTAGAAAAAATTAATGAACTTGAAATTGGACCGGGTGGTCTAGGTGGAAAAATGACAGCGTTGGGTGTTAATGTTGAAGTATATCCAACACACATTGCCGGTCTTCCGGTTGCGATTAATATGTGTTGTCATGTTAACAGACATGTTCATCGCATCATATGATGAGTCAAAATTTATGAAAGAGATAAAGTTTGCAGGCTGAGAAAGGAATGTAGAATTATTATGGAAAAATATATCAATACACCAATTGATGATAAAATTGTTTCCGAGTTAAAAGCCGGAGATTATGTATATTTAACAGGAACCGTATATACTGCTCGAGATGCTGCACACAAGAGACTTTATGAAGCATTGCAGCGTGGAGAAGATATTCCATTAGAGCTTCAGAATAATATTATATATTATTTAGGGCCATCTCCTGCCAGAGAAGGTCAGGTTATTGGATCTGCCGGTCCGACAACGAGCAGCCGCATGGATAAATACACACCATTATTGCTTGAAAAAGGACTTAAAGGTATGATCGGTAAAGGAAAAAGATCCGATGAAGTAATTGAGTCCATGCACAAAAATCACGCAGTATATTTTGCAGCAATTGGAGGAGCAGGAGCTCTATTATCCAAATGCATAAAAAAATCAGAAGTAATAGCTTACGAAGATCTTGGAACGGAGGCAATTCGTAAATTGGAGGTAGAAAATTTACCAATCATTGTAGTAATTGATGATGAAAAAACTAACTTGTATAATAGATAGTAACCATGTATAATAAAAACAAGTTGAGATTCTAAATTTAACATCTGTTGATATAATAAAAAGGGAAAGTTTTACTGTGGAGTGCATGCTGCAGTTGCTTTCGTTTTTTGTTTATATACAATTTTTTAGCATACTTTTATGGGGAGGAAAGTTGCTTAATACAAATAGAAAGGGGGACGTAGCAAAAACAGTGGTTCTTTAGTATACAGGGTGCGAAAAATGTTTATTAAAGAAAGGGGATCAACAAGATGAAAAGAAACAAAAGAATAATGGCAATCATTATGACCATTGCTATGGTTCTGACATCGGCAAATCTGCCTCAGATCAGTATCAAAGCAAAGGCAGCAGTGACACCACCGGCAGAAAATATGAAGGATACAAGCATATTGACGGTAAAGGGAGATGATTTATCATCCAATTTAGGAAGTCATGTATCAGGAGAGGCTTATAATGGATATCTCCAGTCTATGACAAAAGATTCAGCAAAAGCGGATTATTACAAAATCACATTTAAGGTAGCAGAGGGAACAGCAGAGGATACAGAGATCGTGACGTTCCAGCCATATGATACTTCTTGGGGTGGCTGGCAGGATAACATTATCAAATTATCCGATGCACAGTATGATGAGGAGAACGCGCAGTATGTTGCTTATATCAGTGGTGACAAGATTCGTGATTCTTATACGACAGGCGGCAAATTTAATGGTATTAATGTCAGCTTTTGTCAGGCAGAGCCTGCAATTACATTAACCGGTCTTTACACCAGCAAAGTGGTAGATCCGAATGCGACACCTTCTCCTGAAGAAGTAAGATGGGAAGAAGAGCAGAAAGTTGTTGTATGGGGTGATGATTCTAAGACAACATACGGACACGAGATTATGCAGGATGTCAGTGTACAGGATATTGTTGCAGGTCTTGGCGATGCAGGAAGCAAATTTGCATTCAGCAAAGTAAAAGGACAGAAAGTAACAGTATATATTAAAGTGACAAAATGTTCCAGATACTCACGTATTAAGATCAGTGGTGGTAATCTTGCAGCCAACAGTGTTACTTCCAACAAAGAATTGATCGGTGTTGACAATACGACCAATATGAAAGAAAACGGTGGCAGCGGTTACAAAAATAGTGCACATTTTCTTCATGCCGGATGGGGAACTACAGGTGGTTATGGTTCCGGTATGGGGCAAAAAGAAAGTGCTATTTACAAATTTGCAGATTCTAGTGTAAAAACAGGAACGGAAGAATCTGCAGGTGTTCGTCTGAGAAGAATGACTACGGATGTAGAAGCATATATTTGTGGAATTAAGTTTGGTTCTGTAGGATCCGTTACAGTATCTCAGCCGGATGCAGATGGAAAAGTAACATTCAAAGAAGAATTTGATGCTTCTAATGTTGAATCCTGGAACAAAGATGATACTGACGTAGAGCCAAAGCCGGAACCGGAACTTCGCGCTGATGAAGCAAAGGCAATCCAGACCATCATTGATACCTTCAAAGGTTACAAACAGTCTGAAATCTTAGATGAAACAGTTTGGAATACGATTAAGAGTGATATCAAAGATGCAGAAGCATTAGTAGCAGATGAGACATCTCTTTCTAAAGATATCAAGGCTTTAAGAAAACAGATGGAATCTTATAATGCGACGGTAACTGAGGAAATTGACCGTACCGCTACAAGAAATGGTTTGAAAGAGTCTATTGACTATTGCAAGTCATTGAAAGAAGGAGATTATTCTAACAAAGATACATTTGCGAAACTTGCAGATGCTATTACGACAGCAGAAAAAGCATATACTAATGTTTCAGACACAAGATTAAATTATAAAGCAGCAAGAGATACTTTGGAAAAAGTACGTGTTGCTTTGACAAAGAATGTTTCCACGGAAAGTAGTAATCCGAAAACCTTCCGTATTCTTGATAAGAAAACGGTAATCAAAGAAATGGGTGCCGGTATCAACTTAGGTAATACAATGGATGGAGGATTATATGATTCTTCAGAAACAGGATGGCAGGCATATAAGACAACCAAGGATTATATCAAAGCACTTCATGATGCAGGATACAATACAGTTCGTATTCCGGTAACTTGGGGATCACATATTAACGATGATTATACAATTGACGAAGCATGGATCAATCGTGTACAGGAGATTGTAGATTATTGTGTAGATCAGGATATGTACGCAATTGTTAATATCCATCATGATGGTGCAGCTAACCATGATGATCGTGGTAACAATACTCCAGCATGCTGGTTGGACACATATTCTCAAAATATTGAAAAGGTATATCAGAAATATGAGGGAGTATGGAATACTATTGCAAACCGCTTTAAGGATTACGATGAGCATGTAATCTTTGAGAGCATGAACGAGGTTACAGATGCACATGGAACAGCAACAAATGAAGACGATGCAGTGTTAAACGCATTGAATCAGTTGTTCATTAACACAGTACGTGCAACAGGATCTAATAATACAAAGCGCTGGTTAGCAATTACCGGACGTTTTGCAACAACAGCTGCTATTACAACAATGCCGGAAGACACATTGGCAGATAGCGGTGATCTTGGAACAACAAGATTAATGTTTGCAGTTCATATTTACAAATCTAATAACAATGTTAGATGGAGTTATGATGATTTGAAACAGTGGCAGAGTTCTATGAGTTCTAGCTACAAAAATGTTGGAAATCTTGATTCAAATATGCCGATTTATGTTGGTGAATATGGTGTTAGAACCAAAGCACAGAACGGATCTGCTACAGGCTATAACAATGCAGAGAGAGCGCTGAATTATGAAATGTGTGCAGCAATCGCAGACTTTTATAATGCAGTTCCGGTTGTATGGGATCAGGGAACAGGTAACTATTTAGGCGTTGAGACAGAGCAGGGTCTATTCACGGACTGGAACAGACCGGAGTTAAAACCGGTATATGACGATGTTGTACACGGAACGATCCGTGGAACATTGGAAGCAGGAAAGAGCACTGATCTTTCCGAAAGAATGTCTGCGATTTATACAAGTTATGGTCATGCAACGACATCAGACAATAGCGTTTCTAAAGATCCTGAGATCGAGAAAGCTACAGATATTGCGTTGAGTGATACAAAGGTAGAAATCAAAGCAGGCGAGAGAAAAACAATTACTGCAACACCAGACTCTTCTAGAGACATTGTTCTTTGGAGCACAGCCGATGATACAGTAGCAACAGTTTATGATGGAGTGATCCATGCAAAAGCAGGCGGTGTAACAACAGTATATGCTAAGTCACAGTCTGGATCTGTAGAAAAGGCAATTCAGGTAATTGTGCAGTCTACAGGTGAAGAAACAGCAACAGCGATCAAAACAGAAAAAGCTTACTATGAGATGACAGAGGGTGACACATTAACATTAAATGCGTCATTAACACCAGCTGACAGCAAAGATGCTATTACATACACATCTTCTAATACATCTATCGCAACAGTAAGCAGCTCTGGTAAAGTAACAGCAGAAAATGCAGGAAAGACATACATTATTGTTAAAGCAGCAAGTGGTGTAAGTACAATTGTTGCTATCAAAGTTAATAAGAAGTCTTCCAGCGGTACAGTAAATGTAACATTAAATGCACTATTTGCTAACGGATTAACAGAAAAGAGTGAGTCGGTAACAATGAATGGTGATGGACAGTATACTTTAACATTTGATTTGGATAAAGATCTGTCAGATGATGGCGTAAAAGCCGGAATTACCAAGTTAGAAGATCTTACTGCAATCTATATCCGTGATACAAACACATTGAAACCTGTCGTTTCAGCAGCATCGATTCGTTATGATAAGATCACTGTAAATGACAAAGAACTTACCTTAAAGAAACTGGATTCTATGGATGCAGACGGATTCAAGAATTTGCTGAAAGACAACGGACAGCTTGATTCTAATGATCCGATCAATGGATGGGATGGTTGCGCAGTAGAAGAAGTATCCATCAATTCCAGCAAGCATAGCGTAAGTTTTACAGGTGTAGATAACCCAACAAAGATCTCTGTAACATTTACCATTAAGGGAATGAAATTCTTCCCAGGTAAAGAAAAAGAGAAAGAGGCTACAAAGATAGAATCTGTTACGGCAAATAAGATTGTTATGCCGGAAATTGGATCAAGTACAGAAATCGAATTAAATATGACTCCGGTTACAACAGATTCAGAAGTGACGTTCTATTCAACAGATAGTGCTGTAGCGGTAATTGATAATGCAGCACATACGGTAGATGCAGACGGAAAGATTAAAGTTAATGTAACAGCCGTAGGTAAAGGAACAACTACAATTGTCGGCATCACTGAAAATGGACTTAAGGTATTCTATACGGTAGGTGTAGGCGATATGTCTGCTGATGATTTAGCAGAGCCACAGGATCCAACACCAAGTGGATTAGATGGTAGTGAACCAGAACCAACGCCGACAGTAGAGCCAACGCCAACGCCGACAGTAGAGCCAACAGCAACGCCGACAGTAGAGCCAACAGCAACTCCAACCAACAAACCTGCAGAACCGACATCACCTGCAAATGGAGCTAAAGACCAGAAGATTACAGCACCGGCTAAACTGACGAAAGCAATCGGCAGCAAAGCATTTGCAATTAAAGCAAAGACGGATGGAAATGGTAAATTGACATATAAGTCATCCAATACTAAAGTAGCAGCGATTAACGCTAAAGGTGTTATCAAAGTAAAAGCATATGGAACAACAAATATTGTAATCAATGCAGCAGCAACGAATAATTACAAAGCTGCGCAGAAAGTATGCAAATTAACAGTAACACCAAAGGCTGTTAAAGTTACTAAAGTGACAAGAGCAAAATCCGGCAAGAAGATTTCTTTGAAATGGAAGAAAGACAAGACAGTCAAAGGATATCAAGTTACATACTCTACAGATAAGAAGTTCAAGAAGGGAGTAAAGAAAGTAACTGTTAAAAAGGCTAAGACTGTAAAGAAGACTATATCAAAGGGAATCAAGGCAAAGAAGAAATGCTATGTAAAAGTACGTTCTTATGTCAAAGCTGGCGGAAAGACAATCTATGGACCATATTCAAAGGTTCGCAAGGTATCTGCAAAATAATTAGTCATATCATGATGATAAAATTGCAGATATAATAAGAAGAGGCATGGTTTTATGTAAACATAGAATTATGCCTCTTTTGTTAGCTTAAAATTAGAGGGTTAACAATCTAAAACCATTTATAACATTTATCAGAAAATATAGTGCTAACTTGAAAAAGTAAATTCCAGTGCAGGGGTAAATTCCATCTCACCTTAAAA